>Ga0209702_10000001_pt1 | contig 479106 bp, 406 predicted proteins | sample FRY01_FD_187210 | JGI IMG/M metagenome (GOLD analysis project Ga0209702, IMG submission 187210) | Freshwater microbial communities from Lake Fryxell liftoff mats and glacier meltwater in Antarctica - FRY-01 (SPAdes) (version 2) | ecosystem: Environmental > Aquatic > Freshwater > Ice > Glacier...
TTGAAAAGTAAAGCCCCGATCCAGGCCATGAAGGACTGGTACGCATCTCATCCGCACCTCTTCAATAAACGACCTTATGATCGTACGGGATATGACATGTAAGCCTGGCTTAAATTGCCACGCACTGCGACGACACAATCTGCAATTAACGCATGCCTCGGGTGATAAAAAGTAAATCCCCTGCGATTTCCACTTCCTTCACAAAGTGCTCTGATTTCTTTTGGAAATGAAGGGTGATGGGCTACAGTGTTGCAATGAGACTCACCTCGCTAGCGTGTGTTGTTGCATCATCGCTCACCCTCTGCGCTTTCGCAGTTGATCGAGCATCTGATCCTCAGCACATCGACCTGCCCCCGCGAGTGAAAGCACTCACTGCGATTCCTCTCGCCGCGCCGCTGCTCGAAGGCGCGGCTGGTCCAGTGTTCGCGGCGACCCGATTGCAGATCGATGATGCGGCATGGGCTCGCATAAATCTTTCCAACACCGCGTGGATTGATGAAGTGCCGCTCTCCGATGGTGCGAGCGTTGACCTGCGCCTGACGCGCATCAATCCATATGCACCCGATGCACGCATTGTTGTGGTTGAAGCCAACGCAAACGGTCAACCCGTCGAGCGCGAAATTCCGCTGCCAGAAATTTCCGCATGGCGTGGCTCTGTCGCGGGCGTGCCAAACTCCTCTGTGTTTATCGCAAAATCAGCGGCGGGCTTGCATGGTTGGATTCGTTTTAACAATCGCACCGAAATTATTTCTTCAGGTGATCCCGCGGGTGGCGATGCGATTCTTATCAGCGATGCGCAGTGCATGCCGATCCAGGGCGTGGTGTGCAGCGATCCTCCACCAATGCTTGATGCAGGTTTAGAAGTAGAAGCCCCGCCAGTCTCAGGTTTCGCGGCCGCTGCCTGCCGCCAGATTCCAATCGCAGTGGATACAGATCAAGAACTGCTGGCTAAATTCGGTGGCAACACCACAAGTGCCAGCGCCTATGTAGCCACCATCTTTGCTGGACTTACCGATATTTACAGCACCGATTTTAATGGTCGACCAAGTCTGTGCTACTTGCGTTTATGGAGCACTACCGACCCGTGGACTGCTGCAGACACCAGTGCACAACTTACAGAGTTTCGCAGCTATTGGAACACCAATATGCGCAGCACTTCGCGAGCGATTGCCACCCTGCTTTCAACTCGAAGTCTTGGAGGAGGCATCGCGTGGCTGAGTCAAATGTGTGCCAGTACCGCAGGCAGTGGCTACGGCTATTCAGTCTGCGCAAATCTTGCCGGCGCATTTCCATATCCGCTTGCAAGTCGCAATAGCGCCAACTGGGACATTGTTGTCACGGCTCATGAAATTGGCCACAACATGAGCGCGCAACATACGCATGATCTTGGAGTAGATGATTGCTACACCAGCAGCGGACTTGGCGCGTGCACGCAACGAACCAGCGGAACCATCATGAGCTATTGTCACTTGTGCACTGGCGGCATGACGAACATTAATCTCAACTTTGACTCGGTGAATATTCCATCCATCATCAGTCACTTAAGCAGCAAAAGTTGCACCAACCCAACGGTTGCATTGCCTGTTGCGCTTGCCGACACATTTACCACCCTTGAAGGCAGCAACAACATTTTTGATGTGCTCGCCAACGACACCAACAGCAATTGTGAATCCGTCACCATTCAAGGACTTGCCGTAAGCAGCACACTTGGTGTTCCACTTGTCATCAACCCAACTGGAAGCGCCAGTGGCGGACCTGCGATTCAATATGACACCCCTCACGGCATCTCAGGAATTGACACATTTACCTATCGTTTGCTTGATTCCAGCAATCAGTCTTCCGCGACGGTGACGGTCAGCGTGGATGTGAAACCTGTGCTGTTTCCATTCACCGGGCTCTCCGGAAACGAGCCTGGGTTGAACTCTCGTTTCTACAACCTTGTTGCTCCAATGACGCTTCCAGATTTCACGCTTCTGACTCCATATAAGTACTCAACGGTTCCACTACTGGTCTATACCAGCACCTCAGGCAGTTGTGTAGGAAGTGGTCTGCAAGACAATTTTGGCGCGGTATTCGAAGGCTGGATTGAAGCGGCGACCGAAGGCAACTACACCATGTCACTCACTTCCGATGCGGGTTCACAACTTTACATCGATGGATTGCTTGTGATTGATCACAACGGCATTCATACTTACTCTGAAAAAACAAACATCGTCTATCTGAAGGCTGGCTTCCATTCGATTCGCATTCCATTCTTTGAAGCGACTGGCGCCTGCGGACTTGTGCTGAAGTGGGCGGTGCCTGGCGCCACCTCGCGCGTGAATGTGCCATCGACTGCCCTCAGTCATGGCGGACAAATCTATGATCTTGATGGTTCGGGAATAGTCGACCTTGGCGACCTCGCCTACTTAATGTTGGACTTTGGCACGATTTGTAATAGCAACCCCTGTTACGGAGACCCCAACAATCAGCAAATCATCGGCATCGATCCCAACTGCACCTGTCCTGGTGATTTTGATGGCAGCCACGAGATCGATTTTGGCGATGCCGCGTTGTTGTTGCTGAACTGAACTGGGTTACAACGCGGGCAGCAAAAAATTCCCGTATTTGCAGGGCTTTTTCTGGTTTTGCTTGGCGATGCAATGCGCAATCACCCACCCAAGTTCGGCGGGTGAACGCTGGATGCACTTCAACACAGTCACCCGCCAAGCCACTTGCAACCTCTCCAAACTTTCATTAGACTTCTCGACTCGACATCGCAAAGCCGTTTGAACTACCGATCGGTGCTGAACTCTTGGCTGAGCCAGCATGCCCCCTGTAGGGGCCCGTTCCGTAGGAGGTAAGGACCCATGGCCAAAAAAGTTTCCAAAGTATTTAAGATCATGGCACCAGGCGGAAAGGCCACACCGGCTCCACCACTTGGTCCAGTGCTTGGCGCCAACGGCGTCAACCCCGGTCAATTCATCTCGCAATTCAACGAAAAGACTCGCGAACTCAACGGCCGTGTTGTCGGTTGCGTGGTCACCGTCTACGCCGATCGAACCTTCGAACTTGAGATTAAGTCAAGCCCTGTCAGCGTAATGATCGCCGCCGCGTTGAAGATTGAAAAAGGCTCGGGCCAACCCAACACCGTGAAGGTGGGCAAGTTGACCAAGGCGCAAGTTCGCAAGATTGCCGAGGAAAAAATGCAAGATCTAAACACCAGCAACATCGACAACGCCATGCGCGTGATCGAAGGCACAGCCCGCAGCATGGGCGTCACGGTAGAGGCGTAATTTCAAATGAGTATTCCACATAAAAAGACTCAGACCAAGACTTTGTTCCGAGGATTTGGCAAGCGCATGCGCTCCAGCCTCGAAAGTCAGCCAAAAACTGCACTCGCACCAGCCGAAGCGATCAAGACACTGCGCACATTTAAGGCGCCAAAGTTTGACCAGACTGTGAATGTCGTGGTGAATCTTGGCATCGATCCAAAGGCCGCGGATCAAGCGCTTCGTGGCTCCATCGCCATGCCCCACGGCATCGGTCGCAGTGCGCGTGTGATTTGCTTTTGTCAAAGCGACAAAGTTGCCGCGGCCAAAGCTGCTGGCGCTGTTGAAGCTGGTGGCGATGAACTGGTCGCAAAAATTGTCGGCGGATGGATGGACTTTGATGTTGCGGTCGCCAGTCCCGACATGATGCGCGTGGTAAGCAAACTTGGAAAGGTGCTTGGACCCAAGGGTCTGATGCCAAGTCCAAAAGCCGGAACGGTGACCGCCGATGTGGCGAGCGCGGTAAAGGAATACGGCGCGGGCAAGCAAGAATATCGCAATGATGATGGTGGCAATGTGCATTGCATCATTGGCAAAATGAGTTTTAAAGACGAGCAGTTGGAGGCGAACCTGAATCACTTTATCGCAGTCATCGACAAGGCCCGTCCCGCGAGCGTGAAGGGCACCTATCTAAAAAAGTGCGTGATCAGCGCGTCGATGAGTCCAAGCGTGATGGTGGTCGCCTAAAATTACGGAGCATTCAAGATGAGCAAGCCAATCAAGCAAATGATCGTGCGCGAATACCAGAAGCGCTTTGAAGGCGTCGAAGGTGGCGTGTTAGTTGAAATCCGCGGCATGGACGCGGGCACCAACAATCGCCTGCGCACCGAAATGGTGGGCAAGAAAATTCGCGTCACCGTGGTGAAGAACACCCTCGCGGGCAAGGCCTTTAAGGGCACGCCGCTGGAATCTCTTGCCAAGTTCCTCAAGGGCCCAAGCGCCTTGGTCTACGGCGGCGAGAGTGTGATCGCGGTCGCACGCGAAATTGTGGCATGGGCCAAAACCAAGGATTCACTGCTGTTTAAGGCTGCCATTCTTGATGGCATAACCTTTGAAGGCAAGGCTGGCGTGGAAGCGCTTAGCCAGTACCCAACACGCGAAGAGGCGCAGTCCAAGGTGATTACTTTGGTGCTCTCCCCTGCTCGCAATGTGATGGGCGCGGTGAAAAGTCCAGGTAGCAATGTGCTGGCCATCGTCAAAGAAATTCAACGCAAGCTGGAGGCCGGCGAAACCATCGCCGCGAAAGCTTGATTCGTTCACCCGAACCTTTTACGCCATCGTTCTGACTGGCCCTCTCGGGTCAAACGCCGGAAGGTCCGGCGCCTCTTGGAACAGGCACAGGAGTTTGCAGCATGAGTGACACTACATTTGAAGCAAAAGTAACTAAGATCGGCGACGAGATCGCCAGCCTCTCATTAAAGGAAGCCGTTGATTTGGCCGCCTATATGAAGGACAAATACGGCATCGAGCCAGCAGCTGGTGGAGGCATGATGATGGCCGCCGCAGGTGCGGGTGCGGGTGCTGAGGCTGCCGTCGAGCAGACCGAGTTCGATGTGATTCTTGAGAACTGCGGCGCAAACAAGATCCAAGTGATCAAGGTCGTGCGCGAAGCAACTGGTCTGGGCTTGAAGGAAGCGAAGGATTTGGTTGACGCTGCACCAAAGCCAGTCAAAGAGAAAATCTCCAAGGACGACGCTGATAAGTTGAAGACCCTGCTTGAGGGTGCTGGCGGCAAGGTCACCATTAAGTAATTTCTTGCGTAGGCTTCAAGCCTTTACAAGAGAGAATTGGAACCAAACGAGCCCATCCGCAAGGTTGGGCTCGTTCATTTTTAAATTTTTATTTGCGCCGAATACTGAGTCACTCCAAGTCGCTGTGCTTGAAAATATGGCGATAGATAAAGTAAAACAGGCTCTTAAAGTCCGATATGTGATAATTTTAACTTCCTCCACCTGCTTGGATTAAAAATTTAAATAAAATTTAAAGACAAGACCTTTATCTTGTTGCGAAGTTGGCGTGGATCTTGCTAGCCTGTGGGGCTTGGCGGTAGGCGCAAATATCTTCGATTTCTCATCATGATTCAAAACGATTCCCCGACGGGAATCGTGTCGATGGTCACTGCGCATATCAATCATTGGAGCAACGACCCATGCCTCTGAAGACTCGCGACTTCTCTAAGCGCGGCGATGCGTCCCCCGTACCGAACCTTACCCAGGTGCAACGCATCGCCTACGAGCGATTCTTGCAACAGGACAAGGAGCCGACGGAACGCGATCCCACATTGGGCATCGAATCTCTGCTGCGCGAAGTCTTTCCAATTGAAAGTTACGACTCGAAGGTGAAGCTTGAGTATCTGCACTATCGCTTGGAGCAGCCGCGCTACACCCCTGATGAGTGCCGCGAACTTCGTCTTACCTACGGCATGCCCTTTCGCGTTGGTGTGCGTTTAAGTCGCGAAGGCGGCGGCGTGATCAGTGAAGAAGAAATTTATCTCGGCGAGATTCCGGTCATGATGGGCGGCGGCGAGTTTATTGTGAATGGTTCCGAACGCGTAATCGTGAGTCAGTTGCATCGCAGCCCCGGCGTGGATTTCAGCATCGCCACCAGCATCGGTGATCGTCCGCTGCACAGTGCGCGCATCAGCCCCGAACGCGGCAGTTGGATCGAACTCGAAGTGACCAAGAAAGATGTGCTCACCATGCGCATCGATCAAAGCACCAAGTTGGCCGCCACCACTTTCTTGCGCGCCTTGGATGAGCGCTTCGGCAGCACGGAAAGCCTGCTGAAGTTGTTCTACGAAATCGAGCAAGTGAAGGTTGAGAAGTTGAAGCCCGAGCATCGCAGCGCCGAATTGATCGTGGACACCGACACCGGCGAAGTGATCTGCGCATCAGGTCAAGAGCTTGGCGAAAAGGGTGTGGCCATCATTCAGGCTTCGCCACTCAAGACCGCCAGCGTGATCACCAATCCCGGCGATGTGTTGATTCTAAACACCATCGCGCAGGAAGATCTCAACTTCTTCGCCGATATCACCGAGTACCAAGCGGCATTGCTGAAAATTTACGGCAAGCTTCGTCCCGGCAATCCACCGCAAGTGGACAAGGCTGTCGCGCTGTTCAAAGAAAAATTCTTTGACGAGAATCGTTATCGCCTCGGCCGCGTCGGACGCTTTCGCATGAACCGCAAGTTTGAGATTTACAAGGACAGTGGTAAGAACGAAGGTCGTAACTGGAAGTGGACCGAAGCTGATGCCAGCAAGCAAGCGTTGCGCGCCGAAGATTTCCTGGCCGTGGTGCAATACATTTTGGATCTGCGCGCCCGCAATCCGCGTGCGCATGTGGATGACATCGATCACTTGGGCAACCGCCGTCTGCGCACTTTGGACGAATTGGCTGTAGAAGAAATTCGCAAGGGCTTCTTGAAACTTCGCCGCACCGTGCAAGAGCGCATGAGCGTGAAAGATCCAGCCGAGTTGGGCAAGATCGCCGACTTGGTGAACAGTAAGAGCATCTCCAGTGCGATCGAGTTTTTCTTCGGTCGCAGCGAACTCAGTCAGGTGGTCGATCAGACCAACCCACTCAGCATGCTGGTGCATGAGCGTCGTCTTTCAGCTCTTGGCCCTGGAGGCTTGAATCGCAAGCGCGCCACCTTCGAGGTTCGCGATGTGCATATCTCGCACTATGGTCGTATCTGCCCGATTGAAACTCCTGAAGGAACCAACATCGGTCTGATCGCTAGCTTGGGCATCTACAGCGAAATCGATCCCTATGGATTCCTGCTCACCGCCTATCGCGAAGTGAAAAATGGAAAGGCCACTGGCAAAATTCAGAAGCTGCGAGCCGACGAAGAATTGCGCAAGGTGCTTGCACCAAGCGATGAAATCGAACGCGATGGCCGCCTGAAGGGTGCCACCGTGATCGCGCGTCGTGACGGCGACTTGGCGCCTGTCCCCGCTGAGGATGTGGAATTTGTCGACATCAGTCCCAAGCAAATCGTGGGCGTCAGTGCAAGCTTGATTCCATTCCTTGAGCACGACGACGCCAACCGCGCGTTGATGGGCAGCAACATGCAGCGTCAAGCTGTTCCGTTAATCAAAGTAGATCCGCCCGTGGTCGCCACTGGTATGGAAAAAGTTGTCGGTACCAACAGCGGCATGTTGGTGAAGGCCAAGCGCAGCGGCATTGTCACGCAAGTCGACGCCATGCGCATTGTGATTGACAACGCCGATGAATATGTGCTGAGAAAGTTTGTTGGCTTGAACGAGCGCACCTGCCAGAATCAGCGTCCGTTGGTGAAGTTAAATCAGAAGGTGAAAGCCGGCGACATCATCGCCGACGGTGCCAGCACGCTGCAAGGCGAATTGGCGATCGGCCGCAATGTGCTGGTGGCTTTCAATACTTTCGATGGTTACAACTTTGAAGATGCCATTGTGATTAACGAACGCTTGGTGAAAAACGATGCGTTTACCAGCATCCATATCGAGAATTTTGATGTGGAACTTCGCGAGACCAAACTTGGCCGCGAAGAATTCACCCGCGACATCCCCAATGTGAGCGAGCGTCTGCTTCGCAATCTGGATGACAATGGAGTGATTCGCATCGGCGCGCGCGTGGGTCCTGGCGACATTCTTGTCGGCAAGGTCAGCCCCAAGTCCAAGAGCGAGCTCAGTCCCGAAGAGAAGTTGCTGCACGCCATCTTCGGCCGCGCCGGCGAAGATGTGAAAAACGATTCGCTTGAAGTGCCAGCTGGCACCGAAGGCATCGTGATTGGTGCCAAGCGTTTCAGTCGTCGTATGCATTTAAGCGACGAGCAGAAGAAAATCCTGAAGAAGGAGATGTCTGCTTACGAAGACGAGATGGACAGCAAAACCATTGCGTTGTTCAAGCAAATGGTGAGCGAAATCAACAAGGCCACTGGCAGCGAGATGGTCGATCCAAGCACCCGACAGAAGGTGGGTCTCAGCGATCTGCCCGAGGTCATCTTGGAACAGATCGACAACTTTAACGCGAAATGGATCAAGGGATCGGCCGACTCCAAGGCCAACGCCGACATTGCGTACGGTCAATTCTGGCCACGCGTGCAGGCCCTTCGCGAAGAGAAGGAGCGCAAACTTGGTCACTTGAAGCGTGGCGATGAACTTGCCAGCGGCGTGCTTGAAATGGTGAAGGTCTATCTGGCCACCAAGCGTCAGTTAAGCGTCGGCGACAAGATGGCTGGTCGTCACGGCAACAAGGGTGTGATCGCCCGCATCGTGCCTGAAGAAGACATGCCGTTCATGCTCGACGGAACCTCGGTGGATGTATTGTTAAATCCACTCGGCGTGCCAAGCCGCATGAATGTGGGACAGATTCTTGAAACCCATCTTGGTTGGGCGGCAAAGGTGCTGGGCTTCCAAGCTGTCACCCCCGTCTTTGACGGCGCCACTGAAGCAGAAATTTTCGTCGCCATCAACGAAGCCAATATGCATGTTCGTGACCGCGTGCAAAGTTTCGAGAAGACTGGAAAAAATCCTGGCACACCAACAGAGTTGCTCGCCGAGATTCCCTACGGCGGCAAGGTGCAGTTGCATGACGGTCGCACCGGCGAGGCCTTCCATCAGAAGACCACCGTGGGCTACATGTATCTGCTGAAACTGCATCACTTGGTGGACGACAAAATTCATGCTCGCAGCACTGGTCCCTACAGCTTGATCACCCAGCAACCGCTCGGTGGCAAGGCACGCACAGGTGGCCAGCGCTTCGGCGAAATGGAAGTGTGGGCACTGGAGGCCTACGGCGCCGCCTATGTGTTGCAAGAATTGCTTACCGTGAAGAGCGACGATGTCGAAGGTCGAACCAAGATCTACGACAGCATGGTGAAGGGAACCAACACGCTGCAGGCAGGCATGCCGGTGGTGTTCGATGTTCTCTGCCATGAAATCAAGGGACTCGGCATGAATATTACGCTCGAGAAACTTTCCGTCGACGCTGCTCCATTGCTCTAATTCATCTCACCACACATCACCCTGTTCAAGATCTGAACTTTTAACGAGACCATCGCCATGACCATCGCAAGCGACAATGTCTACGACCGCGTGAACGACTACGGAGCCGTGCGCATTAGCCTCGCAGGACCCAACGACATCCGGTCGTGGAGTTTCGGAGAGGTTAAAAAACCTGAGACCATTAACTATCGAACCTATCGGCCCGAGCGCGATGGTTTGTTCTGCGAGCGCATCTTCGGACCCGAGCGCGACTATGAGTGCGCCTGCGGCAAGTACAAGGGCACCAAGTACAAGGGCATTATCTGCGACCGTTGTGGTGTGAAGGTGACGCACAGCCGCGTGCGTCGCAAGCGCATGGGCCACATTAATCTTGCCGCGCCCGTGGTGCATATTTGGTTCTTCAAGGCGATGCCAAGCCGTCTTGGCAACTTGCTTGAGATGAAGACCAGCGATCTTGAGAAAGTTGTGTACTTCCAGGATTATGTGGTGATCGATCCAGGTGGAACCGATCTTGAATTCAAGCAAGTGCTGACCGAAGAAGAGAAAAACGCCGCCGTGGATAAGCACGGCCCCGCTGCCTTCACCGCCATGATGGGCGCCGAAGCGATCCGCGAATTGCTCTCCCCTCTGAAGCTGGATCTGCATGAACTCAGCGATGAGTTGCGGGAGAAGTTAAGCGTCACCAAGAGCAAGCAGAAGCAGAAGGATTATTCCAAGCGCCTGAAATTGGTCGAGCAGATCAGAGGCAGCAGCAATGATCCGCAGTGGATGGTGCTTGATGTAGTGCCAGTGATTCCGCCCGATCTGCGTCCGTTGGTCATGCTGGAAAGCGGCAACTTTGCGACCAGCGATCTGAACGATTTGTATCGCCGCATTATCAACCGCAACAATCGCCTGAAGAAGTTGATGGATCTGAACGCCCCCGAAGTCATCGTGCGCAACGAAAAGCGCATGTTGCAGCAGGCGGTCGATGCGTTGTTTGACAATGGTCGTTGCCGTCGCCCTGTGCTTGGCAGCAGCAATCGTCCACTGAAATCCATCACCGACATGATCAAGGGCAAGCAAGGCCGCTTCCGCGAAAACTTGCTGGGCAAGCGCGTGGATTATTCGGCGCGTTCGGTGATCGTGGTCGGTCCAGAATTAAAGTTGCATCAGTGCGGCTTGCCCAAGAAGATTGCGCTGGAGTTGTTCCAGCCCTTCATCATCCGCAAGCTGAAAGAGCGTGGACTTGCCGACACCATCAAAAGCGCCAAGCGCATGCTTGAGCGTCGCGAGATCGAGGTGTGGGATGTGCTTGAAGAAGTAATCAAGAATCATCCAGTCATGCTCAACCGCGCCCCCACGCTTCACCGCATGGGTATTCAGGCATTCGAGCCAGTGCTTGTCGAAGGCAACGCCATCAAAATTCATCCGCTGGTCTGCACTGGTTACAACGCAGACTTCGACGGCGATCAGATGGCTGTGCATCTTCCATTGTCCCTTGAGGCGCAGGCCGAAGCGCATGTGTTGATGATGAGCACGCACAACATCTTCAGCCCCGCCAACGGAAACCCCATCGTCAGTCCTTCGCAGGACATCGTGATGGGTGTGTATTTCCTTACCTTGGTGCAAACCGAACCCACCGTGGCGCTTGATCGCTACATCAAGGAGACCCCGGCATTCACCGCCGCGGAGCAGAAGTTGCTGCGCACCGTGCCACGCTTCTCGCATCCGCACGAAGCCATCTTGGCGTGGGAAACTGGCGTCGTTGATTACCACCAGTGGATCGAAGTGCGACTTGATCGCTTCACAGAGATCGTGCTTGAAGCCGGCAAGCCCAGCAAGGTTTTGAAGAGCAATCGAAGTCTGACCACGGTCGGTCGTCTGTTGTTTAACGAAATTCTTCCGCTGGGCATGCCCTTCTATAACTGCACGCTTAATAAAAAGGGCGCGGCCAAGGTGATCGATGACACCTACAGCCGAAAAGGCAAGGCAGCCACCATTCGCCTTCTGGATGACATGAAGGAGACAGGGTTCCGCTACAGCACTCGCAGCGGTCTGAGCTTCGGCGTGACCGATCTTCGCATTCCTGATGACAAGCAAAAGTTGCTTGATGAAGCAGAGAAGCGCGTACAGAAATCGCAGCGTCAATATGAGAGCGGTGCGATCACCGATCAAGAGCGTCGCAATCAGGTGCTTGAAGCCTGGGCGAAGTGCCGTAACGAAGTCAGTGAACGCTTGATGGTGACGCTGAAGTCCGACTGGCGTGATCGTGACGGTCTGCTAATTCCTACGCCAACCAAAGATGCGGCGGCGAAGGAGGGTGCCCGTCAATACTTAAACCCCGTCTTCCTCTTCGCAGATTCTGGTGCGCGTGGTAACAAAAGCCAGATGCAGCAGCTTGCAGGTATGCGCGGTTTGATGGCCAAGCCAAGCGGCGAAATTATCGAGACGCCGATCAAGGCGAACTTCCGTGAAGGTCTGACGGTGCTTGAGTATTTCAGTTCAACCCACGGCGCCCGTAAGGGATTGGCCGACACAGCGTTGAAGACCGCGGACTCGGGTTACCTCACACGCAAGTTGTGCGATGTCGCTCAAAGCGTCACCGTTGCCGAGGCCGATTGCGGCACCAAGCGCGGCATTCCAAAGCACGCCGTGATGAAGGGCGAAGATGTCGAAGTGCCGTTGCGTGATGTGATTCATGGTCGTACATCATTGGCAAGTTTGATGGATCCGCGCACCGACAAAATGATTGTCGAAGCTGGACAAATCATCGACGCCAAGATCGCCCGCGACATTGAAGGTTTCCTTGGCGAAGACGGAGTCTTCCAAGTTCGCAGCCCACTTACTTGTGAAAGCGAAAAGGGAATCTGCGGTCGTTGCTACGGTATGGATCTCTCCACCAACAAGCCCGTTGAATTGGGCATGGCGGTTGGCATCATTGCCGCGCAAAGCATCGGCGAGCCCGGCACGCAGCTCACCATGCGCACATTCCACACCGGTGGTATTGCCTACACCACCGCCGCCGAGAGTCAGTACAAGGCTGGCAACCCCGGCATTGTTGAGATCGTGGACTGCAACGAAGTTGAAATTGGTGGCCACTTCATCGTGTTGAAGAAAACTGGTTTGCTTCGAGTGCGCGATGCCAAGGGTCGCGAATTGGAAAGCTTCAAGGTGCCCTACGGCGCAATGCTGCAATCCAAGACTGGCGATGTGGCGAAGAAGGGTCAGTTGCTGGTCGAATGGGATCCGCACAAGTCGCCGATTCTTTGCGAAAAGAACGGCACGATTCAATTCGAAGACATCATCGACGGCGAGACCATCAAGGTTGAATCAAATACCAGAACGATTGATGGCAAGTTAACGGTTATCACCGAGACCATCGTGATCGAGCACAAGGGCGAGCGACATCCTCGCATCGAAGTGCGCGGCGCAGATGGAAAAATTCTTGACTTCCATCACTTGCCGGCCAAGGCCCGCATCGAAGTGAAGAATGGCGACACCGTGCAGGCTGGACAGATGCTCGCGCATACGCCAAAGGAATCCGCACGCAGCGCCGATATCGTCGGTGGTCTGCCACGCGTGACCGAAGTCTTCGAAGCTCGCAAGCCCAAAGAGCCGGCAGTGCTCGCCGAAATCGGCGGCACTATCGAGCTGCTTTCGGACAAGCGCAAGGGCAAGATGACCATTCGTGTTGTGGGCGATGGCGACGCGGCGATCGAGCATCATGTTCCGCAGGGCACTCATTTGTTGGTGCATGCCGGCGACACTGTGCTCGCAGGCGATCCACTTGTGGAAGGTCCGCGCGATCCCGCCGACATCGTGCGCATCAAGGGTGAGGATTCCTTGTATGTGTACATGCTTGACGAGGTGCAGAATGTCTATCGCGCGCAAGGCGTGCCGATTTCCGACAAGCACATCGAAGTGATTCTGAAGCAGATGTTGAGCAAGGTTCGCATCGCGGCCAACGGCGACACCACGCTGTTACCAAACGATGTAGTGGACAAGGCTGTGTTGCGCCGTGTGAACGGTGCCTTGGATGACATGTTGTTCATCGAAGAGCCTGGCCAGACCACACTTCCCAAGGGCACGCTGCAGCGCCGTGAAGAAGTGAAGGAAGCCAATGCGACTGCTGAAGGTCAAGGCAAAGACAAGGCGAAGACACGCAAGCCCAAGAAGGCCACCGGTCGCACGCTGCTGCTTGGCATTACCAAGGCAAGTTTGCAAAGCGAGAGTTTCCTCTCCGGCGCAAGTTTCCAAGAGACCACCAAGGTGCTCACCGAAGCCGCGTTGCGCAGTGCCGTCGACACGCTTGTGGGTCTGAAGGAGAATGTGTTGCTGGGTCGCTTGATCCCAGCGGGCACAGGCTTCAAGCCTTATCAGGCGATTCGCGTGAAGCGACTTGTCGAAGAACCGATCGACGACGAGACCAGCGAACAAGAGATGGAAGATGCCGAACTGGAGGCCGAGGCGCTGGGTGCCGAGCGTCCTGGAAGCGGCTCGACCGTTGGCGATCGTCAGACCACGCTTGTAAACGGTGGTGATGCGGAAGTCGAAACACTCCTCGCAGTCGAGGATGCCGACGCCGCTGATCGTAAAGTGTGAGTCACACACCAGAATCAGAGAAACCAATACCACCCGGTGCGCCCAACAGCGCGCCGGGTGGTGGTCTTCCATGGTGGCGCGATGGCTTGCGATTTGGTTGCACGCAATGCGGCAATTGTTGCAGCGGTCCCGCGGGTGCGGTGTGGTTTACGCAGGCCGAGGGCGAAGCGATGGCGACGGCATTGAACATGCGTATCGAGGATTTTTTGCAGACCTTTGCCCGCGAATTTGACGGACGCAAGTCGCTCTCCGAACGCGCTGGCCCGCGCGGCATGGACTGCGTGTTGCTCGACCGCGAGTCGCAACCAGGCAAGGCTTTGTGCCGCGTGTATCACGCACGCCCCGCGCAATGTCGCACCTGGCCCTTCTGGCAACGCAATCTTGTTTCCCGCGATGCGTGGCAACGCGCTGCGGAACAAACGCCCTGCCCCGGCATGGGCACTGGCACTTTCTTTCCTGCGGATTCGATTGTGCAACGATTGCGCGCCGAACAAGCGGGCGAGGATGGTGCGCGATGGTGAATGAAGTCGACACTGCTTGCATGAACGCATGGCTGGAAGCCGCCGCGAAGCCCGAGGTGCATGATGCGATGCAAGCGATGATGCGCGAAGCCGACGCCGCAGTGCGTGCACGCCGTCCGTTGTGTTTGGCCAGCGGAAACTGCTGTGACTTCGAGCGCTTCGGCCACTCGCTGTGGCTGACTGGATTAGAGACCGCCTACTGTTTGCTTCAACTTCCCGCGCTTCCAACTGCGACGCAGGTAGAGGATTCGATGCGGCGTGGCGATTGTCCGTTTGTCCGCGATGGTGCTTGCGGCGTGCATTGGGCGCGTCCGCTTGGTTGCCGCGCGTATTTCTGCGACGGTGCCGGTGAAGGTTGGCAAGAAGCGCTGCTTGAAGGCTGGCATTCCCGAGTGAAATCGCTACATGCGCAACTATCCATCGCCTATCGCTATGACGAATGGCGAAGACTGCTTCGGATTTTCGCCGTTGGTGCAGTAGGATGACCGCGATGCCCGCTCTTCCCAAGACCATCGAACGAGTCGCCTTTGTCAGCTTGGGCTGTCCTAAAAATTTGGTGGACAGCGAGAAGATGTTGGCGCTGCTGCAAGAGGGCGGCGTGCAGCCGGTGAATGAGTCGCAGAATCCCGACGCGATCGTGGTGAACACCTGTGGATTTCTGGAGGCGAGCAAGGAAGAAAGTCTGGAGGTGATTCGTGATGCCATCGAGCGCAAGAAACGCGGCGAGTTAAAGCGCGTGGTGGTGGCCGGCTGTTTGGTGCAGCGTCATCGCGCGAAATTGTTGGAGTGGGCGCCTGGCATCGACGCGATGATCGGCGTCTTTGATCGCGACCACATTGTGGATGCGGTGCGCGGCGTGGCGCCCGAACGCGCGGGTCTGGATGAGACGCGACCGCCCTACTGGATTGCAGCCAACGCGTTGCAAGCGGCGAAGGAACGCGGACGCGACACGGTTGGACTCACAGTGAACGGCGCGGATGGAAATGGCATCGGCTATTTCGAAGGCGACGCGAATCGCTTTCGTCTTACGCCTCGGCACTGGGCCTATCTGCGTGCGAGCGAAGGCTGCAATCAGCGCTGCGCCTTTTGCACCATTCCATCGATCCGTGGCAAGATGCGCAGCAAACCGATGGATGAAATTCTTCGCGAAGCAGGTCGCCTGATGGATGATGGTGCCTTCGAATTAAATGTCATTGGACAAGACACCACAAGTTGGGGCATGGACATCGGCGACGATCGTGGTCTGGTTGGTTTGCTTGAAGGCCTCGACGGCGTGGCGCGCGAGCATGGCGGCGGATGGATTCGTTTGATGTACGCCTATCCAAGCACTTTCAGTGACGCGATGATCGACGCGATGGCGCGACTTTCAAATGTGGTGAAGTACATTGACATGCCGCTGCAACACGCCAGCGATCGCATGTTGGATTTAATGCGTCGCCGAACCAGCGCGCAACGCACCAGCGAATTGCTGGTGAAACTTCGCGCGCGCATGCCTGATCTTGCAATTCGCACCACCTTTATCGTGGGACATCCTGGCGAAACCGAAGCTGATTTCCAAGCACTTCTTGACTTTGTCGCCGAGCACCGCTTCGACATGGTGGGCTGCTTCAAGTACAGCCACGAAGATGGAACTCCAAGCGGCACCATGGACAAAAATGCAGCGCTCCATGTGCCACCCGAAGAATCGGCGCGGCGCGAAGAGGCGCTGATGTTGTTGCAACAGCAAATCGCTTTCGATCGAGTTGAACAGATGGCCAAAGAAAAGCGGCGCTTACCTCTGCTTGTTGAATGTGTGGATACAGAAAGCGAAGCCACTGAAGGCGAGCGCGTGTATCTAGCGCGGGCCACTTTCCAAGCGCCACAAGTGGACAGCCTTACGCGCTTGGTGGCGCGACGGGAAATATCCGCCGGCGAACTTGTCGAATCGGTGGTGACCGAAGCGATGGAGTACGACCTGGTGGCGCGGCCCGAAGATGAATTGCAACGCCGCATCTCGTTGCCCCTCGCTGGTCGCTAAAGAATGGTGCCGCAACTTTCTGGCGGTCTCGATTCGCGCGCTGCGGGCACCAACTTCCCCCTGCTTTCCTAAGTAATTGCAGGGAATGCGCCATTCTTTTGGCTTCCAGCCAAGAATCTGAAGCCGCTTCAGGCTAAAGTGTGTGGCTCAAAGAAGCACGCATGCCCATTCGAAACTTTTCCATCATTGCGCACATCGATCACGGCAAGAGCACGCTTGCGGATCGCTTGATGCAGGAGACCAAAGCGGTCAGCGCTCGTGAAGCGCGCGCGCAGTTACTCGACAGCATGGATCTTGAACGCGAACGCGGCATCACTATCAAGGCCAGCGCGGTGACCGTGCAGCATGTCTACAAGGGCGAAACCTATCAACTGAATTTTATTGACACACCCGGACATGTTGACTTTGCCTACGAAGTCAGTCGCGCGCTGACTGCATGTGAAGGTGCGGTGCTGGTCGTTGATAGCACGCAAGGTGTGCAGGCGCAGACCGTAGCCAACGCCTATCTGGCTGTTGAAAATAATCTCGAGCTGATTCCCGTGATCAATAAAATTGATCTGCCTGCCGCCGATCCTGAGGGCGTAGCGATGGAAATTGAGCAAGTGCTTGGGCTGCGCGCAGAGGATTGCATTTTGGTCAGCGCGAAAACCGGCAAGGGAATCGTCGAACTGCTCGACATGATCTGCGAAAAACTTCCGCCACCTCCGCCCCCCAAAACCCACAAATTGCGTGCGCTTATTTTTGACAGCGTGTACGACGACTACAAGGGCGTGGTGGTGTACTTTCGCGTCTTTGATGGCAGCATCAAACATGGTGACAAGATTCGCATGATGGGAACTGGCCGCACCTTCACGGTGAATGAACTTGGTCGCAACACGCCATTCCCGGTGAAGGTTGAAAAGTTCGACCACGCCGAGGTGGGCTTTCTCTCCGCGAGCATCAAGACCTTGGCCGATGTGCGTGTGGGCGACACGATCACGCTTGAGAATGATCCCGCCGATGAACCGCTGCCCGGTTATCGCGAGCCCAAGCAGATGGTGTTCTGCGATTTTTATCCCTCAAGTAGTGGCGCCGATGGAGGCAGCGGAAAGAAGGGCGACTTCGAAGCGCTGCGTGAGGCGATTGAAAAGTTGCGCTTAAACGACGCCAGTTTCACCTTTGAAGTGCAGCACAGCGAGGCGCTTGGATTTGGATTCCGCTGCGGATTTCTAGGGCTTTTGCACATGGACATCATTCAGGAGCGCCTTGAACGGGAGGGCAATGTGGAGGTGGTGCAAACCGCACCCACCGTGAGTTACCGCGTGGCTTTGAATGACGGCACCGAACTTGAGATTCATAATCCCGCCGATCTTCCCGACCTGAGTCATGTGCGAGGCATCTTGGAACCGATCGTCAAGATCGAGATCATCTGCCCCAACGAGAACATCGGCGACTTAATGAAACTCTGTGACACGCGGCGCGGGCTTTTTAAGAGTCAACGCTACCTCAGCGACACGCGGCAGATTCTGGATTACGAGTTGCCGCTGGCGGAAATTATCTACGACTTCTACGACAAACTGAAGTCGATCACCCGCGGCTACGGAACGATGGATTATGCGCTGACCGATTACCGCCTCGACGACTTGGTAAAGGTATCGATCATGGTGAATGGCGAACCGGTTGAGGCATTAAGTCTGATCACCCATCGAACCCTCTCCGAGCATCGCAGCCGCGTGATCCTGGAGAAATTAAAAAAGCAGATCGATCGACATCAATTTGAGATTCCGCTGCAGGCAGCGATTGGAGGGCGCATCATCGCCCGCGAGAGCATCAAATCGCTGCGCAAGAATGTTCTGGCCAAGTGCTACGGCGGCGACATCAGCCGCAAGCGCAAACTGCTCGAGAAGCAAAAAGAAGGAAAAAAGCGCATGAAAACTGTGGGCATGGTCAACATTCCACAGGAGGCATTCATGGCGATTCTGGATCAGGGTGATTAAATTTCTCTGATCGTGCGCTGGTGTGCGTGATGCGAATCCTGCGTAGACTTTCGAAATGCGAAACATCTCCCGAATCGTTCTTCCTGTCGCCCTGCTTGCCAGTGGATTTCTGCTGGCGCAATTCGCCTTGCCGCGAAGCGCCGACGCGCGCGCCATGCCAGCGGGCGAACTTGGTCCCACGCAAGCCGTGTTGCTTGAAGGCAAAGATGGCGTGATGACCTTGGCCAACACAGGTGGTCGACCAAGCTGGGGCAGCGAGCCGACCGCGAAGGCCTGGAGTGTGGCCGCGGTGCATGTGGACAAGATCCTGAAAAAGTTGCTCGACAATAAAAGCTATCAAGAAGATCGCACACGCTTCGACGAAGATGGCAAGAAGCAAGGCGCTGATTTCCAAAAAGAAATGGAGTCGTTGAAGGGCGAGTTTGGCAGCAAGAGTAAGGACGACCCAGACTTTCCAAAGGGCCAAGCTGCGGTGCAGGCGTTGTATGAGCGCTATCAAAAATGGAACGCCGGCATGCAAGCCGCGCAGGGCAAGTTGGTCGCCGAACAAGTGGAGAAGGCCTATCGCGAATTAACCACCGCGGTGGATGTGATCAGCGACCGCCGCAAGATTGACATGGTGTATCGCTTTATTCCTAGCGCTGCGGCCTTCGAATCGCAGGATCTTGGCAACGCGATGATTCAGGTGCAGGCACGCACTTTCTTGCGCGCGCCAGAGTCGATCGACATTACCGCCGATGTGATGAAAGAATTGAATCTGACCCAGGATTAAGTTGGCCTGGTGACTGCGAAGGTGATCACGGCGTTCGTTGACTGTGGGCGGGCGTAAATTTGAGAGAGTGTGCAAGAGTGTGCGCGGGGTTACGAAAGTGTGCCATGCCTTGGCGTGCGTTGTGTGCGTTGCGTGCGTTGTGTGCGTTGTGTGCGTTGGCGTAAGTTTAAGATGCGCCATAAAGATTCGTTATGGCCCAGGTTCATGCTCGCCGCTCGCGATCGCCTGCCGAACCAACTCTTCCACGGTCTGCTCGAAATGCTCGGCGAGTTTTTGTTTCACCTGTAACAGCGTGGGAGCGCGCGCGCCAAGTTCGAGTTGCATGCTGGTGACCGAGCGACCAGCTAATCCGCATGGCACAATCAATTGAAAGTTTGAAAGCGCTGGATTCACATTCAACGCCAATCCGTGCAGCGTGGCCCAGCGACTCACGCGCACGCCCATCGCGCACATTTTTCGCAGCGGCGCGCCCTCACCAACCCACACGCCGGTCGCCGTGGTGTCGCGCAGACCCTTGATTTGAAAATCGGCGAGCGTATCGATGACCACCTGCTCCAGCATGCGCATGTAACTATGAATGCGCAGACCGATGCGATGCAAATCCAGAATTGGATACGCCACCAACTGGCCGACACCGTGCCAGGTGACATCACCGCCTCGGTCGGTTTCCACCAGATGCACTTTGTGCTGCGCCAGCTGCTCAGCGTTGGCCAGCACATGCCGCATCGCGTCGGGCTTACGATTTACGGTAATCACCGAGGGATTGTGCTCAAGCAGCAATAAGCGCATAGGCGAGTTGCTGCCGCGCCCCGCCACCAACTCGGCGTGCAATGTGCGCTGCAGCGCCAGCGCCGCGGAGTATTCCATCTCTCCACAATCCTGTATGTGAAGCAACTGCATGATCGACAGCGTAGGGGCTGACCAACACCTGTGTGCTCTCTACAATCTGCGCCGTATGCCACGCATTCATCCCACCGCACTGATTCTTGGTGATGTCACGCTTGCCCCCGATGTGGAGGTGGGTCCCTTCTGCATCATCGAAGGTTGTCCTGGCGCGGTCACCATCGGTGCGGGCACGCGTTTGTTGCACCGTGCATCGATTCAAGGGCCGTGTGTGATCGGCGAGAAAAATATTCTTTATCCCGGATGCACGCTTGGATTTCCTCCGCAAGATTTAGGATTCAATCCCGCTGAAGCTGGTCCAGGCATGATCGTTGGAAATGAAAATGTTTTTCGCGAGGGCGTGACTATTCATCGGGGCAAAACCCAGCAACCCACGCGTGTGGGCCACCATAATTATTTTATGGTGAACAGCCACATGGGCCACGATGGTGTGATCGGTGATCGCTGCATTCTGGCCAACGGCGCATTGCTCGCGGGCCATGTTGAAATTGGCGATCGCGTGATTTTTGGCGGCAATGCCACCGTGCATCAATTCTGCCGCGTTGGTCGCGGATCTTTTTTAGGCGGCGGCATGGGACTCAGTCTCGATCTGCCTCCCTTCTTTATGTTGACTGCAACCAACATCGCCGCCAGTTTGAATCTGATTGGAATGCGCCGGAGTGGCATGCCCAGCGAGCACATCGACGCGGTGCGCTGGGTCTTCAAAATCTTGCAACGAAGTCGACTGCAAACTTCCGCCGCGGTTGCACTGCTGCAACAACGCGCGGGCGAACCGATCATCGACGAGTACATCGCCTTTGTGAAATCCTCCAAGCGAAATATTGCTCCCGCCGTCGGCAAGGCGACCCGCGGCACCGCGCCGTCGACTTCCCATTGAATCGGCTTCGCTTGCGAGTCTTTGCCAGCGGAAGTTCTGGCAACGCGGCGTTGCTCACCGCATTTCATCCATCAGGTCGGCATGATCTGTTGATTGATCTTGGGCTTTCACCAAAAAAGTTGCGTGGGTTGCTGCGCGCGGAGGGCACCGACTTTGAAAAATTGCATGGGGTATTGCTGACCCATGGCGATGTCGATCACTTGCATCAAGGTTGGGCGCGGGGCTGGCCATCACTGCTTGCACCACCAATCGCGATGCGCTGCGAGCATGCGCCACTCTTATCACGGGCGGGTTTGCATTCTGCGTCGTCCCGCTACATCGTGAACGCGCTGCATTTGGGGCCTTTCATTGTTTCGGCCTGCGCACTGCCGCATGACCGCGATGGAAGTACTGCGTTTCGCATTGAATGCGCTGGTTATGTGGTGGGATGGGCGACGGATCTGGGTCGAGTACCTGCGCAATTACTTGAACTATTTCATGGGGTGCATCTGTTGGCGGTAGAGAGCAACTACGACCCGCCGATGCAGCATGCCAGTGCGCGTCCGATATTTTTACAGCAACGCATCATGGATGGACTTGGTCATCTTTCCAATGCGCAAGCCCTTGACATGGTGCGCGCGTTGCATGATCGCGGCACCACCCCCGAGCACATCGTGTTGCTGCATCTCAGTTCGCAGTGCAACGACGCGGAGATTGTGCAGGCGTTATGGAAGCGCGACGCCGCGCATCTCGCCGATCGCATGCGCGTTGCGATTCGACGCGAGCCTTCGCCGGCGATCGAGTTGCATCACGCTGAAATTCAAGTTTCGATTTCAAACGCCAGCGACTGCCGCGCATAGTTGATGATTTGCATTCCTGCCTGCGACAACAACGCCCTCCACGCATCGATCTGCTAATGTGAATCCATGCAAAATTCCAACGGATTTACCGTTGCCCTGCATGCATGGCTGCCCGCTACGCTCATCGCTCTGTGAGTGACTTCATCGGACATAAGTGTGGTGTAGCCCTGGTGCGTCTGAAGAAGCCGCTCGAGGCGTTGCGCGCCGAGCACGGCGATGTGTTATGGGGATTGCGTCGACTGTATTTGTTGATGGAGAAGCAGCGCAATCGTGGACAAGATGGCGCCGGCATGGCCACGGTGAAGTTTGACATGCCAGCGGGCGAGCCATTTTTAATGCGCCTTCGAAACGCCAAGCGCAATCCAGTCGAGCGTCTCTTCGACGAGGCGATGACGCCGGCGGACGAACTGACCACCCTGGAACTTCGCTCGGCGCATCCAATTGAATTGAAGCGCCGCGTGCCCATGCTTGGCGAGGCGATGCTTGGACATCTTCGCTACGGAACCTACGGCGGTCGCGGCGCGGCATTCTGCCATCCCTATGTTCGTCGCAGCAGCGTGGCCAGTCAGAATCTCGCCATCGCCGGCAATTTCAATCTGACCAACAGTAACGAACTCTTTCGCACTTTGGTTGAACTTGGCTTGAATCCTGTTGGCGACACTGACACGGGCGTGGTGCTGGAAAAATTCGGCCACTATCTCGACGCTGAACATGAGGCTCTGCGCGCTTCGATGGGGCCTGGCAGCTTTCGTGGCCTCGAAGGCAACGCGCTCGCCGCCGCAGTGTCGCAGGATTTGCATCTTCCCCGCGTGCTTGGCAAGGCCACCGCGGATTTTGATGGCGGCTATGTGTTTGTCGGCTTGCTCGGGAACGGTGATGCGTTCGCCTGCCGTGATCCCAACGGCATTCGACCAGCGTTCATCGCGGAGACCGATGACTTGGTCGCCGTCGCAAGTGAGCGCGCCGCGTTGACCACCGTACTTGATCTTGATCCGGCAAGCGTGAAACCACTCGAACCTGGCCACGCATTTGTGATTCGTCGCGATGGCACAGTGTTCAACGAACCATTCTGCCAAGCTGGTCCGCGACGCGAATGCACCTTTGAGCGCATCTACTTTAGCCGTGGCAATGATCCAGCAATTTACGAGGAGCGCAAAAGTTTGGGCCGTCAACTTGCGCCGCGTGTGCTCAGCGCGCTTGGTGGCGAGGCGCAACACGCGGTGTTTGGTTTCATTCCAAACACCAGCGAAACAGCGTATTTAGGCTTGATTGAAGAGATGGGAAGGCAAACGCGTTTGGCGCGCGGCACCTTACTCACCGCGAAACTCGCCGCCGGCACGCTGACCGCCGCGGACTTGGAAGATGCGCTCACACTTTCGGTGCGCGCTGAAAAAGTCGCGCACAAAGATCAGAAACTTCGCACCTTTATCACGCACGACGCGGCGCGCCGAGATCTTGTGGCGCATGTCTACGATGTCACGCTGGGTGTTGTGAAACCTGATGACACGCTGGTGATGGTGGATGACAGCATCGTGCGCGGCACCACGCTTCGCGACAGCATCGTGACCATGCTCACGCGCTTGTCGCCTTCGCGCATTTTAATCGTCAGTTCCAGTCCACCCATTTGCTATCCAGATTGCTACGGCATCGACATGAGTCAACTCGGGCGCTTCATTGCTTTCGAGGCGATGGTGAAAGTTGTGCGCGCGCGTGGTCAACAAGAACTGCTTGATGAAGTGGAGCGGCTCTGTCTTGCGCAACAACATGCGCCGCTTGAGCGCTTGGTGAACCATGTTCAAAAGTTGTACGAGGCCGTGGATCACCAAACACTTGAACAGGCGGTCGCGGATTTGATTCGGCCCGCGGGCCTGGCATGGAAAGGCACGATGCAAGTTGTCTACCAGACCATGGATGGCCTGAAACGATCCATGCCCCAACACACTGGAATGTGGTATTTCGACGGCAATTACCCCACTTTAGGAGGCCTCCGCGTCCTGAATACCGCCTACTTACAGTGGTGCCGCCGCGAAGACGCCCGCGCGTACTAATTTGGGACTAATTTGGGGACAGTCCCCGTTATTCGGGCTTTGGGATTTGGGTGGGATTTGGGGACAGTCCCCGTTATTCGGGCTTTGGGATTTATGTTGGTTCGCCTGATTTTTACGCTGCGAAATGTCGGCTTGACCATTCGACCAATTTCGGTTCTACTTGACGACTCGCCGCTGCCTCGAAGGGTAGGGCATTCTAAAAAGACTCCAGGAGTCCGCATGGCTCGTTACACCGGTCCCAAGGTCAAGCTCTCCCGTCGCGTTGGTGTTCCAGTGGCGGATACGCCAAAGCACACAGCAAAGCGCCAACTCACGCCTCCAGGCATGCACGGTTTCCGTGGCAAGCGCAGCAAGCCCTACGGCATTCGTAAGGATGAGAAGCAGAAGCTTCGTTACCACTACGGTGTGCTCGAAGCTCAGTTTCGCCGCACACTCGCCGAGGCAGGTCGCATGACCGGCAACACCGGCGATGTGTTGTTGCAATTGCTCGAGCGTCGCTTGGACAATCTTCTTCGACGCACTGGCTTTGCTCGAACAATCTGGGCGGCTCGTCAAATTGTCGCGCACGGACATGTTCGTGTGAACGGTCAGAAAGTGGATCGACCGAGTTATGTGATCACGATTGGTGATGTGATCACAATCAAGGAAAAAACCCACAAATTGGTCAGAGAAAATATGGAAAGCCTCGCTGGCCATATGGTCCCTGGTTGGCTGGATGTGAATCCTGCTGAACTCACCGCCAAGGTGACAAGCTTGCCCACTTCAGATCAAATTCCTTTCGACGTGAATACCAACCTCATCATCGAGTTCTACCGCTAAGAAATCCCAACCGCCCGCGAGTATCGTTCGGCGGTTGGGCTGGCGAGATCGTGTGGCGCAGGGCACATACCCAACCCACACGATCTTTATGCTTAAATTTCTCCGCAAGTACAACAAGTTTCTGCTCACCGGTTTCGGAACCATCCTGCTGATCACCTGGCTGGTGCCAAGCGCAGTCACCGAGTTTTCGCATCGCAGCGGCGCCGCCAATGCGACCTGGGCCACGCTTGGTGATGGGGAAACGATTTCGCTGACGCAACTGAATCAATTGCAGCGACAGATGAAAGTGCTCGATGCCATGGGCGTTCCGTTGCTTTCGCAACTTGGTGGCCAACGCGATCCAGCGCTGTTGTTTTTGCTGGTACGCGAAGCGCGGCAAGCTGGTTTAGTTGGTGGACCAAGCGATGGTCAACGCGTACTCGCAGGCATGGCAGCGGGCAGCGCCTCAACCGCGCGACCAGTCAAGCCCGAACAATTGCTGCATCAACTCTGCGGCGCATCGGGCATGCAGCCCGCGATGGTGCTGCAAACGCTTGCGGAATTGCAGGGTATTTCCCGACTTTTAAGCGTCGCGTCCAATGCCGCGCGTCTGAGCGATGTGCGCATGGAGGTGAAAGCCGCCGAAGCCATGACGGGTGTCGCGGCGGATCTTGTGGTGCTCTCCGCAGCGCAACCGCTTCCCAAGGATGATCCAACCCCAACGCCCGAGCGCATGGCCGCCTTGCTACAAGAATTTGGCGCGATTGATTCTGGCAAGGGTCGAGCTGGTATGGGCTATCGTCAGCCCGATCGTTTTTCATTGGAGTGGCTGGTGATTCCAGCGAGTTCTGTTCGCGCTTCGCTTGCCAACGATCCGCGCATGAACGGCGTTGCATTACGCAAAGCCTTTTTGCAAAACCCCACCGCTTACGGAGCAGGCGCGGACGATGCCAATCCAAGTTTTGATTCCTACCGCGACAAGGTTTCCACCACCGAATTAAATCGCTTGACCACGCAGCGTATCGATGAGATTGCGAAATTTATCGCCGATCAAACGCAACTTGCGCTGCGCACTTTTGGAAAAGATGGCGTGTACGCGAAGTTGCCCGCGGGCAATATCGGCCTGCCAAATCTCGATGTGCTGGCCGCCGCGATCACCACGCAGTTTGGGTTGAGCCCGGTGAAAGTTGAAAAAACCAGCCTTATTATGCAGTCGGAACTCTCCAAGATTCCTGGACTGGGCACCTCCACCACCACGCGATTTGGAACGCAACCGATGGCGATCGGCGATCTTGTCGCGCAGGCCAAGGAATTAAAGCCGCAAGAAGTTCGCGCGGTTGTGCAAACTGGCGTGGTCGGTCCGGCCCTTCGCGGCGCGAGTGCTGCCAATGGCGCGATCGCCGACATCTACGCTTTCCGAATCGTGGAGACTCTGCCCGCGCACGACGCCACCGATATCGAAGAAGTTCGCGCGCAACTGATGGAGGACGCCGGCAAAGTGATGCGCTTTGAACTGCTCGAGAAAGATCGCGCAATGATTGAGACACAAGCCAAGGCCGGACTGGATGCCCTTGCCAGTGCCTATGCGAGCAAGGTTGAATTTGCGCCGGGCATTCGCGAAGCCGACGCCAATCTTCTAAAGTATGGAATGAAGATGCCCACCGCCCTGCCAGGTGTGGGTGCCGATGCTGAACTTTCCAAGCAAATTGTGCAGCGAGCGATGGCCCTTCCTGCAGATCTCAGCAAGGTTTCCCAAGCCGACCGCACCTTTGTACTGGTCGCGCCTGAGAAGATGTCCTTGGTCGCTGTGCGACTACGAGATCTCTTCCCAGTGACCCGCGAGGATTATCTTGAAACCACAAGCAATGCCCGCCTGCGCTCGGCGATTCTGAATGATGCGGGCACCGCGGACTTTGGAAAAACTTTTAACGCCGATGCCATGAAGGCGCGCGCAGGCTTCAAGCCCACTCGTGAAGAGCATGCCGACGATGCGACTGCACCGGCTGATGCTGGCAAAGCCAAAGGGTAAATAAACTGCGACGGTCGTGATGCGCGCACTGTAGTGCTGTTGTGTCTACGCGTTCCCGCACATGTCTACACGGACTGCGCATGTCTACACGCCGACGCGCCGACGCTTGCCTGCATCAGCCTGCACTGCTCGCCGCTTCCGCTCATGCATCACCCTTCATGCAGGCACACGCACGATTGGTCAAAAGTGTAGTGAAGCTGCTTCGAATCCATATCAACAGAAAATTTTCAACTGAAATCAGCCAGAGTCAGCTGACTTTAGAGCCCGGCTTCACCGGCTTGTCCAACGCCACAATCACTACATTTCGCTGGTCATCCGTGAACTTTCCATCCACGCCAGCAACCGCTGCATCTTTTAAATCACTCGCGGCAAGCACCATGCCCGAGCTGATCTCTCCACGCAACATGCGCGGCTGAAGGTTGGCCACGATCACCACTTGCTTGCCCACCAACACGCTTGGGTCGTACCAGGTCTTGATGCCTGCGCATACTTGGCGACCCTCTGGCGTGCCGTCGTCCAATTTTAATTTCAGCAACTTGTCAGCGTTTGGATGAAGTTCCGCGCTCAGCACGGTGGCCACGCGCAAATCCAACTTTGCAAAAAGGTCGAAGGCGATGGTGGGAATAGGTTCGCTCATTATGATTGCTCCAATTTTTTAGGGATGTGGATGGAAAGTGAAATACATTCTCAGGACTAAACATCTCGGCATACATCAAGCCATGACTTACAGAGTCGATTGGACTGCAACCACCTCGGCATCGCGATCACTCAGTAACACGCCATCGTCGCGCGCGCGCACGCTTGCATCGCGGCGACGACTACGCTCGCAACGCGGCGCCTCGCGAAGATCATGTACCACCACCATGGTGGCGGTGCGGTCGAGCGAAACCCGCGAAACACCGCAGATATCCGCTAGTTCTGGAAGAAACCGCTCCAACGCACCCTCCGCGTCCGGCAGCGTTAACCCGGCGTCAAGCGGGTTCTCGATGCCGCGCGACTTCGCCTCCTCAATCGCCTTCTGCGCAAGTTCGCGTACGGCGATCACTGTGTGCCAATCGGCATGCGCAACAAAAGTAAAGTTCAGATGTTGCTGCCTATGCAAACAGGCATCCTCGCCATGCATGCTGCGATAGGCCTCATCCGCTGTGTGCGGCAGCACGGGCGCGAGCAATCGACACAACACCTCGGCGGTCAAGCGCATCACTTGCTGCGTTTGGCGGCGACGCGGCGCGTTGACTTGGTCGCAATACAAGCGGTCCTTGGCCGCAGCGCAGTAGACACTTGAAAGCGTGTCGTTGCAGAAATCAAAGATGGCCAAGTGCGCCTCGCGAAATCCCTGACGCGTGTAGGCGTCGCGCACCAAGCCTTGCACACGGCACAGCTCGCCAAGCGCCCAGCCATCCAATGAATCTCCCGGAGTGTGAATGGCTTGCTGCACCAGATCACCGCGCGGAAGGTCGCCGATATTTCCAAGTAAAAAACGCAGAGTATTACGCAGTTTTCGATAAGCCTCGCCACTGCTTTTAAGATATTCCAAATCCATGCGGATGTCGTTCTCAAAAGCCAGCCCGCTTACCCACCATCGGCACACCTCGGCGCCAAAATCTTTCAGCAGGTCCTCCACTTCAATTGCGTTGCCCACACTTTTGCTCATCTTGCGACCATCTCGGTCCACCACAAATCCATGGGTGACCAAACTTTTAAATGGCGGTGCCCCAGTCGCACCAAGCGCAGGCAACAAACTGAGCTGAAACCAACCGCGATGCTGATCGCTTCCTTCCAGGTACAACTCCGCTGGAATGCCTTGACCGCGCGCACGCAACACGCTGTTCCAACTGCTGCCCGCTTCAAACCACACATCGAAAATGTCGAATAGTTTTTCGAACGATGCAATCTGTAAGCCCGCAGGAGCCTGCGCATCTTTCCTTGGGTCGTAGGTGGCAAGCAGCGTGGCGGGCGATTCTGTGAACCACGCATCGCTGCCCTTTTGAAGAATGACTTCAGCAACAGCGCGCACACTTGCCGGCGTCATAAAGGTGGAACCATCGGGCAACTTGAAAGCGGGAATCGGCAGACCCCACGCGCGTTGGCGGCTTAAGCACCAGTCGGGTCGGCTCTGCAACATGCCACGCAATCGATTGCGCCCCCACTCAGGAACAAAGCGAATCTTCGATGCAATCGCATCTAATGCCATCTGCCGAAGTGTGCCTTGGGCATCACCGAAAGGTCGATCCACTCCAATAAACCATTGCTCGGTGGCGCGAAAAATCACCGGCGTCTTGCTTCGCCAATCATGCGGATAGCTGTGCGTAAAGGCGACATGATGCACCAGGTGTCCGCTCTCGGTGAGATGACGAAGCACCATCGCGTTGGCATCCCAAATGTTCACGCCACGCAACCACTCGGGCACAGTGTCGTCATAGGTTCCATCATCACGCACCGGGCAATAGACCGGCAAACCTTCGCGGAGACCCACGCGCCAATCTTCATCACCATGACCAGGCGCGGTGTGCACCAAGCCAGTGCCATCTTCAAGCGTGACATGATCGCCGCCGATCACACGGCCATCGCGATCGCAGAATGGATGACGATACACAAGGCCGATCAAATTCGCGCCATCGGTCTCGGCGAGCACCTGTACATTGGTCGCATGAATTGCGCTGGTCAGTTTGGTGAGTAGTTCGCTCGCGACGATTGTTTCGCTGCCATCGATGCGCACCAACGAATAGCGAAAGCTTGGTCCGACCGCGATCGCCATGTTCGCTGGCAGGGTCCACGGCGTGGTTGTCCAGATCATCAAACTGGGTGGGCCGTCAAGTTCATCAAGCCCAAATGCCTTGGCTACCGCAGCGGAATCCATGGTTTCGAAATCCACCCAGATACTGGGGTCTTCGCGATCTTCGTATTCAAGTTCGGCCTCCGCAAGCGCGGTGCGATTGGCGATGCTCCAATGCACCGGCTTCAATTGGCGAAACACCAAGCCGGCGGCGAGCAGATCTGCGAATAAATTCAGCGTGCCAGATTCATAGAGCGGATCCATCGTCTTGTATGGACGGTCGTAGTCGGCGTGGGTGAGCAGACGCTGCATGCCCTTGGCTTGCACGCCGATAAATTTCACCGCGTCAGCGGCGCACGCTTTGCGAATCGCCATACGACGCACTTCGATCGGCAGCGCATCAAGATCTTTCATCTTGCCTTTTTTCACCAACTCTCCAACCACGCGATGTTCAATCGGCAATCCGTGGCAATCCCAACCTGGCGTGTACGGAACACGCATGCCCTCCATTAAGCGACTACGCACCACGATGTCTTTCAACACCTTGTTCACCATGTGACCGACATGAATCGCACCGTTGGCGTAGGGAGGACCATCGTGAAATCGAAACAGCGGCGCGTCGACGCGTTCACGCTCGAGCAGGTCATACAGCCCCATCGCCTGCCATCGCGCAAGCGATATCGGCTCGCTTTGTGAAAGATTCGCCTTCATCGCGAAGTTGGTTTGCGGAAGATTGAGCGTGTTTTTATAGTCAGCCATGGAGGCGGTGATTCTAGTGTCGACACCGCCGCATCGCAGCGAGGCAAGCGATCAATCGTTGGGTTCTTCGCCAGGCTTCACCGTCTCATCGAGGTAGCGCTGAAAGTCACCGATTTTATAGCTGACAAAGCAGAAGACATGGTGCAGCGCAAACCATTCAGGATCATGCGGATCCTTCTTCAAGTCTTGGCGCAAGCGGTTCAATTCAGCCAGCACTTTTTCAACTTTCATGGATGTGTCTCCGTTGGGGAATGCGAATGATCTGCATGACTGTCATGCGCGCCATGTGGGGCGTCGTGATGCGCATGCTGACCCGCTTCGAATCGGCCGATGCCCCAGGCCACACCAAGACCAAGCACCAGCATCAGCGAAAGCGCGAATCGATCATGGCGATGAAATTGAAGTTCGGGCAGCAGGTCACTTCCTGCGATGCAAAGAAATGTGCCAGCACTAAACGCCAACGCGAGCGCGACCATATTTTCGTTTGCATCTCCAACGCCAAGCAGGAATAATCCCGCGCCAATCGGCACCACAAGCGCGAAGAGAAAATTAAGCAGATGCACCCTGGCGCCAACGCGGCCGCCCGCGCTAAAGATGGTGGTCAGCGTCATGGCATCGAATGGCTTGTGTAGCAGAATCACGAGAAAGGTGCCAAAACCTGCAGCAGAAAGCCCTGGTTGCAGCGCGTTGACGGCCAGCACGCTGCTCGCAAGCGCCACACCTTCAAGCAAACTATGCAGCGTTAAACCAAGCGCGGCACCGGTCCATGTCAGCCGACCGATGGCCACCTTGTGCGCCTGTGAATGATCGTGGCCATGCTCGCAACTCGCATCCGGTAGCTCATGTTGATGAAAGCTGGCGAAGCGTTCCAATAAGAACATGGCGAGAAATCCAATCGCCACGGCGAGCATGATGGGATCGAGGGAATCGTGATCGATGCCGCCGGACTCCGCCCGAGCCATCACCGCGTGTGGCAACATGTGAAACATCGCGACGCCAAGCATCACGCCGCTGACACCTGACAAAGCAAGTTGTAGACGCCGATGCGTCCAGGTGAGCAGGGTTGGAAGCACGCCACCGAACACGCTCGCCAGCGCAACGATGCCGCACCAAATCCAAATCCACTGCGCATTCATCTGCGTCAGAGTAGTCACACTCGCACGCAGACGCCATGATCATGATCACGGCGCACACTGCGGAAATGTCGCTGCAATTTCTGCGAGGCTTCGCACAATGTCCATGCCATGTGCGCGTGGCGGTGCGGGCGGGTTGGGGTTACACTACTCCGTTCGGGGGTGGTAGCTCAACTGGGAGAGCGCTTGAATCGCATTCAAGAGGTTGTGAGTTCGACCCTCATCCACTCCACTTTAAGCGCAAAGCCTCGCCATCCGGCGAGTCTTTGCTTTTTAGAAACCCACACGCCTCGCCCAAGAATTTTCTCCATGCTTCACTTTTCTTACACTCTCACGCTTGAGTCTCGCACCCAAAGAAACTCCCGCCATGCGCCAACACGATCGCTTCAAGAAAGCGCATCCCGGTTGCCTGCTGTTCTTTCGCATGGGCGACTTTTACGAACTCTTTCATGAAGACGCGGTCACTGCGCACAAGGCTCTTGGTATCACGCTGACCGAGCGAACCAGCGGCGTGCCGATGGCTGGTGTTCCATATCACGCCGCGGAGGGTTATCTGCGCAAACTTGTGGAGCAAGGATTCCGCGTGGCGGTCTGCGAACAAGTGCAAGATCCAAAGGAGGCCAAGGGTTTGGTCGAACGCGCCGTCACACGCGTTGTCACGCCCGGCACGCTGGTTGACGATTCTCTTCTTGATGCCGGCGAATGCAATCGCGTTGCGGCGATGGTGCCAGCGACTGCGGAAAAATTTGGCGCACTCGCGTGGGCAGAACTAAGCACGGGCGCCTTCGAGTGCGTCGAACTTTCCAACAATGATCTTGCAGATGAAGTCGCGCGACTAGCCCCAGCCGAATTATTGTTGCCCGAAGAATGCGAGCTTTCACCCGCGATGCTCGCCGCAGCGCCCTCGCGGCTTGAGCGCGCGGGTTGGACCTTCTCTCCGCGCGATGGTGGCGAACTGCTGCGCAAACATTTTGGCGTCGCAAGTCTGGCTGGCTACGGACTTGACGATGAATGCGCGGCCACCGCGGCCGCTGGCGCATTGCTTCGATATCTGCTGGAAACACAGGCTTCCGCTGCTGGCGATGCAGTCCTTCGACATCTGCAACCACCCTGCCCCATGGCGCGTGAAAAGTTTGTCAGCATCGATGCGGCGTGCTTGCGAGCGCTTGAAATTGAACGCACCTATCGCAGTGGTTCCAGCGAAGGCACACTTCTGAAAGCGATGGAATCCCCGCGCACCGCGATGGGCCGACGATTGATTCGCCAGTGGCTTGTGCAACCCTGCAGTGAACTTGCGCAGATTTGTTCACGGCACGATCGTGTCGCGGCGTTGCTTGAAAGCGATGCCGCACGCGGTGACACGCTGAATACTTTGGAAGGCGTGCAAGATGTCGCGCGAATCGCCGCGCGTATAAGTCTTGGGCGAGCGACGCCCCGCGATCTCGCGGCGCTGGGACGATCGATTGTGCATGCCACACACCTTGCGCAAGCACTTCCGACCGACGAAGCTTTTGATGACGATCGCGCGCGCCTGATGCAAACCTGCGGTCACCTTCACGAACTCGCGCGCACTCTCTCCGATGCGTGCGTGGAGTTGCCTCCGGCGCACATGCGCGAAGGCGGATTTTTTCGAGATGGATTCGATGCCGAACTTGATGCCATGCGCCGGCTGCAGAGTGACTCAAATAGTTGGCTTGCCACCTATCAGCAGGCACTGATCACGCGCACTGGTATCACCAGTCTTAAAGTTGGATTTAACCGTGTTTTTGGCTACTACATTGAGGTCACCAACGCCCACGCCGCGCGCATTCCCGATGATTTTATCCGTCGACAAACGGTGAAGAATGCCGAGCGTTGTGTCACGCCAGAGCTGCGCGACTTTGAAGTCAAGGTGCTCAGCGCCGAGCGCCGCGCGATCGACCGCGAGCAGCGCCTTTTCACCGACATGTGCGCGCACGCCTCGGCCGAGCTGGCGCATGTGCAAACGCTCGCACAGATCGTCGCGCAACTCGACACCTTCGCCGCCTTCGCCGCCACCGCGAAAGTATTGGGACATGTGCGCCCCACCATGACCGAACAACCTCTGTTGCATGTGATCGGTGGTCGACATCCAGTTCTAGAACGCACGCTTGGACGACGCTTTGTCGCCAATGATTGCGATGTGGGTCCCCATGATCAAGCAACCGCCGCCACGCTGGCGCTGATCACCGGTCCCAACATGGCCGGTAAAAGCACCTACATCCGTCAAAACGCGTTGATTGTAATTCTCGCGCATGCAGGTGCATTTGTTCCCGCAACACGCGCCACTATTGGCGTGGTCGATCGCATCTTCACCCGCGTGGGCTCTGCTGACGAGTTGCATCTTGGTCAAAGCACCTTCATGGTGGAAATGCTGGAAACCGCGAGAATTCTGCATCAATCCACACCACGCAGTCTGGTGGTGATGGACGAGATTGGTCGCGGCACCAGCACGCTTGACGGTCTTAGTTTGGCGTGGGCGATTGCGGAATCGCTGGCCGAGCGCGGTTGTCGCACACTGTTTGCAACACACTATCACGAAATTACTTCGCTTGAAGATCGTCTTCCACGCGTTCGCAATCTGCAGGTGACGGTTCGTGAATGGGAGGAAGGCATCGTCTTCTTGCATCGCATCGAAGCTGGACGCGCGAACCGCAGTTATGGCATTCATGTCGCGAAGTTGGCGGGCATTCCCCGCGATACCGTGGCGCGTGCGGAGCAGCTTCTCGAATCCCTCGCAGTGCATTCACCCGCGACTCCGATGTCGCCACCATCTTCACCCGCGGCGCCGCATAGCTCGGCGCGCCAACTGGAACTGTTCACTGAGTATCTACCGCATCCAATCATCGAGCAGCTGCGCGCGCTACATCTGGATCAACTGACGCCGATGCAGGCCTTCGATCTACTGCGAACGCTTGTGCACGCAGTGGCTGGACACAACCGCTCATCAAAGTTGGCGCATGACTTGGATCGACACACCGCAGGCGGATAGTGCGCGGCCACATGCACAAAACTCGGTGTCATGCGCTGGGTTCACAGGCACAAAGTAAAATTTGAAGTCGATCATGCAGCACGAAACCTTGCTTTCATTGCATGATTGTGCGTGTGTGTGTGCCGCGTCGCACGCTCCGCGGCACCAACAAATTTCTCGCAGTATTCTTCATACTTGTGAGCGACCAAAAAATGCGGCCAGCCTCCGAACCACTCGAGCATCTGATGCTTGGCGGTCCGCGACCACGCCTGGAGGAACTTTTTCGCATCTTCCGCATTCTTGCCGAATTCATCCGCGGCTTTCGCGTGTTGCATTTCGCGGGTCCCTGTGTCAGCGTCTTTGGAAGCGCGCGCTTTGGCGAAGAGAACAAGTGGTATCAGCTTGCGCGCAAGGTTGGAGGCGAACTTGGGCGATCTGGTTTCACCGTGATGACGGGCGGCGGACCCGGCATCATGGAGGCAGCCAATCGTGGCGCGCGTGAGGCGAACGCGCCCTCCATCGGTTGCAACATCAGTCTTCCGCACGAGCAGTGTGAAAATTCATACTGCGACACGCAGGTTCGATTTCGATATTTTTTCATACGCAAAGTGATGCTGGTGAAATATTCCTACGGCTTCGTGGTGATGCCGGGCGGCTTTGGAACACTGGATGAATTTTTCGAGGCTCTTACCCTGGTGCAAACCAAGAAGATTGAACACTTCCCAATCGTGCTGATGGGGCGCGAATATTGGGAGCCTCTTTTTGATTTCATCGATCAACGGCTTGTGGTAGAAGGCACGATAACCCCGCAGGATCGCGGCTTCTATCGGATCACCGATGATCCTATCGAAGCCGCGCAATACATCAGTGATCTTGCGCGCCGCAGATTTGGCTTAAAGTTTAGGTCCACAGTCACGCGGCGCTGGTGGCTCTTCGAGTAAGCGCACCGCGGTGCCTGTCGAGAGATTCAATGCAACACCTTTGCAGAATTCTTTGAACAGAATACTTCGCCTAAGCACCGCTCGATGTGATGCTTGCCCATCCCCCACAATGACCGCTACCATCAACCGCGTGATGCATCACACCATTTGCACGCATTCGCGTTTGGTTGCCTGCCAGCTGCTGAGCGCGACCGCGTTACTGACCGCATGCCAACAAGACAAATTGTGGGATGACAAATCTTTCGACACCTTAGTCTCCGCCGATTCCGCTCTGCCCTATAAAACCGAGCAGCCTCTGCCACAACCTGGTGAAGCGAAACGCACGGAGTCTCCATTTGGTGACAACCCGCGCGATCTTGCATTTCTGGTTTCGTACGCGCTGGAGAATAATCCTGATACGAAAGCAATTTGGGAACGCGCCAAAGCCACTGCCGCGCAATGGGCGCGGATGGAAAGTCTGTGGTGGCCGCAGGTACATGCCACTGGATTCGCGGGCTACTCGCAAAATGCCATTCAATCGCAAACCGGACTCGATACTTTCACTGGCCCCATTGGAAACATGGGTGCAGAATTAACCTGGGAATTGATCGACTTCGGTCGCCGCGATGCACAGACCGACGCGGCGCGACGCGCCCTGGAAGCGGCAAACTTGGGATTTAATCGTTCGCTGCAACAACTGGTCTTTGATGTGCAGACCGCGTATTACATTCTTGACTCCAAGATTGCACTTGAGCAAACCGCCGAGCAAAATGTGGAAACCAACCGTATTCAAATGGATGCTGTGGATGATCGACTGCGTGTGGGACTCGCAACCATGCCCGATGTGCTGGTCTCTCGACAACGATGGGAGCAGGCACGCTTCACCCTTGAAGCGGCGAAATCGGCCACCTTCGATGCCCGCGGTTTGCTCGCGCGTCGACTTGGCTTGCCCGCGGATGCGCCGATTGAAATTGTCTCGCTACAAAAGGTTCCGATTCCAGAAACACTCGGCGACAAAGTGGAACGCTTGATGGCGGTCGGTGCCGCGGATCGTCCTGACTTGCTCGCCGCTGGCCAGCGTGTGCGCGAGGCCGAGGCGCGCATTAAGAAAGCCGACGCAGACTTCTTGCCAACCCTCAGTTTGTTCGGCGGCTTCAGCAACACATTCAGTAATTACGAACCAAGTCCAGTGACCAACAACACCAAATACGACATCAATATGCTGAACTATGCGGCAGGTTTGAAGGGTTCTTGGCTGCTTTTTGATGGTTTTGAGCGGGTGAACGCGGTGCGTGAGGCGCGCAGTTTGCGCAACGCTGCGGTCTCTGATTTAACGCGCTTAAAACTTGAAGTGCTGAGCGATGTGTGGAACGCCTACTTCGCGCAACTTGCCGCCGAGCGCCAGTACACCTTCGGCGAGTCGCTGCTCGCTGCGAGCCAAGAGAGCTATGACGGCATGTTCGAGGCATATGTGAATGGCCTGCGCACGCTTCCTGAATTGCTACAGTCTGAACTTGATTTAATGGCCGCCCGCAGCACGCTGATTCGCACACGCGCAGAGTTGCTCGATAGCGCAGCAAAGTTGGCCTTTGCAGTGGGTTCGCCTGATACAGCGAGTCGCTACGCGAAAAAAGTGGATCCACGCGGCGACATAAAGTCCACGCGCGAGTGAATGTAAAGCGCGGTACGGGTGATTCAAAAACTCTCTGCGAGTCAAATATAAAAATGAAAGTTTGATGCGTGCATGCAAGTATCGTGCTGCCAAAGCGGCTATGGTCTGAGCCTATGAACGCACCACTGTTGCAATCCGCCTTCGACCACGCGCTTCCATACGAGCGCTATCTCGCCACCGATTCCGCACGAGCCGGCGGATGGAGAAGCGCCGAGTCGCAAGCAGCGTTAACGCCGGCGCAGCGCGGCCTGCTTGCAAGCTTTACTCGGCAGATGCCTGTGCTGGTGATCAGCGGCGTGTGGTGTGGAGATTGCGCGCAACAAGGACCGATGTTGCATGCGATCGCTGAAGGCAGTTCCACCATCAACCTGCGATGGATCGACCGCGACACCAATCCGGCATTGCGCGACATGGTTCGTATTTGTGGTGGACATCGCGTTCCAACTGTCATCTGGATGGCTGAAGATTTTGAATTTGTTTCGCTGCTTGGCGATCGAACGCTGCCCCGTTACCGTGCGATCGCCGCGCGCCACTTGGGACCATCATGCCCGATGCCCGGCGCCCTGCTTCCAGCCGACGAGGCTGCCGCCACGCTGCAAGCATGGCTTGATGAATTTGAACGAGTGCAGTTAATGCTGCGACTTTCAGGGCGATTACGCCAAAAACACGGCGATTGAAAGCGGACCAGCGCTTGGCATTTCCAAGCGCTCGCGGTACACACTCACCCATGCAGCGGATCGACATGGCCCGCGAAGTGCAACACTTGCTTTCGCAGCAGGCATTTGAACAGGCGCTTACCCTCGCCGAACGGTGGGCGCATACACAACCAAGCGTGCTGGGTGCGTGGCTTGGTATCGCACGCGCGTCGCTGGGATTGGGTTTGCTTGGCCGCGCCGACACCGCCATCACGCGCGCCTTTGACATGGCGCCCAAAGACACGCAGGCACTTTTTTACAAGTGCGTGATCGATCACCGCATCGGCCGCAGCGACATCGCGATCTCGCGGCTTCGACAATTGGCTGCTTCCAAACAACCGATCGCCTCCGACGCCGCGCTGGTGCTTGCGGAAGCCTTGCATCGCACAGCGCAACATGAGGCATTGCGCGAATTTGTGCACGCTGGTGGCGCGTGGCTTGCGGATGAACGCGCGCTGCTCACCACCGCGCGTGTTCTGGCGCAACATGATGCAGCAGCGGCGATCGACAGGCTTGAAAAATTCGCGCGTGGATCCGCCAACGCCGCATCGCGCAGATTTGCCGGCTTTGAGGGGGTGTGCATGCTTGATGCCGCGGGCCGCTACCGCGAAGCCTTCGATTTATCCACGCATCTGCACGCCACCACCGACTCGCGCTTTGATGTGCGTGGCTTGGAACAAGAGGTGCAGCGTCAACAGCGCCTGCTGATGCACGGCCGCGCATGGTGCTCCCCGCGCGCGCCCGAGTTGAAAAATATTTCACTGGTGGTTTCGCTTCCACGCAGTGGAACGACGCTGCTTGAACAAATGCTGGATCGACATCCGCAGGTGACCGGCATCGGCGAATACGACGGCATCTTGAATCTGGGCGATGCACTTGTTGCCACAGGTTTGTGGCCCGAGGGTCTCTGCTCGTTGCCACCTCAACAAGCGGCCGCATTTCAAAGTCGCTACATCGATGGCGCACGCACCTTGCTGCGACCAGGCACCACGCATGCCTTTGACAAAATGTTGCTCACATGGTTGTGGCTGCCCGCTGTCGCCGCAGTGCTGCCCGGTGCAACTTGTTTACATATGACGCGCGATCCACGCGATATGGCAGTCAGTCTTTTTCTTTCCAACTTTCATCCCTACACCATGGGATGGACCCGATCATTTTCGGAGATTCGCCGCGTGATCACCGCCGAACGCTCCCTGCTTCCGATGGCATTGGAAACCCTACAGATTCCCCATGAAACCATCGTCTATGAAGAGTTGGTCGCGCACCCCGAGGTGATCATGCAACGCTGCCTCGCACGCATGGGATTGGCGATGAATGCCGCGGTGCTGCAGCCCGAGCGCAACACCCGCACCGTACACACGCTGAGTCACGATCAAGTCCGCAAGCCAATCAACAGCAATTCAATCGGCCGTTGGAAAAATTATCCGTGGGCATTTGATGATGCATGGAAACCAATGATCGAACTGCATGACCGCCGCCGCGCCGAAGTACTCTAAATTTTTGTTGGTTGAAGAATGCATGCGAGTCGTTGTGCCGAGTACTCCTTCTACGCACAGGCAACTCTCGCGACTAACTCTTCCACTCCGCGGGCTCAGTCGCGCGGTCGGTCAACTTCCAGCAAGCCTCCAACATTTCGCGCAAGCCCTCGCCGGTCGCGCCACTCACCGCGATGCGACGCGCTTTGGGCACACGCAACCCGTTGGCAATCTTGTTCACCAACTTGGTGCGCTCGGCTTCGGGCACTAAATCTATTTTATTGAAGACCAGCAACTCTGGTTTATTGGCAAGTTCGGGGCTAAATGCCTGCAATTCACCTCGAATTATCTCGGCATTCTCAACTGGATCACTGCCGTCAAGCGGCGCGATATCCAGCACATGCACGATCACCTTGGTGCGTTCGATGTGGCGAAGAAATTCATGTCCAAGGCCTGCACCCTCTGCGGCGCCTTCAATTAAACCTGGCAAATCCGCCACGACCAAACGACGACTGCCTGGAAGTTCGGCGATGCCCAACTGCGGACTGAGTGTGGTGAATGGATAGGCGCCGATCTTCGCTTCGGCGCGAGTCAGCGAACTCAGCATGGTGCTTTTACCAGCGTTAGGAAGACCCACCAATCCAAGATCGGCGAGCAACTTTAATTCCAAACGCAATTCACGCTCGATCGCTGGTTCACCCAGCGTGCGCTCGGTCGGTGCTTGATGCGTGGAACTTTTAAAGCGCTCGTTGCCAAGTCCACCCCTGCCGCCGGCGGCAACCACCACGCGACTTCCATGCTCGGTCATGTCGGCGATAAATGCATCGGTGTGCAAGTCGTAGACCAGCGTGCCCGCAGGCACCGCGATCAATTTGTCGGCGCCAGCCGCCCCCGCGCAATTTTTGGCGGTGCCCTTCTCGCCATCTTCAGCGAAAAAGTGCCCCTGAAATCGAAATTCAAGCAAGGTGTCAAGATGCGGATCCACCCACATCACCACATCGCCACCATGACCACCATCGCCGCCATCGGGACCACCCTTGGGAATACATTTTTCACGGCGCATGTGACTGCAACCATCGCCGCCTTTACCAGAGCGGATGACGACACGAGCTTGATCAACGAGCATGGTTCAGTCCTGCCGCGCGCGGCGGCTGATTCAGTTGGCCGAAGGAACAACATCCACGAAACGACCGCGGAAGCGCACGGCTCCAACGGTGTAGGACATGATGCTGTCATCTTTGGCGAGGAATGTATTTAAGCCTGGCTTCCACTTGGTTCCGCACTGACGCACGATGATGCAACCAGCGCGAGCAACCTCGCCACCGTAAAGCTTGATGCCTCGGTACTGAGGATTCGAATCGCGACCGTTTTCTGTGGAGCCTTGCCCCTTCTTATGTGCCATAGCGGTGTTCCTTTAAAGTGTGGTGAGTCGAAGAGTCTATCGAAATGTCGCTGCGCCGCCAAGCCGTGGCACGGGCTGAATTGAAAATTTAAAAACCCCTTACATTCAGGGCTTTACAAGCAAAAAGAAGACCCGATGAAGATTTATCGCTGCACCCAACTGGGGTTGGTAGAAGTCGCATCGGGGGTGACCAAAGGCAACTCGCCAGAAAAACCCTTGCGCTCGCCAGGCACTCGATAATCCACCCGAAATGTTTTTCGCGCGTTGGAGAGTTCGCCAGTCTTCACATTTTTCAATGTGGAACGCTCGCTTGAAAGCCCCGCGACAAACATGGAGAACTCGCGCACATCAGGTTCGATCGCGAAGACCACGATGCCAACCTTGGCATTTTCCTCGCCCTGCCCGATCTCGCCGAGCACCGCCGAAGTTTCGACAAGTTGCGGATCATTCAACATCTTCATCAAGGCACGAGTGATTTCACTCGGCACCTCTTGACCTGACAAAACCAGGTGGCCACTTTCATCGAGCAACTCCCAACGCGGGGCGATGCGTCGATCCTTGCCACTGCGATTGCTGATGGTGTAAGTGCAATACAAAAATTCACTGTCGGTGACTGCGTCGTGATACAAGCGCATCGGTCCCGGGCGATAGTCAAGCGTCCATTTGTTCTCGCTCTTGGAGCGAGATTTTACCGCGGCGGGTGGCTTCACTTGTGCATCCGCAGGCGCTTGAACTGGCGTCTCGGTCGCAGTATGTGCAGCGGGCGTAGCGGGCGTCGGCGATGCTGTGGGCGGCGTCTGGAACAGGCTTGTTGAAAGCGCGAGGGTGCACATCATCTGCGTGAATATCTGCGTTAAGTGGATCATGTGGATCGAAATCATCGGCGCGGAAGTGTACCTATTCGCATTGGGTCTGCCGCGGGTTAATCTCTCTGCGTGAACGCTCCAGTGCCTGAAAATTTTCATTCGGCGAACGCGCTGCCTTCACAACGACTTGCCGCCGCCGAGCGTTTGCTTGGACGCAGGCACAGCGACGCCTCTTGGTTTTTAAAGCGACTTGAGGAAGAAGGCTGGAAGCCTCAAGATTTGTGGTGTCGATCGGCGGCATCGGGCCCGTTGGTAGCGGCCGCATTGATGAGCGAGCATCCTGGGCGCACCGTCACGCTTTCGGTTGGCCCCTGCCACGACCGTGCACAAGTTCGTCACGCAGCCGATCTGCTTCGAGACATGCTTGATCATCTTGCAAGTCGCGGCGGCATCGCTCTCGCGCAAGGCATGACCACCGCGGATGATGTGATGGCTTGCGCTCCATTTCTGCAGGCCGGTTTCGCAGAACTTGCCGTGCTTGAATGCATGGAACGCGCCAATCAACGCAATCCCACGCGGCCACAACCGCACGCTGGTGTGGATCTGGTGCAAGCCAGCGACGACGCCAGTATGCAAGCATTGTTGCGTGCGACCTATGAGGAAACCCTCGACTGCCCTGGACTTGCGGAACTTCGCAGCGACGAAGATATTCTTGAAGGCCATCGACGCGGCGGCCGTTACGACCCGTCGTTGTGGATCATGCTGCGAGTGAACGGTCGCGATGCGGGCGCGGCGTTGCTGAATCGCTCTCCAACCACCGATTCTGTCGAACTGACCTACCTTGGACTTGCCAAGTGGGCACGGGGCAAAGGTTTGGGATCGCTGCTCACCGACGAGGCGTTGTGGAAAGCCTCGCAGTTGCCAGAGCGCATCATTTCGCTCGCGGTCGATGATCGCAATCGCGCAGCGCAGCATCTGTATGCAAGCCGTGGCTTCAGAACTGTTGCTCGGCGCAGGGCTTTCGCATTTCGCGTGCAATCATCCACATGATGTGGACAACGGTTGCGACGCACCGTGGAGAAGTTTTTCTTTATGCATATAGTGCTTTATTTTACTCTGCTTTTGCGTATGTCGAATTATTTTTTCAAGTCCATACTTGCCCTTGTAAAGATTGCGTCTATCTTCAAAAAAGTTCGCAGGATGCGAATTTCGTTTTGCGCGAGTGCGTCACTTCTCAGTGACAAGCTCGCGCGAATCGACGCCTGACCCGCGTGAGCGATGAGTGTTGTGTGCAGCCATCTGCAGCCATCGTTGGGTCTCCGAATGGATTCGAAGTTGTGCGTTGTTGACAGGCAATTTTGCCTGCGCAATTGACTTGCCGCGCGGCGGCAGGCTTCGCCTCTCGTGAAAGAATCCATTCACCTTGACCTTGACTCTTTCCCAATCCCACGATGCACCACGACGCATCCGCGAGATGTTGGGTACCAGGCTTGGAGAGCGCCGCGCAAGCATGTGGTTTGATGGCGAAGCTCGGCTTCGAGTGCACGATGGCACCTTGCAAGTGGAAGCACGCAGCGAATTTGTGGTCGATTGGATCAAGCGGCATTTTCGCGGGGATTTACAGGCGGCTGCAAAAGAAACACTAGGCAGCGACCAGGTGGTGTGGAGCGTTGAGCGTGGTGGGCACGCGGTGCAAGAAGCGCATGATCCGCATGATCCGCAATCAAAGTTCGACACCAACTCCACCACTCGCGAGCGAATCACAGAAACTGCCCGAGCAACTCCGCGTCGCGATGGCGCGCATGGTTGGCGGCGACTCGATGACTTTGTGCCGGGAGCGGTGAATCAATTGGCGCTCGATGCGGCGCGTCGCGTGGCGCATGCGCAAGATGGATTGCGTTGCCTGGTGGTGCATGGCGGATGTGGCGTGGGTAAAACGCATTTGCTGCAAGGACTGTGCCGCGCGCGACGCGAGCGCACACCGCAAGCGCGCATTCGATATGTGCCAGCCGAGCAGTTCACGAATGAATACATCCATTCCGTGCGTGCCGGTCAAGTCGACGGATTTCGCGGACGCATGCGGCGCGTGGATCTTTTGGTGATCGATGATGTGCACTTTCTCGCCAACAAAGCCGCGACGCAAAGCGAATTTCTACATACGCTTGATGCGCTTGATCTCGCCGGCGCACAAGTCGCGCTTGCAAGCGATGAGCATCCGCGTTTGATTCGAAAATTTGGTCAGGCCTTGGTCAGCCGCATGCTCGCTGGCATGGTGGTTCGTGTGGAAACGCCCGATCCGGCGACGCGCCTCGCGCTGACGCAAAATTTATCGCTGCGGCGCGGCATGCGTCTGGCTTCCGACGCCGCCACCGTGATCGCGGAGCGCTGTGTGGGCGGTGCGCGGGAGATCGAAGGCATCCTTAGCCGGGTGGACGCGGTGCGCGCGGTCACCGGGGTGCGCGGTCCGATTTCAAATGGCGAAGTGCGCGCCATCTTTCAACAAGATGATGCGCAACGAGGCACGCAGCCAGTGCGACTTCCTGAAATTCTCACGCTCACATGCCAGCATCTTGGTGTGGAACCCGATCAATTGCGCGGTGGCGGTCGCCATCGACGCGTGGCATTGGCTCGCGGATTGGTGACATGGTTGGCGCGCGAAACCACGGCGATGAGTTTTCCAGAAATTGCTCGTGGACTTGGCCGCACCGCGCATTCCGCAGTGCATGGGGCATGCGCGCGAGTGCAAGGATTGCTTGATGCCGATGCGCGTGTGGATGCGGGACCCGCAGGCAAAGTAGCGGTGCGCGAACTCACGGCACGACTGCGTCATGCGTTGCGTGCGGCAAGCCGCGGATGAATGACCACCGCACTGCCTTCGCTACACTCGCGCAGATGAAAGTTGCTTGCGTTGCGTTGCTCTGTGCCGCGTCTCTTGGAGGATTCACCCGTCCTTCATTTGGTCAACGCGTGGATCCGGTGAATGCGGCGATGCTGGCGCTTCGACAAGCGGTCACCTATCAGGACTCCGGCGCGCAACACACGCTACTGGTCTCGCTGCGATCGCTGAAAGATCCAACATTAAAGCCGATCTTCGAGGGCTTGCTGACCTCGGATAACCCGCCGATGCGCGTGGATGGTTTTCTAGGGCTTTCAGAATTGCGCGGCGAACTTGGCGCGGATCCAGTGCAGTTGCTGAAGTTGGGCGAACCCCCGCTGCGCACCGTGGCCATTACGGAATGCCTAGGTTTAAGCCTGTTGAAACCCGAAAGCATTCGTGTGTTGCTTGCCTCGACTGAACTCACCGCCTATGACCGCGCGCTGTTGGTGGCCGAACTGAATCGTCTGCATGAGCCGTGGGATGTTGTGATGCTTGGCGACGCCGCGATGTCCTCCACGGCCGAAGTCTCTGGTCTTGCCGGCATGCTGTTGCTTGAGAAGGACGACGCGACTCGATGGGAGATTTTTGTCGGCAAGCTCGCGGAGGTGACGCCGAGTGATCGTGAAGATTTACTTCGACGATTGGCCAACGCGGCGCGGCACTATGAATTGTCGAAATCCGCTGGCAAGTTGCTGCAGTTGACCAAGGATTCCAAAGGCGTTGAACGCGTCGCCGCCATCGCGGCCGCTTTGAAATTGTCACCCGAGGCTGGGCGAGCGGCCCTGCTCGACTTTGTGCAATCGGATCGATCGGTGACAAACTTGGTGCAGTGCGGACTGCTCATGCTCGCCGCGGACAACGCGATGAAGTTTGAAGATTTTTCCATGCTCAAGGGTGGCGACGGAGTTCCTGATTCCATTGCGCAAGCAGGCGAGGCGCTGCGAACTCCCAACGCTGACGCTTCGGTCGCACTGACCGGATTGATGGTGTGCAACAATCGCGCGGCATCAGAATGGGCGATTCGCCAATCGGACAAACTGTCACCCGACGCGCGGCGAGCCATGCTACTGCTTGCGATCGATCGCCTGGATGCGTTGCAAGCGCCCTCGATGAATGACCGTTTGCTGGCGGCGCTCGCGGCACAGCAATTGATCGGATTCGCCCGAGAAGACTTGGTTTCGCGAGCGGCGCGGCTCTCTGGAAAGTCGCAGGTACCGGAGTCGATCGTTGCCGCGATGTGCGACTTGGGCACACCGGATGCCACTGCACTGGCTCGCATGATGCGTGGCAAATTGGCCCAGCGCGGCGAGAGCATGGCGTTGGTCACCATCGCCAAGACCGAGCCCAACCTCAACCCAAATGAGTTGCGGGAACTTGGACGCATCGCCGGCGGTGGCGGTCGGGTTGAAGAACCCATCCAGATACAAGCCGCCTGGCTTTTCGTGCGCAATAGCAATAAGGTCGCCCTCGCGACTCAAGAACTTTCTCCTCGATAAAATTTAAAAATGATTCCACTTCATCAGCCCGCACTTGAGCCCGCCGACTACGACGCGGTCACCAACTCGTTGCGCTCCGGTCGCCTCACCATGGGCAATGATCTGCTCGCATTTGAACAGGCGATGGCGCAACGCACCCGTCGCACGCATGCCGTGGGTGTTGCGAGTGGTTCGATCGCACTGGAAATCGCGTTAAAGGCGCTTGGCATTGGCACAGGCGACGAGGTGTTGGTCTGCGCATTCGCCTACAGCAGCAATGTGAATTCGGTGTTGCATGTTGGAGCGCGACCCATCTTTGTGGATGCCGATCCTGCGACGCTGAACATGGATGTTCACAAGGCCGAGGCCGCGGTCACGCCGAGGACACGCGGCATGCTGGTCGCTGAAACTTTTGGGTCTCCAGCCGGTATGCAAGAGCTTATTTCGCTGTGTTCACGCCTTGAAATTCCAATGGTAGAAAATGGCACCGAGGGCTTGGGATGCACCATCGGAAGCGATAATGTCGGCCGATTTGGACGCATTGCGTGCTTTGGTTTTTTCACCAATCGACCGATCACCACCGGCGAAGGTGGCATGATCGTGACGCATGATGATCATCTCGCGGATGCGTGTCGTGCAATGCGTCATCAAGGCCGGGTTGATCGATTTAGTTTTCCTGATCAGCCGCAAGAACTTGGAACGCGTTTGCAACATGCATATGATGGCTATGACGCGCGACTGCCTGAGATGAACGCCGCGCTTGGAACCAGTCAACTGTTGCGGCTGGATCAAAGTATGCAGCGTCGCAACGAGATTGCTGATGCGTATGTGCGGCGATTGGCGGGAGAGCCTGATCTCATTGTGCCAAGCGCGCCCGCAGGGTGCTCGATGAGTTGGAGTAGTTTTGTCGTGCGACTTTCGGATCGGTTCACGAAGGAAGATCGAGATTTTATTATCGACGGACTGCATCGACTCGACATCGGAGCCGCGGACTGGTGGCCATGCGCGGCGTTGTTGCCGCATGTGCGCAAAGCACTCGGACATCAGCCTGGAGAATTTCCTGTAGCCGAACGGCTCGCGCATCGCACACTCGCTCTGCCCTTCTTCGAACGCATCACCGAAACCGAACTCGATGAAGTCGTGGACACTCTCGCCTTACTCATGGGCCGAGTCGGCGCCTCCCGCGACTAACAAAGTCCCAATAACAGGGACTGTCCCTGTTATTGGGACTGTCGGAAGATGAGAATGGCCAGCAGCGCCGCTCTTTCAGGAAGGCTTTCGGGCCACATGAATTCGTCGCTTCGATGCAAATTGCCACCTCGCACGCCAAGCCCGTCGAGCGTAGGCGGACCGGCTTGCTGAATTAAATTCGCATCACTCACGCCACCCGTCGCAGCTAGACCAACATGAAATCCAAGATCCGCCGCGACCGCTTGCGCTCGCTCGCCTAATTCGCGCACCGCAAGCGTGCAAGGTTTCGCTGGTCGATTCATGATGCGCTGCACACGCACGCGCGGAACCTCGCCATCACCTCCGCTTGCAAGCGCGTCGATCGCCGCGCCCAACAATCTTCCTTCAGCCTCATCACGAAAGCGAATATTGCCCCACGCCTTCGCAACATCGGGCACGATGTTGGTCGCCACACCGCCCTGCAACGGACCCACATTCACAATCCGACCAGTGCTCGCATCACTCATCTGCCCCGCCGCGGTCACCGCCTTGGCCAGCGCCTGCACTGCACTCACGCCCTGCGCAAAATCACGACCCGCATGCGCGGCACGGCCGAACGCTTGTAACAAAAATTGCCCGCTGCCTGGACGCTGTACCACCAGATCGCCTACGGAGGTCGCTGGCTCCATCACGAATGCAAACTGATGCTTCTCCGCCTCGCGCGCGATTGCCGCCGCCGCACCGAAACTTCCACTTTCTTCATCGCTGACCACCATCACAGTCCATGCGATGACCTTGCCCTGCGCATGCAACGCCTCCAATGCGGAGAGCATGACTTCGATGCCGCCTTTCATGTCCACCGCACCAGGACCTGTGAAAGCACCATCACCACGCGGCAGTAATTTTTGAAAATCCCCCTGCGGATCATGCACTGTATCGATATGCACACACAACAACAATGAAACTGCGCGCTGCCCCTGCCCGCAACGCGCAATCAGCGTGGGCGCCCGCGGATCAAGACCCGGTGCATGATCTACCCAACTTGGACGCGCATCGGCCGGCACAAATTCAATCGTCGCCCCCAGCGCACTCAAGCGCGCGGCGATCATGGTCCGCAGCGCATCAAGCCCCTGTGTATTTCCAAAGCCACTTGAAATCGCGACCATCTTCGCCAGCCGTTGCATCATGATCGACTGCGATGCATGCAATCGATCGCGCAGCGCCGACTCTTCATGTGATAGCACCATCAGCCGGCCTCCGCGATCAGTTCAGGGGAAAGTTCTCCACTCATGACAAATGTGGCCGAACCTTTCATCACCACGGAAGACTGCGCGCCACTCCATGAAATATCAAGTTCACCTCCAGGCAGCTGCGCATGAATTGGTGAATGCGCGCGCCCCTGTCGAATCGCCACGGCAGCCACAGCGCTGGCGCCCGTACCACATGCGAGCGTGATGCCACTGCCACGCTCCCATGTTCGCATGCGAAGCGTGTTCGAATGGACCACCTCAACACAATGCACATTGATGCGCTGGGGAAACCACGGATGACTCTCTACAAACGCGCCCACACTTTGCAGCGGAAATTTAGAAACATCGGCGCACCACAGCACCGCGTGAGGATTGCCCATGTTCACCAGTGAAAGCGTGGCTTCACATCCACAGGCTTGCATCCACTGCAAAGGCGCATTGCACTCTTGCCAAAAACCCGCAGGAAGATGCCAACCCAGCAGCTCCGCCGTCGCCGGCACCCCCGGCACATGCGCGGGAATGTGCTCGCACAGAAATCGCGGCGCACCCATCTGCACACTGGCTTCAAAGGGCGGACCAGCACTCCACACAACCGACAACACACCCGCGCCAGTTTCTACTCGCATCGGATTCTCGCTGCACAGTCCGCGTTCACTGGCATAGCGCACCACGCAGCGAATGCCGTTGCCGCACATCTGCGCTTCACTTCCATCAGCATTAAAAATGCGCATGCGTAGATGGGCGGTGGCATCGCTGGCGGGCTGCATCACAATCAAGCCATCGCTTCCAATGCCTGTGTGTCGGTCACTCACGGCCCGCGCCAAACGCGGCGCATCCGCAACTCGCTCGTGAAATAAATCCACATAGATATAGTCATTGCCAAGGCCGTGCATCTTGGTCACTTGCATCACTCGCCCTCCGTGCCGGGGCGCAGCAAACTTCCTAAATCCACCACCAACGGTCCGTGACGGTAGTAATCCACATTCAACTCGCGTTTGCGCAAAAATGTGAAGACCAGGCAATTCGCGCGCGTGCTGTTGGCGTAGGTGAAATCACCGATATGCGGACCGGCGTAACGCTCATTCGAATAACTCTGCGCATGCATATGGAAGTGAAAAAGCCCTGTATATCCCTGATCAAACATGGTTTGCGGCGCCTCGAAACGCAGATCGTTTCCAACGATGCGCGGGCGCATCTCAATCAATTCCGGCGTGCCATCCGACTTCACAGTCAAGATGCCGCCAAACTCCGTGGTCTTATCTTGTAAATCGCGATCGGCCACATCAAAAATCTTTTTGCGCATGGCGGGGTCGTCTAACAAATCCATCGCCAGTGTCATGGCCGCAAGATCGCCCCACCGCAACTTGTCGCGTTGCGAATAGAGCGTCTCACTAAAGTCGCCGCCATAACCATCCAGCGACGCCGTGGCGATGCGACTTCCCTTGGCCTCGCGCCTGGCCTTTACGCGCGCGAACAACTCGGCATTGCTCACCTGTAAAAGTTCCGGCTTGTGACGCGCAGCAGCAACTGCGATCGGCAACTCGCGAATCTCCAAGGTGGCGCGCGTGGCTTCTGGCAGTTGCGCGATCGCCAACTTCGCCTCCGCCCAAAAACCCGCGTTGGCTGTGGTGAGCAACGCTTGCAACCACAAAATTTCTTCGCGCGTTGTCGGCACAACCCCCAACTCGTCGGCGCAGCGACGAAGATCGCGCAACAAAGCATCATCGGGCTTCACCGAGGTGTTGCGCAACAAAGCAACCAGCTGCTGCTGCTGTCCCTGCATCTGCAACAACTCCCAACAGCGCATGCGCAAATTGCGCTCGGTGACGGGATTCGCGTTAGCCACCAGTTCCACTAGGACATCGGCGAGATGATCGTTGCCATGCAACGCCACCAATGCCAAGCGCTCCGGGCGATCCTCGTCTTTCTCAACCCAGCCCGGAATCGGCGCGCTCCATGCGCGAACGAGTGTGGGGGTGAGATCGATCCATTTTTCCTTGGCAATGCGTTCGCACATCCATTGCCGCCACACCAACGCCTGCATCTTTGGAAGATTCATCGCGATGGCATCCTTCAAATCTTTTTCATCATGCATTTGCAGACGATCGAAGGCCATCTCGCGAATGCTCTGGGTAAATCCAGGTTGAAATGTGATGCGCTTCAGTTGCTTCCAATATTCCGGCGTGGGCGCGGCATCGAGCGTTTGCATCGCCGCTTCTTGCGCTGTAGGTATGGCGCCAGAATCACTGAGTGATTGCATCGGATTGCCGCGATAACCACCGCAGGCACCGAGAGCAAGCGACGAAACAATTATCCATCGACCAGTCCACGCCGCTGTGAAGTTCATGCAACGAGTCTAACCGTGTCGAGGCGTTGTCTGACTCGCCGCACAGATGTGTCGCCTAAGCGTTTTCGCCGCCAGCGGCGGGACGAATCTGACCCGCAATCGAGTTGGCATCTTTGTCGGCGGCGTTGATTTGGTTGGCAATCTCGCGGCGGTGCACAGTAATTTCCCGTGGAAAATCAAATGCCAACCGCACTCGGTCACCCTTGATCGAAACAATTCGAACCACTCCGAGCGGTGCGAGCGGATCTCCAATTACGACTTCTTCACCTTCGCGGCGGGTAATGACAAGCATCGAAGCACCTCCTGCGCAGAATCGGTTCGCCGCAGTGCTCCAAGCCTCCGCGAATCTATGCGAACCAAGTCGTGAACCCTCATTGGGCTCGAAGGTGAAAGGTACACCCTGCGGCTGGTCAAACCAACCACTGAATTCAAAGGAATTGCCGACCATTTTAAAATAAAATGCCCCCGCAGTAGCGTCCTGCTGCGGGGGCATCGACGAATGAACGCTCGAAAGCGCTCAGAGTGCCCGCCGCCATCCATGGCGATCAGGAACTCAATGTGTACGAGCCTTCCATGGCCCGCGCGATCTTCGCGGAGCGGGTGTTTCGTGGTTCGGCCATCCATGGCCAGCCTCGATTCACTCGTCCGCCTTGGTGTGCCGCCGGCCTTCCTTGGCCGATTGGCAAACCTTTGCTGGCTCCACCGCATCTCCAGCGGTGGCGTCGGAAGTCATGGGCGAGAACACCTAGCCCGCGTTGCGGTTGCGAAGTGCCTCGCGAGCCTTGCGCCACACATCGGTAGCGGTCGGCTCCAATCGATCTTGCTCTCCCTTCCATTGCGTGGGAGTGCATAATTCCAAATGATCTCGAACTCCAAGAATGACTGTGTTTCCTGCTAAACCAAAGCGTTGCAGCATGCGATCTGGAATACGAATGCGACCCGCTTTGTCCAGCGGCGTGCGCGCAGCTTGACTAAAAACTAAGCGCTCGAAATTTTGCAGTGAATCGTCCCCAACAAGCGAACCGCCAAGTGACTTGGCGAGATCTGCGAATGTGGCTTCGGGCCACAACCATAAAAATCCATTCGGACCTGGCGCCGCGACAAACACTGCGTCTTCACCATCGCGCGGAAGGCAGCCACGCAACTCCGCAGGTACAGCGAGTCGTTGTTTGGAATCAAGAGCATGTTCAAATTCGCCGAGGAAGAGCATGCGGTACCACCTTTGTGATGGCAGTCTAAATTAAGTTACCCCACTTTGCAACACCTAGCCCCACATTTCGTCTTATCAACACACTTTAAACCATTTTTCAATATGACACTAGCAACAAATTTTGAGTCCTATATTTATTAAGTCTATTGAATACAAATACTTATACTCGCTTTTTCGTAATTTTGGGCTAATTTGTGTTTGTGACATCACGACGCGATTGGCCAGCCATGCAACGAACAGAAGTTGTGGATTTGCTTGATGCAATCCCCTCTGGACGATTTCTAATTACCAGTCGATTTGGCGACATGCGTTCCGCGGCAATTGTGCGCTGGGTGCAGCAATGCGCGATTCATCCGCCGATGATTGTTGTGGCGATCATGAAGGGACAAGCACTCAGCCCCATCATTCGTGACTCGAGAAATTTTGCCTTGTGTCGTGTGATGGACAATGATCCATTGGTGGAACGGATATTTCAAGCGTTGCCCGAACATGGCCGCGATCCTTTCTTGGGGTTGCCTCACCTCAGCACGCCTTCCATGTGTCCCGTGCCGCTGCGCGCTGCGTGGTGGATGGACTGTGAAATGGTTCGTCATCTTGATATTGAATCCGATCACGAGATGTTTGTTGCTGGCGTGCATCATGCTGGGCGATTGCAAGATGACCGCGTGGTGAGTCGCTCGATGGCGCGCGCGCCTTCCAAAAAAGTAAGTTCGAAGCGTCCGCTGAAAAAGCGTTCCCGCTAATCCTCACCTAGCATCGGGTTGTTATGAAAAATGCATCGAACTTGCATGCGCTTGATTACCGAGTCGAAGCCGCGCGATTTACAGGGTTGCCCTATGGCATCATCGATGCGCACATTCATGTGAACGGTGGGCGCGCCGCGTTGCTGCTTCGAGAGGCGATGGATTTATATGGAATCGAGCGGGTATGGTCGATGACCGCGCTTGAACAGATCCCCGCGGTGCGAGCTGTGTTGGCAGATCGACTTCGACTGATCGCGGTGCCTGACTTTGCAAGCAAGGATCGTAAACATGCGCATGGCACTGGTTTTCTCGAGCGCATTGAGGCTTATCACCGCGAAGGTGCACGCATTTGCAAATTTTGGGCGGCTCCGCGCATTGTGGATTTTGCGATTGAACTTGGCGATCCAACCATGTTTCAACTGGATGCTCCGGCGCGTCTGGAGGCGATGCATTTCGCCGCATCCAAGGGCATGAGTTTGATGACGCATGTCGCCGATCCCGACACCTGGTTCGCCACGCGGTACCGCGATACGAGCATCTATGGAACAAAACAACAGCACTATCTTCCGCTCGAGCGCCTGCTTGATCACATTGGTGTTCCATGGATCGCCGCGCACATGGGTGGCTGGCCTGAAGATTTAAAATTTCTCGCGGGCATTCTTGATCGCCATCCGAATTTGCATTTGGATGCCAGCGCAACCAAATGGATGGTGCGCGAAATCTCTCGGCACGATCGCGAAGCTGTGGTTGACTTCATGCGACGCTTTGCAGGACGCATTTTTTTCGGCAGCGATATCGTCACCACGGATGATCATCTTGCGCCAGCGAGTGATAAAACAGAAATAGCCGCAAAAGCAAGTGCACCTGAAGATGCCTTCGATCTCTATGCCAGCCGCTATTGGGCGTTGCGCACGCTGTGGGAAACCGATTACAACGGCCCTAGTCCGATCGCAGATCCAGATCTTGCGATGGTCTCTCCAACTACCCATGGGCCGATGGATTCACCGAATTTACATGGAAAAAGCTTGCCTTCTGATGTACTGCGATCTTTTTATTTCGAGGCCGCCACCGCTTTTGAATCCATGGCATTCACCCGCGAAGCGATCTCGGCAAAGACCGCGGCGAAGGCTTGACGCCGCGTCTCGCCTGCGTAGCGAACGCGCGCTGCGGCGGCGACTTCTTTTCGAAGCGCCGCATCGCGTGAAAGCGAAAGCATCACCGCGCCAATTCGATTGCGGCCTGGCGCCACAAAGCCATCCACATTCTGCTCGATCCCCATCGCCGCAAGTGAACCGGCATCCGCAACCAGAGGCGCTCCCAGACCTGCCGCGACCGCTGGGTCCAACACCGTGCCATCGGCTGCGTTGCCTGGCATTGAAATCCACGCGTCCACCGCTGGCGCAATCGCCGTGTGCGTGGTGTTGACATGATGAAAGATCACCGCATCACGAGCGCCGATCGAGCGGGCAAAAATATTCGTGGAAGCTGCCAGACGCGTCTGAGGATCCACCACCAGATAGGCCTGTACCTGCGCAAGGCGCAATCGACCAACGGTGTGAAATGCCGCCAACGCATCGCCCTCTTCTTTCGCGCACGGAAGCAGACCAACCACAAATGCGTCGGCAGAAATTTTCCACGCATCGCGTTGCTTCGCCCGAGCCTCGCCTTGCAGATCAAATTTCGAAATGCATGGAGAAGGCGGCTGAATTACGCGCATTCGCATGGGTGGCCAACCCGCGGCGCCCGCCCGATCCGCGACCGCGTCGCTGAGGCAGATCACCTGCGCGTCAAATGGAATGGAATGCACCGATGGCACCGTGTCCAACACCAACCATCGTTCCGCGGCATCGCGCGCGTGAATGGCGACGGCAGATGCGCGACTTCCCCACGCAACAATGGCGCGAGTGTGGAGTGATTCAGAAAGTCTTTGCAACGCCTGTCCTGCGAGCGCGATCGATCCGCCCGAAAATGGAATGGCGAAATTCGCCTTCGGGTGTGGGGCGCTTTCGCACGCATGTCCAAGCGAGACCACCACCGCGCCACCGACATGCTCTCGAGCGACCTGCGCAAGCCAACGCGAAGCGGCGGGACCTTGACTATCCACGATGTGCAACAAGGCGGACATGCGCATTACTTGCGAACGCCGATGCCCTTGCCAAGCTCGCTTTTCTCGTGCTTGTAGAACACCTTCGCCACGCGGTTTCCAAGTTCGGTCGCAAGCATGTCCTCGATCTGCCGACGACCCGATGTGCTGTCGTACAAATCGGGGCTTATCTCGCGCATCTGTGTAAACACTTCGGTGCCAGGATTTTCAGTGTCCGCAGGAAATAATCTCACGCGGTTGGTCACATCAATCACCTTCACCAGCGCCGAGGCTTTTGGCAGGGGATTTCCCCCTGGTTCTGACAATTCAAAATTACCCATGCGAACATAGATCACCAGATCGGCCCCCACTTTTTCACCAATCTGACTGATAGCCATCGGCTTGCCCGCGCTCTCGTCACGACGCGTGACGGCGACCGCGTCACGGGAGGCGATGGTTTCGGAAACCAATTTTTCATTCATCAAATCGCTCCCCACTTTGTCGCCAATGATCGAGCGCAACTGCGTGCGAGGCAGCACATTTTTTTGATCATCCACAAAGACCACGGTCTTGCGATCGGGAAGGGTGAATTGCGCATCATTCGAAGGCGGACCTTCGATCAAATAAGCCGCGGGCGTGATGTAGTTGCAGGCAACAAGCAACGCGGGCGCAAGACATGCGAGAATATTTCCCTTGAGACTCATTTTCGAATATCCGGATATTTATCTTCGATGTGGTCGTAGAAAATCCAGGCTGAGTTTCGCACAAAGGTCGCCAGCAATCCATTTTGAATCATGTTCTGATTCAGCTGCTCTCGTGTGGCCTCGGGCTGCGGAGGAAACTTGCCCATCACATTCCACTCGTCCACCATTTGATCGGGATCAATTCCATCACGCTCGGCGACGCCGATATGCGCGGCGCATACCCCCTCCCACATCCAACGATTTCCAGGGGGATTCAGGCGAAATTCGTAGATATCAACAATGACCAGGCGATCCACATCAAGTTCTTCGGCGACCTGCGCGAGGGGCATCGAGTTCCACGAAGGACGCTGATAGGTGAAATTCATCACCACTCGCGGATCAAGCACGGTGATGCCCGGAACATTTTCATGCAAACGCTGTGAAAGATTCATGGCGATATTGGGCATAGAGGTTGGATGCTCATACAGCGTGCCCATGTCCGCCTTCACAAGCACCGCCACGCGCTTGTTGTCCAAGCCCGCATACTTCGCCAGCACTTCGATTTTTTTCTCGCGCTCGATGTTCTGACCGACGGCGCTAATCAGCGCGGGAAATTGACATCCAGCAAGCAGTGCCATCATGCAGATGAATGCCGCGCACCTCATACAAGCCACCCGCGCATCAACGCCACCTTCCACATCCAAGCTGCCACAAGCACCGCGCATGCGAATATGGCGAGGCGACCCGTGGCGAGTGGTTGCAAAAATCGATGCACCGGTTGACCGGTCACAGCCACCCATGTTGCGACCACTACGCCAACTGCGGCAGCGAACACCAACAGCATGCCCGCAGGTTGCACACGCAATGCGGTGAGAAATTGTCCGCGCACGCCATGTGCAAATGCCGTGGTCATGCCGCATGTGAAGCACGGAATACCCACCGCCGCTGGCCACCCGCAGGCGGGAAGACCAAGTTGTCGATGCGTATCGATGCCAGTTGAGGATGGCACCAGTGTGACCGCGACCACCAATGGTGCCGCGCATGCAAGCGCGATCAGCGAGGCGTGGGTTCGTGTGATCCAAGTGATAGGTGCGTCGAGTGCCATGTGCGGGGGCAGAGTCTACCTCGTATGCACGCGGCGCCACGCCCTGAATGCTTCTGCTTTTTTTAGCCCGCACTTCGCGCGTGATCGGCGCATGCATGCTTCGCCTCTGCAGGGTTGGTTGCGAAGCGCGTTGTGCCAATCAATCTCCCCCACAATTTCAAATATTTGGTCACAATGCCTGGCGCATGTACACCAACATGATCGCCCGCATCGATGGCCACCTTGACCTTGCCTATCTCGCCATGCAAGGTGTTGATCTTGAGAGCGCATCGCAACAACCCGCGCGCTTTGGTGTGAATCTTCCGGCGCTTGCGACTGGTGGCGTGCGACTTGCGCTGGCCACGCTGTTTACCGAACGCAGCGAAACAAGCGCGTGGGGATATGCGGATGATGATGATGGCACCGCCGCCGCGCATGCTGCGCGATTGCAACTTCGTGTGTATCAAGAAATGGAAAACCGAGGCCTTCTGCGAATTGTGCGCACCGCCGCGGATCTACAGGACTGGCATCTTGAAGGACCGCTTCGCATTGTGCTGTTGATGGAGGGCGCCGATCCAATCGCGACTGTCGCCGATGCCGCATGGTGGTATGCGCAGGGTGTTCGTGCGGTGGGCCTTACATGGGCGCGTGGCTCACGCTGGGCCGGCGGCAACGCGGCGGATGGACCACTGACCGCTGGTGGCCACGACATGGTGCAAGCATTCGACGCGCTTGGAATTTTGCACGACGCATCGCATCTCAGCCGCGCCGCGTTTGATGGCTTGATGCAGGCGACCGATCGATGCGTGGTGGCCAGTCATTCCAACGCCGCAGCGCTGGTGGGCGATGTGCCACGACATCTGACCGATGCGCAACTTCGCGCCATCGCCTCGCGTGGAGGCGTCGCGGGTTTGAATCTGTTTGGAAAATTTCTTGCGCATGATCGCCCTGCGACGCTCGCGGATGCCGTCGCGCATGTGATGCATGTGCGATCAGTCGCTGGTGCTGCGGCCATCGCATTAGGAAGCGACTTCGATGGAGGCTTCACCCCCGCCGATTGCCCGATCGGCGCGCAGCGGCCGGAGGAGTTGCCCATACTTGAAGCGGCGCTGATTTCGGCTGGTCTCTCCGCAGCAGATTTGCAGGGATTTCAGCGGCAAAACTGGCTGCGAGTGCTTGGCGCCGCGTTGCCGGTGTAGAGATGCGTTCACATGCGTAATCACACTGCACAACAACTACAGCTGTTGCGATTGCTCATCATTCAGCGCGACATGCAACCAGCCGCCAGGCTGATGCACCAGCAGATCAAGGCGCACGCCGGTGTGATGCCATTCCACTGCGTGCGTTGCATCACGGAAGACCAAGCGCTCAATGATCGGCATTGGATCCGCCGCGAGTCCTGGAAAACCTGCGCGCAAGAGTGCCGCATGTCGCTGCGACCACGCCCGTGCGACTCGAAGTGAGTTTGCATGCTCACTCCATGCCAACAAATGCAGACGCCCTGACGCATCGCTGGCGAATTCAACATGCGCATGACCAGGGCAGCGAATCGCAATCGGCCAGAGTCCAGGCACGCTTGAGGCGATGCCCTCAGGAATACCAACCGCGACGATGCTTGCGGCGACTGCGGCCGCGGCCTGATGCGAAGCGTTGCTTGGTTCGGGCACAGTGCGTGGAGTGCTGACCGAAGGTTGCGCCGAAATATGCGGAACATTTTTCGCTGCCGATGCGCGCGCCCATGCCGCGGCGCCAGCAGTGCGAATAGCCGCGAGCAATTCCGCCGCCTGCACACACTCGCTAAAGAATCGCTGGTGCGAAACTGCGGTGCGTTCAAGTCTTGGAAAAGTTCCGGCAAGCGGTACTGTTTGCGACAAGAACGCTTGTGAAGCGGTGCTGACTGTTGCCGCCGCTTCCTTGGCCGCATGTTCCTCGCAACCCACCACGGCGATCGGCGTGAGAGGCGCTGATTTACCAGCATTTTTCGCTGATTCCACCAAGCGACGAATCCATTGATACGCCGCCACTGTCGCCGCTTCGTCGCCGCCAGTTACCACCACGGCTTCTTCGGCCTCAAGCGCCGCAACCGTTTCGATCTCACCACCCGATCGAGGAACCACGAACCAGCGACGCGCGACAGTGGCGGCGTGCAGCAACCACGCTGCAAGATCACTATCAGAACTTTCCGCAGGACCCGACGCATTCAACAATGCGACTTGCACACCATCGCTCGCCATGCGAAGCAACGCGGTGGGCCGCGCATCAAGCCGCGCCGCCACATGCCACAGCCACGGATGCGCGAGCACCGGAAGATTTCCGGCGATCAACGGAGTGATCACAACGACGCCCTCCCTCGGCGCCGCCACGGTGGTGCTTCGCATCGCCATCTCCATGCCACTTGTTGGCGTGGGTTCATGCTCGCCTAGAAAGAGTGAGGCGAGCCGATCGAATCGATCATCGATGCTCATGATGCGCCCTCGGTGCGCGTCGCATCTACTGCGCTTGTCTTCGTTGCGCTTGACTCGGTGGGATGCATGAGCATGCTTGAAATACTTGTCGCACTTGGCGTGGCACTTTCCGCAAGTGGCACCGCGGGCTCTGCGGTGAATCCCGCGTGCGCGCGCATGCGAGCGAGCAAATCCGCAACCCGCGGACTGGGTGGTTCGACTGGCGGGGTGATCGGCGCCGCGCTGATCGATTGTTCGATGCTTCCCCGCGTGCACTGCACGGGATGCGCGATCAGCCAATCCACCAACTGAATAAAATCATCGCAAGCCGAAGAACCGGGGGCGTACTCAGTGATGGGTTGACCAAATCCAGCGGCTTCACGCAGCGATTCGTGCTCGCGGATGCTCACCGGCAGCGTGGCCGCGCCGTGCCGCCGTTGAATTGCTGCATGTAAATCCGAGGCCAACTTCGCCTCTGGTCGATGGAGCGTGGGAAGAATTCGAATCGGAAGTACTCGACCAATGCGCGATGCCATCGCTTCGATCGTGGCCACCTGTCGCTCTGAACCTTTCAATGCGAAATAACCAGTCTCGACTGGAACCAACGCCTCGTCCGCAGCGCGCAACGCGTTGAAGGTGAGCAATCCAATCGTGGGTGGACAATCGATGATGCACCAATCAAAGCGCGAAGAAAGTCGATCGAGCAATTTCGCCAAACGGCCATCGCAATCCGCCGCGGATGCAAGGCCGCCGCGCGCGGCTTCAAGACCTGCAAGCGCCAGAGTGCTTGGAGCCAAACGCAAATTCTTCGTCACCTCCCACAACATGCGCTCAGGTTGCTCGCCACCCACTGGATTGGCGAGCAAGGCTTCTGCGATACCGTTTTCAATTCGATCTTCTGGAACACCAAGTCCGGCGGCGCAATGACTTTGCGGATCCATGTCCACCAAAAGCGTGCGTAAGCCTCTGGCCGCGAGTGTTGCGGCGAGGTTGATGCTGGTGGTGGTCTTGCCACAACCACCTTTTTGATTCACGATCGCGATCGTGCGCATCCGTGCTTCCAATGCCTCGGGCAACTCCATCCGGGAGTCTCGGCGTATCCTCGCGCACCTCCGGCGCGCCTTGATCAGGGACGACGATCTATCGACCGAATGCCCGCTGCAACTTTGTTTTCAATTTGAATCTGCGAGAATTTTTAGAGCACGCCGACCGCGGACCAGCCGGCGGCCACCACTTCGGCGCCAGGATCCACAAGCACATCGGGTTGTCCAAGGCCACGCAGCAGCACCACACGCTGGCGGCCGCCCTCGGATTTTTTATCAAACCCCATGATTTCAAGCAGTTTTGCCTTATTGATTGATTGCGCGACTTGCGTTGGAAGTCCGAGTTCCGCAAGCCTCTTCGCGAAAGCAACTGGGTCGGCGTCTTGCCACCAACCCGCCGCCTTGCTCGCCGCCACGGCCGCGACCAAACCGATGGCCACCGCCTCGCCATGGCGAAGCTGGTCGTGCAGCAGCGTCTCGAGGGCGTGGGCGAAGGTGTGACCAAGATTCAAATGCGCCCGCTCGCCGCGCTCGAACATATCACGGGAGACGATCGCGGCCTTGATCGCCGCCGAGCGTTGCACCAGCGTCGATACCGTGTCAAGATCGCGCGCGAGAATTTTTTCGCGGTGCCCGCTGATCCACTCAAGCAGCGATGGATCGCAGAGCAATCCATGCTTGATGCTTTCGGCGAGTCCGCAGCGGTAGTCGCGGTCGGAAAGTGAGGTCAGCGTCTCGACATCGCACAGCACCCATGCGGGTGCGTGAAATGCGCCCGCGAGATTTTTTCCAAGCATGCGCTGCCCGCGATCATCCTGCCCGCTCGGCACGACGCGGGCATCATCAGTCTGCGGAAGCGGAAGATTCACTGCGGTCTTTCCACCAATCGCCGCGTCCACCATCGCAAGCAGCGTGGTCGGCGCCATCACCAATGGAATGCCTCGCAGAAATGTGGCCGCCGCAAAACCAGCAATATCGCCGATGATTCCGCCACCCAGCGCCACCAACACATCGGTGCGTTGCATTTTTGCGGCCAACATCGCCGACCAGATTCGCCCCACCTCCTCGATGGATTTGTGCGCTTCTATCGCCTGCAACGAGATCGACTCGACACGCAATCCCGACGCACGAAGCGAATCGGCTGCTTGTTCGCCCCACGGAGTTGCGACCGATGCATCCATGGCAAGCATCACGCATTGCGCATTCGGCGCCACCCTGCGAACACCCGCGCCCAATTGCGCCAGCCCGTTGCGACGCACCGCGATCACATACTCGCCTTGCATCGCATGCAAAGACTGTGAACCCTGCACGCGTGGATCGTTCATGCGGGCATCCTCGCCCAATGCGTTGACAACCGCAAGTGCTTCAGTGGACCGATTCCTGCGTGCCATGAAAGGCGCGGAAGGAAGTTGCGCCCTCGGGGGTGAAGTAAAAATCCTGCAGGCGTGGTGGCATGATGCGAAGGTCGAGGTAGATCAATGCGTCCACCACATTTCCAAAATCAGGATCTACATTGAAGGCGATCACGCGGGCGTTCAATTTCAGGTACTGACGAAGAAGCACCGGCACGCTTCGCCCGTTGGATTCGATCTCGCGCACAAGCCGATCCACATCTTGCATGCTGCGCACAACGGCGCGGGTGTGCTCGGGATCCCAATCAAGAAATGGCTCGTTTTCAGGGGGTTTTCGCGGCTTTACCTGCTGCGCAAAATCTCCCACTTCGCGGTAGCGCTCCAAAAAAGCCATGATCAACTTCTTGGACATGCTTTGATATTCATCTGAGATGCTGACCGGACCAAACATGATGGCGTAACGGGGATTGTGCACCGCTACTTGCGAGAGCCCGCGCCACAAAAGTAAAAGCGGCATCGGCTTGCGTTGCCAACCTGGAGCGATCCAACTGCGACCGATTTCAATCGCCGGGCCAAGCGCCTTCATCGCCGATGGCGGATAGGAGAACAGCGTGCTGGTGTACAGACCGTCGATGCCTTGGTCGCGCATGATCTCGTCGGTGAATCCCAATCGATAGCCACCCACCACCTCCTGGGTGCGTGCGTTCCACACCAACATTTGCATGTAACGAGAATCGTAGCGATCGATATCGAGGGCCTTGCCTGTGCCCTCGCCGACTGAGCGGAAAGAAATTTCGCGCAAGCGACCAATCTCAAGCATGGTGAGCGGGATGCGCTCGCTGCGGGTGATATACACCTCCAACTCATGCGCGCGAAGCAACAGCGCCTCTGGGGGAAGCGCAGCAAGTTCCGCCGCAAAATCGGCAGAATCATGCTGCGGGCGATCAGGCACTGGCAGCGGTGAAATATGCGTGGGCGGCAAGTTTCGTCGGCGATCAAGGCGCGTGCGAAGTAGATAGGTGCGCACGCGCAAGTAACGCATGATGTCGTTGTCATCCCCATGTGCAAGCAATTCGTCAGCGGGAATCGGTGTGCCCACCACGATGCGAATCGATTTACCTGCTGCACGCACATATTCGCGAGCCAGCATGAGCGTGCGCAGAAGCGGATGTAGTAAACCGATCAGCTGAAACTGCCAACTATTTTCGCCATCAATAAAAATTGGAAGTAGCGTGGCGTTGGTCAGCCGTGCTATGCGCGCCACCTGCGTTTGCCAGTGACCATCCACCGAGCGCCAACGACCCCAACGAATGTGGCTTACCTCGCCGGCAGGAAAGACGCAGACGCAGTGGCCGGCCTTCAACCATTCGATCACCTGACGAAGCGTGCGGCGATTTTCTCCGGCGCCATCGCGCTCGTGTAACACATTGGCAACAAACACACGCCCTTGAACCACCGGCAAATCGGCCATGATTCGATTGGCAATAAATTTCACATCGGGGCGCACACGATCCAACATGGTCGCGAGCACCTGCGGATCGGCGCCGCCATAGGCATGATTCGAAACCACCAACAACGCGCCCGAGGATGGAATGCGCGCCACATCCTCATCGCTGACCACACCGCGAATACCCGAGAGCAGATTTAACCGCTGCAATTGCGAAAGATCTGGCGACATCGCGTTACTGCGACGCTGCATCTGACGGATCAAATGCAAGCCAATGATTCGATCGATCACGGGCGCACATAATTTCCAAAGCCAACGAATCGGCGCAGGTCCACCGATAGCAGGAAGTCGCGGACCTATTTGATCTGCTTGCGGCATGGGTGCAAGACTATCCAAGGCGGCTGCACTTCCCTTCATTTTTGGAATGCATTGCGCGAGAAGTGTGCCTGAAGAAATTTGTAAAAACTGCTTGTGGAGAAGTGACCCCAAGGGGATTCGAACCCCTGTCCCCACCATGAAAAGGTGGTGTCCTAGACCGGGCTAGACGATGGGGCCGGTCAAGTGAGCGGCAGAGCATACGCAAAGTGCCCGCGCAAGGCGAGTGCTTGCGGAACAAAAAGTAGAAATCAATAGTCTGCCAGATATATGCCAGATTTCACATCAATTTTAATTCAATTTCATTTCAATTTCACATCAACTTCATTTTAATTTCATTTCAACTTTAGATCAATTTTCATGTCAATGTCTCGCCAACATCACATCTACTTTCACCTTGATCGGGTTGCAAAAATAACACGAGCCCGAGGTGACGGGCTCGTGTTATTCTCACGCTTCGTGTCCTTGTAACGCAGTGACCCCAAGGGGATTCGAACCCCTGTTCCATCCGTGAGAGGGATATGTCCTAAGCCGGGCTAGACGATGGGGCCAAGGAAGTCGCAGCATAGCGCGGCGACCGCGCGCGCTCAACTCGGTTACCGTGCGTGCATGCAGCCGATTGTGCTTTGTCCGACGCAGTACGAGGCTTCGCGTGTGCGTCGCGTGACGCTGGCAAACGGAGCGATTTTGAAAGTGATCGGCGTTGGCTGCGGCTGCGAAAAGACGCTTCGCGAAGTCGCTCGCGCGTACGCCGGCGAACGGTCTGTGATATTAACTGGCATCGCCGGCGCGCTTGGAAGTCATGCCACGATTGGCGCGGCGTTCACTGCCGAACGCGTGATCGATGAGCGCGGCGATACGCATCTTCCATATTTGCTCACGCACACCACGCGCATCGCCCTTGCATGTTCGCGCGATGTGGTGATTGGCTCCGCCGCATGCGCCGCGCTCACGCAGCGCACTGGCGCAGCGATGGTAGATATGGAATCGGGTCCATTCGCGCGTGTGGCGCAAGAAGTTGGATGGCACTGGCATGTGTTGCGCGGAATTAGCGACAATGCGGCGCATGAACTTCCTGAGGAAGTGATGCGCTGGCTGCGTTTAGATGGCGGCACCAACTATGGCAATCTTGCCGTGGATTTGCTGCGCAAACCACGCTTGTGGCCGCAGGTATATGCGATGGTGCGGCACGCCAACGCCGCGATGCGAAGTGTTTCGACCGCACTGCACGAAACCCTTGAAAGGATCGCCACATGAAGCCAGTTGTAACGCTGATCTATGGCGGAAGTTTCGATCCGCCGCATGCAGTGCATGCACGCAGCGCATCACTCGCGGCAGATGCTGTTGGTGCGAGTGTGATTGTGGTGCTGCCTGCGGGTGTGAATCCGCAGCGCACTGGAGCACCACCATCGCAGGCGCTGCATCGATTGCAGATGACGCGGCTGGCTTTCGCAGCCGAGCCACGCGCGTTGATCGATGATCGCGAAATACGCCGAGGCGGCGTCAGCTACACCGTCGATACGCTCGCCGAACTCGCGGCGGAACGACCCAATGAAATCTTGCGTTTATTGATCGGTGGCGATCAAGCGTTCAATTTTAATTCGTGGCGCGAGCCCCAGCGCATCGAGATGCTGGCCGAACCCGTGGTGGTTCCGCGTCCGCCCTTCAATGCCGCGGCGCTGCGACTGCAACTGCGCAGATTGCTTGGTTCTGCAGCGATTCCGTGGATGCAACGCGTGCTTGAAATCGAACCGGTGGAAGCCAGCAGCACCGCGGTGCGGGCGATGGTGGCTGGCGGTCTCACCCCCCCCGCAGCATTTTTATTGCCCGAGGTTGCTGCCTATGCGCTGCGACACAAGTTGTATCGCTTGAATGAAATGTAACCTACCACGCTTCTTCAAAAACCAAATGCACTTCGGCTTCGCGACCACGAATGGGAAGGTCGGAGAGTTCCTCGGGACGCTCGTCAAAGGCGACGCGATCAAGCGTGTAGAAACTTTGAAAGCTCCAAAGCCCCTCGCGATCCAGGCGCTCCGCCGCGAGTTGCTCGACTTCGCCAACACTGCCAGCGGTGATCCACATCGTGACATACGCGCCACTGTGATCCACATCGGCGATGCTTCGACAGAGTGCGATGCCATACCACAGCGTGTTGCCAAGTTCGCGCCCAGCTTCATCCAGATTGCCTTGCGAATCAATGTCCAGTTGCAAATTCCAACGCTCGCGCAGTTGTAATAACACCTCGTCCAGGTCGGGGCTCTCCTCGTCTTCGATGTACAACACCTCGCGAACTTGCGATGGAATCTCTTGTTCGTCCAAATCTTCTGGCCAGGTTTCCGCTACTTCATGCAGGGAATGGCGGCGAAGCATGCGCTCGACTTGACCCTTCATGTCGTCAGGCACATGAATCAAAAGACCTTTCCAACTATCTAGGAAAATTTCTAAGAATGGATCTTCGGAATTGGCGCCGACGCCGATGCTGGCATCTTCCAAGATCACTGGTTCGAAGGCTTCCCATGTTTCAAGAAATTCTTCAAATGAAATGGGTTGCTGCGCAATAAAGACATCCATGCTGCGGTACGCGTCGCGACTTCCGACTTCCGCAATTGGGGTTACTTCATCGGGCAATAAACCAAAGGCCTCGCGCACCAAACCGACCATGCGATCATGACTAGCGACCACATGAAAGCTCCAACCATCTTGTTCACCATCTTCGCCCTCGGTGAATTCCAGCGTGTAGCCCTGATTGGGCGCGGGCAGATTCACCGGGTCGATGCCCAGTGGCAACGCGAAGGTTCCGATGACGGCGCGGGTGATGTCGGTTCGTAATTTGTAGTTGCGCATGGGGAGAACGATTCGATGGTATCGCGGCAAGCCTGTAAACCCTAGCGGGAAGTGTGCAAAGAAAAAATCCATTCAAAGCAGCGGAAATGCAGGGGTTTTACGCTATTCGCCAAGGTAGGCCTCTTGCACTCGACGATCTTGCAGCAAGTCGGCGGAGTTGCCGCTAAGGGTGATGCGACCGGTCTCAAGCACATAGCCGCGGTCGGAAAGTTTCAGCGCGGCGCGTGCGTTCTGCTCCACCAGCAGAATGGTCATGCCTTCATCGCGAAGTTTTTGTACCGCCTCAAAAATGCGCGCCACAAGAATCGGTGCGATGCCCATGCTGGGTTCGTCCATCATCAACAGGCTCGGCTTGCTCATCAACGCACGCCCAATTGCGAGCATCTGTTGCTCACCACCACTTAAGGTTCCGCCTTGCTGCTTGGCGCGATCTCGCAGGATGGGAAATATGTCGTGCACATGCTCAAGATCGTGCGCGATGCCTTGGGTGTCGTTGCGGCAATAAGCGCCCATCTGCAGATTTTCACGCACGGTTAAACGCCCGAAGATGCGCCGACCTTCGGGCACATGCGCCAAACCACAGGCCACCACCGCATGAGCGGGTAACTGTTGCACATTGTGATTTTGAAATTGAAGCACCTCGGTGCGACTGGCGTGAATGCGGGAAATACAGCGCAACATCGTGCTTTTTCCAGCGCCATTGGCTCCGATCAAGCTGACGATTTCTCCACGACGAACTTCGAGTGAGATGCCATGCAACACATCCACTGGTCCGTATCCGGCGTGCATCGCAGTGACACGAAGCATCACTTCCGCGCGGGCGCTCATCCGATTTCGTCCTTACCCAAATAGGCTTCGATGCAGGCGGGGTTGTTGCGAATTTCTTCAGGCGTGCCTTCGGCGATGCGCTTGCCGAAGTTCAAGACGCAGATGCGATCGCTGACACCCATCACCACGCGCATGTGATGCTCGATCAACAACACGGTGACTCCACTGGTTTGAATGCGGCGGATCAACGCCATCAGCGAGACGATCTCAGTGGGATTCATTCCCGCCGCCGGTTCATCAAGCAACAGCAACTGCGGCTGACTTGCCAAGGCGCGCGCGATCTCTAAGCGACGCTGCAAACCATAGGGAAGATTGCGCGCGGCGTCGTAGGCGCGCGGCTGCAATTCCACAAAACGCAGCAATTCCATTGCTTTTTCGTTGCCCTCGGCCTGCTCACGCCAGTAGCGCGGAAGGCGCAAAAGATTTGCCAGATAGCCGGTGTGCAAGCGCGTGTGCATGCCCACCAACACATTTTCAAGCACACTTAATTCACCAAACAAACGAATATTTTGAAAGGTGCGGGCGATGCCAGCCTTTGCGACTACATCGGGTGTGCGGCGACCGCGCAACCATAAAGTGAGTGCGCCGCTACCTGCGAGTACGAATCCGATGATGGCTGGAATGAATGTCCACGCAGCACCCGCCGATTGCAGCGTAGGTAGAAATGCTGCCCATGCTTTCATCCATGGAAAGGGTTCGCCGTATGCATAGTTTGCGATGATCATCGCCTTCCATAGCGTGATTGCATTCACGGCAATCATCACCGCGATCGCAGCAAGAATCGCTGAACCAAAAACGCGCGCCACAACCCGCGCTGCGAATGGCTTACGCACTGGCAACCCATTGAACAACACTTCGCCAGCGGTGGGTTGATAGACGCCAGTGATAGCGTTAAACATGGTGGTTTTACCGGCGCCATTGGGACCAATTACAGCGTAAATCTCCCCCTTTTTAACGGAAAATGAAACATCCTCATTCGCTACCAATCCGCCGAAGCGCATGGTGATGCCCTTGGCTTCAAGAATCGTTTGCGCGGTCATAGCGCGGTCCTCGCGGAGGTGACTTTGCGCGCAAGCTTCGCCGGCAGCAATCCTTCAGGTCGCACTCGCATCATCACCACAAGCACCAAACCAAAGACCAAGTATTTCCAATTGTTCGGACTGCCCAGCACATTGCTGGCATTCATCCAGCCTTGCTGTTGCATCCAACTTGCCGCCTTGGGCAAGGCGATGTTGGCAATACCGATCATCGCAAGCGAACCCACCAGCACACCGTTGACTGATCCCATGCCTCCAACGATCACGATGCACAGCGCAAGAATGCTAATTTGAAAATCGTAGTTGCCAGGTTCGCCAGTGCTGGAATACAAGCTGGCCCACAAACCTCCTGCGATTGCGGCGAGCGCGGCGCCAGTGGCGAAGGCGTACATCTTCACCGGAATCGGTGCGATGCCCATGCAACTTGCGGCGAGTTCATCTTCGCGCACTGCTAACCATGCGCGACCCGTGCGACTGCGTTCAAGATTGCGGCAAGCGATCACTGCGATTGCGGTCAGCACAAGAAACAGCCAATACCACGGCACCGGACTGGTTCCAAATTCAATCCATCCAAATCCTTGTGCGCCCCACCACGGTAAACTTGGTGGTGGAAGTGGATTGATGCCTTGCGTTCCTTTGGTGATGGCGTCAAGATTTTTAAGCACATCCTGCACGATTTCGCCAAATCCAAGAGTGACGATGGCCAGATAATCACCGCGCAAACCCAGCGTCGGCGCACCAAGTAAAAATCCGGCGAAGGCGCCAATCACTGCGGTCACTGCAAGCGCCGACCAGAATCCAAGTTGAAATGGATAGATGTCGCAGGTGCTGATCGCGAAGGCATAGGCGCCGATCGCCATGAACGCGGCCACGCCAAGATGTAATAAGCCAGTGAAGCCGGTGACGATATTTAATCCAAGTCCAAGCAAGGCGAACACCATCACGCCGCGCATCGGTTCAACCAGACCTAGTTTCAGCGGCGCATCTATGACTCCCAACAACACTGCTGCGCACAGCAACAACATGTCGGGGCGAAGCATGCGTGCAAACATGTGTTGACGCATCGCGCTTACACCTTGTCCCTTAATTTCGCGCCGAGCAATCCACTGGGACGGAAGACCAGCGTGACAATGAGAATGCCGAACACCACCGAATTGGTCCAGCGCGCTTCGAGATAGCCGTCGCTGAGGGCGCGCACAACACCAATCACCACACCACCCACCATCGCGCCAGGCATGCTGCCGATACCACCAAGCACCGCCGCGGTGAATGCATCCATGCCTGTGCGATAGCCCATCTGAAAGCTGATCGTATTGTTGTACAACGCGTAGATCACGCTGGCGAAACCACCGAGCGCACCACCAATCAAAAAAGTGCTGCCGATCACGCGGTTTACATCGATGCCCATCAGCGATGCGGCGGTTGGATTCTGCGCGACTGCGCGCATGGCTGTGCCAAGTCGCGTGTACCGAACCAGCAGGGTCAGCGCCACCATTAACGGAATCGTGACGCACACCACCAGCAGATCACTCTTTGTGAAACTCACGCCCCACGATTCGGGCAACACATTCACATCGGAAACCAATGCAGGAAAATCTTTGGGCGCCGCGGCGGCGACGCCACCACCAAACACGCCCATCGGCAAGCCGCCCCAGAACAATGCGACATTCACCAGAATAAAACTGCAACCAATCGCGCTGACCAACAGCGTAAGTTTGGGGGCGTTGCGCAGCGGCCGATAGACCAAGTAGTCGATCGACCAATTCAATCCGCCGCAAAAAACTGCGGCGGCCACCAGCAATATGACCACGCCATGAAATCCGCCGAACCCGCTCCAGGCTTCAATGCCCAGCGTGCCGGCGATCGTCAACGCCAGAAACGCACCGAGTGTGCAGAGATCACCATGCGCGAAATTGATCAACTCAATGATGCCGTACACCATCGTGTAACCGATGGCGATCAACGCGATGATCATGCCGTTGGAAAGTCCTGTCACCACTTGTTGCAGCAACGGCTCCACCCATGAAGCGGTGGTCGACGCGGTGGCGTGCGAAGCATCCACGCCGATTGCGGCGAATACCAAGGGTGCTGCGAGAGTGATGTGATGAAGCATGTGCAGGATCTTGGCCGCGGTGGCTTCTTACTGACCCAGCACCTTCACAAATTCAAATTTGCCGTCGGTGACGGTCTGACCACTCATTAAGCGACTGGAGGTGTCGCCGTTCTGGTCGAAACTCCAGGTGCCAAGCGCTCCATCGAAATCCTTTGTTTGCCCAACGGCTTCTAAAATTCCAGCACGAGTTTTTGTTTTTGCGCGCTTGATGCTGTCCAACAAAACGCGGCCGCATTCGTAGCCGTACAAGGCATAAGCCTCGGGATCGGTCTTGTATTTCTGCATGTAAGCCTTGCGAAATGCGGCGCCACGACCAGTGAGTTGATCGGCAGGAAGGCCGCCAAATGTGATGAATGTGTTGCCATTCAAATTGCTTGCACCCGCTGCTTCGATGAAGGCATTTTCAAAGCACCCATCGGGCACCATGTATTTCGCCACCACGCCAACTGAGCGCAAATCCTTGGCGATTTGAGCGGCATTGGTCTGCGTGGTGCCGCCGTAATACACCAAGTCTGGATTTGCCGCCTTTATTTTATTCGCAAGCGCCTTGTAGTTACTCGCCTTGTTGTCGATGCCTTCGCGGCCTAACACGGTGATGCCAATTTCTTTCGCGCGTTTTTCAAAAACATCAGCGATGCCTTTTCCGTACAACTCACGATCATCAAGTATGTAGAGGGTTTTGCAACCCATCGATTTGCTCCAATCCGCAGCGACAGTTCCCTGCAAATCATCGGTGGGCACCACGCGGAAGTAATTTATTTTCCCGCTGGGTCGATAGATGCGCGGCTCATTCTTCTCGCCAGTTCCAGGCTTGGTAAGTCCTGGGTAGGTGTTGCCGGGACTGATCATCACCAGACCAGCCTTGTTCAACATGGGCATGCTGATCTTCGCCGCGCCAGAGTTGTAGGTGCCGATATAGCCGATCACATTCTCATTCGTGATAGCTTTACTTGCATTTTGCGCTTCAACAGCTGCGTCCCAATTACCGCGTTGGGGACTGGCATCGTCCATGTCTTCGTATTCGATGGTGTGACTACCTATTTTGCCGCCCACTTCATCGATGGCCATCTTGATGCCATTCACCATCGAGGTGGTTTGCGCGTTGGCACTGCCCGTGCGCGGCAAACTGCTGACAATTCTCAGCGTGCTCGGCGGAGTATCAGAAGGATTCTGCTGGGCGTTCGCGATGCAAGCGAGTGCGAGCGCGGCGAGAACGGAGAGGCTTGTATTTTTCATGGGTCGTCCAAAAAGTTTATGCGCAGCTGCGACCATACGCAGCCTATTCATGATGATGCAGTTGAATATAGAGTTTCCAAAGCCTTGGCGTGCGCCAGATGCCAGGCGAAGCACATCATGTTTAGCCCCGCAGATATTGTTGATGCCGCCGCCGATACGCTTGCGCGAGCGGCGGGCGAATTGGATGCCGAGGAGGCGGTGCGCGGAATCGATGATCTTTCCGCAGGCGCGGTGCAGCAATTGCTTGCAGAAGGTTTTGAACGAGCGGGCTGGATTGTCCAGCGCGAAGTTCGCTATCCATCGCAACGACGCGGTTCGAAAGCCACTCTCGTGCGTTGCGATATGGTGTTGACAAACGATGCACCGCTGCAATCTGATGCCCCAGCAACACTCTTTGATCGGCTTGAACCCACGCCACCCCAAGGCGCGTGTTGGATCGAAGTGCGAGTGGCCGCGGCAAACAATGTGGAGGGCGCGGAGCGTTCCTATGAACGCACCCTTACGCTTGGCGCGATGGCAGATGCCGCAGTGCTCGCGAGTGATCCGCAGATTCATCATGCATTGTTGTTGATGGTGTTGTTTGGAAGTGTTGACGAGGCGCTGCACAAAGATGTGGCGCGTTGGACAGACGAAGCATTGATGGCCGGCGTGCCGTTGCAACCTCCACGCGTTCGCGGATTTCATCTTCGCGAGCGCAGAGGCAATGGCGCGGCATTGGTGGTGGGCGTGCCGATTTCGCGGGCGGGCAATGCGTGAGGTGGGTGATGTGTGAGCAGATGGAAGTGGTGTGCAATGCGGTAAATCGTGCGCAATGAAGGTGCACAATTCACAGAGTGTGATACGAAGCAAACCGTGCGCAGTGAGCGGCGTGCAGTGGCACTACGCGAGAACACCAAGCGCATCATCGCGGCGAGCAAGTGAAATTACATTGCGATAATGTGCGTCAAGGTCAACGCGCGCCGTTAGGTGGAGAGCGGATTGCCACCCTGCGCAAGTTTCAAAATTGCCTTCGCAGCTTCGAGCGCGGGATTGTGCCCGCGATACGGTTCAAGCACTTTTCGAAGCGCCTCGCTTGCTTCGCGCATGCGTGCTTGATCGCCCAGCAATTGCTCGGTCGCTTGCACAATCGGTTCGACGCCGCCCAGGTGCGGAACAAACTCTGGCACGATGCGTTTGCCCGCGAGAATATTTGGAAGCAAACGATGCGGTGTCTTTACCAGCATGCGCGCGGTGATCCAGGAAAGCGGGGAAACTTTGTAGATCGCCACCATGGGCTTCGCGTGACGAGTCAGATCCAGACTCACCGTGCCGCTGACGCACAAGGCGATATCGCACCAGGCGATCGCGGCGTCAAGATCGCCGGTGATCAAGTGAAGACCCGATGGCACCGAGTCGCCGACACGAGCGCGCACCAGTTGCAACAGATCCTCGTTCGCGGCCACCAACAGCGCGTTTAATTTTCGATGCCGCGCCTGCAACTCCGACAGCACGCGCAATAAAATGGGAAGATTGCGACGCACCTCGCTCGAGCGACTGCCTGGCAGCAACAATACTTTGGGCGAACCCGCTGGAAATTCCGCGGCTCGCGCTGCGATATCCGCGTTTGAAATCGTACGATTGATCACAGGATGCCCGATAAATTTCGCAGGCACCTGTCGATCACGAAACCACTTTTCCTCAAAGGGCAGCAGGCACAACAAGCAATCGGTGCAGCGTCGCACTTTATTCAAACGCCAACCGCCCCACGCCCACACTTGCGGCGCCACCAAATGGCAGACTCGTGCGCCGCGTTTTTTCATGCGCTTGGCGATTGGAAAATTCGCTGCGGGAGAATCCACCGGAACATGCACGCTGACCCGATGCTGGCCGCACCAACGATCGATCGCCGCAGCATGTCGACGCACCGCCGCGATGCGTGCAATGGCTGAAAAACCCATGGCTCCGTCGTCGGCGGAACGCTCGATCACAGTCGCACCAGCTTCGGCCATGCGTGGGCCTCCCCAGGCAATGATTGAAAGTTCGGGAGCAAGTGTGCGAAGCGCCGCGATCACCGGCGCCGCGTGCGCATCGCCAGAGGGTTCGAAGGCGGTAAAGAGCACGCTGCCGAGAGTTGTCTGCATTGCATGTGCGGCTTCCTTGTTCGCCATGGTTGCAAGGTAGCCGAGCCGCGGCATGTCGCAGCTTCGCTAACATCTCAATCCCTCGGAGACCAACCATGCTTAAACGAACAGACACCTGCGGCGCTCCACGCGTCGAACACGCTGGAAAAAATGTCACGCTTTGCGGATGGGTGAACACCTACCGTGATCAAGGAAAGGGCTTGGTGTTTTTGGATTTGCGCGATCGCGAAGGACTCTGCCAAGTGGTCTTTGATCTTGAAGATGTGAAGGCTGAAGTGGTAGCGGCGGCGCGTGGATTGCGTCGCGAAGATTGCATCGCCGTGCGCGGAGTTCTGCGGGCGCGTGCGGGTTCGCCCAATCCTCGTCTTGCAACAGGCGCTGTGGAACTGGTCGCGAGCGAGATTGAAATCTTCAATAAAGCTGGGGATATGCCGATTCTTCCTGATGAACATGATGCCGACAAGATCAATGAAGAAACGCGGCTGAAGTATCGCTATATCGATTTGCGTCGGCCGCGCATGCAGCAAATTTTGCGAACGCGCTATCAGGTGACCAAACTTACGCGTGATTATTTTGGAAACAATGGATTTCTTGAGATCGAGACGCCGTTACTCATCAAGAGCACGCCGGAAGGGGCGCGCGATTTTATTGTGCCTGCGCGTTTGCATCCTGGGCAGTGGTATGCGTTGCCGCAAAGTCCGCAACTGTTCAAGCAAATTCTGATGGTGGCGGGTTTCGATCGCTACCTGCAAATCTGTCGCTGCCTTCGCGATGAGGATCCGCGTGCGGATCGCCAAGCCGAGTTCACGCAGATCGATCTGGAAATGAGTTTTGTGGATCGCGAAGATGTCATGCCGATGATGGGCGAGTTTGCACGCACCTTGTGGAGGGAAATTCTTGGCTACGACATAGGCACCATTGAGCGCATGACCTGGCTCGAGGCGATGGAGCGCTTTGGAATCGATCGCCCCGATCTGCGCTTTAGCCTGGAGATTCGTGATATCAGTGATGTCGTTCGAAACAGTGATTTTCAAGTGTTTCAGCAGGCGTTTTTGAAAAATCGCAATGCTCGTGACGGCGTGGTGAAGTGCATTCGCGTGCCTGGTGGCGCGGACAAACTTACCCGCAAGATGACTGATGGTTACAGCGAGTTTGTGAAGCAATTCAAAGTTGGTGGTGTTGCAGTGACCAAGGTTGGCGCGAATGGATTTGATTCGGGCGCAGCGAAATATCTAGAGCCTTTCCGCGCGGCGCTTACACAGCAACTTGCACTTGAAGTTGGAGACACGCTGCTTATTGTCGCGGATCATTGGGACACTGCGACCAAGGCCCTCGGAGAGTTGCGTCTGAAGGTGGGTCGTGATTTAAATCTGATTGATGACACCATGTGGAAATTTTTATGGGTAGTGGATTTCCCAATGTTTGATTGGGACGAGGAAGGCAAGCGTTGGGTGGCGATGCATCATCCATTTACCAGTCCCAATCCCGATCAGTTTGATTTGTTGGAGAGTGATCCTGGCAAGTGCCTGAGCGCGGGCTATGACTTGGTGGTGAATGGAAGCGAGATCGCTGGCGGCAGCATTCGCATCCACCGCATGGATGTGCAAGAGAAAGTTTTCAAGCTCATCGGTCTCACCCAAGCAGAGGCGGAAATCAAGTTTGGATTCCTGCTCAGCGCGTTGCGTCACGGGGCGCCGCCCCACGGTGGCATTGCCTTTGGACTCGATCGCCTGATCATGCATCTTGTCGGCACGGACAACATTCGGGATGTGATCGCATTCCCAAAAACACAATCCGGCGGCGATCTTATGATCGACGCACCCGGCCCCATCGACGAACAACAAATCCTCGACTGCGGCATGAAACTAACACTGCTGACCAAATAACAGGGACAGTCCCTGTTATTCGGACCCTTCCTTTTTTACTCCCCACCTCGCATTTTTGCCTTGGAAACCAACATCTTGCTGACCTTGGTTTCTACTAAATATTTTGTAATGGTAATTGCTTTACCTGGATTTTTTTTAATTTCTAAATCTTCCATGTCGTTGCCGCACGCTTCGAGCAGGCTTCCTCGACGAATGCTTTGTTTGAATGCAAGCTCAAACTCCTCCGAAAGTGGCTCCATTAAAAGTTTTGTCCGATGCCGCTCAAGTTCCAATGGCAACCTGAGCACTCGCGGACTTTGAAACTGATGGATTAACTTTTTCGCGGAGCTGAATGGCCACGCCGTCGCATTTTGAACCAAGCCCGCTTTCACAGGATTTCTTTCTACATACACAACCGTCTTCAATAGCCGATCGAAATGAATGCAAAAACCTTTGAAGCGCTGGCCATAAATTGCGCCTTCCCCCGATGTTTCCGTGCGCCGCCTAATTGATATTGCGTGAGTCGATTGAATTCCGTGCATGCATTTTGAAAGCTGTAATGTGGTCACCGGTTTTACAATCAAATGCCAGTGATTTGGCATCAGACACCAAGCGGTGATCTCCAATGAAAATTGTTCTTGATACCACCCAATAATGCTGGAGAACTCTTCGTAGTCATGAACATTTTGAAAGAGACATTGCCTGTCAACCCTTCGATTCATGACATGAACAAAGCATCCATCACAATTCATTCTGGCGACTCTTGGCATCGCAGCAGACTGACATCGCTTTGACAGTCTCTACACAAAACATGCATAATTTCTTGCGTTTAACAATATCTGGGACAGTCCCTGTTATTTACCCTATAATATTTACCCGCAAATCCACAAAGTCCGAATAATGGGGACTGTCCCTGTTATCCGCCCCTGTTATCCGCCCTCGCTAATGCACGTTGTTTGCGGCCAGCCACCGCTCCGCATCGATCGCTGCTTGGCAGCCCATTCCCGCAGCGGTCACGGCTTGCCGATAATGCTGATCTGCAAGATCGCCCGCCGCAAAAATGCCATCGATGTTGGTCTGGCTTCCACGCGTTCGCAACACCACATAACCCTTCGCGTCAAGATCCACACCCGAACCCGCAAGAAAACGAGTCGCCGGTGAATGCCCGATCGCGATGAACAAACCTTTCACCTGCAACTCACGCTTGTCACCGGTCTTTAGATTTTTCACCACCACGCTCTCCACGCGCTCCGCTCCAACAATTTCATCCACCTCGCTCAGCCACACCATCTCCACCTTTGCATTCGACAGCACACGATCCTGCATCGACTTGCTCGCACGCAAACTTTCTCTGCGATGAATCAAATACACCTTGCTTGCAAACTTGGTCAGGTAACTGGTCTCCTCCATCGCCGTATCACCACCACCCACCACTGCGAGCGGTTGATTGCGATAAATCGGAAGCGCACCATCACACACCGCGCAGGCGCTGACACCACCGCCACTCTGCGCCAAGCGCAACTCGTTGGGCACCCCAAGCCAATTCGCAGTGGCCCCGGTGCTTAACACCACTGCATGCGCCCGCACTGTCGCGCCGTTGGAATCTGTCATCGCAAAAGGCCGCGCGCCAAATTCGCAGCGATCGATATTCGCGTCAACCACTCGCGTACCAAATCGCACCGCCTGTTCGCGGAACTTGTCCATCATCTCGGGACCAGTCACACCATGCGGAAAACCTGGGTAATTCTCAACTTCCGTGGTCAACATCAATTGCCCACCCGGAAGTATCGGCGCAGGATTAGTCTGCGGAACACCTACATACACCACTGGATTTAAATTAGCACGCGCCGCGTAAATCGCCGCGGTCCAACCCGCCGGTCCGCTTCCAACAATCACCATATTTTCAATGCTGCTTGACATTTAAATCACTTTCATTCAGAGGCAAACCAACAGGCTCGCGGGTCACTTCATCAAACCAGCCTTCTGCGCCAACTGTCTTGGCGGAGGCCACATCACAATATCTCCCACTCCATCTGGCGGATCATGCTTGGCGAAATTTCCGTCTTCATGATCACCACCTACCGACCACAACACTGCGCCCGTCGCTGTCACCTGTCCCCATGGCGTGTCAATCGGCTGCTGCTTGCCACCCACATCGCGATATTCAAAGCCACCATACTTGCGCGAATAGGGATCCATGTTCATGCGTCGCATCGCGTACAGCGGAAATATCTGGCTGAGATCGCGTGGCCACTGCTTACCATTTTCCATTCGAAATCCACACAGACCGCATGCCACCGAGGTTCCATCAATTTCCGCGATCACACGCATGCGCAACGCGAACACGCGCTGCAAATCACCAGCAAGCAAACACACCGCGGCATACCGCACCTGATTTAAATTGCTGAACTCACTCGGCTGCTCATTCATCGGATCATAAAAACGCATGCGCCAACGACGCCACCAATCGTCATACACCACGCTTAAGCGCTCCTTGGCCGCATCAAGACTGCCGTGCATGCCTGCGATCGTTCGCCACTGCTCAGCGGCACCAAATCTAGAAATCGGGGAAGATGCAGCCTGATTCGCACCAAATCGTTCTGCGAATGCAGCGGCGTTCGGTTGCCCATCTGGATTAAACGCCTCCGCAAGCGTCACCTCGACCACAACTCGATCACCCTCAGGAATCTCAAGGCGTTTCATCCGCTCATTCTCACCGGTCTTGATCAATGGATATTCCTTCAAAGCCACTCGTTGCAGCGAGGCTTCTGGAATCTGATCAAGATGATCCATTAGAAACACTCGGTGCGCCTCGAGCGAACTCGCCATCAACTCAAGCGCAACCATTTTCTCGGTGGACATGCGTTGCTCGGCAACCTGACGAAGCATGCGCACTCCATTGATACCCACCTGCAATGCCGCATCAAATTTTTTCTCGGCGCCTAAACGCTGCATCTCAAGAGTTGCATACGCCGCCAATCCTCGCACCGCGCGCAAGTATGGAAATGCCGCTTCACCCACCGCAGAACCTGGCAACGCAACCAAGCCCTTTGCTTTCATCGCCGCATCCACGCCGCTGTCGCCATAGATCACTCCAAGTGCGAAGGCATCCCGCGAAGATTGCAACGCTTTGCCAAGATCTGGATTCGCCGCAGCCCATGCTGTCCACGCTTTCGCGTCCGGCATGCCCGACCAAATTTCCACAGGCAAAGGAATCGCGTCAGTCTTGGGCATGGCCGTGGCCTTCACCCATGCTGGCCACAAAATAGTTGTCGCTCGTGATTTTGAACTGACATTTTTCAGCCACACATTCAGTCGATCCATCACGCTATCGGCGGCAGGTTCGGCAACTGGTGCAGCGGCCGCGGGCTTGGAAATGGGCGGCGCATTCGCGACTGCGGTAGCAGCAGCCTTGTCGCCACCCTGCGCATTGGCAAGTGGCGAGCACAACAAAAGAAGAACGACAGGAAGTGTGTTGATGAATCTCATACGAAGCCTCTTGAAGGGCAAGCAGCATACCCCCGCGCCGCGGGCTAGACTCGCCGACTCACTTTCGCCAGGCATCGCACCCGCACGGGCCCTGCACATGCACTTGATTTTCAATCTTTCCAAGGAGCCACTTTCATGATCGTCGGAGTACCAAGTGAAGTGAAAAGCGATGAATATCGCGTTGGCATGCGCCCGGTCGGCGCCGAAATAATGCTTCGCGATGGCCACACGGTGCTGTTGCAATCAGGCGCGGGCATCGGCAGCGGCTTCACCGACGATCAATACGCAAACGCTGGTGCCACGATCGTAAAGACCGCACAAGAAGTCTGGGCCAAAGCCGAACTCATTATAAAAGTAAAGGAACCGCAGCAACCCGAGATCGCGATGATCCGCGAGGGGCAGACAATTTTCACCTACTTTCATTTTGCAGCCGATCGCGATCTGACCGTGGGCTGCCTCGATCGCAAATGCATCGCCTGCGCCTACGAAACGCTGACCAGCGCCGACGGCACGCTGCCCCTGCTGACACCGATGAGCGAAGTTGCAGGAAAACTTTCCATTCAAGAGGGCGCGAAATTTTTGGAGCGACCCTTCGGCGGCCGCGGTGTTTTACTTGGCGGCGTCACTGGTGTTGAACCAGGACATGTGCTGGTAATCGGCGGCGGCGTGGTCGGAACTTGCGCCGCGCAGGTCGCCGCGGGCATGGGCGCGCAAGTGGTGATCTTGGATGTGAACATGGATCGCCTTCGCCACCTCTGCGAAATTATGCCTGCCAATGTGCAGGTTATTTTTAGCGATCCGCAGGCGATTCGCGAGCGCCTGCATTGGGCCGATCTCATTGTTGGTGCGGTGCTGGTGCCAGGGGCGAAGGCTCCGCATCTGATCAAACGCGCTGATCTACAACACATCCGCCCCGGCTCGGTGATTGTGGATGTGGCGATCGATCAAGGTGGCTGCGTTGAAACTGCACGCGTGACCACGCATCGCAATCCAACCTACGAAGTCGATGGTGTCGTGCATTACTGCGTCGGCAACATGCCCGGCGCCGTTGCGCGCACCAGCACTATCGCGCTGACCAATGTCACGCTGCCATGGGCCGTCAAACTTGCCAAGCACGGGGCGCATCGCCTGGCTGAAATGGATCATCACTTTGCACATTGCATCAACATGGACTGCGGAAAATTAACCAACCAACCAGTGGCCGATGCGCATCAACTTCAATGTGTAGGAAGCACCTTGTGAGTGGCGGCGCACCCGATCGCTGCAATGTGTTGCTCGCTGGAAGCGGCGGTCGTGAGCATGCGCTGGCATGGAAACTTCGACAAAGTCCGCGCCTTGGAAAGTTGTGGGTGGATCCCAATGCCAACGCCGGCTTGCTGCAACTGGGCACGCCGTGTCCGCAAAGCCTGGATCCGCGCAACCGATTTCACTTGAAACGATTCTTGGAAAAAGAAAAAATTCACTTGGTGGTGGTCGGACCAGAAACGCTGCTGCAGCAAGGCATCGCGGATGCGCTTTCAAACCCTCCGCATTGTTTTGTATTTGGTCCCACGCAATCTGCGGCGCGTCTGGAGTGGGACAAAGCCTGGTGCAAGCAACTTCTGCACACCGCGAATGTTCCCACCGCCGAGTCACGCATATTTTCTTCGCAACAACTTGATGCGGCGCTGCACTTTGTACAAAGTCGCGCTGACCCCGTGGTGGTGAAAGCCAACGGCCTCTGCGCTGGCAAAGGCGTTGTGGTGTGCGACAACACCGCGCAAGCAGAAGCCACTGTGCGCGAGATGCTGAAAAGCCAGACGCAAGGCGATGCTGGTTCACAGATCATTATTGAAGAGCGCTTGCACGGACAAGAAATCAGCGTGCTTGCATTGGTCGATGGCGGCACCATCTGGATGCTGGACGCCTGCCAAGATCACAAGCAAGTTGGCGAAGGCGATACTGGCGCGAACACCGGTGGCATGGGTGCTTATTGCCCCACTGCTTTGGCCACTGAAGAAGTGATGCGTTTTGTAGAACGCGAAGTGATGGTGCCCACGGTCGATGCACTTCGCCGCGACGGCATCGAATACCGCGGCGTGTTGTACGCCGGCTTGATGCTCACGCATTCCGGCCCAAAAGTTTTAGAATTTAATTGCCGCTTCGGCGACCCCGAAACACAAGCCCTGATGATGCGTTGGCAAGGCGACCTGCTTGACGCGTTGTATCGAACCGCGCAAGGCACACTTGATGGAGCAGATATTAGTTTCACCCCCGATGCAAGTTGCTGCGTGGTGGTTTGCGCGCAGGGCTACCCCGGCACTCCACGCGTTGGCGATGCTATTCAAGGGCTGAACCACCCACAAAGTGAGGCCCTGCAATACTTTCATGCGGGAACCAAGCCCTCCGCAGTGTCGGGCGGCCCAGCTTTTACCGCTGGCGGGCGAGTGATCGGCGTCACCGCCACTGGCACCGATATGCGCAGCGCCTGCGCCGCGGCCACGGAATATGCCAAGGGTGTGCAATTTCCTGGGGCATTCTTTCGCTCGGATATTGGACAGCGCGCGGGCATTCTCTCTTCATAAACATTGCCGAAATTGGCAACACGCAAGCTTAAAAATTCGAACCCTTCTTATGGAATGTCCCTGTTGCCGCTTGATAGTCAGCGGGTAGTATCGATACCTGCGATTGCACCCCACCTTTTGTTAATGAAAGTCTCTCAGAAATGCTTAAAGCGAGTCTCTCGATAGTTCTTGCCCTTCTTAATGTCACACTGATTGCGGCTGGTCAGCCTTCGGGACCCATCTCCACGCAAGCAGTGACAACACCGAAGTCACAGAAGGCACCACTCGGCACCACTTCTATCGATACAACTGCTGAAACAGATGCCGCAAACGATGGGCATCGTGTTCTTGCAGATGTAAATCCAAACGATCCTATTCGCCCTCGCGTACCGCAAATCAAGACGCCTATTCGTGGTCCAGGCTCGCTTGCTTCTATGTTGTCTCCCACAACGCAACGCACTGGCAATGTCATCTTTAAGTTGCGCGATGGCCTGAAGGCTCGGACTGGCCTCAATCCTGGTACCGCATTACATAGCGCTGCAACAACCAGCGGCGCCGCTGGACTGGTTCCAAGCGTCGGTGCCGAACACGAACTTGACGAAGTGCGACGCATGCTGGGTTTATACGGAGCATCGATTCACCAGAGCATCCGCATTCCTGCAAATCAACTTGCTGCTATGGAGTTGAAAGCGCGCAACATTAGTCGCATTGAGCAACCCGATCTCGCTGGCATCATCGCCGCAGTGCCTGCCGCCGAAGGCATGCAAATCGAACTTGCCGAGGCCCTCAACACACTTGCATGCGTTGAATATGTGCATATCGAATATATTCCAGTTCCTGCCCAAAGTGATCAGTGCACCAAAGATGTTTCTTTGCAACTTGGACCAGGCAACTCAGGCGGCGATGTGGTTTCTGGAACAGATTGCACAACCTATACCGACACGGCGGGCAATACGCAGTTCTGTCTTGCCCCACCGCCAGTGTTTATTCATTGGGTTTTCAACGCAGGCACTGGCCTATGGACTTACCGACCTGCAGCAGCACCAGCGGGCGTAATCCCTTGCCAAGCACCCGATCGTTGGTATGGATTCCAAACCGCCGTTTTGCAATCATTTGGCTGCGGTACTGCAAATGCCACATATAGTAATAATATTTTTTCGCAGCCCAATTTATTTGATTGCACTCCATTTTGCAACGCAGGAGGCTCGGCAAATGGCCTTGGAGGGGGCTTATGCTCAAATCCGCCAACAGGCTTCACCACAGTTCAAGGTTGCCAATATGGTTGTCAAGACAATGTGTGCGCTGGAGTAGTAGTGGGACAAGGTTTTTCGATGTGCACCGATCCGAATAACCAAAATGGTTGGGATGCGTTATGCGCGACAATTGCCAATATCTATTGCTCGAGTGGTGGCGGTGCAAATCCTTATGCGGGACCTGGTCCCTTTGAACCCTACGGAAATGGCGGTTGGCTTGCTGACCCTGCGAGTTCCAACTGCTATGGACTTGTTCAGGACCAACTGGTACCAACAACTGGCGCAGGCCCTTTCAATTATTCATTTGGATCTGGACAGATTTTTACCTTCGATGGAGATGCGCAGGTATATGACTCCTGCTTTGCTATGCGCGGACCTGCAAACCCGCCACTCATAGATCCTGCGCTAGCCGCGGTCTTTGCAACAAGCACGATTGGCATTCTTGCCTATACCGATGTTGGAGATGGATCAGGACTTCGACCCTGGGGATTTAGGTTTAATCCAGTGGGTCCCTTTGTCGCGGGCAACAGGGTCTATTCAAACGCATTCTTAGATACCGCAGCGCTTGGCTACCCTTCAGGCACATTCACTCCCAACGCCGCGCCCTGCGCTTTGGTTGCGAATTTTAGCGATGGCGGTGAAATTCTTTGGAACGAGGACCCAAACGATCCCCTCAACGCAGCTGACTCTGAATTTAATTTCGCACTGAAGTCTTATCCCTTTACATTTTCACACGACTGCTTCACGATCGACCCAATCACACCTGGCTGCTATCAGACGCAATGCTGCGTCTTTGTCTGTTCGCAAGATCCAAGCTGCTGTAATGTGGCGTGGGACAGCCAATGTTTCGGCCTTGCGAATGGTAATGTTCTGTGCCGCACCGGCGCCCTGAATTCAGTCGATTTTCCAACAGCAGTGACCGATGGAACGCCGAATTTTCTCGCACAACAGGTCTCTGTAGGCCGCTCACGCGGTCTGCAAATGTGGGCTACAAGCAACACAGTCGTGAATAGTTGTTCTGAATATGTTCGACTGAATCCAAGCGTGACCGCGGGGCAAATTCCTCTTAATACCATTGATGGACAATCCGCGCCAAGCCCCAATCCACTCGACAACACCCAAGCATTTATCAATTCAGGTTTTTCTGGCGGCGGTATTGGCGTTGACCAAATGGTGAGTCATGTCACGGCAGCCTATCCCTCTGTTTCACCGAGCGTGATTCGCGGCGCTGGACTTACCGTTGGTGTCATTGATTATTCCGCTTTCATAGATCACGAGGCGTTGGTTGGCAAAGTCACGGTTGAGCCAGGGCAAACAATTATTCTCACGCCAACAACTTCAACTACATTTATCAATCCAGATCATGGCACAGCAGTGCTTGGAATCTTGGTAGGCCAACAAGTTGCTGGATTGGGTGCTGGTGGACAGGGCGGAATTTTAGGCTTGTTAAGTGAAGCGAATGCAATCTTCTTTCCTGGAATCAGTCTGCAAGAAGGCGGTCGCATCCCCACCGCTATCGCACGAGCAGGCCAGATACTTCAGCCTGGTGATTTACTTTGCATGCCCTTGTCATTTCAAGGCAATTACTCGACCAGTTTTTCTCCAACGCTTTCAGCGACGCAGCAACTCAATGACTTGCTTTCCGTTGTTCGATCCCTAGGCATCACCGCTGTGCAACCGGCGGGCAATGGTGGATTTCAGTCCATTCTCTCTCCAAACGGTGGTGAAACATATTGCATCACCGTTGGAGGTTGCTGGCCTGGCTATCAGGTGCCGCAATCCAACGGAGCGACTGGCTTTTTGAATTGCCCAGGGAACACCTTCCCTGGCATTCAGTATTGTCGCTATCGAACAAGTAACTGGACCGCGACGCAAGGTCCAAATGTTGCCAATATTTACGGCATCGATGTTGCAGGCTGGGGTACCGGCATCTGCACGCTCGGGCTAGGAACTTTATGGAATGGACAAAATCCTGCCTCCACCTCAACAGACTATTCCAACCCTGCGCTCACCGCGGATCGCCTTCGCTCCTATCAATTATCCTTTGATGGAACAAGTGGCTCGGCTGCGATGATCACCGGCATGGTGGGCGCCATGCAAGGCTTTGCCAACGGTTTCTTTGGTTCACCGATCAGCCCGACTCGCGTGCGACAAATTCTTGCCAACCAACGCGTGGACCAGTCAGGAAACATCACCAATCTTGATTCGGTGGTTCTGCAATGCGGCGGCACCCCAGGAACCCTTTTGCCCACCACCGATACCGATGTAGCAATCGTGGTTAAGAATGGTGACATCCTTTCAAAGATCGGAACCCAACACAATATTGGTGGTTTCCCAAAACCCACTGTTTGCATTGACAATGTGACTGACACCACCTTTAACTCAGCAGGCACACCCTTTGATATTTCTGTGATCAAGGGCACGATTCGCTCAGGCAATAAATTCTCCTGCGCTCGGCTAGACAATGGATTCTTAAAGATTCAAGGAGTGCGTAGCAGTCGTGGTTCGACTGGACAGGGTTATGGCTCCACCTTCCCGTACGCTGCCAATGGCTTGGTCGCCGATGTGCAGTTGCGGGCAATCACGCGCCTCGTTTTAGACAGTGAATTTAACAACATGTCTATTGCGGCTTATGGTGCTGCGACCTCTGCAAATCAGAATCCAAATATTCCGCAGAACACCGCGCTTTCGATGATTTATGTCTACAACAGGAAGGCGAAGCGTTGGCGCTATCTCACATTTAACTTCCTTACCAATCAAGTTCCAACTGTAGGACTCAGCCCGCTCACCTCAAATCTGGCGTTGACTTACGAGCCCGTGACGAATTTCTTGGTCACCGAAGGCTCGCAGAAAGTTGTGTACTTCCGCGTGGTCACCTACGGCTTTGGAATCATTGGACCTTTCCAAGTGTGGTGGGACCTTTTTGATATCGGAACAAATCCAACGCTGCCGATCTAAATCGGAACTCCAGCATGCCAACGAACGATGCCATCATGCTGCTGTCAGTGCATTGGCTGAATGCGCTTCAATGAATGCGCCCAAGCCAATGGATGTTGCTGATTCCACCAGCCTCGGCAAATCATTTATTGTGTTGTGGAGCGAGATGGGCACGCATTGGGGTGTTCCAAAAACAATGGCGCAATTGCACGCGTTGCTTTTTATCGACGGTGGGTCACTGAACACCGATCAATTAATGCAACGCCTTGAGATCAGCCGCGGCAATGCCAGCATGACACTGCGAATACTGGTGGAGTGGGGCGTGATTACCCGCATGCACTGCGCCAAAGATCGCAAGGATTATTACCAAGCCGAGCAAGATGTCTGGAAGTTGTTTGCCACCATCGCGCGCGCGCGTAAGCATCTTGAAATTGAACCATTGCTGGGCCGGCTGCAAAATTTGCTCGAACAACCACAGCCGAGTGAGGATGTTGCGAGTGATGCGCAACGCACAAAGATCGAGCGCATGCTTGGTTTGGTCCGCAACTTTGACGCGCTCGCCGAGAAATTTTTAAGCATGGATTCCGATGCATTGCAGATGCTTGGCCACTTGATGCCATCGAAGTGATCGCGCGTAAAGCCGCGCGTAAAGCCGCGCTCTACTGCGGCAGGATGCATCAGGCAAAAATTGAAGCAAACAAGGAGGCTCCGCAAAGCGTTGCCTCCTTGTTTGCGCAGAGGACAGGGCGGGATTCGAACCCGCGATACGCGTTTTGCGCGTATACCGGTTTAGCAAACCAGCGCCTTCGGCCACTCGGCCACCTGTCCAAAAACCACCAACATCGAAAGATCAGCGGGGCGAATAGTGTAGCGAACTGCCTGCACAGTGTTGCCTTTGTTTCAAGGTTGAAAGAAAGAAAAAAGGCGGCGCGCACGGAATTACATACATCCGCCGATACTCTCTGTCCCATCATGCTTGTACTGCACTTGCTCTCGCTCACCGACCCCGCATTCGATGCCGTGTGGCCATGGATTCAACAGGAACTTCCGAGGTTATTCACGCAACTCGATGGCTTTCTGCTTGATCTTGTGCATGCCGTGGGTGCATGGACCTATCTGGTTCTGTTTCTGATTGTTTTCTGTGAAACAGGGTTGGTGGTAATACCCTTTCTTCCCGGTGACTCGCTGCTGTTCGCCGCGGGCGCGGTCTGCGCGGTGCCTGACAGCCCCGTGCACATTGGCTTCATGGCTCCGCTGCTTTTCGCCGCCGCATTGCTCGGTGACAATCTGAACTATCGCGTGGGCCGTTTCGTCGGGCCACGCGCTTTCAGTGGAGGCATTCGATTTTTAAATCCGACGCATCTTGCCAAGACTCAGCAATTTTTCGCCAAGCATGGCGGCAAGTCCGTGGTACTGGCACGGTTTGTGCCGATCGTGCGAACCTTCGCGCCATTTGTGGCGGGGGTGGGTGTGATGCGCTATCGCACATTCATTGGCTTCAGCCTGCTTGGCGCGGCGATGTGGGTGGGGCTGTTTATGACTACGGGCTGGGCCTTCGGAAATATGCCGTGGGTTAAAAACAATTTCAGCAAGGTGATCCTGTTGATCATTCTGATTAGTCTGCTGCCCATCGCCTGGGAATGGTGGAAACATCGCACTTCTCTTGCGCAGCAGAAGAATCGCGATGCACCCTGAACCAAGTTTGATGCACCTGCTCGCTGTTGTACCGCAGGCATCCACCATGCTGCTGCCACTGGCGTCCAACTGGATTGTGATCGGCGGATTCATGGCCGTCGTCATGGCGTTGCTCGCGGGTGATTTTGCTCTGTTTCATCGCAACCCCAAAGCGATCAGCTGAAAGTCCGCGTTGATGGGGGTTGCATGCTGGGTGCTACTTGCCTTGGCTTTCAACGGGCTGCTGTATTTCATCGCCGAGCATTCGTTGCGTGTCGATCCTGCGCCGCTTGTGTCAGCTGGACTACTTGCAGCCAATCAAGTGGGCGATCAAGCCGCGGTGATGCTGCAAGCACATGCCAGCGCCTTACAACTTTCGTTGCAGTGGATCGCTGGCTATGTGATTGAGATGTCGCTCAGCGTTGACAATCTCTTTGTATTCGTGGTGGTGTTGCGCTACTTCGCTGTGCCAGCTGCGTTGCAGCACCGAGTGCTTTTCTGGGGCATTTTGGGAGCGATTGTGCTGCGCGCAGTGTTCATCGGCGCAGGTGTGGTGGTGCTGCACCGCTTCGAATGGGTGGCGGGATTGTTCGGACTATTCCTTGTGCTGACGGGTCTCAAAATGCTTGTGCCACGCGCCAACCACGACGATCTTGTCGATCCTTCGCGCACCCTTGGGTTTCGACTTTTAAAATGTATTCTTCCGCTGCAACAAAAGTTTGATGGCACACATTTTTTTAGTCGCACAGAAAACCGACTGTTCGCCACGCCGTTACTTGGTGCACTGGTGGTGATTGAATTCAGTGACATTGTCTTTGCGGTAGATAGCGTGCCTGCAGTGCTGGCGATTACCCGCGAACCCGTGATTGCATTTACAAGCAACATCGCCGCGGTACTTGGACTTCGTGCGATGTATTTTTTACTTGCGAACGCGATGGATCGATTTCATCTGCTGAAGCCCGTGCTTGGCGTGGTGCTGGCATATGTGGGCGTGAAGATGACATGGCAATGGTGGTACGGCCAACCCTTTCTGCCCATCGCAATCGATCTTGCGATCGTGCTGTCGGTGGTTGCGTTGGGCGCAATTTTCAGCCTGATCGTGCCGCAACACGCGGATCACAAGCCCAACGCTACAACTCTGTGACATGTTTAAATTTGTTCGGCGGATACACTCGCCACCCCTATGCGAGTCCACGAATTTCAAGCCCGTCAGTTGCTTGCCCAAGCCGGTATCACCGTGCCTACAGGTGATGTTGCGACCACTGTTGAAGAGGCCGTACACGCTGCGCAGCTTGTTTTTGATGGTGGTGGAAGCATCGCGGTCGTAAAGGCGCAAGTGCATGCCGGTGGTCGCGGCAAGGCTGGATTTGTAAAGGTTTGCAAGAATGTTGAACAAGTTCGCGCCGCCGCGCAGTTCATGTTTTCACATCGCATGATCAGTCCGCAGACACCGCCCGAAGGTTTGGTGGTGACTCGATTACTTATCGCGAGCGGCGTAGACATTGCGAAAGAATTTTATGTCGCGGTGCTTACCGATCGCAGCACGCGGCGAAATATGTTGATCGCCAGCGCCGAAGGTGGCGTGGAGATTGAGCATGTCGCAGCCACGCGACCCGAGGCGATCGTGAAGCAGCAACTTGATCCAGTGACAGGGTTGCAACCCTATATGGCGCGGGAAATGGCTTTCAAACTGGGCTTTCGAGGCAAGACTGTTGCGCAAGCCGCAGACATTTTCCTAAAACTTGCGCGCACCTTTATCGATCTTGACGCCACCATGGCCGAGATTAATCCGCTGGTGCTTACCTCCGCCACCGCCGAGCATCCTGATGGGCAAGTGATCGCGATCGACGCAAAATGTACCTTCGATGACAACGCGCTGTTTCGTCAAATGCAAGTGCATGCATTCTTCGATCCAACCGAAGAGAATCCTGCTGAAATAAAAGCCAATGAATTTGGCCTTAGCTATGTGGCGCTCGATGGCACGATCGGATGCCTAGTGAATGGCGCGGGCCTAGCGATGAGCACGATGGATATTGTGAAATTGCATGGCGGCGAGCCGGCGAATTTTCTGGATGTTGGCGGCAGCGCCAGCGAGCAAGCGGTGACCGAAGCTTTTCGAATCATTCTCAGCGACACCCGCGTGAAAGGTGTGCTGGTAAATATTTTCGGCGGCATCATGCAATGCGATCGCATCGCACGAGCAATTATTAGTTCAGCGAAGACCGTTGGCTTTCAGGTGCCGCTGGTGGTACGCCTTGAAGGCACCAATGTACAAGAGGCACGCGCATTGCTGGAATCAGCACGCAGCGATATTCCATCTATGCAGACTGCCAGTGATTTAACTGATGCAGCGCGGCGCATTGTGGCTGCAACGAAAGGCTGATCAAGCGATGCTTGTACTTTTTGATATCGATGGAACGCTGCTGAAAAGTGGCCATGTCGGCGTGCATGCGATGTTGGAGACCTTCCATCAATTGCATCCAGATCGGCGCTTTAGTTTCGATGGCATTGACATCGCCGGTCGCCTCGACACACTGATCTATGATGAGATGACCTCGCGCCACGGTGTTCCAGCCGACGCCGAAAGCCACGAAGTTTTTCGTCATGCCTACAGCCGCAATTTGCATGCACGCTTGGCCGATCGCAACACTGTGATCGCCCTTGATGGCGTGATCGATCTGGTGCACCGACTTGCAGCCGAACCAGGCGTTGAACTTGGTCTTCTCACTGGCAACTATCCAGTGACTGGTCGACTCAAGGTGAAGCATGCAGGACTGGATCCAGATTTGTTCACGGTAAATGCCTTCGCCATGGATGGTGTTACGCGTCGCGATTTGCCGCCGGTGGCGCTGGCGCGTTATCAACAACGCCATGGCTCTGCGCTGGATCCTGCGCGCGCGATCATTATTGGCGACACGCCAAAAGATGTGGATTGCGCCCTACATAATGGCTGTCGAGTGCTTGGCGTGGCAACCGGCGACTTCACTGCCGAGCAATTGCGACAATGCGGTGCGCACCATGTTGTGGACAAGTTGTCACCTATCCAGCCAGTGGCCGAGTGGTTGCTCTCGCATCGCCAGACGAAGCGGTAGAGTTGCACCACTCATGGCGGAGTCGTTTCACAGCGTGTGTCGGGATTTCTATGTCAACCAAAAGTTGGCGTTGAAGATGGATTTGCCATGGGGCCGCGAACCGGTGCTTGAGTTATTTGATCGCATGCGTAAGACCATGCCCAACCTCAGCGATCTGCGTCGGCATGAACATGAGATTTCGCTTGAAAGCCCCGAGGACGATGCACGCAGTTACGCGTGGGTTGCGCTTCGACAAACTTCACTGCGAAGTGGATTTGTAAATCCTGCCGATCTCGCCGACGCCTATCGATTGCATCGCACGGTGCTGGAAACAGCGCCGTGGTTTCTGTCGATTCGTCCGCTTGATGTGGATCATTTGGAGATGGTTTTTGGCTTTGATTTTGAAGCTGAAGGTAATCGCGATGCCATTATCTTCGACGCGTTGCTAGCCGATACGCCGCTTGCAGGTCTGCTTGAACGCGACCGCGACGAGCCGCTGGATGTGCAACCTTTCATCGGCCTAAATCTTGACCGCGAAGATGGCACGCAAGCATTTGTAGAAATTAAAAGTCGCACCAAGGGTGGCGAGGGTCCGCCACATCGATTTCCAAATGAACCGATCAGTGTTTATCTGACCGTGCGTCGAAGTGGTCCGCTTGAGCGCTTAGAAGATTTGCCGACGGTGATGGCGTCGCTGGCGGGACACGCCGAGCGACTCGCCGAGCAGCGTGTGATTCCAAGCGTGCTGATTCCGATTCGCGATGCGATCTTAAGTCGCTGATCACGATCGTCGAGTGGTGCAGGCTGTTTGCATGAAGCGTGCGTGAATGATGCTGAGCGCATCCAGAAATCATCAACGCTGCTTCATGTATCCGCACACACCCCCATCAATCACGCCGCAGCAGTTGCTCCATCACAGCCTCGCGGTCGCTTGCGTTAGTGGTGAGCTGGCTGCCGATCGGACGCTTCACCCGCGAACGCGCGCGGATGTCGATCAGGCGCGAACCCTTGGTGAATGTGATGTAGGTAAAACCCCACGAAATCACTACAAAAATACGATTTCGAAATCCAACCAGCAGGATCAGGTGGATAAAAAGCCAAGCCAACCAAGCGAGCAAGCCTTGCAACCGTAACCCCGCAACCTCCGCGACCGCGTGCGCTCGACCAATCGTTGCCATCGAACCTTTGTCGAAGTAGACGAAGGCCGGTCGCTGTGGCGGGGACTGGCCCTTGGCGTTGGTCTTGCACTGCGCGGAAATAATTTTGGCGACCATGTCGGCCATTTGTGTCGCGGCGGGCGCGACGCCTGGCACCGCGTGATGTGTCTTGGCGCAAACCTGCGCGGCCATGTCGCCAATCACAAATACTTGCGGCGATCCTTCCACCGAACAATCAGGCAGCACCTGCACTCGGCCGGCGCGATCAAGCGGCGTATGAAGGGTGCGACCCAGTGGACTGGCCGACACACCCGCTGCCCACACCACCGTGTCGGCCTCGATGCGTTCGCTTCCAATCACCACGCCGCCATCAAAGATATCGGTGACACTTTCATGTAATCGCACCTCCACGCCAATCTCACGGAGGCTGTGCAGGGCGACCAGTGAAGATTTTTCGCTCATGCTCGGAAGCAATGTGCCCCCCGCTTCCACCAAAATCACACGCGCCTGCGCCGCATTAAATCTGCGAAAATCCCCTGCAATTGCGTCGACCGCCAGTTCCTTGATCGCGCCAGAAAGTTCCACTCCCGTGGCACCGCCGCCGACCACGATAAAAGTGAGGTGCGCTTGCAACGCCTGCGGATCGGTTTCGCCCTCGGCATCCTCGAAGGCGCGCAGCACGCGACTGCGAATGGTGGTCGCATCTTCGAGGGATTTCATTCCGGGAGCGAAGGCCTGCCAATCATCGTGCCCGAAATAACTGCTCGACGCGCCGGCCGCCAGCACCAGCCAATCGAATGGCGCCTTGTTGCCATTCACACATGTGATCGTATGTTGCATGCGATCAATGCTGACCACCTCGTCATTCAAAATAAATGCGTTGGATTGACCGCGAAAAATTCTTCGAATTGGAAAAGCGATGTCCGATGGACTCAGCACACTGGTGGCCACTTGATACAGCAGTGGTTGAAACAGATGATGATTACTGCGATCAACCAACACAACATTCACCGGCGTCTTGGCTAATTTTTGCACAAGGTGAATGCCGCCGAAGCCCCCGCCAATAACAACAACAACCGGCCATTGCGCAGCAGTAACCTCGTGCTTCTTGGATGGACCCATGCGCAGACTTTAGTCGAAGACTTTAAGCGCAGATTTTAGTCTGCCGAGCGCTTCAGATATTTCTCCACGCTCTTTAAATCCGCGGAAATCTGCGGAGTAAAGATAAGTGTGAAAGTTGCTCCAGGCTTCAAGATGGAGACGCGGCTTGCAACCTTGCGGCTGTTCCACATGCGACCACCACGCTGCTTCAATCGATTGCCGCCATCCGCGCGGCCCTTCGCAAGTTTGTCGAGCACGCGTTGAACACGAACTTCCTGACGCATCAAGCGAAAGATGGTCTTCTTTAAACTTTCGGAAGCCGGCATCGTGGTCACGGTAAATGTGACATTGCTTCCGGGTTTCATTTCTGCTGTAGTGGCCATGTGAATCTCCTTGCAAACCCGCAAAGTGGCGGGTCGGAGAAGATAGCCGAAGTCTGCTTTCCATGCCAGCGCTGAAGTTGTTGGTGAAATGAGCGAGATCCAACCGAGTCTCGGTTACAAATCGCTCTGCAACACTGCCATCCATTCGCGCATCAAAACTTGTGTGCCTAAGTGGCCGTGTCCAAGCGCATCCAATCGCCGATAGAGTCGCTCAGAAAGCTGCAGACCTGGCAAATAAAGTCCATCCGCCTGGGTCTGCTGCAATGCGATGCGAAGATCTTTCGAGAGATGCGAGGCGAAAAATCCTGGATTCCAATCATCCTTCAACATACGCGGCACCAAGTTGGAAAGTGTCCAACTTCCTGCGGCACCTCCAGAAATACTTTGAAGCACGCGGTGCGAATCAAGCCCCGCGGCCTGTGCAGCCACCATCGCCTCGCAGGCGCCGACCATGCTGTTGGCGACAAGAATTTGATTCACCATCTTGCAGATTTGGCCAGCACCCGCTTCACCTTGATGCACGATGGTCTTACCCATGCATTCAAAGAGCGGCTTTACAATTTCAAAATCATGCGCAGCGCCGCCAACCATGATGGACAGTGTTGCGTTGCGCGCACCAATGTCGCCGCCTGAGACCGGCGCGTCGAGGGCACCGATTTTTTTATAGGCCGCACTCTCAGCGATGCGCCGGGATAATTGTGGCGAACTGGTCGCCATATCCACCACCACCTTGGGCGCAATTTTCGCAGCGAGCATTCCCTGCGCACCAAGAAAAACTTCTTCTACTTCTGCAGGAAGTCCAACCATTGCGAAGGCCACATCCACAGTGTCCGCGGCGAGTGCTGGCGAATCGCACCAGATTGCGCCGGCATCGAGCAGCCTGTGCGCCTTGTGTTTGGTGCGTGTAAATATCTGCACCAAATAGCCAGCGGTAAGCAGATGCCCAGCGAGGGAATTTCCCATGACACCCGAACCAATCCATGCGACACGAAGTTTGGGACTTTGCATAAGCGAAAGAATAGGGCGGCAGTTCACATTCGACTTATGCACAGCGTATGGAGATGGATGCTGGCTTGCACGCAACTTCATAATGTCGGTCACAATGCCCCGAACTCACTGAGAAGTCCATCGTAGGGCGCAGCATTTTCAAATGGAGCAACACACATGACAAGCCGTCAGACACCCCTCGATATTCAAGATCTTGAGCGTCAAGTCGCAGAAGCCGCCAAGCCGTTTCAACAACTTGTCACCGAGATGCAACGCGTGATCGTTGGTCAACACGAGTTGCTCGAAGGCTTGGTAATCGGACTTCTTGGTAACGGACATATTTTGATTGAAGGTGTTCCTGGTTTGGCCAAGACCACCGCGGTCTCCACGCTTGCCAAGGCAATTCACACCAGCTTTCAGCGCATCCAGTTCACCCCCGATCTGCTGCCCGCGGATCTCATCGGCACGCTGGTCTATCGACCCAACACTGGTGACTTTGTCGTGAAGCGCGGACCGATTTTTGCGAACATTATTTTGGCCGATGAGATCAATCGCGCACCGGCGAAAGTGCAGAGTGCTCTGCTGGAGGCGATGCAGGAGCGGCAAGTGACCATCGGCACCGAGACATTCGCGATGGAGAATCCCTTCCTGGTGATGGCCACGCAAAATCCGATCGAGCAAGAAGGCACCTACAACCTTCCCGAGGCGCAGGTGGATCGCTTCATGTTGAAATTGGTGGTGCGCTATCCAACCGCAGGCGAAGAGCGGCAAATTCTCGATCGAATGGCGCAGACATCGGTCACCCATCAGGTGCGCATAGTGCTGACGCCAGCGGAGATCATCGCCGCACGCACCGTGGTGGACCGCATTTTCATCGACGATCGCATCAAGGATTACATCGTAAATCTTGTGGTCGCCACCCGCGATCCAAGCAGGGTGAATGCGCCGGTGAAAGAGCTGATTCAATATGGCGCAAGTCCGCGGGCCACCATCGCGCTTACGGTGGCCGCGCGTGCCAAAGCATTCTTAGATGGTCGCGGGTATGTCACGCCGCAAGATGTCAAAGATGTGGCGATGGATGTGCTGCGTCATCGCATCGGTCTTACCTACGAAGCCGAGGCGTTGGAGAAGACCAGTGAAGATGTTGTGCGCACCCTTCTGGAGCATGTGCCGGTGCCTTGATGAGGGCGCACGCAAGGATTTATTTATGAACGCGAGCGAACTTATTCGCAAGGTGCGGCGCATTCAAATTCACACCAGTCGTGTGACCAGCGAGGCGTTAGCCGGCACTTATCACAGCGCCTTTCGCGGGCGCGGTGTGGAATTTGAAGAGGTGCGACCCTATGTGCCCGGCGATGATGTTCGCACCATCGACTGGAATGTAAGTGCGCGCGCCGGAAGCCCGCATGTGAAATTATTTCGTGAAGAGCGCGAATTGTGCGTGATGTTGGCGGTGGATCTTTCAGGCAGTTTGGACTTCGGTACGCGCAGTCAGTTCAAACGCGAAATGGTGGCGGAAATGGCTGCAACAATCGCATTTAGCGCTATTCGCAACGGCGACAAAGTGGGCTTGATGGCTTTCACCAATCGTGTGGAACGCTTCGTGCCACCGCGCAAAGGCACCACGCATGTGCTGCGCATTGTGCGTGAGTTACTGGCGCTCAAGCCCCAAGGAACTGGCACGCGCATCGGCGCGGCGATCGACGAAATCGGTCGCATCGTGCGCAAGCGAAGTGTGCTCTTTGTGATCAGCGATTTTATGGATCAAGATTGGCAACGCTCGCTCTCGGTGGCGCGCGGTCGTCACGATGTGATTCCGGTGGTGGTCTCTGACAAGGCCGAGCATGCACTGCCGGCGGTCGGTCTGTTGCAACTTGAGGACGCCGAGACTGGCGAGATGTTTGTGATTGACAGCAGTGACCGCGGTGTGCGCGCACGCTTCGCTAGCGCCGCCGTCGAGGATCGCGAACAACTGCGGCAAGATTTTCGGCGCATGCGCATGGATGCCGTAGAAGTAGAGACTGGCGAAGATTTTGTAAAACCGTTGGCCGAAGTTTTTCGCAAGCGCGAAGCAAGGAGAGGTCGTTGAAGTGCTGCATCGCATGGTTGGCGGTGCTGTGCGCTGGCGTGGCGCTTGCTGCGGGCGAGGCTTCGGCGTTGAAGTCGCTCACCGCGAAATCCGGTGATGCCACGATCACGGTCGGTGTTGCAGATGCAACCATTCGCGTTGGCCAACCGTTGGTGGTCGACTTCACGCTTGACCGCCCCGCCGATGTAAGCGTGCTGGTTCCGCAGATAAAAAATTCGTTTGGCGCCTGGGATGTTCGAGCCAGCGTGTCGCTGCCAACAAGCAAAGATCAGCCAAATCGCCTGGTGGAACGCATCACGCTGGTCACCTTTGAAAGTGGTGAAGTGCCGGTGCCCAGCATGGCTTTCACGCTGCGCGCCGCGGATGGAAATGAAACCACGCTGGCATCGCCCGCGCTTGCGATCACCGTTGCGTCGCTGCTCAGTGATGGCTTTGATCCCGAGCGCATTCGCGATGTGAAGGGCGTTGTTGATATTCCGCTGCCGGCTCGATGGCCGTGGTTCGTGGCATTCGCGGTGCTTGTCGCGCTGCTCAGTTTACTGATTGTGCATTGGTGGAAGGGTCGCCAGGCGAGGCCCGTGGTGATTGAACCAGCGCACCTCCGAGCGATTCGAGAGCTGGATGATCTTGCCTCGCAACAACTTCCGCACAATGGAAAGGTGCTGGATTTTTATGTGCAACTTTCAGACACCGTGCGTCGGTATGTAGAGAATCGTTTCGCGATCAACGCGCCCGATCAGACCACCAAAGAATTTCTGCAAGCGGCTCGACACCATCCATTGATTCGCGAAGATCACCAACGCATGCTCGCCGCTTTCTTGCGAGCAGCCGATATGGTGAAGTTCGCCGCGCAACGACCGGCGCCAAGCGAGTGCGACCGCGGACTGGATGCTGCGCGTGGATTTGTTCTCGAGAGCGCGCCTGAACCAAGCGATGATGATGCCGAGCCTGAGAGTTTGGATGCCACAGCGAGCCAGGAGAGCCCGCGATGAATTCGTACAACTTCCAAGATCCTTGGTTTTTATTGCTGCTGCCTGTGGCACTGCTTGCATTGTGGCGGTTGTGGCGCAAGCGACCAGTCCTGCGATTTAGTGCTGTTTCCAGGGCAAAAGCCGCTGGTGCTGGTGGCGTGGCAAAATTTCGTTGGCTGCCTTCCGCGCTGCGCATGGTCGCCATCGCGTTGTTGGTTCTGTGCATCGCTCGTCCTGTCCGCTTGAATGAGCAAACGCGCACGCTGACCGAGGGCGTGGCGATTCAACTGGTGGTCGATCGCTCAAGCAGCATGGGGGCGATGGACTTTGAAAAAAAGGGTCGACCAGTCGATCGTCTTGAAGCGTTGAAGGATGTTGTAAATCGCTTTGTGGATGGCGGTGGTGATTTACCTGGTCGCAAAGATGATCTTGTTGGGTTGGTCACCTTCGCTCGCTTCGCAGATTCGATAAGTCCGATGACGATGGATCACGAGTGGCTGCTCGCCGGCTTGCGTGATCTTTCACCAGCCGAACCAGGTTCTGGCGAGGATGGAACCGCAATTGGTGATGCGGTCGCGTTGGGAGCGGAAAAATTGCGCGATGCCACCGAGCACCGCGGTGAAGCCTCGAAACTGATCAAGAGCAAAGTGCTGGTGCTGCTGACGGATGGTGAAAATAATTCTGGTGACATCGAACCAATCACCGCCGCAGAACTTTGCAAGACACTTGGCATCAAGCTTTACACCATTGGCATGGGAACGCGCGGCATGGCTCCGATGCCAGTGAAGACTCCATTTGGGATGCAGATGGTGCGTCAACCCGTCACCATTGATGAGAATTTGCTGCGGAAAATGGCTGAAATTACTGGCGGTCAATATTTCCGCGCCACCGACACACACAGTCTTGATGGCATCTACGCCAAGATCGATGAACTTGAAAAGACGGTCACGGAGCAGAAGCGCACCGTGCAAGCGAAGGATCTTTCTGTGGAAGGATTCCGACTCGGTGGGCTCTCGCTGCCATCAATTCTTGCGCTGGCGATGGCACTGTTGTTGTTGGAGCAAGTGCTTGCGCACACGCGTTGGAGAACACTGCCATGACCCTCTCAGGATTTCAATTCACCCAGCCAATGGCCGCAGCGTGGTTGTGGCTTGTCGCCGCAGCCATGGTGTGCATGATGCTGGGATTGCGAAAACGATCGCGGCTGTTGCGTTTGGTCGCCGATCATCCTTTGCTGGCTCGCTTGGCGCCAACGCTGGAGATGACGCGTGCATGGGTTCGCGCAGGCATCACCACAGTGGCTCTGATTGCGCTCACACTTTCGTTGATGGATCCACGCTGGGGCATGCAAGTGGAACAGGTGCAACGCTACGGAATGGATGTTGTCTTCGTGATCGATGTCAGTAAAAGTATGCTGGCAACTGATGCAACACCCAATCGTTTAGAACGCGCCAAGCAATTCGCATTCGATGCAAGCGAAGCCCTGGAAGGCGATCGCGTGGGGCTGGTCGACTTCGCAGGCGTGCCCGCAATGCGCACTCCGCTAACGCTAAATTACGCTGCTTTCCGCCAATCCGTGCAGAATCTTGAACCCAAATCGGCGGCGCGCGGAGGCTCGATGTTGGGCGATGCGATTCGTATGGCCGCGAATAGTTTTCCCGTTGATACCAAAGGCGCGAAGGCGATCATTGTGTTCAGCGATGGCGAAGACATGCAGAGCAACCCTGTCGAATCGGCGCGCAAGGCATTCGATGAGCAGGGCGTGCGCGTGTTCACCGTTGGCATCGGCGACAGTCGCGACGGAGCTCGCATTCCAGTTGTGGGCGTGGATGGAGAGCGTCGCTATCAACTGGAGGATGGTCAAGAGGTCTGGTCCAAGATGAACCCCGACACCATGCGCGAGATTGCCCAAGCTGGTGGTGGAGCGTTCGTACCTGCTGGAACAGCGCAACTGGATATGGCGGCGGTCTACCGCGATGCGCTCGGCGGCCTTGATCGAATGGATCAGGAGGCGAGCCTGATCAAGCGACAGACACCGCGATTTCAGTGGTTCGCTGGCGTGGCGTTGCTGTTGCTTGTGATTGAAAGTCTGATCACCGACCGTCGTAAATTAAAGATCACTGATCCTCACGAGGCGAGCAACAGCGTGAAAGTGGGTGCCGTATGAAGTCTGCTGCTGTTGTGATCATGGCTTCACTGTTGGCCGTGATGCAGGCGCCAGTGACACCGCCAAACACTGCCCCGAGTACGGCCAAGCCTCCATCGCTACGAGTGCCCGACGCTTTGCTTGCGCCACATACCCCTGAAAAAATAGGGGAAAAGCCTGAGTTTGATGGTGTCGCCGCCCCGCTTCCATTTGATGCCGCCGCTTATCGACGCGCCGTGAACTCGGCGCAAACAGCGATGCAATCGAAGGACTGGCCGACTGCGGCGACAAGTTTGCAAGAGGCTATTGCGTTGAAACCAGATTCCAAGGAGGCTGCCTACAACCTTGGCGTGGTGAAATTTCAGCAGGGTGATTTCGCCGCCGCTCAAAAGATGTTCCAGCAGAGTGCGCAGAATGCGAGCGCCAACCTTGCCGCGCGAAGCATGTACAACCAAGGCAATTCGATTTATTCGGATGCGATGAAAAATTTGCCGGATCTTGCAAAAAATTCAGCGGCGAATGCTGCGCCTGCGACTACAACAACATCGCCTATGCCGGCTGGCAAACCCCCTGCTCCCGCGATTCCTCCTGAAGAATTAAAGAAGGTGATCAATGAAGTTGAGCAAGCCTTTACGCATTTCAAGGATGCTGCGGCGGCAAACCCCGGCGATGAGGACAGCGCCGCTAACGCGGAGACATCACTGAAGTTGGTGAATGAACTGAAGAAGATTCAGGAAGAGCAGCAGAAGCAGCAGAGTAAGGAACAGAAGCAGGATCAGAAAAAAGATCAGAAACAGGATCAAAAGCAGGATCAGAGCGATTCGCAAGATCAGCAAAAGCAAGATCAGCAAAAGCAAGATCAGCAGCAAGATCCAAAAGATCAGCAGCAATCACAGTCAAAGCAAGACCAGGGCGAGAAAGAGAAACAACAGCAAGATCAGAAGGATTCCAAGCAAGATTCTCAGCAGTCAAAAGATTCTCAAAAACAATCGCAGCAGAATCAGAATCAAGATCAGCAGAAGCCGCAAGACTCACAACAACAAAAGTCTTCTCAGGACCAACAGCAACAGCAACAGCAACAGCAACAGCAAAAGTCCACCCAGGACAAAAATCAACAGCAAGCAGATCCATCAAAGCAGGATCAACAAAAGCCACAGGATTCATCGCCTCAAGATCAAAAGTCTCAAGACAAGCGCAAACAAGAGCAGCAAGCAAAGGAGCCACAGAACAAAGATCCACAGGCGAAAGCCGAAGACCAAGACCAAAAGCAACAAGCACAGCCGCAGTCTGGTCAACCTACAGAAGGTGATGCGCAGGAATCCTCACAAGCTAAAGTTGATCGCGCACAAGCTGATCAATTACTGCAACTGGTTCGAGACAAAGAAAAACAGCGCGGTGCCGACAAGAAAGCGCAACTTGCTCGCGAGACAGAAGCGAAAGCTAAAATGCGCTCAACACCAGTGGCAAAAGACTGGTAAATAAGTGCTCCAACACATGCTTCGAATCGCACACATCCTTCCTACGCTCGCCCTTGTCGCACATGCCGCCGCTCAAAGCGTTGACTTTCGCATAACCGACCGCGAAGGTTGGGTTGGCACTCCGTTGGTGATGGAAATCGAAGTCACCAACGCCGCCGACACGGTGGCGCCGACCATTGCGGCCAACGCAGACTTTGATGTGCGCGTGAATCCATCACCACGCCGAATGGAATGGCGACAAAATATCAACGGACGAAGTTCCAACCGCAGCACGCTGACATGGAGCGTGGAATTCATTCCCAAGCATGAAGGCTCGCTTCAAATTCCGATTGCTGAACTGACCACTGGCGGTCGCGCGTGGCGCAGCACCCCCGTGCAGGTAAAGATCACAAATTCTCTCAGCAACGAAACGCTGAAACTTGAGTTGCGCTCGCAACCACCCCTCCCGTGGGTCGGTCAAAGCGTGCAGCTCACCCTTCGCATCATGGTGCGGCCTTTCACCAGTGCGCAACATGGCGTGTCGCTTGATGAGGCGCAAATGTGGCAACTGATGGATGACCAAAATGTTTCATGGGGTTTGCTCGAGCCGCGCATTCGTGAACTTTCGCAATCTCGTCAAAGACCCGCTGGCGCTGAAGAGGTGATGAACGGCACAAAATGGCTGATATATGAGATTACCGCGCCCTTCACTCCTACCGAGCCGGGGCCGATCGATCTTGGTGATCTTCGCGTTGGTTGGCGCTATCCCACCGGCGTAACCGCTGGTCGTGATTTTTTCGGCACCACCGAACTCTCTCTCAGTGGCGTGCGACAGATCAGCGCGACATTGCCAACTACGCGCTTAATCGCCAAAGCGCTACCAGAAGTTGGCCGCCCCGCATCATTTCATGGAGCAGTCGGCAACTTTGAAATGCACGCAACTGCAAAGCCAACTGAAGTTGCTGTGGGTGATCCGATCACCCTCTCGGTGAGCGTGGTCGATCAAACTCGCGGTGGGAATGAACTTAAAACTCTGCAGCCACCGCTGATCGATCAAGCCTCACTCGGCGGTGGATTTCGCGTGCCAAGCGATCCGCTTGCGGGCACGGTGGATGGAAGCATAAAAACTTTTACGCAGACTTTGCGCCCCACTTCCACTGACTTGAAGCAAATTCCTTCCATTGAATTTTCTTACTTTGATCCACAACGCGGGCAATATGCTTCTGCGCGAACGCAGCCAATCACCATTCGCGTCAGTCCTGCTGAACGCTTAACAAATGATCGCATCGAGCGAAATTCTGCGACACAAACTGGCTCAAAGCCCGCAGGCACCTCGCTGACCGAAGTCGAAGGCGGACTGCTTGCAAATGCGGATGCCACCGCTGATTTGCTGCAGGATCAACGGATGCAACTTGGTATGGGTGTGGCTGCGCTCTTTGTCATTCCACCTGCGCTTGCTTTGTGTGTGCTTGCAGTGCGTCGACGAAATGATCGCATGCGTGGCGATGCCGGCTTGTTGCGTGTACAGAGTGCCACTCGCAATGCACGCGCAATTATTGCAACTGCTGCTGATGCGGCCATAGTCGCCGAGGCTTTGTGCAATTTCATTGCAGATCGAAGCAGTCATGCAGTTGGAACCATCACCCGTTCGCAAGCGGTCGATCTTTCCGCCGAGGCTGGTGCAGATGAACAAACGCAGAAAGATTTCAATCAACTTCTTGCAGCTGGAGAGCGTGCGGCCTTCGCACCTGATCGCGGTGGCGATGCAAGCGAAGCCCGTAGCAGCGCAGAGTCACTGCTACAAAAACTTGACCGCCTAAGATTCACTCGGCACAAAGCAGATCTGTTGCAGGAGACTCAGATATGAATTGGCTGCAGAAATCATTGGCATTTACAAGTATTTTTGCATGTGCTGGATTTGCATTCGCTGGGGAAGCGCCGAACCCAGCGCCACCGACTCAGTCTGCAAATGCTGCAACGACACCATCGACTCAGTCTGCAAATATTGTTGCGGCTGCATCAATGCAGTCTGCACCTTCCACGCTCTCATTACTTGTCGCCTCGCAAGCCGCCTACGACCGCGGCATGGAACTTCAACGCACCGACACCACCGCAGCGCGAGTGCAATTTGAAAGTGCGGCCAAAGGCTTTCAAGCATTGATCAACCAAGGCGCAGTCAACGGGCCATTGCTTTACAACCTTGGCAACGCACAATTACAACTCTCGCAAACAGGCGCGGCCATCGGAAGCTACTTGCAAGCGCAACGCTTGATGCCGGGTGATTCTCGCTTGCAGGCAAACTTGGCCCACGCGCGAACGCTGGTAAAGGATCGCTTCGATCGCGGCAACGGCTTGTTGCTTGAAGATGTCGCCGCCTGGTGGCATTTGCTTTCGCAGCAAAACCGCTTCATTCTTGCAGCATTTATGTGGATTTCAGCATGGAGCATTGTGATCGTGGTGATCGTGCGCCTGCGTGCGCCTGCGCACACGGCCGGTCGTTTGCGCAGCATTGCAATACCTGTTGCATGTACACTTTTAATCACAGGCGCGGTGCTGCTGTGCACCGTGGTTGTGGATGTGATCGCGCCGAATTGGCGCCCCCAAGGTGTCACGGTAAGTGACGGCGTCGTAGTTCGAAAAGGCAACGGCGATGGCTTCGAACCAGCCTTCGCTCAACCGCTCTCTCAAGGCGTTGAATTTCGCGTGCTTGAGCAACGGCCAGGTTGGATTCAAATTCGTCTGCCCGATGGAAATAGTGGTTGGATTAAGTCGCTGCAGGCGCGCACGGCGTGACTTTGCAACTGCGGTTGCGATCCACTCGGCTCTGATACATACGTGCATTATATTCCTCTCCGCTTACCCATTCCGCACCACTCCCCGCGGTTAGACTTTCGAATGGAGATAAACCATGACCGCAGGACAGCGAAAAAAGGGCGTGCGATCGAGTCAAAAAGTTGTCGCCGATCGTCATAGAGATGTGCGTTTAGCGGCCGAGCAGGGACAAGGCGATCTGGCCAGTTGGATTTGTGATCAATATGGTTTCAGCACCAAGACCGCGCGCCGCGATCTGCATGCGATCAAGACTGCCGACCCCGCCTGGTGGTCAAAAAATATTTCGCAGATGCGTGGCCTGATCAATGGTCGCTCTCAAACCGATGGCCACACTCCTGAGCGCCCAGAATTACAAGAGGCGATCGCCGGCGTCGTGGTGCTTGAAAAACTGACTGGCGGCATGTTGTCCATTGCACGCGCAGATACTTCTCGTGCGGCGCGGCAAACCGAACGACTGCTCACCGCAAAGGATGAAGCCAATGTGAAATTGCTTCGGCGATTTATTCAGTTGCGTCATCAACCTACACGCACCACCGAACAACAAACCACTGCATTTACACGCATCGTAGAGGCGCATCTACAAGGTGTGGCAATCGATATCACCTATTCAGCCGTTGATGAACCGCAGCGCGTGACCACCAGCGGCGCTGCCGGCAAAGCGACCAAAGCTGCGCCGCGTCGGCTTGTCGGACCCATTTGTTTGTTCCATGCCAAACGCGCCTGGTATTTACTTGGCAAAGTTCTTGATGGAAGAAGCAAAGGCGAACTGCGGCAATTTAAGTTGGCTCGGATCAGTCGAAGCGAAATCACCACGAATACTTTCAAGCCACCGACCGATTTTGATCTGAACGCTCATTTACAAGGGGCGTGGGAATTATTTTCCAAGGGCCCTGGCCGCGATCAGCACATACCAATCGAAATTGAATTTGACGCGCTGATGAGCAAGAATATTTTAGAGACGATGTGGCACACGACGCAGGAGACCGCGGTGCTAGCCAATGGCAGCCTTCGATTCCGCGCCACCGTGAATGGATACGACGAAATTCTCTGGTGGATTCTGCAGATGGGTTCGCATGCCCGCGTCATCAAACCAGAGGACTTACGCCAACGCGTGGTCGCCGAACTGAAAAATATGCAAAAGTTGTATGCGTAAGCCGCGGCTCGCTCTCCGCTTCAAAAACGAAAAGACGCGAGCCAAAGATTCGCGTCTTTGAGTGAGGGAAGCGGAGAGGGTGGGATTCGAACCCACGAGTAGGACTAGCCCACTACCAGTTTTCGAGACTGGCTCCTTCAACCGCTCAGACACCTCTCCAAACTTTTAACAATAATTTTTCGGCGCACCGTGCGGCACGCGGCGTCGCTTAGCTCTTTTTCTTCATGTGCTCGGGCTGCTCAAGATCGCATGCATCCCAATCAATATCAATCTTGCCTTCCATGATCTCGGCAACGACAATCTCAAGTTCGCTGCGATTGTGGCGATCAACCAATGGCCGCGCGCCCTCGATCAATTCTTGCAAGCGCTTTTGAATCAACGCGGTGAGCTTGAAGCGGCCGCCAAATTTTTCTACGATTTCGTCGCTGAGTAGGGCTTCAATCATGGGTAAGAATCCTTTGAAAATGGGTCTGTGTGCCGAGCCACACAGTGTAGCCAAGTACCCGCCTTTGTGGAAATGCCCCCTCGCCCCGCTTCAAGCATTCGCCCTAAAGATCTGTGCAGCCCCGTTACTATCAATTCCATGCGCTCCCGCATTCGACTTCCCGCGCCCCTTCAGTTGCGCCTTGGCCTTGATCGCGAGTGGTGGTTGCTCGTGGTCGCCGCTGCCGTGGGCGCGTTGATGGGCATCGCGGCAATCGCATTTATTCTGCCGATTCGCTGGCTGGAACATCTTCCGGAAAGACTGCAGTCGCCCAATACATGGACCACGCATCTCGCGGTGCTTGCGGCGCCGATCGCAGGTGCATTGCTGACTGGATTTATTTTTTGGATAGTGCCCTCCGCCTTTCGCGGTCACGGTGTCTCGCGGGTTTTGTACGCGGTGAATCGTCAACAATCCAACATGCCACTTCGCATTGGTATCCGTCATTGGCTTGCAAGCACATGCACCATAGGAAGTGGCGGAAGCTCCGGCCCCGAAGGACCCATCGTCACCATCGGTGCAACAATCGGGAGCATCGCCGCGCGCTGGTTGCGCGGCGATGGCGCCAGCACTGCCACGCTGCTTGGGTGTGGAACCGCCGCCGGGCTCGCCGCCGTGTTTAACGCGCCGCTGGCCGGAATCTTCTTCACGCTGGAGGTCATTCTGCGCGACTTCTCATTGCGCACATTCACTCCGATTGTGGTTGCGGGCGTGATCAGCGCCGCCACCGCGCAGACACTTCTTGGTTCACAAGAACCACTCTTCGGGGTGGGCCCAGAATTTTTCAAAGGCAACGCTGATATTTTTTCATTGGGGCAAACTCCAATCTTCATCGCGCTGGGAATTTTCTGCGCACTACCAGCCGTCGGATTCATTCGACTGCTACCTCTGACCGAGCGTTTATTTTCCAAACTTCCGTTACATAGATTGCTGCGACCCGCGGTGGGTGCATTGCTGCTGGCCGCGATCGGTGCCGTGTATTTTTGGCGGCAACCTCAGGGCTCAGCGATGCCTCCATTCTTTGGCGCGGGCTATCACACAACTGGTGAAATGATGAAACGATCGTTGTATGCCTCGGCACTTTCACAAACACCGTGGGTGATGGCAAGTCTGGCCATGTCCGTGTTGGCGATCGGTGTGGTGAAAGCGCTGGCCACTTGCCTCACCCTTGGTTCTGGCGGAGCCGGCGGACTCTTCGCGCCAAGTCTTTTACTGGGCGCGACAACAGGTGGTGCCTTTGGATTATTGATGCACGCCGCTGGCATGACCAACGCGCCCGATCCATCGCACTGCGCGTTGGTTGGCATGGCCGCGATGATCGCCGCCACCACGCACGCACCACTCACTGGCGTGCTGCTGGTGTATGAACTCACCAACAGTTACAGCGTGATTCTTCCGCTGATGTTGACCGCGGTGATCGCGACCACGGCCAGTCGTTTGCTGCACCGCGAAAGCATCTACACCGCCGAGCTAGCCTCGCTTGGCATCCGCCTTGGAAGCATGAGTGACCTCACGGTGCTGCGTCGATTGCGCGTGCGTGATCTTGATTTTATTCCGGCGCAGACGGTGGAGCCGCACGAGCCCGCTTCGCGCTTATTGGAATTGCTGCATCACACAGGCACCGATGCGTTTGTGGTGGTGGATGCGCAGGGTCTCTATCGCGGCATGGTGACCGCCCGAGATCTGCGCGAAACGCTGCTGAATCGCGAGATTATTCCCCTACTCACCGTGGATGAACTGACCCGCGATGATCTTCCCTGCATCAATCAGAATGACACGCTGGATGTGGCGATGGATCGATTTAGTCGTCATGATGTGGAGACGCTTCCCGTGGTGATGGATGCCACAAGCCGGCGCGTACATGGATTGGTGAGTCGACAGTCGTTGTTGCGCCGCTATCAGCGCGAACTGGAGCAGACTGCATGAGCGCACCGCTGGGATTTCCATCACGAATGCGCGTACGACTGGATCGTGATTTTCGTCGCGCCTATGCCGCGCGTCTGCGCCGCGATCTTGGCTTCGCATCGATGCTGGCTTCTGTGAATGGATGCACGCACGCGCGTCTGGGCATCAGTATTCCGCGTCGTGTAGGCAACGCCGTAAAACGAAATCGCATCAAGCGTTTGCTACGCGAATCCTTTCGCCTTGAACAACAACACATGCCCGTAGGCGTAGATTTTATTTTGCAGATTCGTCCGCATGAAACCGCTGTGCTTGCTGTGTATCGCGCGGCGCTGCTGCAGCATGCAACGCTGCTAGGCGCGTTGGCGCTGAAGGCACCGGATCGTCGCCCGCGCCCCCCCACGGATGACATCGGACAACTCGACGGAGCGTAAGCCACATACCACGCCATGCGCCGTGAAGATGAAAGGCTTCGATCGAATACTGGCTGCAGCTTGGGGTGAATCGGCAGCGCCCGCCAAGCAACGGTGACAAGGCAATTTGATATCCACGAATCATCTGCGCGCAGAATTTTGCCGCCATGCTTGGGCGACGCCCCGCGTGGCTCATGGCGACTCGCTGACTGGATTGCGCACACATCCAACGCCGACAATCTCCACCTGTACATGATCGCCATGCTTCAGGAATATCGGTGGCGTGCGCGCCGCGCCAACACCCGCGGGAGAACCTGTAAGAATGATGGTTCCGCGCAACAGAGTGATGCCGCTGCTTAACGCGGCGATGATGCGCGACACACTATGAAACATCTCACCGACCAGCGCGTCCTGCATCAACGCGCCGTTCAGCCGAGTCTGCAACCGCAACAACGCGGGGTCGCCCACTTTCGTCGCGTCCATCGGTTCACTCAGCGGACAGAATGTGTCGAAACTTTTACCGCGGCAAAATTGTCCGCCTGAGCCCTGCTTCTGCCACCAACGCGCGCTCACATCATTGGCGGCGCGATAGGCGCGCACCACGGAAAGCGCCTGCGTCTCCGGCACATCGCGGCAATCCCGAGCGATCTCGATCGCCAATTCACCTTCGTAATCCACTTGCGGCCCATGCTCGCGACACAGTGCGGGAATCTGAATCGTGTCGCCATCGCCAATCACGCTCGCTGGATTTTTCATGAAGATGATTGGATTCGCATCCACCGCTCCGCCCATTTCTTTCGCATGATCAGCGTAGTTGCGACCAATCGCGAAGATCGCTGGTGGAATCAAACGACTCACTTGCGTAGCGCTCCGGCGCGATGCTGCTCATCGACCTGTTCTTGACGACGCTTGGCCAGTTCGGATTGCTGCACGCGGTATGCCTCCATGCCTGGAGGTTCGGGCAACACTTCTGGCAACTGATACAGGCCCGCCAGTTGGCCACCCGCCAATTCACCAGCGATCTGCTCTTTGATCGCGTCATAGGCCATGCGCTTCTGATCGTCGCCGGCGCGGTTGTACATCACCAATCGATCAAGCAACGGTTGGCTTTGATCCTTCAACAACAACACAAAGACATTCTCCACGCTGCTGCGCAAATCTCCGACAAGATCGGCCATGCGCCGCTCGCCAAACTTGTTCACAAAGTCGGTGTAGCGATTGTTCTGGAAATAATCGGTCAGTTCCTTGGCAAATTTCAGGGCGTCGTCCATCACTTTTTTGCGACCGAGCAATAAGCCCTCGCGAAATCCGCGTTGCAGCGCCGCGTACACATCGGTGCGCGCCACATCCGGCACCATTTCATACTCGCCGTAGGTGTTGTCGCGCACAAACTCCTCCACCGACATGGAATATTTAGGGGTGGGAATTAAACCTCCGCGACCATACAACTCATCAAGGTGCTTCAGAATTTCTTCGGCGCCCTCCGTGTCGCCTGATCGATACAGCTGTCGAATCGCCTGCGCCATAAAGTTCTCGTGGAAGTCGATGAATGTGTCGCCGCCTGCGCCACGCACCTTGTAATGCTTTTGATAGAGCTCGCGAAAATAGCGCTCGATTGGCTTAATCCAACGATTGTCATGCATACGCGTGGGATTGTCACTTGAGAATGGATCGACTCCCATCAAGCCAGAGTGGTTCAATGCCTGCATCGCTTGAATCGTGAGACGGTCGTTGTTCAAAGATTTGTAGACATCCTCCGCGGCGGCGTAGCGAGCAGCGCCCTGTTCAGCGCCTAGTTTGCTAAAGTAAAAAGCATGCGACTGCGGATGTCGCCAATCAAATGGTCCCCAATCGCGGGTGTAATCCGCCATCAGCGCTGGACTCATGTTGTAATCATCACGCAGCACTTTCTTGCGCAAGAAGGTGAGCAATTTTTCCCGCGCCGATTCCATCTTTGGATCTCCAAGCACTCGGTCGAAAGCCGCATACACAGGATCGTTCTGCTGAAATCTTTTTTCCAACCCAAGCATTTTCGCGTAAGGCGATGATTTGCTCGACATCCAGCGACCGGCATTCATGAGAAAGTCGCGATCCAAATGGAAAGAGAATTTACGGTCAAATGGCGAGAGCTCCTCGGTGAGCCGATTCTCCAATTGCTTTACCTCGGGGTACTTCGCCTCAAGCTCCTCGATTGAATCGGGAGCATCGGCAATTTGTCGCAGCCACTTTTCGCGATCGCCCTGCTCCATCGGCGGCGGACCCAACAGAAAGTGCCACTCCTTCGCAAACTCGCGTTTGTAATACAAATGTGCATCATCGGCGACTCCATCAATTTTATGAGCGAACCAAAATGCCAACTCCTTGTTCAGGCCAAGATCGTTGGGGTTGTAACGAAGTCCACGATTGCGCACAAGATCGATGCCCGCATTCACCCATGACCAACGCTCTTCAGGAGTGTCGGTGAGAACGCTGATGTTGTAGGCCATGTTGTGACCATGAAATCCCCATACTTCGGCGAAGCGCGGCTGCAACTTGGTGATCAGATCAGCGTCCGCCATCGCTTCATAGAAAAGCCCCTGCTCTTTTCGCGATTGCAATTTAATCCAAAGATAGTCGGCGATGATGCCGCGCAAGGCTCCAATCGCAGTGCCCAATGCCACGATCGGTGGAGCGCCCTCCACGGGATCAACGGTGTATCGCAGCTGCTCGGTTTTGGCCACATTCAGCATGGTGGGAACCATCATGCCGCTGCCTACAACTGCCAGGATAAGAACGACTACGCAGCTGCTCTGAATAAGTCGATCTCGCATTCGCTAACCCTGCCCCGAATAAATTGCCAATTCTTTGCGGCGGAATGCCAGCCAGCCAATCAACAGCGTGGTGCCAGTCCATGCGGCGCCAATCACCAACATCGCCTCGCCCACCCGCGACCATCCCACATTCAGTCCGCGCACCATAGATTCGTTAGCGCTGATTTGCCCGAACGGGCGCAATAAATATTCCGCGGCGATGGCAGTGGAATACACGGCGAATGTGAGGGATTGCGCGATGAATCCGTTGCCGATATCAAGCGTTTGATATTTCAAACTTTCCGCAAGGAATGGACTAAGGCTGCCGGCAAGAAAGATTGCGAAACTCAGCAGGCACGCCACGGGAAAGCTAAGGAAGGTGGCGCTGCACACCGCCAACATGGTGAGAAATGAAAGCTTCACCAAGTTCACCATCATGGCGCGCACATAGTTCGCCTCGAAGCCGCCCACGCGATAGAGCACCTCCACGCCATCGGGATCCCAACTGAATGTGTAGGTGCCAGGCATGAACGCTTTCGCATTGGCGTCAAAGGCAAGATTCATAAACTCGACGGAAAGTTTGCCATCGTCATCGATCATCTCCGCTGACACTGGCAGCACACTGCTTTGCGCCGGCACAAACTTTCGATCAATCCAACTGCCATCTTTAAATCGAAAGACAACTGGATACGCGCTGTGCGAATCGCTGGCACCGGCATGCAGCAAAAATCGCAGCGTTACGGTGTCGCCGGGTCGCTTGGCCTGTTGAAGCCCGCTGAACTCCAATGTCTTGCTCTGCCCCGTCGCCACCATGCGTTGGACGGCGAGATGCTCTTTTTGTCGCTCGCCACCGACCTCACGCCGAACATCTTCAAGCCTGCGACGACCCGCTTCGATATCGCCCTTCAGTGTCGCGTCGCCGGCGATCGCAGCATCCACCGCCAGCAACACCTGCTCGCGCGAGAGCGATTCGTAGGGAGGCTGGGAAGATTGACGAGCCACCAATACCTCGTCGCGCACCGCGAGACGATCCATCTCATCCATCGCTGGTCGCAGCCGCATCCATTGCACAAACAAAAAAATTCCAACGCCACACACCAGTAACAGCACCGCGTTTAATCCGATGATGCCCGCCCATTTGCCAATTAAATAGTGCAGCCGTGAGAGCGGCTTGGTGAGCAGTTGCCACACTTGACGATCGCGAATTTCAAATGCCACCGTCGCGCAACCAAGGGTGAGGGACATGCATGCCGCGCAGACATACGCCAAGTCAAGAGCGCGCGACATGAATGTTTGTATCTGATATCGAAGCGGACTTTTGGGGTCTATAAAAATTGGAATCAGCGGCAACACCACAAGCACTACCACGATAAATCCAAGACTGATGCGCAATCGCATCGCCTCGCGCACAACAGTTTGCGCGACCGCCATCCATCCCACGCGGCTACCAAGCATCACTAACAGCAGACGCATCAGCAACACAAAGCTGATCACCAAACCCGCCATGCCCAAGGCGACAAAAGATGCCGCTGGTCGATCTGTCAGCAGACCGATGATGCCGATGGTTCCGGCGAGAAGCGAAACAAGCAAATATCCAGGCAAAAGTCCCAGCCAAATCGCTGCAAGACCTGAGGCGAGAACTGCGAGCGTGGACACGATTGGGGTGAGCGGATTTTCCACCAAGAATGTTGGTGCCCATTCTGGAAATCGTGGCATCAGCAACACCTCGGTCACCATCACCGGATCTAACACGCGTCCTTTGCGGTCGAAAAGTTCGGCACCCACCTGCTTCAATCGCGCGCTGCCAAACACCTCGCCAACTGCGGCAACCTCACCCTTTTCAAGCAACGCAACACTGATGGGATCGCGCTCGGCAAGATTGGCACTTTGTAAAATGCTGTAGATCGACTGCCGTCTGAACTCAATACTTTGCGCGGAGATGATGAAAGGCAACATGCCGCCGACCACGACAAGTGTCATCGCAATCGAGAGCAACCAACACACGCGGCGTCGCTGCAAGGCTTCCTGCACCCGAAGCCATCCGCGCGGAGCCGACTCGCTCACGAGCGCGCACCTCGATCGGCATTGTGATCGAGATCAAGCAAACCTTCGATCACTCCGCGATCAACTTTTCCAGAGGCCTTGGGCACTTCGGACTGTGGAATCGATGCAGTCGCAGTGGGCGGAACATCGCGCACCAATTCCGAGAGCAACGGATCGACCGCAGCCTTCACTGGTGCAACAACCGAGGGCTGGGGTGTGGCATCTTCACGGGCAAGAGCCGCGACCAATGATGCGCCCTCGGTGGATTGGGAAAGAAACTCTGCGATGCGGCCGCCGTGCAGCGCACCGCTGTTGGCAACCTGCTCCGCGCGCGCCTGCTCCACAATTTTCATGAACAAATCTTCTAGGCGTTGACGCGGCGCTTGCACACTCTCGATCACCGCGTTCTCAGATTCAGCCAAGACCTGCCGCACGCGCTCGATTGTCTCGGGCTTTAATCGCTGCGTTTCGATCAGCGTGTGTTGTGTGTCCTTGAGCAGCGAATCGGCGGTGCCCTGCGCACGAATGCGGCCGCCGTACAGAACCACCATGCGGTCGCAGACATCTTCCACATCCGCGAGCAAGTGACTACTGAGCAGAATGGTCTTGCCTCGTCGGCCAAGTTCCACCAGCAAATCTTTCACCTGCCGCGTGCCAATTGGATCAAGCCCGCTTGTGGGTTCATCAAGAATTAAAAAATCAGGATCATTGATCAAGGCTTGCGCCAAACCAAGTCGCCGCGCCATGCCTTTGGAAAACTCACCAACTGAACGATGCCCGACATGATTCAAGCCCACCATCTCAAGCAATTCTCCGCAGCGCCGCTTGCGTGTGGCTCGGTCAAGACCAAACAATTTGCCATAATAATCAAGGGTTTCAAGCGGATTCAGAAATCGGTACAAATAACTTTCTTCCGGTAGGTAGCCGATGCGCGCCTTCACCTGCACATCATCCGGGGCGCAACCAAGCACGGTGAGTCGGCCGCGTGTGGGCCGAAGTAGCCCGAGAATCATTTTGATCGTTGTACTTTTGCCGCTACCGTTAGGTCCGAGCAAACCAAAAATTTCGTGTGGTCGAATCTCAAAGTCAATATTGTCAACCGCCATCGCTTTGCTGCGCAACCAGAAATCGGTGAAGACCTTGGAGAGGCCCACGGCTTCGACAACATGTGCCGCGTCACGAGCAACCATCATTTGTTCTCCCGTCCGAAGCCTTTTTCGCCAGCGGCATCCAATCGACGACCTTCCTTGTCAATCATGATTTGTCGAACACCTAGATTCCACGAAGGCTGCATTGCCTCCTCAACCATGCGCAACTGTTTGCGGCGAAGAACCTCGGCGTTGCGACGCATCTGCATCACCTCGGGACTGCTTCCAAAAGTGAGTTGGCTGAGTCCGGTTCCCGTCGGCAAATTAAAAACTTCGACTTCGCGTTGCGAGAGCACGCTGCGAACCGCTTCAAGCCAGAGTTGCCGCGCAAGCTGCTTGGGATTCTGATGAAAGGTTTCGCTCAGACCCTCCAAGCGGCGAAGTTCTTTGCTCAGCGTGCTGGCAATCGCGCTTTGATAGGAACGCGCGCGGTTAACAATATTACTGGCGGCGCCGGCGATGTCCTTGGATTCAAGTCGTTCGCCGACCAACTTCAGCATGGCATCAGCTTGCACGAGGTCGCCGCTGGAAAGCGCCTGCTCATACTGATCGATCAATCGCAAAATATCTTCGTAGCGAGGTCCCGCCGCGGAGAACAACTTTCCAGTGGCTTCTTGACGGGCGCGGTCGACTGCGGTCTTTGCATCTTCCTTGATCTTCTGCACGCGGCCAAGTTGATTGCGCACAGCAAATGGCGCGCTGCGTTCGGGCATGGTAACTCGCTGCAATTTTAAACCACTGGCCATGCCATCGAGCACGCGCTGTGCTTCGGACTGCACCAACTGCGTAGGTTGCTCGCGTTGCTCCACCAATTCATTCAAGGTTAAACGGGCGGCGGCTGTAACCACCCCGCGTTGCAACGCCACGCGCACCAAGCGATCGGCCTGCTCAAGATTCACAGCCTGAAGAAATCGCACGGGGTCTTCGATCACATATTCGGCGGACAATTGAAGATGCGCCAAATCGCCATCGCCTGTGATCACGGTTCCATCACGACCCGGCTTTAATGGTTGAGTGCCATCAGCAGCCTCTACTTGTTGTTCGGTGGTCACATTTTTACCACCCGTGTTTGGCCAAAATTCGGTGCGCAGTTCAACTTGACGACGAGTTTCAAAAACAGTGATTTCACCGATAGGATAAGGCCAAAATGGTGTCAGCCCAGGCATCAAAGCCTCTTGGCCTGGCTCGCCTGCGATACGACCAAAAAACATTTTGACTCCACTGAAGCCCTCTTGCACCGTCTGAAATCCGCTGAATAAAAATGTCACCAATAAACCTAGAATCGCAAGTTGCAAAAGTCGATAGCTCAGTCGAAGCGCGTCACCAAGACTTTGGTTGGCGGGATCCATCGCCAAACGAATTGCAGCTTCACTAGCCTCGGGTGCGGAGACTGCGAAGGTTGCGCTCGCTTCACGACGGGGCGCAACGATCTCCGCCTGCTCCTGATCCACATCCGATGTCGGTTGATCGTCAGGCGCGCTCACTTCTTGGCTCCCGACCCATTCTGGAAAATGCGCTGCGTGGGTTGCGGAATGCCGTTGGCATCCGTGGGTGCATCAAGGTCAAGCATATGAAACGGAGCCTTGGTCATATCCGTTACAAAGGTAGTGTTGCCCGAAAGACTTGCCTTCAGGGTGTCAAGCCATGCGAGGAAGATCGCAAGATCAGCCTCTTTTTTCATCTGCTCGTAATAGCGCGTGGCCTCAGTGTTGCCCACGGCCTCAATCTCGGCGGCCCACTGATCCGCGAAGTTGCGGATGGTGTCGGCCTGACTCGCGGCCTGACTTTTAATCGCATCGGCCTCGGCTTGGCCACGGCTTTCCTCAAGATTTGCAAGAGTTTCTTGCACAGCGCTCATGCGCTTCACCACGGCGATCGTGGTCTTTGGTGGCAGAACAATTTGGCTTAAGCCGACGGTGTTCGATTCCACACCCGCCATTGGATTGCGATTGAGATCGGAGAGAATCGCCTGCTCGGCATCAGGCAAACGACTGTTGGCACCAATCAAATCTGTGAATGCAAATTGCCCGACTGCGCCACGAATACTGGCGTTCAATCGCGTCTCAAGTTCTTTGCTGGCTGCGTCAATCGTGCCGTAACTTGTGAAGAACGCAAGCGCCGCGTCATTGCGTGGATCAACACGCCACAACAAGAATGCCTTGACCACAACCTGCTGGCCATCTTTGGTCAGCACTGTCTCAAGATTGCTCTCACTGAGTTGCAATCGCGTGTCAAGCTTTGCAACTCCATCAATAAAGAATGGAGCCTTCAAGTGCAAGCCCGGATCGCGCACCACACCAGCCGGTTTGCCAAAGCGCGTCGCCACCGCGACTTCGTGATAGTTCACGGTGTAGGTGGTATTAAAAAGCGTCAGCACAATTAAAATGATGATGCCTGTGATAACGGGAACGGTCTTGTTCATAATCGACTCTCCAAACTATGCATTACTTCTTTTCAAGATAATCACCAAGGTTCAGACCACTATCTGGTTGCTGCATCTGAATATCCACACGAACCTGCGAGGCATCGCCACCAAGCACATATTTCTGCCGCACACCACTTAAACTGCGCGAAAGCGTCTCCATAATTCGTCGTTGCATGAATAACTCTGGTGCCGCATGAAATGCTGCGGCTTGCCCAAGGACTTCACTCGCCGTGCGTCGCGCATCAAGATGCAACGACCATCGCCGCGCCCTGGCCTGCTTAATCTGCGTTGCAATCATGCCGCGTGATGCCGCCAATAATTGCTCCACGCGCTGACGCGCCTCGCGAGTTTCGGCAGCAGCTTCACCCTTGGATCGAAGTGCTTGGCGCCACTCTTCGATACCACCAACGACTGCGTCTGCACTGCGCGCATCGCCAAGTAATTTTGCCATGCTTGCACCGACAACTCGCTGCGCTTCTTCCATCACCTTGCGAGCGTTCTGTGTATCGATGCTTAACTCTTCGTATAACGCCGCCGCTTCACCTGGTGGTCGAAGATTTGGTATCTGCATACTGACTACTTGCACGCCAACACCATGATGATCGAAGGTGGCTTGCAAGCGTTCGCGAAGATTGGTGGCTAATTGTGTTCCGCTGGGGCTTAAAACTTGGTCGAGTGGTTGCGTGCCAAGAAACTGACTTACTTCGCGACGGGCAATTTCACGCAGGGCGACTTCGCGAGTCTCCATACCCGCCTTGCGAATGCGAGCATCCGATGCAAAGTTCAACCATTGCAAAAGTCCATCCGGTTTCACTCGCCAATTTAAAATGAGGTCTGCATCGACTAAGGCAAATCGGTTTGAAATACCGCGCATTTGCTCTTCTAAAGCAATCTCGGCTGCCGCCGCTCCACCTGGCAAGGAAATTGGCGCAACGGCTCGCGCCTCGCTGCCAACCCCAAGATCTTTACGCACTTCATCGGCAAGCCGAGGCGCTGCGACGATGTAAGGGCGACGGTCATCATCGGTCTTGGCATCGCCCCACAAATTCACGCGATCCATTTTCATGCTGATGGTCTGCAAGGGCAAGGCGCGAACTTGGGCAATATCAACCACCTCTGCAGTTTCAAAGGGCCACGGTAATTTTACCATCAGTTCGCCTTGATACACACGACCTTCTATGCTGCCACCACGCAGGCGCACCGCTTGCTGACCAGGCCCAACCACCACCACGCAGCTGAGTAGCACCAACACCACCACGCCGAGTGTGAGCAAGCCACCAACACTACGGAGTAAAAGTTTGTAACCCCAACTTGAAGCGATATCAAATCCAAACTGATAATTCACCGCTTCGTTGATGCCGCGCACCAAACTGTCTGGCGCAGCAAGAAGCCCTAATACTCGGCTGTCAAATGCAGGGCGTGGCGTATCACCAACGCGACGCGGTCGATAGAGATTTAACACCCAATTCAGCAGGATTTCCGCGGCCAAAGCCACTTGTAAGCCTGCGAGTGCCAGCGCAATCCACTCGATAACCGCAGGCCGTTGAAAGACATGAAACACAATGCCTACCGCAGTGCTTAGCGTGAACAACGCAACACCAACCATGAAACCCGCACCGCCGCGAATATTTTGCCAGGCTGGTTGCCGCGACATACCCGCAACAAATCGCGCGAAGATAAAAGCGACCAGAGCAATCGAAAGGCAAACCGCCAACTGCCATCCAAGCGCGCCACCAACCCCGAACACCTCTCCATCGACAGCAAGATCTTGCATGGCACGAAGCCGCGACCAGTTCCAAATACCCAATCCAGCAAGCAACGCAGCAACTGCGAGACTGACGATTGGGATCAACCATTGATGCATCAAGCGCAGTCGTCGCGCCGCCGCATCGAGTGCACCGCCAGAGCGCTCGAAGATTCTCGAATCGCCACGACTTACCTCAAGCTCATCGCGCTCCATCGCTTCGAGGCGTTCTAGTTCATGCTGATGAAAGACCACGGATAAAGCGGCCCACACGGGAACCCCAGCGAGCGCGAAGCATGCGGCGACTTGAAAGGTTGTATCACCCGCAGATCGCCCATAAATCAGCAGCAGCAACGCAGTTGCGAGTTGTAGAAGCAAGCCAAGTATTGAAACTCGACAGGCCTTTTGATATGCGATGTGATCCACTCTCATAGAGGTCATTGGGTAGGCAAGGCGAATAGTAACCGCCCTACGGTTGGAATGGGCGACCGCGCGTTACGCCATGGTGTGGTCAGAGTTCTCTTGATGGGCTAGGCTTTGTCACCGATGGGCGCATCGCCCAAAATTCTATGGCCTGGATAGAGCAACTACTCGCAATCTGCAGAAACACCTTCCTTGAATGCATCCGTCAACCGGTTGCATTGGTGGCATTAGTGGTCGGAACACTTTTTATAATTCTTTCCAATCCATTTGCGGCCTTCACGATGCAAGATGATCAGCAGATGTATGTGGATATTGGACTGTCAACTATTTTTATGTGCGGAGCGATTCTTGCGGCCTTTCTCGCGACCGGCGTGGTGAATCGCGAAATTGAAAATCGCACTGTGCTCACGGTCGTCAGCAAGCCTGTGCCACGGCCGCTGTTTGTGTTTGGAAAATATCTTGGCGTGGCCTTGGCGATCGCCGCCGTCACCTTGTGGCTGGCGCTTATTTTTATGCTGGTTGAATTGCACGGCACCATGCCAACCGTGCGCACACCTTGGCATCAGCCAGTCCTTGTGTTCGGTTCATCCGCCCTTGTTTTTGGCTTTGTTTGTGCAACATGGGCCAATTATTTTTATGGCTGGAATTTTTCGGCCACCGTGATTTCTTTGGGCGCCGTGTTGCTCGCCCTGGCGTACCTCACATGCCTGCCCTTCAAAGCGGACTGGGGTACCGAACAATTATCCCTTAGCTTTCGACCCGAACTTTGGAAAGCGCTTGGCATGTTGCTGCTTGCGGAACTTGTGCTCGCCGCGATTGCCGTCGCCGCCAGCACGCGCATGGGTCAGGTGTTAACGCTGCTCACCGTGCTTGGACTCTTCATCACTGGCCTGCTAAGCGACTGGCTCTTTGCCCGCCGCGTGGAGCAACTGAGCAACATCATCGCCAAAATGCCCGAGGGTCAGTCGCATTGGTTCGACGCGCTGCATCTTGAATGGGGCGTCTTTCGTTTTCTACAGGCAAGTATTCCAAACTTTCAGTTGTTCTGGATGGCTGACGCGGTGACGCAAAAGAAAGTGATTGGTTGGGATTACCTAAGCCTGGCCCTTCCCTATGGAATTATTTTAATCGCCATGAACTTGGCGGTAGGAACGCTGCTGTTTCAACGGCGCGAGGTTGGATAAGTTCGCCACGCAGCGACTTGTAACTTTTACATGGTTGCGGGCGGTTGAGTCCACTCAATCATGGCCTCGCGACCACGGCGCCCGAAGACAAAAAAGGCCACGATTGCCGCGGGAATAACGATGGCCGCTCCCGTGCAAGCGACCGTACTAAACCACACTATTTTTTCAACGCCCGCGGGCAATGCCGGTTGCTTGGCGCCACTTTTTTGGTCGGCTTCCGCCTTCTGCTCAAGTTGATCTCGCATAGCCTGTTCAAAATCATCGCGATGTTGCACCATGATCGCAACAAGAGAACCCTGAATAAGAATCGTGAAGATCACCCATGCTTTCAACAATTGCACGCCACTTGCGCGACGGCGAAGCAACTGAATGCCAGCAGCGAGAAGGGCCAGCGTGAGCAATGCGCCGAGCAATGAGAGCGATGTTCCAATCGGACCGCGCATCACCGCTGGTTGCTGCGCTTGCCCAACACCACACACCCACATAATGTCTCTGACCAATCCAAGGCTGCCCCACAGCAAAGCGAGGATGCCGAGCACGGTTGGCCAACGACGCGGCCCGATCGGTAAATATTCAGAATCACCTGGCGATGCGGATTCGAAGTTGGTCATGGCTTCAAGTTATCCAGTCTTCTTTGCAGCCGCAAGTTTTTTCTGCAACTCCTTGATGCAGCGATCAATCGCTTCGCAGGCAACTTTGGCTTGATCTGGAGAGGTCTGCCACTTCTCAAACAAATCAGCTGCCACTTGTTCCGCTTCCGGGGGCAACAAAGGCCCACCACCTTCCATGCCTTCGGCGACAGGTTTCGCTTTTTTCCAGATCTCCTGCATCTGCTTGTACAACTGAATTCGCTTCTGCATGGATTTCACATCGTTGCCATTGGTCAGTTGCAAATCTTGCGTGATGCTGTCGCGATCCGACTGGGCTTTTTCTAAAACTTTGTTCCACGAGTCGCCGACGCGTTTGCCTGTTTCGTTCACTTGAAAGGTGCCAGGAACCAATTGCATCGCTGTAAAAAGTTCTTCAGGGGTATCGGCGACACCGTTGATGAATCCGCAATCCAGTGCATTGGTGCAGTTGAAAGTGAGGTTGTCTTTTTCGTCGGAGAGCACGACCGCGCCGGATTTATCAGGATAAAAAGTGACCTTGCCGGTCTTGGGGTCTTTGGTGTAACTCACCATGATGGGCGAGTACACCATGGCTCGACCCACTTGACCGTTGCGACCACCGCCCTCGGAGACCTCGGCCACGCGTTCAATCCACGCTTCTAAATCCTTGCCTTCCGCGCTTTTTTGCCCTTCGCTATTGCTGGAAAATTTAGTGATCGAGCCAATGGAACCATTTTTCATTAAATACATCTCGGGGCAATGCATCGCGGTAAATGCCGCACCTGAAATCGCCTCCTCAATCCAGGCGACCAACCGATGCTTGTCGCGAATGCGTGTGAGCGACTTGGAAATACGATCGCCTTCCGTGACCGAACCGCCACCAGAGTTGATGCGCAGAATGATGATTTGACCTGGGCCGAATTTGTCGGCCTCCTTCTCAATCTTGTCCATCTCCTCGTGCCGAAGGCCGGCGCCGACCATACCTTTTTGCGAGAGAATAAAAACTTGGCGCGGTGTCTTGGCGGCAGCTTCGGAGGAATTCTCAGCGCCCTTGGTCGTCGTAGCGACCGCGGTGCTCGCTGGCTTTGTTGCGGGTGGTGTTGCGTTGGACTTGGCTTGAGCCAAAGCGAAAGCAGAAAGTGAAAACGCAACAAGAACGGAAACAAGGTGGTTCGCTCTCATTTGCCAGCTCCTCCGCCAATTCCGCTGCCACCAGAACCGGATGAGCCACCCGAAGAACCCTGTTTGCGCAGCCGATCTTTCACTTCTTTCAACATGCCCTCGATCTTGGACTTATCCATGCCCTTGGAGCGCCACCGCAAAGCAACGGAAGGATATTTATTGATTCCTTCAAGCATTATCTCAAGCGATTTGCGGGCTTTGCTCAATGATTTACTGTTGCCGCTGTCATTCATGGCGCGTTCATATTCACCAAAGGCCATCTGACCTTCTTCCCACATTTTGCGCCACGCCTTAATGTAATCACCAACCAATTTCACCCCGTCTTGATTGGATTTGCCAAGCGAGTCATCCCATTCGCGATAGCCAAGTTGAAACATCACATCTTCGACCGAATCCGCCATGCCCTCGGAGATGCCAAAATCTTCAGCGCTCCGGGCATCAAAATTCGCGACACGCTGCGGATCGCCGTCGATTAAAAAAGTCCCTGACTGATCGTCTTTCCATTCAAACTCGCGACCTTTGAATGACACGCTGAGTTTGCGCTCTGGATCCATCATCGCCCAGCCAATCACAGTCGAGTGACCACCGAGCACAAGAAAACCATTGGCGATACCGACGCCCGCGGCAAGCCACTTGCGCTCCACTTCGTGGTCGTTGCTTTTGGCTTGACGCGAAATTTTGTCCAGACCATAGAGCCGTGCATCGGATTTGGTGTACATGTTGGGCCAAGCCAAGGCGAAAAGTGTTCCAAAACCCACGGAATCCTGCACCCACATCACTTGTGGAATATCGCCGAGCTCCTGTCGAAACAGATTCATCGTGGTACGCATGTCCTCGGAATTATTCACGCCGCGCTCGCCAAGGCTGTCGCTCTCAGCGCCGGAATATTCGCGGCGGCCGCGCTCGGCGCTATCGAGGGAGATGATGATCAAGTCGGGCTTCTTCGCCTTGATGTCCTTCACTACTTTCTCGTAGATGCTTGAATGAATGTCGGTGCCCATCTGACCCTTGCCATCAAGACCGAATGGCACCACATAAATCTTTGGCGGCTTGCTTGGATCCTTCTGATCAATTTGAAGTGGCGAAGGTGGCACGGCGAAGGCGACCGCCGCGAGACACAGCGAGAAGATGAAAGCGAATTTTTTCATGAAGCACCCAGTATACAAACCGCTCGCTGCGAGATCGAATCAATTCACAAAGTGGCGGCAACTTGGTGGGCCAGCGATTCGGCCTGCGCACGAGTGCAAATCTGACCCTCCAATTGCGCGTTATAGACCACATCCAGAATCAGGCGAAACTGCGGACCAGGGCGAAGACCGATGCGCTGCAAGTGCTCGCCATCGAGCAAGGGCTTGGGGGCCAATCCACTCACCAGCAGTGGCACCAAGTCCGCCGTGATAGCAGCCGTGTTGGGTGCATTTTCGGCTTCGAGTAGCAAGCGCGCCTCTGCAAATCCAGCGCCAACGGCCAAGCGCTTGCGCTGTGCCACCGACATGCTCGACCACTGCGTCAACAATAATTCGCGGGCGTGCAACGCGGCACGAAGGTCGTTGCGTTCATGATTGCTTAGCACCAATGCTTGAGTCCAGTTGCGAAGGCGTTGCTGCCACGGCGTGTCGCTTGGTCGATCCAACATCCATGCGGCCAATGCGCAAGCGATCGTGGTGTGCGCTGGCAGCCGCGCGATGCGTTCACCTTGCAGCGAACCGGTTGGCTCTTGCAATGTGGCGGCGGCCAACCCAAGCGATTCAATCGTGGCAATTGCCTCCGCTCGGGTGGCATGCGACAACATGCGCCGCACCTCATGGCCCACGCGCTCGCGACTCACGCCGCGCAATTCCGGTGCATGGCGTTTCACCGCCTGCATGGTCGCAGGGTGCATCTGCATGTGAAAGCGCGCCACAAATCGCGCTGCGCGCAAAAGCCGAAGGCGATCTTCTTCAAGTCGCGCGTCGGGATCGCCGATCGCGCGCAAGGTGCGTGAGGCAAGATCGGCGCGTCCTTGCACATGATCGATCACGCGACCAGTCTGCGGATGCATAAACAGTCCGTTGATGGTGAAGTCACGACGATTGGCGTCGGTGATCTCGTCGCTGAACTGCACCTGTTCGGGTCGGCGACCATCGCGATAGCCACTTTCTCCGCGGAAAGTCGCTACTTCTACCGTGCGACCACCGTGGCGCACCAGCATCACTCCAAAGTGCTCGCCCACACCGCGGGCCTTGGGAAAGAGCAGCCGAATCTGCTCGGGTGTGGCGACGGTGGCCACATCATAATCGACTGGATGTTCGCCGAGCAGTTCATCACGCACGCACCCACCGGCGAAGTAGGCGACAAAGCCCGCCGCTTCAAGTCGAGCCGCGATGGCTGCGGCGGCGGCGCGTGGCGAAAGAGATTCATCGTGCGGAGTTGCTTCCTGCGGCGCATCAGTCATGACCGCGCTCCGACTGCCTTCGCAATTGGCGTTGCAATTCGCAGACCGCCTTGTGCAACCTCGCCATGCCATCGTCGGCATCTGCAAGCAATGTTGCAGCCGGAATGGAATCGCCAACAGCGACAAGCAGTCGACCAAATGGCCTGGGTAATTTCTGCGTGTGCGGCCAGACGCGAAACGGGCCCTCCACCGCCATGGGCACCACTGGCACTCGAGCGCGTCGAATAATCAAGGCGATGCCTCGTTGAAACGCCGCCACCTCGCCATCTTCGCTGCGACCACCCTCGGGATAAATCGTGATGCATCGACCGGCCTGTAATTCATGAATTGCCGCGCGAATCGCCGCCATATCCGATTGCTCCTTCAGCGGAATCGCTCCGACCGAAGCGATAATTTTTCCAAAGATATCGAATTTAAAAAGAGAACTGCGCGCCAAATATCCCGCTTGTCGATCCTTGGTGGCGATGCCATTCACCACGGGATCGAGATAACTTTGGTGATTGCTGAGAAAAATAACCGCGCCAGATTTCGGCACGCGCTCGCAACCCTGCACCCGCACCACATACAGCATGCGCAACACAATCTCGCAGAACATCTCGGCGCAATCCCACCACAACGCTCGCAGCGTGTGCTTGCCGGGGGCGCGGCGCGCGTAATCGAAGCCACTCACGATCGAGTTGCGCTCGCCACGGCACGAGTCAACTGATCGCCTAGACGAGCGCGAGCCAGCGTCTCCAACCGTTCGACCACACCTTCGAGATTCAGTTCGCTTGTGTCGATGCGCTCGGCACCTTCGGGCACCCGCAGCGGACCTTCACTGCGACCGGAATCGGTGCGATCGCGTTCGATGATGCCCTGCAAAATCTCCGACTCATCGGCGGTACGCCCCGATGCGAGCAACTGCTCGGCGCGGCGACGAGCGCGCACGATGGGCGCCGCATCAAGATAAATACGCAGCGAAGCATCGGGAAATACCACACTTCCTTGATCACGACCCTCGGTTACCAAGCGTGGATGCGCAGCGGCTGCAGCGCGTTGCCACGCAACCATTTGTCGTCGCACTTGCGGACACGCAGCCACGCGCGAAACAATCGCGGTGACATCGGCGTCGCGAATGCGTTCGCCCACCTCGCGGTTGCCCAGCATCAGTCGCGGCGGAGATGTGGACCAGTCAAATTGCGGCGGCTCGCGTTCAACCGCCAAAGCAAGGGCGACTCCACTATCGGGTGAAAGTCCCTGCTCAAGAGCCAGCAACGCGGCGGCACGATACATGGCGCCAGTGTCGAGAAATTCTAAACCAAGTCGCTGGGCCAAAAGATGAGCCACCGAACTTTTGCCGGTGCCTGCGGGACCATCGATGGTGATCACGAGAAGCGATGTCACGCGGCCTCCTCCTCTTCGGCTTCCACTTCTTCTTCTTCAGTATCGGTGGCTTTCAGCGCGGAGAGCAAAACTTCGTTCGCCTTGATCAGATGCTTTATGCCATCGCCTTTACCGGTGTAATCCAAACTCAGCATGTTGCCGAATCCAACCAAGCGCAGAGTTTCAATCGCTGACTCGATGGTCCAATCAACATGCTTGCCCGCAGCGGTAAATCCACGAACTTCGGCGATCATCGCCTGCGCGTAGGGCGCGAGTCGACGCAACATGTCCTTTAAATTGCCGCTCTCAAAAGCATGTTGAAATGAAGGCAACGCGCCGATGCGAAAGCCCCCAACTTTTTTCACCAGCTCCACCAATGGATCGCCTTGCGCCAGCAAACCGCCCACGGGTTGCAGCAACAGATTCACCTCCCAGCGATCCATCTCCCCCAACGCGGTGCGCAATCCAATAGCTGCGCGATCCATGCGCGCGGACGAGGTGATGTCGAGAAGTTTCACCCCAACGAATGCGCTTCCAAGTCGATTGGCTGCAGTGGCTAGTTTACGCAGCCGCTCCATCGCCGCAGCTTGCGCGGCATCCGAACCTGCGATGTCAAGGGCTTGGGATTCCAACAACATCAAGCATGGACACCCCACGCGGTCGGCGCGATCGCGAAGCCGATCAACTTCGGCCAATGATTTCCCCGCGAGCATGTCCGACGGCAAATTCAATCCACGCATATCCAACTCTTCGCGAACAAAGTTGGGCAAGTCGTGCAGAGCAAGCGGTGATTTGGCCCGTGTGAGCAACCCGCGCAGGGAACTCGCGGACAGGGCTATCAACATGGGTGCTTGCATGGGTTGATGCGCAAGATAGCAGCCTTGCCAGTGAAGCCTATGATCCCGCCTCACGGAACACACCTATGACCACTCCAAACACCTACCGTCTTTCCGATTCGCACGAATGGTTTCTTGCCATGGGCCACGAAGTCACCGTGGGTATCACTCAGTTCGCAGCAAACGAATTGACCGATGTCACCTATGTGCAGCTGAAACCTGTGGGCACCGTGGTGAAGGCCGGCGAGACCATCGGTGAAGTGGAAAGTGTAAAGACCACAAGCGAAATTTACGCCGCGGTGGGCGGAACGATTACCGCGGCCAACCACGAGGCGGTCAAAGATCCTTCACTGCTCAACAGTGATCCCTACGGTCGCGGTTGGCTGGTAAAATTAAACGCCACCGACACCGCGCCACTGGCGCAGTTGATGGATTCGGTCACCTACGACAACAAGCATGCAGTCCACTGAAGCCACGCGCGCCTGTTGCGTGAGCGTTCGAGATCTGCACAAAACCTATCGACAAGGTTCGCGTGAAGTGCAGGCCTTGCGTGGTGTCGACCTGCGCATCGATGGCCCGGGTTTTCACGCGATCATGGGACCATCTGGCAGCGGAAAAAGCACGCTGTTGTATTTGCTCGCGGGCCTCGACACGGCAGATCGCGGCGACATCATCGTGGGAGATGTGTTGCTGGGTGGCTTGAATGAAGCGCAACTCACGCTGCACCGGCGCCGACGCAGTGGCGTGGTCTTTCAAGGATTTAATTTGCTGCCCACGCTGAACGCCCTCGAAAATGTCACGCTTCCAGCCACACTTGATGGGCGATCCCATGCATCGTGCTGCGCACGCGCCACGGAATTGTTGCGCGAACTTGGTCTTGGTGATCGCATGGATCATCGACCTGACGCGCTCTCTGGTGGCGAACAGCAACGGGTCGCTATCGCGCGCGCGCTGCTCTGCGAACCTCCGGTGCTGCTCGCGGACGAGCCCACCGGAAACTTGGATAGTCAAACAAGCGATCGACTCTGGCGCCTGCTCGCCGAGATCGCCGCGAGACGCAACATGCTGGTGCTGATGGTCACCCATGAACCGCTCGCCGCCGTGCATTGCCAATGCGTGCATGTGTTGCGCGATGGCGTGGTCGCAGGTGAAATTAAAGTCAATGCAATGGATCCTTCCCAGTTGGCGGTTTGCGTGGCGAACACTCTCCGCGCGAATCTCTAGAACCGCGCTGCTTGCAGCCGCAATCGCCCTTGCCGCCGCGTTGGTGACGGCGATCAGCAGCGGTCTGCAAACGGCGCAGTCCAATCTTGAAGATCGCCTTGTGCGCCTTCTTGGTGCTGTGGATGTTCGCTTGGTGCAACAAACGGGCGCGCCGTTTCCAGCGGAAATTGCTGACCAAGTTCGCGCGTGGCCCGGTGTGCAGGCGGTGCAAGCGCGATTGACTGGTTCGATCACTCTTGTCCGCAGCGACAACGACCGCGACGCCGATGGCCGCATTCGTCGCGCCACCGCGCAAGCCCGCGGCATCGACATCACTCCTGACTCGCGCTTTGACGGATTGCAATTAAAGCAAGGTCACCATCCAATCGCCGCCAACGAAATCGCGCTTGACCCGATGACCGCCAACGCGCTTGACGCGAAACTTGGAAGCGCTGTGCGCATCGTTCGCCTTGGCACGCCGGTCGATCTTGTTGTGTGCGGCGTGATGGATCGTCCGCTGCTTGGCGCGTTGCAGCGACCTATGGTGGAATTGAATCGAGCCACGCTTGCCAACGCCATCAACCGCGCCGACGAAGCCACCAACATCGCGATTGCCCTTGTTCCAGGCATCGATGCCGCGAAGTGGTGCCAGCTTCATGCTGCCACTGTGCCAGAAGGTTTACTTTTAGAACCCGCCGAGATGGCGACCAGCGGCATGGACAAACAAGTGAACGCCGGTCGACTTGCGTTTGTGCTTGGAAGTGTGATCGCCATTGTGGCCGGCGCGTTTATTGTGGGCGTTGGCATGACCACATCGGTTGCCGAACTTGATCGCGAGCTTGCCACGCTGCGTTGCTTAGGCGCCTCGCGCGGCCAACTTTTCGCGGGCCCGTTACTTGCTGGCGCCGCACTTGCCACCGCTGCGAGTTGCATCGGTGTTCCGATCGGACTGAGCGGCGCGGCTGTGGTGGCGTGGTGGTTTCACAGCAGTTTACCGCTGGGTTTGGTGATTTCGTGGCAAGGTGTGGCACTGGCCATCATCGGCGCAGTGCTCAGCGGCGTGCTTGGAAGCGCGTTGCCCGCATGGAATGCCGCGCGCACCAGTCCACTGCAAGCTCTGCATCGACGCGGCAATCCACCGTGGCGATATGGCGCATGGATGTGCCTGACTGTTGGACTCGCACTCGCTGGAAGCGAAGCGGCGATCGTAACTCTGACCGAAGATGTGCAGCAAAAATTTTGGTTGCACGCATTGATCGGACTCGCGCTTGCGCATGCGGGATGGTTTCTGTTGTGTGTGCCACTGTTGCAATGTGTCAGCGCCTGTCTTTCACCGCTGCTCTCGCGAATGCTTGCACTTCCACCAGGATTGTTGCGTGGAAGTTCTGCGCGCGCTCCCTATCGACTGGGCCTGACCGCTGGCGCGTTGATGATGGGTCTTAGCGTGCTGGTCACAACCTGGAGCCACGGCGAAGCCATGCTTGGAAATGTTCGTGATCGCGTTCGCTTTGGCGATGCCTTCGCAATGAAAATCAGCGGCTTGACATCAATCGAACAAGCATCGCTGCGGGCGTTACCCGGCGTGCTGCAGGCGGCGGCGGTTGGATACTTGCCGCTGCGCGTTGGTGGTCACGCCGCTCTTGGCGTGCAATCCATCGCGCCGCCAAATGTGATTTGCGTTGGTTTCGAGCCTGATTCGTTTCTGCGCATGAATCGCTTGGAATGGATTCAAGGAACGCCCGAAGCGGCGTTGCCAAAACTTCGCAGTGGCGCCGGCGCGTTAGTCGCCGAACAATTTCTCACCGCGCGCAATCTGCAGGTGGGCGACTCCATCGAGTTGATCGCCCCCAAAGCAAAGGCCACCTTCGAAATTGTTGGGGTGGTTTCAAGTGCCGGCTTGGATGTGGCCACGCAAGTCTTTGGAATCCGCAGCGTGTACATGGAGCACGCGATGAGCTGCGTGTTTCTTGATCTTGAAACCGTCGGTAAACGCTTCGGTGTTCGCGATGCGGTGTTGATGCAGATGGACCTTGGTCCAGTAGGGAACGCCAACGATGATGATGTGTTGGCAACGCGCGTCAGCGAAGCGGTTCCTGGCGCACTGTTCGCAAGCGGCCGCGCCATTCGCAGTGCGATCGACGAAGTGGGTCGGCTGGTGCTTGGAGTCAGCGGCGCTGTCGCCTTCGCAGCGCTGTTGGTTGCTTCGCTGGGAGTGGGCAGCGTGATCGCCGCGCAGGTGCAGGGTCGTCGTGGCGAACTTGGAATTCTGCGCGCAGTTGGCGCGAGCAAGGGCGCGTTGCTTGGGCTTGTTCTTGGCGAGGCTTCGATCGTTGGCATCACTGCGGTGATCGCTGGCACCAGTCTTGGATGGGAATTGGCATGGGCTGGCCGCGTGCTATTTGCAGACCTCGCAGGCTTGAAACTTCAACCGATCTTTCCACTTGCGGCTTGGTGTATTGCTGTGTTGGTTGTAATGCTTCTGGCCCTGTGTGCGGCTTTACCTGCGGCAAACCGCATGTTGCGTGAAGCCCCTCGCGAGCTGATCTCAAACCAAGCCTAAAGACCGCCATGGGAAGCCATCGTGCCTTTTCAAAATTCCTTTGGATTCCATGATCGATTTTGGGAACAGACTTCATTTCACACAGGCGCACAAAGTCGCCGCTCCCGTTCGGAACAGGTAGCGGAGCAATCAAGGCGACCCTCGGCATTCAATCGCTGGGGGTTGTTTCTAAATTGTCCACCTCTATTTAGAATCCCATGACCCGTGCCAGGATCATTCCCAGGCAAAGGCTGCATGCGGCGACGAAGAGATGTTGCACTAGCTTTTTTTGTTGGTGACGCGACATAAGTTGCTCCCTGCGTGAGATAAAGTGAACTACGCAATTGTTCGATCAAGAGTGAGCCAAGGCAAGCAAATATCTATAAATTGCAGGAATTTTTAAGGGGAGTGGCGACAAAAAGACAATCGGCCCCGTCACAGACGGAATCGATGAAGGCATAGCAATTGAAACCAATGCGGCTTTCTTGCTGCGGCAACGAACCTGTCAGACACATTGCCTTCAGCACGAGCTTCCACCACGACGCCGCACCTACAGATTTTTGAAGTACCTGGGAATGAAAGAACAGAACGAGTGTGTCGCAAGGGGTTAGAAATCCGACAAGTCGGTCATGTCACGAAACTGGAAATTGGCAAGAAATGTATATGTTTTTATTAAAAATTTGATCTGAAACGATGGTGTAACAGCCCCTGGAATCAATCATTTTTGTAAAAATATTGCGTGTTTCTACTCCTTGGGCTTTCAAATCATGGGATGGAAGAGAGATCGATCCGTACAGTGGTCCCTGTATGGACGGCCAGTCCTTTCAAATTACTTCTCCATTCAAGCCCACAGGTGATCAGCCTCGAGCGATCGAGCTGCTGACAGCGGGACTGCGCGATGGAAAACGCTGGCAAACGCTGCTGGGTGCGACGGGCACGGGAAAAACTTTCACCATCGCCAATGTGATTGCGCACACCAGTCGGCCCACACTGGTGGTCAGCCACAACAAAACCTTGGCGGCGCAGTTGTACGAGGAGTTGCGCGAAATTTTTCCACACAACTCGGTGAATTATTTTGTGAGTTACTACGACTACTACCAACCCGAGGCCTACATACCGCAGCGCGATATTTATATTGAGAAGGACGCCAGTCGCAATGATGATTTGGATCGGCTGCGTTTGGCGGCGACCAGTTCACTGCTCTCTCGCAACGATGTGATCGTGGTGTCCAGTGTGAGTTGCTTGTATGGATTGGGCAGCCCCACTGAATATCGCAACCGCGTGATTCATCTGCATGTTGGCCAGCGACTTCAGCGACGCGAATTTTTCGGCGATCTGAATGCGATGCAGTATGTGCGCAACGAAGTGGCACCGCAGCGCGGAAACTTTCGCGTGCGCGGAGATTGCATCGAGGTCTTTCCTGCCTCGACGCAAACAGCGCTACGAATCAGCCTGTGTGGCGATGAAGTGGAGCGCCTAGAGGTGATCGATGCCACCAGCGGCGAACTGCTGAAGGAGGAGCAGAAAACCTTCATCTTTCCAGCGGTGCACTATGTGATGCCCGAGGAGCAACGCGCCAAGGCCACCGAGCAGATTCGCGTGGACTTGGATGCGCGGGTGTTGGAATTGCGCGGCGAAGGCAAGTTGTTGGAGGCGCAGCGTCTGCTTGGCCGCGTGAAGTACGACCTGGAGATGATCCATGAAACTGGTTTTTGCAGCGGCATTGAAAATTACAGCCGCTACTTCGACGGCCGCGCCCCGGGCGAACGCGCCTGGTGCTTGCTGGATTATTTTCGACATGTGCCAGATCACGATCCCGAGGATTGGTTGGTGGTGGTGGATGAAAGCCATGTCACCCTGCCGCAAATTCGCGGCATGTACTTTGGCGATCGCAAACGCAAAGAGACGCTGGTGGAGCATGGCTTTCGTCTTCCGGCGGCGTTGGACAATCGTCCGCTGAAATTCGAGGAGTTTGAATCGCTGATTCCACAGTGCATCTTCATGAGCGCCACCCCCGCCGCGTGGGAACTACAGCGCTGTGAAGGCGAAGTTGTGGAGCAAGTGATTCGGCCGACCGGTTTGGTGGATCCCCCTATTTTGCTGCAGCCGGCGCGCACGCAAGTTCCCGATCTGATTGAACGAGCCCGCGAACGCGCTGCGCTTGGAGAGCGCACGCTGGTGACCGCCTTGACCAAAAGATTGTGCGAAGATCTGGCGACGCATCTGGATAAAAAAGGTTTGCGTGTGCGCTATCTGCACAGCGAAATCGAGACCCTGCAGCGATTGGAATTGCTGCGCGATTTGCGCGAAGGGTTGTTCGATGTCTTGGTCGGCGTGAATCTTCTGCGCGAAGGCCTGGATCTTCCCGAGGTGAGTTTGGTCTGCATCCTGGATGCGGACAAGCAGGGATTTTTGCGCAGCACCAGCAGTTTGATCCAGACCATGGGTCGTGCGGCGCGCAACGCGAATTCGATGGCGGTGCTGTACGCCGACAAGGTGACCCCCGAGATGCAAGCCGCGATCGACGAGGTGCAACGCCGACGCATTATTCAATTGGCCTACAACGCCAAGCATGGCATCACACCCGAAACTATCCGCAAATCCATCCGCCGCGGAATGGAGCAGGAATTGGCTGCAAATCGCGTGGTTCGCGAGGCGCAAGGCAAGCGCGACCAACGCACATTCGACCGCGAAGAATGGATAACAGCAATCGAAGGAGAAATGTTGAAGGCTGCCGGTGATCTTGAATTTGAACGCGCCGCGATGCTGCGCGACAAGTTGGCAAAGGCGAAGGCGTTGCCGAAAAGTGAAGGCATCACGGAACTCGCCGACGCGATGGAAAATGAAACCGATCAACCCAGCCGCGCCGGCATGCCAGGTACGCGCGGTCGTCGCGGTGGCAAGCGAAACTAGCGCCGTACAAACAACAGAGCCCCGCGCATGGCGAGGCTTGACATGCAAGCGTAAGTGCTTCAGTTATTTGTGCCGAGCAACCATTCGCCGCGAGCCATGCGCATGTGCTTCACGCGCTCTCGCAAATACACAAGGTCGCTTTCATGCACCGCATCGCGATCGATGCCGCGGTCGCGCGACACGGCAGCGGCCGTATGCACGGGAGGTTCGGCAATCGCGGAATTGGCTGTGTGTTGATTCATGCGTAGTCCAAGACATTAGTCGAGCGAGGCGGATTGAGTCAGATCATTCTTCGCATTACCTTTGTCGGGTGTTGCGCACCTTATTCTGCACCCAACTTCTCTGCAGACCACTGAAAGGACGAATTTTTCAAATGATCTTTGTTTTTCGGACTTTAGAGCCTGACAAAGTCAACTTCTCTACCTATAAGTTGGCTCTGTGAGGCCAACCCCCAAAAACCACGATCGGCATATTCGCATTGAGGGTGCCAAAGAACACAACTTACAAGGGGTGAATCTGTCGGTGCCCCGCGACCAGATGGTGGTATTCACTGGAGTCTCTGGAAGCGGCAAAAGCAGCCTGGCTTTTGACACCATCTTCGCCGAGGGGCAGCGCAAATACATGGAGAGCCTCTCCGCGTATGCGCGTCAGTTTTTAAATCAGATGCGCAAGCCCGATGTGGAACGCATCGAAGGCCTACCCCCCACCATCGCGATCGAGCAACGCGGTGGCGGACACACGCCGCGCAGCACCGTGGCCACCACCACCGAGATCTATGACTACATGCGATTGTTGTGGGCGCGTTGCGGCACGCCGACATGCTGGCATGTGGATGACAATGGCCACCTGTGCGGCAAGGCCATTGAAGCCTCCAGTTGCTCGCACATCACCGACGCCCTGATCGAATCTTTCGCTGGAAAAAAAATCATGTTGTGCGCCACCGTGGTTCGTGCGCGCAAAGGATTTCATAAAGATGTCGCGGAGTCGTTGCAGCGACAAGGTCTGGTGCGGGCTCGCGTGAATGGCAAAGTGCTGGATCTGCGCGAGGCATTGAAGGCCGGTGGTGAGAATCCGCTGGCGCTTGGCCGCTACGAATTGCACACCATCGAGGCAGTAGTGGATCGCGTGGTGCCTTCGAGTACGGATCGTCAGCGACTTGCGGAAAGCGTTGAGACCACGCTGAAACTTGGCGAAGGTTCCTGCGTGGTGCTGGTGGAGCACGGCGCGGACTGGACCGAGCATCGTTTCAGCGAAAAATTTTCCTGCCCCGATCATCCCGCCTGTGCTCTTGAAGAATTGGAGCCGCGGCTTTTCTCATTCAATTCTCCCCAAGGCGCCTGCCCCGCCTGCGCCGGACTTGGACATGTGCAAGAGTTCGACGCCGAATTGGTGGTGGCCGATCCAAATCTTGGCGTGGCCGAAGGCGCCATCGAACCGTGGCGTCGCAACGGCCGACGCATGAACATGTATTACAGCCGTTTGATCCGCGGCTTCTGCAAATTTTTCGAAGTACCAACTGACATGCCCTTCAGCACATTGACTCCGCGCATTCGGCGCTACTTGATGGAGGGCGTGCCCGAGGCCGAAGCGGAAAAGTTGGGCGTTCGCTTCGAGGGCGTGATGCCAAGTTTACAACGAAGATATCTGGAGACCGAGAGCGCCTTTGTGAAAGAGCGCTTGCTGGCCTACATGCATTCGGCGCCCTGCCCCACCTGCGGTGGCACGCGATTGCGCGCACAAAGTTTGGCGGTGAAAATTGTTGGCGACGGGCGTTCACTGAGCATCGCCCAGACCACTGCGATGAATGTGGAAGGCGCCGTGGCCTGGTTTGCACAACTAAAGTTGAACAACTCGCAGAAGCAAATCGCCGAAGCAATTCTGAAAGAAATTCAATCCCGCCTGGGCTTTTTAGCGAGCGTGGGTTTGGAATATCTCACCTTGGATCGGGCCAGCGGCACGCTCTCTGGCGGCGAAGCGCAGCGCATCCGCCTCGCCACGCAAGTCGGCAGCGGCTTGGTGGGCGTGTGTTATGTACTTGACGAGCCCACCATCGGACTGCATCAACGCGACAACGATCGATTGATCGGCACGCTTCGACATCTAACCGACATCGGCAACACGGTGATCGTGGTGGAGCATGACGAGGAGACCATTCGCGCCGCTGATTATGTGGTGGATGTTGGTCCCGGCCCTGGTCGACATGGCGGAACCATTGTGGCGCAAGGCACGCCTGCAGAAGTGACCGCCTTCCCGACAAGTCTGACTGGCATGTATCTGCGTGGCGAGCGTCGCATCGAAGTGCCGACGAAGCGTCGACCCATGCGCGAAGCCAAAGCCATCGTGGTGAAGGGCGCGCGCGCCAACAATCTGAAAAATATCGATGTCGCATTTCCACTTGGCGGCATGGTCTGCGTGACGGGCGTAAGCGGCAGCGGCAAGAGCACGCTGGTGAATGAAATTTTATTGAAGGCCGCGATGCGCGCGGTGACTGGATGCAAAGTGATGCCTGGCGCTCACGATCGAGTGACTGGTTTAAGCGACATCGACCGCGTGGTGGAGGTGGATCAAAGTCCGATCGGTCGCACACCAAGATCGAATCCCGCCACCTACACCGGCATGTTCGATCACATTCGCAAGCTGTACGCCGCTGTGCCTGAAAGCAAGGCGCGCGGGTACGAGCCGGGGCGATTCAGTTTTAATGTGAAGGGCGGGCGTTGCGAAGTCTGCCAAGGCCAGGGCGTACGCAAAATCGAGATGCATTTTCTTCCCGATGTTTTTGTCGCCTGCGAATCGTGCAAGGGTTCGCGCTATGCGAAAGAGACGCTAGATGTGCGCTTTAAAGGCAAAAATATCGCCGAAGCCTTAGCGATGACCGTGGATGACGCGGTGGTTTTTTTCGATGCGCATCCACGCATCTGCGAGATGTTGACATGCGTGCGCGATGTAGGACTGGGCTACATGCAACTGGGTCAGGCAAGCACCACGCTCTCCGGCGGTGAGGCGCAGCGTGTGAAATTGGCGACCGAACTTGGCAGCCGTAGCGCGGGCAAGGCCTTGTATGTGTTGGACGAGCCGACCACCGGCCTGCACTTTGATGATGTTCGCAAATTGTTGGAAGTGCTGCATCGACTTGCGGAATCAGGCCACACCCTGATCGTGATCGAGCACAATTTGGATGTGGTGAAGTGCGCCGATTGGATCGTGGATCTTGGTCCAGAGGGTGGGGATCGCGGAGGCACGCTGGTCACCACCGGAACACCGGAGCAGGTGGCGAGCCACGCGAGTAGTTACACCGCGTTGTATCTGCGTCGCATGTTGGCGGCGCATGCTTGTACCGCGACACCGCAACCCAAACGCAAACGCGCGGCGGCAAAATCTTGAATCTGCATCGTTACACTGCAAGCGCGATGAACGAACCCCAGACCACGCTGTCACTTCGCCGAGTGGCGCACCCCAGCGATGCCAATCATCAAGGCACGGTTTTCGGCGGATTCATACTCAGTTTGATCGACGAAGCGGCTTACTTGGAAGTGCGACGCCACGGCGTGCATCGCTGGGTGACGGTGAGTATGGACCGCGTTGAATTTAAAGCGCCTGTGCTTGTGGGTGATGTATTGTCGCTCTTCACGCAGGCGACCACGATGGGGCGCAGCAGCATCACCGTGCAAGTGCGAGTGCAATCCGAGCGTTGGCTTGGTGGCACCGAGGTGGAGGTGACCACCGCCACGGTGAAAATGGTTGCGGTTGATCACAATGGTCACTCGATTGATTTTCGCGATCCCGCTACGGTGGTGGAAAAACTGTGAGCACTGGGGCGCCGCTTCGCATCGCGTGCTTGGTCTCTGGCAGCGGTCGCAGCCTGTTGAATCTTCAAGATTGCATCGATCGCGGTGAAGTGCCAGCGACGATCGCGTTGGTGCTGTCGACCAGGTTCGGTGTGGTAGCGATCGAGCGTGCGAAGGCGCGCGGGTTATCGGTGATGGAAATCGCTGCGCTTCCACAGGCAACCATCGATGACCGCGTGGACACCGCGTTGCGCGCCGTGGATGCGCAACTGGTGGTGCTCGCTGGATATCTACGGCTGTTTCGTGTGCAAGCATGGAGGGATCGCTGCATCAATGTGCATCCGGCGTTGCTGCCGCGTCATGGTGGCAAGGGCATGTGGGGCGAGCATGTGCATGAAGTGGTGCTTGCGGCGGGCGACCGCGAAAGTGGGTGTACCGTGCATTGGGTGGACGATCACTACGACCACGGCGAGACGATTGTGCAGCGTCGATGCGCTGTTCAACACGGCGAGAACGCGGCGTCGCTCGCGCAGCGTGTCTTCGCAGAAGAATTGTTGGCGTTGCCTGAGGCGGTGCGTCGTGTGGCCGCATGGCGGCGAGGTGTTGGGCACAAACCGATCGCCGATGGCTGAATGCGACCAAACACTTTAAATATTTCCTTTGATTCAACAGGGAATTTGAAGGCTAATTAAAAACTTCCTTGTGCAGTCTTCTGATGAACCGTAGTCTGCCCTGAACGCATACTCGCCTTTCAACCTGAGGAGTCTCCTATGCAAGTCAACATCACCGGTAAGCATCTTGAAATCACACCTTCCATCGAGGAATTTATTCGCGGCAAGTGCGGTCGCCTCGAGCGCCACTTTGACAAGGTGCTGCAAGCCAAGTTTGTTGTGGAGAAGGATCCTCGCCACGGATTTCATGCCGAGTTAATCCTGGATGTGGAGCATCACGAAGACTTTGTTAGCAACGCGCACAACGATGATTTGTATGCGGCCATCGACCAGGTGCTTGACCGCGGCGTTCGACAACTGACCGACCACAAAGATGCATTGAGAAACCGCAAGCATCACATTGGTGAAAAACACTTGGGCACCGAACCCAACACCTCCTCGTGATACCCCAACCCCACAGAGATGCACCACCATGAAACTGAGACAACTTGTCATTGAAAAAGCAATTCTTCCCGCGCTGAAATCCACCAAACGCGATGATTGCATCGGTGAATTGCTCGATGCGCTGATCAAGACCGGCGCCTTCAAGGCCTCATTTAAAGCCGACTTTGTGAAGGCGGTGGTGAAGCGCGAGAAAAAAGGAAGCACCGGATTCGGACATGGCGTTGCGGTGCCGCATGTGAAGACCACCGAGGTGAAACGCTGCGTGGTTGCGGTTGGATTGCATGAGAGTGGCGTCGACTTCAATGCGCTTGATCGACAACCAGTGCATTCGATTTTTCTGCTGCTCTCACCTGAAGAACAGCCTGAGGCGCATCTCGAAGCGATGGAAACGCTCTTTGGAACATTAAGTCAGGAGCAGTTTCGTAAGTTTCTTAAGCAAGCGAAGAATGTCTCCGATGTGGTCACACTGCTTGAGGAAGCCGACGCAAGTCCAACCGCTCGGTAATCGCGTGCTGCATCGACGCATGGTCATACACAATCGTTTGGGGCTGCACGCGCGGCCCGCTATGGCATTCGCCTCAGCGGCCAGTGGATTCGCATGCGGCGTGAAAGTTCGCCGCGGTGACAATCACGAATTGGTCGATGGTAAGAGCGTGATGCAGATGCTGATGCTGGCCTGCACGCACGGCACCGAAATTGAAATTCAAACAGATGGTCACGATGAGGTGCAAGCGATGGACACCTTGGCGCAGATGGTGCACAATCGTTTCGAGGAAGAATGATCAGCCAACGCATCACCATTGCTGGCGACGGACAAATGGCGCTGGTGCTAGCTGCATTCGCGGCGGATGCAGGACACGAAGTTCGAATCTGGTCGCCGCTGCCTGGCTATGCCGAGGCCTTGCAAACCTCGCGTCGCAGCGAGCGATTGCCTGAACTTGAAATTCCAGCGGCGGTGATGTGCACTGAAAATGAATCCCTCGCCTTCGCCAATGCCACCCTGCTTGTCAGTGCAATTCCCGCGCAATTCGCCTCTCTGTGTTGGCGACGCATCGCTTCACATGTTGGCGCTGGTGTGGGTGTTGTGACGGTGACCAAGGGCATCGAAGTTGGTTCCATGCTTCGACCCACGCAAGTGTTGCGCGAGGCACTTGGCGCGCGACCACTCGCGGTATTGAGTGGTCCCACGATCGCGCATGAGTTGGCGCAACGCAAGCCCGCGGTGATGGTGGCGGCCAGCATCACACCCGCATTCGCTCAGCAAGTGCAGGATGTTTTCTCACGACCGTGGCTTCGCATCTACACCAGTGACGATCCCATTGGCGTCGAGCTTGCGGGCGCGGCAAAAAATGTGATCGCGCTCGCCGCCGGCATGGCCGATGGATTGCAACTTGGCTTCAATGCCAAAAGCGCATTGCTTGCCCGCGGCTTGGCGGAGATCGTGCGGCTTGGCACCGCGATGGGTTCGCGCATGGAAACTTTTTTCGGCGTCGTGGGTGTAGGCGATCTGGCGACCACATGCTTCAGCCCCGATGGTCGCAATCGAAGTTTGGGCGAGGCGATCGGTCGCGGCACCACCCTTGCGCAGGCGCTCAGTGCAACGCAGAGCGTGATCGAGGGCGTGGAGACCGCGCGCGCCCTGCGCTCGCTTGGTCAACAATTCAGCGTGCAGACGCCGATTATCGAGGCTGTGAATCTTGTGTTGTTCGAAGGCAAAGATCCAAAGCAGGCGCTGCATGATCTGATGAATCGCTCGGCAGGCGCCGAACGCATCGCCTGAAGTGAAGACTGAAACTGAAGTCAGAAGTTGAAACCCCAACGCCCGAAGCCCTGCGAACTCTCTTCGCATCATCCCGTAGCCGAGCGTGCTAGCCTTCCCGATTCTCAATACGAGTCCATACCCATGAGCCAACTCTCCCCCACCGTCTCCGACACTCGCCGTAAAGAACGCCGTGACATGGCAAGCGGAGGCGAGCGCCTGGAGCGACGCCTATTCGTGGCACTTGGTGGAGGCACACTGCTGCTGACAAGTTGGATTGGCGAGATGATGGGATTGCAACCGCAAGTGGCGCAGATTCCTGCGGCGATCGGCGCCATCGTGTTGGTCACGCCGTTGGCTTTCGGTGCCCTGCAAGAAATTCGCAACGGTCGCCCCAGCAGCGATTCACTGGCAAGCCTTGCAGTGTTCGCTGCGTTGGCGAACAATCTTTATCTGGCCGCCGGCTTCCTGGCGTTTTTCCTGTGGCTTAGCGAACTGGTGTTAAGCCGCACTGCTTGGGGCGCGCAACGAGCGATTCGAAATCTGATCGAACTCACTCCTGACATCGCGCGCGTGGTGGATGCGAGCGGTGGTGAACTTGAAGTGAGTTTGGATTCCATCCGCGTTGGCCAGGTGGTGCGTGTGCGACCAGGTGAAAATCTGCCCGCCGACGGCCGCGTGGTTCGGGGGCAAACCAGCATCAATCAAGCCAGTTTGACTGGCGAAGCAGTTCCCGTGGAAGCGGCGACTGGCGCGCAGGTGTATGCGGGCACCAGCAATCTGATCGGTCAGATCGATGTGGAAGTGACGGCGATCGCCGGCGAAAGCACCATCGGAAAAGTAGAGGCCCTGATTCGCGAAGCCGAAAGCGCGCGCACACAGCGACAAGAATTAATTGAGCGACTCGCCAGCGCCTATGTGCCGGTGGTGTTGATGGTGGCGGCGTTGGTCTGGTTCTTCACAAGCAAAAGCGATGTTCAATCGATTCGTGATCAAGCTGCCGAGCGCGCAATCACGGTGCTGGTGGTCACCTGTCCAGGCGCATTGCTGATCGCCTATCCAACTGCGATGGTCGCCGCGTTCGCCGCAGCCGCGCGCATGGGCATCATGGTGAAGAACACGCGCACGCTTGAGAGCGCGGCGAATGTGGACACGGTGATCATGGACAAGACCGGAACATTAACAACTGGAAAGTTCAGCGTAAGCCGACTTGCGCCCGCCGATGGCGTTGATGCCGCGGTGCTATTGCAAGCGGCGACCGATGCCGAACAGGGAAGCAACCATCCGTTGGCGCGAAGTATTTTGGAGACCGCGGAGAAAGCGCGTCTGGCTCCGCGCGCCATCACCGACTATCAAGAATTGCATGGCCGCGGTGTTTGCGCGAGCTCCGCCGACGGCGTTGTGCGAGCCGGTCGCGCGCAATGGTTGCTTGAATTGCAGCCTGAAATCGCTGGCGAAGTGGAAAAAACATCGGCGCGCATCGAGGGCATGAGCGGCGTGCATGTGATGGTGGGCGATCGCTATCTCGGCGCAGTTGGGCTGGAGGACAAACTTCGTCGCAACGCCGCCGAGGTGGTGACGCGACTTCGACAACTTGGTGTTCGCAAAGTGTGCATGTTCACAGGTGATCGCCTGGGAGTGGCCACACGCGTTGGACAAACGGTGGGTGTGGACTCCATCGAGGCCGAGTGCCTTCCTGAAGAGAAGCATGAGGAATTAAAATATCTAATCCGCAAAGGTCATCGCACGCTGGTGGTGGGCGACGGCATCAACGATGGACCGATGCTTGCCAGCGCCGATGTGGGTGTTGCCATGGGCATGTCGGGCAGCGACATCGCCACCAACTCCGCAGGCGTCACGCTGATGAACGACGATCTTCGCAATGTGCCCTTCCTTTTGGAATTGGCGCGGCGTACACGCGGCGTGATCGGTTGGAACATCGCCGCGGCATTACTGTTGGCGTTGGTTGGCTTGTCCTTGGCCGCGACGGGTCGCATTCAAATTTGGATCACGCCCTTCTATCAAGCTGGCGCCTACATTTTTGTGATCGCCAACTCGCTGCGGCTTGTACGCTTTGGTGAGGATGTGATGGATGCTGAGGAGTTGCGACGCCAGACCGAAGCGAGTCGGCCGATGAAGCCAACGCGGCAGGCTGATTTGCAGCGTATTTCTGCTAAAAGCTAAGCTTTCGATCACGCCGTTGATGTGCGATGACAGTGTGCGCGTGGTGCGTGATGGGAGTGCAGCGCATGTCTCGCGTGTCTCGCATGCAGTGCATGACTCGCATGACTTGCGTGCAGTGCGCGCCTCGCCTGCCGCACCGATCGCGATACATTATTTCACAGACTGCTTCACCGAGTCGAGGCAAAACTTTGCTTCAGCTTCGGTGATTCCATCAGGACCGATGCGAATCGAAACCTGACGGTTCAGCGGCATGCCCAGCACCGCCATGTACACCGCCTTGCCTTTGATTAGAAAGACGATGGGCTTGAACATGTGTTCACTGGTGTAAGCCTGCAGCGTCTCGCGGCTTCCCATGCGCACATTCAGAATCAGTGCGTCGCTGTCATTTTTACTGATCGCCGCGTTGCGGACTTGCGATGGAAGCAGGATGGCCTTGGGCGAAACAATCAACGAGCCGCCGCCACGCACTTGCATCTCGGTCCAACCCGCAATCAATTTCGCGCTGGCAAGACGCAACTCGAACGCCGGCGGACCCGATCCATCAAGTCCATCGTTGAGTGTTAATGGTTGCTTCTCTATCGAACAACTCGCCAGCAGCAGCACGCAGCAGATCGAACCCAGCAGTGCGCGGCGAAGATTCATGCGATGGTGATTTCCTTGTCCAGATAGACATCTTGAATGGCGTTGAGCAACTGCACACCCTCCGCCATCGGGCGCTGGAAACTTTTTCGTCCGCTGATCATGCCGATACCGCCTGCGCGCTTGTTGATCACCGCGGTACGAACCGCTTGGGCAAGATCATTCGCGCCGCTGCTCGCACCACCAGAATTAATCAATCCACTGCGTCCGCCGTAGCAATTCAACACCTGATAGCGGGTGAGATCGATCGGATGATCGGTGCAAAGATCTGTGTAAATGCGTTCGTCGAATTTTCCGTAGCTGCTGTTGCCCATGTTCAACGCCTTGTAGCCGCCATTCAATTCAGCTTGCTTCTGCTTGATAATGTCGGCTTTGATGGTGACGCCAAGATGATTGGCCTGACCAGTGAGATCGGCGCTGACATGATAATCCTTGCCATCTTTCACGAAGGCTGGATTGCGCAGATAGCACCACAGCACAGTGGCCATGCCAAGTTCGTGCGCCTGCTCGAAGGCCTTGGCAACCTCGATGATCTGACGGTCGCTGTCTTCGGAGCCAAAATAAATAGTGCAACCGATCGCGGCGGCGCCAAGATTCCACGCCTCGCGCACCGTGCCGAACATGATCTGCTCGAACTTGTTGGGCATGGTCAGCAACTCGTTGTGATTGATCTTGACAAGAAATGGAATCTTGTGGGCGTATCGGCGACTGACCGACCCCAGCACGCCGAATGTGGTGGCGACTGCGTTGCATCCGCCTTCGATCGCCAACTTCACAATGTTCTCGCCATCAAAGTAGAGTGGATTTTTCGCGAAACTTGCTCCAGCGGAATGCTCGATGCCCTGATCAACTGGAAGAATGCTGAGATAACCAGTGCCAGCGAGGCGACCCGTGATGAACATGCGTTGCAGATTCACCAGCACCTGCGGATTGCGGTCGCTGATCGACCAAACGCGGTCGATAAAGTCGGGCCCCGGCAATTGCAGCAGACTTGTCGGCACCTTGGCCTTGTACGAAAGCAGCGAGTCGGCTTCCTTGCCAAGAAGCGATGCGGTTGGGGTGGTTGCGGCGTTGGTCATAATGAGTCTCGTATAAATGCGCGGGAATTATTTTAAATTTCTAGGGCGCGGGAATAGTACCTTGCCATGCTTGTCATGCTTGTCATGCTTGCCATGCTTCGCCTTGCCGCGCTTCGCTTCGCGCAAAATTTAAATCGCCAGCGGCCTGGTGGCTGCGTGCTTCAATCCTGCGCGCACTCGACGCGTTCTGTCGACTCGATCCACCCGCCTCCAAGTACACGCTCGTTGTGATACAGCACCAATGCTTGACCCGGCGCCACTGCGGTGACCGCTTCATCAAAGACCACATGCAATCGCCCATCTTGAAGCGAATGCACAGTGACCGATTCGCATTCGCCATGCACCCGCCACTGCGCCTGACACTGCAGTGGTTGCGATGGCGAATCGATGAGCCAATTCACTTGGCTTGCCAACACGCTTCGCACCCCGAGCGCCTGGCGCGGACCCAGTGTGATGGTGTTCATCTGCGCATCTTTCGCGACCACATACAACGGCTGACCCACCGCCACGCCGGCGCCGCGTCGCTGACCGATGGTGAAACGCTGATGACCGCCATGCTCGCCAAGAATCTGCCCCGACAGATCTAAGATGGAACCTGGACGAATCGATCCTGGCTGACGGCGCTCGAGCAAACCCGCGTAATCCTGATCGGGCACAAAACAAATTTCCTGCGAATCTGGCTTGTCAAATGTTGGAAGTCCCCACGACTGCGCCAACGCGCGCGTCTGCTGCTTGGGCATCTCGCCCACAGGAAATCGAACCTGCGCAAGACGCTCACGGCGAATTCCAAAGAGCACCGCCGATTGATCCTTGGGATGATCCAACCCGCGACACAGCGTGAAGGCACCATCAAGTTGCAGGCACCGCGCGTAGTGGCCAGTGGCGACCAGCTCGCATCCAAGTTGCTCGGCGTACTCGAATAACCGACCGAATTTCAGCCAGTCGTTGCAACGCACGCAAGGATTCGGTGTGCGACCAGCGTTGTATTCCTGCGCGAAGTAATCGATGATGCGTCCGAAGTCGCGCTTAAAATTCACCACATACAGCGGCGCTTCGATGCGCGCGGCGACGGCGCGTGCGTCGCTGGCATCTTCAAGACTGCAACAACCTTGATGACCAATCTTGATACCAGGGCGCGGCGTGGCGCAGGCTTGCGCGACGGGAATCACCGAGTCCAACGATTCACCAGGCGAACCAAGGCGCATGAACACGCCGACCACCTCGTGGCCAGCGCGTTGTAAAATGGCTGCGGCGACAGAACTGTCGACACCGCCACTCATCGCGACGAGAACTTTTGGCTTGGCAGACATGGGTTGGGATAGTAGGTGCAAGCGGCGCATGCAACGAAATGCCGCCAAGCGCGCCACTGCCGCTACCTTGCGCAGATGCGCATCGTGGCTGGCATGGATGAAGCGGGTTACGGCCCATTGCTTGGACCCTTGGTGGTGTGTTGTTGGGCATTTGAAATTCACGACGCCGAGAGTGATGCCAGCGATTTATGGAAGCGACTTGCAAGCGCGGTGTGTCGACGCCCCAATGATCGCAAGGCGCGCATCGCGATCGATGATTCCAAAACGCTCAAAGGCGCGAAGGAAGCCGCGGCGCATCCACTTCGGCATCTTGAACGCGGCGCGCTCGCTGCGATCGGTGCGATGAAGCCCGATGCGCACGGCCAGCGGATTCCACTCTGCGAGCAAGCGTTGCTGCAACGCATCGGCGTGGATGCGGCAAGCACGCTGCCGTGGTACACGCAGACCGCGCCGTCGCAACTTCCTCTCTGCCATTCGATGGATGCGTTGATGCTTGCGGCCAATCGACTGCGGGTGAATTGTGAGCACGCAGGTATCGCGCCGATTGGTTGCCGCGCGGTGCTTGTCGAGCCGACCGATCTGAATCGCATCGCGCACGACGCTGGCAACAAGGGCGCGGTAAACAGTTGGGCCGCAATGCGTCTTGCATGCAAGTTGCGCCGCGCGTATCCACATGCGTCGATCGATCTGGTCTGCGATCGGCACGGCGGGCGCATGCGTTACCGCGAAGAATTGGCCCGCGCATTTCCAGTTGCAACAATGCGTGTATGTGGCGAAGACGAATCGGCAAGCCATTACGAATTGCGCGAAAGCGATGCGACGCTGGCTGTGCATTTTGAAACCGAGGCCGACGCGCGCCATCTTCCCGTGGCCCTGGCCAGCATGACGGCGAAATATTTACGCGAACTTCGCATGGCGCGATTGAACACATTTTTCGCAGAGCGCCTTCCAGGCCTTGCCCCCACCGCCGGCTATGTGCAGGATGGCAGGCGATTTCTAGCGGAAATCGAGCCACTTTTAGCCTCCGCCGGGGTGGAGCGCGGAGCTTTGGTTCGAGCGGTGTAGCCGCTGACGCTGTGTTGCAACCCTTGACCGCCCCCCCGCCTTTTCCCTAAACTCCTCGATCCTCGACCTTTCCGCGCGATGAACACATCGCCAGTCGAGTTCACTCAACGCAACGCAAGGAATTCGGCCCTTCATCGGGCAGACACGCACGCCATGGCCATCGATCTCACCAAAGTTCGCAACATCGGAATCTGTGCTCACATTGACGCTGGCAAAACCACCGTCACCGAGCGCGTTCTTTTCTACACCGGAAAAATTCACCGCATGGGTGAAGTGCACGAAGGCACCGCGACCATGGACAGTCTGGAAGAAGAGCAGAAGCGCGGCATCACCATTCAAAGCGCCGCCACCACATGCCCGTGGGATTACAACGGCGCCGAGTACAAAATTAACTTGATCGATACGCCAGGCCATGTGGATTTCACCATTGAAGTGGAGCGCTCGCTACGCGTGCTCGATGGCGCGGTCGCCGTGTTCGACGGCAAAGAAGGTGTGGAAGCGCAGAGCGAAACCGTGTGGCGTCAAGCCGATCGCTACGGCGTTCCGCGTTTGTGCCTGATCAACAAGATGGACAAAATGGGGGGCGACTTTGATTTTAGTTTCAACAGCATTCGCACCCGTCTTGGCGCCAATGCGATTCCTGTGCAGTGCCCCGTCGGTAGCGGCAATGAATTTAAGGGCGTGATCGATTTGATGAACATGAAGGCCATGTACTGGAACACTGAAGAGCAGGGCTTTGTGATCACTGAAGACGAAATTCCCGCCGAGCATCTGGAGAAGGCGGAGATGTATCGCAACTTAATGGTGGAAAAAATTTGCGAATTAAACGACACGCTTATGGAGAAATTCTTGGGCGATCCCTCCAAGATCACGGTGCCTGAATTAAAGGCGGGTCTACGCCAAGGCACCATCGATTTGAAGTGTTTCCCTGTGCTATGCGGCTCGGCCTTGAAGTACATTGGCGTGCAAAAAGTGCTCGACGCGGTGATCGACTATCTGCCCTGCCCCACCGAGCGACCCAATGTGGAAGGCGTGTCGGTGGACGACGCATCGATCAAGATGAATCGACCGCACAGTGAAGCCGCGCCCTTTAGCGCGCTGGTGTTCAAGGTGGTCAGCGATGTGGCTGGCAACCTTACCTACCTGCGCATTTATTCCGGCAAGTTGACCAAGGGCAGCCGCGTGTTGAACCCCGGCAATGGTCGCCGCGAGAATGTCAGTCGTCTCTACGAGATGCACGCGCAAAATCGCACCGCCCTTGACGAGACCGGCAGCGGTCAGATTGTCGCCGTGGTGGGTCTGAAGGATTCTTACACCGGTGACACTCTGTGCGATCCCGATCATCCGATCATTCTCGAGCGCATGACCTTTCCAGAGCCAGTGATCTCGATGAGCATCGAGCCCAACACTGCCGACGACAAGAAAAAGTTGGGCGAGGCTTTGACAGTGATTCGCCGCGAAGATCCTTCGTTTCGCTCCAACTACAATGATGAAACTGGCGAGACCATCATCAGCGGCATGGGTGAGTTGCATCTTGAAATTATCAAGAACAAGTTGGTGCGCGACATGAAAATTAATGTCACCGTGGGCAAGCCACGCGTGGCTTATCGCGAAACCATCACCGGCATGGCGAAGGACATTCGTGGTCTCTTCAAGAAGCAGTCGGGTGGTCGCGGTCAGTACGGAGATGCCGTGGTGACTGTGAAGCCGATGACCAAGGACGAGGCCGAGGCCGATGAATTGGTGATGAAGAACGGCGTGGTCGTAGAGGACAAGATTTCAGGCGGCTCGATTCCACGAGAATTTATTCCAAGCGTGGAGTACGGCATTCGCCAAGCGGCGGCCAGCGGCATCTTGGGTGGTTATCCGGTGATCAATGTCTGCGTGCAGATGACCTACGGTAGTTACCACGATGTGGATAGCAGCCAAATTGCCTTCGAACAAGCGGGTGCATTGGCTTTCCGCGAAGCGTGCTCGCGCGCAGGTTTGGCTTTGCTCGAGCCCATCATGAAATTGGTGGTGACCACCCCCGACGAGTTTTTCGGCAATGTGGCTGGCGATCTTGCCAGCCGTCGCGGACAAATTGTGGACAGCGAATTGCGCGGCGTGACTCGTTTGATTACCGCCGAAGTTCCGCTCAGCGAATTGTTCGGCTACACCACCACGCTGCGAAGCATGACGCAAGGTCGCGCGAGCAGCTCGATGGAACCCTGCACCTATCGCATTATGCCTGATCGTTTGAAGGACGAAGTGTTGGCGCAGGCCTAAGCCCGCGCTTCAACGGATTACATCAAGAGCCCGTCTCGCAAAGACGGGCTCTTTTATTTCAAGCGCGCCTTTCGCAAGTACCATTTCGTTGCATGCATCAAGTGACCAAACGATTTGAATCTCCACACACTGCGCATCCATCCTGCGGCGCGCGAGTGATCGCATGCTGACCTCCGAAGCGATCGCCGATTGGATGCGCGTCGCCACGCGGCTCGCCGTGCGCGGCCACGGAAATGTGGAACCCAATCCCATGGTCGGCTGCATGGTGCTTGATCGCGGCGGAGCGCTGGCGGGCTGGGGCTATCACCGCACGATCGGCAGCGCGCACGCAGAAGTTGAGGCGTTGAAGCGCGCTGGTGCGAAGGCGCGCGGCGGCACTGCGATTACAACCTTGGAACCATGCACGCATCATGGACGCACACCGCCATGCGTGGAAGCATTGCGCACCGCCGGCATCGCGCGGGTGATCTATGGCGAAAAAGATCCGAACACGCAAGCCGCTGGCGGCGACGCGTGGCTGCGTGGAGCAGAGATTGTGGTGGAGCAACTTTCCACTGCGCAGACACGCGAACTGAACGCGCCATTTTTCAAACGCGTGCGCACCGCGCTTCCGTGGGTGATCGCTAAGTGGGCGCAGACCGTGGATGGACGCATCGCCACAAGCGACCACGACAGTCAATGGATTAGCGGTGATCGAAGTCGCGCGATGGTGCACCGCGAACGCGGCCGCGTGGATGCGATCTTGACTGGCATGGGCACGGTGATGCGCGATGATCCGCTGCTTACATGCCGAGTGGGTCGACCGCGTCGAAGCGCCCTTCGCGTGGTGGTGGATCCGGAACTTTCGCTTCCGCTTGATCGCCAACTTGTGCAATCGGCGCGGGAATGTCGCACCATGATCGCCACGCTTCCCAAGGCGTTTGGCGAGAAAAGCGAGCATCGACGGGCGCTTGGCGACTTGGGAGTTGGTTGCATGAAACAGCACAGCGACTTTCGCGGATTGCTCGAAGCCTTGCGCCGCGAATTTAATGTGAGCACCGTTCTTGTGGAGGCCGGCGGCGGTCTTACCGGCGCGTTGCTGCGCGAAGGATTGATCGACGAGGCGTGGGTGTTCATCGGTCCGCGCCTGCTCGCCGATGAAACCGCGATGGGACCGGCGCGCGGATTTCATACCGCGCGCATTGAAGATGGTCTGCCCATGCGATTGCTCTCCGTACGCAGGCGCGGACCCGACGCATTGCTGCACTATCGCTTCGGCGGATGATCCGCTGGCTGCAGCGGCATCGGAAGATTGGCGCTAAACAATCGCGTGAGTCCTTCGCCTTCACGGATCGCCCACTTCGCATCGGCAAGACGCGACACACGCAGCGTGCGCGTGGCGTCGGTGGATTGCGCTGTTGAAGAAAGTTGAAGGCTTGCGACCAACCATTCCGGCGCGATGACTTCGGTGGTGATCGCGGCGGCGCGCACTTCGCAGAGCGAGCGCACCAATTCGCGGGCATTGCGATCGTCGATCGGTGTGTCGGTGCCATCGGGGTTGCGGCGATTCCAACCTCGCGGCGTGCGCTGCAATTCAAATCGTGTCGCGCCTTCGGTGTCGAGCACGCGCAGCATCACCACCTCTTCAGGCTGCAAGGAGCAAGCGCGGGCATCGACAAAGTTCGCAGGTTGCGGAAGAAGCGCGGCGACCGCCTTGGCATCGAGCGCCAGCACCGGATCCCGCTCATTGATGCGTGCGAAGCGTCCGCCACCGGTGGCTTCGTTGCCAAGACGCACGCATTCTTCAACAGGCTCACCCTTGCCCACATCGAGCGTGCGCACCGTGATCCGCGCGAAGGGTTGCGCGAGTCCGTGCAACACGCCGTCACCCGCCGATGCTTGTACCACTCCTTGATATCGCACGCGAGCGATGCCCTGCAAAAATGCAGCCACTGCAGAGGCATCGGCGCGGGCATCAAATGGACTTTGCATTCTCCACCCATCAGCGGCACGCTGAAGTTCGATGCGCAGTTCTGTCGCCGCGTCATGCGACTCAATCACGATGCGATCGCTGTCCACGCTGACGAATTCAAAAAGACGATCATCACGAAGCGCGCCGGCTATCGCGGCCAGGGTTAACTTTCGCAGAGCTGGCGAAGCGGGTCCGCCCTGCCCCGCAGCTTCTTCACCAATCCACGCCAGACCCGCTGGATGATCGGCGCCGATGCGATAGCGCACCACCGATTGATCCGGCATCAAGATGCAAAGCGTGGCCTCTGGATTCTGCAAGCGCGATTGCGCCGGCGCTTGGTCAAGCGCCACGCGGTAGACCGGCGCGGTGTCAGCAGCGGTGGCGAGTAATTGACGAATCGCCACGGTGTCCGCCATTTGTTCAAATGGTTTCGTCTGTCGCCACGCATCACCTGTGCGGACAAATGTTGCGCTGCCCTGCGCGGAATCGATCCGCAGTTGTTGCACCTGAGCGATCGCAAATTTCGCCAGTGGCAACTGCAGTGATTGTGATGCGTCGACACGCCACAACCACCCAAGCATCAAGGCGAGCGCGATCATGCAGGCAGGAAGCATCCATCGGATCAATCGATTCAATTGCCTCATGCGCGTCGCCTCCATGCGGCGATGCCCACGAAACAGCAGAGCATGCTGAGCGATGGCAACCACACCACGGCGAAACTGCGGCGTGAAGCACCACGATCCATCGGCGGAAGATCCTGCACAACAGAATCATCGTGGACCAGCCAGCGCAGGATGCCGACGAATAAATCGCGGTTGCCCGGCGATCGCAGCATGCCGCGCGCATCGGCCACGCCGGCCGTGCCAGTCATCGGCCACGCCGCACCACCAGAAATCGCTACACGCGTGTTGGGATTTGTCGCACTTTGTGCAACCGCTAAAAGTGGCACAATTTGCCCAGGTTGAAGGGCTTTGTCCGCAGGCACTTCGGCGGCACCACGGGTGACAACACGCGGGTCATCCTCAATCCATATCGAAGGAAGCGGCGGAGCCATCGCCACAACTTCATTGCGAACACCCGCCACTGCCTCCACGCGCAGCGGCATTGGAAGCGGCCACTGCACACGACCGCGCATCACATCGGCGATCGCGCTGTCTCCTGGCTGCACATCTTCAAGAGCGGTGCGCAACTCACGCGAAGATTCCGAACGCGCGAGCAGTTGCACCACCATCGCCTCGGTGCGCGCGGTGAGTCCGAAGCCACGCAACAACTCCGACCAGGCGTCCACCATGCCAAGTGTTGCAGAAATGCTTGGCGTGGCGAGCAGAAAAACCGATTCGCCCTCTTCGATCAATCGACGGGTCGCCGCGAGAAGCGCTTGCTCATTCGCATCGGCTTCAAGACTGCGACGCTCGAGTGGCGGCACGATCACCCACGCGCGGCGTTGCGCATTGCGAATGGATGGGCGAGCGGATTGCGTTGGATTCCAAGCCTCCACTCGAAATCGCGTGGCACGCAAAGCCTCAGTCACAAATGCGAAATCGGCTCCCGACGCAGTGGCTTCAAGCGGAGAGCGTTGCGCGGCCTGCACAAAGACGATCGCATTGCGCATGGCACCTTGCGCGGCGGCGAAGGTCTCAGCCATTGCATAGTCGGCAGAAGTTTCTCCTTCAAGCAATCGCCAAGCAGGAATCGCAGCGCTGCCACGCGCGGAAGAAACAATGACCACCGGTGGCGTGCGCAACGCCGAGGCAACTTCAGCAAGTCGAAGTGGCGCAAGCCGCTCGATGGTGTCTTGCGCAGCGCGACAATCATCCGAGAGTGTTGCGAGTCGTCGAGCGGCATCGCGTTGCGGTGGCGACACCGCGCCTTGCGCAAGCGTGCCGGCGCCGTCGCGAAGTATTTGTGCCCACACTGCAAGCTCTGCGGCGAGTGCGCGACTGGCCCCTTCGATATCACCAAGCGGACGCTCGGCGATTGGTGCGGCGGCGGCTTCAAATGCATCGTGCCACTGCGTGCCCTCGCTCATGCCACGCGTGAGTGCGGCGGCGAGTGCTAGCAATCTTGGCGACATCGCATCGCCTTGTCCGCGAGTGGAAGCGATCTGGTTCAACGGCGCAGCGAGATCACCCGACAGACACACGGCATCGAGCGCCGCAAGCGCCGATGTAAACGCCAACTTCCATGCGGTCACTGCTTCAGATTCACTCAACGCAATGCGTTCCACCACCTGCGCCGCTTCACCCGCCTGTGCGGGCGCAAGTAAATCCACTTCGTTGATCTGGACCAAGCCGCCCTGGTGATCACGGCAGGTTCGAGCGCGCTCCATCGCGGCGCGCGCTGCGGCATTGGCTTGATCACCCAGATTCTTCGCGGTGAGCAGCGTGATATGCACTGGGCCTTGCGCGTTCATCACCGCCGCGCGCAAAGCGTTTGATGCGCTGTGATGCAGCAGGTGATGCAAGTTTATCGCGGGCGAAATCACCCCCGGTCCGCGCGCTGCCACGCCAACCACCACCATCGCGATCAACGCCATCACCAACGCGCTCGCTCGACGCTGCCACGCGCCCAAGCGAGTGGGTCGACGCTCGGTGTCGGCCCAGCGCGCGGCCATCCATGTAAAACTGAATGCGACGCCGAGCAGCGTGATCACACTTCCAGCGTCAATGGTTCCACTGGAAAATTGTTGCGTGCGACGAATGGGATCCAGCGCGAAACCAACCGCGGCATTCCAAGGTTCGCCAAGCACCTGCATGGAACGCGTGACGCTGACCCACACGCCTACTGCGAGCAATGCCAGCGCAGTCGCGCCAAGACCCGATCGCACCACCACGCCCGCGGCGATTCCAATGGCGCCCGCCGCGAGACCCATGCACCACAGTCCGAACATGCCGCCAAGCAACGAGGCCCAATCCACAGTGTTGTGCAGCGATTCAATCGCGGCTTGCAATGGAAATCCAACCAACAGCACCCCCACGGACACCGCAAGCGCCAGCCATTTTGCCCAGAGAGTTGCCGAAGGTCGCGGCGGCGCGGCCAACACCAAATCCCATGTCGCATGGCGACGCTCGCTTGAAATGCTTGACGCACCCAGCAACGCAGCGGCCACCAGCACGCACCACGCGCCGATTGAAAATGATGGAATAAAATCTGCGACGCCGGTGCGCGTCGATGCATTCGCCGCAAGTGGGAGTCCGGTGAGCGCGGCGAGCGCCACCGCGAAGGACCATGCGCGGCCACCCACCAATGCCTGCCATGCATCGCGACGCGCCGTCGCGGCGAAGGCGCTCATGAGGTTTCCTCCGCCAACTTTCGAAAGGCTTCTTCAAGCGGACCGTGTTCCATATCAATGCGACGAATCGCCACGCCATCGCGAGCCAGCGCTTGCGCGACGCGACCGCGCACTTCAGGTGTGACCGTGCCTTGCGCCACGATCAAACACCAGGGCGCATCCACGCAGGGCGCGCACTGCGTCAAGCGCAAACCGCATTCTTGCAACGCCACCTCGGCGCGAATGGAATCGTTCACCTCCATCTCCAAACGCGGACTCACGCCAAGTTGGCGGCGCACTTCGTTGGGCGAACCTGTGGCGATCACACCTCCACGATCAAGCACCACCAACGCATCGCATGCAGCTTCCACTTCAGCCAATACATGCGTGCTGAGCAGCACCGCAGTGGAACCCTTCAGCGAATGTAGCAACGAACGAAAGAGCAGCACTTGTGCTGGATCCAAGCCCGCAGTGGGTTCATCAAGAACCAACAATCGCGGCGCATGCACCAACGCCGCTGCCAATCCAACGCGCTGACGAAATCCTCGGCTGACCGCACGGCATGCGCGGCGGCGCACCTCCTGCAATTCGCATTGACCGATCACGCGACGCACGCTTGCACCGATGTCGCGTGTGGCAACTCCGTGCAAGCGCGCCGACCAACAAAGAAATTCCTCCACCGTGCTTTCTGGATGCATCGGCGCGCGTTCGGGAAGCCAACCGATGCCGCGTCTGGCTTGCTGCGGTTGCAGCCACACATCGTGGCCATCCACCAGCACTCGGCCAGCGTCGGGAACGAGCACCCCCACCATCATGCGCAGGGTCGTGCTTTTTCCAGCGCCATTTGGTCCTAGAAATCCACAAATCGACCCAGGCTGCACATGAAGATGCAGGCCATTCACGGCAATTTGCCCACCAAAACGCTTGACTAGTCCTTCAGCTTGCAGCATAGATCTCTCGATAGCCGATCAGTGTACGGAACATTCACCGTTTCCACCCCTACACTTTCAACAATGACTTCACACACCCACGAGTCCGGTACTTTTGATACAGCGACGCTGCTGCAAGAACTTGCAGATGGCGTGGGCGTGGTGGATGCCAGTGGCGAAATTTTATGGATGAGCAGTCGCCTCGCCGCGCAAGAACCCGAGACCTTGCGAAAATTCGCCGACGCTGCCCGCGAGATGCTGCGTGATTTTTCAACACCTCGCCGCACGCAACTGAAACGCTTTCGCGCCAGCGGTCGAAGCTTTGAAGTCGCCGTGTCGCCGCTCGGAAGCGGAACCACCATCGACCGCGCCCTCGCCACGCTGATGAATGTCTCGCCGCGCCAACGCCTGCTCGATCGCGTGGAGGCAGTGGATGTCGCTGGCGCTGCATTGCTTGACTTGGATGCTTTTATCGTGAATCCGCTGAATGTGGCCGAGCGTTTGAAACTAATCGAAGGACGAGTCGAACATGGGCTGCGCGATTTATTCGGCGCCGCGAATTTCGAAGTGCGCCTGCTTGATCGCAAATCGCGCGTGCTTGAATTGGTGATTCATCGCGGCATCGATCCGCTGCCCATCGGCCAGCAGATGAAAGCTGAACCCGAAGGCAACGGCATCACCGGCTGGGTGGCCAGCACCGGTGAAAGCGTGTTGTGCCGCGATCCGCAACACGACACGCGTTATGTGCAAGGCATGCTTGGTTGTCGTTGCGCGTTGACTGCGCCGCTGCTGCTGCACGACCGCGTGGTGGGCGCATGCAATCTTGAAAGCGGTGATCCGCGCGCCTTCGAAGATGAGGATCGTTTGCTGCTTGAGTTGTATGGTCGCTACATCGCGATGGCGCTCAATATTTTGGACATGCTGATCGTGGAACGCTACACCACCAATCAACGGGTCAGCGGCAGTGTGCGCGAAGAAATCGCCGTGCCCGTGCGTTCGGTGCGTGAAGCGTTGGAAGCTGCAAAATCCGCCGCGCCGATCGGCCTAGTCAGCGACGCGTTGATTCGGCTTGAAACCCATCTGGGAACCCTGGAAAAACGCCTCACCGCCGCCAGCGAAGGTTTTCGTGGCGTGCTGGGTGTGGACCGCGTGGAAGGCTTGCGTTCGGATGCAAGTCTGCTGCAAGGCAAACGCGTATTGGTGGTCGATGATGAATCTGGCATCCGCGAGGCAATCTTCACCATCTTGCATCAACAAGGCGCCGATGTGGTGATGTATGACACCAGCAGCGCGGCGTTGGCAGCGTTGCGTAGCGCGACCAGCGAGGGCAAGCCCTTCGCGATGGTGTTGTCGGATGTTCGCATGCCCGAACACAATGGCTACGAAATTTTCCGCGCTGCCAAAGCCGCCGACCCGAATGTTCCGGTGATCTTGATGACGGGTTTCGGCTATGACCCGCATCACAGCATCGTGCGCTCCAGTCAAGAGGGTTTGCACTGCTTCTTGTTCAAGCCATTTCAAGCACAGCAACTTTTGGATGAAGTATGCAAAGCACTAACGCCGGAAAAACCGGAAGCGCCGTAGGCTTAAGCGACGCCGCGCCGATCCGCCACCAACACTCGATCAAGCGCCTCGTGATCTTTGTGCACCGAGCAGAATGCAAGGTCCGCGCATGACTGCACCAACGCGCGCGCGGCGGCGGCGTGCGAAGCTGCGATTTCAACAAACAGTCGACCACCGGGCTTCAGCCACTTCGCGGCCTGCCACACCAACGGCGTGACCACGCGCATGCCATCGCCGCCACCACGCAGCGCCGAAGCGGGCTCGTATTCCCGCACATTTGCCGGACATTCGTCCCACTCCGCATCGCTGATGTAGGGCGGATTTGCCACGATCAGATCGAACGCGCCGACTTCATCTGCATGCAGCACTTCATATAGATCGCCAACACGAAATTGAATATGCGTATGCATCTGATGACGGGTGGCGTTGCGTGTGGCGAGAGCAATCGCTGGCGCAACCAGATCGCTTGCGACCGCGGTGGCTTGCAACGGAGCGGTCGGCGGCTCGGCGACACCACGCCGCGGCGTGACCAACGCGGCAATCACACTCACCACCACGCAACCCGAGCCAGTGCACAGATCGAGCAGATGCACCGGGTCGTAATTGTGCGCACGCGCACGCGCCCATGCCACCGCCAATTCGACAAGCGTCTCGGTGGCTGGCCGCGGAATCAGTGTGCTGCGATCCACGGAGAATGGCCGCGCATGAAACCAACTCTCACCAACAACATATTGCACCGGCTCATGCAAACCTGTGCGACGCACCAACGCTCGCAAGCGCGCAAGTTCATCGGCGCTCGCGGGGCGATCCACCTCCATGTACAGTCGAGTGCGTTCACACTGGCACACATGGGCAAGCAATAATTCTGCACAGATACGCGGCGATTCAATCTTTCGTTGGGTGAGAAATTCGGTGATCCACTGCATCAGGCGACGAGTTGTCCAAGGCATTTCGGTGCGCGTTGAATCGGTTGACATGATCTGCTCAGTCTAGGTTCACGCGGCATGCGTTTGTTGTGAGCGCCCATGCCATGACATCGCACCGCAAAGTCTGTGTATGATCTGCGATTCGGTGAAAACAAAAGGAGTCTTGATGTCTGGCGTGACTGCATTCTTAGAAAGCGTAGCGGACATTGTGCGCAAACGAGATGTTTTTGGCGACCTTCAAATTGGTGCCTCGTCATTGCGTTGCCGCGCCAAAGACGCCGCCGCCGAGGCGTGGTACTCGCTTGAACAACAGGACAACGCTTGGCGCATCAGTTTGTATACCCGCGATCGTTGGCTCAGCGAAAGCATCGAAACTGATTTGATGCACCACGGCGATCCACTTGAGGAACTGATCGAAGAAGAATTAGTGGATCTGGGTGGTGAAGGTTCCGTGCCACCGCCAAAACATTTTCGCGCCGACGATAAAAGTTATGTCTTCAGCAATCTCGTTCCAGAAGTCTGCGATCTTGCCGAGTCCACCACCGCCGTGCATGTAGCCACCTGGCTGCTTGCCTATGAGGCGGCCTTCCGAAATCTAGGCGACATGTCCGGGAGCGACCAGGCGTAAGCATGTCCCGCCGCGTACTTATGCTGGGCTGGGAATTTCCACCGTTTATCTCGGGTGGACTTGGCACAGCGTGCTATGGATTAACCAAGGCGCTTGATCGCAGGCATGTGGATGTCACCTTTGTGCTTCCCAAGCATGTGCAATCTTCTTTCGCAAGCCATGTGCACATGGTCAGTCCTGGCGACGCGCCGGCGCATCGATCGCTGCCGCTGCCTCAAGCCGTCATGATGACCCGCGATGTGCATGCAGCGGCGCGGGCGGAATTGGGCTTGCCTCATGAAGAGATTGAAAAAATTATCCATCGCTTTTCCCGCGTGACCACGCTGGGTTTGCCGATCACTGCGCCAGAACCCTACACCAGTTCACTGGCACCCTCGTTGTTGCGACTGGCACTTGAATCGGCGGAACTTCGCCGCGTGCTGAAATTACCCGACCACATCACTCCCGAATTGCGCGCACACTTGCTCAGCGAAACCGCGGTGCAGGAAGCGGTGCCAGAGTCAGGCGGACGCGGAGCCGAGCCATTTCAACCGCGCAGCAGCGACTATGGCGGAGATTTGGTCGCCGAGAGCGAACGCTATGCGCGCTTCTGTGTGGACACCGTGCGCACTCTGGATTTTGATGTGATTCACGCCCACGATTGGCTTACCTATCCCGCGGGCTTGGCCGTCGCGCGCATGACTGGCAAGCCTTTGGTGGTGCATGTGCATAGCACCGAGTTTGATCGCAGCGGCGAGCATGTGAATCAACCGCTGTACAACATTGAGCGTCGCGGCATGCATGGCGCGGTGCGTGTGATCACGGTCAGTATGCTCACCCGCAATCTTTGCGTGAATCGCTACGGCGTGAACCCAGACAAAATTGATGTGGTCTACAACGGCGTCGATCTTGATCCGCGTGTCGCCGGCTTGGAGCCAATCAAGCACAATGAAAAAGTGGTGCTGTACTTCGGACGCATCACCATGCAGAAAGGTCCCGAGTATTTCATCGCCGCCGCCAAGCGCGTGCTGGATGTGATGCATGGCGTAAAATTTGTGGTGGCCGGCAATGGCGACCAGGCGCAGCGCATAATCGAGATGGCAGCAGGCATGGGCATCGGCAACAAAATCTTGTTCACCGGTTTCCTGCGCGGCAAGGATATTCAGCGGGTTTTTAGCATCGCCGACCTGTATGTGATGCCCAGTGTCAGTGAACCCTTTGGCATCGCGCCACTTGAAGCGATGGGCAACCGCGTGCCGGTGATCATCAGTCGCACCAGCGGCGTGGGCGAAATTTTGACCAATGTATTGAAGTGCGACTTCTGGGATGTGGATGACTTGGCCAACAAGATTGTCGCAGTGCTGCGACATCCACCGCTGCAACGCACGCTTCGCGACAGCGGCTATTGGGAAGTGCGCGGTATCACATGGGATGGTGCGGCCGCCAAGGTGGACGCGGTGTACGACCGCGCTTTGGCGGCGGTGGGCAAACACTGAATCGAATCACTGCCGAATTACAGAATGAATATATGGAAACTATGCCTACAAAGTCCGCAGCGTTGATCGGTCTTTCTTGCGCGGTGCGGCGCACGAGGCTTGCGGAAATACTGCGAAAATAGGCGACGATTCCTCTGCGCTTCGACACTAGAATCATTCCTCCTATGGCTTTCTTTTCCAAGCGGCGTTTCGGCACAGCGACTCGCAACGCACCTTTGACCGCGCAGGCCCCTGTGGATGCCTCGCTGGAGGCGTTGATCTACGCCAAGGGATTGGACCTTCTCAATCGCGCGCGCGGCAATCGCACTGGCATGCTCAGCGCCGCATTTTGGTCCGACAAATTGATGGAGTGGTCGATGAAGGACCAGGCTTTCAAGGTGCAGCTCTTTCGATTTGTGGATGCCTTTCCAATGTTGCACACTCCCGAACAAGTGCATGAACATTTGGTGGACTATCTCACGCAGCCCGGGGTGAAGGCGCCGCCAGGACTGGATCTGGGATTGAAAGCAGGCGCGTTGGCGAAGGGCTTGATGACCAAGACGGTAAGCAATCAGATCACTGGCATGGCGGGAAAATTTATCGCCGGCACCGACGCAGTGAATGCGCTTCCCAAGTTGCGCGCGATGTGGAATGACGGCCTCGCCTTCAGCGTGGATCTGCTTGGCGAGGCTTGCGTCAGCGATGAAGAAGCCGCGGCCTATCAACAAAAATACCTCAACCTGATTCAAAATCTTTCGCCGCTGGTGGCCAGTTGGCCGGCCAATGCGCGATTGGAAAGCGATCATGTTGGGGCGATTCCCCGCGTGAATGTAAGCATCAAGATCAGCTCGCTGCATGCGCGTACCGATCCGATCGACACCGAATCATCGATCGCTGGCTTGCTGAAGGGACTGCGCCCAATTTTGCTCGCCGCGCTTCAACACGGGGTGCTGATCAACTTTGACATGGAGCAATTCGCGCTGAAAGATCTGACGCTTCAGTTGTTCATGCGCTGCTGCGAAGAAATTCCATTTGAAGCTGGCATTGCGATGCAGGCCTATTTGCAAAGCGGCGATGATGATGCGCGGCGTATTGTGCAGTGGAGTCAACGCACCGGACGCGTGGTAACCGTGCGCTTGGTGAAGGGCGCCTATTGGGACTACGAAACAATTCATGCTGAGCAACAAGGTTGGCCCTCTCCCGTCTGGCCGAAGAAGGCGTTGACCGACGCCTGCTTTGAACGCATGCAGCGAATCTTTCTGGAGAGCACGCCAAAAAAATCTGGCGTGGGTGGCGTGAAGCTTGCGCTTGGAAGTCACAACGCACGCAGCATTGCTGCGACACTAGCGACTGCAGAGCGACTGGGTCTGCCACCTTCGGCAATCGAATTGCAGATGCTGCACGGCATGGCCGATCAACTGAAAGGTGCAGCTTCCGAACTTGGTCTGCGCGTGCGCGAGTATGTGCCGGTGGGTGAGATGATTCCAGGAATGGCCTATTTAGTCCGGCGTTTGCTTGAAAATACAAGCAACGAAAGTTGGCTAAAGGCAGGCTTTATGGATAACGCTGATCCAGCGCAATTACTTGCAAGCCCGCACACGGTTCGCGCACCCGAGGTGATTGACAATGCCCCCGAGCGTCACGCCTTGTCGGTGGCGCTTGCCGAAGTGGATGATGGGCGCGCGTTCTTCACCGAATCACTTCGCGATTTTTCCCAGGAAACCGTGCGCGTTGAATTTGCCAAGGCGATCTCGCGCGCGGTTGTTCCGATGGTTGCCAACGATGGCACCGCCGCAATGGCGCGCGATGCGGTCTCGCTGCTGACGAAAAGTTTTAACTCGTGGCGCGATGTGCCGGTGGTGCAACGCGCGGCGGTATTGATCAAAGCCGCCGATGTCATGCAAGAGCGCCGCGATGCATTGTGCGGCGTGATTATTCGTGAAAGTGGCAAGACCTGGCGCGAGGCCGATGGTGATGTCTGCGAAGCGATTGATTTCTGCCGCTACTACGCCCGCGAGGCGGTGCCGCTGTTTCAGCGACAGCGCTTGGGTCGATTTGTGGGCGAGCTTGACGAAATTTTCAATCAACCCCGCGGCGTCTGCGCGGTGATTAGTCCATGGAATTTTCCACTGGCGATTTGCTGCGGCATGACCGTGGCGGCACTGGTCACTGGCAACACCGTGGTGGTGAAGCCAGCCGAGCAAACCCCTGCAATTGCCCGCATTTTGTGCGAAATTTTGTGGGCCGCCGGCGCACCCCGCGATGCCCTTGCGTTTTTGCCAGGGCCGGGTGAAATTGTCGGCGCCGCGTTGGTGCGCGATCCGCGCGTGGCCTTGATCGCCTTCACTGGCAGCAAGGCCGTTGGTCTTGACATTCTGAAAGCCTGCGGCGATGTGGGCGAGAGTCAGGCATGTGTGAAACATGTGGTCTGCGAGATGGGCGGCAAAAACGCGATCATCGTGGATGCCAGCGCGGATCTTGACGAGGCGGTGCTTGGTGTTCGTCAAAGCGCCTTTGGTTTCAGCGGGCAAAAATGTTCGGCGTGCAGTCGAGTGATTGTTGTTGAAAGTGCGCACGATGCCTTCGTGCATCGATTGGTGGAAGCCACGCGTTGCCTCATGGTGGGCGATCCTGCGCTTCCAGGCACTGATATTGGTCCAGTGATCGACGCCGACGCGGCGCGCACAATTCGCGACTACATCGCCATTGGCGCGGCCGAAGGCAAGTTGGAAATTGAATTACCTGTGCCTGATGGATTGGAAGCCAAAGTCGGCAAGCCCTATATCGGCCCCACCATTATCAGCGGCATTCGTCCTGAGCATCGCTTGGCGAACGAGGAAATTTTCGGCCCCGTACTTGCAGTGATCAAGGTGCGCGACTTTGAAGAGGCTCTCGCGGTCGCTAACAACACCGCCTACAAATTGACCGGCGGCGTCTACTCGCGCAAGCCTTCGCATCTGGAACAGGCCAAGCGCGATTACCGGGTTGGAAATCTCTACTTAAACCGCGGCATCACCGGCGCGTTAGTGGGCCGTCAACCCTTCGGCGGATTCGGTATGAGCGGCCTGGGAAGTAAAGCTGGAGGCAGCCAATATCTGCATCAATTCATCGTGCCACGAGCGTTGTGTGAGAACACCATGCGCCGCGGTTTTGCCCCCGGACTTGAGTGATCGAGCGCGGGGATGACACCTGCATTGCACGCGAAATGTTTCACGCACCCTGCGATCACTCTGCGCGCACGCCAACAGCTGGCACTGCTGCGGGCGACTGCTGGCTCGACTGCCTGCATGAATCACCGCCCCGCGTGAACCCGCCGCGCCCCGCTGCCGAAAGCGAATTACACGCTCCGCGAAATCGATCGAGCAAGCGATAGCCGATCGCCTCGGCGATGTGTTGGGGTAGCACGCCAGGCGAATTTTCAAGATCAGCGATGGTGCGACCCACTCGGCGAACTTTGTCAAAGGCACGCGCGCTCAGGCCAAGTTCAACCATTGCTTGCCGAAGCAGATCGAGCGACGCAGTGGTAAGTGTGGCCGCCGCATCCAACGCCGCACCCGCAAGCATGGCATTTGGAATCTCGCCCTGCCTGCGCGTGCTGCGCTCGCGCGCCATCGCCACCCGTTCACGCATCGCGGCCGTGCCCTCCGCCGCGCGCGGGGCGACCAAAGCATCAAATGGAACCGCGCTCACTTCGATATGCAAATCGATGCGATCAATCACCGGGCCACTTAAACGCTCCAGATAGCGATCCATCGCGCTTGCTCCACCAACGCGCAGATCACCGCGCGCAGTTGGATTCATCGCCGCCACCAACAATGCCCGCGCTGGAAATCGCACCGCACCGCGCGCGCGACTCACCGTGACAAATCCATCCTCGATCGGTTCGCGTAATGCCTCCAGCACACTGCGTGGAAATTCAGCGACTTCATCGAGAAAAAGCACCCCCGCGTGCGCCAGACTCACTTCACCAGGCCGCGGAATACTGCCACCCCCAACCATCGCTGCGGCGCTGGCGGTGTGATGCGGACAACGCACTGGACGCCGCGCGATCAACCCACTGCCAGGCGGCAACGAACCCGCGCACGAATGAATGCGCGTGGCCTCCATGCGCTCATGCAGCGTCATCGGCGGAAGCAATCCTGGCAAGGCGCGCGCCATCAGCGTCTTGCCACTACCAGCCGGTCCGATCATCAACACATTGTGCATGCCCGCAGCGGCCACGCACAAGGCGCGGCGCGGACCATGCTGACCTTTGATGCGATCAAAATCTACTTCGATTATTTCGTGCAAAGCTTGCGGCGTTGTCGTGTCGTTCGATTGAATTGTGACGACACCTGTAAGCACTTGAATCGCCTCTTGCAATGTGCCCACACCCACTGCGCGCACACCTTGCACCGCCCCGGCTTCGGCAACATTTTCATGCGGAACCATCACATGCTCAAAGCCCGCTTGACTGGCCAGAATGCCAAGGCAAATGGCGCCGCGAATCGGCCGCACTCGCCCATCAAGAGCCAATTCGCCTGCGATCAGCCAGCGATCAAGCGAGAGCGGCGACGCCGACTTTCCCTGCTGCATCTTTCCTTGCTGCATCTTTACTTGCTGCATCTTTCCTTGCTGCATCTTTCCTTGCTGCATCTTTCCTTGCTGCATCTTTCCTTGCTGCATCTTTCCCCGTTGCATCATGCCGCCGGCCACCAGCACCGAGAGCGCCATCGGAAGATCGAAGGCCGGACCCTCCTTGCGCAAATCCGCCGGCGCAAGATTGATGGTGACTCTGCCGCCAGGCCAATCGAAACCGGCGTTGCTAACAGCCGTCTGCACGCGGTCGATCGCCTCGCGCACGGCGATGTCAGGCAGACCCACCAGCGTGGTGCGCGGCAAACCTTGTCCGCTTAGGTCAACTTCCACCTCGCATGGAACCGCTTCAATACCTCGCAAGGCAAATCCATGCACGCGCACGCTCATGTGCCACATGGTGACAATACCGCCAAGGTTTTCCCCCGCTTGCTCCCTTTTTTCTTGAAGATTGTCAAAGTGAATTACTTCCTAGACATGCTGCCACACGCTTACCTGCGAAGCCCCGTAACCACAATCCATTCGCATGATCGCCAAAATAAAATTTAATTCCGCTCAATTGCTTCTTGGATTTTCTGCAAACTGAGGCAACAATGGCCTGTTCGCAATGAGACCACTCGGAAAGATGTTGTTCGCCATGCTTGCCGCCCTGCCTATGTTGGGCGCAGGTGTTGTGGCAAGCAACCCTCGCGCAACCGATGCGGATGGATGGTTCGCGGGCGCTTACCCCAATGCTTCGAATTACTTTTATGCGCAAGCCGTGGCGACCAAAGTGCAATTGCAACAGGCGGTAAATCTTACATCGCTGCGCTTCTGGGGCAGCAGTGAAAATTATATTTTCGCAGGACTAGACAATGTGCGCGGCTTCACAGTGCGTTTGTATGACAGTTCGTTTGTTACACCTGCGCTGCAATATTCGGTGGTTCGTGGATCCGCTCTGAGTGAATCGCTGACAGGTCGACTGAATAGTCTTGATGGCAAGGAGTATCAATTCACACTACCCATCAGCGGACGGCTTGCATCAGGAACATGGTGGCTGCATGTTGGAGCGGTGCTGATCGATGGTGCGAATGGCGACGGTTGGATGTGGTCGCGCGGCATGAACGCTGGCTTGCGCTTTGCTTCGTACTCCAGCACATGGAGCACATGGGTCGACAACCCCAGCGACTCCGTGGCCTTTGAATTGAGCGGCGACCTTGCCTGCCCACTTGATCTTGACGGCAGCGACACGATTGACTTTGGAGATATCGTTCTTGCCATGTTGGACTTTGGTCCCTGCGTCGGGTGCGCAACCGATACCGATGCCAGCGGCACTGTGGACTTTGGCGACATCATGTTGCTGCTGCTGGAACTTGGTCCCTGCACCTAACTTGTTCAACACTTTACATCTGCCGCTAGACTCGGTCGAATGGCTCGAGTTTTATTGGTTGGTGATGTTGGTGAACGCCGCGACGCGGTGCTGCACACACTCGCCGCCGCGGGCGACAGCGTAACCGTGACCAGCGACGGTGCCGATGGTCTGCGACTCGCGCATGGATTGTTGCCCGACGCCATCGCCGTGCTTGACGCGCCCGCCTGCGACGCGCTGACACTGACGCAATCCGTGCGCCGCGATCACGCGCTGCACAGTTGCATGGTGATCGCCGTGGCGCTTCGAGATCGACACGCCCAATTGCTCACCGAAGGCGCCGATCAAACTCTTGGCGCCGGCTCCAGCGCCACCGATGTGCACGAGGCGATCGTCGGCCGCATCGCGCGCCGTCGTCAATTGCTTGAAGTTGGAAGCGCGGATGCCCGCCGTCGCGGTGCCGAAACGATGGTTGAAGTGCTGCTGCAACAACAGCGCCTGCATGGCGTGGTCGCGCTTCGAGTGGATCGACTTGACGCACTTGCCGCCGCGCTTGGTGGAGCCAACGCGTTGCTGCTGCGCGGCGAACTTCGCCAACGATTCGCGCCGTTGCTTCCACAGGGAAGCGAATTATCGATGCTCGATGATGGTGCGGTGGTGGCGGTGGACTTGAACGGCGGCACCTGCGACGAGGTCGCCGAATCACTGCTGCGTACCGCGCGACTTCCGTTGCATGTGGATGGACGCGAATTGCGCTTGCGTGTGCATGTGGGTTTCTTCACCACTGGCGCCACGCCCATCGACGCCGCCACAGCGATTCGCCGCGCCGAAGTCGCAGCGCGCGAAGTGGGCGATCAAGGTCTGCACACGCCGTGCGCTTGGAACGACGCCATGGGCGCGCGTGTATTAGGTGATCTTGAAATTTCAAGCGCCATGCGCCGCGCGGTGGAACAAGCAGAATTTCGCCTGGTTTTCCAGCCCTTGGTGCGCATGGATCGCGGCGAACCCTTTGGTGCCGAGGCGTTCATTCGATGGAACATGCCCGGCGGTGCCACCATCGCGCCGAGTCGCTTCATGGCGGTCGCCCAAGAAAGTGGACTGATCGACGACATCGGTGCATGGAGTGTGCGCGAGGCCTGCCGTCAAGCCGTGTCATGGGAACGCGCTGGTCTTCGACTTCGCGTCTCGGTGAATATCTCGCCGCATCAACTGCTGCAAGAAAGTTTTATTGACACCATGCGCCAAGCGCTTTCAGAGAGCGGATTGTCAGCCGATCGCATCGCGGTTGAAATCAGCGAGAGCGCGTTGCTGCGCGATGCGTCAACTTTGCGAACCGCGTTTGAATCGCTACGCACGCTGGGAGTCTGCATTTGCGTAGACGACTTCGGCGCGGGACTGGCGACCATGGCCAGCCTTCGCGGTTTGCCGATCAACGAAATTAAAATCGACCGCAGTTTCGTGCGCTCATTGCCAGGCACCACCGAAGATCGCATGGCTGTTGAAACCGTGTTGCGTCTTGCACACCAACTCGGTCTTCGCGCCATCGCAATCGGCGTGGAAAATCAAGCGCAATGGGCGTGGCTGAAAGAACAAGGCTGCGACGCGGCGCAAGGCTGGCTGATCGGCAAGCCGGTTGAAGCCGCGCAACTGATCGAAACCATCGCCGACCTGCGTCGAAGCCGCGGGCAGTTTGCGCCAATGCACGCAGACAAATAAAAACTCGGTACCACCTTCGGTACCAGGGTCAACAAAGACCAAGCCTCAAATATGTCTTCGCGTTTACGCGCTGAAACTGCTGCCGCAACCGCAGGTGGTGGTGGCGTTGGGATTGCTGAAGACAAACCCGCGACCCATGATCTCATCCTTGAAGTCGATGGTGGTTCCATTCACATACAAGTAACTTTTTGGATCGCAAATCACGCGCACCGTAAAAGTTTCGCCAGCCATGGTGGCGACACCGCCCGCGCTTTCGCTGCCGGCGGCTTGCGCAACCTTGGGGTCAACTCGGCGGGTGTAGGTGAACTGCCACAGTTCGTCGCTTTCCTTCTGCACTTCGGTCAGATCCAGCAGATAGCTGAAACCGCTGCAACCTCCGCCCTTCACACCGACGCGAAGGCGCACATTGTCGGTGTCTAGGTTTTGCTGGCGAATGATGGAGTCGATTTCTCGGGCCGCGGTTTCTGTGACATTGACTGGCATTGAATTTCCTTTTGTGTGTTAGTGAGCCGCTACGGTGGTGGCATCGATCGCGATGCCGTTTTTCTTTTTCCAATCTTCGATGGCGCTGCGAATGCTGTCCTCGGCCAAGACGCTGCAGTGAATCTTCACTGGCGGCAAGCTAAGTTCTTCGACAATGTGTGTGTTCTTGATGGTCAGGGCTTCATCAACCGACTTGCCCTTAATCCATTCGGTGGCCAAACTGCTGCTTGCGATCGCGCTGCCGCAACCAAAGCATTTAAACTTGGCGTCCTCAATGATGCCTTGCGGACTAATCTTGATGTGCAACTGCATCACATCGCCGCACTCGGGCGCGCCAACAATGCCAACACCTACATCCGTGCGGGCCTGCACCTCTTTGCTGCTGCCGAAACTTCCCACATTGCGGGGGTTCTGATAGTGCTCAATTACTTTGTCGCTGTATGCCATGATGATTTCCTTCTGTGTTCAATGAAATAAAGTCTAATGTGCCTGCCACTGAATTTTGCTGATGTCCACACCTTCTTTGTACAAATCAAAGAGCGGGCTCATGCGGCGAAGATGTAAAACGGCCTCGGTGATCTTGTCGATGGAGTACTCCACCTCTTCTTCGGTGGTCCAACGCCCCAAGCTTAGGCGCAAACTGCTGTGCGCCAATTCGTCGCCAACGCCAAGGCTTTTCAGCACATAACTTGGCTCAAGGCTGGCGCTGGTGCAGGCCGAGCCGCTGGAGCAGGCGATTTCCTTGATGCCCATCAACAAACTTTCACCCTCCACAAATCCGAAACTGATATTGGTGAGATGCGGCAGGCGCTTCTCGGCATGGCCATTTACCTGCGTTACTTCAAGGCGCTTGGCGAATTCGGTTTCAAACTTTTTGCGAAACTTAAGCAAGCGCTGACCTTCGGTGTCCATCTCGGCTTTACACAATTCACAGGCCTTGCCGAAACCAACGATGCCGGTCACATCCAAGGTGCCGCTGCGCATGCCGCGCTCGTGGCCGCCGCCATCCATCAACGCCTCAAGTCGCACCCGAGGTTTGCGTCGACGCACGAACAACGCGCCGACACCCTTGGGTCCATAAATCTTGTGGCCGCTCCAACTGAGCAGGTCGATGTTGTCGCGCTCCACATCGGTGGGCATCTTGCCGACCCACTGTGTGGCATCGGTATGAAAGATCACTTCGCGTTCGTGACAGAGCTTTCCAATTTCTGGCACTTCATTCACCGTGCCGATTTCGTTGTTGGCCCACATGATGCTGACCAAAATCGTGTCGCTTCGCATCGCGGCTTTCACCATCGCTGCGGTGATCACGCCATCGGCATGGGGCTCGATAAATGTCACTTCAAAGCCTTCTCGCTGCAATCGCTTGCATGGATCAAGCACCGCCTTGTGTTCGTGCATCGCAGTGATGATGTGGCCGCGATTGGGCTGGCCTTCGGGGGCTTTGGCGTACATATGCGCCGCGCCTTTGATGGCAAGGTTGTTGGATTCGGTGGCGCCACTGGTCCAGATAATTTCCTTGGCATTGGCGCCGATCAACGCGGCGGCTTGCTCGCGCGCATGATCGATGGCGCTTTCAGATTCCCATCCAAATTTGTGATTGCGACTAGCGCTGTTGCCATACATTTCGGTGAAGTATGGAAGCATTGCCTCAACCACGCGTGGATCGCATCGGGTGGTCGCGGCATTGTCCATATAGATGGGAAGTTTGGGTGGCATAAAATTCCTTATGTGCAAATGTTCGATTATGGTGTGACACTCCAGTATAGACAACCAAGCCCTTTCAAGGAAGAGTTTTCTTTAATTATGTAAGTGTTGTACTGATAGCACTTTCTTGATTTTAGGAATCGCCAAGAGGGGCGTGCGTCCACACCCCCTCGATTGGCTTCGTACTCTTCGCCACATGTTGATTATGGAAAGCCGTGCGCAGTGCGAAAACCTGCCTGGCGCGGCGATTGTGCCCACTATGGGGGCCCTGCATGCGGGTCATGCCTCGCTGATTCGGCGCGCCGCGCAGCAGCATGCCACGGTGGTAGTAAGCATCTATGTGAACCCGACGCAATTTGGCGAGACGGAAGATTTTTCAACATATCCGCGCACGCTTGAAGCCGATGTTCGGTTGGCGAACGAAGCGGGCGCGACGGCGGTGTTGGTGCCGAGTGCGGACATGATCTATCCAGAAGGTTTCGAAGTTGCGAAGCGTCAAGCCAATGCGTGGCCGCTTCCACCCTGCGCGACGCGGCCACGCCTTGAAGATGCGGCGCGACCTGGGCACTTTGGCGGCGTCTGCCAAGTTGTGGCGCGGCTCTTTGATTTGTGCAAACCATGCGCCGCCTACTTTGGCGAAAAAGATTTTCAACAATTGCGAGTGATCACGCAGATGGTGGAAGCCGACCACAATCGTTGGGGGGAACTTCGCATCGTCTCCTGCGCAACTATGCGCGACGCAGATGGTTTGGCGATCAGCAGCCGCAATTGCTCGCTCTCCGCCGATCGACGCGGCACGGCGCTTGGTGTGTTTCGCGCATTGCAAAGCGCTGCGAACGAGTCGAACCCCGCCATGGCCGAGCGACGAATGCGCGAGACTCTCACCAGTCATGGATTTGAAATCGACTACGCCGTGGTGCGCGACGCACAAACGCTGTTGCCGGTGCGCGACCTGCGCGAACCGTGTCGAGCCTTGATCGCGGCGCGATTGCCTGAGGTGCGGCTGATCGACAATATGGCCTTGCAGAGTGGGTAGCAGAGTGGGTAGCCGCGGCGCGAACAGCAGCGGGTGAATGCGCTGCTGTGGGGGCAACTTGAATGGAGCAACTGGAAACGCGTTCAGGCTTCGCGACGCACTACTTCATCGGCAAGTTCGCAAAGCAAATCGCGGGCTGGACCCGCTGGCACCGAGTCCAGAGCCAACTTCGCGGATTCCACCAATGACTGCGCGGTGGCCTTGGCTTCTTCAAGCAGGCCACCACGACGAACACGCTCGAGCAATGCCTCGCCATCACGATTGTGAATGATTGAAAGCACTTCGCTGCGCTGCCACGGAGTCGCTTGGCGAAGCAGCAAAATCACTGGAAGTGTGGTCTTGCCTTTTTCCAAATCACGGCCAAGCGTCTTGCCAACCACAGCCTCTTCGCCCGCTAAATCCAGCACATCATCTTGAATCTGAAAGGCACAGCCAGTGCGCTCGCCATACAACGCCATCGCCTGTTGAATCTGCTCGCTCGCACCGCTTAAGCGTGCGCCAAGTGAGCAACAAGTGGCGACCAACGCCGCGGTTTTACGCCGCACAATCTCCATGTAGGTGGCTTCATCAAGACTGGGATCCTCGCGTCGACTCAACTGCAATAACTCGCCTTCGCAGAGTTGGTTGGTGGTCTCGCCAAAGAGCACATTGATCGCCGGATCACCGATCAATGAACATAGATGAAAGGCGTTGCTGATCAGCCAGTCGCCAAGCATCACCGCGGTCTCGTTGCCGCGAAGACTGTTCACCGTGCGACCGCGACGGCGAGTCTCGGCTTCATCAAGCACATCGTCATGCACCAGCGTGGCCATGTGAATCATTTCGCCAACAGCGGCGGAGATGCGATGCGATTTACGAAGCGCCGCGCCATCGTGACCACCCACCGCGGCGATGCCGCTGAGCATCAACAGCGTCGGACGAAGCATCTTGCCGCGATAGCGTTCCACATGGTGCGCTAATTCGTTGACCGCTGGCAGATCGCTCTGCAATTGATTGGCGAAAATAGTTTCCACCTCGCGCAAACCACCCATGATTGCGGCGGCAAGAGGCGCGTGTCGAGCGACTGGAGAAAGAATGTATGGAGGCACCATGGGTTGAACTCTAGGGATAATGAGCGCTTATTTCTCCGCCGCGATATAGGCAATCCAACCGCCGCAGGCCTCGCCTACGCGGGTCTTTCGAAAGACGCCGTCGCCCTCGCCGCTGGCATGGTCGGTGCCCTCCCAATACACATGCGAGCTGCGAAATCCAGCCTCGGCGAGACATTCGCGAATCTCTGGAATGGTCCACAACCGCCAGTCATAGGTGAAAGCTTTTCGCAAACTGCTGCCATCGGGAAACTGAAAGTGAATGTGATTCAGAACATCTCCAGAGACCGGGTCATAGCGCTCGGTCTGCCACTGATAGGTGAATCCGTCCAAGTTACGCTCCTCGGTTTGCTCGCTGAAACTTTCGTACCCGCCGTAGCAATCGACAAACATCAGACCATCTTTCACCAACTGCGTGCGCGCATGCTTGAAGTAGGCCACCAAGTCGGCGCGCTTCTTGAAGAGGTAGTAGGAAAAGTTGAAGGCTGCAATCACATCCACCGGCTCGCTGCGCGCGCTGCGCACATCGCCTTTTTGAATGTTCATGCGCTTGGACTGCGCGGCGGTCAATTGCTTGGCTCGCTTGGCGCGGCCCCATGCAAGCACCGAAGCATCCAGGTCAAATCCCACCGCGCGATTCGTGCTGCGTTGCTGCACCCAGGTCGCGCTAAGAAAATGCGTTCCACAAAAATCTTCTCGCAATGAAGTTGCTGTGCGCTTGCGCAGCGAACGAAAAACGCGGTCGATGAACTCGCTCTCCTCGTCAGGGCTTTGCACGCTCTCCTCATAGAGCGCTTGACGGTCACTGGTGGCGGCGGTGCGCCAGTGCATGGCGGACTTGCGCGGACTTTTTCCAACGGCTGTGGTCGATGGCATAGAGGGGACAAATCTAGCGGTTTACAAGGTCGCCGTGTCGAAGCGCGCGATGCAGGGCGGCCTGCGAAATGCGCCCGATGAATACAAACGAAGCAATCAACAGCACGATGCCGATCGCCACAATCCACACCCCTTGCTGCGTGGCAAGTTGCACCAAATCTTTCGCGCCCTGCTCGGCTGCCCAATGACTGACAATGGTGGCCAACAATGTTCGCGGCGCCATGCCAACCAGCGTTCCCAGAATAAAAAGTCGAAAGCGCACACCCGCACTGGCCATCGCAAGATTGGTCAGCGAGAAAGGGCAACTTGGAGAAAGTCGAAGCAGCGACACGATCAGCAGCGTTCGCGTGGGACGCTCTTCAACAAGCGCGTGACGAATCACCGCTCCCTTGGGCCAGTGATCGATCCATTTTTCGACATCGTGGCGACCGCTTGCAAGTCGGCTGATGATGAAACCGATCGTGCTGCCGCCGAGATATCCGATCACGCACGCTGGAAATCCAAGCCACGGTCCGAAGATCCAACCAGCGACGATGCTGGGGGCGTAGGTGGGCAGAATGCCAAAGCCGCAGAGCAGGGCGTAGCAGCCTGCGAAAATCACAGCGCCAGTTGTGCGATCGCGTCCAAGCCACGCGGTGAGTGGTTCGATCTCGGCGAGTAGATAAAAACCGAGAAATGGAGGCAGCAGCACCCACAATGCGAACAACACGCCGACGCCATAGACACCATGAGCGATTTTTTTTGGCTCGGTGAGTGGTGCTGGTGGCTGAGCGTTCAAGTGATGTAATGCTTTACGGTGATGGTGCAAAGGGTGAATGCGTGGGAAGTGCGTGGGAAGTGCGTGGCGAGTGCGAAGGCGTGTGGCGGATGCGTGTTATGTGAGTGAATTTGAGTGCGAGCGTGATTTTTTCTACGGACTTTTTTCTACAACTTCTTTCTACGGACTTTTTTCTATAAACAACGCTTCACTAGAACTTCGGGGTCTCTGGCGGAACTTCGTAGGGCGATGGATAAGTGATTGGCGGCGGGGTTGGGGGTGAAGTTGGCTGAGTTGGTGGAATGATTGGCGTGGGTGCAGGTTCCGGAATTGGAACTGGCGTGGGCTCTACAACCGGTGCGGGTTCGACAACTGGTGTGGGTTCGACAACCGGTGTGGTTTCCGGAATTGGAACTGGCGTGGGCTCTACAACTGGTGCGGGTTCAACAACTGGTGTGGGTTCTACAACTGGCGTGGGCTCTACAACCGGTGCGGGTTCTACAACTGGCGTGGGTTCAACAACTGGTGTGGGTTCAACAACTGGCGTGGGTTCTACAACCGGTGCGGGTTCTACAACTGGTGTGGGTTCAACAACTGGTGCGGGTTCCGCAGGCACAGCTGATGCACTCGGGTGTCGATTGGAATTAAAATTCGCTTTGAACATCTCCCCCGATTTTAAAATCGTTGGCGCTGAAATTTCTGCTGGCACGCCTGGCTCGCTGCCCGCCGCCTTGATGGGCGCTCCTCGCGCAGCGGTCGCCGAAGCATCGACATTGAAATTGGAATCTGTCGCCGCTCCCGAAGTGCTCGCGGCGATTTCTTTTTTCTTCGCGGATGCGCCGACTGCTGGATAGACAATCGGTGGCGCCTTGCGTGCGGCCTGCAACTGCACCCCCGCAAGCCGACGCTGCACCTCATCCATGAATTGCTGACTTTGCAGCCAAAAATGCGCGGGAATACAAATCGTGCTGGTGCTGAACTGCAACACCGGCGGCTCGGTCGACTGCACCACGGCGGCAAATTTCCATTCAAATTCCTCGCGCCGCGGCTGCTGCCCAATGATCACGAGATCGCGGCGAATATCACGGCGAATCTCGACGGTGCCGGTGCTGTCGTCGCGAAAAACTTGGTTGTCAACCACCATCCAATCCGGATAGCGCGGATCTTCGGCGGTATCCACCATCGCCTTCCACACTTGATCGCGGTTGTAGCCTGGAAATTCACGCTCGGTGCTGCCACACGCCGCGAGCAATGCGAAAGATGCGAAAGATGCGAGCAACATTATTTTTCGTAGCGCACTATGCGACACTGGTATGAACCTTCTGCACATCTTCGTGCTCTTCTAATGTGTCAACTAATTTGTCGATGCGAATCATGGTCTCATCATCCACTTGCAACGCGCTCAATGGAAGAAATGCGATCTCCGCGCTCTCGGGATGAATGCCGGCGGCATCAAAGGCCTCGCGCACCGCACCAAATTTCGCCGGCTCGGTCAGAACTTGAAATCCCTCCTCCGTGCTGATCACATCATCGGCGCCTGCTTCGATGGCCATCTCCATCATGCGATCCTCCCCGATTGCCGGTGCTGGCACAAGCAGCACGCCTTTCTGAATAAAACTGAAGACCACGCTGCCGGGCACGCCAAACTTGCCGCCATTTTTATCGAAAATCGTGCGCACTTCCGCTGCGGTTCGATTCAAATTGCTGGTTAACCCCTCCACCACCATCGCCACGCCACCAGGGCCGTAGCCCTCGTAACGCACCGATTCAAAACGCTCGCCATCACCGCCGCCCGCTCCTTTTTTGATCGCCTTTTCGATGGTGTCGCGCGGCATGTTGGCGGCCTTCGCATCCAGCACCGCCAAACGCAACGATGCGTTGAACTTCACATCGCCTCCACCGGCGCGCGCGGTGACGATGATCGCGCGACTGCACTTGCTCCAGATGCGACCACGCTTGGCGTCAACCGCGGCCTTGCGATGCTTGATGTTTTTCCAGGCGCTATGTCCAGCCATGACTTAAGGGAGGGTGAGTGGAAGTGTAGAAGTTTGTAAATCTGCGGAGGCGTTTGTGTCAGGCGAAGCTACCGTGGCAGTCGGCGTGTGTCGTGCCACGACAGGTGGCTGTTGATCCTGCGCGATGGCTTGCAACTTCGCCTGCGCACGCGCGATCGCCGCGCCGTCACGCGCATCGTAGAAAGAATGACCTTGCCATGCACGCACCCCCCACAACCGCTGTTGCATTCGATCAAAGGCTTCGATCACATGGGCACGAGAACCGCGACCCGCCGCCGCTTCAACCACCTGTCGCCACACGCGCGTGGCGTGTTCGCGTTGATTGGCGCACCACAACGCATCGCCGTAGTGATCCAAAGCCTCCAGACTTGCGTCGGCGGACATGGTCGCGCGCTGCAACATTTGCAGGGCTTTTTCACAATTCGCATCCTGGTCCGGCTGCAGATACGCGAGCCAACCCGCGGTGTCCAGAACACTGGTGTCATTGGGTTGAAGGGCCAATGCGCGCTGCACAAGATCACGCGTGGTGTCGTTGATTTCTCCCCGCAACATTCGTAGCCACGCAAGATTGTTGAACGCCTCGCCAAAATTTGGATCTGTTTTTATCGCTTCCGAAAAAAGTTGCTCGGCGCTCACAAGGTGATCGGCGAGCATGAAGCAGCCAGCGAGTTCGTTGCGTTCTTTGGCATCGGAAGCCTCGGGGGTGTCGCTGAGAAATGGACGCATGCCCTCGCGCAAAGAATCCTCGCTCAGTTGCCGGGCCGCCACCACATCATCGATCTGCGCCATGATGGCGATCTGCGCGCGGCGAATCGCACGGCGCTCACCGCGTTGCGCGAGCGGTTCGATGGCGGCGAGTAACGCCAACGCGCGGCGCGGAAATTGTTCATCCAGCAAGCGCTGCGCAGATTCACAGGAAGCCACCGCCGACCAACCCTGCGCCTTCGATTGAGCCAGCGCGACCGCCTCTTGCATCGAACCACCCAGCATGGCTGCAGAGAGTGCAGCGGGTCCGGCATCAGCTGACAGCATTGCACGCGCCCCAATATTTGCAAGTAATTCTCGGCGTTCTGGCCTCTCTTTTGAAAGTCGCAGCGCCAAACTTAATGCGGTGAGTTGTTGCGCCTCGGTCAATGCATCAAGCGCCTGCACCCGCTGCAAATCTTCAAGCACATCGCCGTTGCGTTCGGCGCGCGCTGCAAATTCAGCGCGCTCAAGCAGCGCACGAGGACCCGCATCGAAGTCACCCTCGGGCGCGATCACGCTGTAAGCCTGTTCGTTGCGACCCGCAATTGAAAGTCCACGCGCCCACGCCCGGCGCCGTGCCGCGCTTTCAGGTTGCGCCACGCTCGCGTCGCGCAACGCCTGCACACCTTCAGTCAATCTTCCTTGCCGCGCCTTGACGCTGACCAATGCTTCAAGCAACGCAGGCGAGGCCGGCCGCCGAGCGCGCAATGCTTCCAACCAGATTTCTGTCTCGGGCAATTGACTGGCGGCGGCCGATGCGGTGACAAGCACCACGGCCACTTCGGAGTCGGTGGCATCTTCAAGCAACAAGGCGCGAAGTGATTCCAGAACCGGTTCGCCCTGGCCTTGCTGACCACGGCGGATGGCGTCGAAGCGATTTAATTCTCGTAATGCGACATCGTGGGTTGGTTGCTGACGCAACAATTGATACAATTCAGATTGTTCGATTTTATCTGCGGGGGAAAGTTCAAGCATGCGTCGAGTGCCTTCAAAACGCTTGCTTTCAGCCTCCCATGCACGCTCAGCGGAAAGCCGTGCCTGCGCTGGCGCCGCGCGTGCCTCGGTCGCGCGCGCTTCCGCGGTGCCAGGCGTCGGCACCAGATCCACCTTCGATCGCGCCACCCATACCTGCGCGAGTTGCGCATCGATCGCGATTGCGCGTTCGGACCACTGCTCGGCCTTAGAGCGATTGCCAAGTGCCGCGAATGCTTCGGCGAACGCTGCAGCAAGTTGCGCGCAAGCCACAGGCTGTTTGGAAATTTGCTCGACACGCGCAGCATCTTCCATCGCTGCGGCGGCGTACACAGCGACCGCGCGCAACGGCTCGTTCTCACCTGCGATCAACGGCTGCGCCAATCGATAGGCGGCCTCCGCCTCTCCACCTTGCAATTCAAATTGTGCGGCGAGCAATCGAGCCGCGGTGCGGACAGTATCGTGCGCATTCTGCTTCGCATGCACGGCGTTGGTAGTGGTGTTGGCTTGTGCGTTACTGTGAATGTTGCTTTGCGTGTTAACTTGAGTGTTGGCTTGCGTGGTGTGTGGCGGCGCTGATGCATCGAGGCGCTCATGAAGCGCTTGGCGAATCAACGATGGTGGCGCGGGGATGCAGCGAAGTGCAATCGCCATGTCCGCGGCATTCCATGGATATGCGGCGCAGTATTGACAGGCCTGGTCGATGGCTTTAGAAAGCCCGTTTCGCTCGGCAATCCCGCTGATTCTAAGCGTTAGGTCGAGGCGCGATGATGCATCATCCACTGGCAGCTGCGATGACTGACCAAGCGCATCCTGTGTGCCCAGCACCACTCTCGTGCGCGCCGCGACACGATCACTCTCGCCCAACAATAATTCAAACGCAACTTTTTCTTGCCCCGCCGATGCAAGCAATGCCATCGCCTGCGGTACACCTGCGCGACCCGGTGCGTTTATGTTCTGCAAGGCATTCGCGCAGGCAAGCGCAGCGGCAGCGTTGCGACCCTGCGCGCACAGCGACCACACAAGCCGCGGCAACGACACGCGATCCTCGACACCAGCGCCAGTCAGTGCGAATTGAAAACATTCGCTGGCTTCTTGCATCGCACCCGCCGCGACATAACATTCACCAGCAATGCGTTGCAGATCGGCGGCTTGACGCGTGATGGCTGCGTCCTGAGCACCGGTCCCTCGCAGGCTTTCATTGGCCACTTCGCGCAAACAATGCGCGGCGGCGGAGACATATCCAAGTTCACGAAGTGAAAGACCCAAGGCAACAGTCTGCGCGATCTCGATGCCTTGCAGTTGTTGCGGCGCCTCGCCAAGACGCTGCATTTGCCGCAATTTCAGCAGTCTTTCGCAGGCGACCAGCGGCTGACGCGCCCCCGCCGCATCGATACCACCCGAGCCCAACGCCTCGGCATCCAGAGGCAGCGTGACCAGCAGACGCGACCACGCTGCGGCAGCCAGATCGCGGCGACCGGCGGCGTCAAGCATGCGAGCAATCTCACGCCAGGCTTGCAAATCATTGGGGGCGCTGCGCACATATTCCGCCAGCCCGCGAACGGCGGCATCCATCTCACCACGCGCACATTGCGCTCGCGCAGCAAGTACCGCGGCGCTTGGCGGAGTCGGCGTGACCTGCGTTGCCTCACCTCGCAGTGGTGCGAGGGCGAGCGTCACCTGTTCAATCGATATATTCGCAAGCGCGGCATCTACCTTCTTTGTCTGACTCATGAACAGCGGTTGCGCCAACGGTGTGGATGGTGGCGAAGGCTGCTCCGCACGCGCTTGGGCTGTCAAGGACTGAATCGTGATTGGAGTGCGCGCAGTGCAGGCAGTCAGAAACACCACGGCGCACCACACCGCCGCTTGCATGCAATGCCGACTTGCGTCGGCTGCACACATCACTTTTTCTTCTTGCCTAACCGCGGCACACGACCGCTGGCCAAGAATCGATCGCTGGCTTTTCGCAGCGCTGTGTGGGCAGAAACAGCATCTTCTGCAAGCACATGACGCGAAAGCAACGCCGCCACTTCCACTGGATCTGAGGCCTCACTTAACACTTCGGCCTCCACCAACACATCAACTGTGGCCTGATCCACCGGCACGCCGTGGATGCCAAGACCCAGCAGTTGCGTGCGCGATGCGACGAATGGCGTGATGCCCGCGAGACCTTCGATATACGCCTTGGCATCGCGCTTGGTGATGCCGCGCAAACGATCGAGACTCATCTTGTGTTCGCGCTTGTAGAGATCCATGAGTGTGCGACGCATCAACGCGCAGCGATCCCATGCCAGCGGATAGCGCACTCCGATCATGCCCATCTGCTCCTTCACCAAACTCACGCGCAGATCGTTCATGTCGACCGCACCTCGCATCAACTTGTCAAAGGCATTGCTGCCCTGCTCGTCGGTGGCGTCGGCCATCATAAAACTTTGCACCAACAACTCCACCAAATCGATAGGTGGCGTGGGCGGAGTGGTGGCATGCGACTTGAGTAACTGGTTGAACTTTCCGATCGCGAGTTCGCTCTTCATGGCTGTAGCCGTCATGGCGTTCCTTCTTGCGGTTGAGTGGGAGTGACATCGGACAGGGTGACATCGAGCGCCGCCTGCCGTTTCAGTGATTCGTCAATTTCAAATTCAAGGCGCGGCATGCGGCGAATTTCCACATGTTTATACATGCCTTCTTTCAAGTGGCCCGCGGCGTGGCGCAACGCGGCGACGGCGCGCGTGCTTGCCGACTCGGGCAACACCGACACGCCCACGCGCAAGGCCTGTCCATCGGGCGACAACGATGCGCTGGCAACTGTGAGCAGCGTGCCATCCAACCGCGGATCGCTCAGGCCTTCGCTGAGCACCTGCTGCAATGCGCGACGCAACGCGCTCACAACACGCTGCGAGCCATGATCATGCTCTCGTTGGTGGTCTTCTCGTTTCATCGCTTCTCAGGTAATGAACGACTGACAGTTGTGGTGCGGTAGCACTCCAACACATCGCCTTCCTTGATGTCGTCGTAGCCCACGATCTTCATGCCGCACTCGTTGCCGGAGCGAACTTCTTTGGCATCGTCCTTGAAGCGCTTCAGCTGCTCCAGTCGACGATCCTTCTCCACCACGATGCCGCTGCGCGTGACACGAATTTGCGCGTTGCGTTCGATCACACCATCGGTCACATAGCAACCTGCGATCATGCCAACCTTGCTGATCTTGAAGACCTCGCGCACTTCGGCGTGGCCCAGCACTTCCAAGCGAACTTCAGGCGCCAACAGACCCGAGGTGGCCTTGGTGACATCATCCACCAGTTCATAAATCACTTCGTAGAGGCGGATTTCCACCTTCTTTTGCTCGGCCAAGCTGCGCGCCTTGCCGCTGCTGGTGACATTAAAACCCACGATGATTGCGTTGGTTGCGGAAGCCAGCGCCACATCGCTCTCGTTGATACCGCCGACTGCGCAATGCTTCACGCTGACTGCGACTTCTTCGGTCTTAATCTTGCTCAGCTCTGCACGCAACGCTTCAGCACTGCCCTGCACATCGGCCTTCACGACCAAGGCTAACTCCTTCACCTGGGACTTGCCCATGTGTTCGAAAATATTGTCCAAGGTGATTTTGGGCGCCGCAAGTTCGCGTTCGCGCTCGATGCGACGACGCTCGCTGGCTGCGGCCTCGGCTTCCTTCACACTTTTGGTGCAGAAGAAACTATCGCCAGCGTCCGGCAGCAGATCGATACCGCTGATCGCCACCGGCGTGCTTGGACCCGCTTCATCTACACGCTGACCACGATCATTTACAAGATCGCGAATGCGTCCATAGGCGCGGCCGATCACCACAAAGTCGCCGCGCTTTAACATGCCCTCTTGCACGATCAGGCGCGCGACCGGACCACGGCCCTCTTCGACCTGCGCTTCCAGCACAGTGCCCTGAGCCACGCCACTGAAGTCGGCCTTTAATCCCAGCAATTCCGCCTGATAATCAAGCACATCAAGCAATTCTTGAATGCCCGTTCCATCGGTGGCGCTGGTCTTCATCACCTCGGTCTGACCACCCCACGGCACCGGATTCAAACCGTTGGCGGCAAGCTGTCCATAGATGCGTTGAATATTATTTTCAGTCGCTTCGCGCTTGTCGATCTTGTTCAACGCGACCACGATGGGAACTCCGGCAGCCTTCGCGTGATTGATGCTCTCGATGGTTTGCGGCATCACGCCGTCGTCGGCGGCGACCACAAGCACCACGATGTCGGTCACCTTCGCGCCGCGGCTTCGCATGTGCGTGAAAGCTTCGTGACCTGGCGTATCAATAAATGTGACGACGCGATCATTGTCTCCGGCCTTCACAGGTGTCTGGAACGCGCGCGTGGCCTGCGTGATGCCACCCGCTTCGCCCGCGGCGACATTGGTGTTGCGGATGCGATCGAGCAAACTGGTCTTGCCGTGATCGACATGGCCCATGATGGTGACCACGGGACTGCGCGAGCGCTCATCGGTGCGTATACGCTCCTTGAAGCCAGCCTCGATGATTTCATTCACGCTCTTGGCTTCTTCGATCTTCAGTTCAACATCAAACTCAAGCATGGTTTCCAGGGCTTGATCAGCGGTAATGACGCCATTAATCGTGGCGACAGTGCCTTTGAGGAAAAGTTTTTTCAGAATGTCGCTGGCCTTCACGCCGGTCGCGGCGCTGAGTTCTTTAATGTGAATCGGCTCGGCGATTTTCACTGGACCCGATGGCGGCCCCACCTGCTTTTGCGTTGGCATCATGCCACGCTTGTCTGGTGTGCGCTTATGATTGCGCATAAATCCAGTCGCACGACTGAGACGACTATCGCGATCCGCCAAATCTTGCGCACGCCATGGCTCGGTGGATGTTGCCGCACCCTCTTCACGCGGCCGCGCACCTTCGCCAGCTTTCGCGCGTCGCTGGGGCGGACCACCACGACGAGCATTGGGACCAAGATTGCGATCCATTGGCGAAGCACCGGCACCGGTGCCTGCGCCTGCACCTGCGCCGCCACCACCAAATCGTGGACCGCGTGACATTGGTGGTCCTGTTCGCGGCCGAGGCGCAGGAAGATTTTCTGGCTGCTCAACTCGAATTAATTTCGGTCCCGACATCAAAGATTTTAATGGCTGCTCCAAACGCGGACCAACTGGGCGCACATCTTTCGGGCGAGTGGGCACATTGAAAACAGGTGGCGGTCCAGGCTTGAGCACTGGAGTCCGAATTGGTGGTGGCGTGGTTGGGTGCGTCACCGCGCCACCATCGATGTGGCCAGATCGCACGATCGCTGGCGCGATTTTGGCAACAACGGCTGCAGAATCAGGCTGATTCGGTGTGTGCTGTGTCTGTGGAATTACATGCGCCTTTGCGGTAACCGCGGCAGGCTGATCGATGACATTGGATTCCACCGGCGCGCTTGAATGAATCGCAGGTGCGTCCACCGCGTCGACTGCGGACATTGCAACAGGCTTCTCAACGCGTGGCTTCACCACCACAGGTGCGGGTGGCTCGACAACTTTTGCCGTGCCGCGCTTGGCTTTGGCCGCCGGCGTGCCAGGCTGCTCTTCAACAGCTTGCTGCTTGACCGCAACAGGCTTGACAACTATTTCTACTGCGACCGCGACGCCACCAGCACCAGGAAACCATTCACGAATGGACTCGGCCAACCCCGCCGACACCGTCGACTGTGGCTGCTTGACATCATCAATGCCTTCAATGGCGCATCGAGTGATGATGTCTTTCGAAGCAACGCCAAGTTCTTTGGCGAGCTGCGAGACTCGTACTTTCGCTGGTTTGCTCAAATGTTTCTCCTGTATTTTTGTCGCCGATAATTCCGCATTCGTCTACACATGTATCTACGCATGCATCGACGCATTTATTTCATGCATCGCATGCATCTCATTCGTGTCACACCACTTGCCTTAACTGGCCGCCGGTCCTCCGCCCAAAATATCGTCGGCCGCATCTTCCGAAACTTGATCAGGTGTCTGCGCAGTGCCGGCGCCAAGCAAGGCATCAGCCTCGGTGGCTTGCTCTGCTGCGCGAATATCCGCCAATTCCTTCTCTTTTGCCTGCTCTTCGGCGACAATCTTGGCGCGGTCGCTGCATGCGCCCACGATCGCGTCGGCGATCTCGGGGGTTGCCTGCAATTCAGTTTCCAGCATTTCTGGACCGACTTCTTCCACATCAAAGACGCTGATCAAACCAAGCGTGCCCATCTTGTCAAGCATCTCGTCGGTGATGCCTTCGATGGGTCGCACAGTTTCTTCAAGCGTGGCTAAGCCCTTGCTGAATTCTTCGGGAGTAAGAATGTCGACATCCCAACCGGTCAAGCGCGCGGCGAGCCGCACATTCTGGCCGCGACGACCGATCGCCAAACTTAATTGGTCATCGCGCACGATGATGGTGGCTCGGCCAAGTTCAAAGCACAAACTCACCTCTTCAACTTCGGCGGGCTTCAGCGCGTTGGCGATTAACACCTGGCTGCTCTCGTTCCAACGCACGATGTCGATCTTCTCGCCACCGAGTTCATCCACGATGTTGCGAATGCGACTGCCGCGCACGCCCACGCACGCGCCGACCGCATCCACCTTACTGTCCACGCTGCTCACGGCGAGCTTGGTGCGGAAACCCGGCTCGCGGCTCATCGCCTTAATCTCGATCACACGCTCGGCAACCTCTGGTACTTCAGCTTCAAAGAGACGGCGAATGAAATCAGGATGCGCGCGACTGAGCACGATTTTCACCTGATGACCAGCGTCGCGAACATCCAAGATTAAGCAACGCACGCGGTCGCCAGGCTGAAACTGCTCGCCCGGAATCTGCTCGCTTCGCGGCATAAATCCCTCGGCGCGATCCACCTGCACCACCAACGCGCCGCCTTCGTAGCGTTGCGCGGCGCCGGTGACCAACTCACCTTGACGCTTCACAAATTCCTCGAGCAAACTGTTGCGCTCTTCTTCGCGGAACTTCTGAATCATCACCTGCTTGGCGGTCTGTGCCGGAATGCGGCCCATCGACGCCAACGAAATTTCTTCCTCGCCGCCTTCGGGCATGTTGCGCCAGACGCGCATCGCGCCATTCAAGCGATCGATGGTGCAACCAAATTCCTCAAGATCAAGACTGTTGAAATGCTTACGGGCCGCGCTGATCATGGCCTGCTCAAGATCTGAAATTAAAATCTCGCGGTCAATGCTGCGGTCGCGGGCGATGCTGTCAAGAATTCGGAGTGTTTCGCTGTTCATCGGATTGTCTGCCTTGTGGTTGAGTTGTCTGAAATTGTTGAAGTTTAAAGTGGTCGAAATAGAAATGAGAAATAGAAATGAGAACATAGAAGATGTCGCGCGAGTGACCAAAACCAATCACCGCGAAAACGAACACGGGCCACGCTCGGCGCGGTGCCGTGGCGTGACCCGTCCACAAGTTTCACCACACCTATGGTGAAACCCAGACGCCTGCGTGCGGGCCGCTACAGAGCGGACTCCTTACAAAGGCGAATCTCAAACCTCGTCGGTAAACCGACGAGATTCCCAATCACAACCTGAACGCGGGGTCGCGTCATAGGGTGTGGGGGTTGGGCGAAGCGATGTTCATCTGAAGAATCATGCACATTCGATCGAGAAGCGGACGAGACCGATCACACGAAGGATCGGTAGGGGTCGGATTGTAGCCGATTTTGCCCTTTTTCTCAACTCAACCACCGAGAAGCTGATTTCCAAGCCCCAGGAAGCGCCAGTGCTACGCTCGCAGCATGTTTGCAATCCTCCGACTTCGCATGTGCGCCATCGCCACCCTGCTTGTCTCCATTTCGGCGATTGCCCAGGTGCCTACGGGCAGTCCGGGGCTTCCAATATTCAGCGGAAAAAGCCAAAAATCAGCGGCAAATACTCTTACCGACAGTGCCAGCGTGGTAAAGGTGTCTCTGGTGCAAGCCGCTGATTCTGCGAGCGCCAACGGCGATCTTGTGGTGGCGGTGCGACTCTCAATTGCCCCAGGTTGGCATGTCTGGAGTCATGCATCACAGGCGCAAGCACTGCCTGGCGCGGTAATTTTTGACGGCGCCGTTTTTTCCGCGCTTTCGATCACGCCATCCAATGGGGCGCTGGTGCTGCTTGGATCGCAATGGCCACAACCCCGTGCGGCCAAAGCCGACATCGGCAATGGCCCCCACGACTACGCGGTGTATGAAGGATCGGTGAACATCTTCGCGCGAGTGGGTGTGGGCGCAAACGCTTCGGGAAAGGTGGAAGCCGCGCTGCTGCTTGCGTTGCAAGCTTGTAATGCAAGCACTTGTCTTGCACCAGCTGATATTGAATTACCGATTTCGGTGCGGGTCGCCGCGAATGCCGCATCGAACAGCGGCGCGGCGATCGCAAACAATCCTCTCTTCGCTAACTACGACCCCGCACGCATGGTCGCGATGGTTGCGGCAACATCCTCTGCGAAGCCAGAGCATTCGGCAGACGACGCGTTGATTCACTTTGATTTTTTCGGTACCAACTTCAGCGTGGACCCACGCGGCATCGGCTTCGCGTTGGTGTTGTTGGTTGCCTTCATCGGTGGCATGCTTTTAAATTTCACGCCCTGCGTGTTGCCAGTGATTCCATTAAAAATTATGTCACTTAGCGCGGTGGCAGGCGATCGATCGCGATGCCTGCGTTTAGGATTTACCATGAGTGCGGGCGTGGTCGCGTTTTGGATTATGCTGGGTTTGCTTATCGGTGGATTTAGCGGATTTACCGCAGCAAATCAACTATTTCAGTATCCATGGTTCACCATCGGGCTGGGTTTATTTATTGCGGTGATGGCCTTTGGTATGGCTGGATTTTTCAGCGTGAACTTGCCGCAGTGGGTGCATTCGATTGAAGCTACGCATGAAAGTGCAGGCGGAAGTTTTGTGATGGGCGTGATGACCGCGGTGTTAAGCACACCCTGCACCGCACCCTTGATGGGCGCCGCCGCAGGATGGGCTGCAAGCAGTGGAAGCATCGCAACAGTATTGGTTGTCTTTGGAACTATTGGTTGCGGTATGGCATCGCCATACGCACTGCTGAGTGCGTTTCCACACTTGGCAAAAAAGATGCCGCGCACAGGGCCAGGGAGTGAAGTAGTAAAGCAAGTAATGGGCATTCTTTTACTTGCGGCGGCGATCTTCTTTATTGGCGCTGGCGTGAATGGATTGCTTGCGATTCCAAGTTTGCTGCATTGGTGGATCATGGGTGCACTTGGCGCGTGGGCTGGTGTGTGGTTGGCGTGGCGCACGCTGTACATCGCACGCAGCAAGGTGCGCCGCACTTTCTTTGTGGTGCTGGGTCTGTTGATCGCAGCGATCAGCCTGAGTGCGGCGCGTGAACTTGGTACCGATCATGGTCGCATCGCATGGGTGCGTTATTCCGAGCAGGCGTTCCAGCAGGCCAAACAAGAAGTAAGCGTTATTGTGCTGAATTTCACTGCGGAATGGTGCTTGAACTGCAAGGCGCTGGAGCATGGCGTGCTGGATCGCGCAGATGTGAGTGGCGCGATATCGCAGCCCGGCGTGCGGGCGATCAAGGTGGACATCACCAACCGCGCGAGCGCTGGATGGAATCTTCTGCATCAATATGATCGCGTCAGCATTCCACTTTTAGTGATTCAAAAAGCAGATGGAACTGTCACGCTGAAAAGTGACGCCTACACACCTGATCAAGTGATCAAGGCTTTGCAACAGGCGCAGAAAAATTAATTTCTGCCAGCGCCTCGGCCTCGTGCCGATCACGCACACTCATGCGCATCACTGGATCTAAACCAAATGAGTCGTCGGCTTTCATCGCCATCACCGCATAGACACTGGCATCGTCGCGACCAAGCGCCTTGGCCATGCGCGCGGCGCGCAACCATGCATTGGCGGCACGCAAGTCGAGAGCTGTCACCGCCAAGGCGCGTTGCATGGCGGTGGAACGGTCGCTCGGTTGCTGTGTTGCCAGCGCGCGAATTTCCCATGCCAGCGCGGCGGCGTGCAATGCATCAAGGCGCGTAGCACCTTGCATGCTGGCACCAAATCGCACTGCATCATCAGCGTCATTGGCGGCAACAAGAAGATCGGATTTGCCTTGTACAGAGCCAATTCCCTCTGCGCTTGCAGCCCGAAGCATTTGGTCGCTGGCCAATAATCGACTCCACGGTCGCAACGCGTCAGCGGCGTTACGCCGGGATTTTTCTGGCGAAACATTCTTCACATTGCGCATCGAGTCGCTAAGTTCGTGCGCGGCAATTTCCATTGCATGCTCCATGCGTTGCTGCCCGACGCTGGCGAACATGCACGCCGCGGCGGCGATGCATGCCGTCGCGCTTGCAATCGCACGCCAGGTGATCGAAGGGCGAATCCGAATCTCCTGCGAATCATCATGCAGCGCATGCGAAGGAACCGCCGCGCCAAGCATCACCAGCAGCCATGCGCATGAGCCGGGATTCCACAGCGTCATTTCTACTTGCGCTTGAGAGATGATGACAAGCGCAGCAGGAAAAAGTAGATGCGCCCCGGACGAACGCGTGCAGAGCAGCCGCGGTATGAACACCACCGCAGTGCCTGCCCATGCCATGCCACCCACCAATCGCACCAACAATGATTCGGCGTCGAGTGTTTGTATTTCCGCGCGCAACGCAAGCACCAGCGCCGCAAACACCACCAACAAGACAACGCGTTGTGGCATGCCATCGCGCGCGGCGGGGGTTGGAAGTGGCGTGGATTCCATCGCGGCTCCACGCGCGGACCACAGCAAAATCAGCAGCGAAACAGCGATCCATACAAATCCCCACGCGCCAAGTTGTGCCACCCAATCCACAAATGCGGCGTGTGCGCTTTGCACAATTTCAACTGCCTCAATTGGACGCAGACGCGCACTGGCATCCTTGAAACCTTCGCTGCCAGTGCCAATCCATGGATGCTCGAACCATGCGCTGTATGCAGTTTGCAAATAATGCCAACGAAAAAGCAGACTGTGTTCGCCAGGCATCACGCCAGCAAGAAGAGTTCCGCGCATCAACGCTGCCGCGCTTGATGCCACCACCACAACAAGCGTTGCTCCGACCACCACGCCTGCACGCGGACGAATCCATCGCAACATCACCACTGCCGCAAATCCGATACACAGCGCGGTGGTTGCTCCTTTGCTTCCATTCACGATCACAGCGACTGCACATACTGCGGAGAGCCACATCCATGACACGCCCTTGCGTTCTGCAGTGCGTGGCAGACCCGCGATCGCAGTCGCCGCAACCGCGAGCACTCCTGCGAAAATATTCGCCAGACCAAACCATCCCGTCATCTCGCGCTGCGAAAGTCGGCGCAGATAACTCTGCGCTTGCGAGCCGGCAGGATCCCAACCTCGATCATTGAAATAAGCGATATCGCCGCCGTTTTCGTGGAAAAACTGCAGCGTGCTTGGATGCTCTTGAAACCATTGCCACGCCCCGCGTGTGAGCCACAGACAACTGACACCCAGCATGGTGGCCACCATTGAACTCCATGCAAGCCGGGCTTGCTGCCGCGGATTGCGAGCCACCGCGACCGCCGCGGCGCATGCGATCCACGCCACGATCCAATTCCAACCACGCCAACCAATCGCATCCATCGTGTTGGTGTTGCCCAAGCGAATCGCGATCGCACCCAACGCCGCCAACGCGACCAACATCGCCGCGCGTCCAGCAAAGGCCAGCAACATCGCGCCACTGACCGTGGCGATGCATGCGTCAATGGCAAGACTTCCTGCGGGTCCGAGTCCCGCGAATGGATTGGGATCAAGCACCGGATCCACATCAAACCATGGCGTGGGTGTGAATGAAATCAGCGTGCGTACACAGACCAGCGCCGCCAGCACCGCACCCAGGAACACTGGCCACGATCGCTTCATCGGCGAAGCAATCCTTCCGCTGCGGCGAGCACGCCGAGAGCCAAGATTGTTTGCGCGATCACCAGGCATGCTTGCCACGGTGCGGCGCCTCCAAGCGTGACGCCACCGATACCAATCACCGCCGCCAACGCCCAGATCACCAGCACCGCGCCGCGCTTGGAAAACCCACGCTGCACCAAACGATGGGAAAGATGCTGCTGATCGCCAACCATCGGACTGCGCCCTTGTCGCCAACGCACCACGCTCGTTGCGAGCAAGTCGTAGAGTGGAATCGCCAAGACCACGATCGGCGTCAGCACGCCATACCAATGGGTGCCCAATGCGTAGGTGGCATCATGGGGATCGGTGAAGGTGCAGCGCACCGCCAGCGCCGCTAGCAACAACCCCAGTGGTTGACTTCCACCATCGCCCATGAAGATGCGGGCGCCACCACTTGGTAGAAAATTGAATACTAGAAATCCTGACAACGCTCCGGTGAGCAACGCGAAGAGCGCCGCGATAAACCACTGCTGCGCCGCCAACGCCGCGGCCATGAACAGCAACGCGGCGATTGCGCTGACGCCTCCGGCGAGTCCATCCATGTTGTCAAGAAAGTTGATCGCATTCACCATGGTCAACATCCACAGCACACCCAACGCCACACTCAGGCCAACGCCCCAACTTCCATAGTGATCAAGCAGCGTCAACGGCCGCACATCGGCAAACCATGCAAGCGCGAAGGCGGGCAGCACTTGCAGCAGCAATTTCATGCGCGGTCCCATCGCGCGGCGATCATCGATGACGCCGGCGATCAACAACCACAGCATGGCGCAGAGCAGTGTCCACCCAAAAGTTTGCCCCTCGTGCAAACGAGTGGCGAAGCTCTCGGCTCCCTTCCACACTTCGCCAAGATGCAGCGGAGTAGCCCCCGAAAGAATCAGCAGCCCCACCGCCAGTGGCAGCGTGAACGCCAGCACGATCGCCACGCCTCCAATATTGGGCACACCGCGAAGTGCCTTAAAATGCCCTGCAAAACCAACGGAATCAAGAGTGTTCAACCGCCGCCCCACCGCGATCATCCACGCCGTGAGCGGCAACGAAAGCAGCAAGCCAACCAACATGAGAACAGGCGAAAGCCACAACATGCCGCTAATGTAATCGCTGATGACCATCAAGCGCATCACCGTCTACTGCAGCAGCAGCATGAGTCTGGAGCCAAAGTTTTTCGAAGCCGCCACGCAACTCGGGCAATCGATGGGTCGCCGCGGCCTGGAATTGGTCTATGGCGGCGGCGGCATCGGCCTGATGGGTGAGTTGGCGCGTTCGCTCAAGAAGTCCGGCGGCCGCGTGCACGGCATCATCACCAAACGCCTGCTCGCGCTTGAGCAGGGCTTCGAAAGTTGCGATGAACTTGAGGTGGTGGAGACCATGGGCGAGCGCAAGCGTTTGATGTCTCTGAAAGGACAGGCCTTCATCGCGTTGCCTGGTGGTCTGGGAACTTTCGAGGAATTTTTCGAGGTGCTTGTGCAACGCCAAGTCGGAGAGCATTGCAAACCGATCGGCCTTGTCAATCTTGATGGCTACTACGACCCGTTGATCGGACTGATCGATCATGGCATTAAGCATCGCTTCATCAAACCGGCGGTGCATCACCTGTTGCAGGTGCATGAAAATCCAGAACTGGTGCTTGATGGTGTGTTAAGCGCAGAGCCATTTGAAATTGATCCCGATCGTTTTCTTCCAATGGGCAAGGGATGAGCGCGGCCCCGCTTGGATTGATCGCTGGCAGCGGTGAATTACCTTTATTGGTGGCGCGAGCGGCGCGGGCAGCAGGCCGTCGCGTGATTTGCGTTGGAATTTACGACGCATTCGATCCGCGCTTGCCGGCCTTGTGCGATCAATTTCACTCGGCGGGTTTGGTGCAAATTGGCCGATGGATTCGCTTGTTACGCCGCGGTGGCGCGCAGGAAGCGGTGATGGTTGGTGGCGTTCGCAAAGCGCGCATGCATGATCCACTGCGTGTGTTTCGACACCTTCCCGATCTGCGCGCGGCGTGGCTGTGGTACCGTCGACTGCGTCACGACCGTCGCAACCACGCAGTGCTTGCGGCGGTCGCGGATGAACTCGCCGCCTGTGGAGTACCGTTGATGGATTCAACAACATTCATTCAAGAGCATCTCGCGACTTCTGGCATCATGGGCCGTGTGCAACCAACCGAGGATGCTCGTGCGGATGTCGAATTTGGGTGGCCGTTGCTGCTTCAATTGGTGGAACTTGATGTGGGTCAATCCATGGCGGTGCGTGATCGCGATGTGATCGCGGTCGAAGCGATCGAAGGAACTGATGCGATGATTGATCGAACACGCACGCTGTGTCGCGCGAAGGGATGGACCTTGTGCAAGACTGCGAAAGCTGGACATGATCGACGCGCAGATGTTCCCACGATCGGTGTGGCGACCATCGAACGCGTGGCCGCGGCTGGATGTCGCTGCGTTGTGCTGGGTGCAGGGCAAGTGATTTTGGTCGATCGCCCCGCTGTGATTGCCGCCGCGGATCGCCTTGGAGTGGCGATTGTTGGGCGTTGACACTATTTTTTATTGCCTTTTCGCTTTGTACAGAGTGTGATGCGCATCTGGAGATTCTAAAAAATCTCGAAGTTGGCCGCATTGGTTGCGCTGCCAGCCCTGCTTTCATTTGAACGCGTTCGTAGCATGGAGTTGGTGAAGAAGCAGCGACCACTCCCGCGGGGCGATGAAGTTGCACGCCAACTCGGCGCCATCGTTAACCCATCTTCGGGTGATGCGCAGTCGCACGCCAGCGAGCCTGCGCTTGCAAGCCGCGCCGGGTTCAAGATGCAACACGCATTGCAATCATTTGCTTTCAATGTGCAAGGCATGGCGGTCGCCGACTTCGGTTGCAACATCGGCGGCTTCACCGATGTGCTGTTGCGCGCTGGCGCCGCGAAAGTTTTTGCGATCGACACCGGCTATGGAACACTCGCGTGGCGACTTCGACAAGATCCGCGCGTGGTCACCATGGAACGCACCAACGCGTTGCACGCCGCGGCGCCATCGGAGGGTGTTGATCTGGTAGTGCTCGATCTTGCCTGGACTCCGCAGCGGCTTTCGGTTCCGGCGGCGTTGCGTTGGCTGCGACCGGATGGCCGCATGATTACGCTTGTGAAACCTCACTACGAATTGCGCGACGAAGAAAAAGCTTGGCTTGATCATGGGTTTCTTCCGCATGAGCGCGTGGCGGGCGTGGTGGATCGCGTGCGTCGTGAGATGGCAGGACTCGGCGCGCAGGTGCTGGCGGAGACTGCCTCGCCAATCACCGGTGGAAAAAGCGCAAAACGCGCTGGTTCTCCTGGCAATATGGAATGGCTCATGCTTGTGCGCGCATTGCCACGCTGAATTTTTTCGAGCTCCGCGAGTGCGTGGCGTCTGGTGAATGGCGCGGGAAGTTGAGTTACCCTTGCACCATGCGCACGATCCACCCCACTGCTGTTGTCGCACCGCCCGTGCCTGCCTTCGACGCACTTGGCGATCCCACCGGTTGGGACGGTGCGTCGGGTGTGGCCAACGCGGTGCATCTCACTTCTTGGATTGAGAGCAACCGCGCCACCATGGTGCCGCCAGTTGGCAACAAGTATCTGTACAGCGGCCAGGATTTTTTCATCATGATCATCGCCGGACCCAACGCGCGCAACGATTATCACATGACCAACAGCGAGGAATTCTTTTTGCAGTTGAAGGGTGATGTCTCGATCCGTGTGCGCGACGCGCATGGCATCCGCGATATTCCGCTGCGCGAAGGCCATGCATTGTTTGTTCCTGGTGGCGTGCCGCATCGACCACAGCGTGGTCCCAACACACTGGGACTTGTCGTGGAGCGTCGACGCCCCGCGACCGAGACCGAGCATCTTATTTTTTATTGCGACCACTGCGACGAACTTGTCTACGACAAAGAATTTGCATGCGACGACATCGTGCGCCACTTTTGCGAGGCGATGGAAGAATTCTGGGCCACGCCAACGCTATGCACCTGCCCTAAGTGCGGCAAGCGCATGACCAAACCTGCGCCAATATCAGCTTAAATTGCCTGCGTCATCACTCTTCAAGCGCCGAAGTGCAGCCGCGTTGGGTTAAAAAAATTGCTGCGCGGGATTTTTTTGTTGCCTGGCGCTTCCGCGTCGCCGCCAGAAGCATGGCGGCGATTCACACGGCGGGTGCGCACCGCCCACGCGCTAGCATTCGTTCATGCTGCGCCCGAGCACCATCGATTTGCACACCCATATGTTGCCGGAGCATTGGCCTGATCTACGCGAGCGTTATGGCTATGGTGGCTGGGTCTCGCTGCAGCACTGCGCCAACTGCCGCGCACGCATGATGATTGATGGCACCTTGTTTCGCGAAATCGAATCCAACTGCTGGGATGCCGAGCGGCGCACTCAAGAATGCGATGCCTCGGGTGTAGACATGCAGGTGCTTTCCACGGTGCCTGTGATGTTTCGATATGGCGCGAAGGCGGCGGATGCGTATGACCTGTCGCGCATACTGAACGACCATCTCGCTGGCGTGGTGCGCGCCTCTCCGAATCGATTCACCGCGCTTGGCACTGTGCCGATGCAAGACGCCGACCTTGCGGTGCGGGAGTTGCATCGTTGCATGCACGAACTGCATATGCCCGGGGTTCAAATTGGAACCAACATCAACGGCAAGGATCTTGACGATGCCGCCTTCGCGCCCTTCTTTGCGGCGGCAGAATCGCTGGGCGCGGCGGTATTTGTGCATCCCTGGGAAGTGGTCGGAGCAGCAGAAATGCCCAGGTTTTGGATGCCTTGGCTGGTCGGCATGCCCGCAGAAACTTCGCGCGCAATCTGCGCATTGGCCTTTGGCGGAGTGCTGGATCGTCATCCAACATTGCGCTTGTGCTTCGCGCATGGCGGCGGCGCATTTCCCTACACGCTTGGTCGCATCGAGCGCGGATTTTTGGAACGCCCAGATCTCTGCGCCACGCATTCAACCACGCCTCCACGCGAGCATGTGGCGCGACTTTATTTTGACAGCATCGTGCATGATCCCGAGGCGCTGCGATATCTGGTGAAGACAGTCGGCGCCTCGCGCATCGCCATGGGTTCGGACTATCCATTTCCGCTTGGCGAAAAATCGCCAGGCGGACTGATTCGAAATGCCGACTGGCTCTCCAAGCAAGAACGACAGCGGATGCTCGCTGGCACCGCGATTGAATTCTTAAATCTTGAGGCGGCGATTGTGGCGAACGATCCGTTCGTGGAAAAAGTTCGATGATGCAGATTCAAGCCGAGTCCATTTTGCAACTTCGCGCCGCCGAGGTGCAACCCACTCGCGAATTCGCAGAGTGGTGTGACGCGCATGATCCGCTCGCATCGTTTCGCAAGGCCTTCGCCATTCCAACCAACGCCGCTGGTGAACCGCTGGCCTATATGGTGGGCAATTCATTGGGCTTAATGCCGCACGCCGCCCGCGAGGATGTGCTGCGCGAGTTGGATGATTGGCAACGACTCGGCGCCGAGGCCCATATGCAGGCGCGTCGACCGTGGATTCGTTATCACGAGTTGTTTTACGCTGGTTTGGCGCAACTTACAGGTGCACTTGAAAGCGAAGTTGTGGCCATGAATACGCTCACGGTGAATCTGCACTTGCTGCTAGTGAGTTTTTACCAACCCAACGGCGTGCGTCGACGCATTGTCATGGAACGCGGAGCTTTTCCAAGCGACCGCTTCGCGATTCACTCGTTCGTGCGCGTGATGGGTGGCGACCCCGCGCGCGATGTGATTGAAGTCGCGCCGCGTGCAGGCGAGGCATGCTTTCAAGACGAAGACATCGAGCGCGCGATCCACGATGCAGGCGAGACGCTGGCGTTGGTGCTGCTTGGAGGCGTGCAGTATTACACCGGCCAAGTGTTGGACATGGCGCGCATCACCCGCGCCGCGCACACCGCGGGAGCCAAGTGTGGATGGGATCTGGCGCACGCCATCGGCAATGTGCAACTGAACTTGCACGAGTGGCAGGTGGATTTTGCGGCGTGGTGTTCCTACAAATATCTCAATGGCGGACCGGGCGCGGTTGCTGGCGCGTTTGTGCACCAGCGTCATCATGCGAATCCACCACCGCGATTAGAAGGTTGGTGGGGAACCAATCCAGCCACTCGCTTCGCCATGAGCGATCAGTACGACTCGGCAAAGGGCGCCGATGGTTGGCAACTTTCAAACCCGCCAATTTTCTCGCTGGCTCCACTCATTTCAAGCTTTGAATTGTTTCGTCAAGCCCAGATGCCACGGCTGGTGGCGAAGAGCCGAGTGATGACGGCGTACATTGAAAAGGCGCTGCGTTTGCCTGCATTTTCGCATATTCGGCTGCTCACGCCTGCAGCAACACAGTCGCGTGGATGTCAACTCTCATTGGAAATTTTAGGTGGCACGCACGCCGCACGCGCCTGCTTTAACGCCTTGCTGCCACGCGGAGTGGTCTGCGATTTTCGACATCCCGCTGTTATTCGCGTAGCACCTGCTCCGCTGTACACCACCTTCATGGATTGTTGGCGCTTGATTGAGGCGCTGCGACAAGGTGCTTGAACGAGAGGCTGACTCAAGAGGCTGAAACAAGACGCGATACCTTCGACACACAATCACCATCGCAAAAACTTCCCCATGTCTCAACGCATTGTCATCATTGGTGCCGGCCTCGCGGGCTGTTTGTTAGCGGTGTACTTGGCGCGCGATGGGTGGCAGGTGGATCTTCGCGAGCGTCGAGGCGATCCACGCGCGCTTGGATGTGTCGGTGGTCGTTCGATCAATCTTGCGATCAGCGCGCGCGGCTTGAAGGCGCTTCGCCGCGCCGGACTTGAGCAGGCAATCCTACGCGAGGCGATTCGCATGCCCGGCCGAATGATCCATTCACGCGACAATGCATTGCATTTTTACGCTTACAGCAACAATCCACAGCACGCAATTCAAAGTGTGTCGCGCAGCCAGTTAAACCTTACGCTGCTGCATGCGGCGGCGGCTGAACCCAATGTGGTGATCACATTTAACCAGCAGTGCACCCACGCTGATGCGCTGCGCGGTGAACTGGCGATGGTGGATACCAAGACTGGTGCCGAGTACACCCTGACCGGTGATTTGATTGTTGGAACCGATGGCGCATACAGCGCGATTCGTGGCGCGATGCAGAAGACCGAAGGCTTTGACTTTGACCAGTCATGGCTTGGACATGGGTATAAAGAAATGCTGATTCCACCAGTGGCTTCCGGGCCTCATGCGCCCTTCGCAATGGAACCTGCGGCGCTGCATATTTGGCCGCGCGGAAGTTCGATGATGATCGCGCTGCCGAATCCCGACGGCTCCTTTACATGCACGCTGTTCTGGCCGCACAAGGGCGAGGGAAGTTTCGCAGGCGTGGTCGGCAGGCAAGCCGCGCGCGAACATTTTCAACGCGAGTATGCAGATGCTCTACCGCTGATGCCCACATTTGATGCTGATTTTACGGCAAATCCTGTCGGTTCTATGCTGACGATCCGCTGCCAACCCTGGAGCATGCATGGCCGCATGGCGTTGCTGGGCGATGCGGCGCATGCGATCGTTCCGTTCTTCGGCCAAGGCGCAAATGCCAGCTTTGAAGATTGCGAGGCGCTCGCCGATGCGTTGGTCGCCTCGCCCAACGACATGCCCGGCGCGTTGGCCAACTACGAACGGATGCGCAAACGCAACGCCGATGCAATCGCGCAGATGGCGCTAGAAAATTTTATCGAGATGCGCGATCGAACCACCTCGCGCATCTTCCTCGCCAAGAAAAAGATCAACCACTTTTTACACAGCCTGTTTCCAACCGTGTGGGTGCCGCGTTATGACATGGTGAGTTTCGACACCATTCCCTATGCCGAGGCGTTACAACGGTCGCGGCGTCAAGATCGCATGCTGCTAACTTCGTTGATGGCTCTGGCCGTGGTTGTCGCTGGTGCGATGGTTCTTGCTGCCAGATGGTTGCTCGGCGGAAAGAGCGGCTTGTGACACATTCATTTCAAATTCAAAAGCGTTGGATCGGATTCACCTGCCTGCTGCTCACGCTGTTGTCGTGGTCCACGGTGCCGCTGTTTCAAAGACACCTCGCGTCGCATCTTGATTTTTGGACCAACAATGGTTGGCGCTACGGAGCCAGCGCGATTTTCTGGTTGCCTGCCATCTTCTGGGCCATAAAAAAACAGCGACTTTCACGGCAAATATGGGTGGATGCCCTGCTCCCATCCTTGGCCAACATTCTAGGGCAGATCGCCTTCACCGCCGCCTTCGCCAAAATTAATCCAGGACTTGTCACCTTTGGACTTCGCACGCAATTAATTTGGGTGGCACTCGGCGCCTGGTTTTTTATTCCAAGCGAGCGGCCCATCATCGCAAGCCCCCGCTATCTCTGTGGAGCCGCCATCTTGATCGGCGGACTGCTGCCAGTTCTTCTTGGTGGCAATCTTTCACTCCAAGGTGCAGCGTTCGATGGTGTGCTACTTAGCATCCTCAGCGCGTTGGGCTATGGACTCTATGGATTAAGTGTGCGAAAATGTATGCACACCTACCACCCCATCACAGCCTTCGCTGTCATTTGTCAGATGACTGCTGCTGGATTACTTGCGCTCATGCTGGTGTACGGACGCGATCATGGTTTCTATGTGCCAGAATTACCGACTCAGATTGTGTGGGAACTTGCACTCTCGGCGTTGCTAGGCATCGCCATCGGACATGTTCTGTATTACACCAGCATCGCCGGCATCGGCGTGGTGATCACCAGCGGCGTGCTGCAATTGCAGCCGTTTCTTGTCAGCGTGGCCAGCTTCTTTTTCTTCGGCGAGGTGTTCCAGTGGTGGCAATGGGCAGCAGGATTTGTGGCGATTGGCGGCGCATTTCTCATGATGACCTCCCGTGGTCCACGCGCCAAGAAATTGATGATGGCGTCGAGCGAGGGATCGGATTAAAAAATTTGGTGACTTGCAAAATGCGCGAGGCTTGCAAAATGCGCGATGCTTGCACGATGCGCGATGCTTGCGATACACGCGATGCTTGCACCATCCATTCCCACCCGCTTGTGAGCGATACCGTATTCTGTAACGAAGTGAGCGACGCGCATCAAGTGCTGAACCTGATTGACGGTCGTTTCAGCGCGGCGAGCGACAACGCCTCTCTTAACTTTTACAATCCAGCGACCGCGCAAAAAATTGGAAGCCTTCCGCACAGTACGCAACACGATGTGGATCGCGCGGTGTTGGCAGCGGCGCGGGAATTTCCTGCGTGGAGTCACTGTGCGCCGGCATTCCGCGCGCAGAAACTGAACGCCCTCGCCGAATTGATCGAACGCGACTTGGATGATTTCGCATTGGCCGAATCGGTGAACACTGGCAAACCGTTGCAACTTGCGCGCACCGTGGACATTCCACGAGCGATCGCTAATCTTCGGTTTTTCGCGCAACTGATTCTGCAACCAACAGCGCAACGCTTCGTCTCGCCTGACTTTATTTCCGATGTGCATCGCCGCGCGCTCGGAGTGGCCGCCTGCATTTCTCCTTGGAATTTGCCGCTGTATCTCTTCACTTGGAAAATCGCGCCGGCACTCGCCGCTGGCTGCACCGTGGTCGCCAAGCCCAGCGAAGTGACGCCATTGACCGCGTGGATGTTGGCGCAACGCTCGATCGAAGCCGACTTCGCGCCTGGCGTTCTGAATATTGTGCATGGAAGCGGAGCGGGCTGCGGCGCGGCGATGGTGGCGCATGCGCAAGTCGCCTGCATCACCTTCACCGGCGGCACCGCAACTGGTGAAACCATCGCACGAAGCGCGGCCACAACATGTAAACGCGTGGCACTTGAACTTGGCGGAAAGAACGCGGCACTGGTGTTCGCCGATGCCTGCACGCACGCAAACATCGACGCAACGCTGCAAGGTGTGGTGCGCGCCGCCTTCACGAATCAAGGCCAAGTCTGTCACTGCGCCTCGCGCATCTTGATCGAGCGCAGCGCATGGGATGAAGTCGTGCCAGCGTTGGTGAAGCGCACGCGGCAACTGCACATGGGCGATCCGCTTTTATCCTCGACACATATGGGTGCGCTCATTTCGCCGCAACACCGCGGCAAGGTGCATGCCGCCGTCGAGCAAGCGGTGCGCGACGGCGCGATCGTACTGTGTGGTGGTGCGTTGCCCACGCCCAACGATTTGCCCGAACACCTGCAAAATGGCTGCTTTTACCCTGCCACGCTGCTCGCCAACCTGCCGCAAAGTTGTCCAGCGAATCAAGAGGAAATTTTTGGCCCCGTCGCCACACTCACGCCATTTGATTCGCAAGCCCACGCCATCGCGCTTGCGAATGACACGCGATTCGGTCTCTCCGCCACAATTTGGAGCGGCGACGCGGCGCACGCGCAGCAGATTGCCAAGCAACTTCATTGCGGCACCGTGTGGATCAACGCATGGATGCTTCGTGATCTTCGTGTTCCCATTGGCGGCTTCGGCGCCAGCGGCATCGGTCGCGAAGGCGGCGTGGAAGCCCTGCACTTTTTTGCCGAACCAATCACTATCGTTCACCCCACCCCCAGCATGGAGCCCGCACAATGACAGACAATATTCATTCCAACCGCGCGCCCGAACCTGTTGGCGCCTATCCCCACGCCAAACGCGTCGGGGACTTCATCTTCTTTAGCGGCATCGGTGCGCGCCAGCGTGGCACCTTCATCATTCCCGGTCATGAGCCCTTTGACTTTGAAGTGCAATGCCGCACTTGCTTTGACAACTTTCGCGCGGTCGTAGACGAATGCGGCTTGCCCTGGTTAAGCGTGGCCGATGTGACTATTTATTTGATCAACATGAAGCGCGACTTCGCCATCTACAACCGGGTCTATGCGGAATATTTCGCCGGAGTGAACAACCCAAATCCCACCCGCACCACCCTCGAGATTCTTTCGCTGCCCACACCGATTGCAGTGGAAATCAAGGCTGTTTGCTACGCCAAAGAAGCGCCGACATCATCGTAAAGTGCCTGCGTGGATGGCGTCATGCGCACATGCTCAGCAGCACATGCCCCCTGGCGAATTCGCAACTTCATCTGCATGCGACCACATGCAACTTCATCTGCGCGCAGGGTCTTGTTCGCACTCAAAGCGTTTCAAACTTTCGCCAGCCTTCGCAACGCTGCGCGCACTGGACTCGCATCGAAGCCCTGAAGCGCCAACGGCAAGGCGCATAATTCATATGCCCCCGCAGGAACATCGCTTAACCGCAAGCCTTCGATAATCGCCATGTCGCAGGCGTAGAAGCGTTGATGCGCCGGCAATGATTTTGATTCCGCGGGATCCACGCTCGGCGTGTCCACACCGACAAGGCGCACGCCATTGTCGGCGAACCAATCGACCAACGCCGGCTCGAGCGCCGAGAAATCGTTCTGCCACTGCTCTGGGTTGAGATAGGAATTGGTGGCCAGCAGCACTCGTGAATATTTCGGTCGCCATCCCGTAGCCACCTGCAAATGCTCTCGACCAACGCAGCCATTCTTGAGCGCCTTCCGAGGAGCGCACACGATCACTTCGCAAGCGCCCCAATACAATGCGAGTGGTTGCTGCTCGATGCAGCGTCCTTCGCGCGCGTAGTGACTTGGCGCATCTGTATGCGCACCAAGATGCACCGTGGCGCGAAGCGTGCTGACAGTGACCGAACCGCCAGATCGAATATCCATGAGCACCTCTCGTGCCAGCGGCGTGTCACCAGGAAAGACCGCCAATCGTGGGGAAATTATGGGGGAAATATCAAAGATGCCTGCGTGCTCGTTCATCCTGTTGCCTGCTCCTTTGTCAAACTTTGGCAATCTAATTTGAATGCGTTGAAGGGCATTCACTGCATTCATCACGCACACCCCGCGTCAACCCTGCATCGCTAATCGTCCGCCATCCACCGCGAGATTGACCCCATTCACATAACTGGCTGCGGGCGAAGCGAGAAATAAAACCGCCGCGGCGATCTCGCTCGCTTCACCAACACGACCGGCGGGAATCGTGGCTAACGCCTCGCTCTCAATCTGCTCAACGGTGCTTCCCGCGCGTGCCGCACGACCACTGAAGATCGCTTTCAACCGCTCGGTGCGTGTGTAGCCAGGCATGATGGTGTTCACAGTGATTCCAAATCGACCCAATTCACCTGCGAGTGTGCGCGCCCAATTGGCCACCGCCGCGCGCACCGTGTTGGAGACCCCCAAGCCGCGAATCGGCGTCACGACTGAAGTGCTGGTGACATTGATCACGCGGCCGAATCCACTTGTTCGCATTCCAGCAACGCATGCCTGCACGATCGCTTGGCCAGACAATAAATGCATCTCGAAGGCGCGGGCAAAATCTTCGGGGGCGGAATCAATCGCGGGACTCGCCGCCGGACCACCTGTGTTGTGCACGAAAATATGCACTGCTCCATGCGCATCAACATGCTGTTCGACGGCTTTTTGCACACTCTTCCAATCACTTAAATCCAAATGCAACAAGCGGTGCGACTGCGTTGATACATGCGGCACTGGAAGTTCAGAGACCACTTGTTTCAGCATGTCATCGCGGCGACCCATCACCGTCACCGATGCCCCCGCCGATGCCAGGATCATTGCGCAGGCGCGGCCGATGCCCTGCGTGGCGCCGCCCACCAACGCATGTCGACCTTGCAAAGAAAAAAGTTCGGCGGTGTTGGTCATGGGGAACTCGATAGCAACGCGAAGACTTACTTGATGGTTGTGGCCGATGCAGGCGCGGCGACCGCTGTTGCTGTTCCCACCGCGACAATCTCGCGCGCAGAAATCGGCACGGTCATCCACAACTTTGGCACGCCGCCTTCGGAATTAAAAATTGCGATGCCGTCGATTTCGTTGTCAACGAATGGACCCTTGGATGTCGCCTTCGCGAAAGTGCGCTGCATATAACGCGCCACCAACAGATCACCACTCGCGCCGAGGGGTTCAAAGGAAACCATCTCCGCATTCACATCAAGTCGAGGCATCAGCGCGTCGTAGAGTTTTGTCGCCTCGCCGGCGTAGGGCGACTTGCTGTGAAAGCTGGCAAGCATCGCCGCGCGATCTTCCTTGGAAATTGCGGCGATATTGCTGCGCATTGTGGCCTCGGCGGCACGCGTGTCACCGCGATTGCCAAAGGTGTTGCCGATGACAAATCCAAGGATTCCTGCGGTTATTGCTACGACAATATTTGGACGATGCACCGCCGACGAACTCATTTGCTGGTTCCCTGCGTGGCGGTGCTCGACGACTGCGACGATGCCATCGTGGTGGTGGCAGATTTATTTTTACCTTGAATCTGATCACCCGCCCATGCGCCGATCGCCGCGCCGCCGATGCCAGCGCCAAGACCAATCGCGGGATTTCCCGTGGCAAGTCCAGCGCCAAGACCCGCGCCAAGACCGCCCACTACAGCACCTGCGATTGCGCCGGTGCCGTCATTCTGACCCTTCATTGCGTTGCAACCAGCGAAGATTAACAACACCGTCGCCGTGCCCGCCGCGATATGTGGAAGTGTGTTCTTCATCAGATAAATCTAGCAGGAGTTTGCTCCTTCAACACCCAATTTCCCTCTTGTTTCTTGTAGAATAAAAGTTCAGCAATACCCCTATGAGTGAAGCCCCAACCAATCCACCGGCCCCGATTGACCGCGTTGTCGAAAGACCCATCGATCAGGAGTTGCACGACAGCTATCTCACTTACGCGATGAGCACAATCATGGATCGCGCGCTGCCGGATGTGCGCGATGGTTTGAAGCCTTCGCAGCGCCGCATTTTGGTGGCGATGCACGATCTGAATCTGTCACCGGGTCGCAAGCACATTAAGTGCGCGAAGATTTGCGGCGACACCAGCGGCAACTATCACCCCCACGGCGAGAGCGTGATTTATCCAACTCTTGTCAATCTTGGACAGGTATGGAAAACCCGTCACATGCTGGTGAATAAGCAGGGGAATTTCGGTTCCATCGAAGGCGATCCACCAGCTGCCATGCGTTACACCGAGGCGCGCATGACTGCAGAAGCCACTGCGCTGCTTGAAGATTTAGACAAGGACACCGTCGACTTCAAAGCCAACTACGACGAACGCTTGCAAGAGCCAACGGTGTTGCCGGGGAGATTTCCAAATCTTCTTGTGAATGGAAGTTCGGGCATTGCCGTGGGTATGGCCAGCAGCATGCCTCCGCACAATCTCGGTGAGATTTGCGATGCGATTGTACAGGTGATCGATCGACCCGAAACTGGTTTAGATGAACTGATTCAAATTGTGCCTGGTCCTGATTTTCCAACGGGCGGCATCGTGGTTGGTCGTCGCGGAATTGCTGAGGCCTATGCCAGTGGCCGCGGGCGCATCACCGTGCGCGGTCGAGTGAAGTTGGTGAAAGAAGGTGGCCGAGACGCGCTGGAGATCTACGAGATTCCGTATCAAGTTGTGCAAAGCATCTTGATCGAGAAGATTGTGGATGCCAGCCGCGAAGGTCGCATTCCGGATGTTGCCGATGTGCGCAATCACTCAGGCCGTGACGCGCAGACTCGCATCTTGGTGGTGCTTAAAAAGGGCGCCGACCCCGAAGTGGTCGAGAAGCAACTCTACGAATACACGCCGCTGCAAGGCACGTACAGCATCATCAACATCGCGTTGGTGAATCGCCAGCCGCGCACCCTTGGCATCAAGCAATTGATCGAGTGTTATGTGGAGCATCGCAAAGAAGTGGTGCGTCGGCGCACCGCGTTCTTGATGCGTCAAGCCAAGCAACAGGCCCACAAATTGGAGGGCTTGATCTACGCGGTCTGCGATATCGACGAAGTGATTAAGGTGATCCGCGAAAGTCGCGAGCGCGAAGAGGCGATCGAGCGTTTGATGCAGCGCGGTTTTCGCATCGACCCCACGCATCGCTATGCGAAGATGATTCCCGCGCGCATCGCCCAGGCTTCGCGCGTTGGCGAGGGCGTGCGGCTAACTCGCGTGCAAGCCGAGGCGATCGGCGCCATGCGTTTGATTCAATTGGTTGGTCTTGAAGTTGAAAAACTCGCCGCTGAATTCACCAAGTTACTCGAGGACATCGAGGGCTACGAGTCGATCCTTGGCAACGAGCAGTTGGTGCTGGACATTGTTCGCGAAGACACCTTGGAATTAAAGGAGCGCTTCGCCGACCCCCGCCGCACTTCGATCGAAAATAACGAGGCCGAATCTTTCGAGATGGCCGACCTGATCCCTGAGCACGAAGTGGTGGTCACCATTTCGCACGCAGGGTGGGTGAAGCGATTGCCCAGCGACGCCTATCGCACACAGGGTCGCGGCGGTGTAGGCATTAAGGGAAGCGATGCGAAAGACGGTGATTTCATCGAGCAACTTTTCACCGGCAGCAGTCATGACGATCTGCTCTGCTTCACCAACACTGGCCGTGTGTTTCGCATGAAAACCTGGCAGATTCCAGAGATGGGGCGCACCACCAAGGGCCGCGCCGTGCAGAACATCATCGAGTTGCGCGAGGGCGAGATGGTGCAATCCTTTCTGCCAGTTGCTGGATTTGAAACTCGCGAAGATTTTCTTTTCTTTGCCACGCGCGAAGGCCGCGTGAAGCGCACCGCGTTGCAGGATTATCGCAATGTGAACAAGGGCGGCATCATCGCGCTGAAACTGAACGAGGGCGATGCGCTGATGAATGTGCTGCTGACCAGCGGTAACGATCATGTGATGCTGGCCACCGCCAGCGGCATAGCGATTCGCTTTGATGAAAATGACGCGCGCGTAATGGGCCGCAGCGCCGCCGGTGTGAACGGTATCGATCTTGCGCACGGCGACTCGGTGGTCGGCGCGATTCGTTGCGACGACACCGCCGATCTTCTGACCGTCACGCAGCATGGCTATGGCAAGCGCACCTCGCAGGCCGAATATTTAGTGCAACAAGAAGATGGCACCACGCGCTGCCAAAGCCGCGGCGGCAAAGGTCGCATCGACATTAAAACCGAGGGTCGCAACGGACCAGTCGTTGCGGTGCGCAGCGTGACGGCGACCGACGAGATGATGTTGATCAGTCGCGACGGCATGATCGTGCGCTCGCCGGTTTCGGATGTCAGCCAAATCGGGCGCAACACGATGGGCGTGCGCGTGATGCAGTTGCGCGAAGGCGACACGGTGGTGGCGGTAGCGATGGTTGCCGAAACCGATGTGCCCGCAGCGGGTTGATGCATTTCAAAATTCGCGGGGGCTTCGGCTACTATTGGTTGATGGCAATCACCGACTGGTCGGAAGAAATTCTTCTTGTGGATCTTGGCGCCGAACCGCTGCTGTCGGAGGATTTTTCAAATCTTCTTGCGATGCTCGATGGACCAGGCTCGCAACCTCGCAATGTGGTGTTGGACATGCATCAAGTTGGCATGCTCACTTCCACCAACATCGCGGCGTTGATGCGCCTGCGCAAATTGCAGCAACTCTCCAAAAAGCGTCTGTTGATCTGCCGCGTTCGCGATCGCGTGTGGGCCATCTTTCTCACGGCAGGTCTTGATGAGTTGTTTGAAACTTCCTCCGATGTCGGTACTGCACTCGCGGCTGTGCAACTAGGAATTCGTTAAGCCATGCGCCGTATGCGCCGGGAGCCCCCCGAGGCGCGGATTGAATTGAATCCGCTGATCGATCTGATGACATTTTTGCTTACATTTTTCATCTATGCGATGGTGATGATGGTGCGCGTTGACATGGTGCCGATGGAATTAAAACAGTTCGCCTCTGGCCAGCCCGCCAAGCCCGCGCCGGCTGCGACGCTAAGCCTGAACCTGCAAGGCGAACTCTTTTTTAATCGCGAGAGGGTGACTGTTGAGAATGTAGCCGCCAAAGTAAAGGTGGTGAAGGAAGCCGATCCAACCACGATCGTGTATCTGGCGATCGACAACGGACAGGGCACGGTCGACCGCGCTCCCATCATGCAAGATTTGTGGGATCGCTTGAATGAACTTGGCATCGTGGTGAATCTTGTGGGCAAGCCCAAGGAAAAATCGGCGAAGCCATGAACCTTGTTGGTCCGAGCATCGATCCTAAAAGGATGCGGCAACTTGAAAGCACGCTGCACACTTTGGAGAGCGATCGCAACGCCAATTGGCCGTTGATGCTGGGCATCGTTGTCAGCCTTTTACTGCATGGATTGCTGCTTGTGCCACGCATCGAGGCGATGCTGGCCGCGAGTCAAGAGGGCGGTGACCGTTCGCGCGCCGCTGACTTTAGCACTGAAAAAGAAATGGAAAAGCGCGCGCCGCTTACACCCGAGCAGCAGCAGCAAGAAGAAGACTTGATGAAGCTGGGCATCGAGAACGGAACCACCAAGCCCACGATGACTTGGATTGGTTACGACCAATATCAAGAGCATCTCGCGAAATTAAGTGCGGTGGATCAAGCGGCATTTCGAGATACCGATGAGGGTGGGCAACCCATGCCAGCCGCGCAACCAAATCAGCCATTGGTTCCGCAAGCGCCACAACCGCAACCTGCTGCGCCACCAGCACCAGATGTAAATATGGCTGCGCCAGGTGCAGCATCGCCGGCGCAAGCACGGCCTGCGCAACCGCCAACGCCACCAGATGTCTCTGCCGCGAAGCAACAACCACCGCCGCCCAAACAACCTGCGCCAGAAAAACCTATTGATGAAACGAAGCCACCTACGCCCCCACCGCCAACGCCAACTTCCACCATGACAAGTGAGGCAACGACTAAGCCAACTGCTGAGCCACCAAAGACTGCCGCCACCTTGCCAACCGAGCCGGCAAAGAATGCGATTCCAATTCCGTCGGCGGATGAAAATAAAATTGAGCCACAAATTCAAGCAGTTGAAAAAGCCGGCGAGGCGAAAGATGCAAAAGATGCACCATTACCCCCAAAATCCGACAAATTGCTAGATGTTCCATCGCCGACTGATCCAGTGAAAAGTGATCAGACGAAACCTGTTCCTGATGCAGCAACGCCGCCAGAGAAACAGACGCCACCTGAAAAACAAACTCCACCGCAGCCACAATCTCAACCCGCTCCCACTGCGCCTGCAACGCAAGCCGCCCCAGGTCAACAGCAACCAAGCGCCTCTCCAACAACTGGACCAAGTCCTGATCCAAGCGCGCGACCTGGTGCGAAGCCCGGACCGAAAGCCGATGGAGATTTAAGCGATCGCGAAAGTGACGCGACCAGTGTGACCGCGTCGCCGACCAAGGATTGGAAAAACGGAAAGCCACTTGCAAGTAAGGGCGTAGAGGTTCGCACCAAGCGTCCATACTTTGATGAACTGACAAGCATCAGCACGGCGCCGGGAAATCCACTGGCGCTCATCGAGTTCAATCAAGAGGGCAAGGTGGTGACCGCAAAGTTACTTGAAAGTTCTGGCTATGACCAAGTGGATCAGGCGATTCTTGATTCGCTGTATGGTTGGACGGTGAATATCGCGAAGAGTCCACAGATGAAACTACTGAAGCCGGGCGAGACGCTGAAATACAAAATTCGCCTGCTTTTACGCTAATTTTTGCGAGTGCAGGGAGCGCTGAGATGAATGTGGATTATTGGGGGCGTGCTTGTTTGTTCATGCTTGAGCTATTTTGATCATGCTTGATCATGCTTGATCATGCTTGATCATGCTTGATCATGCTTGAAGTTTGTTCATGCATCCGTCTGTATCCGCATGCATCAACAAAATTAAAATTAAAACAGCAACTGCATGAAACACAGTCATGCATCAACCCCGTGAGTTGTCTTACGCGAATACCTTTCGCAACCGCTCCAATAAGGGCCGATCGAGCAGATCATAAAAAAGTGGTGTGATGGTGACCGCGCCTACATACAACTGCTCCACATCGCTGCCTTCAGCGGTGTGCGCAAACTCCATGCCGTTGCCAGCAGGCCAGTAGTAGGTGCGACCATCTGGGGCGGTGCGGCGCTCGTAGCCATCGACGCCAGCGGCGGTGTTCATAGCGACCACGCGAATCGGCGGCATGGGCGCGTCGGCACTTTCAGTGCGAGGCACATTGATATTGATTACGCGGTGAGCATCAAGCACCCCCGCAGCGATCACCCGATCGATCGCCACCCGCGCGATCGCCGCGGCTCGGCGCATATGCGTGCGTGTGCGATCACCAATGTGCAAACTGACGGCGATCGCCGGCACACCAAGAAACGCCGCCTCCACCGCCGCCGCCACCGTGCCTGAATAAATAACATTGATGCCGACATTGGCGCCGTGGTTCATGCCGCTGATCACCAAATCGGGGCGGGAATTGGCTCCAAATCGCTCTAGCCATAAAGCGCGCAACGACAACTTTACGCAATCCGCAGGAGTGCCATCCACTGAAATTCCTTCGCCACCAAAATCAAGCGGCGCAAGTTTGGTCATCAATGGCCGTGAAAAAGTGATGCCGTGACTCTCCGCGCTTTGACTGCCCGCGGGCGCAACCACCACGCGCTCGCCAAGGGACTGCGTCGCTTCATGCATCGCTGCGAGGCCGGGTGCGAAAATTCCATCGTCATTGGTGTGCAGAATGCGCATAGTCTTTACTCGGTGATCACAGGAGGTGGCCCGTAGCCACCATTGGGACGGGGTTCTAAAATATATTCCTTGCCGCCCCAACGCACTGGACGACGACGATCAAGATCGGTAGCGGCTTCCAACAAACAGTGCGCCACAAGCCACGCACCAAGCGGATGAAAGAGCGCCGCAACAGCGGGCGAACCGAACATAGGATTTAACCATGCGGTCACCATGAGAAAGATCGCGAGATCGGCGATGCCAAGCAGCATGGTGACCCATGCCAACGGCTGCAATGTTTCACTGCTCCATGCGGCGCCGGCGAGCACGGCCGCAACCCCGGAAAGTGGCAAAATCGCCCCGCAAAACAGCGTTTCAAGGGCAAGCGAACGAATTCGCGAGGGCTGGCGTTCGGCAGCCTCAAGATAGATGCGTTTCCAACCGCGGTGAAACTCGCTCATGCGCTCGTACATTTCCACAGACAACAAATGTTCAGCCGTGCACAAACCACCGCCGCCCCCGGCGTCGCGGACGCGTCGTGCGAAGGCGATGTCCTCAAGCAAATCATCGCGCACAATCGCATGGCCACCAAGTTTTTCATACATCGCCCGCTCGAACATGAGAAACTGACCGTTGGCGAAGGCGCGTGGTTTGTCGATGTCATTCACCCGAGGAATCGGATACATGCGCACCAACAAGAAAGCTGCCACCGGTTGCACCACCGCCTCAAACCAATGACGCACTCGCGGCGAAGCCAGCAGCGACAATAGCGATAATCCGCGATGACGCAGAATGGCAACGGTGGCGCGCAGCAACAGCGGATGAAATTCCACATCGGCGTCGGTGAACAACAACACATCGCCAGTCGCATGCTTGGCACCCACCCTTGCTGCGTTGCATTTGCCTGCCCAATCGGCTGGGCAATCGTGATTTTGAATAATTTTTAGGCGCGGATCGGCTGCGGCAATTGGCTGTAAAGCAGCGAGTGTGCCGTCGGTACAACGGTCCAATACAAAGATCACTTCTAGCGCTGGCCAATCATTCGCGAGCATGCTGCGCGCGGCGCGCGGCGCATGTTGTTGCTCGTTGTGCGCGGGCACGATCACGCTGACCGAAGGCAGCGGATTGGGCAGCGGTAGATCAAGCCCCTGCGGCGCGCGCGGAACGCGTGGCAAATCGCGCAGCACGCGTATCGCCACCAACACCCACCAGAAGCACCCGACACCGGCCAGCGTTGCCAGTGTCCAAAGTGTTGCCATATGAATGTCCATTGCGAAAGCGTAGCCGAAGTCCAGAGCATGCAGTATTGCGTGATGCCTTGAAAGCACATGCGCTGCGAATCAATCAGCACACATTTTGCTGCCGCACCACCTACGCGCATGCAAAACTGACCGCGACCATGGTTGCACCCAAGGCAGGTTTTTCCGCTGCAGGTAACGCAGCATGGCTTGGGCAGCTTGAAATCATCGCACTTGGCGCACCGCTTCCAACAGCACGCCGCCACACCTGATCGAATGCAGCGCCACACTGGTTTCATCGGCTTCATCAATCAGCCCATTGCGTTCATAACTTCATGGGCAAGTTTCGCGCAGCGCCTCTAGCATCATCACCCCGTGTACGCATTTCAACTTGCCAACCGCTATCTGACCAGCCGCATCATTCCTGTGATCGCGGTCGCGGCTGTGGCGTTGTGCGTGGCGCTTGTGGTGATTGTTGTGAGTGTGATGAGTGGATTCTTAGACATGCTGAAGTCGAGTGGCCGCACGCTGATGGGTGATGTGGTGATCAACTATCCCGTGCGTGGTCTTCCGTGGTACGACGAACTTATCTCGACCATCGAGGCACTGCCCGAAGCCGCGGCGGCAACAGCGCTGGTGGACACCTATGGCTTGATTCGCATGCCCTATCCGCAAGGCAGCGACAAAGAAATTGTCACTGCAAATGTGTGGGGTATAGAACCAAAAAGTTTTGAACGCGTGACGGACTTTTCAAAATCGCTCTACTGGAAACCTGCGCACGACGAAGCCGCCGCCAAGGCCATGGCCCCCGATGATCCGCGGCTTTCGCTCTCGCCGCAGATTGAAAAAGATGGCTTATCTCTGCAGCAATCTGGCACCAATGAGCCAGGCATGGTGATGGGCATTCATGTTTCTATTGTGAACGATCGCTTGCGTGACGGAACCTACCGAACACGCTACGGATGGTTTATGCCTGATCAACGCGTCACCCTGACACTGGTGCCGATCAGTGGCAAAGGCACCGTTGCCGAACCGCGCGAACGCATCTTTCCGGTGGTGAATGAATTTCGAAGCGGCGTCTATCAAATCGACAAGAACCGCGTGATGATTCCACTGACCGAAGCGCAGCGTTTGTTGCGGCTGGATGCGGGCACGCTGTATGACATGGAGGCCCCACCCAATGCCGATGGTTCGCAACCTGTACTTGGAAAAAGTCCGGCTCGCGTGCACCGAGTGTTGGTGCGCGCCAAGCTCGGCGTCTCTCCAGATGTGTTGCGCGAAGCCGTTGAAGTTGCCTACGAACGCTTTTACGCCAAAGCGATGGCCGACCAGAGCAAAGTTGTGAAACCACCTCGACGCGACATGGTCAGCATCCTCACCTGGGAGCAACACTTGCGCGACTTGATCGGCCCCGTTGAAAAAGAACGCGAAATGATGCGCATTCTTTTCTCGATCGTCTATCTGGTTTGCGCAGGCTTAGTGCTGAGCATCTTTTGGGCGATCGTGCAGGAAAAGTCGAGGGATATAGGCATTTTGCGCTCGATCGGCGCTAGTCGCCCCGGCGTGTTGTGGATCTTTTTGCAATATGGTTTGGTGATCGGCATGGTCGGTGGCTTGGTCGGCGTGGGGCTTGGTTACATCGTCATCCACAACATCAATGCGATTCATGAAGTGATCGGCGAAGACGCTCCGCGTTGGAGCTGGATCGCAGCCTTCGCATGCAGTGTGGTTGCTCTTGCAATGGCATTGCGCGGCGCATTCTGTGGAAGCATTCTGCGCTCGTTGTTGTGGATGGTGACCGCGCTCACGCTGATGATCGTGGGCGTCGGACTTCTTGCGCATCGCGGTACGCTGATCTGGGATCCAGCGGTTTATTACTTCAGCAGCATTCCTGACAAAGTGGATTGGCTCACCGCCGCGATCACATGGGTGGGAGCGGTTGTCTTTAGTGTGCTTGGAGCAAGCGTGCCCGCGGCGAAAGCCGCCGACATTGATCCTGTGAAGGCGCTGCGTTATGAGTGATGCGAAAAACAAAAACACGAAGAATGAAAACGCTTTGACAAACGCCTCCGCCAACGCCTCCGCCAACGCACCGCTACTGCACGCGCGCGATCTGCAAAAAACTTACCGCCTTGGTCAAGTGAATGTGCCCGTGTTGCGCGGCGCTGACTTTGCGATTGCGCGCGGCGAATGGGTGGCCATCTTGGGCTCGTCGGGCAGCGGAAAAAGCACTTTGCTGCACCTTTTGGGGCTTCTTGATGAACCCGACCCGCTCAGTGGCGGCCTGTGGTTTGAAGGCAAGCCAGTAACCGCGCTGCGAGGCACCGCGCGAAATCATTACCGCAATCGACTGGTTGGATTTGTCTTTCAATTCTATCACCTGCTGCCCGAATTAAATGTGCTTGAGAATTCCCTGCTGCCTTGCAAGGTTGGCGCGGGCTTGATGGGTTGGCCCTCGGCGCGCGCGGCAGCTCGGCAACGCACTATCGAACTGTTGCATGGCTTCGGACTCTCCGATCGATTGAATCATCGACCCCGCGAACTTTCTGGTGGCGAGCGGCAACGCGTCGCCATCGCACGCGCGCTTGCGAATCAACCGCAATTGCTGCTCGCTGATGAACCCACCGGTAATCTCGACGCGCGCACGGGTGGTGAAATCTTGGACATGATCGCGCAACTGCATCGCAAAGGCCTCTCCATTGCGATGGTCACGCATGACCCCGCTGTGGCGGCGCGAGCGGATCGCATCGTTCATTTAACAGATGGAAAAGTGACTGGCTAGATGGCTTGCATGTATTGCGCTACGCAACCAAGCGCATCAACCATGCTCGCGGTACCACCCCTCAATCGTCTCAGCTAATTTCACGGCATCAGTACCAAAGCGTTTCTTCAATGAATCCTGCCACGGAACACCCGCTTTCACCTCCTTCACCCACTCACCAAAGGCGCTGCCTTTTTGCTCGATCATCAAACTGACCGCCAAATATCCAACCGCGTATCCCACCGCGTTGTCACCGGGCCACACGCCATCTTTCCCATCGCTTAGAAGAAGTGGCAGCGTGCTGTTGCCTTCGCGAATAAATTGCAGACCCTGCGGTCGACGCCCCTTATCCACCGGCGAACTCTCAAAACTATGTGCAGCCACATATTCCGCGTAGCCCTCTTCGGCCCATATCGGCAAGCGCGCTGGAGTTCCATAGCGATGCATCACGCCATGCGTGGCTTCATGCACCAGCGTCGCCATGAATCGATCTTCGTCAGGATCGCGATAGGCATTCACCATCACCTTGGCTCCGATCATGTGGCACAGACCAATGCAACCTGGTGGCGGCATGGTTTGAAATGCGGCCTGCTCGATCGCGCGAAAGATATTTTCATCGCCGGACACAATGCACACACCCTTGCCATAAAAAAGATTCAGCCCCTTGGGAAGATTAAACATCTCGGCGACCTTGCGATACATGTTGTCCATGCGGCGACCAAGTTCCTGCGTGTCACCGCGATTTAAATCAGCATAAATCACCCAGAATTCGCTTTCAATCGGCGTCCACCGCACATGCACTTCATGCAGCGCTTTCTCGGTGTCCATCTTCATCTCTTCAAGCGCGGTGCCACGCTGCGCATCTGTCGCGATGGGCCATGTCGGCACGCCACTCTCGGCACTGGCTTGCGGAAGTGCCGCGCGCAATCGATGTTCGGCCGCGATGCGCGCGATCTCTGGTGCAGCAATTCGCGCCGCTTCCACCGCTGCTTGCTGCGATCCGTCGCTCTTCAACGCCTGACGCAATGTGGAGTCGCCCATGTTCAATCCATCTTCGGTGCACAACAACGCGCGTCCAAGCAACACCAGTTGCGCCGCATTATGTGTGTCGATCATCTTTCGAATGGCGCGGTTCACATCGGCTGCGTGCAGATCCGCCCAGGCGATGCGTCCAAAGTCGCCATCGCAGCCATCGGCGTCCCACTTGGAAATCGTGCCTGCAACCAGAGTTCCGTCCACTGTTTTCACGCGAATCGAGGGCGCAGTGGCCACAAGTCCTTGGGCAAAATTTGCCGCGCACAGCAGCCAAGGCAGTACCAATACAAAGGCGCAATTTTTATAGATTCGGCTCACTGCATCAGGGTACTCGGCTACCATCGTTGATGGCATGGTTGGATCGCGTTGATCCCTCATTCCACAGGAGGTCTTTATTCGATGTTTGAACGTCTCACAGATCGTGCCCGCAAGGTGATGGCTCTCGCCAACCAAGAAGCCCAGCGCTTTAATCATGAATACATCGGCACCGAGCACATCTTGCTCGGTTTGGTGAAGGAAGGCAGCGGTGTCGGCGCGAATGTGCTGAAGAACCTTGGCATCGACCTTCGCAAAGTTCGCCTTGAAGTTGAGAAGTTGGTCAAGAGTGGTCCCGAAATGGTGACCATGGGCAAACTTCCGCAAACACCGCGCGCGAAAAAAGTGATCGAGTATGCGATCGAAGAGGCTCGCAATCTCAATCACAACTATGTCGGCACCGAACATCTTCTGCTTGGCTTACTGCGCGAGCAAGATGGTGTGGCCGCACAAGTGCTGTTAAACCTTGGTCTGAAACTTGAAGAAGTGCGGGAAGAAGTGCTGAATCTGCTCGGTGCCGGTGGCGACAGCGAGCAAGAGAATGCGCCGCAAGCCGCGGAAGCCGCAGCCGAATCCGCCGAACCCGCCACTGGCGCGACCCGTCGGGGTAAAAGCAAGACGCCGGCGCTGGATAGTTTCGGTCGCGACCTCACCGAGCTTGCCCGTAACGGCGAGTTGGATCCTGTGATCGGGCGCGCCAACGAGATCGAACGCCTGGTGCAGATACTGTGTCGACGCACCAAAAATAATCCTGTACTGCTTGGCGAAGCCGGCGTGGGCAAGACCGCGATCGTGGAGGGCTTGGCGCAGCAGATTATCTCGCAAATCGTGCCGGATCTTCTGCACGATAAGCGTTTGGTGGTGCTCGACCTTGCGATGATGGTGGCGGGCACCAAATACCGCGGTCAATTCGAGGAGCGCATCAAGGCAGTGATGAATGAAGTTCGTCGCGCGAAAAATATCATCTTGTTCATCGATGAATTGCACACGCTCGTCGGCGCGGGCGGCGCGGAAGGTGCCATCGACGCCAGCAATGTGTTAAAGCCTGCGATGGCGCGTGGCGAAATTCAGTGCATCGGCGCCACCACTTTCGACGAGTACCGCAAGTACATCGAAAAGGATGCGGCGCTCGAGCGGCGCTTTCAATCGATCGCGGTCGATCCACCAGGACCCGAGCAGACCCTCGAGATTCTGAAGGGCCTGCGCGACAAGTACGCGGCGCATCACCGCGTGAAGTACACCGATGAGGCATTGCGAATGGCCGTCGAACTAAGCGGTCGTTACATCCCGGGCCGCGTGCAGCCAGACAAAAGCATCGATGTGATCGACGAGGCTGGCGCGCGTCTTCGCCTGAAGACCATGGCCAAGCCACCAGACTTGGCCGATCTTGAAACTCGCATCGAGCGACTCTCTGTGGAGAAAGATGAAGCCGTGAAGGGCGCCGACTACGAGAAGGCCGCCGAGCTTCGCGATCAAGCCGAGAAGTTGCGCAAGGAAAAAGAAAAACTACAACAGCAGTGGCGCGATCGCATGAACGAAACCACCGGCACGGTGGATGAAGAAGTGATCGCCGAAGTGGTCAGCAAGATGACCGGCGTTCCATTGACCCGTCTTGAGAAAGCCGAAAGCGCGCGATTGCTGCAGCTTGAGGCTGAATTGCACAAGACCGTGGTGGGTCAAGACGAGGCCGTGAAGGCGGTCGCCCGTTCCATTCGCAAGGCGCGTTCGGGTTTAAAAGATCCCAGGCGTCCGATGGGTTGCTTCATTTTCTTGGGACCCACTGGCGTTGGAAAAACTTTGCTCGCCAAGGCCCTCGCTGAATTCATGTTTGGCGATCAAGACACCATGATCACACTCGACATGAGCGAGTACATGGAGAAGCACACAGTATCGCGTCTTGTCGGCGCGCCTCCCGGCTATGTGGGTTACGAAGAGGGCGGCCAATTAACCGAGCGCATTCGTCGTCGTCCCTACGCGGTGGTGTTGCTTGATGAAGTGGAGAAGGGTCATCCCGATATCTTCAACATGCTGCTGCAAATTATGGAAGAAGGTCGCCTGACCGATTCATTCGGTCGGCACATCGACTTCCGCAACTGCATCATTATCATGACCAGCAATCTTGGCGCCGATGTGATCAAGGGCGGCAGCAGCTTTGGATTTACCAAGCGCGCCGAGGTGCAGGACTACGAGAAGATGAAGAAAACGCTGACCGGCGAAGTTGAGAAATTCTTCCGGCCCGAGTTCATCAACCGTCTCGATGACATGATCGTGTTCCGACCGCTGGTGAAGGACGATCTGAATCACATCATCGAGTTTGAATTGGCCAAGGTTCGCAAGCGCCTGCAAGAGAAGGGCATGAGTCTGGAGATCGATCAGGTCGCGAAGGATTTCTTGACCGACAAGGGCTACAACCCCGACTTCGGTGCTCGGCCACTGCGTCGCGCGCTGTCGCAATACATCGAGGATTCATTGGCGGAAAATTTGCTCACTGGCGAGTTTGTCGCTGGCGATGCGATCTTTGTCACCCGCGAAGAAAGCAAGGACTATCTCAGTTTTAAGGCGGTGAAGCCCTTGGCAGTCGAGCCGCCAGCCACTCCAGCCGCGCCGGCTTAAGACGGATTATTGTTTGCAACACCACACCGGTCGCCCTCGCGCGACCGGTTTTTTAGCGCACGCACGCCAACCGCAAGCCGTCGGGAGTGCGATCGATTTCAATGATCATAAATCCAAAGGCACCGCGATCGCCGTTGGGAAGTTGATAGCGCGTCATGTCGTCGCTGACTTGCTCGATGCTTGCTTGCCCGCTGCGAATCGAACTGCACATGCGCAGACAAGATGCCATTAACTCGCGCCGATTCTGCTCACAGAATTTTACAAACACAACGCGTCCTTGCTTGTCACCAGTGCGTTGCTTCTGCTGCGGCGAAACCAAACGCGTATACAGTTCCTCGTAGCTCTGCTCACGCAATCCCGCCATCAATGCCTCCACCACCATGTCTGGTGTGTGCGTTTGCAGTGGTGGCGGCGCATCAGTTGGCGAAGGTGTGGTTCCATCGGTGGCCTTCGCGGGTGGCGGCGTTGGCATCGGCGGCATCTCTGAGCCTGGAACCTTGGATGAAATAACCACCTTGGTTCCATCGGGCTTGTAGAAAATTTCCTCGCTGGGTCGACCTTGATTTTGCGCGATGTAGTCGGGGCGGTAGCGATACTCCACGCGTTCGGCGCAGGCCCATGCAAGCAACGCCAACGCCGCGCAAGCCGCTTGCAAGATTGCCGCCGCGCACCTCATATTTGAAGGGCGCGCGTGGTCGCCAAATTTCCCACGCTGCTCCACACGGGTTGGTCGCGATCGATCTGCCAAAGAAAGTGGCCAGCAAGCGCAGGGTCGATCGCAGGAAAATCAAATCGCGCGTGCGTGCCGCGACTTTCATTGCGAGCCAACGCTGCGTGCGTAGTCAAGCGGCCCACCGTGAGCATGTTCTGCACCTCCCACCCATCGGGTGCGTCGAAGACACGCTCAAGGGCGTAGCGATTCCAGAAGTCGAACATGTTCAACACATCTTTCAGGCGCGTGCCGCTGCGCTCCACGCCGACATTGCGCCACATGGCGCTGCGCAAACTGCTGCGAATATCCGAGAGATCCAGCTCGCCACGATCGGTCGCTTCGACTTCATGCACGATTGTGAAGGGCCCGGACTGCGGCGCGTTGTCCGCCTCGATCGTCGCCGCCACGCGCGCTCCAAAGACCAGACCTTCAAGCAGACTATTGCTGGCCAAACGATTGGCGCCATGCACACCGGTCGCCGCAACTTCGCCGCATGCATACAACCCCGGCAGATCAGTGCGACCATCACAATCGGTGCGCACGCCTCCGACAAAATAATGCGCGGCGGGATGCACTGGGATCAGATCGCGGCCGGCATCCAAACCAAAACTGCAGAGCATGCGAGCCAAGCCTGGAAAGCGCGAGCAAAATCCATCGCTGCCAAGCGCGCGCGCATCCAGCAGCACATGACTCTCGCCAGTCTTGGCAAGATGACGAATGATTGTGCGACTGACGATGTCGCGAGTGGCAAGCGCACCGAGAGCATGCACGCCTTCCATGATCGAATGCCCCTGCTTGTCGACCAGCGTGGCGCCCTCACCGCGCACCGCTTCGCTTATTAAATGTCGCGGCGCACCCGCCACATACAGCGTGGTGGGATGAAATTGCATGAACTCTAAATCCGCCAGCGTGGCGCCGGCTCGATACGCCATCGCCACACCGTCGCCAGTGGCCACGCGCGGATTGCTTGTTTCGCGCCACAATTGACCGCAACCACCCGTTGCCAACACCACCGCCTTGGCCCACATTATTTGCAAACCGTGGCGCGGATGCCAGGTCAACACACCAGCAGCGCGACGCTGATTGCGACGAGTGTCCACCAACACATCAAGCGCGAAGCAGCGATCAAAAATTCGCAAACGCCGCACCAGACGCGCACGCTCGATCATGCAACGCGCAAGTTCATACCCAGTCGCGTCACCATCGGTGTGCAAAATACGATGGTGATGATGACCGCCCTCCAAACCAAGCGCGGGCGCGCCAGTGGTATCGCGATCCACGCGCATGCCCCACGAAAGCAATCGTCGAACTTCATCGGCACCCTGCTGCACCAACAATCGCACCGCATCGGGCTCGCACAAACCAGCGCCGGCTTCAAGCGTGTCGGCCACATGACCTTCGATCGTGTCATCGGGTGACACCGCCGCGGCGATGCCGCCTTGCGCCCAACTTGTGTTAGAAAGATCGATCGCTTCTTTTGCCAGCACAATCACATCGCCGCGTTCGCCTGCGGCAATCGCTGTGCGAAGACCAGCAACACCCGAGCCGATCACCAGGGTGTCGGTAAAAATCTGCGGCAGCAGATTGGAACGAAACGGAATCAACAGCGGTCGTTCGTGAGTGGTGCTCATGGCGTGCTGGTCGTGCAGCCTCTGATTGGGCTTTCATTTTCGATGCGCGCGATCCACAACTGACTACTGCGATCGTCGCCGCGTTGACAAGTCCACATCAAAAATTTTCCGTCGGGCGAAATCGCGGGCAGCAGATCCGCGCCCGAGGCAGTCGTTACGCGCTGTGGAATCGGCAGCTCGTGCCCATCGAGCTCGGTGATCGGCAGCACAAACAATTCATAATTGCGATGACCCTCGCGACTGCTTGCAAAAATAACCGCGCCGCCATCGGGCCTCCAATACGGCGCCCAATTCACATACTGATCATGCGTGAGCGCGCGTTCGTCTTGCACACCACACACGCGACCAGTGGCATCGCGCTTCACTGTGGCGATGAAAAGTTGCAGCAAGTTGTCGCGATTGCGATCGGCACGCCACACGATGCGCGAACCATCGGGGCTCAAGAAAGCGCCGCCGTCATAGCCCTCGGCCTTCACCAGGTGCGTGATCTGATTGGTTGGAAGATCAAGCACAAACAAATCGCCCTCTCCATCCACAAGCCGCGTGTACAACAACGAGCGACCATCGCTGGCGATCGCGCCCTCGGCGGTGTAACCCTTGCCATCACCAACCACTGGCTGCAGCGAATTCGCGGTGCCATCGGCGGTGCGTAGATCCACCTTCACGATGCGCATCTCGGGTGGAAAACTCCAACGATATGTGCGGCCATCGCGTTGATAGCCAGGGGTTGGGCCATCCGTTGGCGCGGTCACCGTGCTGGCAAAATAAAGTTGATCGGGCTCATGCGGATGAAACCAACCACAGGTGTTCGCGCTGCCTGGCGGACTGACACGGCGAATATTTTCAAGCGCGGGCGTTTGGCCAAGCTTCAAATCCGCGACATACATCGCATAGTGTGCGCTCTCTGGTTGCCCTGCCGCGTCGCGAGCAATTGCTTGAAAGACAATACGAGTCGCCGATGGGTTGAAATACGCCTCGCCGCTTTTGACAAAGCGATCTGGAAAAGTAAGCTGCGTAACTTGCGAAAGACCGTGTTCGTCGCGGCGCCAATCGATGAGGGGTTCAGGCGAAGATGGCGCGATGGCGGGCGGATTGGTCACGCAGCCACTGGCAATCATGGATAGAAATAAAAATGCGCGCCGAATCATTGGAGAAGGAGTGTATGCCAGTTCAACCACAGAGCGACTCGCAGCGCCAGGCCGCAACTTCGCAATCACACGCTCGGCGCGATGGCGCAACTCGATAGCCTGACTTGGATGCAATTGCAGGCGACACTTGAAATCGACGGCTACCGAGTGCTGGCGCAGGAGCATGGATTTGTGGTGGTTGAGAAAACCAGCGGATTGCTCAGCGTTCCTGGCATCGGCGCAGAGAAGGCGGATTGCTTGGTCGCCCGAGTCGCATTGCGATTTCCTACCGCACGCATCGTGCATCGATTGGACCGCGACACCAGCGGCGTGATGGTGTTGGCTCTTGATGCCCACACGCATCGTCGTCTGAGCATGGCCTTCGAGGCGCGCAAGGTTCAGAAAACATATCACGCGCTTGTGGCCAGCCATCCGCAGCAGTCCTCTGGATTGATCGATCTTCCGCTGCGCAAAGAGGCGCTTGGAAGCGCGAAACAAATTGTGTGCTTGGAACATGGGCGAGCGAGTCAAACCCGCTGGCATGTACAAGCGCGATTGCCCGCGGTGCCGATCAGTCTTCGCGGCGAGGGTGATGCAGCGGAATCGCCCAAGTCGCCACGATCGTCGGCATCGACCGCGTTGCTTGCTTCCAACAGTCTCCAGAATGCATGTCATGCAGCATTCGAAAATTTTCCATGCACCTGCGTGCAACTCGAACCGCTCACTGGTCGCAGCCATCAACTTCGCGTGCACATGCTGATGATGGGGCACCCGATCCTTGGCGATGATTTGTACGCCTCGCCCGAAGCCGCTCACGCCGCCAATCGACTCTGCTTGCACGCAACCTCGCTACGCTTTGAAGGATTTGTTTTTGAAGCGAAGCATCCGGCGCTTTCGATGACTTCTGCGTAACGGGCGCTTGCAGGCGGCGCACTGCAACGCGCATCTAACGCTTCATCGCAAGCACCACCACACCAGTCGCCACCAGCGCGATGCCTGCCCAATCTCGCAGTGTCGGCCGTTCGCCGAGAAAAGTAAAGGCAAACACAGCGACCAACACCAAACTTAATTTGTCCACCGGCGCCACCTGCGATGCCTCGCCTATTTGCAGCGCGCGGAAATAACAAACCCACGATGCGCCTGTCGCCAATGCAGAAAGCCCGAGAAAAATCCATGTGTGTGAGGAGAGCGTCAGCGGGTTGCTCCACTTTCCTGTGAACCATACGAAGCACGAAAGCACCACGATAATGATCGCGGTGCGGACCAGCGTGGCCAAATCGGAATCCACACCTTTGATGCCGACCTTGGCGAAGATCGCTGTGCCCGCCGCAAAGACTGCGGAGAGCACCGCCCAATAGAACCAAGTGTGTGATGCGGTCATGGTGTTCGCAGAGCTGCTTTCTTGTGTTGGAATGATTGGCAACATAAGCAGCCTACCCCATCGTGCGTGGTGGTCTGCGAAGTCTCAAGCGCTCGGCTTCGCCGCACGCGCCGCATTTCGCGCCAAAGCTCTTCGCGCAATCTGATCGATCATGCCGCCAAAGATTCGACCGTGCATCGGATACAGCGAGTACCAATACAACCACCCCAGCAATCCTTTGGGAGCGAAGAAGGCGGTCTGCGAGAGCAACGATTCGCCATCTTCGCGAGGTGTAACTTGAAATTGAAGCCACGCTTTGCCGGGCAACTTCATCTCGGCTCGTAAACGCATCAGGCGGTTTGGTTGCACCGCTTCCACCCGCCAAAAATCAAGCGCGTCACCAATGCGCACTGCATCGGGATCGCGACGACCACGACGCAGACCCACGCCGCCGATCATGCGGTCCATACAACCGCGAAGCCACCAAGCCCAATTCATGCAGAACCATCCACGCGCACCGCCGATGCCGGTGAAGATTGCGAAGATGTCCTCGGGCGACGCCGCCACCACGCGTTGACGATGTTCAAGCACCATGCCTTCGTGCGTGGTCAAGATCACCGGAGGCACATCGCCTGCCACGCTGGTACTCAGCGCGTCGCTCCATGTGGTTTCAATATGGCTTGCTTGCAACGCCGTCAACGCGCGCTCGACCGATGTTTGATAACTGACCGGCTGAATCATTGGAAAAAGTTCGCGCGCGCTAAAATTTTGCACCACACTTTCATTGCGCAAGCCCTCAATCAATGGACGGGCGATTACCGCGGGAATGGGCGTAACAAGATTCACCCAATAACTTGAGAGGCGCGGCGTGAGAACCGGCACCGGCACCATCCATCGTCGAAGTCCGCGCACGGTGGCGTAGATTTTCATCATGGTGCCGTAGGTGACAACTTCGCTGCCACCGATCTCGATGATGTGACCGGCGCTCTGCTGCACTTTCATGGCGGCGGAGAGATATTCGAGCACCTCACGAATGCCGATCGGTTGCGTGCGGGTGTAGACCCAGCGCGGACAAATCATCACCGGCACGCGCTCAGTTAAATAGCGAATCATCTCAAAGGAAAGACTGCCGGTGCCCACGATCACGCCGGCACGGAATTCCGTCACTGGCACACCCGACCTGCGCAACGCATCGCCGGTCTGTTGGCGCGAACGCAAATGCTCCGACAAAATGTGCGATGTGTGCGCAAGCGCGCCGAGATAGATGATGCGTTGCACAGCGGCATCACGGGCAGCGGCGGCGAAGTTGTTGGCCGCGTCAAGATCACGCGCATGAAAGTCTGACCCCGCCGCCAAACTATGTACGAAGTAATAGGCGGTATGCACACCCTGCATCGCCGCGCCAAGGGTGTTGGCTTGCAACACATCGCCTTGCACAATCTGCACATCGCCCTGCCACGCGCGACCTTGCACACGCGTTGGGTCACGCACCATGCAACGAACTCGGTAGCCCATCTCAAGCAAACGCGGCACCATGCGGCCGCCGATATAGCCGGTGGCGCCAGTCACCAAGACCAGCGGCCCGTTGTGTGTCTGTGCATTCATAGGTGCTGTGGTCTTCGAAACGCGAAGGGTTTGGATGCGAAAATAATTGGCTTGGAAATGAAACTGTGCCCGCGCACGAACTGCCCAAGGTCACTTTGGACATCTTGTTATGCGCGTGTGCTGGAGGTGGCAATATTTCCTTCAACGATCGCGCCAAAAAGGCCGCGGAGGTCTTCGGATTGCCTATCTTGTACGCAGCTCGATCATGGATGCATCCACACTACTGTGGGGTTTGTTGTTCGGCTCATTCGGCATGGGCTATTTTATCTATGGAAAAAAGCAACAGCGCATTGTGCCCCTGCTCTGTGGGTTAGCGTTGATGATCTTTCCATACTTTGTCAGCGACACGCTGCCACTGGTGATCATCGGAACGCTGCTGATCGCTGCGCCCTATTTTATTCGCCTGTGATTTTTGTACATGTTGTGATGCGGCGGCGACATGTGTACAAGCGGATTATCAGAGGTATCTACGCGACCTTTCCATCGGCATCTTCGATGTGGAAGTCGGTGGTTTCACCGTAATCGTGGCGCGAGCCGTGCAGTCATCAAATCTGGTGCGAAGTCAACGCGCCCGCAGATACCGACCCATCGCCATCAGCGGAAAATACAGGCGATACAAGTGGTAGCGCAGATAAAATACTTTTGGAAATCCCGTACCCGTGAATTCCATTTCGCACCAGGAGCCTGCGGGATCACGATCTGGATTTTGAAGCGGATCCGCCGCGTCGCTCTCGCTGAGTTGCGTGCGCGCAAGCCACTCAATGGCGCGGACCAGGTCGGCATCGTGCACGCCGTAAATTTCCTGAAGAATCATTGCCGCCCACGCGGTCTGACTGGCGGTGCTTGGTCCTTTCCCTTTGTGCGCGGCATCTTCATAACTGTTGGCGCTCTCGCCGAAACTTCCATCAGATTGCTGAATGGACTTAATCCATGCGCCAGCGCGGCGAATCCACGCGGCATCGCGCGAAACACCGCAGCGAATTGGACCGATCACCGCCTGCCATGTTCCATAGATGTAGTTCACTCCCCAGCGACCGAAAAAGCAGCCTTCGATGTGCTGCTTGGATTCGATGTACTGCACGGCGCGGCGAATCGCCGGATGATCCATGGCAAGACCGTGCCATGAAAGACATTCAAGCACGCGGCCGGTGATGTCAGGGCAACTTGGATCTTGAATCGCGTTGTGATCGGCGAAGGGAACAAATTCGTAGATGGGCCGATCGCGCGTGCGATCAAAGGCAGCCCAACCACCATCGTCGTTCTGCATCGCCAGCATCCACTGCACGCCGCGTAGGGCGGCGGCGCAATTTTCATCGCCACCCATGCGACGCAACGCCATCGCCACCATCGCGGTGTCATCCACATCGGGATACCACGCGTTGGCGTATTCAAAAAACCAACCGCCCGGTTGCGTGCCAGGCTTCACATTTTCCACCCAGTCGCCGCGATGACAAACTTCCTTTGCACGCAGCCACGCGCATGCGGTTGATGCAATGGGATTTCGTGCATCCATGCCGCAATCGGCAAGTGCATACAACGCGATGCCAGTGTCCCACACTGGACTGAAGCAAGGTTGCAGACGAATGCGATTGCCCTCTTCAATCATGAAGGCGTCAAGTTCGCGTTCTGCGCGCTTCACCATGGCGTCGCCACGCGCGATGCCAAGCGCTTGCATCACTATTTGTATGTACACCATCGGCGGAAAGATGGCGCCCAAGCCATTGGTTGGCGCTGGTAATTCTTGACCAAGACGCACGGCGCTCCAGGCAAATGCGCAATCGATCGCACGACGACGCCAGGCGCTACCAGTGAAATCATGCAGGCGTTTCAGCAACCAATCGATGCTGCCGAATAGCATGCGCCACAATTTTGGAACATCACCGCGCATCTTTAAGCGATGTCGCGCCTGTTGATTCACGAACAATTCATCGATGCCCTGACCAGGATCAAGTTGCCGAGTGGGTCGCAACACCGTGACAATCGCCAGCGGCAACAGCATGGTGCGACTCCACGCGCTCATGTTGTTGATATGAAAATAAAACCAACGCGGCATCCACACCAGTTCGGGAGGAATCGCGGGCACAGCGTTCCAAGAAATTTGGCCAAGACATGCAAAATAAAAGTTGGTGAAACTGTTGCAGCCTTCGGCGCCGCCCATGCTGCGAATCAGCGCGCGCGCCCGCGCCATGTGCGGCGCGTCGGGTGAATCGCCAGCAAGCTTTAAAGCGAAATAGCCCTTCACGGTGGCGCTGATGTCCACGCCGCTGCCAGGAAATTGCCCCCAGCCACCATCGCTGCGCTGCTGGCTGCGCAGGTGCTCGGTAATTTTTCGAAGCGTGGTGCCAGGGCGGCCATCTGCAAGTGGTTCACGCTCTTGGCGCAAAATCCATTTCATGAACAGATATTCACTTTGCAAAATCGAGTCGCCCTCAAGCTCGCCACACCAATGTCCATCGGATTTTTGCAGCGAAGCAAGCGCGCGTGTCGCGGCGAGCACGGCGCATTCGATGCGGTCGGTTGGCTCGGCGGTTGATTGGAGACGAAGTGCTGACATGCGGATTGGGTCAGTATAAACAAGCGCGCTGATGTCTTTGCGGCGACGCGATTACGCGTAGGCATCTGGCCGAAGCCAGCGCTTCTCGCGTGCGCTCTGCGTCGCCGCATGCAAAACGCACTGTGTTTGAAAGGCATTTTCAAAGTCCGCCAGCGGCAGCACTGGCTTCTCGCCTTGCAGCAAGCGGGCGATGTCGGCGGCCATGCTGATGAATCCATGTTCGTACCCAATCAGATGCGCTGCGGGCCAATAGGCCGCGGCCCATGGATGCGAAGGATCGGTGCACATGATGCGGCTCCAACCGCGAAGCCGCGCGGGCAGGGTGTTGTCCCACCATTCAAGTTCATTCATGCGCTCAAAATCAAATCGCAAGCTGCCATGCGTGCCATTCAATTCAAGACGATTCGCATTGTGATTGCCGGTAGCCAAGCGCGTGGCTTCAAAACTTGCGGTGGCTCCATTGCTTAACCGCGCGAGAAACAGCGTGGCATCGTCCACGGTGCTGACGAATTTTTTCGCAGCAGATTTTCCCACGCCGCGCTTGGTCGTTGAACGCATGGCAACACCCGCGCTGCGCACGCCGACAAAGTTTGCCTGCATCGCGCCGCAGACCTCTTCAATATTTTCACCGGTCGTAAATCGCACCAGATCGATCGAGTGTGCGTTCAAGTCGCCGTGCGCGCCGCTGCCTGCTTGCGAAGCATCAAAGCGCCACAGCATGGGCGTGGCGTCGCCACCCCAATCTTGCAGATAGCAGGCGCGCGCATGACGAATAATTCCTAAGCGACCCTCGTGCACCAACTGCCGCGCCAAACCAATCGCGGGGCATCGCCGATAGTGAAACCATACAAAGGTGCGAGCCTTGGCTGTACGCGCCGCATCACGCATGGCGCGTGCCTCTTCAAGCGTCGCAGCCAAAGGCTTCTCGCATGCAACCACTTTGCCCGCTTGAATCGCCGCGATGGCGATGGGCGCATGCAGATTATTTGGAACGCAGACATCCACCAAGTGCACTGCGGGGTCGTTCACCACCGCTTGCCAAGTGCCAACGGCGCGCAGCACTTGCCAGCGTTTTGCAAACTGCTTCGCGCTCTTCACATCACGACCCGCCACGCACTGAAGTTGCGGTCGCTGCGCAAGATCAAAGAACAATGGTGCTTGCCGCCACGCGTTGGCGTGCGCCCTTCCCATGAACTTGGTGCCAATAAGACCGATGCCTAATACCGCTGCGTTGGTGCCTCGCTTGATTTTCGTGGTCGCCATGTGCGATCGATCCTGTTTTATGTCGCGCTGAGTGAAGCCATGCCGCTGCGCAACTGCTTGCGACACTTTCCCTATGCTAGCGGGCGAACAAGGAGACCTTGCATGTTGAACACCGAAGCCCGTCTGAACCAAATTGAAATTGAAATCACCTTGCTGCGACGCAGCAACATTCGTTGGCGCATTACCACGGCGACCCTGGGCGCGTGTGCCGTGATCGCAATGTTCGCAGGCATGGTCGCCGAACCACTCGCGGGAATGGTGCGCGCCTCGCGCATCGAACTTGTAGATGCCGAGGGCAAAGTCGCGCTGCTTCTTTCTGCGACTGACCAAGGTGGACAAATGGATATCTGGTCGAAAAATGGCGCAAATATCGCACGACTGGCGGCCTCGGAATCGGGCGGCGATCTTTCTATGTGGAACACCGCGGGCAAACCAGTCGCGGGTGTCTATGCCAACTCTACCGGCGGGCGCATGGAAGTTTCACGCGGAGATGGCGAACTGGCGGGCTACTTGGAAGCCACCGCAGAAGGCAGCGATCTAGCGCTAAGTCGCGCAGGCAGCGAGCAAGCTGCGGCGCGTTTGCGCGTGAACAAAGATCGCAGCGATGCGTTGCTTGCGAAGGCAGAAAATAATTCGGTGCTCATTTTTGGCGTCACACCCAAGGGCGCGGCGGTCAGCATTCTTGGCGACAAAGATCGTGAGATCGCTTACCTAGGCAGTGATCAAGAGCACGCAGGAATGTTGCGACTTGCAAACGCTGCCGGTTCAAGCATGTTGGAAGCAGGCGTTGGCGAGCATGGCGGCGAGTTGCTTGCAAAAAATACATCGGGTCAAGCAGCGGCGGTGCTTGGCAACACCGACAAGGGCGGCTTCATGGAGGCGCGCAACAGCGATGGCAAGTCGGTGGCAAGCCTTTCGGTTCAAGACAACGGTGGCGGTCGAGCCGTGGTCGGCACCGCGAGCGGTCAAGTCGCGGCTTTAATGGATCAAGGCAAAGAAGAAAGTGGAACGGTGCAGGTGTTCGCTGGACCCAATCGCATGGCCGCTGTTGGTGGCAGCGCGACCGGCGGCTTGCTGAATCTTTTTAACATGAAGGGCAAGGCGGTCGTTGTTGCGGGCAGCGCGAGCGATGGCACTGGTGGTTTGGTCAGCATTCGCACAGGCGATGGTGCGCAAGTTGTGCGCGCAAGCGCCGAGCCCACTCCCGAGGTCGCGGTGTATTCACCAGATGGAGAGAAAAAGCGCGTGATTTCCGCTCCGTAATTCCTACGCGATCGGCGTGAAAGTGGCGCCGCTTTGCAGATAAAAATTCACCATGTCACCAGCGATAAATTCGCTGACTGGCTGACCATCGAAGGGTTGCACCCAAATCGGAATGACCACATCGCAGAGCAACCGATTGGCCGCCACATCAATGCCGCGTACCACGCCTTGCACGATGCGCGGCTGACCCATCACCGGCTCAATAAATCCGCCACCCGCCTGCGCCTTGTGCATGTGCAACGCCTTCGCATGCACATGACCTTTCACACGCTTGCCAGGATGCGCCGAAGTCGCACCTCCCTGCGCGAAGCGAAGTTGATAGTCGGTACCTGGAATTGTGATGGTGATCTCGCTTCCGTTTGCGGAGTGAAGAACACCACGAACCACATCGTTGTCAACGCCTTGCATGGGGTGGAATGCTATCCAACTTCTCCGCTCGGGTTGGGCCAGTTCGCTTCACGCCATGGCGAGAAAATTTGCGAGCAACGCAGGGCCAGCATCAGTCATAAAACTTTCTGGATGAAACTGCACGCCCTCCATCGACTTGGCGCCAGGCGGCGCTTTCCAACGCAATCCCATGATCACATCGTCTTGCGTGCGCGCGCTTACTTCAAATTCGGCAGAGAGGGTGGTTGGATCCACCACCAATGAGTGATAGCGCATGGCCACAAATGGATTCGCCAAGCCAGCGTAAACACCCTTGCCATCGTGATGCACAAGGCTGGTCTTTCCATGCATGGGTGTCGCCGCGCGATGCACGGTCATGCCATGGCAATCGGCGATCGTTTGATGACCAAGACACACGCCAAGAATTGGAATACGACCGCGAAAGTGCGCGATTAAACGGGCGCTCACCCCCGCGTGCTTGGGAGTGCAGGGACCCGGCGAAATCACCAAATGTGTTGGATTTTTTGCTTGCGCCGTCGCTTCATCGATGGCATCGTTGCGCACCACATCCACACGCAAACCCTCCCGCACTTCCTGCATGCGGTGCACCAAGTTCCATGTGAAAGAATCGTAGTTGTCGATCAGCAGCACCACAGTGGTGGAATGCTAGCGACCCTCGCCTTTATGCGGCCTCGCGTGTGCCAGCTACACCATCGCGCGTGACGATAAACAACGCGTCGGTGATCGGATAAGGCATGCGTTTAAAATCTCGCGCCACGCGTTGCTGCACTTTGTCCACAAACTCCGGTGGATTGCAACTGATCGCCACGAACATGTCGCGCGCTGGCGTGGCCACAAAGAAATCGCCGTTCATCTGTGGCGCCAAGGTGCTGTGCAGCGAATCAAGCAGCAGCCGCGCGGCGTCGTAGCCATCCGAGGCATTCAAAATCGCGGCGCGCCCTCCATTTTCACTCTCAACAACCTTCACCTTCAATTGTGGTTGGTAGCGCGCTAAATTTTCACGCGCCAAGCGCTCCAGATCATCGCTGTCCACCCCCCATCGCACCATCTGCTCCACCGTCACACTCACGGTGACCTCGGGCATGTCCACCACAAACACAACCACGGTGTCGTTCACAAATGGAATATGCGCCACCTGCTCGCGATCAAGATGCTCGAAAATGTGAATCGGTTGAATGCGCGGCATGATGCGCGGGCGCGCCAACACGAAGGGCATGCTGGAGTTTCCCATCGCATCGCCTTCAAGCAATTTCTCGAAGTAATGGCGCACGATTTCTTCGCCGCGCTCGGCGTCACGGCTGGCGATGCGCCATAAATTTTCCAGACCAAGATGGCGACCCTGCACGATCAAGTCCATGCAGCCCGCGACCTCCACCTTGTGATCGGGCCAATGCGCCTTAAAGATGTGTTGCACATAGGCTGAAAATTCCTCGGCACCTGTTGGAAATAAATTGTCCATATCCCTGCCTCCTCGCGTTGTTGACTTCCATACGGAGGAAGCGCTCTCGTGCTAACTTCTCATTTGAAGTTTGATTTTCCAAGTGACTTCTTATGTTTTTATCGGGTTTTAAATCGACCACCATGCCACAAGCCTCTCAAATTCTTGACGATTTCTTCGTGCATCCACGGCGCCGATTGTTGTTAATCGCAGGCCCCTGCGTTCTGGAAAGCGACGAAATCAACCTGCAAATCGGCGTCACACTGCGGGACACCTGCGCCAAAATTGGCATCGATTTCTGCTTTAAGGCCAGTTTCGACAAGGCCAATCGCTCGAGCGGTCGCAGCGCGCGCGGACCGGGCATGCTGCAGGGCTTGGATCGACTGGCGAAACTTCGTGCGGTACTCGGCTGCCCCGTGACCTCGGATGTGCATGAGATTGAGCAATGCCAGCCGGCTTCGCGAGTGCTGGACATGCTGCAAATTCCAGCGTTTCTCTGCCGACAAACAGACCTTTTAATGGCGGCGGCGGACACGGGTCGACCAGTAAATGTGAAAAAGGGTCAGTTCATGAGCCCCCGTGAAATGCAGAACGCCATGCGCAAACTTGAAGAGGGCGGCTGTCGACGCATCATGATGACCGAGCGCGGCACAACCTTCGGCTATCACCGCTTGGTGAACGACTTCATTGGTATCGGAGACATGATGGAACTTGGCCATCCAGTGTGCTTTGATGTGACGCACAGCACGCAACTGCCAGGTGTTGAAGGCGAATTCACCGGTGGTCGACCCGATCGCGGAGCACTGCTTGCGCGCGCCGCGGTGGCTGCAGGCGTGCATGCGATTTTTATCGAGTGCCATCCGCAACCCGCCAGCGCACTCAGCGACGCCAGCACTATGCAACCACTGGATGCCATGCCCGCGCTACTTGCATCACTGGTCAACATTCGCAGAGCCATGCAGCAAAGTGGTTGTTGGAACGCCTAAGATGAACCACCGATGAAATGCGATCATTGCGATAAACCTGCGGTCGTTCACGAAGTCGTCATCAAAGGCGGCATCACCACCGAAGTGCATCTGTGCATGGAGCACGCCGCTGCGAAGGGCTATCAAGTTCCCAATGCACCCGTCACGCAGTTACTGGCGCAGTTTGTCGGGCAACTTCCGGCGGTGCAGATTTCGGCGCGGCGCGAACCCGCGGCGCAGGCGCGTTGTCCAAGTTGCGGCCTGGCCTTTGCGGAGTTTCGACAATCCGGCGTGCTGGGTTGCCCCGGTTGTTACGAGGCCTTTATGCCGCAGCTTGGTGCGGTGATTGAACGCGCACAAGCTGGCGCGGTGCATCATGTTGGTCGCACACCCAAGCACCTTGAGGGCATGGCCGACCGTGTTGCCATGCGTCAGCGCTTACTGCATGAACTTGATGCCGCGGTCGCAGCCGAGCAATACGAACGCGCCGCATCGTTGCGCGATCAATTACAAGGACTTGGCGAAGCCGCCGACGGAGCCAAGTCTTGATGCGCCTGCGCGAAGAATCCTCGGCGGTGCAAGTGGGACCCGAATCGGATGTGGTGGTGAGTTCTCGCATTCGCCTTGCCCGCAATGTTGCGGGCTTTCCATTTGTTGGTCGAAGCACCGACTCGCAACGCAATGAAGTGATGCACATGGTGACGAGCGCGCCGCTTGGAAAATCATTCGCGCAGGGTTTGGCCTGGGTCAACATGGCGCAGACTTCGCCGATAGAACGCCAACTTCTCGTGGAGCGCCATCTCATTTCGCGGCACTTCGCTGACAGCACGCTGCCGCGCACCGTGGGTGTGGATAGCGACGAGACACTGAGCGTGATGGTGAACGAAGAAGATCACCTTCGCATTCAAACCATCATGCCTGGTTTTTGTCTGCCGCAGGCTTTCGAGCGCGCGCGGCAATTCGATCTCAGCCTTGAAAATGCGGTGGATTTTGCATTTTCCTCGCGCTGGGGCTACCTCACCGCCTGCCCCACCAATGTTGGGTGTGGTGTGCGCGTGGGAGTGATGTTGCACCTTCCAGGCCTTCGCTATACCGGCGAGATGGAACGCGTGAAGCGAGCGGCGAAAGACATGCACTTGGCCATGCGCGGTTTTTATGGCGAAGGCACCGAAGCGGTCGGCAATCTTTATCAAGTGAGCAATCAACTTACCCTTGGCTTTGGTGAAGATGACTTGCTGCGCAGTTTCACCGAGCAGACCGTTCCGCAACTTGTGGATTACGAACGCTCGGCCCGACGCATGTTGGCGGAATCCAATCGGCCGCTGCTTGAAGACAAAGTACACCGCGCCACGGCCACGCTGCGAGCGGCGCGATTGTTGGGATCGGAAGAGGCGACTAAGTTGCTGGCCAATGTGCGCCTGGGCATTTGCATGCAGATGATTCGCGATGTCTCCCTTGAACTTGTGCAGCGCCTTTTGTTGCAGGTGCAACCGGCGCATCTTGCGCGCATCGACAGCGCCGCCACGGACGAGGACAAAGGTCGTATCGCCCGCGCCACGCTGGTGCGCCGCGCATTGGGTGGGTGAAGTGCAGAGAAAATTTTAAATCGATCGCCGCATTCAAGGGCTTGTGGCGGACGAATCCGAGGGCGCCGCGCTGGGTGCTGGCGGCGTATGCGGCGCGGCCAAGCGATCGGCCTCTACCGCGAAGGCGAAATCCTTCTCGGTGATGCCGCCGGCATCGTGGGTTGAGAGCGTCAATGAAACTTTGTTCCATCGCACCAAGATGTCGGGATGATGTTGCGCGCGCTCGGCGGCAGCAGCGATCTCGTTGACAAATTTCATGCTGACAAAAAAATCAACGAACTGGAATGTGCGTTGAATGGAATCGCCGCACTCCGCCCACTGATGGAACTTGGCCAAGCGATTGGTGACTTGGCGTTGCGATAAGGCCTTCATGGCAATGCACAATCTACCCTTTCCGCGCAAGGGTGCGAAGCGCGGTAGTTACACTGCGCCCCAATGCTGGAAGATGACTCGCCACCCCAAACGCAAGCCCCGCTGCCGCTGATTTTTACCGCCACTCCACTGCGCATGGCCACGCTGGCTTCCTTCGCAAAAAATGTCGCTGCGGCCTGCGGATCGGGGTGGAAATGCACCTGCCTTCCACTGGTCAAGGCTGCGAATTTTTCAGAAGGCAGCGCGATTGTGATGCTGCTTGATCCACTCGATGACACCGCTGGTTTGACCACGCTTCTGGATCGATCCGACCGCGGAGGGATTCCGATTTTACTTCTGACCAAGCACAGCAACGCACACACCATGGGACTTGGCGCGATGTCGATGGATGCCAGTATGCAGGCAATTGCTGCAGCGATTCGTGGCATGTTGTCGCGGCAGAGTGAAATCGAAAATCTGCGCGCGCAGATTTCTGGTGCGCAACACATTGTGGGTGGATTGCGCGGCGACCTCACGCGCATGCAGGATGAATTGCAACTCGCCGCGCAGGTGCAACGAGAATTTCTGCCCAAGTCGATGCCTGTGTTGCCGCGCGCGAGTGTGGCGGCGATGTGGCGGCCAGCCAGTTGGGTAAGTGGTGATATCTACGATGTGCGCCGACTTGATGAGCATCATTTGGGATTGTTCATCGCCGACGCAGTGGGTCATGGCGTGCCCGCGGCGTTGATGACCATGGTGATTGCGCGCAGTCTTCCAACCAAGCACATCACTGGCAACACCTATCGCATCGTGCCCCCCGCCGAGGCGTTGGCCGCGGTGAACCGTGAGCTGTTGCAACGCGATGGCCATGCCACACGATTCGCCACGGCGGTCTACGCCATCTTGGATCTACGCACGCTGCGACTTCGCGTGGCCAGCGCCGGGCATCCTGCGCCGGTGGTATTGCGCGGCGATCGTTGCATTGAATTTGTGCACAGCAAGGGCGGCGTGCTGGGCGTGTTTGAAGACGAGCAATGGGAAGAGACCGAGGTGGATCTGTCGTCGGGGGATCGCTTGCTTTTATATTCCGATGGATTTGAAGCGGCATTTTCTGAGGATCCCGCGGCGAGTGTGCGCGATCAGGAATCCATTCCACTTCATCATGCGGCCTTTCAATCGATGCTGCAGGTGGATGATGCCGCCGAGTTGATGAAGCGTCTTGGCGAGCGTGTGGATCGCGGAAATATTTCCTCAGCGAATGCCGACGATGTCACGCTGCTGGTGTTGCGGGTTGGTGAGGTGCGGCATGCGCCGACAGATACCACTGCACCTGCGCCGCGACCATCTTGCTGATCACATCAAACTCCAGATTCACCTGCGATCCAGCCAGACGCGTGGCGAGCGTGGTGCGTTGCAGGGTTTCAGGAATCAACGCCACTTCAAACCAATCCGCGCCGACCTCGGCCACCGTAAGACTGACTCCATCCACCGCGATACTGCCGCGAGTGACAAGATGCTGCATGCATTGCGGCGCCACCTGCACGCGGGTTCGCCAGGCGCCATGATCGCGATTGATATCGACCACCTGCGCGACGGTGTCGATGTGGCCCTGCACCATATGCCCGCCCAGCAACGCGTCGGTGCGAAGCGAGCGTTCAAGATTCACGCGATCGCCGACGCGGAGCAAACCCATCGTGGTCAGCGCGAGTGATTGCGGAATCACATCGAAGAGCAACGCCTGTGGTGTATCGAATGTGTCATGGTTCGCAGGCGTGGGCACGACCAGCGTGAGACAGCAACCGTTGATCGCGATGCTTTCGCCGGCACGCGCATCGCGCGGCCAACCTGGGGCGAGAATGCCCAGACGCGCACCGGTTGGTGTGTTGTGCATCTGATGCACTTCGCCAATCTGATCGATGAGTCCAGTGAACATCCGCGTGGCATCCTTATTGTGTGGTTGGTAGCGAGGCTTGCGCGTCGCCGATCACCGCCGAATCCGTTGGCGCGGTCTCGATGGAGGCGCCGGGGTAATAGCGGCGCAAAATTTCAAAATGGTTTCGCCCTGCTTTTCCCATGGTTTGGGCTCCAAACTGACACATGCCTGCGCCGTGACCATGCCCGCGTCCGTCGATGGTGGCCTTGCCGCCGTCAATGCGCAGGGTGATGAAACCACTTTTTAAGGAATCTTTATTTCCTGCGCTGCCGCTGTTCACACCGTAGCGAAAATCCTCGGAGCCCCACAGCACTTTGCGGCCGCTGGTGTCGGTGATGCGAAATGTGATTGGCCGACCCGCGGCGTTTGACTCGGCGACCACGACGGACTTCACCGATGAAAGTCCGCCAAGATCCTTGCGCGACTCTTGTTGCGCCCACGCGTTGAGTCGGCGGGTGAGCTCGGCGACTGGCAACGAAATTTTCCAATGCGCGGTCGGTGACTTTTCGCAGCAATCTTTCGGGCGCGCATCTCCGCGCTGATCCACAATCAACGGCGCGATGTCCATCCAACTTCCATCGCGAATCGCGTCGGTCGCTGAAGCTGGCGCGCCGCCGCAACAACTGCTGTAGTAGGCGGGCACCACGCGTGCATCAAAGATTAAATATTCACCACGCGTGTCACGCACCGCGTCGCGACTGACTGCGTCGGCGGTGCTGCCAATCCATGCTTGACTGCCTTGTCCAGCGACCACATCGAACGCGCGGCGACCCTGCCACCACGCGTGTTCGCAGAGTGCGTAACTGCGTGCGGCCACTGCTTGCGCGCGATAGGTTTCGCGACTCCACCCTTTGTAAAGTTCCTTGGCAAGCACGCCGGGTAGGTAAGTTTCCATCGGCACCGCGAAGACCAAATCTGCGGTATCGGGTCCAACATCACTGCGCGGAATCAGCGTCGCGGCGCCAGGCCATAAGCCACCTTTCCACTGCAATTCAGCGGCCGAACCCTGGGGCGATTGAATTTCGAGCACCCCCGAACTTTTCAAATCCACCTGCGCCGCAGCGTTCGTTCCGCTTGACTCGCTCACCCGCCAGCCCGAAGCGGTTAACTGCACACTGACTGGTGTGCGAACGGTGAATCCTTGCGCGGCGTTCTGCGGCTTCATCCACAACCAACCCGAGGCATGCGACAGCACGATGGGTTCGGCGCGCAGAGTCGCCACCCGCACACGCATGATTGGCTCGGTTGTTGGAAGTGCCGGCCGCAACACTGGAGGCTTAGGGCGCGTGGGCGCAGTGGCCGCGAGCGATTCGGTTGGTGTTGGTGGCGGCGCGATCTGCGAAGCGCCACGATCGAGTTTTTCAAGTGGACTTTTCGGAAGATCGCTTCGACGAGTGGATGCGACTTCGACTTGACTTTGACAGCCACTGGGCAACAGCGCGGCACTCCACACCACCACCACCGTGGCCGAAGCAAGCAGCAGCACCCGATGATAGGAATCAGGAATTCGCCAACCGCTTCCGTTCGCCACGCGGGGCTCCTTCACCGCCAATCGCGGCGCGTTGGTTTAATCGAGAATGCGAAGTGAAAGACCATTGTCACTCAACAAGATGCGCAATTCATCAAGGCTGGTTTGACCAAAGTTTTTCACGCCCATCAACTCGGCCTCGGTTCGAGCCGCAAGATCGCCAAGCGTATGAATGCCCAGCAACTGCAGCGCCTTGCGGGCACGCACGCTGAAATCAAGTTGCGTGAGCGGCTTGTTCAAGATTTCTTCGCTGACCGTGCCCTTCAGTTTTTCAAGCATTTCCCCGCGAATCTTGTCGTAATGTCCGCGATCAAGTTGCTGTCCAAGTCGCAGACCCTTCGCCGTCAACATGGCCTTGATCTCGACCAGACTGGTCTCGCCGAAATTCTTATAGCTCATCAACTCGGCCTCGCTGATGCGAAGCAAGTCGCCCAGCGTGCGAATCTGCATCTTCTTCAGACAGTTGCGCGCGCGCACTGAAAGTTCGAAGTCGGTGACTGGCATCTCCATCTGCGCATCGCGACGAGCGCCTTCGCGGGCGAACTCCTCGTCGTAGAGCATGTCCTTGCTGGCGCGTACATCCTTGAGGAAAAGCGCGGCGCGGGCATGCACCGGATTCGCCTCCAATACTTTTTTTAGCAACTTCTCGGCGCGCGTGAACTGACCAGCGTCCTCAAGCAGCACCGCCATGTTCACAAACACCTGCACGGGCGGAGATGAAAGACGCGTGCACTCTTCGTAGGTGCGCAAGGCATCGTCATCAAAACCCAAACGATCTTGCAACTTCGCGCACTGAAAAAGATTCTTCGCGGTGCGATCTTTCACGGCGGCCTCCTTCCACGCATCAAGCGCTTGCATCCACTCGCCTTGGGAATCAAATTGCTGCGCCTGCTTTATGAATGGCGCGGCGGCGGCGGGATCGTTGCGAGAAGCGCCGATGACAGTGTCGAGAGCTGCGTTGACCATGTGAGTTGTTCCTGAAATTTCGTGGATGCAAAAGGGCGAAACAGACAGTCGAGAAGTCTACCCAGACACGGGCGCGGACTCCAACAAGCGGATTTCACGCCACGCCCCGCGTTCAAACCGCCACGCCACCACTGCGCCGTAAGCAAAAATGTAAATACTTGCGGCAATCCACGGGCCAACGCTGCCAAAGTCAGGGTGCACTCGAATGAACCACTCGCCCAACCCCACGATGCACCCCCAACTGAGCACGATGGTGGCGATGCCGGGTATCAGCGTGTCGCCAGCACCGCGCAACGCACCTGTGTAGACGATGCCAACAGCATCCACCGTCTGAAAGATGGCGGCGCAAATCATCAGTCGACTTCCAATGCGCACAACTTCTGCAGCGGTGGTGGCGTCCGAGCCGCTGACGAAGACACTGATCAGCGGTGCACGCAAGAAGCCGATCAATGCGCCACACACCGTCATGTAAGCGATCGCCATGCCCAGCGCCCAGTGCGCGCGATTGGCGGCCAGATCGGGCCTGCCTGCGCCAATATATTTTCCGACCAACGCCGTGGTGGCCACGCTAAATCCAACCGCGGGCATGAATGAAAGATGCATGTAGCGCAGCGTTGCCCAACCCGCAGTGAGATGCATCTCTCCAAAGTGCCCGACCAGAATGGTCATGAAGATCGCCCAGCAGATGATCTCGTTTCCAAATTGAATGCTGACTGGCCAGCCTAATCGCAGCAGATCGCGAATCTCGCGCGCATGCGGACGCCAGGCGCAACGAGTTGAAAATTCGCGGGCGTAGCGGCCAAAGAGAAAGGCGCACAGCGGCAACGCGGCCTCCACGATCGTGCCGCACACCGTGGCGATCGCGGCGCCGGTGACACCCATCGGCGCAATGAAGGGAACGCCAGGCAAACCCCAGTCCGGCAATCCGTCGCGGCCGTAAATGAGCAGATAATTCAACAGCACATTGATGATATTTCCAGCGATCGCAGCGATGGCGATTAACTTGGGCCGTTGCATGCCAAAGAAAAAATTGCTCATCGCCTTTGAAATCAATCCGGCGATCGATCCGTAGGCAAGGATCAAACCGTAGGAAATTTCCATGCTTTGCAAGCGCTCGGAGTGGCCCAGCCACGCGAAGAAATACGGCAGCGTGATCGACCATGGAACCATCACCAACAACCACGCGATGCCCGCAAGCCACAACCCCGCCCATGCGTGGCGTGCCACTGCGTCGCGTCGACCTGCGCCTACATTCTGCGCGACAAATGTATTCACCATGCTCAGAAAGCCAAACAGAAATGCTTGCGGTGCGAAGGCCCACATGCCGCCGTTGCCCTGCGCGGCAACTTCAAGCGCACCGACTTTGCTCACCATCAGCGAATCCACAAATTGCATCGTGGTGTAACTGAGCATGGTCAGTACGGTGGGCCATGCTTGCATCCACACTTCGCGGGCCGGATGCTGCGCGCGGCCGATGGGGTGCAAAATTTTGAGCGTGTCACTCATGCGTGTACCAGTCAGATGGGTTCAGAGTGTGAGGCGTTCGATCACCACGGCAGCGATCTGAAGGCCAGCGCATGTTCGATGCGATGAATCAAACGAGCACGACAAGCCACAGTGGAAGATGGTCGATCACAATTCCACCAATACCATGTCGCTCTCGACCGCAGGCTTCGCGGGCGGCGCGTGATGATCGCTGGCGAAGCGCTCCAGCCCGACGATGCTGCACATCTGCGCGCGCACCGCCGCGCCGTCGAAGGCCGCCGCGCGAATACCACCGCTGTCGGCGGCAAGATCCAGCGCGATTTGCGCCTCGCTTTTAGCGAAGTTCACCGGCATGATCGCGCGATCGAATCCTTGCAGACGATTCTTCGCGTTCTCAAAGGTGCCGCTCTTTTCAACCCATGATGCGCCAGGCAACACCACTTCGGCCATCGAAGTGAGCGCGGTTGGAAGGGTGTCGATCAACGCAAAAGGTGTGCGGGAGAGCGCCTCACGCATTGTGTTGCTGACCCAGTCGCTTGGATAATTTCCGGTGATCACCGCCGCACCGATCGCGCCGGACTGCGCCGCTTTTTCAAAAGAAGTCGCGTCGTGTACGGTGCGGCCAGATGCCAACGCCTGCAGCACGCACCGCACACCGCGCGCGTTGGGAGCTTTCTCGGCGAACATGGTGAAGCCGCCCGGGAAATTTTTGTCGGCGCCATGCGAAGGAATCGGACCCACGCCAAGTTCGGCCTTCGGATCATGCGCGAGCACCCACTTGGCCAGCAAGTAAGCGTCTTCGCAACTCAGCATCGGACTGATTAAAAGACCCAAGCGCTTGCCCGCGCGCGCGGCGCCACCAACAAAATCATTGGTCTTGGCAAGACCCGCGTCCCACGCTTCGGCGGCCTTCTCAAGTGTGAAGGGTTCGCGACCCTTTAAAATCGGCAGTGACAAGCGATCTTCGCGGTGCACAAATTTCCAGCCGTAGCGCACCTCGTCGGTGATCCACCACTTGTTCACCTGTAAATTCTCGCGCGGCTTTACCCGCTGTACGCGGCCATCGCTGTGCTCCACGCTGATGTTGTCGCCGCTGGCGGTCAAGCCATCGATGCTTGCGGTTTTGGTGAGATACCAGACGCGTTGCTGGAAAAGAAAATCCTTATCGAGCAAGGCGCCCACTGGACAAATGTCCACCACATTGCCGCTGAGTTCGTTGTCAAGGGCGAGACCTGGAAAGACATCGATCTCCTCCATACTGCCGCGACCCTGCACCATGAGCTCGCCGGTGCCTGTGACCTCACGCGTAAAACGAACGCAACGCGTGCACATGATGCATCGATCGCTATACAGCAGCACATGAGGGCCGACATCTTTCTTGGGGCGCTTGTATTTGGCTTCCTTAAAGCGACTTTCACCACGACCATATTGATAACTGTAATCCTGAAGATGACATTCGCCTGCCTGATCGCAGACCGAGCAATCCACCGGATGGTTGATCAACAAAAATTCCATCACCGCTTTTTGATTGGCGACGGACTTGGGACTTTCGGTGAATACTTCTTGGCCATCCACCGCCATGGTCTGGCATGTGGGGCTTAGTTTATTCGCGGGAATTAACTTGCCGGTCTTGGCGTCTGGATTCCACACTTCAGCGAGACAGATGCGGCAACTGGCCACCACGGAGAGACCAGGATGCCAACAGTAATGTGGAATCTCCTGCTCGGCGCGCAGAGCGACCTGTAAAATAGTTTCGCCTTTTTCAAATGCATGCTTGACGCCGTTGATGATGATGTTTGGCATAGGTGTGGTGGCTGATGGTAGAAGGGTCAAAGTCTAGCGACCCCAAAAACAAACGCACCCGAGACCAAAGGTCACGGGTGCGTCAACGGGGAGTGGCTTTATGCGGCAAAGGAAATTGAACCTTGTGCCTGGAAATTAATTTTTTAGGTGCTCTCTCTGATTGCCAAACAATCAGTGACGGTTCTGATTGAATTCACACTCGCGCCAACCCAATCATTCGGCATCAAGCAATCGATTTTCGCAGAATGACAGCGCATTTCTTTTCTCTTTCCTCATTGTTATGGTTTGCACCAAAACTTTTTTTACAACTTATGCCGAAGCAATGACATTTTTACGACTGGTGCCTGTGCCGAAGCAAAGACAAAACACGCACTACTTTAGTCCCTGCCTTTCCCGAAGCAGAGACAACAAACCGAAGCCTTGCGGCTTTTCCTTTTCCGTCCCTCTATCGAAACCTTGACAGCTTCTCGGAGGCATCCGAAGTCGCAGACGCTTCAGTTGCGAGCAGATTGCAATTTAGCTTGGGTCATCCAAATCAAATCAGTAAATTTGATACAAGACGCGCCGGAAAAATACTCACGCGGACCTTGGGGACAGGTGCACATTTGGGGTGCACATTTGGGGACTGTCCCCGATTTGGGGACAGTCCCCGAATTAGGGGCGCTGGGTGCGCAGACGCAGCCGGATTTCCCCATCTAATACTTCAAGATCGAGAATGTGCACCACGCGGCCGTCGGCGAGTGTGATAGGCATTCGCAACCCCGCCTGATCGAGCATGCTGCTTAGATTTATTTTTGCAAATGGAATCGCCAGCCTTCCCAATCCGATGCCAACACGTTCAAAGCTGATGCCGCCATCAATTGCGCGCGGCGCGGTGCGCAGCCATGTGATCACCATGCCCCGATCCATGGCCAGCGTGGCTTGGTTTGATTGCAGCAACAATTGCATCGCGCCTGGAGTGGGTTGGTCGCGATTTTCAATCCACGCAGGTAGACGGGTCGCCAGCCATTCATTCAGATCGCTCGCTTGAATGCGAATCGCCCACTCGGGCGCATCCTGGCGCACCTTGGTGAAGGCCGCGACGATCGCTTGCTCGAAGGCCGCGGCGCGTTCGGCGGCGGCTTGATCGGCGCGCGCGATTGGCTTCCACCAGATTGGCTGTCGCGTAGCGAACCACGCTGACACACACAACACTGGCAGCATCACGGCGCAGGCAACAAGCGAAACGCGGCGCATTCGCCGCAGGATTGGCTTTGGATTTGCATTGCCACCGCTTGCGTTCATGGCGTCACGCTCGCATGCATTGCCCCCGCTTGCGCTCATGGCTTAAATCGCGTTACCACCAGCGTGTCGTTCTGGCCGCCAAAACCAAAGCTGTTGCTCAGGCATGTTTCAACCTTTGCGGCTCGCGCATGATTGGGCACATAATCCAAATCCAAATCAGGATCAGGATCATTCAAGTTGCGCGTGGGCGGAAGCATGCCGCGTTCGATCGCCAGCACGCAGGTCATAAATTCAACTGCGCCAGCGGCGGCGATCAGATGACCCATCATGCTTTTCACACTGCTCATTGGAATTTTCTTTGCGAGTGCACCAAAGACTCGCTTGACCGCCCGCGTTTCGATGGAATCATTTTCCTTGGTGCCAGTGCCGTGCGCGCTGATGTAGTGAATCAACGGACGACCATCGCTTCCAATCGCGTCGGCTGCGATACCCGCCTGGGTCAGCGCATGTTGCATTGCAACTGCGGCACCGCGGCCATCAGGCTGAATATCGGTGATGCGAAAAGCATCGGCGCTGGAGCCATATCCAAGCACTTCTGCGATCGGTGTGGCGCCGCGAGCAGTGGCATGATCAAGGCTCTCTAAAATCACCATGCCGCTTCCTTCGCCCATGACAAATCCATCGCGACTGAAACAGAAAGGGCGACTGGCCATGGTGGGATCGCCCTTGAATGTACTCAGGGCGGTGAGGCGATTGAAACCTGTCACGCCAAATGGATGAATCATGCTGTGCGTGCCGCCGCTGATCATTACATCAGCGTCGCCGCGGCGCAAAATACTGAAGGCCTCGCCGATCGCCTGCGTGCTCGCGGCGCATGCAGTGAGACAGTTGTAGGCGGGACCGCGCGCATTAAACTCGCGAGCCAAATGCGCCAGCGGCATGTTGGGTTCTTGTTCGATTTCGCGAAGTCGATCCATGCGCGACAACGCTTCGGCGGCCCACTTCACGCCATCCACCGTGCGCGTGGAATCGTTCCAACCCTTCAGCATGCATGCGGCATAGTTGTCAAAGTCAAGTACACCCTCTCCCGCACCTAAGTACAAGCCGACGCGCCGAGCATTTTTCGGCGGCGAGAGATCGAGCCCGCTCTGCTTCCAGGCCTGACGAGCGGCACCGAGCGCGAACTGACTGTTCAAGCCGGCGCTGGCGTGCAATGCGGGATCCTTCAAAAAGGTGCGGAAATCATAGTCTTTTTTCACCTCCGCTGCGAAGGTGGTGGGAAATGTGCGGGCATCAAAACGCGTGATCGGCGCCATGCCGCTTTCGCTTTTCATCAGGCGATTCCACACCGAGTCGACGGAGTAACCCAGGCTTGTAACCCATCCCATGCCAGTGACAACAATGCGTGGGGCGCTCATGAGACGCCTCGCAGAATGATCGCCGCGTTTTGTCCGCCAAGACTTGGCGTGCACACCAGAATTGATTTTGGATTTGCTTGACGCGCAGCGATCGGCCCAGCGTCCACACCTTGACTTGCATCGCCATTCACTCGCGCAGGCAACATGCCAGTGCGCAAGCATTGCACTGCAACCGATGCAGCCACCGCACCAAAGCCTGCACCACAACTTCCAGTGATGGTGCTGATGGTGACCAATGGAACTTTCGCCGCACGCCCGCCAAACACGCGGCGAATCGCAGTGGCTTCGGCGGCATCCATCGCTGCCGCGCCGCAACCGAAGGGCACGATGGCGTCGATGTCATCGGGCTTCATGCCTGCGTCATCAAGCGCGGAGAGCATGGCGTCGGAAATTCCCTCGCCATCAGCGGCGGGTTCGGCGCCAATGGTGTCGGGGCAGAAACTTTGACTCGCGCCAAAACCGACCAGCTCTGCCATCACCTTCGCCCCACGATTTGCAGCAGTTTCCGCAGCTTCTAGCACCAAAAGACCGCCACCCTCGCCCGCCACACTGCCCTTGGCATTGGCCGCAAAGGGACGCACGATGGTAGTTGGATCATCGAGCGCGGAAACTTTCGCCAATCGACCCGCATAGTACTGGCGAAGAATCGCCATCAAATTTACCTTGCTCTCGGCGCCGCCAGACAAGCACGCATCGGCGTGACCGCGGCCAATCACGCGCATGCTTTCGCCGATCGAAAGCAACGCGCTCGCTTCGCCACAGGTGATGGTGTTGGAGGGACCTTGGCAATCGTGACAAATCGTCACATGACACGCGAGCATGTTGGGAAGATATTTCAGCATCCACAGCGGCGTGAGATTTTGCATTCCAATCACACCCCATGCGCCGATATCAAAGCGCCCATCGACGGTGCGGCTGGTGATCAACGCTTCGGTCAGTTCAGTTTCTTCGGCTGCGATCAGACCGGCTCCAATATGACAACCCATGCGATCAACTGGAATGGTGACTCGGCCATCAACAGGTTCGTTGGCTTTGGTGATGATGCCGGCGCTGTGAACAGCTTCGGCCGCTCCACCCACCACCAACTCGGTGTCACGCGCCATTACCTTGGTGGCCTTGCGATAACTTTTAGGCACCACCTGCTTCACATCAAATTGACCAGGGGGCAACTGCGCGACAAATGGGCAGGAAAACCCGCTCGAGTCGTAGGTGGCGCACAACGCGACACCGCTGCGACCTTCAAGCAGCGCCGACCAAATCGCGTCAATGCCAAGACCCGGCGCCGCGATTGGGCCGATACCTGTAATCACCACGCGTCGATTGTGCCGCAGCATGAAGGGAAGAATGTAGCCGCATCGAGGCGATCACGCAGCACTGTAAGTTGCCACGACTTGCGATCGAGTTCGGGGCTGCGCTTGCCGCGCTTAACTGCCAAGTCGCCGAGCGATTCGCAACGCCATCTCCAACGCCTGCTCGTAGTTCAAGCGTGGATCCACGCGACTTCGATAGGCCGCCATCAATCCTTCGTCATTCAAACCGCGAGCACCGCCGGTGCATTCAGTCACCTCTTCGCCTGTCAATTCAAAATGCACACCACCAAGAATCGAATCGGCGCCGCGATGAATTTCAAATGCCTGCTCGACTTCGGCGAGAATATGATCGAACTTTCTTGTCTTCACTTGCGTGCCGGCGTGCGCACCAGTGGTCAGTCGCACGGTGTCGGTGTTGCCGTGCATGGGATCGCATATCCACAGCACGCGTTTTTTTGCTTGCTGCACTGCGGCGATGAGCGGGCGAAGATATTTGACAATTGCATGGGCGCCAAAACGATGAATCAGCAGGATTTTTCCTGGTGCTTCGTTGGGATTCAGAATGCCGAGCAGTTCGATCAAACGCTGCGGCGTGGTGGCGGGACCCACTTTGACGCCGACAGGATTTTGCACGCCGCGGAAAAATTCGACATGCGCCTCGCCTGGCACCGCGGTGCGATAGCCAATCCACGGCAGATGTGTGGAGAGATCCCACCACCCGCGCTTGTGCGGAACTTCACGGGTTTGCGCCGATTCAAAGGGAAGCAGCAGGCCTTCGTGACTGGTGAAAAAATCGACGCGCCGCATGGCATGCACCGGCGCACCGGCGAGGGTCTCCATAAAGCGAAGGCTCTGGCCGATCTCGCGCGTCATGCGGCGATAGTCGTCACGCAGCGGACTGTGCTGCACAAAATCAAGATCCCAATATTCAGGATGATGCAAATCCGCGAAGCCACCATCGGCAAGCGAGCGGATGAAGTTCAGCGTGATGGCACTGTGCGCGTGCGCTTGCACCATGCGCCACGGCTGCGGCGTGCGCGCCTGAAGAGTGAATGGCATTCCGTTGACTAAATCACCGCGATATGAAGGCAGCGTGATGCCATCGCGAGTTTCATGTTCCTCGCTGCGCGGCTTGGCGTATTGACCGGCGAAACGACCGACGCGAATCACCGGCATGCCGCCGCCATGCGTTAAGACCAGGCTCATCTGCAGCAAAATTTTCAATTTGCTGGCGATCGAGGCGCTGCGACACTCATCAAAAGTTTCGGCGCAGTCGCCACCTTGCAAAAGAAATCGCTTGCCCTCTTGCGCCTCGGCAATTTGCGCGGTCAGCCCCTCAATTTCCCAACTGGTTACCAGCGGCGGCAGACTGCTAAGTTCAAGAAGCGCCGCTTGCAACTCGGCGTCGTCGGAATAACTCGGCTGCTGCATTGCCTTGCATTGGCGCCAAGAATCGCTGGACCATGTGGGTTGAATGTCGAGGTGTGGCATGCGAGAGTGCGTGAAATACAGGGTAAAAGTGCGGGCGACAGGAGTTGAACCTGCACGGGCTTTCGCCCACTGGAACCTAAATCCAGCGCGTCTGCCATTCCGCCACGCCCGCGCGTTGCGTTGCGTGAACATCCTAGCAAGATGGCGCACAGATTCATCGGCAACCATCGGTCGCGGTGATCACCATGCCTTCACACTGTTGCCGTTAGTATGCAACGCATGAACGGAATGGGTATGAAACCGCTCGCTTCAGGAGGCAAAGCATCCTAGATGGCACACAACCTTTCACAACTTTTCGCGCGCCTGATCGTCTGCATAATCTTCTTGCCAGCCGGCGTGCATGCAATCTTTGCGCAGGAACGCTTCAGCACTGAGGAGGCGCAACGCATCGAGGCGATGGGTTCGCCTGCGGCGGTATTTGAAAAAGTGGTGGACAAGGTAAAGCCCGCGTCGTTGCGCGCACCCGCTGTGGAGCAGGAAGAAGGCCTGCAATTGCCTGCGTTAAACCGCACCGCTCTTCGCTTGCAGAACGCGGGCATGCCGCAACCATTGATCACCGCGTGGTGCCTGTCAAGTGTGATGCTGCTCGGTGGCGCCGCGATGCTTGTTGGTTTTTGTACGCGACTGTTCGCCCTGCCGCTCATGGTGATAGGCGCGTTTCAACTTGTGAAAGTGGTGTGGCCGACGCTCGGCACGATGCTGGTATGGAAGTGGTCGCCGACTGAATCGCAGATGGCGGCCGCGTGGCTTGCGGCGACGCTGTTGCCAGTGACGCTGTTTCTGCATGGCCCTGGTGCGCCATCGGTGGATGCACTGTTGAAGGGCAAAGGCAAAAAGGGCGCGGCGAAATCCGCTGCGAACTCGGGGTAAGCGCGATGCAGAAACAATCCGACGGGAAGATGGCATCCGAGATGGATGCGCTGAGAGTGCGAGCGTTGGGTGGTGAACCCATTCGCAGCCGTCATCTCGCTGGGCTCATCTCATGGATCACTTCGATGGGCTTGCACGGCGGACTCGCCCTCGCGGTGATTGCCTTCGCTGCAACGGCCGCGCATTTCGCCGTGAAAGTGCTGCCGCCGCCTGCGTTGGTGATGGAGTTTCAACAACCCGCCTATGCGCCGACGACCTCGGTGATCACCGATGGTGCCTTGGTAAAACCAGCGGATTCTGCGGCGATTAAGCCTGCTTTACCCTTGCTCGCGGTGCGTGGCGAACTGCATGCTGCCGCCGAAGGCGCGCTCTCCGCGATTCGCAAAGCCGAACCTTCCATCTCGCTCGCTGCCCATCAGATGGGAAAGCTTGGTGGCGAATCGCGGCCCATTCAAGTTGACTTTGTCGGTCTTCGCGCCAGCAACGCTCGACGCATCGTGTATGTCGTTGATGCCAGCGGCAGCTTGATCGGCAGCTTTCCGCAAGTGGTCGAAGAACTTCGTCGCAGCCTGATGAAACTGGATCCGCGTCAACAATTCGGCGTGATCTTTTTCCAGCGCGGCGAAGCGGTGACCGTGCCGCCCGGTGGCGCGTTGCAACCAGCCACGCCCGAGCGACTCGCCGAGGCGGTGCAGTGGATCGATACCAAAATGATTCCCACAGGGCGTAGCAATCCCATCGCGGCATTGACCGCGGCGATGGTGTTGAAGCCAGAAATTATTTTCCTACTCAGCGCGGATATCACCGGCGCGGGCGATTTTGAAATCTCAGAAAAGACGCTGATGGAAGCGTTGGATCATTTGAATCCATGCGACGCTGCCACAGGCAATCGACCAGTGCGCATTCAATGCGTGCAGTTTCTTGATCCCGATCCAACTGGAACGCTCGAGCGATTGGCGAAGATTCATGGCGGCGCCAACGGATACCGCTACCTTGGTCGCAAGGAACTTGGTCTAGACAACAATCAGGAGTAACGCATGACTCGTCGAGTATGGATCGCCCTCATTCCCCTGCTGCTTCCCACATCCGCCCTCGCGGCGCAGGGATTCGGCAGCATCTTTTTCTACACCATGGAAACCGCCGCCGATGGCCAGAGCCGCCTCGAGTGGGTCGGTAGTTCGATGATCTGGTTGTTGATCGCGTTGAGCGTGATCAACATCTCCATGATCGGCACGCTGTGGAATGTGAATCGTCGCCGCCGCATTCTGCCCGAGCGTTTCGCAAACAAAGTGGAGAGCATGCTTGGCTCAGGTGAAGACCGCGCAGCGCTGCAACTGGTCAGCGGTGAGGCCAGTGATTACAGCTTGGTGCTGCGCTCGGCGCTTGACCAAGCCGCCGCCGGACATGCCGCCATGCTGCGCGCCGCTGAGCAAGCGGGCGAAGAGGTGGCGGTAAAGCGCTTTCGTCATCTTGAAATGTTGAATGTGCTTGGACAAGTCAGCCCGATGATCGGACTTTTTGGCACGGTGTATGGAATGATCGTGGCCTTTCAAACGATCGCGGGCTCCGGTGGCAATGCCGACCCAGTGATGCTGGCCTCGGGCATCGGCACCGCGCTGGTGACCACTTTTTGGGGGCTTTTAATAGCAATTCCAGCGCTCAGCGCTTTCGCAGCGATTCGCAACAGCGTGGATGCAAGCACGCTTGAATGCGTGCGCCGCGTGGAGAAAGTGATCGCACGCTTTCGATCCCTTCCGTGAAAAGCGTCTTCGCACGAGGACCCGCGCGGCTTGAAGCCGCCATGACGCCGCTGATCGACATGGCGATGCTGTTGATTGTCTTCTTCGTGCTGGTCTCGCAAATCGGCGTGAACGATCTGGTGAAGATGACATTGCCCAAGCCCGTGCCCAGCGCCGCGGCGGCGCCAGGTCGCGAATCGCGCGGCGTGATCAATGCGATCTCCAATGGTGCGGGCACCGTCTCGGCATGGCGATTCGCGAGCACTGATTACGCGCCGGATGAAATCGGAATGAAGTCGCTCAGCAAAGCAGTGGCCGACTCGCTGCATGCGCAGCCCACGCTGGATATTCATCTGCGCGCCGACGCGGATCTTCCCTATGAAGCGATCGCGCCGGCGATCGAGAGCATCGGTCGCGCTGCGACGCTTGCAAATCCAGGCACACCCGCGCGGTTGCGTGTGGCGGTGCAATCAGAGAACCCTCGTGGCTGATGCGACGGAGATACTCGCGGCGCTGCAGCGGTTGCGCATCGGCGGTATGCCCACTGCTGCTTTCACGCAGGAACAGGCTGATACTCGCCAAAAATCCGCGCGTGCCAGTCGTCGTCGCGGCAGCGGACTGGCGCTGAATCTGACCCCGATGATCGATGTTACTTTTTTATTGCTGGTGTTTTTTGTTTGCACCACCAAGTCGCTCGACCAAGAAGGATTATTGCGTGCCGATCTTTCCGAGCGCGGTGGCATCGCCAGCGCCGACGCGATGGCGCTTGATGAACCACCACTTCGCATCGAAGTGCAACGCGCCAATGGTGCGACCGTCATTCGCGTGTTGGCTCCGCTTCCACAACCCGCCGACAGCGAGCAACTCTGGGCGTTGCTGACCACGCGCCGCTACAGCGCACAGAATCCAACCGGACTTTTCGCCGCCGATCAACCGATCGAACTTGCGCCGAGCAAGGAAGCCCTGTGGGAAGACGCGGTCGCCGTGTTCAACGCCATCACCCGCGCTGGTTACACGCGCGTTAGTTTTGCGAGGCCACGCTAAATGTGGTGTCGAATCGCCGCCTGCGTGATCGCGACGCTTGCGAGCACTGGCACGCGAGCCGACCCTCCAGTCACCGACTCGCCCGCGGCGGCGACGCCCGAGCCCATTCTTCCAATCGAGCAATCTCTCGAGCGAATCGAGGATTTGAAAAGGCGCGTCACGCGTGAAGCCACCGAAATCGGTCAGCGCAAAGCCGCCGATGAATTGGTGTTGGCGCGGAAAAAATTGCTTCGTCAACATGCGCTTGATGCGCGCCTGTCGTTGTGGTTGGCCGATTTCGCCGAGGACTCTTTCACCATCGTGCTGCCTTCGGGTGGCGATGTGGATCGAGTGTTGTACGGGCTTGCGGGTGCCGAGCCTCGTCGCCGTGTGCGGGCGTTGGTATTGGACATGTTGAAGGCCAGCGAGCAAGCCGAACTCGCCGCCAAGGCTACGCTGGCGATGACTGGCGCCGACGCGCCAACGCAAGCATTGGCCGATCGACTTTCACAGGTGGAGCGGCCGCGGCGCATTCCATTACTGCGCGCGCTGGCCGAGGTGTTGCAAGTGGAAGTGGGAGAGTTTGATTCCGCCAAGCGCCGCGCGCTGGCCGAAGCGGCGATCGCGCGAGTTGAAACCCTGTTGCCTGAACTTGACGATCGCACCGCGAGCGTGGTGCAACGCTACACCGGTCTTGCCGCGGCGCGCATCGATGATGAACGCACCGCCAACCGACTGCTCTCGCAATCAAGGGAAAAAGCGGCAAAAGACGAGGCTTTAGCCACGCTCGCCGACCTCGCTGCCCTGCGCGCTGCCGGACTGTTGCGCGGCCCTGGCGCCGCCGCCGATGCCGCTGGTCTGTTGCGAGAATCGGGTTCGATCGCGCGACGATTGGCACTGGCTGAATTAGAAGCGCGGCTGCGCCGACAACAACAAGGTGAAGCTGGATCAAGCGTGAATCCCGCGGGCGCCTCCGCGACGCGTGAGTGGACGAGTCCCTTCACCGATATGGTGCGACGAAGTTCCACGCAGGAAGCGCCCGCCATCCGCGACGCCGCGATCGCACGCTTGATCATGATTCTAAACGATGGCATCACGCTGCCTGAACGAGAACCGATGGGCCTACTTGGAAACGCAAACGCTCGCCTGGATGCTGGTCAAGACGCGACTGCGTTCAGCCAACCTTTGCTTGAACTTTGCTTGAACGCGCAGGCACCTCCGGCGATTCGCGCCGGCGCGCTTCGCACTGTGGCGCGCATCGACATGGCCGCGGAACATTGGAGCGACGCGGCAGATCGCTCGATGCGACTCGCGCGCGAACACGCAACGGATCCTTCAAGCGCCGCGGCGATCAGTCTTGCCATTCGCATCGCGCGCGAATTGGACCGCGCAGCCGATGCCGGCGACGCGGTGTCGCGGACGCGCTTGGAGAATGCGATTTCCCTTGGAATCAAAGGGTTTCCAGAACATTCCGATCAGCCGCTCTGGCAGTTGGAACGCCAGACATTGGCCACCGAAGCCAAGGCCGCAGAGCGCGCGAGCGAACTTTCTGACGCCGCTCCTTTCACACAAGCGGCCGACGACGCGACCACGCAATGGCTTCGCGCCCGATACGCCGCGGCGTTGGCGTGCATTCGACTTCGCGATGGCGACGCGACAGGCGCCATGGCCGCGCTTGATGCCTCCACCATCGCGCTGACTGGCAGCGCTGCCTCGCGACGACTTGCTGCGCGCGTGGCCATCCTTGCCGAACTCGATCGCGATCCAAGCGCCGATGCGGAAATACGCAAGGCGGCGAGTGACTGCAACGCCTTGCTTGCGCAGGTCACGCACGAACGCATGCGCGCGTTGCTGCCGAGTGAATTGTTCCCGATTCAACCTGCATCGACACCAACCATCAACGCGGCTACTGCGCGTCGGCTGCGTGACACACTTGAACTTTCCAAGAACACCGACGCTGGGTTATGGACGACCGCGGGCGATTTGTTGCGCTTGCGCGGCGACTTGCCGGAAGCGACCTTGGCCTATGAGCGTGCGTTGGCTGTGGCTGCCGATGCGCGCGAGGCGTTGCTTGGACAAGCCGAAGTCATGTTCATGATGGGCGGTGAAAAGCGCTTTATTTCCGCAATGGCAATCCACCGCCGCTTGTTGTCAGGCCGCGAAATGACAGCAAATTCAAGTCTTCGCGATCATGCGTGGTGGCTGAGCCAATTGCGTGAATTGCAAGTGTTGCAAGCGGCCAACCGATTCGACGAGCGCGCGTTGATACGACTGAATCGCTTACAGTCACTCGATGCCAGCTATGGCGGCGAGGACTTCGCGCGAGCATTCGCCCTGCTGCCACGAAGCGCTACTGTTTCCATGCCTTCGCCATGATCACGCGGTGATCACGGATAATCACGCGATGATCACGGATGGATCAGATGTGATGTTGATCCAAGCGCGCGCCAAGCACATGCAACGCTGTGAATGCCTTGGCGATATCCCACTGTTGATTGGCGCGATCACCTGTCGAATTCGAAATCACACGCACCTCGCCACCAGCGATTCCTAAACGCAGCGCCGCATGCACCACCGCCGCGCCCTCCATCGCCTCGGCAATCGCATCGGTACGACGAACAACTTCCACAGCAAGCGCATCGGTGCCGCTGCATGTGGCAACAGTGGCGATCACTCCACGATGCAATGGACCAGGAAGAAAAGTGGTCAGGCCAGCGGCCACTGGAACTTTATTACCAGCGAAATCACCGAGGGAAAAGCCCATTCCTGACATGTCCACGAAACCCTCTGGGGTCTGCAATCCCTCCTCCATGTACATGCACTCGCTTGCGATCACCAACTCACCGGGTTGCAACATGGACTGCGGCAACGCCCCCGCGATGCCCACGCTAAGCACGCCATCGAAGGGACCGTGTTCAAGCAACTCGGCGGTGGTGGCAGCGGCGGCATTGGTGCGGCCGATGCCGCTGACCACCACATGCGTTTTAGCGCAACCCAGCGCCTGGGCTTCTTTCACAGTGGCGACCACAATTAAAAGTCGCACGCTAGGACCTTGTCGTGCGGGCAGCTTGCGCGATATGGCGCACCACTTCGGCGAGCGGTAATTTTATTTGTTCTCCACCTTGCAGATCTTTCACGGTGACTGCGCCCTCGGCAAGTTCCGTGCCAAGAATCACTGCAAAGCGCGCACGCGCCTTGCCGGCGTCACCTAATAATTTTCCGATGTTACGAGTGGCTTTCCAGCTGCTTCGCGCATGCAGACCGGCACGGCGAAGGCTCATCAACAATTGCGGCAACGCGCATTCAGCGGCTTCGCTGCCATCGCAAAGCAGATACGCATCCGGCCGCGGCAACAAAGCCAGCGCGTCTTGGGGAAGCAAACCGAGATCACCAAGTACCAGTCCCAACACAACATCACCCATTCCAAAGCCAATTGCAGGCATTTTTGGACCGCCGAAAAGTTCCACCAAACCGTCGTAGCGACCGCCGCCAGCGATGGCGCGTTCGCCTGCACGCACTGCGTGCACTTCAAAGACGGTGCCGGTGTAATAGGCAAGGCCGCGCACAATTCCAAAATCCCACTCGCACCAAGCGGCGAGATCCATAGCCTGCAATCGCTGCGATAGATCATCGGCGCCTACAAGAGCTTCTTCCGCCACGCCAAGATGCTGCGCGAGTGTTTCGATCGATGCATCCATGGGAAGTTTTGCGGCGGTTAGTTTTTCAAATTGAGCGCGTGCCAGCGCAGTCAGACCCAGCGCCAGCGCGCGCTTGTCAAATTCCATCGGCTCCAATTTATCTCGACGATCGAGCAACTCAAAAGCCTCGGCGATTTTTTCCGCCGCAACACCGAGGGCCGACAGCGCCGAGGCCACCGCGCCACGATGACTCAGACGAACCCGCACATCCGCAGGCTTCAAGCCCAACCGCTCCATTGCGAGCACCGCGCAACCAATCACCTCCGCATCGGCAGCGCCACCTTTGATGCCAAGCAAGTCCACATTCCATTGCACAAATTCGCGCAGACGACCGCGCTGCTGACGCTCCGCGCGAAAATGCACCGGCATCGCAAACCACTTCACTGGCATCGGTAAACTGGCTGCTTTTGCTGCGACCATGCGCGCGAGGGTGGGTGTGAATTCTGGTCGCAACGCATAATCATCATCACCGCCAGCGCGACGAAAGCTGAACAACTCGTTCACAATGCCGGGTCCGCTTTTGGCGGTGTAGAGCGAAAGATGCTCGTAGGTGGGTCCTTCGATTTCATCGAAGCCGCAATCGATGCTGGCAGATCTCCACGCATGCTCGATGTGACGACGAACCGCCATCGCATCGGGATAGAAGTCGCGCGTGCCCTTCGGACCTTGGTGGGTGACCGCCATGATTTGGATACTAGGAGAAACGCGGCGCTCTCATGGAGCCTGCGCATCACCCTCGCGCATCGAGCGCAGGAAAAAAACTGCGGGCAGACCGGCGAGCGTCCAGCCCATCATGCCGTCGAATATCAGCACGGCGGTCCACTCATGAGGCGCGCTCATAAAAACCCAGCCCACCATGTGCGTGCCAAGGTTCATGAAGGTGACGATGGCGAGCAGCGTAAGAAAGCGTCGCAGTGGTCCGTGACCAGCGCCGGCAAGTCCGATCACGGCGACCAGCATGCTGGTGGCGAAAAATTCCACCAAAGCGCCGCGCACAAACATGCGCGGGTCAGTTTGATCTTGACCTTGCTTGGTGAGGGCGATCATCATCAGCGGACCGCTGCGCGATTTTTCAAACCACGCCTTCTGCATGTTGTCCTGCTCAGTTTCACTGTTGGCCAGATGCGGATCGGGCGTGGCCGGATAGACATACATACCGCTCTGTGTCGTGGCGCTGTTGATCGCCTGCGCGAGCGAATCACCGCCGGGCAGCGGATGCATCCAACGCTCGTACATGCCGCCGCCCCATGCGATGCCGCCCCATGCGAAGACAAGCAGGGTTCCAATCAGGCAGCACAGTAGATATCGCAGCGGCATCCCTGCACTGTAGTCGCAGAGTTGATCGGTTGTCGCGGGCAGCGGGACAAGTGCAATACAACATTTCAATGTGCGACTCATACGCACTCATTTTCGAATGACTACGGATGCATTTGCACTCAGTGAGACCGCCAACACCACGCATGCTTTGGCGCACTCAACCGCGCTGGCGCGACCACAAAATCCAGCTTGAATCCGGCAGCGATTTGCCCATGCTGCGAAAGATGAAACTGATCTGCGCATTGTGATACAGCGCGTGGGTCGGAAGTTGCATGCACGCGTCGATCACCCGTTGGCGATAGGTGGTGCCATCGCGCAGGCGTTCGATCACCCGCTCGCACTCGGCGGGGGTGAGCGCGGAGAGAAATCGATCCCATTCGGCGCGCGTGGATTTCCACTTGGCATCAATCGCATCAAGCGTTGGCAACTGCTCGACACTGGGAAAGATCGCCGCCGAGTCGCCGGTGATCACCTTGATCCATATAAACTCGGCGCCGCACAGATGCCGCAGCGTTCCGATCACGCTTTCGAGTCCGATTGGAAATGCGCGCTGTAATTCCTGCTGATTGAGAGTGCGTGCCGCGACCATGGTGCGATCGGTCAGCCAGCGCAACCACTGATGCGCATCGCGAATTATTGAAAGATTGTCCATGCGGTGAAAGATAACAGCCTTGCGCACACCATTGACATAGACGCCCCGCCGGCCTCCGCACACAACGCACGGCCTGCCACAGTCACCGCCATGTATGCAAACTTTTCTACGACTCTTTCGGCATCAGCACCCACAGCACCAGATAGACCAAAATGCCTGGAAAAGCAGCGCTGAGAATGCTGAGCAACACATAGCCCACCCGCACATGCAGCGGCGGCCAACCGATGTACGCAGCGATGCCACCGCAGACGCCAGCGATCATTCGCTCGCTTCGACTTCGATGAAGTCCCGCGCTTGGCATCACCACTCTGGTCCACCGGCGTAGCGCCCAAAGACATCGGCCATCGCCTGCACCATCTCGCCAAGCGTGCAGCGATCAAGTGCGCCAGTGACAAGTGCGGGCATAACATTTTTGCCTTCACGCGCGGCGCTGCGAATTTCATCAAGCGCATGCTTCACCTTGTCGGCATCGCGCTCGCGACGAAACGCGTTCAGGCGATCGCACTGCTCCGATTCCACCGCATGTGGAATCTGCAAGATCTCTACTTGATGTTCGTCGTTGCCTTCGGAATAGGCGTTCACGCCAACGATCACGCGATCGCCGGCCTCCATCTCCTGACCAAAGCGATAACTGGCTTCGGCGATCTGGCGGCGGAAATAACCCTTATGAATGCCTGCAACCACGCCGCCCATCTGGTCAATCTCGCTGATGATCTGATTGGCGTCGCTCTCCATTTGATCGGTCAACGCCTCCACAAACCACGAACCACCAAGCGGATCCACCGTGCGATGCACACCAGTTTCATGCGCCAAAATCTGCTGGGTTCGAAGGGCTACGCGCACCGCCTGCTCGGTCGGTAGACCCAATGTTTCATCCATGGAATCGGTGTGCAAACTTTGACAACCTCCCAGCACGCCGGCCATCGCTTGGAACGCCACGCGCACGATGTTGTTCAGCGGCTGCTGCTCGGTGAGCGAACAACCCGCGGTCTGCACATGCGTTCGCATCAACCACGAACGCTCGCTCTTCGCACCAAATCGATAGCGCATCGCGTTCGCCCAGATGCGCCGCGCCGCGCGAAGTTTGCAAATCTCTTCGAAGAATTCATTGTGACTGTTGAAGAAGAATGAAAGTCGCGACGCAAATGTGTCCACATCCATGCCGCGCTTAATGCATGCCTCCACATATTCCATGCCGTCGCGCAGGGTGAAGGCCAACTCTTGCGTGGCACTGCTACCCGACTCGCGAATGTGATAGCCGCTGATCGAAACGCTGTTCCACTTGGGAAGATGCTGACTGGCGAACTCGATCGTGTCCACCACCAATTTCACGCTGGCTTCGGGGGGATAGATGAACTCGTTTTGACTGTGAAACTCCTTCAAAATATCGTTTTGTAGGGTGCCTCCAAGAAGTTTCCAATCGATGCCGCGTTGCTTGGCCATCGCTAAATACATTGCCCAAATCACCGCGGCTGGACCGTTGATGGTCTGACTGACAGTGACTTCGCCGATGGGAATCTGCGCGTACAAGCGGTGCATGTCATCGATGGTGCAGATCGCCACGCCGCAGCGACCCACTTCACCAGCGCTTAACGCGTCGTCACTATCGCGGCCCATCAGCGTTGGAAGATCGAAGGCGGTTGACAAACCTGTGTTGGCTTTGGTGCCCTTGGCATTCTCAAGCAGATATTTGAAACGCTTGTTAGTGTCGTCGGCGCTTCCGAAGCCGGCGAACTGACGCATGGTCCACAGACGCTCGCGATACATGGTCTTATGCACGCCGCGGGTGAATGGAAATTGTCCTGGCTCGCCGATGCGCGCGTGGGGCTTCTGCGAATCTTTTGCATCGGTCGCCGACACACTCTCGGGTGCATAGCGTTGCTCAAGTGCGTAGCCCGACAGAGTGACCGACTCGGGATTGACAGCGGGTGTGACGGTGCGCGTGGTGCCGAGATCGTGAGTGGTCTTTGTGGTCATGCTGCTCGCATCGTAGATGCAAACCCGTAGAAATCCCAACTGGCGTAGATCACTAGCATCCACTCTCCTCCGTGCAGCCGCGCAACCGTCATCACACATTCATCTTAATCGCCTGCTTTTCCACGGTGTATCTAGTGTGGGGCAGCACCTTTTTGGGCCAGAAAATCGCGGTGGCAAAAATTCCACCACTGCTCGTCAGCGGTTCGCGTTTCTCTTTCGCGGGCTTTGTGCTGCTGGGCATTCTCAGCGCACTGGGCAAAGTGGAGTGGAAATCGCTGCTGCACTATCGCCACTGGCGCACCGCGGCGGTGACTGGATTCTTGATGCTGTTCTGCGCCAACGGATTGTTAAGCAGCGCATTGAAACGAGAAATTCCAAGTGGCATTGCCGCGTTGATCGTGGGCAGCACGCCCATGTGGATGGTGACATTTGATCGCATGCAAACGCGCCGTGGTGTGCCAAGCCTGCGCGTGATGGCTGGCATGCTGGTTGGCATCGCGGGGGTGGCGACCTTGGTGAGCGGCGCGATTTTTTCGCAGGTGCAAAGCGAGCATGTAGATTTTCTTGGTGCCATGATGGTGTTGGTCAGCGCTATTTTTTGGAGCGGCGGAAGCATCGTGGGCCGAACCATGCCGCAACCCCGCGAGGCGATGCTGGGCAGCGCGATGCAGATGATCATGGGCGGAGCCATGCTGCTGCTGCTTAGTTTAATTATGGATCCATGGAAGCCTGTCGCGCAGATTCCATGGAACGATCCAGCATGGATTGCCTTTGGCTATCTGGCGATTTTTGGATCATTGATCAGTTTCACCGCATATATGTGGCTGATTCACAACACCAGCGCTGCGGCGGTAGCCACCTACGCCTATGTGAATCCATTGGTGGCGATGCTGCTTGGGTGGCTGATGTTGGATGAGCGATTGAATCCGCGCACGGGTTTCGCGACGCTGCTGATTCTTGGCGGCGTGGTGTTGCTGCAGCGTGGTGGCACAGGTCACGCGCAGCACAAAAAGTGATCACACCTTCTAAAGTAGTTGTGCGCCGGTGTTACACCGCAAAATATTTCGCCTCCGGATGATGCACCACGATCGCGCTGGTGGATTGCTCCGGATCAATCTGCCAATTCTCGGTCAAGTTGCAACCGATGCGCTGCGGCTGCAGCAGGCGGAAAAGTTTTTCTTGATCCGCCATCTCTGGGCACGCTGGATAGCCAAAGCTGTAGCGGCTGCCACGATATTTTTGCGTGAAAAGTTCCTTGATGCGCGGACTGTCTTCGTGGCCGATGCCAAGCTCTGCGCGCATGCGCTTGTGCCAAAGTTCTGCCAAGGCTTCGGCGCATTCCACACCCATGCCGTGCAGGTAGAGATATTCGGTGTATTCGTTGCGCTCGAAAAGTTGCTTGGCGCGGTGGCTAACCTCCACACCCATGGTGACACAGTGGAATGCGACCACATCGCGCTGCGTGGACTCACGCGTGCGGAAAAAATCGCTGATACACAGATGCTGCCGACCACGCTGACGCGGAAAGGTAAATCGCTCGATTTCCAGCTGTTGATCCTGCGGATCGAAAATCACCAGGTCGTTGCCCTCACTCGCACAAGGGAAGAAACCATAGACCACCGCGGGGCGCAGAATCATTTCAGATTTGCATTGCGCGCGCAGACGCGTGAACACCTCCTCGGCTTTCTGCTCAAGCTTCAGGTACTCGGCCTCGGTGGTGTCACCGCGCTTAAAACCCCACTGGCCACGGAACAAAGCGATGCGATTCACAAAGGGATAAATCTCATCCAGATCAATCGACTCGACCATTCGATTGCCCCAGAAGGGCGGCGTGGGCAGCGGCAGATCGCCGCGCACTTCGCTACGCCGTGGAGCATCAGTAGTCGCGGTGGATGTGACTTCAAGTCGCTGACCGACTTTTGCGTCGACCTCGGCGCGCTTGAGCAGACGAGCCTGCACAGTGGCGTTGATCGTGGCCAGTTCGCCGCGCGCCAACGCTTCGCACACTGCCAGTCCTTCGAAGGCATCCTTGCCGTAGTACAACGGACCTTCATAGATGCCGCCCAAGTGGCTCTCCGCGTAGTGCCGAGTTAACGCGGCGCCGCCGAGCAATACCGGTACGGTGATCCCGAGCCGATTCAACTCGCGCAGATTCTGCTCCATCACCGTGACGCTTTTCACAAGCAAACCGCTCATGCCGATGCAGTCGGCGCCAGTGGTGCGCCAGGCATCCACGATCTGTTGCAGCGGTTGTTTGATGCCAAGATTGTGCACTTTAAAGCCGTTATTTGAAAGAATGATGTCGACCAAGTTTTTACCGATGTCGTGCACATCGCCGGCCACGGTGGCCAGCACCATGGTGGCCTTGGGTTTTTCCGCCACGCCAGTCCTGGCCATATGCGGTTGCAAGTAAGCCACCGATTTTTTCATCACGCTCGCGCTTTGCAACACAAAGGGCAACTGCATCGTGCCCGCTGCAAAAAGTTCACCGACGGTCTTCATGCCCGCAAGCAGATAATCGTTGATGATCTCAAGCGGCGGATATTTTTCCAGCGCGGCGTCGAGTGTCTCGCCCAATTGAGCGTCGTCGCCATCCACGATGTGCCGCTGCATGCGTTCTTCAAGTGGAAGTTCTGCCAGCCCCTTTTTCGCGACCACCTGCTCGTCGCCATCTGGAAAGAGACCTATGAAGTAGAGCAGCGGATCGAACTCCTTAGGCTTGCCTTCGGGTCGATCATCGCCACGACGATCGTAGATTAACCATTGCGCGGCCTGCCACTGCTCTGGTGGAATGCGATTCAACGGCAGCAATTTGCTGAAGTGCACGATGGCCGCGGTAAGTCCGCACTTGCGCGCCTCATGCAAGAACGCCGTGTTCAGCACCGCGCGCACAGATGGTTTCAAGCCAAAACTAATGTTGGACAGGCCTAGTAAAATGCCGCACTCGGGAAATCGCTTGGCGATCATTTCGATGCCGCGCAGCGTTTCTAAGCCTAATTTGCGGTCATCTTCGTTACCTGTGGCGATGGTGAAGGTGAGCGGATCAAAGAGCAGATCGCCCGCGTCAAGCCCCCACTTGGTGGTGTACAGATCATGGATGCGCTCGGCGATCTGCAACTTGCGCTCGGCGGTCTTCGCCATGCCTGCTTGCGGATCTTCATCGATAGTCAACGCCACCGCTGCTGCGCCGTAACGCTTCAGCAATGGACAGACTTTATTCATGCGTTCTTCGCCATCTTCAAGATTAATGCTGTTCACAATGCAACGACCGCCCGCGCGCTTGAGACCCTCCTCAAGCACAGGCGCCTCGGTGCTATCAAGCATCAACGGCGCGTTCACCTGCCGCACCACGCGGCTGGTCACTTCGCCCATGTCCTTCACGCCATCACGACCAACAAAGTCAACGCACAGATCAATCAGATGACTGCCGTCGCGCATTTCTTCGCGCGCCATGCCCACAAGCGAATCCCATTCTTCGGCATCGAGCAGGCGCTTAAATTTGCGACTGCCGTTGGCGTTGGTGCGCTCGGCCACAATTAGAAATGAGTTCTCCTGCTTGAACTCGGTGAAGCCATACAGACTGCTGCAACCAGCAGGCAACACTTCAAGCGCACGCTTGGCGCGTGATCGTTTGGCTCCAACAATCTCACGCAAGGCGCGAATGTGCTCGGTGGTGGTGCCGCAACATCCGCCCACCACATCCACCTGAAACTCCTCGATGAATCGACGCATCGCCTGGGCAAAACCAGCGGGTTGCAGCGGATATTCAGTGCGTCCTTCGACCAGCGCCGGCAGCCCGGCGTTGGGCACCACGCTGACCGCGCGATCCCAATATTTGCAGAGGTAAGCGACATGCTCGGCCATCTCCACCGGACCGGTCGCGCAATTTAAACCAAGACTTGCAATTGGAAATGGTTTCAACGCATTCACCACCGCGGCGATATCGCTTCCGAGCAACATGGTGCCGGTGGTCTCCATCGTCACACTCACCATCAATGGAATATCCAGGTGCGACATGTTGCGCTGCGCCAATGCATCCAGGCAGGCGTTGATCGCGCACTTCACTTGAAGCAGGTCTTGGCAGGTCTCGATCATGAAACAGTCCACGCCACCATCGATCAAGCCCATTGCTTGTTCGCGGTAACTGTCCAGCATGAATTCCCATGTGGTGTTGCCAAGCGTGACCAACTTTGTGCCGGGTCCAATGCTGCCAGCGACAAAGCGTGGCTGCTCTTTGGTAGCAAACTTTTCACAAGCCGCGCGGGCGATCTGCGCGCCGAGTCGATTCAATTCACGGGTCCACTCCACCATCTCAGGATCGAATTCCGCGCCGACAAGTTTGTTGGAGCCGAAGGTGTCGGTCTCCACCACATCGGCGCCCACGGCGAGGAATGATTCGTGGATGCGTTGAATCACATCGGGCCGAGACTTCACCAGAATATCGGTGCAGTTGTCGCGACCCAGATAATCGTTGGCACCACAGTCTTCGCAGGCATGAATGCTGGTTCCCATCGCTCCGTCAAAGACGAGAACATGCGAGAGAAGGGCGTCGAGAAATCGGCTTGCCATGATGCTGCGCAAGAGTAGAGTGGAAGAGCAATCTATTCAACCGCTTATCCGGATATATGGATGGCAGATGACTCCAAGCCTGTTTTTTGCTGATATTCAAGGGTATTGGAGGGCTTTTGGCACCCTCGCTGAATCATGGAATTTCCTGAATGAATAACACTTTGCCCAGATCTGATCGTTCAGTCTGCGAAAACCAACACGCGCCAGCTGCGCCACTGCACACTGCGCCACCATAATGAAGCGCCTGCACTCCATGAAAAACTTGCCATCGTTGAACACCCACATTCTTATGGTCGCACGACTGTTCACCAATCATTCAGCGCTTGTCTGCGCGCTGATCTTCGCACTTGGATCTCCATTGTCCGCATGCGCGATCGCAGCAAATAAAACGCCGGCAACAAACGCCACGCCTATCACTCACCAAGTTGCACAGGAAACTTTCCAAGAGGTGTGGCAGACCGTGCAGCGCACCGATGCCGATCCCGCGCATGCGGGTGTGGATTGGATGGCGGTGAAGGTGCAGTTTCAACCGCGTATTGATGCATGCATCACCAACGAAGCGTTGCGAGAAATTCTGCGCGAGATGCTTGCACGCCTCGGTCGCAGCCACTATGGCATTATCGAAGCCCAGACCGCCTTGCAAATCGGAGAGCGTGAAGTAGAGCCATCGAATCACATCAACACCTCGACCGAGGTGATCGCAACGGACAACAACAGCAGTAACAACAACAGCAATTCCGCTGACTCCGCCTCAACCAGTCGAGTGAAACACAGCGGCACGCTTGGAATGAGTCTGCGCGTGATCCAGAATCGCGTGGTGGTGACGAATGTTCAGCCGGGAAGCCCCGCGGAAATCGCTGGCGTGACTCGCGGTTGGCTGGTACTTCGTTGCAACGAAATCGATCCTGCGGCGAATGTCGCCGATCATGTGAAAGCCGGACCCATGGCCCACTATGCGCGCGATGCTGCGGCGCAGTCCCTCGATAGCGGTACTGCGGATACCGCGGAAAAGTGGCTCTTTCTGGATAGCCTCGGCACCGAGCACGCGCTGACATTGCGCCGCGAACAATCCACAGGCACGCCCACGCAAATCGGTCTGCTGCCAACTTTTCGCGTGCGCTGTGAAGATCGAATGCTCACCGAAAGCGAACTGAAGTCGCTCGATCTTCCCACCTCGCTGCGGATCGCGATGATCTCTTTTAATATTTGGATGCCAGTCATCTCGATTCAATTCGATGAGGCTGTTGATCGACACCGTGCGTGCGATGGAATCATTCTTGATCTGCGCGGCAATCCCGGTGGCGTGGGAGCGATGGCGATGGGATTCGCCGGCCACTTTTATGATGACACCGACAGCCTTGGCACCATGCGAACGCGCGAATCCTCCTTGGAATTTCTTGTGAACCCTCGCCGCAGCACCGCCGATGGCCGATCGGTGCAGCCCTTCGCCGGACCACTCGCCATCGTGGTCGATCCTATGAGCGCGAGCACCAGTGAAATTTTCGCCGCAGGTCTGCAATCACTGCACCGCGCGCATGTGGTGGGTCGAACCAGCGCTGGCGCGGCGCTGCCGGCGCAGATGCGTGAACTTCCAAATGGTGATGGACTGCTCTTTGCCTTTGCGGAATTCACCCGCCCCGATGGAACCAACATCGAGGGTGTGGGCGTGGTGCCCGATTTGGCCTCGGGTGATTCGGTGGCCGCGTGGCAAGGCGAACAAGATCCCGATGTAGCTGCGGCCGCGCATTGGATTGAAGCATCGTTGCACCCCGCTGCAAACCAATGAAATCCGCAGCGGTATGATCTTTCACTTCTATGAACACCACTTCTATGAACATAACGAACATAACTTCTATGAACACTATGAAAAATACATCGAAAAATAAATCCTGGCAGATCCTGGCGCTCGCGGCATTCAGTTTTGTCACCACGCTTTCCGCCTTCGCACAATCCGGTGGCACCTTTGGTTCAGGTGCAAGCGGAACCAAACCCCAGCAAGGTGCGCCAGTGACCACGCCACCGGAACATCCAACACCGCCAACACAAAGTGATCCGTTCACACCAGAGCCTGGCTCGCCTGTCGTTGCGCCCGCCGCACCATCGACGCCAGCCGCCGTGGAAAATCTTCCGAGCGCCGGTGTCATCTTTAAGAAAAGCGTGGAAGCCATCGGTGGTGAAGCGGCCGTTCGCAGTCACACTGCGATGCACATGAAGGGCAAGCTTGGCGCGGCGGCGATGAAGGGCGAGATGGAAATGTTCATGCTGGCTCCGAATAAATTTCTTACCAACATCAACATCGCTGGTCTGGGACAGATGCAGCAAGGCTTCGACGGCACCGTTGGTTGGTCGAAGAATCCCATGATGGGCACGCAGTTGCTTGAAGGCAACACCCTTGATGAACTGCGCCGCAGCAGCGATTTCTACAAAGATCTTGATCCATCCAAGTTGTGGAAAACCGCCATCACCAAAGGTGTGACTGACTTCGCGGGCATGCCCTGCTACGAGGTTGCTGTGCAAGGCGACATGGGAAATGGCAGCCTTTTTTACAGCGTTTCCGATGGTCTTGCGCGCGGCATGCGCCTGACCGTTGACACCCCGATGGGCAAAGTTCCGACCACCACCACGATGCTGGAGTACAAAGATTTTGACGGCCTCAAACTTGCGAGCAAGACTGAGATCGAAGCGATGGGCGCAGTGCAAAATATGACGATTGATTCGGTCACCTACACGCCGATCGATCCGAAACTTTTTGATCTTCCACCCGATGTGAAGGCGCTTGTGAATGGAGGTGGCACGAAAGCTGCCGCTGCGGGCGCGACGACTCAAAAGAATGGCGGCACTGTACCTGGCAAGAAAGCCGGCAAGCCCGCGGACAAGCGTGGTTCAAAGAATGGGACTGCAACTCCGCCAACTCCGCCAACACCGCCAACACCGCCCACACCGCCAACTTCACCGACTCCATAATTCGTGCCCGCGGCGCAGCGCACACAATGCTTGGAACACCTGCTGATGTCGCACGCACAATTTGCCACGATGGTTGCAAGCTTGGCTTTACATGTCGCAGTGTTTGCACAACAACCGCAATCGACACCTCGCACCTTTGGTCCGCTGGTGACCGAGCAACCAACCATCACCGCGACCAGCGTTATGCAACGCGCCATCGACGCAGTGGGACCAGTGAGCGAAGTGAAATTTGTCCGTGTGCAAGGCACCATCGATGGTCCCGAGGGCCACAGCACCATCGACATGCTCTCCGCCACGAATCGCCCGGCGCGACTGCTCATTCGCCAACGACTGCCCGATCAAAAAGTGATGGAAATAGGCTGCAACGGCGAGATCGCGTGGATGCGCAATCCCCGCGATGGCAGCGTGCAGCCCCTCGAAACTGCGGCGGTGATCGCCACCAGCGCCGGCATGTTGCCCACGCGCATGATGTTTGCAATCGCCGATCGCTTTCCACATCGTTCGCTTGGTGCCCGTGAAAAGTATGATGATGTGTTATGCCAGCGACTTGATCTTGAGGATCGCGACGGCATGAAAGGCTGCGCGTGGTTTCGTGTGGACACTGGACAACTGCTCGCCATTCGAAATATCGACCGCGATCCAACCGCCCCCGCGACGGAGATGAAGATTGAAAGCTGGCTCACCGTGGGTCCGCTTACCGTGCCAGGAAAAATATCAGTGCAGCGCGGCGCCGAAATCACACGCAGCGCATTCACCGTGGTCGCCTTCGATGCGATTCCAGAAGCCGACTTCGCGCCTCCGCAACAACGCACCACCGCCGCACACACAGGCGGCTGAATTTTCACGAAACATCCCTCCCCCCGCATCTGCGAGTAGTCTCGCCCACCTTCAATACATGAACGCCACACCCACCATCCAACTGCATCAAGTGCACAAGCACTACGGCGCCACCCACGCGGTGCGCGGTATTTCGCTGCAAGTTCAAGCGGGCAGCGTCTGCGGCTTTCTAGGCCCAAATGGTGCGGGAAAAAGCACGACAATCCGCATGATCATGAGCATCATCCTTCCCGATCAAGGGCGCATTGAAGTGCTGGGCGCCACTGCGCTCGACGCCAAGGATCGCATCGGCTACCTGCCTGAGGAGCGTGGCTTGTATCGCAAGATGCGGGTAGCAGAATTTCTTCGTTTTATGGCGCGACTGAAAGGCCTTGACCGCGCCACCGCTGATCGTCGCATCGGTGAATGGCTTGAGCGCCTCGACCTTCCGGGCGTCAGTCGCAAGCGTTGCATGGAGTTAAGCAAGGGCATGCAACAAAAAGTGCAACTGATCGCCTCGGTGGTGCATCAACCTTCGCTGCTGATTCTGGATGAACCCTTCAGCGGCCTCGACCCGGTGAACACGCGGCTGCTGAGTCGAGAGATTCTGCGGATGCGCGAACAGGGCACGACGATTTTATTTAGCACGCACCAGATGCGAACCGCCGAAGATATTTGCGACCGCGTTCTGCTGATTCATCGCGGTGAAAAACTTCTAGATGAATCGCTCGACACCATTCATCGTCGCTTTGATCCACGCACGGTGCTGGCCGAACCCACCGATGACCGTGCCACCGCCAGCGCCGCTTTAACCGCGTTGCCTGAGGTGGCAACCTGCGAATGGAGCGAGGAAAATAGGGCATTTCAGTTGCGCGTTGCCGAAAGTGCCGACCCTCAACAGGCTATGCAACGCATGTTGCAGGCGACGCCACTTCGTCGCGTTGAACTGCGACGCACAACCCTTGATGAAGTGTTCGTGCGTCTTGTCGGTGGAGATGAAAGCGTGCTCGCCGCGCAGGAGGCCACTGGTGATTGATCGCAACTGCGCACGCCGCATACTCGCCATCGCTTGGCGAGAATTTCGCTACACCGCGCTGACCAAGGCCTTCATCGTTGGCGCGATCGCGATTCCACTCGTCATGTTCGCGGCGATTCCATTGATTCCAATGCTGACCAAGTCCACACCCAAGCCGTTAACTGGCCGCGTGGTGGTCATCGATGCTCGCGGCGCGGTGGCCAAGGCTTTCCAAACTGCCTTACAAAATAAAGAGGTCGCGATTGGCAAGGATCGCGACGATCCCTTCGGCGCGCCGATTGAGGTGCAGGCGCAGATTGAATGCGTGCAACAGACCACCAGCGAACCTGCGCTTCGTCAACAACTTGCGCAAGGCGAATTGGCCGCGCTGGTGCTGGTGGTTCGCGATGATCAAGGCGACAAGGCCCAGGTGTTGGTACCAAGTGCCAGCAGTCCGCGACATACACGCCGCTTGGAATCCGCGGCTCGCGAAGCACTGATTCGCACTCGTGTCAGCGAAGCTGGCGAGGATTACGATCGACTGAACACCTTGCTTCGCAGCGACGGCGTTGAAACCTCACGCATCAGCCCGCAGGGCGATCAGGCCCGCGAATCTGCTGAGTTGCGCATGCTTATTCCCGCAGGATTCATGTTTCTTTTGTGGATCGCCATCTTCACCAGCGCCAACTATTTGCTCACCAGCACCATCGAAGAAAAATCCAGCCGCGTGATGGAGGTGCTGCTCAGCGCTGTGAGTCCGATGGAATTGCTTACCGGAAAATTGCTCGGTCAAGCTGGTGTCAGTCTGGTGATGTTGCTGATGTATGGAGGCGTTGCACTCACCGGCTTGGGCGCAATCGCCATGCTGGATGTGGTGCCGATTGCGCACATCATCTGGTTTATCATCTGGTTTCCAATCGCCTACTTCATGGTGGCCGCGATCATGGCCAGCATCGGCAGCGCCGTCAGCGATCTGCGCGAGGCGCAATCACTGATCGGTCCAGCCATGCTGGCGCTGATGGTGCCGCTGATCTTGTGGCTGCCCATCGTGGAAAATCCAAATGGAACATTGGCGGTGGTGTTCAGTTTCATTCCACCTGCCTCACCCTTTGTCAATGTGTTGCGACTGACCGCCGCGACCGAGCCTGTGCCGCTGTGGGAAAGTTTGCTCGCGGTGGCGGTGGCAATCGCAAGCGTGTTGGCTTTGATGTGGGCGGGCGCGCGCATCTTCCGCGTGGGTGTGCTGATGCAAGGAAAAACCCCTACTCCACGCGAATTATTACGCTGGATTTGGGCGCGGTAGCGTCGCAACACAAACGCAGTGTGACAGATGCGACATGTGGCATTTCACCCGACGGCGCATCAACGCGCGGGCGCACGCCACTCGCCGCAACCACGCAACACATTCACTATAAACTTCCATCGTGCCACATGAAGTGCAACTTTTTCTTGGCTGGATCGGTGGATGCGCCTTCACGCTGTTGATGTTGTGGAGCATGTGGTGGTCACTTTTTTTCGATCGCTCGCGTGGCCAACGCCGCTGCCCACGATGTTGGCATCTGCTCTACGCCGCAACTGGCACACCCTGCCCTGAATGCGGATTCATCGCCGCCAGCGAGCGCCAACTTTTTTCTACGCGGCGACGCTGGCCACTGGCCACGCTCTCGCTCTGCGCGTTGATCGCCGGCACGCTGTGGTTGCGTGCGGCGTTGGCTTCGGATGGCTGGTGGACATTGCTGCCATCGCGCCCCTTGATCACCATGCTTCCGTGGCTTCCACCCAACGGCGATGCCAACGATGTGCGTTCAGAATTACGGATGCGTTTGCTGCAAAAACAAATCTCTACCGAAAATTGCCTGCGCATGTTGCTCTTGATTCGCGATGGCGACACGCAGTCACCACCGGGCAGCGAGGCGTGGCGCACGCGCTATCTGCCTTGGCTGGAATCCCTGCAAAATCGTTGGTCACATGCATCGCCCGAGGATGCCGCATTACGCAACGCCGCTGCCCAACTTCCACCTATTGTCACGCTCACGCTGCCGGAATCGTGGTGGTCGGATCAACCCTTGGTGGCGATGAGCCGCGTCGAAGATTGGTGGCCCGAGGGCATTCAAGTGCGTATGCGGCTGCGCAGCATAGAAGGTATGCCACTCACATCCGAGGCGATGCAAGCCTTGCATAGTTGTCAATGGATCCGCACCGAGCGCCGCAGTTTCGGCGGTGGCTTCGCGATCGATTTTGGCCTGCTTCCCGAAGGTCAATACAACGGCGCGCTTCGCATGTCATGGGAAAGCCGCGACACGCTGCAAGCCCCGGCGCAGACTGCCAGCGGAGAAATTTTGGTTCCGATTGCGATCCAAGTGCATGGCAAAGCTCCAACACTCTCGCCCATCGACAACGCCGCGATCACGCTGCAAGTCACTGAGGCATTTGCACCAGGATTGTTGCGCCGCGAAACCAATCCGCCGCAATTTGCATTCAGCTACCGCCCCTATGCCACACAGGCGGATGCGCTTGCGAATATTGCCTTCGGATTTATTGTGCAAGCCTGCGAAGATGGCGTACCTCGACGCACCCTGCGCGTGTGGTGGCGCGGCGGCAGCGGTCAAAGTTTCACGGGGTGGGAACCACCCATCGAAGATCTGCAGCGGCTTCGCGGCGCTGAAGTTTCTCCGCAGTGGACACTGCGTATACGCGGCGACCAAGCAATCGCGTTGCGCGCCGCTGATCAATCCAACACAACGAGCCAGACCACACGCCCCGCCACACAATTTTGGTCGGGCTACATCGAGATGCCGTTGCCTGTGGAATTGCTTCCAGCTTCACAACTCGGTCGCTCGTGGAGGCTCGAACACATCGCGCCAACACCACCTCGCTAAGATCACTTTCATGGAAAGAAATTTGTGGGCACCGTGGCGCATGGCGTACATCCGCGACTTGGATCAACAAGTTGCCAGCGCACGAGTTGGCGTGACCACCGAAGGCAGCGGTAACTTTTTACTTGCCGCGTGGAAATCGCCAACGCAGGATCAAGACAACTTCGTGGTGCACCGCGACGCGCATGGATTGATCATGTTGAATCGCTATCCCTACACCAACGGGCATCTGTTGATCGCGCTCGGCGATCCGCGTGCGCGATTGTTGGAGTACTCGCCCGATCAACGCGCGGCCTTCTGGCGATTGGTCGATGTCGCGACGGCGCTTGTCGAACGCACCCTGCAACCACAAGGGGTGAACATCGGCGTCAATCAAGGACGAGCTGGTGGCGCCGGACTTCCTGAGCATGTGCATGCGCATACGCTGCCGCGTTGGAATGGCGACACCAATTTTATGGCCACCGTGGCTGGCGCGCGTGTGGTGCCTGAATCCCTTGAATCAATCGCTCATAATTTTATCGGCGTACTTCCTGAAGTTCTTCACTCGGTCGTCCACGCGCACATCCACGGCTAGACTCTCCGCCGACCGCGACCTTTCGCCCCGTCGGGCGGTGGGCTGACCAAGCACTCGAGCCGATGCGAACACCCAGGAATCCCCATACAACAATGGCTGCGTCGATGACCATGCCTCACGCCTCGTGCGGAGTGGAAGGTCGGGAACGATGGCCGGGGATACCACTTTTCAGCGGGGGTTCGAGTGACCTCGTCGGCCTGCCCTGCCTCGCGCAGGATCGTTTTTTTGCTCTCCCGACGGGGCGAAGGGCCGCGATGAATTGCTATGCTTCGTCTCCTATGAATCGCCTCACCATTCTTTTTGTCGCGACCGCATTGCTTGTCGGTTGCCATTCGCAGCCGACTTATTTGCCCAACGGTGACCTTGCGCCAGAGACGGCCGACGACCTCAAGCCCAATGGCATTTACGATGTCAGTTTCGCAGCGATTAAAAATAATCCAACCCCCGAACTCTCTGGCCTCAACGAGCGCGATGTGGACATGCAACGAAACTTGGCAGTGAACGCCAATCAAACCACGCGCTTGTTCTGGAGTGATCTTGGCCGCGTGTGGTTTGCTGACGAACCCAGTCCGCTTTCGCCCTATCCAACTATCAATACCACTGGCAATCGTTAATCGTGTGGTGTGCGTGCCTGAAGCATGCACTGCGTGATTTCGCTGCGGCGCATTTCTGATTGCTTCATCAGATTGCTTCATCAGATTGCTTCATCATCATACGGCCCGCCATAATCGGCGGGTCGCTTTGTTTTTGTTTTTGGCTTTGGTCGCCTGCGTAAGTCGATGCAACCTACACTCGCTCACTTGTCGCAGACAGAAACCAGCATGAAATTAAAATCCAACAACCTGCTCGGTGCGCTTGCGGCATTGCCAGGGTTGCGCAATTTTCATCCTGGACAATTTCCACTGCTTTCGCGCCCCGCCTATATGCGCGAGTTGCTCAGCTGGGCTTTCCTGCCGCTGTTCCTTGGCGCGATCGAAGGTGGCGCGCTTGGTGTGGTGGTGAAAAAAGTTTTTACCGGTGTTGGTATTCCCACGCTCGAATTAAATTTTGCAGTCGCCTTGGTCAGTGCGGCGCCCAATGTGGCCAACCTCACCAGTTTCGCGTGGGCGGGCTTGGCTCGTGGCAAACCCAAGGTTGCCTTCATCGCCACGCTGCAAACCATCACCGCCGTGTGCGTAGCGCTGATCGCGGCGATGCCTGAAAATCGCTGGGGTTTATGGGGCATTTGCGGGCTTGCCTTGGCCGCGCGCGTCACCTGGACCGGCGTGATCACCCTGCGCGCCGCGGTGTGGCGCGCTAATTATCCACGCGCCGTCCGCGCGCACATCGCTGGCAACATGGCCACGGTGCAAGCGTTGGTGCTGGCGCTCAGTAGTTGGATTCTGGGTGTGGGCATGGATTTTTCTCCGCGCAGCTTTCATCTTATTTTTCCATCGCTCGCATTGCTTGGCATCATTGGAAATGTTCTATGGCGTCGTGTGCCGATGCGCGGCGAAAGCCAGGCCTTGCGCATCGAGCGCGCGGAGCAGCCCAGTGTGTCGCGCTTTAATCCAACTTTGATGGCACGCACCCTACGCGAAGATCCACCCTACGCGCACTTCATGTTATGGATGACTATTTTTGGTCTTGGAAATTTAATGGTCGGTGCGCCGCAAGCCATCATGTTGGAGGACGAACTGCACGCCACCTACACGCAGGGCATCTTGGCAACCACGGTGATTCCGCTGCTGATCATGCCGCTGGCGATTCCATTTTGGGCGCGGCGACTTGGGCGCAAACATGTCGTCGATTTTCGCGCCACCCATGCCTGGACATTCGTGCTTGCCACCGCGATGATGTTTGTCGCGTCGCTGCTGCATTCGATTTTGCTTTTCTATCTGGCCGCGGTGGTATGCGGCGTCGCCTTCGCCGGCGGCAGCTTGGCTTGGAACATTGGCCACCAAGATTTCGCGCCACCCGAACGCGATGCGGAATACATGGCGGTGCATGTCACCCTAAACGGATTGCGTGGACTGATCGCGCCCTTCCTTGCGGTGGGCATGTACGAGTCGCTCAAAGTGTGGAACCTCACGCCCTGGACTTTTTTCATCTGCACTCTGGTGAATGCCATCGGCGCGTGGGGATTTGTCTCCCTGCGACGACGACGCAGGCATCGACATGCCACGCTGGTCGCCACGGCAGGTTGATTGCACAGGCGCTTCGCTTTCAACTGGGATTCAGCTACTATCGCCGACCCGACTTCTTCAAGTTGGTGAGATGGGCGCGCGTCCATCCGAAACACAAACCAGTTGGTCTGCCGCATGCGCGACAGCAACGCATCACGCACCCATTTCTAAAATATCATGGTCAACCACAATCTTATCGAACTTCTTGGTCTTGAATCCGACGCCGCCGACCGCATGCTGCGCGAGGCATATGGCGAATCCTCCGACATCGCGACAATTCTTGGCGACGAACTCGCCGCCGTTGGCACTGGCAACATTGTCAAAGGCCGCGTCGTTGGCATCAGCGGTGACTTTGTCATCGTTGACATCCGCGGTAAAAGCGAGGGTCAAGTCGAGAAGAGTGAGTTTGATGAAATCGGTGGCGTCGCCATCGGCGATGAAGTTGAAGTGCTTGTCGAAGAGACCGAGTGCCCTGATGGCGGACTGATCCTCAGCAAGCGCAAGGCCGATCGCATCCGCGGTTGGGAGCAATTGCTGCTCACCCGCAAGGAAGGCGATGTCGTGGAAGGCAAAGTTCTGCGCAAGATTAAGGGCGGACTGCTGATCGACATTGGTGTGCCCGTGTTCCTGCCTGCAAGTCAAGTGGATGTGCGTCGACCCGGCGACATCGGCGAACTGATCGGCAAGACTGTGCGCGCGGTCATTTTAAAGATCGACGAAGAGCGTCGCAACATCGTGATCAGTCGTCGCAAGTTGATCGAAGAAGAACGCGAGGAGAAAAAGCGTGGCCTGATGGGCAATGTGAAAGAAGGCGACATCGTTCGCGGCGTGGTCACCAACATCGCGGACTTCGGCGTATTCATCGATCTTGGCGGCCTCGATGGGTTGCTGCACATCACCGATATGAGCTGGGGACGCGTGAATCATCCAAGCGAATTGGTGAAAATCGGCGACGAGCTTGAGGTAAAAATTCTCAACATCGACCGCGACCGCGAGAAGATCGCGTTGGGCTTGAAGCAGAAGGAAACCAGCCCGTGGGAGGAGATCGAGCAGAAATATCCAGTCAACGCCCGCGTGAAGGGTTCTGTTGTCAGCATGATGAGCTATGGCGCTTTTGTGCGGCTTGAGGATGGCATCGAAGGCCTTGTGCATGTCAGCGAAATGAGCTGGACGCGGCGCATCAATCATCCAAGCGAGATGGTGAAGGTGGACGACGAACTGGAAGTGGTGATCCTGGAGATCGACAAGGAAAAACTGGAGATCAGTCTCGGCATCAAGCAGACCGAAGTGAATCCATGGGAACTTGTCGCCGAGAAATATCCACCCGGCACCATCATCGAAGGCAAGGTTCGCAATCTGGCCAACTATGGTGCCTTCGTGGAGATCGAACCTGGCATCGACGGCTTGCTGCATGTCAGCGACATCAGTTGGACCAAAAAGGTGGCGCACCCCAACGAGGTTTACAAAAAGGGCGACATCGTGAAGTGTGTGGTGATGGATGTGGACCGCGACAAGCAGCGCGTCGGTCTTGGCACCAAGCAACTCACCGAAGATCCGTGGGTGGAAGCGATTCCAAGTGCGTATCGACCAGGCATGATCGTGAAGGGTCACATCACCAAGATCACAAACTTCGGTGTGTTTGTGGAGTTGGAAGATGGCCTCGAAGGTTTGCTGCACATCAGCGAGCTCAGCGATCAAAAGATCGAGAATCCGCTCGATGTGGTCAAGCCTGGACAGGAAGTTGATGTGAAAATTCTTCGCGTGGACACCAGCGATCGCAAGATCGGCCTGAGCCTGAAGCGTGCGCAATGGGGCGCTGGTGCTGTCGGCGAACGCGACGAGTCGATGGACGAAGCGCAACGAGCCAGCGCACCAACACGCGGTGGTATGGATGATCACGGCGCGCTTGGAACTGACAAAATTAAGTTCTAACTCAGCGCAACAACTTTATAAACACAACGACCTCGGTTTCAAAGCCGAGGTCGTTTGCTTGAGTGAAGATTGGGAGGGCTGTGGGAACTCAGCCCCCTCACAATTCGCGCGGCCGAATTAACACAGCGCCACAAAGCCAATAAACGCCATGCAGAGCAGGCGTCGTTGGTGGTCTTTCATGTGTGTGAATCGGAGTATTAAACGCATCGCGAATCTTTGGTTGCCTTGCAGGGGCCGTCCGACCGAGAAGATCAAGACGGCTCCCGCTACGATGACAACATGTCGCGGATTCGCACTCTGTCAAATTTTGTAGCGATATTCTTTCTTCATTTTTCAGCCGCCGCATCGGATGTGCCGCCGCTGGCCGAGTCGCAGGCTTGGTTTACGGCGGCTCGTGGGTGGCTTGATGCTTCGACTGAAAATCCTCCAACCAATGCGGAAATACAGGCATTTTCTGCGTTGCCACCGGCGGCGCACGCCATGCCGTTTTCCGCCGTGGCGGTGGTGTTGCGCTTGGATGGCCGACCCGTTGGTGACTCGTGCAAGCAGGGTCCGTTAAGCAGTGCGGTGCGCGACGCTCTGGCGGCGGCACTGCTCGTAGCAAAACAAGATCGTCGCATCGCTGCGTTGCCGGCCGAACTTCGCGCCAAACTTGGCGAACGACTCACGCTTGAACTTGAATTTGGCGGAGATGCCAAACCCCTTGTGGGCGAGCGTCTGGATCTGCTGGCGACGCAGATCGATCCGGGTCGGGAAGGCTTCGCGATCCGAAATGGCGAGCGATGGATCTTCGCCCTGCCTTCGCAATTGCAAATGCGCAACCAAGTTTCGCATCTCAACTTCATTGCGCTGTCGATGAGACGCGATGTGGGACTTGATCCAGCCGCCAGCAAAGATTTAAAACTTCCCCAGGGTGCGGCTGCGTATCGAATTCGCACACGAAGACTCGCGCAAGCAACGCCCAACGCGCATCCCTTCGAATCGATTCGCGGTTCGATGTTGGTGCCGCTTGAGTCGATTACCCGCGAATCACTTCGCGAGATGTCGCGTTCAATCGCCCGGCATATGCGACAGCGTTGGCCCGCCGTGGAAGGACTGCCCGCGGAGACCGCTGCATCATTGCGGGCATTGGGTCCGCGTTCGATCTATCAACCGACCACTGGTGAATGGCCGCAACCACTTTCGCCTCCCGCCGAACAGGCGCTGGCAGCGTTTGCGATGGCGCGACTGAGTGAAGCGGAATGGCTCAGCACTGAAGAGCGCGTGCAGGCGGCAACCTTTGCTTGCGAAACGATTGATGCACTTCGCGTGATCGCCGCTGGCGAGAGCGATCCCAAGTCCGATGCCAGCGCGATGAGCTGCATCATGCTTGCCGCCGAAATATTAATGCGTCAACAGCCTTGCTGTCTTCAACCAAATACGCGCGAGTGGGTTCGTAATATTCGCGAAGCGTTGCTGGCATGGGCCCAACAATGCGAGGCACCCACTGCAACCCAAGCTGCCATGGCGTTGGCCGCGCTGGGATCTGAAAAAAATGCGCGCCTTCTTGAAATCGCATGGTCACCCACCAATCCCGAGCGCACCATTCTTACAACGCCGTGGTTGATCGATCGCAACATCTCCGAGGCGGCGAACGCTTGGAAACTTGCGCTGACGCCTTTGGTCAGCACGCAATTTGATGCGACTCAGGACGCTTCGATGGCGCCCGATCTCGACGGCGGTTGGGCTGGCGGCAGCGCCTTGTCTCGACCCACTGCGCTGTCGGCGCGCGCCGCGTTTTCATTGGCAAGTGTGATTCGACGGCCCGATCTGCTGCAAGCCGCGGATCGGGAACACGCTGTAAAATGCCTGCGAAAGGCGATGCGTTTTCTGATGCAATTGCAAGCTGACGCCTATGCCAGCTACGCCTTTCGCGATCCAAGCAAGGCCCTTGGTGGCATCCGAACCGCGCCGTGGGACAGTGATCAATCGATCGCCGCCGCCTCCTATGCGTTGCTCGCTGCCATGCAGGCCAGTGAGGCGTTGCCGGATACGCCGGTGAAGAGAGAACACTAAACTTTGCAGGATGCTCCGCGGCTTTCAAAAAGTTTTCCTGCTGGCGCTTGTTGCGATGTTGCCAACAGCGATCACGAATGCTGCGCCGGCATCAGCGCCGACATCTGCCCCGATATCTGCCCCGACATCTGCGTCGATATCTGCGTCGATATCTGCGCCGACTGATGATTGCGCGGCGAACATTGAGCACCTGCACAGACGCGCGGCCCCTGAAATCGCAGGCAGTGTTTCGCTTCGAGATGCTCTTGCGGCGCTTTCAAAATCAAGCGGGGTTTCCATCCGCGGCCTATGGAAAGGAACGGTAGCGGATTCTGGATTGGATGCCGATCGAAAACTTCGTATCGAAGGATCGATCTCCTCATGCGCGGCGTTGCTTGAAGCCATCGTGGATAAGGTTTCACAACCAAGCGACCCAGTGATGTGGCAATGCACCGCGAGTGGTTTGGAAGTTGGACCGCGTTCATTGTTGTGGCGTGAGAAAGCAATGCAAGTGCGGGTGTATGAAGTGAAGGATCTGCTGCTTCGTGTTCCAAACTTTCGCAGCAGTGGAGTGCCAACCGCGAGCGGTGGAAGTTCAGCAGGATCTGGTGGTGGCTCCGGTGGATCAGGCACCGCGGGTGGCAACACAACCGACACAGATGCTGATGCCAAACGGCAACTTCGTGTAGACGAACTCATGCGCTTGATTCAAACCACCGTGCAGCCTGCGGCATGGGCCGATCAAGGTGGTCCATGCACGATGGCAGCGCGCGATGGCGTGCTGGTGATTCGCGCACCCGATTTTGTGCATCGAGAAATTGAAAATCCGCGGATGCAAAATCGCCAACGCCCGCCCAGCGACGGATCGAAATCCAAGCCTTGATCCATTCGCCAATGGATTCAAGGCTGCTGCATTCTGCAAGCGACCTCGTTGCTCTCGCTGGCCATCGGCGCGCTGGTGGGTTCGATGCCGACATGGCTGATCTTTCTTAGCATCTCTTTCTATTGATTGTCGATGTACAGGGTGATGAACTGCCTCGCCATCGCGGGTGTCAATCAAGCGTCGCAGGCAAAACCCTATCCTTCGTATTCGTGAAGACCGCGCTGCGAACAAGTAGGTACATCCTGCCACTGCTGGCATTGTGTGTCGTAAGCGCTGCGTGGATCGTGCCGCAATCCGCGCTCGCTGCATGGATGCAACATCCGCACCGAGTCGATGCGGTCATCGCGGCGCAACACGCGGCGGCGTGGGCGCGAGTCGCATGGACGCTTGGTGCTTGCGCGCTTTGTCTCATGCCGTGGTTGTTCATCGATGCGCCGCGCACATACCAGCCGCCGCTTACAACACACCAGCACAGACTTGCAGTGGCCTGGCTTGTCATTGCGATGTTGCTTGCAGTACTGCTGCGATTTTTCAACGCCTCTGAAAGTTTGTGGTATGACGAAATCGCGGCACTCGCTACCTATACCTCGCACGGTCCCGGCGTGATCATGGGCAACGCCTTCACCACAGCGAATCATCCATTGCAATCGCTGCTCAGTTTGTGCGCACTTGTCGTGGGGGTGGAACCCTGGATTCGCCTGCCTTCGATTCTCAGCGGTGCCTGCGCAGTACTCGGCGTGTGGTGGATCGGCCGCGCCACCGCGCCAACAAAAACTTCGCTTGCCATATGCATGGCGATGTGCATGGCGATCATGCCAGCGGCGGTGAACGCAGGAAGTGAAGCGCGCGGTTACGGCCTGATGATTGCAGCGAGCAGCATGTCAACTGGACTTGCATTAATGGCGTTGAAGCACGGCGGTTCGTGGCGATGGAAGTTGTATGCGCTGGTGCTAGCACTTGGCGTGTGGGCGCACTTTGTCACGGCGATGGTGGGCGCAGGTCATGCGCTGTTCGCGTTGTGGCTGCTTCGCAATGCGAACACCCGCGCACCTGCGCGACGCTTGCTGATGGCGATCGCATGCGCAGCGGTGTTGTCGATTGCGTTGTGGGGACCGGCGCTTCCAGATGTGCTGCGAACACGAAGTCAGTTCGCCGCCTTGCGTGGTGACGAGCCGACACTCTGGGGTCACGAAGGATTCGTGCTGCTGTGGCAACAACTTGGTATGGGCGCATCTCCACTCGCGAGCACCGGCGCTTCGCCACTCGCACGCACCGGTGACTTGGGTGCAATTATTTCTGCAATCGCCCTGCTGCCGCTGCTGTTGATAGGAGCGATCGGATGCCTCAAAAATCGTGACGCACGAAGATCACTCGCTGCCACGGCGCTGGCGCTTCCATTGGCGCTGTTATTGGTGTGGTGTGGTGGAAGCTGGTTTTACGGGCGTTTTATGCTGTTCTCCACCCCTGCCACTGCGTTAATCGCTGGCGTCGCGGTGGTGAATCTGGCAAGTTCAACCAAGAAAATTTCGCCGTTCTTCTCTCTGATTCGCTCGCTGCCAATCGCACTAACGCTTTCAACATGGTCGCTCGCGTGGTTCACCGCGCCGCGTCAACCCATCCGCGAGGCAGTTGCATTTGTCGCCGCCCAGCGCACGCACGATCAAGTGATCGTGGGCATCGGCATCGCTGATGATGTGGTGCAGTGGTACGCGCTTTCAAACAACCTCACGGTGCATGCCACAGGCAACGGTGGTGTGCGCGCCACCGAAGTCATTCAGCGACTGCATCCACAGTACATCATTCAACTCTATCCACAGCACACAGCGATCAGCAGCGATGCGCGTGATGCGATGAACCGCTTGGGCAATTGGAAGCAGTCAAACTTTCAAGGCTGGATACAAGATGGCGATGTCGTCGTGTGGTCGCTTGAAAAACCTGGCTGACTTCACGCCTGCGCACTGCTAGCCTGAACAGATGGCAGTCGGTCCAATTGAAATTCTCACGGAAACCGACACGGAACGCGGCTGGCGATTCACCTCGCAATCCGTGCTTGCGGATGGCACGCTGCTTCCACTCACACTAGAACTTTCATGGGCCGACTACGACTTTTGGTGTCCCGAAGGAACTGCGCCGCCATCCGCGGTCGCCGAAGCGACGATTTATTTTATTCTTTTACATCATGGCGATCGCGTGTTGCCAGTCCGACTTGATGCAAGCCACGCGCGCCGCATGCATGCCAACGCCGATCGCGACATTCGCGCAGCACTTAATCCGAGTGACCGCTCATAAGCGGCTGCAGCGTGCGAGCCTGAAACTGCACCGGCACCAGCACCCAAAAAGTGCTGCCTTTTCCAACCGCGCTGCGAAGACCCACGCTTGCCCCCAACATCTGCGAAAGTTCGCGGCAGATTGCCAAGCCCAAGCCAGTGCCGCCATGTTGCTTGGTGTGGCTGGCATCCACTTGACGAAATTTTTCGAAGACCGCCTGCTGCATATCCGCGGAGATTCCTGGTCCCTGATCCACCACGCTCAGTTGCACCGCGGGCTTTCCATCGCGTTGCAAAAGTTCGGCGATCAATTCGACCGTGCCACCACTGGGTGAAAATTTAATGGCGTTGGAGACGAAGTTGTACAAAATCTGCTGCAGTTTTCCGGGATCAGTTTCTATCGTTGGAAGATGCTCGGGCTGCCGCACCACCAGTGTCGCTCCGCGCGACTCAGCCAGTGGACGCATGATCGCGGCGATGCCCTCCAACACTTCGGAGACGCGCACCGAACCCACCACTACCTCCATGCGACCGGCTTCGATCTTGGCCATGTCCAGCAGTTCGTTGATCATCTCTAACAGACCACGGCCACTGGTTTGAATGTGATTGATGTAACGGATGCTCTTGGGGTCAGCGCCGGTGTCATGCGTGGCCAACTCCGCCAGCAAATCCGCGAAACCTAAAATACTGTTCAGCGGCGTGCGTAACTCGTGGCTGACATTGGCTAGGAATTCGCTCTTTAATTTGTTGCTCTGAAACAATCCAACATTCACCTCGCTTAATTCGCCCACCTTTAAATCCAAACTTGTGTTGATCGATTCAAGGCGCGCTTGCGCCGATTCCAACGCCTGCACCATGGCGTTGAAAGCCTCGCCCAATTGCTGTAATTCGTCGCCGGTGCGCAGGGTGCTGCGAGCCAACATGTCGCCTGCGCGCACGCGATCCGCCACATCGCGCAATCTTCTTACCGCCCGCAAATAACCGCGCACCACCAGCGTGCGAACCACCACCAACAACGCCACCCATGCGGCGGCGGCGGTGATCGCAAGTCCAACGCGATCAAGCGCCACCTGCCGCGCCATCTCGGTGCCGAGTCGTTCCATCACCACCACGCCCACCAAGGGTTGCGATTTCCATTGCGCTTCGGGTAGGGCGGCGTTCACGCGCAATCCATTCTTGGCGCGGTTCAAATCATCTCCACGCAACGCGCGCGCATACAACAAACGCGGCGGCGACTCATCGGTGATGCGATCAAAATCAAATTGATCAGATTTATTTTGAAATTGCTTGATCGCCGCCAGCACAAACGGATCGCCAGCCGCGGCCTCCTCGCCAATGCCGCTGATCAATCGAACGCGCGCATCGTTGGACTGAGGGTTCTGCCCCCAACCAATCACCGCCTCGCGCCATACTTCGCGTTGCGACTGCACGGCTCGCTGCTCGGCTTGCATCCATGGTCCAGCGACCACGGCGGCCATCGCCGTAGCGGAGACCACCGCAAAGATCACCTGACTTCGCTGGGTAAGGCTCAACCGTGCCATGCGCCGAAGCATAGCGGCGGCGTACTCTTCCTCCATGCACAAGCCAGGCAGCGAACCCGACAACATGAGCGCCGAAGATTTTCTCTGCGACTTTTGCGCACGCGATTACACCGCAGCCGCGCCATTTGTGGAGGGTCATCACGGCGCCTGTATTTGCGGAGATTGTTTGCGTATGGCCTGCGCCGAAAACGCCGCCAGCAACGACGCATTCACATGCAATCTGTGTTTGGAGCAGCGCACCGATGCCGCTTTCTCTACGGCACAACTCAACGCCAAACTATGTCGCCGTTGTCGCGATCAATCCGCGCGCACACTTGAACGCGATGTTGAACATGGTTGGAAGCGCTAAATTGTGCGCGCACTCGCGCATCGTGCGCCTCTACCCCACACGCCGCAAAGTCATCGCATGAAATGGGCGGCCCTCGCGGCGATACTTGCGCTCAAAGTTTGTGCCCACCACTTCACCATCGGCCGCGCTGGCGGGGCGCTCAAATTCGCCACGCGTGAACAAGTGGCCCACTTTCGCCACATGCTCCTCGTACCACACCCACAACTCTGGATGATCGGTCACCAATCGCAACTCTCCACCAGGCTTTAGCACGCGGTGAAAATGTCGCAGTGATTCCATCTGTATCACGCGGCGTTTGTGGTGACGAGTCTTGGGCCAGGGATCGCTGAAATATAAATGCACCACACGCACCGAGGCATCCGCCAACCAGTGCTGCACAAACTCAGAGGCGTTGGCATACAACATGCGCACATTCGCAAGATCATGTCGACGCACACGGTCGGTGGCGTAGCGAAAAAATTCACCGGCATATTCAATGCCCACAAAATCCGTGTCGCCTCGCGCCGCCGCTTCTTGCACCAAAAATGTTCCTTTGCCCGAGCCGATTTCAAGCTCAAAGTGCCGAGATGCCTCATGCTGCGCGAAGAAAAAATCTAGTCCGATGCGGCCGCTGCGTGGATCGGGCAAATCACCCGCGTTCCACCCCCACGGTCGAAGATCGACGACAGTTTCGCGTGTCTCGGGAATCTCGCTCACGCCTCGTCAGCCACAACCCGCGCAGACTTGCGTGGTCGTTCATCAGCTGGGCGTTTCCATACCACGCGTTCGGCGTCGGCCCATAAACCATCAAGGTCGTACCAAGCGCGTTGCCCGGGTTCAAACAAATGCAAGACCACATCCACGAAGTCAGCGACGATCCATGTGCCACTGGAATCACGGTCGCGCTTCCAACGATCCATGCCCATTTCGGCGCCGAGCGCCTTCAACGAATCGGCAACGCTGCGCATCTGTCGATCGCTGGTTCCGTTGGCGATTAAAAAATATTCACAGACTTGGCTTCGTCCGCGCACATCCAACAACACGATTTGATCGCACTTTAGATCGCTCACAAGTCGCGCCGCCTCGATGGCGAATGCGCGAACCTTCTCTGGGTCAGTCTGGCTTTTAGTGCGTGTCATGCAACGACCACATCACATCGGACGCGAACGACCGCCAGCACTTGGACGACCGCCGCCCGTTCGACCACCACTGCTGCGACCAGCAGAACCGGCGCGTGCACCCACAGCGCCACCGCGACCGCCAGACTCTCTGCCACCAGCTCCAGCCGAGCCGGAGCGTGTCGGGATCATTTCCATCGGAGGTCGTGCCGCACGAATCGCAGCGCGACGCTTCTTCTCCGAGGGCTTCTCGTAGTACTGGCGCTTCTTCATCTCTTTGGTCAGGCCTTCCTTCTCGCACAACTTCTTAAAGCGGCGCAACATTTGCTCTGCGCTCTCGCCGGCACGGGCCTTAATTCGAATCGCCATGGTGAAATCGTTCCTTCTTAATTCTTGCGGGTGAGAGAAACCGCCATCGCTTGGCGGGGGGCGACATGATGACCAAAATTACCTTTCCATGCAAGCGCCTTGAAAGTGACCAGACGGGCATACTCCACCGATGCGACTGCTTATAGATGCCTGCAATGTGCTGCATGTCACCGGGGTATTGCCTCCCGAACTTGCCGTGGGCGAGCCCTTTGAGCTTGCGCAATTAATTCTGCGCAGTCGCTACGCACGAAATGAAGTCACGCTGGTCTGCGATGGAAGTCGACCAGGGCAACAAGAACTTAATCACGATGGTTTGATTCATCTGCGCTGGACTGGAAATATTTCTGCCGACTCCGTGATCGACGATGTACTTCAGCAGAGCAGTCACGCGCGGCAACACCTGGTCATCTCCAGCGATCGCGCTGTACAAACCGCTGCCAGCCATCGCGGAGCGCAGACCCTCGCAAGCGATCGGTTTCTTGCGCAACTCGCCAACGATGCACGACGCGGAATTCGAGCGCCAACTCCCAATCGCAACATACAGTTAGACGCCGAATCCACCCGTCGATGGATGAAAGAACTTGGACTACCTGAGGAACCCGAATGAGCAGTTTTAATTTCGAACATCCCCCCGCCGATCCCGTCAGCGCATGTGAAGCCTGGTTTATCGAGGCGCGTTCATTTGGATTTCCAAACTCAAACGCCATGACGCTTGCAACAGTGGACGCAGAGGGTCGACCCAATGCGCGCATCGTGTTGTTGCGTGGCTTCGATGCGCAGGGCGCAATTTTCTACACCAATCGCCTCAGTCGTAAGGGCCATGCGTTGGCCGCCAACGCCTGCGCTGCGTTGTTGTTTCATTGGGATCGCGAGCCGATTGGTCGGCAAATTCGCATTGAAGGCGCGGTCACGCAGACGAGCGATGCACTGAGTGACGCTTATTGGAAGAGTCGTCCACGCGAAAGTCAAATCAATGGCTGGGCCAGTCATCAAAGTCGGCCGATTGCACATCGCGCCGTATTGCAGAAAGCGCACGAAGATTTTGAAGCGAAGTTTGCGGGGATGGAAGTGCCGCGTCCGGCGCATTGGGGCGGCTACCGCGTTGCACTTGAACGCATCGAACTGTGGCAGGGAGATCTCTACCGCTTGCACGACCGCGTGGAATATCAACGCCAAGGCGAGGGCTGGCGCGTGCAACGATTGGCGCCATAAATCACCGCACATTCACCACTGCACATGCAGTCGCTTACACCGTGACGCCATCGGATCGATTGCCCGATCCATAGCGACGCGGCTCGCGGCGCGGTGGCAACCATCCACCGATCACGCGCACTTCACCAAGTGTGCCTAGCGTTGCACGCAAGCGCATCAACAACGCGTCGCTGGGCACCACGCGCAACCCGCGAGCCATCATCACCACATCGCGGTCATCCTCAAGTTCCACACGCAACATGGTGTCGACCGGTCGACCTTGCAACGATTGCGAACCACCCGCCGCTTGGCGCAGCAATCCGCCGACCATGCGCCAGACTCCACCAAATGGCTCGTCCGACTCGCCCTGCTTGCCGCGAAGGCGAATCTCAAGTCGCGTCGCTAATTGTTCCGAGGCCTGCTCGATCGGAATCACGCGGTCCACAATCACACTGGGGTCGGCGCGGCTTCGATCCACGCTGCCGACCACAATCACCAGTCGATCCATCTGCAAAAACTCGCCGTACTTCGAAAAGCCATCTGGAAAAATCACGCCATCCACCTGCCCATGCTGATCGGCCAGCGACAACATCGCCATGCGACTGCCAGGCACCTTGCCTTTCAAACTTACGGTGGGTCGTACACGCGTCACCACGCCTGCCATCACGATTGGCGATTCGCTTGGCAACTCGGCGATGTCCGGCGTTTGCATACTGCAAAAAATGTCGATGACTGCACGATGCTCATCAAGCGGATGACCACTCACATGAAATCCGATCGCGTCTTTTTCCATCGCCAGCGTGGTCATGCGATCCCACGGAGTCACGCGAACCAACACGCCGCCGCGCTCGCCGCTTGCTGGTGCGGCTGGTTCGAAGTTTCCGAACATATTCATCTGACCACTGCGTCGATCGTTCGCATGCGCCTGACCCGATGCGATGGCGTCGTTGATGGTTGCCATCATGCTGGCACGCGCCTGTACACCATGCAGTGAATCAAAGGCACCACCCTTCACAAGTGCTTCGATGGTGGCGCGATTCACCGCGCGCAAATCCACCCGCGCACAAAAATCGTGAAGACCACCAAACGCGCCGCCCTGCATGCGCTCTTGCACAATCGCTGCGATCGCGCCCATGCCCGCGCCCTTGATCGCCTGCAAACCAAAGCGCACATGGCCATGCAACGCGTCCACCACTTCGAGCTCTGGAAAAACAACTGCAAAATCTGCCGCGCTTAGATTTATATCCGGCGGCCGCACCTCCACGCCCACATGCGGCGCCTGCTGAGTGGAATCACTCCATGTGCAGCGGCGGCAATCCTCCACATACGCCGACCACTCTTCAATCTTGCGCGCCTGACTTTCAAAGCTCAGCACGCTGGCCATGTAAAAAGCTGGAAAATATGTTTTTAGATACGCAGTCTGATAGGCCACGATCGCGTAGCCACTGGAGTGACTTTTGTTAAAGCCATAACCGGCGAAGCGCAGAATTAAATCGAACAATTCTTCGGCGGCACGCTGCTCCACTCCGCGCGAGGCCGAGCCGGTGATAAATTCGCTTTTTGCACTGGCGATCACATCTTGCTTCTTCTTGCTGATCGCCTTGATAATGCTGTACGCCGCGCGCAACGGAATGCCACCAAGATGATGCAGCACCTGCATCACCTGCTCTTGATAGACCATGATGCCGTAGGTTTCTTTCACCAGTCCATCCACGACTGGATGCAACATCGGCACCAACTGTCGGCCATGCTTGCGCGCGTTGTAATCGGGAATCAATTCCATCGGCCCGGGCCGATACAGCGCGTTGGCGGCGATCAAATCCTCTAGGCGATCGGGTTTCATATCCACCAACAATTTGCGCATGCCGCCCGATTCAAATTGAAAGACACCCATGGTGTCGCCGCGGCGAAACAGTGCAAGTACACGCTGGTCATCCATCGGCAAACGATCAAAGTCAAGCGGATGCGAGCCGCCATCGCCGGGCGCGCGACCCACCGCCGAGAACATCGCCTGCTCGGAAAGTCCGTCGGTCACCATCTGCTTGCAACGCTCGATGGTGCTCAGTGTGCGCAGGCCAAGAAAATCCATCTTCAACAATCCAACCATTTCGCAGGTTGGACCATCCCACTGCGTCACCACTTCAGCGCCGCCACCAGTCGCGCGACAGAGTGGAACAATCTCATCCAGTGGCCGCGTGGCAATCACTACGCCAGCCGCGTGAATGCCGGCGTGACGCGCATGATCTTCCAGCGCCCGCGCATGCTCGATCACTTTGGCGATCAGCGGATCGTTGTCCACGGCCTTGCGAAGTTCTGGTTCTTTCTGCAGCGCCTCTTCGAGTGTGATGTGCAACTCCGCGGGCACCATGTTGGAAAGTCGTTGACCCTCCGAAGGCGACAGACCCATCACGCGCGCAACATCCTTCACCGCGGCCTTCGCCTTCAGGCGACCGAAGGTAATGATCTGTGCAACATGGCCATACTTCGCCCGCACATATTCCAGCACGCGCGCCCGTCCATCTTGACAGATGTCCACATCGATATCCGGATATTCGCTGCGATCAGGATCGGTGAAGCGTTCAAACAACAAACCAAATCGCTCGGGGCAGGCGTTGGAAAGTCCAAGTACATAGCCCACCATCGTGCCCACGCCGCTTCCGCGGGCCAGCGCGGGGATGCCGTTTTGCCGGGCCCAAGCGACAAAATCCCACACGATTAAAAAGTACGCTGAGATGCTTTTATCCGCGAGCACCTTCAACTCGCGGTCTAAGCGCGCGCGGATTTGCGGCGTGATGCCCTTGCTTCCATAGCGCCACTGCGCCCCCGCCTCGGCCAAGTCGCGCAAGGCCTCGTCGCATTCGCTCTTGGCGTGCGCGCGTTCCTTCTCCGAGGCATCCACCTCTTGGAAGGGTTGCAATTCGAAGCCACCACACAACTCGATAAACCATGCGTTGGAATCCTGCTCGCGAAATGTGGGGGCTTTGCGCAAGCGCTTCACCCGCACCAACGGCGCGTGACTTTCCCCTGTGGGCAATTCCACATTGCAGCGATCGGCGATGCGCAGTGTGTTCTGCAGCGACTCGGGCACATCGGAAAACAACTCCGCCATCTGCGCCGGATCCTTCACATACAACTCTTCGCTATAGATCAGGCGATCGGTGGACTCCTTGTTTTTTTGCATCGAGATGCAACACAGCGTGTCATGCGCGTCATGATCCTCGCGGCGAAGAAAGTGCGCGTCGTTGTCGCACACCAACGGCAGATTTAATTCCGCCGCCAACTTGCGAACCAACGGATCGATGCGCCACTGCGCCTCCACATGCCGCTGCAATTCCAGATAAAAACGCGGCTCGCCCTTGGCATTGGCGCAGAAACATTTCGCATGCCACAGCGCCTCTTCGCGCGCAGCTTCCCATGCCTTGGGGTCTTGCGTGCGATCGAACTCGCTCAGCCAATGCGCCACACTGGAACCAAGATGCCCGTTGATTGCGATGATTCCCTCGCCCCACTGCTGCAGTGTGCTGCGATCCATGCGCGGCTTGTAATAAAAACCTTTGAGATAGGCGTCGCTGCTCAAGCGCATCATGTTGCGCCAGCCTTGCAGCGTCTCCGCAAGCAGCACCAGATGAAATCCACCATCCTTGATGCCATTGGGTCGATGATCGCATCGATCACCGAGCGCGACATAGGCCTCGATGCCAAGGATTGGTTTCACGCCGACGCCACGCGCGGCATGATAAAATTCCATCGCCGCATGCAAGTTGCCGTGATCGGTCACCGCCACCGCGTTCATGCCCAGCGCCTTCACGCGCTCGACCAACGCGTCAATGCGATTGGCTCCGTCGAGCAAGCTGTATTCGCTGTGCAGATGCAGATGCACAAATTGCGGCGTTGGAATGTCAATCATTGACGCGGGTGATTCTCCTCGACGGCTCCGCCGTCACAGCCCATGGTAATGGCGTCAGGCAGCCCCTCCAATCCCACAGGAAAGTTGTCCACATCGCGGCGCCTCCATGGCAGCAGCAACAGAACATGCCAAGTCAACAGCGCGAATATCTGGTCACTTTTCATCGGCCGAAAAATTCGATTCGTCACTGGTCTGCGCTTGCACAGTCCGCAGCCACGCATCGCGAAGCGCCCGCGTGTGTTGCCCAGGCGATCCCTCGCCTATCACGCTATTTTCCACCCGCACAACTGGCAACACACCCCAGCTCACATTGGTTAAAAAAAGTTCGTCGGCACCAAGCACATCATCAATGGTCATGCTGCTCTTGTGCGCGCGCAGTCCGCATTCTTGTGCCAGCGCGACAATCGTGCGGCGCGCGATGCCGGGCAGCACTGGACTCTGCGGCACCCCATCCATTCCCTGCTCATCGCGCGCGATCGGCGTGATCAACCGATCACCTTTCACCACAAACACATTGCTTGTGCAACCGCAGCAAAGTCGATTGCTCGCATCAAACCAAAGCGCCTCCGCTGCGCCTGCTTGAGCCGCGCTTCGCAACGCCGCCAAACGCGGCCAATACCACAGCGTTTTGTGGCCACCAAAACGGTCTCGCGGACTACATCGATCATCCGCCACCATCACGCCCACACCGTGCGCAAATAATTCCTCTGGAAACGGCGTCGGTTGCGAGGCCACAATCAACAGCGTCGGTTCAATCTCCACCGGCTTACCATCGCGTGCTTCGCGCAGCATGTTCACCACGCCACCAGTCAGCGTAAGACGAATGCGTGCATCGGGCCGCGCCCATTCCCGCATCACCTGTTCCACCGCTTCCGCGAGTGGCTGCACGCGCAGAGGATCGGCGAGCTGCAATTCCTTCGCGCTCTCGGCGAGTCGCTCAAGATGATCGGCAAGTCGAAAAACTCGGCCATTGCGTGCGCACATGGTTTCGAACAAACCAATCCCGTGTTGCAAACCAGCGTCCAACACCGAGGCGCGCGCCGCGTCGCCCTGCACAAACGATCCATTCAGCCAGATGATCATCTGCGAGAAGTTAGCGCCAGATAAAAACACAGGCGTCGCGGGGGATCCGCGACGCCTGTTTCTCAGAAGGAGGGAGGAAGATTTTGAAAAGTCAGTTGCCTGACTTAAATTTGCGCCGTTTGTAGAACGATCTGACCATTCGAATCAAGAACTTCGATTCGATCAAAGAGCAATTTGGTCGGGTCAACGCGTGAGAGCGCCGTGGCTGTCACCTTTAAGCCGCCGACCATCTGGCCAAGATTCGTGGTGGAGCCATCGGTGGCCACCATACGAACGGTGTACACCATATTCATTTGCAGGCCAAAGGCCGCGAGATAGCCATCACCAGATTTTTCATCGGTCATTAGAACCGCAGCGACGCGTTGGGTGGCGATGATCGGCGCCAGTGCGCGAACTTTAGAGGGGGCACTCAGAAATGTTTCAAAGCTTGTTCCAAGTCGATCAATAAGTTCTTGCTTGGTGCTGCTGTTCTGCGCCAACTGACTCACCAGCAGCGCCTCTTTGGCGATCACGATCACCCAGCACAAACTCACGATCAGCGAGGCAGCCAACGCGACCGACGCTGCACGCCAGACCGACACAGTGCGATGCAATGTTCGTACTTGTGAATCCTGATACGCCGTCTGAATCTCGCCAGCAATCTGATGGGTGGAAGTCGATGCGCCTGCCCTCACAATCGTGCGACGCACCTTCGATCCGATCGATGCGATTGGCTGCAACTCGCGGGCTTCATCTTCAATGGCATCCTGCACAGCGCCCAACACGCGGCCGCGAAGCCCGGCTGGAGGCATTTCATCGCCGAGAAGTGATTCATCACTTGCGATAGCCGCCTGCAGATTTCGAATTTCCTCTTGCACAGAGGGCGATGCCGCTTGGAAACTTTTTGCGTAATGCTCAGCCTCAAATTCATCCAGAAGCCCGAGCGCATCCAGAGAGGCTTGTTCAATCAGTTCATCACGACGAAGTAATTCAGGAGAGTTCATCAACGGCATTCCTTCAATTATTCGGCCAACATCGCGCCGAACCTGCCGCAGAAATAACATCTGCGGCATCCCTGTGCCGCCTGCCCTTGTGACAAACTGATGTCACGAAATCGGGGAGATGGCAACAATCCCAGAAGCCTTTCGGCAACCGCCACTCCCTCTAATTACCCTGTATACGAAGCGCTTTCTAAAGCGGGTGCAGTCAGGTTGAAATTTATTAAATTTTCACGCCGTATTCTGCTCCGAGTCGCTCATGCGCTCGCGCATACGAGCTAACCCGCGGCTGAGCGCACTTTTAATTGTTCCCAATGGGGCATTCAATTGCTCGCTTACCTCACGAAGGGTAAATCCATGCAGATAGGCCCGTTCAATCACCTCGCGCTGTAAAGCCGGCAGTTCTTGAATGCGGGCCTTCAAAGCATAATTTTCCTCGGTTGGAAGCTGCGGTGCCTGGGACTTGCCTGCGCCGATAAATACGCCTTCAGTTTCTGCTTCAAGACCCAAAACTTCGGGCCGTGCAACTTTACGCCGCAGTCTGTCGATTAAATATCGACGCGAAATCAGCATCACCCAAGTCACAAGTCGAGCCTTGCGTGGATCGAAGCGATCGGCTGTTTTCCACAGTCGAACAAAGATTTCTTGGGATGCATCCTCAGACTCAGCTCGACTGGTCAAAACCTGCCTAGCGGTCTTAAAAACCAACGCTCCAAAGCGGTCATATAGCTCTGCCAATGCAGATTCATCGCCTGAAGCCACACGGCTCATAAGCACCCATTCCTCGTCACCTGATTGAAAAACCATAATTTCCACTCCTCCATTTTCAAGATGTCTGGAACACAACAACAACTGTCGCTCCACCATCAACATACCCCGACTTTAGAAGAAGTCATAAAAGAATCGTAAATATTTCTAGCAATTGTGAAACTTGGTGGCATGATGTAGTCACCGCGGTTGCAGACTGTGGTTTGTTCGAACTCTGTGAATGCCTCATGGTGAACCCTTTACACCATCCAAACAGCCGCTCTGCGCGTGGATTCAGCCTTATTGAGTTGCTGGTTACGCTTGCGGTTGTTGCCATTCTTTCCAGCCTGCTCTTTCCCGCATTTGGCGGTGTTCGTGGCATGGCAATGCGATTGATGTGCCAGAACAATATGCGCGCCATCTATGCGGGCATTGATGCTCTGCAACGAGATAGTAAATACGCGAAGAAGTACACCTTGGAATCACGCTACGCGGATCCAGATCAACTTCGTCCCCAAGAGTTGATGGCGCTTTCTTTTTATGACGAAGCCTCGGGTGTAACTGAATGGGATGGCATTGGCAAACTAGGAATGGGTAACAACATCTATCTTGACAGCAAAGAAATTTATTTTTGTCCTGCGCACAACACCATGCACACGATTGAAAATCAGGGGCAAAATTTTGCCGCTGAAATTCAGATTCCAATTCCGGGCAACACTGTCTATTCCAATTACCATTACTGGAGTGATTGGAATAACCGCGTGGCGAGCAAGGATGCCGCATCGAAGAATGGCCGACTTAAATTGCAAGATGTGGTGCTGACAGATGGCCTGCGCACAAAGCGAGACCTTACGCACAAGAATGGCGTGAACGCGCTTGGTGACGATGGCCGCGTGTTCTGGATGGGAGACAGCGAACTACTCCAGGCATTGGCAAAATTGCCGGACGCCCAAGACGAACTTAGCAAGCCTGATCAGCAGAAAACCTTCGATAAAATTATCGCGGCCATTGGCAAGCCAATAAGCTAAAAACCCGCTATTGCACAGGGATAATCACCGCCATCGTCATGCGGTGCTTAGATGTTTTTGGATCGATCGTCCACGCCCCCTCGCAGCGAAGAGAGGGTGAAAGCAGGAGATGGTCTATCTGCCACATAGGAAATCGCCGCGGCCATGTGGCGATCCAACCGCTGCTGCCTTGTGTCGCGGCATCATGAAAATTGGAAAAGCATCGCGACAGAATCACGCTGCCAGTGATCGCGTTGAAATCACCGACCACCATGTCCACCTCGCCAAGATTGCCGCGCAGCAAACCTTCGCGTAACGACTCCGCGACAGCCACGCGCGACAGCATCGGGCGACTTGGTAAATCCACCATCGCGATGCGAAGTGGCCGACCATTCCATGCCGGTGGCATCACGGTGAACAGCCCGACAAACCATCGGTCAAATCCAACCCCCGCTGATGCAACTTGACGGGACTCCACAACTGGAAGCGATGTAATTATGGCGAATGGACCGGCGCCAAAGACACGCGCGTCATCTGCCGCCCATCGCCGCACTTGCTCGGGCGAAGTGATCGCTCCGCGATTTGAAATCAACACAATGTCGGCGGGCGACTGCGCCAACGCCTGCATCGAATCTGGATCGTCACCAGCGGGATAATTGGTGTTCCATTGCAAGATGCGAATCTGCGTGGGGCTCTCGACAAGCGGGTGCGTGAAACCGAATCCTGTTGGCACCAACCACACACTTGCGGCGCAGGCGAGAAATAATTGCACCGCGACCGCAAATCGCCATCGCTTGCGGCGCAGTAACAACACTCCCGCCGCAGCGAGTAACGCCACCAGTAACGGCACCACCGGCGGAATCCATGAAAGCCACTGGGTAAGTAGAAACCGATCCTCCACCACAACTCCCACTACAAATAGGAGCGATATTAAAATGGCCACAAATTCCAGGGTGATCGAGATGATCCAAGCGCTCGTGCGGGGTTGACTGGTTGATGACTGATGCAAGGTGGGAATCCTAATGAATGCCCAAATGGCAGATGAGGTAGGTGCTCTATCAAAAATGCCACTTCCTGATCATGAAAATAGCAAATTTCCTTCGCACAACTTTGCGTAGCGCTTTGGCATTGCGCTTGCTTACTCTTCTGCTGCTTCGGACATGCAGTCCCAAAGCGAAAGGAAACAACAGTCATGGCAGGAAAAATCATCGGAATCGATCTTGGCACTACAAACTCTGTCGTCGCAGTGATGGAGGGCGGTCAGCCAAAGGTACTTATTAACTCCTCTGGAGCCCGCACCACCCCAAGCGTGGTGGGTTTTACAGAAAAGGGCGAGCGCCTAGTCGGTCAGCCCGCGCGTCACCAACAGGTGACCAATCCAAGCAACACCGTCTTCAGTATCAAGCGCTTCATGGGGCGGCGCCACAACGAGGTAGAGCACGAGGAGAAACTTGTGCCCTACACCGTAATCGGTGGCCCGCAAGATTTGGTGAAAGTGGATGTGCGCGGCAAGCAGTACACCCCGCCAGAAATCAGCGCGATGATTTTGGGCGAACTGAAAAAGGTCGCCGAGGATTATCTTGGCGAGAAGGTGGATCGCGCGGTGATCACCGTGCCTGCCTACTTCAATGACAGTCAGCGACAAGCCACGAAGGACGCCGGTGAAATCGCCGGCTTGAAAGTGGAGCGCATCATTAACGAGCCCACGGCCGCGGCGTTGGCCTATGGCTTGGAAAAGAAAAAGAACGCGCGCATCGCGGTCTTCGATCTTGGTGGCGGAACATTCGATGTCAGCATCTTGGATGTTGGCGACGGTGTCTTTGAAGTGCTCGGCACCAATGGTGATGGACATCTTGGCGGCGACGACTTCGATCAACGCTTGATCGATTTCATCGCCGACGAGTTTCGTAAGAAGGAAGGCATCGATGTCCGCAAGGACGCGATGGCTTTGCAACGCCTGAAGGAAGCCGCCGAGAAGGCCAAAATTGAGTTGTCCAATCAGATGGAAACCGCGGTGAATCTGCCGTTTATTACCGCTGATCAAAACGGCCCCAAGCACTTGCAAGTCACCGTAACGCGTTCACGCTTTGAAGATCTGTGCAAGGATTTGTTCGAGCGCCTGCGTGGTCCCTGCGAGCAAGCTTTGCGCGACGCAAAATTAAATCCTAAGGATGTGCAGGAAGTGGTGCTGGTGGGTGGATCAATTCGCATTCCAAAGGTGCAGCAGTTGGCCAAGGACATCTTCCAAACCGACGAGCTGGACAGAAGCATCAACCCCGATGAAGTGGTTGCCGTTGGCGCGGCCATTCAAGGCGCGGTGTTGCAAGGCGATGTGAAGGATGTTCTGCTTCTTGATGTCACGCCACTTTCATTGGGTGTAGAAACACTCGGCGGCGTGATGACCAAGTTGATCGAGAAGAACACCACGATTCCAACCAGCAAGAAGGAGACTTTCTCCACCGCCGCTGACAATCAAACCAGCGTCACCATTCACGCGTTGCAAGGTGAACGCGAGTTTGCCAATGACAATCGCAGTTTGGGTCGCTTCGATCTCAGCGGCATCGCCCCCGCGCCCCGCGGTTTGCCGCAGGTTGAGGTGGAGTTTGCCATCGATGCCAACGGCATCCTGAATGTGACGGCCACCGACAAAGCGACCAGCAAAAAGCAGGAAATCCGCATCACCGGCTCGAGCGGTTTAAGCAAAGAAGAGGTGGAGCGCATGCGCAAGGAAGCCGAAGAAAACGCCACCGCTGACAAAGTACGGCGTGAGTTGATCGACCTTCGTAACCAAGGCGAGTCGGTGGCCTACTCCACCCGCAAAAGCCTGGAAGAGCATGGCGACAAAATTAGTTCCGACGCACGCGGGCGCATCGAGGGCGCGATCAGCAATCTTGAGACCGCGCTGAAGGGCGAAGACAAAGCGGCGATGCAGGCCGCGCTTAAAACTCTCAACGATGCTTCGGCTGAATTGGGAAAGGCTGTCTATGAAGCCACCAGCAAGGGCGATGCCAAGGCAACTGGCGCGGCGAAAGAAGCCGGCGCGCACGGCAAGGACGATGTGATCGACGCCGAGTACGAGGTGAAAGACGGCAACTAACGCAAGCATCTGGCTTGCTGATCATTCATGTGTTCAATGCGGCTGTTGGCTCTTGCCCAACAGCCGCTTTTCATTTCGTCTATGGATTTGATTGCGCCGCCATCAGGTGCACCAAGCGCCTAGTATGAAGCCATGATCAAATCACTTCTTATCGCCGCTGCTGCTTCGCTTGTGTTTCTTGCGGCTGGTGAACCGCCCGCCGCGACAACGACCACGCCAACACGCGTGGGATATGCCTGGCCACTTTCCACCTGCGTTGTGAGTGGTGACCCTCTGGGCGAAACCATGGTGGTGAAAATTTTGGTCGATGCCAAAGATCCCTCAGTGCATGGCCGCGAGGTGCGCTTTTGCTGCGAGAAATGCATCGCCACCTTCGATGCCAATCGCACCAAATACTTAAAGGAAGCCGACGCAGCCATCGTGGCGCGCGAGTTGGCGATCTATCCGCTGAGCCACTGCGTAATCATGCCCGATGAAACATTGGCCAAAGATGGAACAGAAGAGTCCAAGGAAAATCGCAGCGTGATTGTTGGAAATCAACTGGTGCGAACTTGCTGCGCGCAATGTGAACGCAAGGTAAAACGAAATCCAACCGCGGCGCTGGCCAAGTTGCAAACCGCCGCGATCGCCGCGCAAGTTGCCACCTATCCATTGAAGACCTGCCTAATCTGCAGCAAAGCATTGCCAGCCACGCCCGCGGACACCTTGATCGCTGGCCGCTTGGTTCGCTTCTGCTGCAACGATTGCAAAGACAAGGCGGAGAAGAATCCCGCCACTACACTCGCGCTGGTGGATGCCGCGGCGAAGAAGGACTAAGTTGTAAAGTTGTCAAGTTGTGAAATTGTGAAATTGCGAAATTGCGAAGTTGCGAAATTGCAAAGCCCAAACATTGCGAAGCCCCAAAGCCCCAAAGTCCCGAAGTTGCAAAATTACAAAGTCACGCTGGTCTGCAGATTCCAGTCTGCGAATTCCAGCCCGCATATCTAAGCGCGGGCGCCCGAGCCCTTGCGAAAAAGAGCTGCAAACAAGCCTGGACCAGCGGTTTTTGGCTCCGGAGGCAACGCGCGGTGGCGCAGCAAGGCAAGCCCCGCCTTCTTTCCCAACTGCCGCAGCGTCGATTCGCTAAAACCCATGTGCAGATGTCCCATGCTTGCCGCGTACGCGCCGCGATCATGCGGAACAAGATCAACCACAAGCGTGATGCCTCCTGCACGCATGACACGCGCGGCCTCCGCGAGCGCGGCGACAGGATCGGGCACATGATGCAACACCAACATCATCACCGCGGCATGCACCTCGCCATCCTTCAATGGAAGTTGCTCCAACGCACCCTGACGAAATTCAACATTGCTGGCTTTGACCAAGCGCTTCTTGGCGGCATCGATCATGGACTTCTCACGGTCGATGGCGATCACTCGTTGCACGCAAGGCGCGAGACCTTGCGCAGCCTCGCCGGTGCCGCAACCCAAGTCGGCGATAATCCATGACGGATCGAGCAGGTCGAGCAATGCGAGCGCGGTGAGCCGCTCTCCAAAAAGATCGCGTCGCACATCGCTCCACTCGCCGCCAACGCGTCCAAAAAAAGCGCGGCTATCCACGCGTCGTTCCGCCAACACGCTGGCAAGACGCGCGACATCTTGCGTGGCCTCGGTGTTTCGAACCAACGCGGGCTTGGCCAATTCCCAGAGCGTGCGCGCCTCGCTTGGCATCGCGGCTCCCGCCAATCGATACAAACCCGAAGGTCCCTCACTGCGGCGCGCCACCCAACCGCCATCGAGCAATGCCTTCAAATGTCGACTGGCTGTGCTTTGCGGAACCTGCAGCGTGCGCGCCAATTCGCCCACGCCGAGTTCTTCTCGTTCAAGCAATGCGAGCACCCGCCATCGAACCAAGTCCGTCATCGCGGCGAGACGAGCCAGCAATTCTGCCGCGCGGTGCGAACCCCCACGCGAATCTGGCTGCGAAGCTAATTCATTGACCACGATCGAACTCAATTGCCCCGAGGCAATCCAAGAGTGGGTCCGAGCACCTGACCATTTTTCTGCAACTCTGCCACCACCCGAGGATCCTGGGGATTGATCGCATAGGCCTGGCGAAGTCGGCGCAGTGCCTCGGGTTGATTGCCCAATTTTATTTGTAGCAAAGCCATTTGATAATAAGGTTCAGTACTAGTCTTTAAGTCGTAGCCCTGATCGAATTCGATCGCCGACTCAAGCGCCTGCTTGGCGGAATCAAGATCATTTATATTTTCCGCGATCTCCGCAAGACGCACATAGGCCTGTGGACTGCGCAACTCTGCGCCGGCATTGCGAAGCAGTAGATAAATCTTGCCAGTGTCGCCCTGCTTCTCCATGCACTCCGCGAGCGCGAAGACAACATCAAGGTTGTTTGGATTTCGCGCCACGGCGATCTCCAATGCGTGACGAGCTTCCTTTAAATCATTCATGCACAGCATCGCGCGGCCGTAGGCGTATTGGGCACCCCAACTGCCGGGGTTGGCCGCCACCACTGGTGTAATCAAATCAGCCGCTTCCTGGCAGCGATCATGCAGCAAAAGAAAATCCGCGTCCTTCACAGTGCTGTCGGTGGGCGGTGGACCCTGACAAGCTGCGAGAAAAAGGGCTGCGGGCAGGGCGAAGGCACGAAGGAAAATTGAAAATCGGTCGAGTCGGCTCATGGGGGCAGATGATAGGGTTCGGCGTGCCCAATTGCCCTCCCACCACCGTCGAGCTTCCTTGGGCGTTGATGCGCCATCAATTGCCCGATGGAACCCATCATTTTGATCTTCTACTTGCCGCCACCGAGATCGTTGCGGATCAGGCAAGGGAAGTGGCCACATGGCGCTGCGAGATGGACCCCTGCGTGTTAACGAGTGGTACCTCGACCACGCTGCAACGCATCGCGCCGCATCGCGGTTTGTATTTACGGCTGCGCGAGGCGCGTGAACTTGGTGGCGACCGCGGATGCGTAACGCCGACGCGCGCGGGTATGTACACGATGCGCGAAGGACTGCTGGAACTGCGGATGCACGATCACTCGAACGCGCAATTTCACATGCATGATGATCGACTAGAGCGACTTGCCCTCTAAAGCATGACAAGCACAACGAATTCGACACGCACAACACCCACCACACTTGGTTCAATCCCGCACTTCACGCGACAATAATTTTCCACTGCCACTGGTTTCCACATCAAGCATTTTATTTTGAAATTTAAATTGTGCGTGTGTGTGCCGATCGGGCGTCCGCGAACAACTTCACACGAATGCTTCGTAGACCAACGCGACCCATGCGATCAACGCGCAGGGCAACTTCGCCAACGAACCAAGCAAGCGACCCATTGCGGCGCCGGCTGCTGGTTTTATCGATGCGCTGATGGTGCGATTGTGAAAAAACATCTCGCCAGCGATCGCGCCAAACACAACGCCGGCAAGCGCGCCGATCACCGATCCCATTATTGGTATTGGAATCATCACAGTGCCCGCGATCACCCCGGCGAATCCGCCGATGATGCTTCCAGTCATGCCCGCGCGACTCGCGCCACCCGCACGCGCGCCCATCGCCGAGGCGAGAAATTCCAAGACTTCCCCTGCGACCGCTGCGCCCAAGGCGACCGCCAATGAGGCCGCGCTGAATGGCAGATCGCTCTTTCCAAAAAGTAAGGCAGCCACATCAATGGAGCCTGCAACGCCCACCAACATCCACGCGCCAGGAATACCGATGGGCGTAAGCACCACGGCGAGCAAACCGATCAACGCGAATAGCGTCGCCCCCGCGTAGTGCAACCAGATCATGATTCGCCTTCCATCAAGCGCAACTCATCGCGCAAGATCGCGGCGAGTTCATAATTTTCTCCGAGCACCGCTTGGCGAAGTCGCGCCTGCAATTCAATACGCTGACTTGCTGGCAGTTTCAGCGTGAGTGCGTCGAGCAACATGCGCAGCAACATGCTTTCGGGACTGGTCGCGGCGCGGTCTGCATGGCCTTGTTGCTTCATCGATTCATGCACACTGCGAAGACCCGCGTCAAGCGCGGCGGTGGCGATGTCGCGGCGACCACCGGCGATGGCGATGGTGGCCTCGGCGCGCGCGCGCATGGAAATTTCGTGGGGACGCCATGCCTCAAAACGATCGCGATCACTCGGTTCGCTCGCGCGCGCCGATACAAGATCCAGCGCCTGCACATTATCGATCGCATCGCGGCGCACTCTCGGCCAATCCTCCAACATGGCGCAGGCCAACGAGCGCTGACGGCGCTGTGCCATTTCGCTGGCAATCGCCGAGACCGCTGCAAGGTCAAGTAACTGGGGTTGCGGATGCGCTTGAAACCAGGCCAAGGCACTGGTGGAATCGCGAAATCCAAGCCCGTCGGGCCTTCCATCGGCCTCTAACTGCAGGATTCCAAGTTCCACCCGAACTTGAAAAATCACACGCCCATCTCTCCCCGTGACCCTGCGAACATCTAAACGACCTGGTCGCCAAGCCCATTCCTGAAGGCAATGTGTGAGGTCGGTCATATGGAGCGAAACGAATCGTAACCAAAATTTCACGCAAACAGTTCTGATAGCGACTGGATTCGCCCCGCCGCTTTGATCTACTATGACCCGCTCGGGAATTTAAGGAGTCCATGCCCCGCCCCAACACCCATTCCGATCTGCATCTGTACATGAAGCAGATAAATGATGTTGCCTTGCTCACTCCTGAAGAGGAGAAGAGTCTGGGTTGGCGCATCATCAATGACGACGATCAAGGTGCGAAGGAGCACATGATCCGCGCCAACCTGCGACTGGTGATCGCGATCAGTAAAAATTATTCTCACCGCGGACTCGCGATGGCAGACTTGGTGGAAGAAGGCAACATTGGTTTGATCCGCGCCGTGGAGGGTTTCGATCCTGCCCAGGGCGCGCGCTTCAGCACCTACGCAAGTTGGTGGATCAAGCAAGCGATCAAGCGCACGCTGATCAATGCGGTACAACCGATTCATATTCCCGCCTACATGGTGGAGTTGATCGCCCGCTACAAGCAGATGCAGCGCAACTTTGAGGAGGAGCAGGGCCGCCTGCCAAGCCTGCATGAACTAAGTCTTGCGATGGGCATCGCGCCGAAAAAATTAGAGATCGTGCAGCAAGCAATCAAGGCTCGCAACGCGCCGACGCAAGCGCCCTCCAAGGAAGATGGCGACGCGTTCGACTTTGGAGATTTATTTCAAGACAAGAGCACGCCCGATCCTGAATCTAAAGTGACCAATCGCGAGGACCTTGGATTTATCCTGAAATTGCTCGACTCGATCGATCAACGCGATGCGCGGGTGCTGCGACTTCGATTTGGTCTTGAAGGTCAAGAGCCGCTGACGCTGAAACAGATTGGCCTCACGGTTGGTTTGACTCGCGAACGCGTGCGTCAGATTGCTGAGGAAGCGCTGAAAAAGTTGCAGGCGCGCTTGATGGACAATCGACCGAGCCAGTGGATTCGCAGCGAGGACGAACCGCCACCGCTAGTTTCAACCGCCAAGCGCCGTGGCCGACCGCCTGGAAGTGGTCGCAAGCGCGCCACCCCCGAAAAGTAAGGTGTTGGCGCACCTCGTGCGCGACGGCGAGCGCTCGAATGTAAAAATATAATTTAGGTTTAAACGAAGGGTGAGCGAACGCTTTCAGTGAACAGTTTCGGTGAACAGTTTCAGCGAACGGTTTTTATAAACGGCATCGGCGTGATCGTCGCCTGCACCTGCTCGCGGCCAAGGTCGATGCGAAGTTCCGGATTTTGTTCAGCGACATCGCGTTGCACAATCGCCATCGCGATGGGTCGATCCAAAGTTGGACTCAGGCATCCGCTGGTCACCTGCCCCACCACCGTGTCGCCCCGCATCACCGGCATACCTTGACGAGCGCTGCGACGACCTTCAATCAATACACCAACCAACTTGCGCTTGGGTCCGCCCGCCGCGGCGATCGCCTGCAACGCATCTTGACCGATGAAGCGTCCTTCGCGTTCGTCGCCTTCGCCCTTGTCCAACTTCACCGCGAAGTTCAGACCAGCTGTCAGCGGATCGGTTTCCTCATTCAATTCGTGGCCGTACAGCGGCATGCCAGCCTCAAGACGCAGCGAATCGCGCGCGCCAAGTCCGCAGGGTTTCACCACGCCGTTGGATTTACCCATGTCCTTCAAGAACAAGCCCATCGCCAACTTCGCCATGCTGGCACCAAGAATTATTTCCACGCCATCTTCACCGGTATAGCCAGTGCGACTGACCAGCAACTTCACCACCATCAAACTTTTTTCGGTGAAGCGATAGCGTTTCAGCAGCGGAATTTCCTTACTAAAATTTCCAATCAACTCCATCGCCTTGGGGCCTTGGATAGCCACCATCGCGGTGCTTTCGGTTTGATCATCCATTTTGAAAGCCATGTCGCCGCGCACGCTTTCGAAGTGCTGCACAAGTTTCATGCGATTACTGGCGTTGCAGACCATCAAGTATTCATCCTCTTCCAAGCAATACACCAGCACATCGTCGTGACATCCGCCTTGCTCGTTGCACACCAGCGAGTAGCGGATCATGCCGCGCTGCATGCCCAGGATTCCGCGGGTGCAGACGCGATCCAGAAATCGCCGCGCATGACGGCCGGTGAAACGCAATCGACCCATGTGGCTGACATCGAAGAAGCCTGCGCTGCTACGGCACCAACGATGCTCCTCCAGAATGCTGCCATAGGTAAGTGGCATATCCCAGCCCGCGAAGTCGGTCATGCGCGCGCCGTGCTCAAGATGAAGAGCGTGAAAGCAGGTGTTGCGAAGTGTGTGCGTGGTCATGATGTCTCCAGTGTGGGGTTGGGTGGATTCAATTGCGCGCGCAAGCGTTCAACCTCGCGCTCAAGTTGCTTCAGGCGCTTGGCCATTCCGTACAGATCGCGGCCGGCGAGTGCGTTGCGTTTGGCGGCGTCAAGATCGATCGCGGGAATGCCGCCCACGCGCGCGCCGTCGGGCAAATCTGTGACGATGGCGGACTTGCCAGAAGCCTGCACATTGTTGCCAATTTTTAAGTGACCAGTGACGCCGGCTTGTCCGCCAAGCACCACATAGTCGCCCATCTCCACGCTGCCACTGACGCCGACCAAACTTACGAGCAAGCAGTGCTTGCCGATGCGCGTGCCGTGGCCAATTGAAATCAGATCAGCGAACTTGGTGCCCGCGCCGATGCGCGTCTCCTCCATCGCAGCGCGTTCGATCACGCAGCCGCTGCCAATTTCCACATCGTCTTCGATCACCACGATGCCAGCTTGCGGAATTTTTTCGTGGCGACCCGCGTGCGTCGCATATCCAAATCCATCGCTGCCGATCACCGCGTGTGCATGCAATGTGACCCGCGCACCTAACACGCAGCGGTCGTAGATGGTCGCGCCCGGAAAAAGCACGCAGCCATCACCGATGCGCGCGCCCTCTCCAACATAAGCGCCGGGATACAACACACACTCGGCGCCGATCACCGCATCGCGCTCGACCACGCTGGTCGCATGCAACAGAGTGCCGCGGCCAATTGTGGCAGTGGTATGCACCACCGCGTGCGGCGAGCGCTGCGGCAGAGCGGCAGTGGCGTCAGCTGGCGGCGGATGCTTGCGAAATCCATGCAACGCGACCATCGCTTGGCGAAATGCGAAATAGGGATCATTGGCCATGAGCCGCGCAACGCCATCGCGCGCTGCGGTCGCCGGCGCAACGATCACGGCGCTTGCCTGCGTGGTCAACAAATGCCCGATGTATTTCGCGTTCGCAACAAAACTTACCTGCCCCGCCACGGCGCGATCGATCGGCGCGCAACCGTGTACTTCAAGCGCGCCGTCGCCGTGCAGTGTCGCGCCAATGTGCTTGCAGAGTTCGTCGAGTCGCATGCGTTCTTCAGCCTAGCAGCCTTCCCGCGTGGCAGTGTGCAATGCCCACGGCTATCCTCGCCCCGACCCTCATGCAAGGTAGAGATCGACCACCCTTTTGCTCGGGTTCGAACCCGATGGGTGCGACCCTGCGTCGCGTGCTGCGACTGGTGAGTTTGTTCGCGCTTGTAATCACCACTGTGGTTCGCGCCGATGGCATCGAAGATGAAACTCTCGCCGATCGTCCGATTCGCAAGGTGGTTCTTGTGGGACTGAGTCGCATCGGTGAGCAAGAGGTGAAAAATAATATGCGCGTGGCAGCTGGCGAACCCTATGCCTCTCGTTCTGTGCGCGAGGATGTAACCAACTTGTATCGCCTTGGCCACTTCGCCACGGTCACCGCTGACGCCAAGTTGCTGGCCGATGGAACGGTGGAAGTGACCTATATCTTGGTCGAGCAAACCATCGTGGAGGCGATTCAAACTGTCGGCAACAAGGCGCTCAGCGATCAAGAATTGCGCGGAGTGATTCCGCTGTATCCGGGAGGGCCGCGCGACGATTTCTTGCTGCAACAAAGCGTTTTTAAGATAAAAGAGCTCTATAAAAGTAAAGGCCATTATCTGGTTGAAGTCGCGGTGGATGAAAGCCGCTTGAAGGATGAGGGCATTCTGATCTTTAAGATTGTCGAAGGCCCGCGCGTGCGCATCCGCGAGATTGAATTTGTGGGCAACCGCGCATTTCCAGCCAAACAATTATCTGCGCAGATTAAAACCAAGCCGTGGATCTTTCTCTTTCGAAAAGGCAATCTGGATGAAGAAGGCTTGGTCGACGATGTGGCCACCCTCGACAAGTACTACAAAGATCGGGGCTATGTGGATGTGCGGGTGGATCGTCGATTGGAATTAAGCGCTGATCAAAAAGAAGCGAAGGTTATTTTTGTCTTTACGGAGGGTCGCCAATATCGATTGCGAAGCGTGCGCATCGACGCCTCGGCGGGCGAGGGAAAACTTGCTGTGTTCACCGCCGAGCAATTGCGCGGGCTGATGGCGTTGCGGCCGGGCGACGCCTACACGCAAAATCGCATTGAACAAAGCACCAAGATGGTTCAGCAGGCCTATTTCTCGATGGGATACATCGACGCCACGGTGCAGGCAACCTATGTGCGCGCCGGCGAAGAACCCGATGTGGACATGCTGGTCACGGTGAATGAAGGCACGCAATTCAAAACGGGACTGGTGCGCATTCAAGGAAACTTTATTACCCGCGACAAAGTGATTCGACGATTGGTTCGCTTTCAACCAGGTCGTCCGATGGATGGCAATGAGTTGGACAACACCGAGAAACGCTTGAAGGCCAGCAATCTTTTCAACGAGACTCGCGTCACCGCGCAACCCGCCGACGCTGACGATCCCAGCAAGCGTGATGTGCTTGTGGAGGTGAAGGAGAAGAACACTGGTAGCTTAAACTTCGGCGTGACGGTTGGAACCGACAATGGATTTGGCGGTGAAATCTCGTTAAATCAATACAACTTCGATATTGCCGATGTGCCAGCGAGCATCGGTGAATTTACTGGTGGCCGCGCGTTTCGCGGCGCGGGACAAACATTCAATCTAAGCATTCAACCTGGTCTTGAAGTGAGCACCTACTCGATGGGCATTGGTGATCCACACTTGTTCGAGACGGATTGGTCAGGCAATGCCAGCGGATTTTATCGCCAGCGCATTTATCCCGAGTACAACGAAGAACGCTTGAATGGACAGCTTGGTATTGGTCGACGCATCGGAGATTTCTGGACCTTCAACAGCAATATTCGACTTGATCAAGTGACGCTGAGCAACTTTCAGTATGGCACACCCGTCGAGGTCTACAACCAAGCGGGGCCCAGCACCTTCGCTGTTACCTCGGTCGGTGTGCAACGCAACACCATTGACAATCGACAGCGACCAGGCTCTGGAAGTTTGCTCGACCTCTCGGTCAGTCAGTACATGGGCGACTACACTTTTCCAACGCTGCACGGCAATTACACCATGTTTCTCACGCTGGACGAGGATTTTTTGGGACGCAAGACCACGCTGCGTTTGAACAGTCAAGCGGCCTACATCTTCAGCGACAACGCGCCGGTGTTTGAGCGCTACTACTTGGGTGGTCGAAGTTTCCGCGGCTTCGCATTTCGCGGCGTCAGTCCGCAATCGGCGGCGTTGCTGAACACCTCGCCTTGGCCAGCGGCGCCGATCGTGGCGCCTTACACGCAGTATGGAAGCGCCATCACGCCAACAACGCCTGGCTCCCAAGGCAATCCAGTTGGCGGACAATTTCTTTTCTTCGCCGGTGCGCAAGTCGAGACGCCCATCTTCATGGACTCGGTCACGATGGTCTTCTTTGTGGACTCGGGCACGGTGGATAATTCCGTGTCGCTTGATCTGTATCGCGTCAGTCTTGGCGTGGGCTTGCGTCTCTATATTCCGATGATGGGTCCGGCGCCGATCGCCCTTGACTTTGCTGTTCCTGTAAAGTTGCAGGCTTCCGACAGCACGCAAACATTCTCATTTAGCGCGGAATTACCTTTCTAAATGCACGCCACAGGGATCGCGACCGCCTTACTACAATCCTCGTCCTAACTGGAGACCACTTTTATGCAACATCGAACCCGCGCCATTGTGCTTACCACCGCCATTACCACCGCCTTTGCTGTGGGCACCGTCGCCTTGGGCGTGTCACGGCCAGCCGCGCCCGCGGTCGGCACGCGTACTGCAAGCGTGAACTTGGGTCGCATCTTCGACAAACTTCAGGAGCGCCAAGATTTTGAAGTTCAAGTCGAAGCCATGCGTCGACAAATGCAAGAGGAGGCGCAGGCCCGCAAGAAGCGACTTGAGAGCGGCCTGAAAGAAGTGGAAGTGATGCCCGACACGCCAGAGCGTCAGGCCCGCGTGGAGCCGATGATTCTGGAGCAATTGCAACTTGAGCAATGGGCCAATATGAAGGGCTCGGAACTGGATTACGAAAAGAGCTTGATGTGGCGCAGTATTTATCGCAATTTGCGCAGCGAGGCGGCGAAATTGGCCGAGGCTGAAGGTTACGACTACATCATGATCGACGATGGCACCGATGATCTGCCAACCAACCGTGAATTAAAAGTTTCGTTGGAAGGCCAGGTGCTGGAGCAGTTTCAGCGACGACGCATGCTGTATGCGAATCCCGCCAACGATCTCACCGACAAACTTATTGTGCGCATGAACAACGCGCGCGCAGCCGGCACCGTGCCGACCACAACCAATCCGAACACCGCGAAGTGAACACTTGCACAGCCACACGAAAAATAAAAAAATGAAATCCAACTCCATCACCTTGCGACGCCTTGCGATGATTGCCGCCATTCCAACCCTTGCGCTTTTGTGGGCGATGGTCGCTCCTGTGAAACCAGCGGTGATTGGTTGCGTAGATCTTGAGCGCGTCTTCGCTGGTCTTGATCAACACAAGGCCGGTGAGGCGAGACTGCAAGAAGTGGTGAAAGCAGAGGCTGCCAAACGCGACGCGATCGGTGCAGAGACGCAGGCGCTGCAAGCCGAGATGGAAAATTTTAAGCCAGATACCCCTGGTTTTAACGAGACTGGTCGCAAACTCACCGACGCCGCTGGCCGCCTGCGTGTGTTCGAAGAATTTCTCAAGCGCAAGATGGATTTTGAGCAAGCCCTGCTGGTGCGCACCACCTACGCTGGTATCAAGTCCTCGCTTGGAACAGTTTGCACCACGCAGAACATCGACATTGTGTTTATGGACGACGCCACGCCTCCCTTCGATAAAAACGATCAGCGCCCGATCACGCAACAAATTTCTGGTCGCCGCATGCTGTGGTTTAATCCCTCGCTCGACATCACCGACTTGGTGATCAAGCAGATGAATGAGGCGTTCGCTGCCGGAAAGACGAAGTGACGCAAGCCCCGGCAACGGCCGCGGAACTTGCGAAGCTTGTCGGTGGACAACTTGAAGGTTGCGCCAACGCCTGCGTGCGCGGCATGAACACGCTCGAGGATGCGGCGCACGACGAAGCCACATTTATCGTCAGCGAGAAATACGCCGCGCAGTGGAAAAGATCGAACGCCTGCGTGGCGGTGATTGAAAAATCAGTTGCCTGCGCGGTGGGCGATCCCTCGCGTCGTGCGTTGATACGGGTGCAACACGCGGAACTTGCGTTGGCCACGGCTTTGCAGGCTTTTTCCCTGGCGCCTGAACTTCCCGCCTTGGGTGTGCACGCCTCCGCAGTGATTGATTCCACCGCGACCCTTGGCCGCGATCTGCGCATTGGTCCGTTGGTTGTCATCGAGCGCGACGCGCGCATCGGCGATAGATGCGTGCTGCATGCTGGTGCGCGAATCGGTGCCCAGGTGATCATGGGCGCCGACTGCAGAGTGCATCCCAACGCCGTGATTCGCGAGCGTTGCAAACTTGGCGCGCGTGTTGTGTTAAACGCTGGTGCTGTGATCGGCAGCGATGGATTTGGCTATCGACCCTCCGCCGACGCGCGCAGCATGATTCGCATCCCGCATCTTGGCATCGTGGTGCTTGAAGATGATGTGGAGATTGGCGCCAACACCTGCGTGGACCGTGCGAAGTTTGGCGCGACGAGCATTGGCGCCCACACCAAGATTGATAATTTGTGCCAAGTCGGTCACAACTGCCGCATCGGTCGTATGACGGTGATCGCGGGGTTGACCGGTATTTCCGGCAGCGTGCGTATCGGTGATGGCGTGCAAATCGGCGGAAATAGCGGCCTTGCGGAGCATTGCGTGGTAGGTAATGACGTGCGACTCGCGGGCGGATCAGGTGTCACCAAGGATGTTCCAGCAGGCGCGATATGGGCCGGCTATCCCGCCCACGATGCTCGAAGCGAATTGAGAATACTTGCCGCAATCCGTAAACTGCCTGAATGGTCACGGATGTTTCGCAGACTGAAAGCCGATCCCAGGAATCCATCGTGACACATGCGTTCACCGCGGTCTCTGGTCCACGCCGCCCATCGGGGGAGCGTCAACGCACGCTTGCCAGCGCCGTGATCGTGCGCGGCAAGGGCTTACTGCACGGGGAAGATGCGACTCTTGAAATCGCGCCGGCACCCGCCGGCACTGGCATCGTCTTCGAACGCATCGATTTACAACCGCCTGTGATGATTCCCGCGCTGGTCACGCATGTGATTCCGCGGGCGCGCCGCACAACCTTGCGCGTGGGCGATGCCACCATTGATACGGTGGAGCATTGCCTCAGCGCGCTCGCTGGTCTTGGTGTCGACAACGCCGTGCTGCGCATCGCCGGTCCCGAACTTCCACTTGGTGATGGCAGCGCGCTTCCATTTCTTGAGGCGATACGAGAGGTGGGACTGGTTGAACAAGAGGCGCCACGCCGCATCTTCAAGTTGCGCGATCCAATTGTGGTCGAGGATGGCGACGCGATGATCGCTGCCCTGCCCCGCAATGAGCCAGGCATGGAGGTGTTGTACGACTTGGACTATGGTGCAACGGAGCAGAGAATTATGCGGCAAACGCAGGTATTTGACCCTGCACGCGACGACTACGCCACCGAGATCGCGCCCGCTCGCACCTACAGCTTGAAGGAAGAAGCCGAGCAACTCTGGGCCGCTGGCATGTGTCGACATCTCACGCCGCGTGACGCATTGGTGATTGGTCCGGATGGTCCGATCGACAATGCCTTTCGATTTGCGAATGAGCCAGTGCGCCACAAACTTCTCGATGTGCTGGGAGATTTATATCTGGTCGGTCGACCGGTGCAGTGCCGCATCATCGCCTATCGAAGCGGTCATGGACTGAATCGACAAATGGGCCAGCAAATTTTGCGCGCGATGAAGGCGGCGGACTTGGCGGAAAGTTTGGTGGCTGGGCGCGCGATGGATTCAAAAGCGATTCAGCGTTTGCTTCCGCATCGTTATCCCATGCTGCTTGTGGATCGCGTGGTTGAAATTGACGGCGATCGTCGCGCGGTGGGCGTGAAAAATGTGACGCAGAACGAACCGTTTTTCCAAGGTCATTATCCTGGTCAACCCATCATGCCTGGCGTGCTGATTGTGGAGGCGATGGCGCAACTTGGCGGTCTGCTTTTAAGCAGCACTCTTGAGCACACCGGTCGAGTCGCGCTGCTTTTAAGCCTAGACAAGGTGAAATTGCGAAAAGCCGTCACGCCCGGCGATCAATTGGTGCTTGAGGTCGAGACCATTCGCGCTAATTCGCGCACTGCCAGCCTGCGTTGTCGCGCCAGTGTGGCGGGCAAGCCTGCGGCAGAAGCTGAGATTCGCTTTATGATGGTCGACCCAGATCAAACTTAAATTTCCATGCCAATCATTCACCCCACCGCTGTTGTTGATGCCTCCGTGCGACTTGCCGCCAATGTAAAAGTTGGACCGTGGTGTGTGATCGGTCCGGCGTGCGTGATCGGTGAGGGCAGCGAGTTAGTGGCACATGTATATATGGATCGCGATACGGTGATCGGTCGCGAGAATGTGATTCATCCTTTCACCGTGGTAGGTGGACCGCCGCAAGACATGAAGTATCACGGCGAACGCACCATGCTGGAGATCGGTGATCGCAATCAGATTCGCGAGCATGCGAGCATTCATCGCGGCACCAGCAATGGCGGCGGCGTGACCACAATCGGCAGCGACAATTTGATCATGGGATGCGTGCATATCGCGCATGACTGCCGAATTGGTTCTAAGGTGATTTTAGCGAACAACGCGATGATCGCCGGGCATGTGTCGGTGTGCGATGGTGCGAACATTGGTGGCGGCGCAGGTCTGCATCACTTTGTACGGGTGGGCGCGAATGGTTTCATCGGTGCCATGGCGCGTGTGAGCAAGGATGTTCCGCCCTTCATGATTGTGGAGGGAAATCCCGCAGAAGTTCGCGGACACAACGCGATCGCCATGCACAGACTTGGCATTAGTGACGCGGAAATTGAAGCGATGAAGGATGCGTACAAGCGGCTGTTCCGTGACCGTGGTGGAAATATTGTGGAGAAGTTGGCGGCGCTTCGTCGCGACTACTCACAATTTGAAAGCCTGCGAACACTCTGCGATGCGGTGCTTGAAACCACCGGCGGTGTGCATGGGCGCGCTCAAGAAAGTCAACGAAACGACGATAAGCGCGGCGTGCGCGTCGCGACCCTCAACGCGCCTGCGTCGCCCGAAGCCTGAAATGATTGCACCATGAGTACACCCGCAAGCCGAGTTCGTATCGATGAGCAGATAGAAATGACCGAAGCCGCGATGCGCCGTGGCAAATGGTTTGAAGCTGAGCGTTGCGCGCAACGCGGATTAGAAATGGCTCGGCGCGCAGAGGAGTTTGCGTTGATGGTCACCATCGCATTATCGTTGCAAGAGGTGCGGCGTCAGCGTATGCAGCAAGCGCTTGACACGCGCAAGATTTACATCATCAACTCGGGCGTTGTGGAGGAGATGAAAGTGTTGCCGGGTTGCTACATCGTGGAGCCTCCGTTGGTTGGGGCAGATGCGCGGCGTCTGCGTTTGGCGGCATTACGCGATGAGATTCCGATCGCGGTGCTGTGTCGCGAGCCGACCAATCGCTCGGGGCAGTGCCCGGTGGTCGCCATTGGCGCAGTCACCATTCGAACACGCATTACGCCGCCGAAAAATACCGACAAACCCACACTCGCATGGTTCACAAGCGCCCTTGAAGATCTAGGGGATTTTGCAATTGAAACCGTGGACTCGGGCCATGATCTTGACAAGCAGATTGACGATGTGCTGAGCAAGTTGGATGCGCATCCTGATCACGAGCGGTTGCACCAGACGCTGACCGATCTCTGCCAGCAGGCGACCAAGGGCTTTGTTCGAACCGAGGAGATTGATCCACTTGAAGCAGAGCTTGCCGAAGATGCCGATGACGAAAGCGAGTGAGAGTGAGTGAAAGTCAGTGAATGGTGGGCGGCGCGCTGTTGGTGCAAAGTGCTTTGAGTCATTGTGTAAGTGAAGAAAATTTTTGCGCGTGTTCACAACGCTTCTGCGTGTGGCTAATCGCGCCAGTCCAAAGTTTCTTGTAGACCGCTGCCGAGGTTCAGTGCGCCTTCTGCCGTGACGGCGAGTGCATCTTCAATTCGAATACCACCGATGGCGTGACTGTAAAGACCCGGCTCGATCGTGATCACATCACCAGTGACCAACGCGGGGCCGCCGCGATCAAGAAGCGGAGGTTCGTGTACTTCAAGACCAAGACCATGACCGGTGCCATGCACCATGCCGCACCACGAGGCGGGCGCGTTGGCCGGAGGCATGCCTGTGCCATAGCCAGCGGCTTCGATCACAGCGCGTGTGGCCGCGTGCACCTGCTCGCCAGTGACGCCGGTGCGAACAGCGCGAATTGCCGCGGTTTTTGCAGCGATAACGGTGGCATGCATGCGCGCGATCTTCGGATCAACCTCGCCGTGCACAACGCAACGCGTGCTGTCACCCCAATATCCCGTGGCTTTGTTGCGCGGAAAAATATCCACGATCACAGGTTCGCCTGTGCGCAACACGCCAGTGCCTTCGTGATGACAATCACCGCCTTGCGCGCCGCACGCAACGATGGAACGGGGATTGTCGTAGCCGGCATGTGCGAGCAGCGTGTCGATTTCACCGCGCACGCCTTCACTTGAAAGCGCTTCGCCATGGTGTTGCAATATTCCTGCGGCGTTGGCGCGGGCGTTGGCGATCAGACGGCAAGCGTGTTCGATGGCGCGTTCAGTTGTGTGCTGACTCTCGCGCATGGCGGAGAGTTCTTGCTCATCTTTTGCGCGGCGATCGGCGACGAAAAGCGTTGGCTCGCAACGAACCGTGATGCCGGCCTGGGCCAGGTGATATTGAAAGATCGCGGGAAATGTTCGGTCGCACACAGCGGCGCGAACGCCCGCGCGACGCAAGCACTCGGCGAGCGACTGCGCGGTGGCGGTTTCGCGGTCGCCACTCAAACCGCCGGCGGGTTCAAAATCACGCGGTGATGCGAATACATCCGCGCGCGCATGTTGGCGGGCGCGGTCCATCTCGATGTCGCGCAAGATCAGCGTGCGGCGAGGCTGGCCATCGGCACCGCGCATCTGGACAAAAGCCACAGGATCACCCACGCGAAAACGAACGCGATGAAACAACAACATATTCACGGCAGGAACGCCAGCCATTACAATCACTTCATCCATGTCCCAATAATAGGGACTGTCCCCGTTATCTGGACTTTGCTTCAGCAAAGTCCAGATAACGGGGACAGTCCCTGATTAGGCGCGGGTAAGTTTGCGGTAGGCGATTCGGTGCGGCGTTGCGTCGCTTCCAAGACCGAGACGCTTGCGACGGTCGGCTTCGTAATCGCTCCACGAACCTGGAAAGAAAAACACTTTACTGTCGCCTTCAAAGGCCAAAATATGCGTGGCCACGCGATCTAAAAACCACCGATCATGGCTGATCACCAACACCACGCCGGCGAAATTTAAAATCGCTTCCTCTAACGCGCGCATGGTGTTCACATCAATGTCATTGGTCGGCTCGTCAAGCAAAATCACATTCGCGCCACTGGTCAGCATGCGCGCCAAATGCACGCGGTTGCGCTCGCCACCACTCAGCACCCCCACCAACTTCTGCTGATCGGTTCCGCTGAAACCATAGCGACTTACATACGCGCGACTATTTACATTCGCCCCACCCAACTTTAACTCCTCGGCGCCACCACTAATCGCCTGCCACACGCTCTCCGAATCCTTCAGCGTGTCGCGCGTCTGCTCCAGATACGCAAGCTTCACCGTCTCGCCCACCTTAAACTCACCACTATCGGCCTTCTCATGTCCGGTGATCATGCGAAAAAGCGTGGTTTTTCCCGCTCCGTTTGGACCAATAATGCCAACCACCGCGCCCGCAGGAATATCAAAAGTAGCGCCGTCAAGCAGCAGCCGCTCGCCAAAACTTTTGTTCACCACATTCGCCTGCACCACTACATTGCCAAGCCGCGGCCCAGGCGGAATAAAAATCTCAAACTCTTTCGCGCGCGCCTTCACATCCTGACTCAGCAACTGCTCATAACTGCTCACCCGCGACTTGCTCTTGGATTGCCGCCCCTTGGGGTTCTGCCGAATCCATTCCAACTCGCGCGACAGCGTCTTCTGCCGCTGGCTCTCCTGCTTCTCCTCGATCGCCAATCGATTGTGCTTCTGCTGCAACCAACCGGTGTAATTGCCCTTGTATGGAATGCCCTCGCCGCGGTCCAATTCCAAAATCCAACCAGCAACATTGTCCAAAAAATACCGATCATGCGTGACCGCGATCACCGTGCCCTCATAACGCTGTAGATGTTGCTCGAGCCAACTCACACTCTCGGCATCCAGATGATTGGTGGGCTCATCAAGCAGCAAAATGTCAGGCTTTCGAAGTAACAATCTGCACAGCGCCACGCGCCGCTTCTCACCACCTGAGCAGGTGTTCAGCGGCTGATCTGGCGGCGGACATCGCAGCGCCTCCATTGCCATTTCTAAAAGATTGTCAACACTCCACGCATCCATCTTCTCCATGCGCTCTTGCACTTCGGCTAGGCGATTCAGCACCTTCTCCATTTCAGGGGCTTCCAATGGCAGAGCTAATTTCTCATTCAGGCGATCAAACTCGGCGAGTAAATCGAATGTTGCCTGCGCACCCTCGCGCACAACTTCCATAGCCGTGCGCGTCTCGCCAAGCAACGGCTCCTGTTCGAGATATCCAATGTCGTACCCCTGCGCAGCCCACACCTTGCCCTCGAAATTTTTATCCACGCCCGCCATGATTTTAAGCAGCGTGCTTTTACCGCTGCCATTCAATCCAAGCACGCCAATCTTCGCGCCGTAGTAATAGGAGAGCGAAATATCCTTCAACACCGGCTTGCGCTCGATGTCCTTTTTCACCCCTTGCATGGAATAAATAATGTGCGTTGATTCGGTTGTGGATTGGCTTGGTGGCATGGAGAAAATGATCGATGAACTATTGTGTGAACGGCGAATGAACTACGAGCCACACATGCTAGCCATGCAACCGACCCAATCCAACCTTCCTGTGACACGAGCAACACCAAAAAAACAACTTCACAACATCGCACAATTACAAAATCGCGATATCGCACAAATACAAAAACAAAAATGAACAATGACACTCGCGAATCTGCCTGTTCAACCTCCACATGCTTCACTGACTACCACTTCATCTTGCAACCGTAAATCAAGGCCTTTCCCTTCTCACGATGCGCATCGACTTCCATTTCAATCACCAGCCTCTCACCTGCTACATCTCGCCCTCTCGCATTGCAACATCACACATTCAATATTGCCACATCACCCTTTTCCCCGCCACATCCACCACGCACCAAGCCATGACCGCGTTACCGTGCGCACATGCACACCTTTCTAAACGCCACGCTGCGAACCGCTCGACGCATTGCCATCGGGATTATCGGCGGCACCGTTGCACTAGTGGGTGTGATCATGCTGGTAACGCCAGGACCGGGCCTTCTGGTGATTCCTGCAGGTCTGGCGATTCTTGCCCTTGAATTTGAATTTGCCCGTCGCTGGCTTAAGTCCTTAAAAAAGCGCACCGCAAGCACAGCGGCGTTGCTAAAGCACCCTCACACTCACAATCCCACGAATACTGCGGCGAAGGATCACCAGAAGCAATAAACGCTTCGTGCGTTCATCGGCGCGTCCGCCTGCAGTGCCTGCATGCATCGATTGTATTTTGGAATCAGTCAGAATCATTGCGAATAACCAAAATTCAATCCGCATTCTCTCAACTCCAACCAACTTCAACCTGACATCGACCACCAAAATCTCTCTAAAGATTGATGATTTTTAACCTCAATGCGAACTCATTTTGAATCACTATGGCAACAATTTTGACCACCTACCCACCTTATAGATGGCGAATTATCAAAATAGTGGCCCGCACATACCCACCACATAAAACCTTCAAATACCTCTGTTTACACCAGTAAATCAAGGCAAATTGCATCGCATTCATGATGGGGGGTTTCATAAATCACACAAATTTCATAAATCTACTCATGAATATTTTGCCAAATGTTTATTTCGGGTTATGGTGAGGTGTCTTCGTCGGCTCTCGACCCTGCCTCCCAGCAGGTTCGCACTCCAACGAGGTCAAAGTGTTCCCCTCGGGCTTTCCCCGCCCACTTACTACTTCCCCCTTTCCCTATTGGAGTTTCAAATGAATAAGTTAGGACTTGCAAGCGTGGCCGTTATGGCCTTGACGAGTGTTGCGGCGGCTGGTCAATATGACCCGTCGAACGCGATCGCTGGTGGCGATGCCCGTTCGATGGGCACATTCACTGGTGCTCAATTCGATGCCATTCGGCACCGTACTACAAGCGTAGAAACAAGCAGCATCTACAGCACCAACTGGACAAGTGACAGTAATGGCGCTGCATACACCGTTGGCAACCTTACCCCATGGACTTCAGCTGGAAACGGCACCGAGCCTGGTCAAGGTGGCTGGATAATGTACTCCACGGCGACAACAACAACTGCAGCTTCAAACACCAAGATTAACGGTGGTCGTCCTGCAGGCAGTTCTGGCACTGGCCAGGCCATGCAGATCACTGGTGGCAGCACTGCCTCTGGCAGCCGTTATATTTATCAAGACCTCTCCGCTGGTTGGGCTGCTCGCAACGCTGGCGAGAACACGTTCTGGACTGAATATGAGTCATACTTCTCAGCGACTCAGACCAGCACAAACGCTGACGGTCTAATAACTTATGATACCACTGGATCAGCTATTTTGACAGGTATTTACACACAAGTTGGTACCGCAACAAGTGCTGGTACTACCGGTAAGCGTGGAACTATCTATGGTTTCAGCAACTACCTCAACGGTACTTCAGTTGGTAATTACATCTTCAACTTGACCGGCACTACGGTTGGCAGCCAGTTGTTCGCCAATGCGGGTGGTTGGACCAAGTATGCAAGCAACTTTAACCAGAACGATGGTGTGGTTGAGTGGTATGTCAGCGTCGATGGTGGCGCCAATTACACTGGCTTCTATGTTAATGGTGCAGCGGCTGGTAAAGATGTTCAAGAAATTGACTTCTACAGCAGTTCGCAGCGCGTTGGCACCAACACATCTGCTGGCTCGATGATCTTTGGATCCACTATGGCTTATGCGACACCAGCACCAGGCGCAGTTGCGCTGGTTGGACTGGCTGGCCTGATGGCTCGTCGTCGTAAGGCCTAATTTGAAGTGGGCTTGGCCCACATTCACTATTAGGGAATACTTTGCACCTCACCCCCCTCGTTGAGCAATCGACGGGGGGGTCTTTTTTTTAGGCAAATTTGTTTCGTTGATTGAGCAATTACCGAAAATTTAATTTATACAAATTTTGAAATTTTGAAATGGCTCGGAATATTTATTCCTATTTTTTTGTTTTTTTGCAATTACTTATTTGCCTACAGGCTAAATTGTGTGTAAATATTCAATGTTCCCTGACTCAGTCCACTGTTCCCATATTGGGCTGAATCAAATTCAATTCTGTTTCACTTTGTAGTGTTAATTCCAGGCAAGGATTTCCCAGTCCTTCAATTCACTTCCCTTGCAACCTTTCGAAAGTTTTCCACATGAAAAATTCTGAAATTGCATCCCTTGTGTCTTTGGCAGCAGTCATTCTTACTGGTTCAGCCATGGCTGCCCAAGACGCACCGAAGTACGGTGGCGCTGCCACGAAAATTGGAAACTTCTCTGGCGCGCAATTTGAAGCGATGAAAAGCGGCCGGCTGGAGTCAGCCCCATCAGCGATCTATAGCACCAACTGGACTTCGGATAGCAATGGTGCCTCATACACCATTGCCAATGTCGGCACCAGCACCACTGGCACAGCCCCAGGACAAGGTGGTTGGTACACCTATTCGAGTGGTGGCACTAGCACTTCGTATAAAATTATAAACAGCTCGACTTTAGGTCGAACAGGCCAAGGCGCATATGTGACTAATTCAGGGTCCACCTCAGCTTACAAATTTATGTACCAAGATATGTCGGCACAGTGGGCGGCTCGCAATGCCGGCGACAACTTGCTGTGGGCAGCGTGGGATCAGTATGCGTCAGCGACTGCATCGACCTCTGCCAACATGGGTGGTGCTTCTTTGTACAGCGGCAACTATCAGATTTTGGGTGGCATGGGCATGGCGTATGGATCGGGAATCTCTGGCTACGCACAGCGATCGGTGTTTGGTTTGGCGAATTACAACAGCAGCGGAACCATTGGCAACTACTTCTTTGATCTTTCTGATGGAACGGCTGCAGCACCAACCGCTCAATCTGGTGGCTACACAAAGTATGCAACAAGCTTTAACCAAACAACTGGTGAAGTGAATTGGTTCTACAGTGTTGACCACGGTGCCAACTACACAGGATTCTTTGTGATGGGAGCAGCCGCAGGCGCCGATCTTTTAGAACTTGATCTTGAAATGAGCAACTTTGGTGCGACCACGAATGCTGCAGCCGCTGCGAATTATGGCGACCTAGCGGTGTACGCCACGCCAACCCCTGGCGCGTTGGCGCTGGTTGGACTAGCTGGCCTGGTGGCTCGCCGTCGTCGCACCTAAGTGTGTGACAAATTGAATGAGTAACCAAAGCCCCTGTCGAGAAATCGACGGGGGCTTTCTTTTTTTACCGCTATGTGAAGTGCATGATTTAAATTTGTTGCAAATTTGGAGGGTGATCCAAAAGCGAAAGCAGAGAGTTGCATTTGATTGAAGATGAGTGTTGTCAGCGTATTGACGGTGTGCGCGGATTACCCTACAGTCGTCCATTCGACTGCGGGGTAGAGCAGCCTGGTAGCTCGTCGGGCTCATAACCCGGAGGTCACTGGTTCAAATCCAGTCCCCGCTACTTCAAGAGGCGTTGCACATAGCACGCCTCGCTAAACCAGAAAAGACGCGCCCAAGTTTGGGGCGCGTCTTTTGATTTTTAGCCTGCATGAAAGGGTGAACCTTTAGGGATACGCCGGCCACTGCACGCTGGCGAGAAACTTCTCGTAATGCTGCCAGCGATTCACACTGGTCGCGTACAGCGGTCGGTTCACTTGGTCGTAGCTCAGCGTGCGCACCGTGCGTTTGGACTGGTAGAAGCGTGCGCAGCCTTCTTGCCACTCCAGACCAAGGAATGTGATGATGCGTGGAAATTCGGTGTCGGGATCGGTGACCACCTGCTCGTAGTGCGCATCCAGAATCGGCAGATCAAGCTGGTGCTTCCAATGCTGCATCAAGCGTTGACTTTGCGTCCATGCGCTAGCGATCCAATCGATGCGTGAGGTCCAAGGATAATTGTTGCTGTTAAAGCCGCCCATGAAACAACTCACCGCCACATCGCGGGGATCGCGCAGCGAGTGAATGATGCGCGTGCGCGGAAAGAGCCGAGCGACAAGCCCAAGTATTCGATTGTTGCTAAGCGCTTTGTTCACCACACACTTCGCGCCAGGCGCGAGCTTGTTGCACATCAGCAGATAGGCCTGCGCAGCATTTTTAAAGGCGCGGTCGCGCACGAGTCCGAAGCATTCCGGGGCGGGAAGATTTAGATTGCTGCCCTGCTCCAACTGCATCGCGAACTGCTCGATGCCCTTCACCTCGCCAACGCCTGCGGCCTGCGAATGCGCGTCGATCACCTGATCCAGCAAGCTGGTTCCGCTGCGAGGCATGCCAGCGATAAACACCGGCACCTCGCTGCCACACTCGCTGGTCGGAAAATGTGCCATCGCATCGCGAGTCCAAAAGTGCATGAGTTGTTCCACTGCCTGCTGATACAAGTCGGGTTCAAATGAAGCGTGCTGCAAAGCGTTGGCCTTGGTCGCCGATGCGAATGCTTCGTCGTAACGCTGTACGCGATCGCAAGCCTTCGCTCGCAAGAACCAACTGCGGCGAAGTTGCGGCTGATGATCGGTGGAAGAAAGTACGGCGCGATCAAGCAACTCGATCGCCTGTGCATAATGACCTTGATGCACCAACACCGCAGCGCGCATGTGCTCGGCGCGAACCAGCATCAACGCGTCCATGCGAGGTGCGTGCGCGCGAAGTTGTTCAAGCACTTGCCATGCCTGATCGGTGCGAACCGCGGACTCCAGCGCCTCGGCGAGCAGCAGCAGCGCGGGAAGGTGATCCGGATCTGCTTGAAGGATTTTTTGGCAACGATCGACCGAAGCATCGGTACGCCCCGCGCGCATATCTCCGCGGGCGATGATCATCAGCGTGTCGGGATGCGTGGTGATCGCCTCCGCCGCCAACGCCCAATGCAATGCGGCGCCAGCGTTGCCAAGTTGCTTTTCCAGCACCGCACAATTGCGAAGAAAATCGGCGTCGCGGGTGCCAGGCTTTACATAACGCTCGGAGATGGCGAGGGCCTCGCGCAATTTACCGGCACGAGCGAGTTCAGCCATGCGCACAAGATCCCGATGGCGCGTGGGGTGACTAGGCGTGGGGTGACTGGGGGTGGATGATTGTGTGGGCTTGGATGGTCGCTTCAATGGTGCATCCTGAACTTGCATTCATACCACGGCGATCTATGCAGTGGAATTGGATTGGCGTGACATCATTGAAAGTCTTCCGCGAGCGCAGGCGCACACTGAGTCTTTTTATATTTTCAACGCTGCAAAGATGTTGAGGGGAAGTTCGTTCCTGCTATACAACTGCGTCTATGCCCACCAACGCCCTGCCTGTGCTTCACTTTGTCGCCCGCAATTTCATGAACTTTAACGCGCGCGCCACCCGCGATGCCTTGTTCGCCTATTGGGATCATGTGCGGGTTGGTGGAAAAATGTATTGGGCCATCGCGGGCGCGATGAGCAGCGCGCAACTTGGCATCACGCTTGCGCCGGCTATTCGCGCAGGTTTAGTGCATGGGCTTTCGGTGACTGGCGCCAATCTTGAGGAGTCGCTCTTTCGACTTGTGGCGCATCACAGTTACAAGGATTTTCCTGAGTACCGTTATTTTACAAAGCAAGATGACACGAAGATTTTAAAGCAGCGCATGCGACGGGTGACCGACACCAGTATTCCCGAGGACGAGGCATTTCGTGCGGTGGAAAAAATATTGGTGCCGATGTGGAAGAAGGCCACCAAACAAGGTGACCGACGCTTCTGGCATCAATACTTTTATGACTTGGTGTTGGCGATTCCGCGCAGCAAATACCAAGGCGATCCAGATCAGTGCTGGCTGTTAGCGGCGGCCAAGGCCAAGTTGCCCATGGTGGTGCCGGGCCACGAAGATTCAACCTTTGGAAACATCTTCGCATCGCATGTGAAATGTGGCGAGTGCAGCCCCAATATTGTGAAGTCAGGCATTGAGTACATGGCAAATTTGTACGACGATTACCAGACGCTGAGTAAAGGCAAGGGCGTAGGATTTTTTCAGATTGGCGGAGGCATCGCCGGCGACTTTCCAATTTGCGTGGTGCCGTCGATCAAATATGACTTGCAGGAACGTGTGCGGCCGTGGGGGTACTTCTGCCAGATTTCTGATTCCACCACTTCGTACGGTTCGTACTCGGGCGCAACGCCCAACGAAAAAATTACCTGGGATAAATTAACGCAGAACACGCCGATGTTTGTGATCGAGTCGGACGCAACGATTGTGGCGCCATTGATTTTATCGGCGTTGATAGAATGCAAAGCAAATCCTAAGGCTGCGACCGCCCTGATCAAAACTTCGCGAGCGCAGAGCAAGCGATCGTTGGCCTCTGGAATGCCTGCAAATTAAATCGGTTTCTGTGCGCAGTGGTTACACTGCCATGCATGCAGACCATCCGGCTTCACTGGAAAGCTGATACAGGTTGGAACCAAGGTGGTGTATTGCCAGATGCGCATCTTGTGTTGGTCTTCGCCGACAACGATTACTTTCACACCAAGGCCTGCTTCGATGAACTGCGCGGCAGGTTTCCAGTTGCGCACATCGTGGGCTGTTCTTCCGCGGGGAATGTGGATGGCATTGAGATCAGCGATGGCGATGTGGTGGCGACCGCGGTGCGCTTGGATCGCGGCAAAGTTCGTCTGGTCAGTGCCACTGCGCCCCAGGGCGCGAATACCCGCGTGCTCGCCAATGGGTTGATGGCGCAACTGCAAAGCGAAGATCTTCGCCATGTGCTTGTGTTCTCGGAAGGACTGCATATCAATGGCAGTGAACTGGCTCTGGGTCTGAATAGTTTTGGCGTGCCTGTCAGCGGTGGCTTGGCTGGCGATGGCGAACGATTTGGAAGCACATGGGTGATGTCCGATGGCGTGGCGCTGCGCGACTGCGTGGCGCTGCTTGGAATTTTCGGCGACCTGCAAGTGATCTGCAGCCACGGCGCTGGCTGGACCGAATTTGGCGCCGAGCGCATCGTGACACGGTCGATTGGAAATGTGGTGAGCGAAATCGATGGTCAGCCGGCGTTGGCGTTGTATAAAAAATATCTGGGCGAGATGGCGAAGGATCTGCCGAGCAGCGGCATGCGCTTTCCATTAAGCATTCGATTGGATGAAGAGGGACACTCGCTTATTCGCACGCTGCTGGCGGTGAGTGAGCAGGCACAGAGTCTTACCTTCGCTGGTGATGTGCCCCAAGGAAGCCGCTGCAAACTGATGCGCACCAATTTAGAGAGCTTGATCGAAAGTGCTGGTATTGCCGCAACGGAATCACAACCAGCCCTTTATTCGCATGGCCTGTGTTTGGTGGTGAGTTGCGTCGGCAGGCGCATTGTGCTGGGCCAGATCGCCGAGGAAGAACTGGAAGCGGTGCAGAGCGTGATGGGTGGGGGCATTCAACTGAGCGGATTTTATTCCTATGGCGAACTGGCGCCGTTTAAAGATTTTATGAAGTGCAGTCTGCACAACCAGACCATGTCGTTGACCTTGATTCAAGAGACGACTGGAAAGTAAACGGTCCTGTATGCATCAACGCCTGCTTAACCGCCAACTGCATCGAAACATGGGCGCGGATTTTGTGCCCGACGCCCAGTGGCGGCCATTTCTTGAGGCGGTGAGCAACTACTACCAAGAGGTGGATCGCGAACGCAGCTTGCTTGAGAATGCGCTGGCGCTGAGCAACGAAGAGATGACCGCGCTCAATGCGAAGTTGCGCGCGCAGTCCGAGCAAGAGCACGCGCTGCTGCGCAGTTTCACCAATTCGATCCCTGATATTTTCTTCGCAAAAAACTTGAACGGCCGCTACCTTGGATGCAATCCCGCATTCGAGCGCCGGGTGGGCATGCGTGAGGGCCAGATCATCGGCAAGAAAGACTCGGAACTTCATTTCATCTCACCCGAAGTTGCCGCCTCGATTGAAGCACTTGAAATGGAGGTGCTTCGCACGGGAAATCAAGTCACCCACGAGGAATCCATCGAACATGAGGATGGCCGAAGAACCTGCTTGGAAATACTGCGCTCGCCCTACTTCGGCAGCGATCAAAAACCGCTGGGACTGATTGGCATCGGCCGCGACATCACCGAGCGGCGGCGACTTGAGGAGGAAAATTGGAAACAGGCGAACTACGACATGCTGACTGGCTTGGCCAATCGACGCATGTTGCAAGATCGTCTTGAGCACGAAATGCGGCAGGCCGATCGCTCGCGATGCTCGTTGGCGCTGTTACTGATTGATCTGGATCATTTCAAAGAGATCAACGACACGCTGGGCCATTCGATTGGCGACGAACTTTTAAAAGAGGCCGCGCGTCGCATCAGTGCATGCACTCGCGAGTCGGACACTGTGGGGCGCCTGGGCGCAGATAAAAACGATCAACCAATCACCCTCGATAGGGAGAATGTCGCGCGGCTTGGTGGCGATGAATTTACAGTGATCTTGGGGGGCATCAAAGATCCCACGCACATCGAAAAGGTGGCGCAGAAAATTATCTCTCGCCTTGCCGAACCCTTTCAGTTGGGTCATGAGATGGTCTTTCAGATTTCCGCAAGCGTGGGCATCACCGTGTATCCCGAAGATGCCAGCGAACCTGAGGAGTTGCTGAAAAACGCTGACCAAGCGATGTATGTGGCGAAACGCCTCGGCCGCGATCGGTTCAGTTATTTCACCCAAGGTCTACAGACCGCGGCGCAGGAGCGCTTGCGCATGATCGGTGATCTGCGCGCGGCGATCAGTGGCAACCAATTCAGCCTGTGCTTTCAACCAATCATGCATGCACAGACTGGTTGCATCAACAAAGCCGAGGCGCTGCTGCGTTGGAATCATCCAACGCGCGGAGAGATTCAGCCCAAGGATTTTATTCCGCTCGCCGAGGAGACCGGCTTGATCGTGGAGATTGGCGAATTTGTATTTCGCGAGGCGGCGCGTTGGGCGCATCGCTGGAACGCCGTGGTGCGCGGTGGATTTCAAGTGAGTGTGAACGCCTCACCGATTCAGTTTCTTCGTCCTGGTGACCAGCCTTTGCATGGAACTTGGGTCGACCACCTGAAGGCGATTGGTGTGCCAGGCAGCAGCATCATTGTGGAGATCACAGAGGGTGTGCTGTTGAACGCGGAACCGGCGGTGGTTGATACTTTGCTTGGGTTCCGCAACGCGGGCATCGGGGTGGCGATCGATGACTTTGGAACTGGGTATTCATCGCTGGCCTATCTGATTAAATTCGACATCGATTTTTTGAAAATAGACAAGCAGTTCATTCATCTCTTGTCGAATGAAAATAGCGACATGGCGGTGTGCAAGGCGATCATTGTGATGGCGCACACCCTTGGGCTTCAAGTGATCGCGGAATGCGTGGAGACCAAACTTCAGGCCGACATATTGACCGAAGCTGGCTGCGATTTTGTGCAGGGATATTACTTCTGCCCGCCTCTGGAACCCGAGGCATTGGATGCGATGTTGTGTCGCAGTCATTCTTAAGGCGTTCTTTTTTTGAGGCGTTCAATTGGTGTTGATCGAGCGTTTATCAGGCAAAAAACACTACGGAATGCATGCAGCGGCGCGTGAAAATTGAATGGGCAATTTGCAAAGTGTGAGTGGGTCCCTTGATGGTGCGCGGCGGCAATTACAAAATCCACCGCGCGATTTAAAAATCTGTCGCTACCAGTGCAGACCGCTTTCGGTGTCGATGATCGAATAAAAACCCTGGCCTTCACGGCGAAGTTTGCCGGCATCGACCAGCGCTTCCCACACTTCTTTGGAGAATTCGCCGGGCGGAACCATGGACTGGATGCGCTTGCCGCCACCGCCGCTCATAGGGCCCACGCCAAGTTTGCTGTCGGCGTCAAGTTGCGCAAACTTAATGCGGCGGCGAAAGGTGCGCAAGGCGTTTTGCATCAGCGCGATATCCACGGCGACTCGCGCGGGTGGCTTGATTTCTGGTACGGCGGAAATCTCGCCGCGCAATGTGGCGACCAATATTTTCAAGCCCGGCACATCGCGCGCCGTCACAAGACGCATGATCTGCGTGGGGTCGGCTTTGGCTTTCAACAGCAATTGATGCATCGCCCCCCATTGCGGACCGCTGGCGGCAGCGTTAATCGACTCGATGGCTGCGCATTGCTGCGAGAGTTGCTGCAAAATTTGCTCGGGTATGGGGGGCATCGGTGGAACACCTTAGCAGGTGCGAAGATGCGTGTGAACAAGAGATATGCCTCCGCGAGCACTCGGCCACGGTCGCGATCGATTCAACGGCGCACGGAATGCACGGCGACGGTGGCGTGAACGCACCGTGCAATTGAATGCCGACCTACCACTATGATTCGTTGGTGAACGCGATGCACGATTGCAGGAACAACGATGAAACGCCGAGTGCGGTTAGGCTTTCTCTTACGCAACTTGCCACTGTAGAGCCGGTGCATGTGGACCAGACACCTGCCCCTGCGCCCGCGCACATACGCACCGCGCGCACGATGATGGATTCGCATGGCCGCGTGATTCGCGACCTGCGCATCAGCATCACCGACCGCTGCAACTTTCGCTGCGTGTATTGTATGGAGCCCGATGTGCAATTTGCGCCTCGGCAATCGTTGCTTTCACCAGATGAGATTGTGCGCATCGCGCGCATCGCCGAGGGGTTGGGGGTGCGCAAAATTCGCCTCACAGGCGGCGAGCCCACGCTGCATCCGCGCTTGACCGAAATTATTCAGGGCATTCGCAGCGCCACCAGCGTGGAGATTGCGATGATCACCAACGGCTCGCTGCTAACGCGTGCCCTGCTGCGCCAATGGAAAAACGCTGGGTTACAACGCATCACCATCAGCATCGATTCGATGCGTGCCGACCGCTTCGCGCAGATCACTCGCTCCACATCATCGCCCGACGCGGTGCTTGCGGGATTGGAAATGTGTCTGACCGAAGGCTTGACACCGTTCAAGATGAACGCGGTACTGATTCGCGGATGGAATGATGATGAAGCCGCTGACCTTGCGGCATTGGCGCGGCGCTACGACCTGCAGATGCGCTTCATTGAATACATGCCGCTGGATTCTGGCCACACATGGGATACAACGAAATGGGTAAGCGCCGCCGAAACACGCGCGCAGATCGAGAAGCGATTTCCCCTGATTGCCTGCGAGGATGATGAAGTCTCAAGCACGGCGCGCACCTTTGCATTTGCAGATGGTGCACCGGGTCGCATCGGATTTATTGCGCCGGTGAGTAATCCATTTTGCGGCGCGTGCAGCCGGCTTCGATTGACCGCCGACGGCAAGGTTCGGCCCTGTTTGTTCAGCAGGCGTGAGTGGAATCTGCTGGAAATTGTGCGCGCAGGTGCTGACGATGATGCGATTGCCAATTTTTTAATTGATGCCACTTGGACCAAACAACCTGGGCACGGCATCTTGTCGCCAGAATTTAAGCAACCGCAAAGACCGATGTCGGCGATTGGCGGATAGTGCAACATGTCCTTCACACTGCTCGCGATACTGGCGCTGCTGTTCTTGATCGTGGGTGCGTTGTATGCCTCGGTGGGACACGCCGGCGCGTCTGGGTATCTAGCGGTGATGGCGTTGCTGGCAGTGGATCCATTGGTAATGCGACCGACTGCGTTGGCGATCAACATTCTTGTCGCGGCGATCGCGTTTGTGCAGTTCACGCGGGCGCAGCATTTTTCTTGGAAACTTTTCTGGCCATTCGCGATCACCTCGGTGCCCGCGGCGTTTCTTGGCGCGATCATTCCTGTTCCGACGCATTGGATGAAATGTGCGATCGGCATCGTGCTGATGCTGACCGCCTTCAGGATGGCGTGGTTTGTGCTTCGCCCACTCGCGCCCACCGCAGCAACGCGTCGACCACGCATGGGAGTGGCCATGGGTTGTGGTGGCGTGGTAGGCGCGGTGTCGGGAATTACCGGCACCGGTGGAGGGATCTTTTTAAGCCCAATCTTGCTGATTTTTAGATGGGCCGACACCAAACGCGCCGCCGCCACCAGCGCGCTTTTTATTCTGGTGAACTCGCTCGCCGCGCTCGGAGGACTTGCGAGCAATGGATGGAAGCCTGCGCCGTGGCTGATCATTCTTGCCGCCGCTGCATGCGTTGGCGGCGTGATTGGTGCAACCTATGGAAGTCGACACGCAACACCGCGTGCGTTGAATGTGGTGCTGGCGCTGGTGCTGTGCCTCGCTGGCGCGAAACTTGTGTGGGGATGATGACTGCGAAGATGCTGGTGAAAGAGCGAGCGCTGTAGATGATGAAGCATGTTGGTATGCAAGTTGCGCCTGCCCTGTTGTGTGCCGCTGGTTTTTCCAGATGCCCGACGCGTTCAACCAACAACTTTCCAGTCAGGCAATTTCCAAATTGGCAAATCTTTTTTCATTCGATCAATGAACTGCGTGATCGCCGCCAAGGTCTCGGCGCGGTGCGCGGCGTGGGCCACAAGCACGAAGGAAATTTGCCCAACCTCGACTCGGCCTCGGCTGTGCAATGCGATCAATGATGTGAGCGCGTGCTGCTGCGCCACGCTGTTGGCAAGCTCCTGAAGTGCACGCTGCGCCATGGGGTCGTAAGTTTGATAGTGCAACGCGGCGAGGGCGCGCGGTGCGTTGGTGTTGTTTAAGTCGGCTTCGGTTTCGCGAACAATGCCCTCGAATCGAAGGGTGGCGCCGACGGTGCCGCCACGCTCGAGCGCTGCAAGCGACTCAGTGTGTGGTGCAAGCGCAGCGGTTTCCGCTTGGCGTGTCAGCGCGCCATCCACGATCAGCGCGAGGGCTTTCAACCTCCACCCACCATGGAAATGAGCGCGAGTTCGTCGAGAGCACATACCGCGGTGCGTGGCTGCGCCAAAGATTGATTCACCGCAAGCCGCGCCGCACTGAGGGTAAATGCAAGTTGCGGATGTTGCGCGGCCAACGCCGCCAGTACATCGGCGGCGGTGGCGGGCTGCGCGATTCGAACCGACACGCGGTCGGACTTTGCGCACACATGTGCGGCGCCAAATACAAGCACATCGATTGTTACGAAGTTCACAGGTTGAAGTGTATGATTTTGTAGCGCACGGAAGATGAAACCTTGCTCTGCGAACTCTGACGAAAGTGAATGTAGCGGTGGCGAGTGGGCAGTCTACGAAAAGGTATGAAGCAGAAATTTATATGAACAAAAACCCTCATACACATTCTGATGCAACTTCTCAATCAGCTTTGAACACTGGCGCTGACTCGGCGCTGTCGCACATTGCTGCTGATGGCAAGGCGCGCATGGTGGATGTGGGGGCGAAGCCAGTGACCCAACGCGTCGCGGTTGCCGAGGGATTTGTGCGCATTTCTGCCGAACTTGAGCAGCGTATTCGCGACAACTCGTTAGCCAAGGGCAGCGTGCTTGAAGTGGCGCGCCTCGCCGGCATCATGGCTGCCAAGCGAACCGACGAGTTGATACCGCTCTGTCACACTCTGCCGCTTGATGCGATTGATATTGTCGCTGAAGTGCAATCGCTTCGCATTCGCATCGAGGCCACTGCGCGTACGCAATCCCGTACTGGCGTAGAGATGGAGGCGCTGACCGCGGTCACCGTGGCATGCTTGACAGTGATTGACATGGGAAAATCTGTGGACAAGCAGATGCAAATCGAAGGTGTGCGTGTGCTACAAAAACAAGGGGGACGCAGCGGATTGTTTGTGGCGGGTGAGCGCAATGAAAGCGAAGTCGCAGAGGCATGAACGCGACTACTGCAACAGACCAATCGAAACCTATACGCGCCGCGGTGTTAACTGTGAGCGATCGTTGTTCACGCGGCGTGGCGATCGATACCTCTGGTCCCGCGCTTGTCGAGATACTTCGCACGCAACTGGGCGCACACATTGTCGCTACGCGTTGTCTTCCTGATGAAGTGCCGCAACTTGCCGCTTGTTTTTGCGAATGGTCCCAGCCCCACGCTGGTATCGATTTAATTTTAAGCGCTGGCGGCACCGGCCTTGCGCCTCGCGATGTCACCCCCGAAGCGGCGAAAAGTGTCTTCGAACGCGAGCACAGCGGCTTGATGGAACTTGCGCGTCTTCGCTGCATGACCCAGACCGCGCGCACATTTCTTTCCCGTGGCGTTGCTGGCACAATCGGCCGCACGCTTATTCTTACGCTGCCAGGATCGATCCGCGGAAGCACTGAAAATCTGCTGGCGTTGCTGGATATTTTGCCGCACGCCATCGAGACGCTGCGCGATGAAGTGCAGGATGATGGCCGACCCGATGCGATCGCTCAACCTGAGAACCAGAGTGATCGTGCGAGTGGCAAGGTGATTCGGCATGAATGCTAAGGTGAACGCGACGGAGTGCATTCCAAAGTCGTTCGTAGATTCGATCCAACCCATCGTGCTTGTTGGGGGCGCGAGCCGCCGCTTTGGCCGCGACAAATTGCGCGAACCGTGGCAGGCGCAGCCGTTGGTGCAGCGACCGATCGAAGCACTACGAACATTTTTCGGCATGCGCGTGAAACTTGTCGGCAAGTGCGACGCCAGCATCCTCACACTCGCCGATGGTGTGATGCGCGATTTGCATCCCGGCATCGGTCCGATGGGCGGTATTGTTTCAGCGCTTGATGGCTGGAATGGCGCGGTGTTTGTGCTGGCTGGCGACATGCCCAATTTCACGCAGACGCACATTCAACGCATCGTGGCGGCGGCATATAAAAATCCTCTGGCCCTCGCTGCGCTTGCATACAGCGATCGATTGCATCCATGCGCTGGTCTGTATCAACGCAGATCGCTTGATATTTTAAGTGCGTGTATTGCGAAGCAAAAATTTAAACTGGTGGAGGCGATTGCAATAGCGGACATTCTTCGTGTGACCTGTGATGCGCAGGCTGTTGTCAATATCAATCGCATGGAGGATGTGCCGATGCCATCATTCTCTACGACCGCGAAGAAATTTGAGCCATGAACCAATCTTGTCCACTCTGCGAAGGCGAGGGCGCGATTTTTTATCAGCGCAAAGACCGTCGACACTTTCAGTGCGCAACCTGCCATGGAATATTTTTGGATCGCGCCTTGCGACTGGATCAAGCCGCCGAAATCGCGCGCTACACCCAGCACAACAATGATCCACACGACCCCCGCTATCAGGCGTTCGTCGCGCCCATGACCAAGGCGATCACTCGAGATTTTCAGCCCCAAGATCAGGGACTTGATTTTGGTGCCGGCACCGGTTCGGCGGTTTCGCAGGTATTGCGCGACCGATATTTTCAAATTGAAGACTATGACCCGTTGTTTCACAACAAGCCCCAACTTTTGCAATACACCTACAACTACATCGCGTGTTGCGAGGTGATGGAGCATTTTTACAACCCCGCCAAGGAATTCGCGCTGTTGAAAAAATTATTGCGCCCTAGTGGAACGCTGTATTGCATGACGGCGATGTATGACGAAAGCATTGACTTTGACCAGTGGTACTACAAAAACGATCCCACCCATGTCTTTCTCTTTCATGCCGACACGGTGCAATGGATTCAACGCCGCTTTCACTTTGCAAGCGTGGTGATCGAAGGGCGACTGATCACTTTTTTTACCCGCCCCCTGCTCGCACTATGATTGCCCAAATGAATCGCCGCTACGCCATCGTTCTGAGTGCATTGCTGATCAACGCCGCGTGCTTCGCCTGGGGAGCTGAAGGCCACAAGATTGTCGGAGCAATCGCCGCGGCAAACCTAACTCCCGAGACCGCCAAAGCGATCCGCGCATTGCTTGGTGATCAAACCGTTGCCGACGCATGCTGCTGGGCCGACGAAATTAAAAGCAATAAAAAATACGATTGGATCAAGCCGCTACATTACATCAATGTGCCGATGGATGCGACCTCGATCGATATGAATCGCGATAGTCGTAAGGGAGTGCAGATTGTCTCGGCGATTATGAAATACAAGGGCATTCTGAATGACACCTCACAATCAAAAGAAGATCGCTTGCAAGCCCTTCGTCTGCTGTTGCACATGGTCGGCGATGTGCACCAACCCTTTCATGTCTCTTATGAAAAAGATTTGGGCGGCAACAAACTTACGGTGCAAGCCTTTGGTAAAAAGTCGAACATGCACCAAGTATGGGACTCGGTTTTAATCCAACACCGCTTGAACGAGGCCAAGGGCGGCAAGGGCGACTGGGTGGTGATGTCCGCGGATCTTCGCAAAGCCATCACTGCAGAACAGCAGAAGAAATGGCTGCAAACCAACGATCCGCTTGCGTGGGCCAACGAATCGTTCACGGTGACTCGCGAACTGTACAAGGCACAACCAACAGAGGCGGGTGTGGATGAGGCTTACTACAAACGGTGGATGCCCACATGCAGCGAGCGTCTACAAATGGCTGGCGTGCGACTTGGTGCCTTGTTAAATGAATGCTTCGCATCGGCGCCGGCAACCAGCAAGAGCAAACCTTAATCACCGACTGCGGCAATGCGATTGCGATGCATGAAAAAGGAAGCCCCTGCGGTGTCACTCTGAGGGATTTATTTTTAACAGTGCACTGCCGAGTGCATCACAGGGTGTTGAGATGCGAAGTGAAGTAAGTAAAGTGATTGAAGTAACAATCCAAAGTGATGCGCGAAACCGAGCGTAACTTTGTTGCGTCAACGGCGACCGGCAACAAGGCCAGCGTTACCGACCAGTGCAATAGCCACTGGCGCTGGTATGACCATAAAGTAACGCGCCGCCAACCCCAACTATCGCCACCGAAGCTTCTGGAATTGTGGACTCATGTATAGAAATGCAATCTGGAGATTGAATCGAGCATGCAAGTGCAAGAAAAAAATGCCTGCTGTTCAAATCGTATTTTTTGTACATAGGCTTCGAAATTTAAAATCTGCCCGTCCTCACTGTTTCAAATACCACTCGCCATCGATCGTTCTAAAAAATTTTATCTGCTAACTTGTCCCCGTGCTGCAACGAACCCTGCTGCTGAAAGTGATGCTGATTGCGCTGGGTATGAGCGCGCTTCTTGGCGTGGCGGCGATCTTTAGTCCAAGCGTTTTGCAAGCCCAAAAACTCACCGTGTCATCCATGCTGCTCGTGGTTGCTTGCGGCTTGCTGCTACCGACCAGCTCGACTGGGCCACGCAAAGGATTCACGCCATTGCAATTGGTGTGGGGTCTGTATCTGGTGATTGGCAGCCTGTTGAGTCTGGCGTGGATATGGAGTTGGTCGAAGAGTAATAATTTTCAAGCATTTTCAACTGGCTGGTTTTCAATTGGCATTCCTGCAATGATGATCGCAGCGGTCCCGCTGAAGCGCCGCAGCGACACCCTTGATCGCAGTTGCGTGCTAGCAGAAAATATCGTGATGGTCGCGGTGAGCGCAGCGTTTGTCGTTGGTATGGTGATGTTGATGCAGTTGTGGAATCAACCCCAGCTTCCGTTCGTGCCACATTGCTTTTCGGTCATCAGTGGTGGCGGCGTGATTGCTGGCAGCTGCGCGGTTGCGTTTCGTAGCGCGCAGGGTGCGAATCAAACCACCCGTTTGGATCGGAAGGTCGCAGTGCTTGGACTTATCTGCACATGCTTGGCAGTGGTGATGTGGCTGCTGTGGGGCGTGCATGAATTCGACCCCTTTGGCGTGTTCGCGGCGAGCGCGACCTTGGGCAGCAAAGACCTTGCAATTGCAACTGGATTGTCCACGCTGGCAGTAACGATTGGAATTTGGACGCTGCTTGGTATCGCCCCCTTTCATGGATACGCCGCTTATCTACGGCATTTCACTACCGTTTTCACACTTGTGCTGGGATGCATTGTCACCGCCACCGCAGCGCAGGTGCTGCTCTTTGATTTTATTGTCATGCGTGTAGTCGGCGCCTTGGTGGTGGTGAATGGAAGCGCACTTTTGGCCGCTGGCGTGATGCTGCGTTTAAGCAAGACTTCGCGCATGCTGGTCAACAATGCATCGATGATTAAAATTATGGAATTGAAGTGCCCCCGCTGTCTCACTGCGCGTCGCGCAACCTGCGGGGAGAGCACCTGCGCGCAGTGTGGCTTGACCATGCTGCTGCAATTTCGTGATGACAACTGTCCCGCATGCCAGTACAACTTGCGCGGCAACACCGCGGCGCAATGCCCTGAATGCGGGCGGCTTCGTCAGATGCCAATGCAAATAGTTGGGGCATAAGTTGCGATGTTTCTGCGGAGCGGGTTGCTGTATCAAATGCCACTACAAAGAGTGTGGGCTGAAGCCGCAATAATTTCTGCGGAGCGGGCGGATCCATCTTCGGCGGCCACGCACGGTGCAAGTTGCTTGGCAGCGTGAGCAGCCTGTGTGTTCAACAACAAAACTTGTAAAGCCTTGCGAAGTCGCGAGGCATTCACACAAGCAAACCGAAGCGTGTCACCAACGCCTAAATCATGCACACGGGAAGCGTTGTCAAATTGATCGTGGGCCATCGGCGTAATCAAGGTTGGATTACCGGCGCGCAGGGCTTGCGCCGTCGTACCCGCGCCGCCGTGATGCACCACGATGCGTGCCCGCGGAAAAACCTGCGAATACGGGGCGTAGGCCAGTGATTTTATCCCGACATCGTTGTGCATATTTTGCGGCGGTGGTTGATCGCGACCAATGATCAGCAACGCGCGTTCACCCAGCGCGCGCGAGGCGTGTACTGCGTGTTCATAAAAATGTGCCGCCGCATGCACGCCAGTGGAGCCAAGTGCGAAGACGATGGGCGGCGAACCAGCGCCGAGAAACTGAAGGATTTCATCTATCGATGCTTGCTGCGTGTGGTCTTGGTCGTGCCAAGTAAATCCGGTGATGTGCGCGTTGCACGGATCACCTTCAAGCGGCGGACGCAACAGCGGCGACCAGATGCCAAGATTGATTGCAGCCTCCGTTGCAGCGCGATGCAAATTTTCTCGTTGCGCTGGCAAGCCAAGTTTTTTTCGCAGGCGATTCAACGCGGGATCAAGGGCAAGACCAAGCACCATGCCCGCGATGGCGCGTTCGATGCGCATCACCAACGGGCCCGGTGGTCGCGTACGAAACGGCATCAGTACGGAGGGATCGTTGGGGTTTCCCCATAAAAGTGGCGAGGGTGAAATAGAAACAGTGCGCGCCAGGCCTTCAAGTTGACAGACCCATGGCACACCCATCACGATCGGGTGATAGACCACAACATCCGGTTGATGTTCACGAATGAGTTCGCGAGTGCGCTGAATAAAGTTTGCAACCTCAGGCACAAGAAGTTGACGCAATACCACCAACGGCCCCACGGTTGCATCCATGGTTTTATTTTTCTCAATGATTTCCCGCAGATCTTGGTGTTGGCCAAAGGGTTCAAAATCAATCTGCGCCTGCTCGATCTGTTGTTGAAAGTATGGATTGGTGCACAGCGTCGCTTGATGACCGCGCGCTTGCATGGCCTTGGCGATGTCGATGAAGGGATGAATGTCTCCGTGCGAGCCAAGGGTGATGAAGAGCGCGTGCATGATTTATGGTTGTATCCGCCGAGTGGTCACTCGGTCCTTATGCGGTCGTGACTGCGTGGTCGCTATGTAATGGCAGTGTCGTTGGAGAATTTTTCACCTACATATGCATGCAAGAAAAACATAACGCTATAGAAACAGACTCGCTACTGCACCGGTCATCCAACAGGCAAGAGCCCCAGCGATCATGGCTCGCAAACCAAGTGCGGCGAAATCAGCGCGCCGTTGCGGCGCCATCGCACTCAGCCCACCAATCTGAATTGCAATCGATGGAAAATTGGCGAAGCCACAGAGTGCAAAGGTGGTGATGTGCGCGGCGCGTGGCGTGATACTTCCATCTTTGATTGCTGCTGCAAGATCAAGGTAGGCGACAAATTCTGTGGCAATGATCTGCTGGCCCATCAGCGAACCCACCTTGTGCGCATCGGCGCCAACACCCAAGCACCACGCCAGCGGCGTGAAGAGATACCCAAGCAGATTCTGAAATGTGAAGACTGGAAGCGCGTACTCAGCGCGCCATGCGGCGATGCTTTCAATCTGACTGAACGCGGCGAGTGGATAATTCAGCAGTGCAAGTAGCGCGACAAACGCAATCAACATCGCCGCCACATTCAGCGCCAACTTCAGTCCATCCGAGGCGCCTTCCGCCGCTGCATCCATCACATTCACCGTGCTGCGCGGCATCTTTCGCAAGGCTTCGAGGGATTCATCATGCAGCGTCTGGGTTTCGGGCAACATAAGTTTTGCCATCACAATGCCAGCAGGCGCGGACATCACACTGGCGGTCATGAAATGTTTCGCCACCATCACGCGCGTGCCTTCGTCGTCGCCACCCACCAACACGATGTACGCCGCCATCACACTGCCGGCGATGGTGGCGAAACCGCCCACCATGATGGTCATGATTTGCGATGAAGTCATAGTGGCGATGAATGGTTTCACCGTAAGCGGCGCCTCGGTTTGACCGACAAAAATATTGGCCGATGCCGACATGGCCTCAGCGCCGCTGATGCAGAGGGCGCGGCGAAGACACCACGCCAGGGCGGCGATCAAGCGCTGCATAATGCCAAGGTGGTACAGCACCGCCATCAACGCGGCGAAGAAAATGATGATGGGCAATACTTTTACCGCGAAAATAAAACCCCATGCTTGCGATTCGTCAACAGCCTTACCAAAAATAAATTTGCTGCCCTCGTCGGCGAATGAAATCACCTTGGTCACCACAACGGCGAACATATTAAAGACCGCCACCACGGGTGGAAAGCGCAGCAGCAGAAATGCCAGCATAAACTGCATAGCGATGCCCACTACGATGGTTTGACGATTGATGGCGCGGCGATCGCGGCTCATCACAAATCCAATCGCAAGAATCACCACGATGCCGATCAGTCCGATGAATTGCTGCATGCTGGGTTCCTTGTGGGTTCACTCAAAGCGTCTGAAGAAGTGCTTGAAAAAACGCTTGGCGCGCGAGCATAGTGGCTGGAGTTGCGCGACACAGAAAGCCAGGCGCATCTCATCATCGCGTGTTCGAAGGCGGATTGAAGCAAGCTTGACAGCGCGGTTGATAGGTTTCAGCGCCACCCACCACGATGTGACGATCATCGTGCGTCAGTCGTTGCGTATTCGTGGAAGGGGCGCCGCATTGCGCGCATACGCCCTGCAAACGCAGCACCGTGTCGGCGATCGCGATCAGTGATGGAAATGGATCGAAGGGTTCGCCGCGATGATCGGTGTCCACCCCCACCACCATCACGCTGCGCTGCGCCGCACGCAACTGCAAGCAGGGCTGCAACAATGCTTCGCCAAAAAAATGCGCCTCGTCGATCACCACAAGGCTGGCATCGCCAGCGACTTCAATCACCTGCTCGGCATGCGTTAATGCAATGGCGGGCATGCTTGCACCATCATGGGTTTGAATTGTGCGGGCATCCCAGCGATTATCTTGCGCTGGCTTGATCAGGCAGATGCTGCGTTGTTGCTGTTGCGCCTGCCTTACGCGGCGCACAAGTTCGGTGGTCTTGCCGGCGAACATCGGTCCGCAGATCACCACAATATCGCCGCTGTTGTACGGAGTGTGCGCGGTCATGCGTAGAAGCGTAACCCGCATCGAACCGAAACTCGAGGCGGGTTCGCCTGCCGCATCAAGCGTCTGCGAAAGTTGGCGCAGTTTGTCGTCAACAACCCACACAACCTGCCAGCCCAAGCAACGCAATCACGCTTCACGCTGGCACAAAATTTGATTCCGTCCACACGCAAACTGCATGAAGCAACTCTCCATTCTATTTTTCACTATCTTTCTTCAATGCAAGATGCATTCATTGAAGTGCGCACTCACCCGCAGGCGCCACTCTTCAAGCAACGATCGATGCTGGTGCTGCTGGCCCTTGGATTTGGCGGCGGCGTTCCACTCACGATGGCATTTCAAGTGATGCCCACATGGGCCAGCGCTGCGCAATGGGGCGTTGAAGATATCGGCTTGTTGTCGCTTGCCACCCTGCCCTACTCATTGAAAGTTTTGTGGGCGCCACTGGTAGATCGATTTTCAATTCCGTGGCTATGCCGACTGGGTCAACGCCGAAGTTGGTTGCTGGCATCGCAGATCGCTTGCATGTTGATGTTGTGCGTAGCGGCGTTGTGTATGGATGGTCATAGTGAATCCAGCACACCGCGCATCATGCTGATGCTGTTGTCGGTGCTGGTCTTTCTCTCAGCGACTCAGGACATTGTCGGCGACGCATACCGCGCTGAAATTTTATCGCCCCGAGAATTCGGTGCGGGCGCCAGCGTATTTGTCACTGGTGCGCGCATCGCATCGGTGGTTGCCGGTGCCGGCTCGCTGATTCTTGCCAGCCGACTTGGCGATATACCGGCAATGCATGACGACGCGTGGACCATCGCCATCAGCATGCTGGCTGCGTCCATGTTGTGTGGCATCGTGGGCACCATGTATGCGCGAGAACCGCAACGCGCCGAGGGTATTTCCGCTGGATTCGTAGGTGCGGTGAAACAACCATTCATGTTGTTGGTGAATGCGTGGGGCTGGAAATTGTTGGCGCTCGCTGCCTTCACCATGATCTATCGTCTGCCAGATGTATTGGGTGGTGCGATGACTCCACCGCTGTTACAGCAGGGGCTTGGCTACTCCATCGAATCCATCGGATGGGTGCGGCAAGCGATGGGTTTTGGCTTGACGATTGTTGGCACGCTTGTCGGTGGTTACATGGTCGCACGATTCGGATTGATCTGGTGCCTGTGGATATTTGGCGTGTTGCAAGCGGCGAGCAACGCAGGATTTTTAATTTTGGCCAGCACCTATCACGCCACTGTGGCGGTGAAAGCCGAGAGTGCGGCGCCGGTCTTCGCGCTTGTTCCAGTGATCGCGGTGGAAAGTTTTTGCAGCGGCTTGGTCACCTGCGGATTTGTCGCCTACATGATGAGCGTCTGCGATCGACGCGCAACCGCCACGCAATACGCGCTGCTTACCTCGTTCATGGCGATTGGTAATGCGGGCTTTGGCTGGCTCAGCGGGCAGATGGTGGCACACTTTGATTACAGCACATTCTTTCTGCTCTCCATCGTCTCGGCGTTACCGGGCATGGCACTGATACCAGTGCTGACTTCTATGCATCGCGCGCAACGCGCACCATAAAGTGCGGTAGGCATTCTTGCACGCATTGCTGCGGTTTAGATTGACGCCGACTTAGCGGGAAAATTCCATGCAGGGTTTCTTGCCGCCATCCATCAAACGCAACAGCCCGCCCTGCAAAGAAAATCCTTTCACCTTGGCCAATGCTTGTAGATAGCGTTGCTCCGAGGCCCTGCTTTCTGGCGAGCCACCTATTTGCGTAGCGACGAAGGGACCGAATGCAAGCGCGCCGGTGCCCGCGGTAAAGCTGCCAGAAAAGCGATTGATTCCGCTGAAACCGCTCACATTTCCATCGGCGCCAAACTCGATGGTGAGTGGCTGATTGTTGTTCAGGGCGATCGAGTCGATGCTGAGGCAATTCCATTTTGCACCACGCAGCGAGACTGGATCGGTTTGTTCTTTGATCTCTTCTTTCACCCAAGGTGATTCGGTTTTGCAGCCACCAAGCAATGCCATGGCAAACAGCGCGGAAAGAAGAAGTTTTGGAATGCGATGTGTATGCATGTTGTTTGAAGTGTAGGTGGTGGTGAAAATTATAAATGAATCAATGGATTTAGTTGCGTGCATGTTGAATGACACAATAGTAACCATGGCGCAGCGATAGTCGTGCTGACGCGTATCACGCACTCTACGATAATCTGATAATGCAGGGAGAATGATTGCATATCCTGCCGACCATACGATGGATCACTCACATTGCACCCGACTGTTACAGCCGCGCCAGTGGCTACGCAATGAACTCGAAATGAAAGCCCAGCCATGACCCAGACACCGCCTCCAGTTAAAAACCAAAAGCCCATCAAGTTGCACCTCGGCGGTTGGGAAGTGAAGGAGGGCTGGACTATTGTGAATGTGGAACAGCTACCTGGCGTGGACATTCTTGGTGACTGCCAGAACCTGTCCATGTTCGCCGATGGAACGGTAACTGAAATTTATGCGTCGCATGTGTACGAGCACCTTGGCTACCACGCCGAACTCACGACGGCGCTCGCCGAGGCGGCGCGAGTGTTGATGCGCGGCGGCGTGCTGCGTGTGGCGGTGCCAGATATGGAGGTGCTGTGCCAGCTGTTTTTGCAAGCCGCGTCTGATGTGAACGCTCAGTTTTATGTACAGCGCATGATCATGGGTGGTCAGATCGAGCCCTTTGATTTCCACAAGACAGGGTTCTCCTTCAACATCCTGCGCAAATTTCTAGATGGTCACGGATTCCGCGATGTGCGCCGAGTTGCTGGATTCGACTTGTTTCAAGACACCTCCACACTGGTGTGGGCCAATGTTGCCATCAGCTTAAATGTGCAGTGCGTGAAATCTTGAATCGGCTGCGCTCGCTCTCTACGAAATGCTCAGCGCATAAAGTCTTGAATCAGGTGCGCCTGCAATGCGCATACAATGTGCTGCTTAGATGGTCGGCCCCACCATCAACTCGGCGCGCACAACCTTGTCGAAAGTTTCGGCATCCACAAATCCCAATTCGATCGCGGCGGCGCGGAGCGTGATGCGCTTGTGATGAGCGTGTTTGGCGATGGTGCTGGCTTTGTCGTAACCAATCAGCGGCGCGAGCGAGGTGACCAGCATTAAACTTTCTCCAAGCAAGTGGGCAATGCGGCGGGTGTCGGCTTCGATGCCTTGCACGCAAAATTCGCGGAACGCGGCGCAGGTGCCGGCGAGCAATGCGCAGGAGTTTAATACATTCACTGCGATCACTGGCTTGAACACATTCAATTCAAAGTTGCCTTGACTTGCCGCGAATTGCACCGCGGTGTTGTTGCCGAAAACTTGCACGCAGACCATGGTCATACTTTCACTTTGCGTGGGATTTACCTTGCCAGGCATGATGCTGCTGCCCGGCTCATTTTCTGGAATCACAAGTTCGCCGATGCCGCAACGCGGACCGCTGCTCAGCCAACGGATGTCGTTGGCAATTTTCATCAGCGCAGTGGCCAACACGCTCATCGCGCCGTGCGCTTGCACCATCGCTTCGTGACCGGCGAGTGCGGCAAATTTATTCGCGGCGCTGGTGAATGGAATGCCAGTGGTGGCGGCCAAGCGCTTGGCCACCGCCTCGCCAAATCCTGTGGGCGCGTTTAAGCCAGTGCCCACCGCGGTTCCGCCAATCGCCAGATCGCGCAGACCTGGAAGGCTTTCTTCAATCGCGCGAATACCAATGTCTAGTTGCGCGACAAATGCGCTGAAAACCTGGCCAAGCGAGATTGGAACCGCGTCCTGCAAATGGGTGCGGCCAGTCTTGATGATGCCGGCAAATTCCGTCGCCTTCGCATGCAACGCATCGCGCAATTGTTTCGCCTGCGGCACAAGTGTGCGCTGCAATTCAATCGCGCTCGCGAGATACATCGCGGTCGGAAATGTATCGTTGCTCGACTGCGACATGTTTACATGATCGTTGGGGTGAATGGGTTTCTTTGAACCGCGCTGACCACCCGTTATCTCGATGGCGCGGTTGCTGATCACCTCGTTCACATTCATATTGCTTTGCGTTCCGCTACCAGTCTGCCAGACGCTGAGCGGAAACTCGCCGTTGAGTTTGCCTTCGGCGACTTCCTTCGCCGCCGCGACAATCAAATCCCGCAATTCTTTCGGTAGGCCACCGCACTCGGTGTTGGCTTCGGCGCAGGCAGCCTTTAACAAACCAAAGGCATGGATAATCTGCAGCGGCATGCGATCACCAAATGGAAAATGGTGATGCGAGCGCTGCGTCTGCGCCCCCCAATAGTGATTGGCTGGAACTTCGATGCTGCCCATCGAATCGGTTTCGGTGCGGGTGGCGGTAGGCGTGGTATGTGCGTTGGGATGTGACATGGGTTCACTCTTGCATGAAGGCGAAATCGCAGTCTACCGCTGCGGCATGCAAGGCATCGCGTTGTTCACACCAATGCCCGAACACATTTAGAAATCATAAATCTCGCTGCGCTTCCAATGGGCTTTCCACTTCTGCACCAATTCTTTATGCAAGGGATGCTCGAAATATATTTTGAAAGCCTCGGGCGATTCAAATTGCGTCAGCGTGCCAAGCGTGTACCAGGTTGGAACACCAGTTCGACCGGTATCGATGCGCGTGCCGGCGCTCCAACTTTGCACCTGCGGAATCTGCGCAAACGCCTGCTGCATATCCGCGATCATCTGCGGCGCCAACGCGGGGTCGTCAAGTTGCACCAACACCAGGTGCTGCATACGCGTGTCGCGTTTGCTTGATGGCGCTTGACATCCGACCGCCACGCAGACTGCTGCACCGATGTAGAACTTGACAAGATTTTTCCTATGCATGATCACACTCTACCTGCTTCAATCTTCGTAGCATCAGTTCCTGAACCCTTAAGGAGAACCTCGTGACACCAGAATCAAGCACCTCATTCAACGCGAGCTAAACAAGTATGCGTGAAAAAGCAGATATCGTTCGCGAATGGCTGCCCCGTTACACCGGTCTGCCACTCGAAGGCTTTGGCCAGTATGTGCTGTTGACCAACTTTACGAATTATGTGGGGGCCTTCGCAGAAAAATTCGGTGTGCCAGTGACGGGTCGAGATCACCCGATGCTTTCGGCGACGGCGGAGAACATCACCATCATCAGTTTTGGAATGGGTAGCGCGATGGCGGCCACCGTGATGGATTTACTCAGCGCTGTTGAACCCAAGGCCGTACTTTTTCTTGGCAAGTGTGGCGGCTTAAAAAAAACGCATGTGGGCGATTTTGTACTTCCAATTGCTGCCATTCGTGGCGAAGGCACCAGCAATGAATACATGCCCGCAGAGGTGCCGGCGCTTCCAAGCTTTCTCCTGCAGCGCGCGGTCAGCGCCAGCATTGTGAAACACAAGTGCGATTATTTCACCGGCACTGTGTACACCACCAATCGCCGAGTGTGGGAGCATGACGAAAAGTTTAAGGAATATCTCAGGCAAATCCGCGCGATCGGCATCGACATGGAGACCGCGACCATCTTCATGGTGGGATTCGCCAACGGCATTCCCAAGGGCGCGTTGCTGCTGGTGTCAGACAATCCAATGACACCCGAGGGCGTGAAGACTGTGCAAAGCGACCGTGATGTAACCCAGCGCTTTGTGGCCACGCATCTTGAGATCGGCATCGACGCGTTGCGCGATCTTCGCGACAGCGGCGAAAGCGTGAAGCATCTGAGATTTGAGTAAGCGCGCGGCTTCACATTACAAATTCAAATTCGCAGGCCGGTTTCACAGATGGATTCGCAGATGAAATTGTGAGACCCCCCACGACACGGCTTGTCACGCCTGCAGATGTTTTTGCTTGGGAAATACCAAGCTCCACGCAATCGAGCCACCGATCACACCGCAGATCACCGCCAGACTGATGCCAATCGAAACATGCTGACCGAAGATGGGCAACACCATCTTCACACCCACAAAGATCAGCACCAAACCAAGCCCGTAGTGCAGCGCGTGAAAGCGATCTATGGCGCCGGCGAGCAGAAAGTACAGGGCGCGCAGCCCCAGGATGGCGAAGATGTTGCTGGTGAACACGATCAAAGGTTCGCGGGTGATGGCGAAAATCGCGGGCACGCTGTCAAGAGCGAAGATGATGTCGCTGCATTCAACTACCACCAACGCAGCAAGCAATGGCGTGGCGTGGCGAAGTCCCTCGATCTTCACTAGGAAGTGGTGGTTGTGAAAATCTTTGCTCACACGCATCACTCGTCGCATTGCCTTGAGCACAGGATTTTTAGAGAGATCTTTTTTCTTCTCATGCGGCCACAATAGTTTGGCGCCAGTCAGCACCAGGAATCCGCCGAATATCCAGATCACTGCCGCATAGTGCAGCAACACGCTGCCGAGCGCGATGAAGATGGCGCGCGAGACTAACGCCCCAAGAATGCCGTAAAAAAGCACGCGATGTTGATACTTGGCTGGCACCGCAAAAAACTGAAAGATGATCACGAAGACAAAAATGTTGTCGATGCTCAGGCTTTTCTCGATCACATAGCCGGCGAGAAATTCAAGCGAGAGTTGATTGGCAGCTTGCTGCGGGTCGCTGAACCCCGCCGAGGCAAGCACCGCAGGATTCAGTTGCGGTAACCGCCAACTCGTGTAGAACCACAGCCCAAGATTGAAGAGCAACGCCAGTGAAATCCACACCATGCTCCAGATGGTGGCCTCCTTGAATCCAACTTCATGCGATTGCCGATGAAACACTCCCAAGTCCAGTACAAGCACCACCAACACAAAGGTGATAAAGCCCGCGTACAACCACCAATACTGTGCGAATGGAAATAGCACCACCTGTCCAGTCGACGGCACATCAGCCAGCATCGACATGGCACAACCCGCAGCGTTCACTGGCGCATCCTGGGGATAAAGTTTGTCAGCGCAGCCCGTCCTTCTCGGCCATCATCTGCAGCATGTCCACGCAGCGACTTGCGTAGCCAAACTCATTGTCATACCAACTGATCACTTTGAAAAATCGATCGTTCAATGCAATGCAAGCCTTTGCGTCGTAGATGCTGCTGCGCGGATCGCTTACGAAATCGCTGCTCACCACTTCGCATTCGGTGTAGCCAAGCACGCCGCTCATCGCGCCCAGCGACGCCGCCTTCATCGCCGCATGAATCTGCTCCAAACTTGTGGGCGTGCTGCTGCGAAAGGTGAGATCAACGCAACTGACATTGGCGACCGGCACGCGAAAGCTCATGCCGGTTAATTTGCCCTTGACCACAGGCAGACACAACGCCACTGCCTTCGCCGCGCCGGTGCTGGAAGGAATAATATTTTGATAGGCATTGCGCCCGCCGCGCCAATCTTTTTTGCTGGGTCCATCCTGCGTCGGCTGCGTGGCGGTGACCGCGTGCACCGTGGTCATCAAGCCTTCGTCAAGACCAAAGTTGTCAACGATTACCTTCACAATCGGCGCCAAACAATTGGTGGTGCAACTTGCATTACTAACCACGGTGTGGCGCGCGGGGTCGAAATTCTCATGGTTCACCTTGTAAACCAGCGTGGGCACTTCGACATCGCTTTTTGTTGGCGCGCTCATCAACACGCGCTTAGCGCCAGCGCTGATGTGCTGCGTTGCCCCTTGAAAGTCGGTGAACAAACCGGTGCTCTCAAGCACATAGTGGCAATCCAAATTTTTCCACGGCAACTTGCCTGGTTCTTTTTCGCTGAAGGTGCGCGTGGTCTGCGTGCCGGCGCTAAAGCCATCGCCGCTCACCTTCACCTCATGGGCGAAGCGTCGATGGGTGGAATCATGTTGCAGCAGATACGCCAAGTTGTCGGCGGGAACAAGATCGTTCACGCCGACAATCTGAAAGTTGCCCCGCGCCGCCGCGATGCGGTAGACGAGGCGACCGATGCGACCGAAACCATTGATGCCAATTCGAATTGCCATAGGGTGTCTCCTGAAGAGCCGCAACGATATGCCCACGGCGATGATCCCTCAACCTATGGTGCTGGTTTAGCTTCAGAGAGCGCGCGATGGTCGCCGATGACCGCTGCGCACATCCATGGTGATTACACGAAAAATGAGCCTTTTTTCGCTGGCAATTGCTGCTTCATCGCCGCCCTGCTGCGCGCGGCTTCGCGTTGACAGGCGCGGTCGAAACTTGCGGGAAACGCCGTGATAAATCCGGCGGCAAGGCGCACCGCAAGACTGGTCCACACCTCGCTTCGAGGCTTCTTTAAGCACCGCACGATCGCATTGGCCACGCGCTCGGGTGGTTGCACAAAAAACTTTGGCGTGTGATCTGGAACCTTGCGGCCCGTGGCCTGGTGTCCACTGCGTGAAGCGGTCTGCTCGAAAAATTCGGTGACCGTGCTCACCGGATGCACGCTGCTCACTTCGATGTGATGTGGCTGCAATTCAAATCGCATGGCGCGGCACATCATTGATTGCGCCGCCTTGGTCGCGGCATAGGCGCCAAAATATGGAAGGGTAAATTTTGCCAGGCAACTGCTGCACATCAACAAGTGACCGGGTTGGTCGCGCGCAATCAATCGCCGCGAAGCCTGCGTGATCAGATCCAGGCTTGCGAAAAAGTTCACCTCAAAGATGTGGCGAAGATCGGCCTCGCAAGTTTCATGTTGCGCACGCTCGAGACCGTAGCCAGCATTGGCGAAGACCACATCGAAGCGACCAAAGGTTGCCTCGGCGGCGGCGAGCATCGCGGCGCTCGACCCTGGCGCGGTCACATCCAATTCCATCGTGTGCACGCTGCGCCCCATCGCGCGAATCGACGCGGCGACCTCTGCCAAACGATCACCGCGCCGCGCGGCCAGCACAATATGCATGCCTTCGGCGGCCATCGCTCGCGCGGTCGCTGCGCCGATGCCAGAACTTCCACCTGTGATCACAGCTACCTTGCCTGCGAGAGTTGTCATGGGTAAAACCCTAGCACACACGAGGCCGTGATGATTCCTATGCTCAACACCATGCAACTTCGGATCACATGCGCCCTACTGCTCGCCCTTGTCTTTGCTGGCGCTGTGGTTGCGCAGTCGACTTCGCAACAACTGCCACCCGCCAATGCCGCGAAGGTGAACCCACTGACTTCGCGTGCGGCGCGATTCGCCTTGCCCGCGCTGCAACTGCCCGCCAATAGTCCAGTGATGCGCGTTGGTGTTTTTCATGTGCCGCCCTACGCCATGCAAATCAGCGCTACCGATGGTGAATGGGTTGGACTCGCCGTGAATCTCTTTCGTGAAATTGCGCAAAACTTAAAGATGAAATATCAGCTGGTGGAATACCCAAGCATGCAGCCAGCGCTCGATGATCTGGCGGCGAGTAAATTGGATTTCATCGCGGTGGGTTTAGACGCGACTCCCGATCTCGAAATCGCCATCAACTTCAGCCATGCCTTCGAGAAAAGTGGAACCAGCGCCGCGGTGCGTTTGGATCACACGCCATCGATCATGTCCATGCTGCAAAGCGTGCTGAAGTCAAATCTGCCCTTGATGTTGCTGTGGACCGTGGGGCTGATGGTGGTCGTGGCTGTGTTGATGATGTTACTGGAACGCACTAGAAATCAGCAGAATTTTGGCGGATCGTGGATACATGCCTTTGGCGAAACCTTGTGGTGGAGCGTGACCACGATGACCACGGTGGGTTATGGTGATCGCGTGCCAACCACGCGGGGCGGGCGATTGCTCGGCGGCATGTGGATGGTGCTGGCATTCGCTTTAATGTCGGTGCTCGCAGGTGTGATCGCCAGCGAACTTACGATCAGCCGCTTTCAACCAACGGTGAACAGTCTGTCGGAATTGGTCGATGTGCGTTGCGGGGCAGTGAAAGATACCGCTGCGTTCACCGATGCTCTTGAGCGCGGTATGAATCCTCATCCCTACCCAAATTTAAACACCGCGTTGGAAGCGTTGCAACAAGGACAGATCTCCGCCGTGCTTGGCGACACCAACGCAATGCAATGGAAGGTTCGCCAGCCTCAGTTTCAAGATCTCACCGTGATTGCGCAATCGTTGGTGAACGAGTTTGTGTGCTTTGGTCTCTCTCCAACACTCAATGAAAAAGTGTGCGATCCCTTCAACTATTGGTTGCTGCGTGTTTCGGAAAGCAGTGAGTGGCACATTTATCGACGCAGCGTCTTTGGAGCAGATTAAATCATGTTGAACAATTTTCCTGGACCACTCATTGGCATGGTGCATCTGGATGCGCTGCCTGGCACTCCGCAATCCGCGCATCGCGTGGAGCACATCGCCAAGAAAGCCGCGGTCGAGGCGCGCATGCTGCAAGAGGCTGGCTTCGACGCAGTGTTGGTTGAAAATATGCACGATGTGCCCTATATGCGCCGCGATGTTGGTGCGGAAATCATCGCGGCCATGAGCGCCTGCGTGCTGTGTGTGCGCGCCGCGGTACGAGTTCCGGTGGGCGTGCAGATTCTCGCCGGCGCCAACCGCGCCGCCATCGCCGTGGCCAACGCATGCGGCGGCAGCTTTATCCGCGCCGAAGGATTTCATCTGGCCACCGTCGCGGACGAGGGTCTGCTCGATGAAGCCGATGCCGGTCCACTGCTTCGCTTTCGACGCACCATCGGTGCCGAGCGTCTGCTGATCGCTGTAGATGTGATGAAGAAACATTCAAGTCATGCGATCACCAGCGATCTGGATCTGCATGCACATGTGAAGACCGCACAGTTTATGGGTGCCGATGCGGTGATCGTTACCGGCAGCGCCACTGGCGAACCTGTCGACCTACATGATCTGCGCGTGGTGCGCGAGGCGACCAAACTTCCAGTGATCGTGGGTTCGGGCGCAACCATTGAAAGCGCCGCGCAACTTCTGCGCATCGCTGATGCGATCATCGTGGGCAGTTCGATCAAGCGCGGCGGTGTGTGGAGCAAGCCGATTGACGCGGCGGCGGCGCGCGCATTTGTGAAGGCCGCGCGCGCCTCGATGTGAAATACGATGCCATGCAAGTGTGGTTGAACGATCGCGTGCTACCTCTGGAACAGGCCCATATCAGCCCGTTTGATCGTGGTTTTCTTTTTGGCGACGGAGTCTATGAGATGGTCCGCTTCTTCGATGGCGTGGGCATGGCGATGCCCTCGCATCTTTCGCGCTTGCAACGAAGTCTGCACCTTGCGCGCATCGAAGGCTTCACCACCATCCACGCGCAACAAGCCATGCTCGCCGTGCTGCATGCCGAGTCGTTGCGCGACGCGACGGTCTATCTGCAAGTGACCCGCGGCGCGGCACCCACGCGCACTCATCTGCCGCCGACAGAATTGCGGCCAACTTCTTTCGCCTACGCCGTGCCACGCGGATCGCTGGAGACGCTGCAGGCACCCACCGCGATCGCGGTAAGCATGCAACCCGATGAACGCTGGCTTCGCTGCGAAATTAAAAGCACCAGTTTGATGGGCACGATTCTTCCCATGCTCGCGGGTCGTGAACATGAAGCCGACGAGGCGTTGCTGGTGCGCGATGGATTGCTCAGCGAGGGCAGCACCAGCAATGTGCTGATGGTGAAGCATGGCGTGGTGGTGACGCCGCCGCTGAACGACGACCCTGCGATTCTGCATGGCACGATGCGCGAATTCGCATTGGAAGCAGCGGAAAAAGAAGGCATTCCGGTGGAAATTCGGCGGGTGCGCGAGGCTGAATTGCGCGCCGCCGATGAGATCGTGATCGTCAGCAGCAGCCGCGTGCTTGCCAGTGTCACACGGTTGGATGGCAAAGTGTTCGGCGGTGGCGAACCGGGACCGATCGCTTCGCAATTGCTTCGGCGCATGCGTCTGGACCTGCGTGCGGTGATCGCGGCGGCCAATGCAACCGCAGACTGAGACGGCACCCTAGAATCCGCGCCATGCAAAAACTGCTCGCCATCTCTGTCGGTAATAGTCGCACCGCCGTGGGCCGATTTCTTGGAGCCACGCTTGAGTCCAGCGATCACTTTGAGAACAGCGACATCGCACTGCTAGCGAAAAATATCCGGCGTCACTGGCAAGCCCTCGACGATAGCCACGCCACTGTGGTGATGACCAGTGTGAACAACGCGATCGCCAATCCGTTGGAGTTGAAACTGGCCGCGTTGCTCGGCACCGATATCTTGCGCACGCGCCGCGACCTTCCGATTCCAATCGGCACCTGCGTGGATGATGCGCTGAAAGTTGGCGACGATCGTTTGCTTGCCGCCGCCGCGGCCTATGACAGTTTGAAACAAGCGGTCGTGGTAGTGGATGCTGGCACCGCGATCACCGTTGACTTTGTCGATGGCGAAGGCACTTTCCACGGCGGAGCCATCGCGCCCGGTGGCTCGTTGCAATTAAAATCGCTGCATGAATTCACCGACATGCTGCCGCGCGTTGCCTTTGCGCAACCTGATGCGAAAGAAACATTTGGCCGCAACACTGCCTCGGCGATGTTGCTTGGTGTGTATGAGGGTTTGCGCGGCATGGTGCGTCGACTGGTCGAGCGCTACGCGGAAAATTACGGAGCCTTTCCACTGGTGGTCGCCACTGGTGGTGACGCCGAGATTCTTTTTAGCGGCGATGATCTGGTGGATCGCATCGTGCCGGATCTGGTGCTGATCGGCATCTCGGTGGCGGCGCGTCATGCTGCCGAATATCCAGATGCCGATGCGGACACTGCACTTGAAGACGAGAACGCGTGAGCAACGCGACGGCGATTCAAGCGCATTGGTGCACACCAGTCGGTGCATCGGCCATCGCGGTTCTGCAACTGCATGCGAAAAATACCCTGGCGCTTTCCGCGGCGATCCAAGGCGCCTTGCCCGCCATCGGCGCAATCGCCCTGCGCGATTTCCCAGGGCTTGACGATGCCTTGTTGCTTCGCGTGGATGACAACACGCTGTTGATCACGCCGCATGGTGGACCGCGGCTTCGGCAACTATGGACGCAACGAATGCTGCAGTGTGGCGCGCAATTCGCTGGCGATGGTGAAGATTGCAACCTATGGAACGCGACTACCAACGATGCCATCACTCGCCACATGCTCGCCGCACTGCCCACCGCCGCGAGCATCGACGCGATTGATTTGCTGCTCGTGCAGCCGCAACGATGGCAACTGTATGGCGCGCCAACTTCAGCGGATACGCAACGATCGCAACGACTGCGACGACTTATCCATCCGCCCACGGTGGCGATCATCGGTGCGCCCAACGCAGGAAAAAGTTCCTTGCTCAACGCGTTGGCGGGTCGCGAAGTCGCCGCAGCTTCTCCAATCGCTGGCACCACTCGTGATTTTGTAAGCGCGCGAATTTCCATACATGGCTTGGTCTGCTTGGTGATCGACGCGCCGGGTACGCGAGAAACCCGCGATGTGATCGAAGCGCAAGCCATCGCCGCCGCGCGCGACACGATCATGCGCGCAGATCTTTGCCTGTGCCTCGCCGCGCCAAATCAATATTTCTTGGATGCGTGGCCCGATGCCTGGCGTGTGCGCACTAAGTCTGATCTCGCTGGCCCCGATCCTGCGGGCACGCAACACCGCGTCAGTGCCATCACAGGCGAGGGTGTGAATGCGCTCACGAAAGCCCTACGCGAAACACTGGTGCCCGCCGCCGATCTGGCCAGCGACCGTCCATTTCATTTCCTATAAATTCGCGGCGATTTCGCAGTATTTCACTGGCGTAGCCGCCAAGTATCGCATCGACTAAATACCCATAATCGAATAACCGCTATCCACATAGATGGTTTCGCCAGTCACGCCATTGGCCAGCGAAGAAAGTAACCACGCTGCGGTACCACCTACATCGCTGGTGGTGATATTGCGACGAAGCGGCGCCTTCTTTTCAACCCATCCCAAAATTTCGCTCAAGCCACCCACCGCCATCGCGCTGAGTGTGCGCATAGGTCCAGCACTAATAATGTTGCAACGAATATTTTTCTCGCCAAGCTCCATCGCCAAATAGCGGTTGGTCGCTTCAAGCGCCGCCTTGGCGACACCCATCACATTGTAGCCCGGCACCGCTTTCTCAGCGCCGTAATAACTTAACGCCAACATTGATCCACCTTGGGTCATCAGTGGCGTGGCGCGATTGGCCATCGCCGCATAGGTGTAAGCGCTGATATCCATCGCTTGTGTGAAAACCGCGCGCGGCGTGCTGGTGAACAGCCCCTGCTTCAACCAGTCCTTGTCCGCGAAGGCGATCGAGTGCACAAGAAAATCAATCGTGCCGAAATCGTGTGCGATGCGCGCGAACGCGGCGTCGAGTTGCGCATCACTGCTGGCATCCATCGGCTGCAACCACGGCTCGGTCACGCCCAGTTCCGTCAGCGCGTTGCGGATACGGCGCTCATTTTTCTCGCCGGGCAAGTGGGTGTAGATGCATTCACCACCCTGCTGCAGGATGCTCTGCGCAATGCCGCTGGCCGCGCTGCGATCATTCATGATGCCAACGACAAGACCGCGTTTACCTGCGAGGATTCCCATGTAAACAAATCTAACCTGGCGGCGGATTTGGTGCTGCGGCCTCGGTTGGTCTTGCAGGCTTGGATGCTTCCGCCGCTCGCACCACGCCATATGCAAACAAGGGTTGCAAGCGTGCGCCATCAGAAATTTGAAGTGGAACCACAAATGTTCCAAGCGCATTCGCTGGCGCGGTGATACGAAAATTCATCCGCGTGCCATCAGAGAGCGGCGCCGTGCCGAGCAATTGCAACTTCATGTTGCCACCGCCGCGCACCAGCATGTCGAGCGTGATGGTCTCCGCCAAGTCCACCGAGAAATCCTTGGGCTCGCCCGCGTGCAGCACCCCCAAGTTCAACGCGTACTCATGCATGCGCATCACTGGAGCAGATGCGAAACGCTGATCACGAACTTTCAGTCCAAGCACTGGACAATCGACGCGGTCGGTTTCCACCACCCAAAATGCCGGCCACTCATCATGCGGCACTGCTGTCAAGTCATAACGAAGCACATAGGTTGCCCGCGGCGCGGCGATGATTGGATCAAATCCCATGAACACTGGCGCACCACCATTCGCAGTCAGCACACGAAATGGTTTTCGATCCACGCTTTCAACCACAACGCGTCCCTTCGCAGGTGCATTCTCCGGCGGCGTAATTGAACTCGGAACCGCTCGAAGCGGCAACGCAACCTCACCTCGAACATCCATTTCCAATGCTCGACCAAAGCCCTCCGCGAGCACCTTCACAGTCGCATGACGCGGACCAGGCACCACGCTTGCACCAAGTTCGGCATCAAATTGCACGGAGCCGCCTGCTGGAATGAACTTCCCTGCCATGTCGGTGGTTGTGGTGCAAGCGCAGGTGGGCTGCACCGCGACCAGCGTGATGTCTGTTGAAGAGATATTCGTCAGAGTTACCGTCGCCTTGCGCTTCTCACCAGGAGCGATAAAGCCAAAATCCACAGCAAGAGGGGTGACCGTAAGGGGCGGAGGTCCAGAATTAAATCCAACTTGCGGATGAGCGATCGCCATTGGCAAAGTTACAGCACCTTGCAAATTCGACTGAAATATGGCCTGCCCAGTCGCCCTGTGGCTAAATATAAACACGGTAAATATAAGGTAAATAGTGCTGAAATTACGCATGTTTGTCATAGGGAATGAGTGCCACAAGTCTAACCAGCGCAGGCCATGTGGTGCTTGCCATGTGGCGGTGATTTACCATTACGAACCTGCAACATCCGACTTAGTTCCATAATTTGATCCTTTTTCTTTCCCAATTCTTGCCTTACTTAAAGTTTGGGGTATGTTTATTGTGTAGGAGGTTGAGACAGAAGTCTTCTCCCCCTGCGAGCTAGCGAAAACCTGCAACAAGATTGAGAAAGTTGCATAATTCGCGTGTTCTGATCACATTGGTGATCGCCAATTTAGCCCTTTTCCCTCCCTCCGCCCCCGGTCCTTGTGGCCGGGGGTATTTATTTTTAGGCATTTTTACCTTCAAATTTTGAATGCAATTTGCATATCAGTGAAAATTGTGGCTTCGCCAATTCAATTCGTCAGATCAGGCAACTCTGCTTTGGCTAGACTCGCCCCCCCAACGAGGAATCTCGCATGAAAAGCAACGAACTACGACCCGGAACCGCCATCAAAATAGATGGCCATCTTTACCTTGTCGTGCAATATGCCCATGTGACGCCGGGCAACCTGCGCGCATTCGTGCAAATTAAAATTCGAGATCTGAACTCGGGTGCGTTAATCGACAAGCGACTGCGCTCCGCCGAAGAAGTCGAGCAGGTGGAACTCGATCGCCGACCGATGGAATATCTCTACAAGGATGGCGACAAGTATGTTTTTATGGACACGGAAAATTTCGAGCAAGCCGAGATGAGCGCTGACTTTGTCGCCGATCTTCCGCTGTACATACTTCCCAATAACAGCGTGGTGGTGAATTGGTGCGATGGCAAACCTTGCAGCATCGAAATGCCAAACATGGTCGAGCTGAATGTCACCGACACCGCGCCAGGCATCAAGGGTGCGACCGCGACCAATCAATTGAAAGAAGCGGAACTTGAAACTGGATTAAAGACGCGCGTGCCGCCCTTTATCACGATTGGTGAGAAAGTCCGCGTGAGCACTGCGGATGGCAGTTATCAAAGTCGCGCGTGAATACAAGTGGCATGTGACGAAAGTCGCAGGTCAACTAAACAGCAGCAACATGTAAGCGATGTCGCCGCTGTCGACCGTGCCGCTTTGATCCAGATCGCTTGGGCAACCCCCGCACACACCATAATCCAGCAGCAGCAGCGCGATATCGCTTTGGCCCACCAGACCGTCGCCATCCAAGTCGCCCTCCAATGCGCAACTTGGCGTGTCGCTCACACGCGTTGAAGTCGGCAGATTCAGCGGCCAACGCGTGGTGGTGAAATTCGTTTCTGCTTCCACCCACCACTTTAATGATTGACCGCAATTGATCGCCGGAAGTGTGGCGCCCCACTGGCTGCTTGCAAGCACCATGTTGCTCGATTGCGTGGCGCCGGTGTCGATCGTCCATTTCAAACGAACCGCGCCGCTTGCAATCAACGAGCCAACATTGGCGGCCACAGTGACGCGCACCGGCGAAGTTGTGCTTGCCACAATCGAAGCGTCGGGGCCGGTGATTAGGTTGATGGTGCACGCTTTGAGAACTTCCTCCATCATCACTTTGGCACCCGCAAAATTTTCGGTGGCATTTGGAATAATCGCAGAGGCCGGCATCACAAATCCGTAACTGCCAGTGTCGCGCACCTCCACGCACCAACCCATGCAACCATTCACGGTGCTGGTCCAGTCTTCGATGCAACCAGCGGTAGCGCCGTACACCGCCCAACTATTTCCAAGGGTGTAACTGGTGTTGTAGGCCGCCTTCATCGCCGCACCCATTAATCCAGTCACGCGTGTGTAGGTTGCGGATTCGGTTGGAAGCGTCGCGGTATAGCTGTATGGCCACATCAGAATCTGACTGTAACTATGCATATCAATGTGACCAGCCATGTTGGTGCGGGGCAGTAAAAAGTTGCGAAAACCCGCAGATTCTGGCTCGCTAAACGCCGCCGTGCCGCGATAGGTCTCGCTGCTTATGGTGCCGCTTGAACCCGATCCGCCCCAACCGGCTGCCCAGTTTCGATTTAAATCCACGCCGTAGGTGCTGCCGCTGATCAGTCGACGATTCTTGCGCCACAAGCGCGTGGTGGTCCAACTAAATTCATAGCCATCAGGATTGATTACAGGAAAGATAAAGACTTCGCTTGCGTCCAAGATCGCGGTGATGCGCGCGTCGGTGCCGTCGTCCTCGGCGAGTCGATCGGCGTACCACATTGCAGCCATCGGCACCGCCCACTCGCGAGCGTGTTGCGTGGCGGTGAAAACAAATCCTGGAATCTGCGTGCCATCGGGGTAACGCGAGATGCGAATGCCCTTGATGGATCGACCTTGAATACTGCTGCCCGCGGTGACAATGTTGCAGGTGGCTGGATGCGCGGCGACCAGCGCGTCGAGTCGCGAGTTGATGGCGGCGAGATTTTTAAAGTCAACAAACCAATCGGCGGCCTCGACGGGTTGCGCTAACCGTTCGCGTTCGGTTTGCACCACCGCCTCAAGATCTGGAATGAAAATTTCAAATGGCACTCCAGCGCGACGAAGCGTGGGCAGCGCGTCGCGGGAGATACGCCAATCGCTTAGTGCGCCGATGCCAGGCGCATGCGACCATGGGTCGTCACTCAGTTGATTGATCAACATCAGGTCTTGCGCGTTGCGAAGGGTCGCGCGAATCACCACCTCGCCGGTGTAGCGAGTGATCGGTTCTTGTTCGAGGGGTTGCCCCGCTTGAATCATTTCACCAGCGAGCGGCGCATCCGCAGGCAAGCCCGACACCTGTGGCGCTGCGGCGATCAGTAGAAAGGCGAAGGACGCAAAGATCGAGGCGGCATGTTGTATCTTCACAGAATAAAGAGTAATCGCAAGGCGTGTGGAAGTTAATTAAAATCATGAAGAAGAGCAATAATCAACGGAAATATTCCGCCGATTTCGGGTTGACCTAGCCCTCGATTGCCGCCACGCTGTGCACATGCTGCTTCAACGCCTTTCCGTGCCGATCATGATTCTTCCGTTGCTTGTTGCTTGCACTGGTGCGGATCAACTTGGAGAACCTTGGGGTAGTCCGATGCAGTACACAACCGCGTTGCCCAATGTCCCTTACGCGCCCCGTGACTTAGCGATGTTCGATGGGGTGAATGGCCGCGTGGTGATGTGGGCGGATCTGATGCGATTGGTTCGCCGCACCGATGTGATTGTGGTGGATGGCACTGCCAACGATGCCAACGCGGTGGCGTGTCGCAAGGCGTTGATCGTAGATGTGCAGTCGGCCTTTGCGCCGGTGGCGGTGATTGAGTGCGGCGAGAGCGCGCAAGAGTGCGCAACGCAAGTACGCAATGCTTCGCATGAAAATCGCAGAGTGGTGCTGGTGTGTACGGGCGCCTATCCGCTGAGTGAGGTTTCGAAGGCGATCAGATGCAGTTGGCTTTTTTCCAGCGTCACCACCGTGGCGATGGTGGATTCGCAGGCGCGATTCTTAAGTGAAAGCGACCGCGACCGTGGGGATGTGGTGGTGTACACCAAACCCATGCGAATTCTTTCTCCTACTGATTTGCCGCCTGCTGCGCGGGCAGCAGGCTAGAACGATTGGGAATATTTTGAAGTGGATGCTGGTCTTTTCCTCGATGCAGGCGCAGTTTGAGCGCGACTCGAAATCCGACATTGCATAGACCGGGCTGGGCGTGAAGTTGTATCGCTCAAGTTTTTGTGCGTACCCAACGACACCGCGAACTAGATTCCCGGTGCGCGGAAATTTTTCAACCTTGGGGATGATCCACTTGCGTAAGTCAAGCGCCAGTATGACTGCGGCGGGGTCGCCGCAGCGGCCCGACGCACGGCAGTGGTTGGAGTAGTAGTTCTATCCGCCGCCACGCAACACACGGGATTGGCTGCTTGATGCTCCCTTCGGATCCACCACGCCATCTATAGCACTCCTTGTAATAATCGCCTTGAAAATAATCGTTGCACCACTCAAATACATTGCCCAGCGTCTCGTACAACCCGCTTGCGAACACCTACACGACATACATGTTCCCATTCCGCTTCCGTCATGGTCACTTCATGGGCTGGACGCTCGGAATATTTTAGTTCTGGTAATTCTGTAAGGGCTTTCTCCAATGCCACGCCCTCCGTATCCCTCGGACTCATTCCCATCACAAACTTGCCGGGTGGTACCAGCAACATCTCTACGCCTGACTTCTTATCACGCACACGCCACGGCAACTGTGTTTCCACAATGCGCTTGAGAAAATCGGCATCAGTAACAACCCTGGATCTGGGCGTTGCTCAAGCACTTCGGCCCAAGAAAGTGGGGTTGGTGTTACGCCAGCAATCTGCGTCGACTTCGCACTAAGCAGGTGCAGCCTCGTGCTTAGCTGTTGCCGACTATTGACTGGACTTCGAGTTGCCATCACCAGATTCACAGCCAAAGATCACCACCCCCACCAGCCTCATTCGCCCGATGAATGGAATGGAATTATTCATGATCGCATTCTCACTCACAAGCCTGCGTGGCATTCGTTACGACTTGTCCGCGCGACACGGCGAACTCTGCAGGTAACACCTGCGAGTTGAATTGAAGTGCGCTGATCAAGAGTGAACACGGGTTGATCACACGATGTTGGTGGCGTGCACACTGCGCGCCAAATGCGCGCCAAATGCGCGCGAGGATTCACTGTATAAGTTTCTGAAGTTCGTCGTTGCTCTTGGCGATCTTGTACATCTTCTCAATCTTCATCATGCTCATCAGCGCCAACAAGTCCTTGTTCAATCCATACAGAATGCTACTTGAACCTTGCGCGGAAGCAAGATTGCGGCAGGCGATGCACATGCCAAGACCCATGCTGCTCATAAAACTCACCGTGGTCATGTCCAGCACCATGTGCTTGATCAGCGTGCCGTGCTTCTTGAAGTAGGGGTTGAACTCTTCGGTAATGATCGGGCTCTCGCGTTGCCCGATGTTGGGACCGACAAGGCGCAGGATGAGCACGCTACCGTTCCAATCGATTTCGATCAGTGGCGTTTTTTTCTTGCTTGGTAGTTCGTCAGATGCGTTGGTCATGTTGGGTTCCTAGGAAAATGATGTATACCAAGATTTCACAGATTGCAGCGCGCTTTTGAACGCCGCACAGCCTCGGGTGGAACCAGTGCGCGCAAGGTTCCGCGACCCTCAAGGGCATTGATGTCCAACCATGCGACCGCGCCCTTTGCAAGGGAAATCAAGGCGTTTCCGCCGAGCAGATGGCCGATCAATTCGCTCAGCAAGGGCTCGTGCCCAACCAACGCGAGACTTGGTTGCGTGGCGCGCGATCGCAGCATGTCGAGCAACTTGTGCAGGGCGATGTCGCCGCCCTCAGATTCCAGCAGCTCGCAACGAGTTGCATGAGGCCACCTGGTTTCGTTGCAAAGAATCGACGCGGTCTCCCACGCACGCACCCATGTGCTTGACAACATTACATCGGGTGGCTTCATCCAATGGGAAAGCCGCTTGGCAAGACGCGCAAAGTCACTGCGACCACTTTTGGTAAGTGGCCGCTCGCGATCATCGGGCCACAATGAAGCGTCGCGCTGCTTGGCTTTTGCATGTCGAACAATGATCAACTGCATGTATGAAAGAGTATCGCAGTGGATATCTTCTCGGGCATGGCAACGCTGACAGTGATCAATGCGCGTCTACTCACCATGCAGAGCGAAGGCGTGCGGCGTGGTGGTGCGATGCGTGACATGGGAGTGATTGCGCGCGGCTTCGTGCAGTGTGAGGGCGATCGCATCACGCATGTTGGCGCGGGCGATGCGAGTGGCGCGTTGGGACAAGTGATTGACGCGGGCGGGCGTGTGTGCATGCCAGCGCTTGTCGATGCGCATGCACATGTATGTTGGGGTGGCGATCGTTGGAGCGAATGGGAACGCCTTCGCGAAGGGGTGGCGTACAGCGATATTTTAGCGGCGGGCGGCGGCATTTTATGCACGGTGCGCGCCACCCGAGCCGCGAGTGAGGCGGAACTTACACAGGGTGTCCGCGAGAGACTCGCAGCGATGGCGCGTCTTGGTATTGGCGCGACTGAAGTAAAGTCTGGTTATGGATTGCAACCAGAATCCGAGGCGCGCATGTTGCAAGCAATTGCAGAAGCGGCGCGCGGGGCGCTGGTGATGGTGCGCAGAACTTTCTTGGGAGGCCATGCAATTCCACCTGATGACGCTGCGTGGCCAGAGCGTTTGGCGCGCGAAGTGATTCCAGAATTTGCGCGGCGATTTCCAGATGCGGCCGTGGATGCATTTTGCGAGAAGGGCGCGCTGTCGGTTGCACAAGCGCGCGCAGTGTTGCGAGCGGCACGCGAGGCGGGTGTGCCTTCGCGATTGCACACCGATCAATTCAACGACATGGGTGGATCGTTGATGGCGATCGAAGAGGGCGCGCGAACTGTGGATCATTTGGAGGCCGCGGGCCACGAATCGGTGCGCCGTGTTGGCGCTGCGAAAGTGATCGCAGTGCTATTGCCCTGTTCTGGATACGCACTTGATGGACGCTATGCACCAGGCCGCGCGTTGATTGATGCGGGTGCTGCGGTGGCGCTTGGAAGCAATTGCAATCCTGGCAGCGCACCGACGGTGGATCTTCGATTTGCCATGCATTTAGCGGTGCGTTATTGCGGACTTCGCTGCGAGGAGGCGATCGTGGCGGCTACGGTGAATGCGGCGCATGCCCTTGGAATTGCCGAGGAAGTCGGAGCGCTGCGCAGTGGTCTTCGCGCAAATCTGATCGTGCTTGCCGAGCGCGATGAACGAAGTTTGGTGCATGGGTTTGGCGGACCACCACCGTGGCGTGTGGTGCTGCGTGGCACGATCCTCGGCGCGTGAATGTTCGCGGTGGCGGCTGGTTGTAAATCGGTACCATCGCGCTGTGATTCTTCACACCAAAAAAGAAATTGAAGATGCGCGCGCCGCGGCGGATTGTGTGGTGCAAACGCATCGCAAACTCGCTGGCTGGCTACGCGTGGGTCTTTCTTTATCGGAGATCGATAGTTATTGCGCTGCGATCTTCGAGCAGTTGCAGTGCCCCAGCGCCTTCATCGGCTACAAAGTGCGAGGGCATCCTCCCTTTCGCAGCCATACCTGCCTGAGTGTGAATGACATGGTGGTGCATGGTGAACATGACGCCACGCTGCTCGCCGAAGGTGATCTTCTGGCGGTGGATATTGGCGTAAAACATCGCGGCATGATTGGCGATGCTGCGTGGACCTATTCGATTGGCTCGGCGACAGAAGTTGGCAAGCGATTGCAGGCGTGCGGACGCGAAAGTTTGCGACGCGGCATCGCGGCGATCAAGGCTGGGCGGCCGATGATCGAATGGGCCAAGGCCGTGCAGAGTTATGTGGAACGCGACTGCAGATTTCATCTTGTGCGCGGACTTGGCGGACACGGAATTGGACATTCACTGCATGAAAGCCCTTACATTGCGAATACGCCGCCAAGTTATCCGGGCGAGTGGACCGAGGCTTGGAAGCCCTTTGAGACTGGCATGTTAATTGCGGTCGAGCCCATGATCAGCGCGGGCACCACGGAGATTCGCTCCAAAGGAAATGCCTGGCCCATTTGGACTGCTGATGGAAGTTTAAGTGTGCACTACGAGGCCGATGTCATGGTGACCGAAAGTGGCTGCGAAGTTTTTACGCAAGCCCTTGATGAACTTCCCGATGTTGTCGGAGGCAACGCATGACTACGAAACCGTTGGCGGTGTTGATGGAAGCGATTCATCCAGCGGCGGTGCTGCCGTTGGAAGAAGCTGGCTTTGCAGTACAGCGGCTGGAGAAAAGCTTGGATGCCGCGCAGTTGGCGAAGGTGCTCGCGCATGCCGCGGTGGTGGGAGTGCGATCGAAGACGCGATTGATGGCGAAGGATCTTGCGGCGGCGAAGCAACTGCAGTCGGTCGGATGTTTTTGCATCGGCACGGATCAGGTGGATCTTGCGGCGGCGGCTAGCCGCGGCATGCCGGTTTTCAATTCCCCATTTTCAAACACGCGCAGTGTCGCGGAGATGACCTTGGCCGAGGTGATTATGTTGTCGCGAAGGTTGTTTGATAAAAGCGCGCAACTGCACGCGGGCCTGTGGGACAAAAGCGCGAAGCAATCACGCGAAGTGCGCGGACGCACGCTGGGCATCGTTGGATATGGGCATATTGGCAGCCAATTAAGCGTGCTTGCCGAGGATTTGGGTATGCGCGTGGTGTACTTTGATATCGCGCGTCGATTGGCCATGGGCAATGCGCACAGCCTGCCATCGCTGGAAGCATTGTTAACGGAGGCGGATGTGGTCACGCTGCATGTGCCGGACACACAGCGCACTCGCCAAATGATTGCAGCAGCTGAATTGGCGCGCATGAAACCTGGATCGCTGCTCATTAATAACAGTCGTGGAAAAGTTGTTGATGTTGCAGCGCTGGCCGCGGCGATTCGCAGCGGACATATCGCCGGGGCGGCCGCGGATGTTTTTCCTGAGGAGCCTGCGGAGAATGGCGCGGGGTTTGAGTCGCCGCTGATGGGTTTACCGAATGTGATCTTGACACCGCATGTCGGAGGCAGCACTGAGGAGGCGCAAGAAGCGATCGCGGTGGATGTGGCGGAGAAGCTGGCGAGGTTTTGGAATCATGGAACCACGGTGACCGCGGTGAATTTTCCGCAGGTGGATTTGCCACAGGTGAAGGATGGCTTGCTGCGCATTCTGCATGTGCATCACAATGTTCCTGGAGTGCTTGGCGTAATGCACACGCTATTGGCGAAAGCCAGCATCAACATCCACGCGGAATTTCTGCAAAGCGACCAGCACATAAGTTTCGTGATCCTGGATGTCGATCGTTTCAGCGATCACAGCCTGCTCGACGGCTTGCGCGCGATGCCAGAAACAATTCGCATGCGAATCTCAACCTAAAAATTCGGGGACAGTCCCCGTTATTAGGACCTTACAGATTTGGGGACTGTCCCTGTTATTCGGAGCTTATTCTGGTGGCATGAATCAAAATCTGATTTTACTTGTGCTTGCGTTGGTGCCGCCACCTGATGCGCAGTTGGCGCCTGTGAGCGAGACGCTGCAAGGCGAAAATTTTGTCGATGAAAATCGCTGGCTCGAGGCACTTGAAAAAGATTCCCCCGCCGTGCGTGACTGGACCACGATGCAAATTGATCGCACTCGCACCGCGCTTGATGCCCTGCCCTGCCGCGCAAACATCGCACGCACGCTTGAACCTCTGATGAAACTTCCCAGCATCGGCATGCCATCGATGCATGGCAACTTTGCATTCTTCGGTGAACGCACTGGCGAACAAAATCAAGGGGTGTTGAAAATTCAAATTGGAACCGACGCCTCCTCGCGCGCCACTGCTCGCACGCTGATCGATCCCAACACCCTCGATGCGAAAGGTTTGATTTCTCTCGACTGGTCACGCCCTACGGAAAACGGCGCGTTGCTCGCCTATGGCACCAGCAAGTCCGGCAGCGAGATGACCGAACTGCGCGTGATGGATGTTGCCACCGGCGCCATCAAGCCCGATGTGATCACTGGCAAAGTCGACTTTGAATCATGGACTGTGAACAATGACGGATTTCTCTACTCCTTGTTGCGCGATCCAAAGGATCCCTACAGCCGCGAAGTTCGCTTTCATATTTTGGGAACCGATCCCACCACAGACCGCATGATTTTGCGGCAAACCGATCCAACTTCGGTGCCCTATGCAGGACTCAGTCGCGACGGCCGCTGGATGATCACCGGCTTCAGCCACGGCTGGCAGTCCAACGACCTTTCGGTGCAAGATTTCAACGATTGGCGCAGCGGAAACCAAGACCGCGTGCACCTTATTGAGATCGCAAAAAATCTCCCCGCAAAATTTAATCCCGAAGGTTTTGAAGGCTCGCGCATGTTGATGATGACCACGCTGAATGCACCACATGCGCGCTTGGTCTGCGTAGATCTTGATTCACCAGCACGCACTCGCTGGAAAGAAATTATTCCTGAACCAAATGAAGAAGTACTTGAAAGTGTCGGACTCACCAAGGGCGGCATGATCGCTGCCTTCACCAAACATGTCTGCACACGCTTAGAACGCTTTGATCGAAATGGAAAATCACTCGGCGACATTCCACTGCCTGGTCTTGGTAGCGCCAGTTATAGCGTGGATGAGGATCGCACCGACGCATTCATCAGTTACACCAGTTACAACGAACCGCGCAGCGTGTACTTTATCTCCAACCTAACGCAACCCACTTTGCAATCATGGTGGAAGCCCACCGTGCCCGTCGACTTTTCAAAGTGGATGGTCGAACGGGTGCGTGTAGCAAGCAAAGATGGTTCACTGGTTCCGCTGTTTATGGTTCGCCGCAAAGATCTTGAACCCAACGGCGATCACGCCTGCCTGCTCTACGGTTATGGCGGATTTAATGTAAGTCTGGAGCCCGCCTTTAATCCCTCCATAGTTCCGTGGGTCGAAGCTGGTGGTATTTACGCCGTGGCCAATCTTCGAGGTGGCGGTGAATACGGGGAAAAGTGGCACGAATCCGGCATGTTGGGCAACAAGCAAAATGTCTTCGATGATTATTACGCCTGCGCAGAATGGATGATCGGCAACAAGTGGACCAAGCCTTCGCGCCTTGCGGTGATGGGCGGAAGCAACGGAGGATTGCTCACCGGTGTCGCGATCACACAACGACCCGAGTTGTTCGCCGCCGCGATCAGCGCTGTGCCGCTGCTTGACATGCTGCGCTATCAACAATTTCTACTGGCGAAATATTGGGTGCCAGAATACGGCAGCAGCGAGAATGCAGAGCAGTTCAAATGGCTGCGCGCGTATTCGCCCTATCACAATCTGAAAGCTGGCACACACTATCCAGCTGTCATGTTCACCGCTGGTGAAAATGACAGTCGCGTGCATCCGCTGCACGCGCGCAAGATGACCGCGCGCATGCAGGCGATGAATGCGAATACCAAAGATGCGAACCCGATTTTTATCTGGGTCGATCGTGAAGCCGGTCATGGACAGGGCAAACCGCTCGCCGCACGCATCCGCGACCAAGTGGATCAATGGTCCTTTCTGATGTGGAGAACCGGATTATGCGACACCGTTGCGCACTCTGCTGCAATGTCCCCGGCCGGTCAGTGATTCAATGTGGAGGCGCGCACCACATGCTTGCGCGTTGATTCACGCAGCACGCGTCGCACAAAGCCGTGCATCACAAATCACTGCCCGTGTGTCCGCGCACCACAACTCTTCAAAAACTTAAAAACCTCGCATTTTCATGCAAATTTACGCGCGTTCTTCCCTCTCACCCAATCCTGCTCTTACCCGATCACTTGCAAGCGTGCGAACTCCTGGATCAAAGTTTTGCTGCCAACATTTGTAAACGCCACGCGCAACGCGGTGCTGCCTCCGCGCGCATTCACCGCCTGCACAACGCCCACGCCAAAGAGTGGATGCCGAACCCGCGTGCCCACACGCATGGCACCGGCGCGCGGCGAACGCCCCATGCTGTGGCTGCGCGAATCATCGGCATCACTCGCATCACCAGACTCGCCCGCATCATCCATCCCCGAACTATCTTCACGCACAACCTGCGAAGGTAGCTCGCGAATAAACATGCTCTCAATTGTTGATAATGGTTGACCGCGCACGGTACGCACCGCGGCGCTTGTCATCATCAAATGATTCTCTGCGCGAGTCATGCCGACGAAACATAAGCGCCGCTCCTCCTCTAAATCACCTGGCGCATCCATGCTGCGCGCGTGTGGAAGACTGCCCTGCTCCAATCCAACCATGCACACAAGTGAAAACTCCAGACCCTTCGCTGCATGCAATGTCATCAGCGTGACCGCTCCGTTCTCGGGATCAAAGGCGTCACTGTCACTCACCAACGCGATGCGCTCGAGATACGCGCGCAATCCATCGAGCGCCGTGTTCAACGGCGGCGTGCCTTCGAGTTCGGCACCCTCTTGCGCCAAGCGCTCAAGCACAAATTCTGCCGCCGCACTTACCACTTGCGCGATATTTTCGCTGCGACTATCACCGGCGTCGGGCGAGGCGCGATCCTCCGCGAGATAGTGCGATTCCAAGCCACTTTCCCGTGCAATTCGACCAACCAACTCGCCAAGTTGCTGCGCCTGCGAACTCTCCGCCTCACGCCGCCACGCAAGAAAGCACTCCGCCAAACGCTTTGAGGCTGTGGTCGCGCGCGCCGTCACGCCGGCTTGATCAGCCATGCGTAAAGCGTCGATCAGCGGCACATCATTTTGAGCTGCGTACAACTCGATGCGCGAAAAACTTGTGTCACCCAGACCGCGCGGAGGCACATTCACGATGCGCTGCAACGCCAATGCATCATGCGGGTTGGCCGCCAGCCGAAGATACGAAACCACATCGCGCACTTCACGCCGATCATAAAACGCAGTGCCACGAACCACCTGATGTGGAATCTGCGCGCGACGCAACGCCTCTTCAAGCACGCGGCTCATGCTGTTCATGCGATACAACACCGCCATGCCCCGCCACGACACGCCGCGCTTCGACGCCGCACGCACCTCGTGCACGACTCGCTGTGCCTCCGAGCGCTCATCCAAACAACGCACATAGCGCGGCGCCTCGCCTTCGCCACGCATGCTTCGCAATTCTTTATGACGACGCTGACGATTGTGTTGAATCAACGCAGCCGCTGCATCCACGATCGCAGCGGTTGAACGAAAGTTCTCTCCAAGGGCCACCACCGCGGCGTCTGGAAAGTGCTCCTCAAATTTCATAATGTTGCGTAAATCCGCGCCCCGCCAGCCATAAATACTCTGATCCGGATCACCCACCACACACAGCCTTCGATGCTGCTGCGCCAACTGCACAACAATGTTGAATTGCGCGTGATTCGTATCTTGATACTCGTCCACCAGCATGTTGTGAAAGCGCCGCTGCAATTGCTGGCGCACCGACTCGTTGCCGCGAAGCAGCGACGCAGTTCGACACAGCAGATCGTCGAAGTCAAGCGCCGAACTTCGTTGCAGCACCTTGTCATAGGCCGCGTAGATTCGAGCGATGATGCGCGCGCGCCAATCCTGCGCCTGCTCCGTTGCAATCTGCGGCGTGATCAACATGTCCTTGAAACCGCTGATCTCATTCAATACATTCTTTGGCGCAAAGCGATCCGTTGCCTCACCCGATTCTGTGATCGCCTGTTTACAAGCTTTGGTTTGATCATCAGGATCCAGCACCGTAAAATCTGCGGCCACACCTGCTTCAAGCGCGTACCGTCGCAACACGCGTGCGCCAAAACTATGAAAGGTGCCTGCGACCACGCGCGAAGCTTCTGTATTATCTTGCATCAACAACTGCACGCGTCGACGCATTTCGCCCGCGGCCTTGTTCGTAAAAGTAAGTGCCAACACACTAGAGGCGAATTGCCCGCTGGCAACCAAGTGCGCGATGCGATGCGTGATCACCCGCGTCTTTCCAGAGCCTGGTCCTGCGAACACCAACAACGGTCCATTGGTGTGCAACACCGCTTGGCGTTGTGGTTCTGTTAAGCCTTCCAAAAGCGAATCGGCGGATTGTGTAGTCACGCAACGAGTCTAGAGCCAAAAACTCGGTGTATTCGACACATTTACCGAAAGCTCTGCACAATATCTTGGGGCTGAGTACAGATTGGACAAGCTCTCCACACCAATTATTGTGGCGTGTGAAAGAAAGTGCCGATCTGCAAGATGCGTTCTTGATTGAACTTGTGGAGTTGCTAAATGAAATCACAACATTTCGTGTGTGAAGATCTTGCAGACTCAATATGTGGGGGTAGGATTCGCTCAGTCAAGCATTTCGCATGCGTGCAAAAATGCTTCAATCACTTTAATTGAATGATGTATGTGACTCTGTATGTTAGGTGTATGTTTGGTTTTTACTCTTGGGCAAGATTGCATCCTTTCAATCATTCCCATCTCGTTCATCATCCCGCTTGCCAAGTCACTGCTGGTTTCACATGCATGCGACCGCGATTTCTGCTCTCTGATGTGCTTGCTGCACTCTCACTGCGTACTTCCGTGTTCAAAATCTTTGCTGGATATTTCGTGAGGAAGAATTTCAATGGTTTTGTGTGATACAGAAATTCAAGAACGCATCGGCATCGAACCTTTTGAATCTATGAGCAAGCGCCCTGGGCGCATTTCTTTCGGCGTGAGTAGTTACGGCTATGACGTCCGCGTGGGAACGCGCTTCAAGGTTTTCACCAACGCGACCAGCGGCGGCACCGCGGTGGTAGATCCAAAAAATTTCACCAACGACCTATTCATCGATGTCGAACTTGCTGGCACTGGCCGCGACTACATCATAATTCCACCCAACTCATTCGCCCTCGCCGAAACTGTGGAAACCATTCAAATTCCCCGTGATTGCCTAGCAATTTGCCTCGGTAAAAGCACCTACGCACGCTGTGGAATCATCGTGAATGTCACGCCGCTTGAGCCCGAGTGGCGCGGCAAAGTAACGATTGAAATCAGCAACACCACGCCGCTTCCCGCACGCATCTACGCCAACGAAGGCATCGCCCAAATGGTGTTCCTACAAGCCAGCCGAATCTGCGCGCAAAGTTACGCCGACAAAAACGGCAAGTATCAAGATCAACTCGGACTCACTCTGCCCATGGTGGATGGCATCGCGCCTTCTATCACCGGATCAACTGCTTGAATGCTCTACGAATGATTGTTGCCATCGTTTTCTGACACCCTCGCACACGCACCCTGGAACCAGCTCATGCGAATTCAACGACGCTTTACAGAAGCCAACAAAGATGTCTACGCCTCAATTGAATGGAGTTCGCGCACCAGTCGCATCTCCAACAGCGACGGCAGTACGGTCTTTGAAATGCTCGACGCAGAAATTCCCGCGGCATGGAGCCAACTGGCCACCGATATTGTGGTGAGTAAATATTTCCGCAAGGCCGGCGTGCCGCAAAGTGGCGCCGATGGCAAGGCGAAGGTGGATGCCGCTGGTAAACCGGTGCTGGGTCCCGAGCGCTCGGTGAAGCAAGTGGTGCATCGCCTCGCGGGTTGCTGGCGTCACTGGGGAGAAAAGTTTGGTTACTTCGCCAACGCCAAAGATGGCCAGGCTTTCTACGACGAGATCGCGTGGATGCTGCTGAACCAAGTGGCCGCTCCAAATAGTCCACAGTGGTTCAACACAGGCCTGCAATTTGCCTATGGAATCAGCGGTCCGGCGCAAGGTCACTGGGTCACCGATCACGCCACTGGCGCCTGCTCTTTAGCCCCCGATGCCTACACCCATCCGCAACCTCACGCCTGTTTTATTCAAGCGGTGCGCGACGATCTTGTCGGCGAGGGTGGCATCATGGATCTCTGGACTCGCGAGGCGCGCTTGTTCAAGTATGGATCGGGCACTGGCACCAACTTCAGTTCTTTGCGTGGCGAAAGCGAATCCCTCTCAGGCGGCGGAAAATCAAGTGGCTTGATGAGCTTCTTGAAGATTGGCGATCGTGCTGCGGGCGCAATTAAAAGTGGCGGTACTACGCGCCGCGCCGCCAAGATGGTGTGCATCGATGTGGACCATCCAGATATCGAAGCCTTTGTTAGCTGGAAAGTTCGCGAAGAGTTAAAGGTGACCGCGCTTGTGGAAGGCGCCAAACACTTCACGGACGAGCAAAAAGAAAACGCCCAGCGCCTTGGACTGAAATTAGATCTTGACTTTAATGGCGAAAGTTACGCAACGGTCAGCGGTCAGAACTCCAACAATTCCGTGCGCCTGAGCGACGAGTTCATGCAGGCGGTCGATGCCGACGCGGACTGGTCGTTGATTCGCCGCACCGATGGCAAAGTGGCGAAGTCACTCAAGGCCCGCGACCTGTGGGATCAAATTAACTTCGCTGCATGGCGCTGCGCTGATCCTGGCTTGCAGTACGACAGCACCATCAATGCCTGGCACACCTGCCCCAACGGTGGACGCATTAATGCCAGCAATCCCTGCAGCGAATACATGTTTTTGGATAACACTGCCTGCAATTTGGCAAGCATCAACCTGCTGAAGTTGTACGACCCCGAGACCCGCACTTTTGATCTTGAGGGTTACGAACACGCGATCAGCCTGTGGACTGTAGTGCTTGAAATCAGCGTGCTGATGGCTGCGTTTCCATCACGAGAAATTGCCGAGCGCAGTTGGAAATATCGCACGCTTGGATTGGGCTACGCAAATCTAGGCGCGTTGTTGATGCAAGCCGGCGTGCCCTACGATAGCGATGAGGGTCGCGCGTTGTGCGGCGCGTTCAGCGCCATTCTGACTGGTCGCAGTTACGCAGCGAGTGCCTTGCTTGCCGCCGAACACGGTGCCTTCGATGGCTTCGCCGAAAATCGCGAGGAGATGTTGCGGGTGATTCGCAATCATCGCCGCGCGGCCTACGGTGTGGCGCGAGATGCGACCGAGTGGGAGACGCTGCGCATTCGACCGGTGTCCATCGATCACGGCATCTTTAAAGCCGGAAAAGTTCCGCTGCAGAACGCCAGCGATATGTTGGCTCGTTCACTTGCCGCATGGGATGACGCGTTGCTTTTTGGAACCAAGTTTGGTTTCCGCAATGCGCAAGTCACCGTGATTGCACCAACTGGCACCATTGGTTTGCTGATGGATTGCGATACCACTGGTGTGGAACCTGATTTCGCGCTGACCAAGTTCAAAAAACTTGCTGGCGGCGGCTACTTCAAAATCGCCAATCAAAGCCTGCGTCCATCGATGAAAGCCCTGGGGTACACCGCGACACAGACCGACGAAATTCTTTCGCATGTGATGGGCTCGCTAAATCTGGACACGCCCATGCCTGACGCGACGGGGTTTATTCCCGCGACTGGTCCGACATTCCGTCAGCACCTCTCCGCCAAGGGCTACACCGGCGACGATCTGGTGGCGCTTGAAAATCAATTGCCGATGATGTTTGAATTGGGCTTCGCATTCAGTGCATGGAGCATGCCCGCCGCAGTGCTTGCTGGTATGGGTCTTGAGAGTGCGAAGGCCAAGACGGACGCGAAATTCAACGGCCTGAAAGTGCTTGGTCTGAAGCACAAGCAAATTGAAGGGCTGAACCGTCGCATCTGCGGAACTCAAACAGTCGAAGGCGCGCCGCACCTGAAGGATGCGCACTTGGCGGTCTTTGATTGCGCCAATAAATGTGGTCCAACCGGCACACGATTCATTCGTCCCGAAGGTCACATCCACATGATGGCGGCGGCGCAACCTTTCATCTCGGGCGCGATTTCCAAGACCATCAACATGGCCTCGGAGGCGACTGTGGAGCAAATCGGCGCGGCCTATCGCATGAGTTGGGAATTGGGATTGAAGGCCAACGCCCTCTATCGCGATGGCAGCAAGATGAGCCAGCCACTCTCCACCAAGACCGATGTGGAGCTTGACGAAGAAGAGAGCGAAGGTTTGGAAACCCAAAATGCAGCGGACAATTACGCTGATTCCAACACTGTGCCATCGCCCGCAAGCGTTGAATCAAGCGCGCTGCCTGAGCGTGAAGTGCTGATCGAGAACGATCGCATGATCAATGGTGATCGAATCGTGGAACGCATCGTTGAACGCGTGGTCGAGCGTGTGATCGAACGACCGATGCGTCGTCGTTTGCCAGAGACGCGCGGAAGCATCACGCACAAGTTCAATGTTGCGGGTCACGAGGGTTACCTGATCGTGGGCTTGTATGAGGATGGTCGCCCTGGCGAACTTTTCATCACCATGGCCAAAGAAGGCAGCACGATTGGCGGCTTGATGGATTCGCTCGGCACCGCAATCAGCGTGGCCCTGCAATACGGCGTACCTGTTGAAAGTTTGGTGAATAAGTTCGCCCACCAACGCTTCGAGCCGATGGGCATGACCACCAACGCCGATATTCCTTTCGCAAAAAGTTTGGTGGATTACATCTTCCGATGGATGGGCATGCAGTTCATCGCCGGATATCGAGATCAGAACGCACCGCGTCGACAATCGTCCGTCGCCGCACCCATCTCGGCGCAGCCGAACATGGACACTCAAGGACGCGGCGTCAAGGAGGACACCGGATGGAAGCAACACACGCAAGGCGATTCCAGTCTGAACAGCGGACGATTTTCGCAGAGCGGCATTTCCGACATGCACGCAACGAATCCATCGGCACACGAATCCGCCAACGCGCGGGAGAGGATCGCTTCGATCCCCTTGGATTCCAAGGCTTCTGCAAAACCGCACGACATGACTGGCGGCATTTTGGCTGGGGTTGTGGATGTCGAGATGACCACCACCGTGGTGGTCGAACGCCATATCAGCGTGTTGGATCAATCCAACGCCGCGCTCATGGGTGATGCGCCCGCTTGTGATGGTTGTGGATCAATCACAGTTCGTAACGGCACCTGCTACCGGTGTCTTAACTGCGGCAACAGCATGGGCTGCAGCTGACGAACTATTTTAACATCGCCTGCATTCGTCTTTCACTACTCCGACGGCGAATCAGGCGTACGCACGCGATGGGGTTAGATCACTCGTAAGTAGGAACCAAGGTCGGCGAGCGGATGGACCCTCCTTGCACTGGTCGGACGAGCACGGATGAAGCTTGTCCCGACCCTTCGAATGCGACCACACCGGCGGTCGCAAGGTCCGGAACGGAAGCCGGACCAATCGAAGTGGCCCCTACTTACTAGGGAATGCCCCCATCGCGATTCTGAAGTTGACCACGCGTCAACACCAAACGCCCCTTGCATATTCGCGGGGGCGTTTGCGTTGGCGTTGGCGGTTTGTGTTGCAGGTTTGTGTTGCAGATGTGCGTTGCAGGTTGAAGTTGACGGTTTGCATTTATGGATTATGAACGAGTGACCGCGTTACCAGCGCATCGCATCGATACCGCGCCACGAATCCTGTACACTCTTTCCTACATGGCAATTGTCACCAGAATTCAACCCTTCACACTCTGGCGAAATGTAGGTTTTGGCTTGCTTTGCTTGGTCTTTGGCCTGTGGGGTGCCTACGACTATTGGATCAAGATTCCACTCCTTGAGGAGGACTCCTCCAAATATGAAGTGACGAAAGAGATCGTCAGTAACCTTGAAAAGAGTGCGGAAAAAACGCCGCTGACCGTACCCGAAATCAAGCAACGCGACGAAGCCAAGAATACCCTCACAGAGATCCGCGCCCGCTACAACAATACTGTTCCCGCCAAGCCAGCCGCCTACGACCGGCCGATGCAGTTGTGGCTGTACATCATTGGATGCGGCGTGTTGGGTGTGCCCATGTTCGCATGGCCGATCATTCGAACCCGCATGAAGCCCTATCGACTTGAGGATGACGGAACGCTTCGAACACCCACGACTACCATTCCAGAATCAGAGATCGCCGACATCGATATGACCCGCTGGTGCAGCCCGACTGGTGATCGACGCAGCACATGGACTGCGAAGTTACTGCTGAAAAATGGCAAACAAATTTTGCTCGATGATCATGACAATAAAAACATGCATTTGATCATCGGCGCGATTGCGCATCGATTGCATCCAAAATTATGGACCGCGAAAGCCAAGCGCATCGAGCAACCAAGCGACAACTCAGCGACGGATTCGCAACCAGCGAACACTGCCGCGAAAAAAACTTAACCCGTCAACTTCAAAGCAACGCCTGTGCACGGAACCACTGAACCAACCACGCCCATCGAAAAGCGCGACCGCTGCGGTGATCTTGCACATCGGCCACGCGTGCTGCTTGGCAAGATGGGCTTGGACGGCCACGATCGCGGCGTGAAACTGATCGCGCGCTTGCTTCGTGACAGCGGCGTGCATGTGATTTACAGCGGTTTATGGCAGACCCCACGAAGTTTGGCGATCGGTGCTCGCGATGAAGACGCCGATTGCATCGCCTGCAGCATGATGAGCAACAGCCACTTGGTGCTGGTGCCGCGGTTGATTCAAGAGTGCCACACAGTTGGTCGCCCCGACATGATCGTGAATGTGGGCGGCATCATTCCCCATGAAGATGTGCAGCCACTTCTACATGGTGGCGTGCATCGCATCTTTCACACTGGCGCTGGCCTTGACATGATCGTGGACAGCGTGCGTGAAGTGGTGAAGCCCTACGCGCCGCTTATTTCTTCAAGCGCCGAAGCCACGCTGGCGCGGCGCATTTCGATGGCGCATGCGAAGCCTGCGGGCAAGCCTGTTGGTCGGCGACCCAAGCGTGTGGTTGGAATCACTGGCGCACCAGGCGCCGGCAAAAGCACGCTGGTCGCGGCGATGGTTGGCGAAGCGGTGCGCTGCGGTCGTCGCATGGCGGTGATTGCTTTCGATCCGATGAGTCCCATCACAGCCGGCGCGCTGCTTGGCGACCGCCTGCGCGTGGATTTTAATTCTGTCGATGACAGGGTTTTCTATCGCTCACTCGCCATCGTGGGTGAGGACTACGCCAGTCTTCCCGACATTCTTGGACTGCTCGGTGAAGCAGGCTTTGATGAAGTGATTGTTGAAACTGTCGGCGCTGGTCAGAACGATGTCGCCATTCGCACGCATGTAGATCACACCGCGGTGGTGGTGGTGCCGGGCATGGGCGATAGTGTGCAGATGGACAAGGCGGGCATTCTGGAGATTGCCGATGTGTTCGTTGCCAACAAAGCTGACCATGCGGGCGAAGCTAAATTAGTGCGGGAATTGCTTGATATTGCGGCGGGTCGACCCATCTTGGAAACCATCGCCACGCAAGGCAAGGGCATCGTCGAATTGCTCGCCGCATTGTTTCCAAACTAAAGTTCGCCGACTCAACCGCGTCCGCGCTGCTAAAGTGGTCAGCCTTTCATGGAGACCCTTGGCATGAGCAACGACATCACCAGCCGCATTCTCGCCCGCGACAGCAATCAAGCATTGGGCATCGGACAATTCGCCATCGACTTCCTGCGTGATGGTTCGCCCAGCGATGCAGTGCTTACACGCACTAGTTTATTCTTCACCGACGCCGTACTGTGTGGCGCGAGCGCGTTGGCACTTGGCACCAACGCCCCAGCACTGCTTCGTCAAGAAGCGCTGCGCTATCCAGCAAAAAAAGGCGCGACCGTATTTGGAAGTGATAAAAAAGTTGCTCCAGAAAAAGCCGTCGTTGCCAACTGCGCCGCAGTGCGCGAGTGGGACAGCAATGGAACCAACTTTGGCTTTCGACCCGAACTCGGCCACACCGCCGGTGAATTTGGGCATAACGATTTTTACGCGGTGGCAATCGCTGCCGCGCAACTCGCAGGCGAAGAGGGTGCCTCGGCGTTGCGGGGCATGGTGTGTCTTGATGAAATTCGCGGACGCTTGGCCGAGGTCTTCTCGCTGAAGTCCTTTCGCATCGACCATGTGGTGCATGGCGCCATCGCCAGCGCCGCTGTGTATGGCGCCATGCTCGGTGCCAGCGCAGATGAGATTGAAAGTGCCATCGGTATGTTTGTTGCACACGCGATCCCGTGGCGTGCGATTCGCGCTGGCAAGCAGTTGAGCGATTCAAAGGGGGCGAGCGCGGCGATCAGCACGGAGTTTGCATTGTTGTGCATGCAACGATCCATGCGAGGATTCATGGGTCCGCGCGACATCTTTCGCAATCCCGAAAGTATGTTTCGGCACTTCATGCCCACGCAAGGCGAAAGCCCCTTCGACCTGCATCTCTCCATGGGCGGCGATGATTTTGCGGTGATGGGCATGCATTTTAAGTTAGGTTTGTATGAGCATCAGAGCGCCGGCGCGTTGCAAGGCATGATCGATCTTGTGCAGAAGCACGCAGTGATCGCGCAGAAACCGCAGACAATCAAGCACATTCTGATCACTGCCTATCAACCTGCATTTGGCATCATCGGCGATCCCGCCAAGCGTGATCCCTCAACGCGGCAGAGCGCAGATCACAGCATGGTCTATATCGTGGGCACGCTGCTGCGAAAGGCGGCGGAGTGCTTGGCGAAAAATGGGGCGCAGGCTCTCCGTAGCAGCAACGATGATGCATGGAAGAGGCTGATGCTTGGTCCCTATGACTACGACCCGCAGGCGATTGCCAACACCGAGACCCGCGCGTTGATGGCGAAGATGCAATTTCAGCATGGCGGCGCCGACTACGACAAGCGATATCCCGAAGGCATTCCAACCTCCGTGAAGGTGCAGATGGAAGATGGCGAAAGTTTCGACAGCGGCTTGGTGATGTTTCCGGCGGGACATGCACGCAACACCACTGCGGATTTGAATTCGATATTGGAGACCAAGTTCGCATTGCTTGGAAAGTTGGCGGTGGACAAACCCAAGCGGCTGGTGAAGAACCTGCTCGCCGTGGGTGAGATGAACCGACGCGAGTTGGCTGCGATTCATGATTTTAAGATTGTGCAACGCGGTCGATTCGAGTGATGCTGCATGCTGAAGTGTGCCCGCGTCATCGCAGCAGAAACCTGCAGATTTCAGGGTTTTTTCGCTGGCATTGGTGCGCTTATCGGTTGCGTCTCAGGTCGCGGCGGCACGAAACGATTCTCAGGTAATTTTGCACGCAATATTTCGATCGCCTTGTTAAGTTGCGGGTCCTGACCAGCGGCACGATCGGCGGGCGTGATTTCAATTTCAATATCTGGCGCCACGCCATCGTTTTCCATGGCGTATCCACGCGAAGGCGTCCAGTATCCCCAACCAGGTTGCGTTGCCATGCCGCCATCCACGAAGGGCTTGTCGCCTTCGATACCAATCACGCCGCCCCATGTGCGCGTGCCGATCAGCGTTCCGACTTTCATCTCGCGCATGCTCTCTGGAAAAATATCGCCGTCGCTGCCTGCGCCCTGATCGATCAACACTGCAAGCGGTCCGACAAGCGTCTTGCTTGGATTGGATTCCGTACGACCATTGCGCGGAACGCTGTAGGCCCAGGGCTTGCGACACAAACGCTCTACAAGAACCGGACTCACATAACCGCCACCATTGTTGCGGATATCTACCACCATCGCTTCGCGGTCGACCTGCGGATAAAAGTTGCGCATGAACGCCGTGATGCCCGCGCTGTCCATGTCGGGCACATGCATGTAGCCCATCCGTCCTCCGCTGCGCTCGGCAACCGCGCGACGATTGCTTTCAACCCAATCAAAGTAACGCAACTGCGATTCACTTGAAGGAAGCTTCACATCGATCACGCGTGCGTTGGTTCCATCGGCAGCGTCGGCCACTGTGAGTTGTGTGAGGCGATCACCGCGACCCACAAGCGCCGCGCCAAAGTCTTGGTTGGTGGATACACGCTTGCCATCGACTTTGGTGATGAAATTGCCTATTTTTACCGCACGAAATGGAGCTGCCAAGGGACTTTCGGGTCCACCCATTGCGCTGAAATCAGGGAGCACGCGCGTGATCATCCAGCCACCATCGCGCATTTCCACATCCGCACCAAGTGTGCCGACAGGCACATGATCGGTGGAGCGAATTTGTTCGCCGCCGCTGATAAACACATGACTGTTGGCCAACTCGCTGCTCATCTGACCGATCACATCGTTCAGTTCTTGACGAGTGCCCACGCGATCGACCAGCGGTTGATACAGCAGACGCGCCGCCTTCCAATCCACACCGCCCATGTCACTACGCCAGAAAAAATCCCGCTGCAGCCGCCATGCTTCGTCGAACATCTGCTGCCACTCTTGACGCGGATCCACTTCGATGGTGATGCCTTCAAGCAACAACTCCACAGGCTCGCCGCCAGTCACCGCCACCAGCAACATCTGCGTTCCATCCCACGCCGCCACATGCGTGGCTTGGTTATCCATCACCCATGCGTCGATGGGCTTCTCCAGAAGTGGCGTGGATTTTTGCTGGACAACATCGAAGCGCTCAAGATGCGTGCCTGCTTTGCCAAGCAAAGGCGCCGGCCAAATTTCGCTTGCCACACCGTGCAGCGGACGACGACCAAGCAGCACCGCGCCAGGGGCGGCTTCAAAGCCATCGAATATTCCAGGCGCCAAAGTCAGAACCACCACGCGTGCAGCCATCGCTTCAAGGTCGACCGTGATTGCGTCAAGCGCAGAGTCGCCTTGCTTCTCTTCATCGACTTGCTTGCCATCGTCGCCCTCGGCTGCATCGCTTTCTGCATCGCTGGCTGCATCGCTGGCTGCATCGTGCTCGCCGTTGCCGTGATCCATCTTCCATGCGCCTAATTTTCCAGTTGCCCAATCTTCAAGACTCATGCCCGCCTCGACCGCCTGCGAAGCGAATGGTGGTGGTGTTTGAATTTGCAACGGCAACGCACAGACCACTGTGGTGTTCAGATTTGCGAAATTTAATTCCATGCCATCAATCATTGGATCGATATGCCGATCCGACAAGAAATACAGATACGCACCCGCTGGATCCCAACGCGGTGACATGTCGTTGCTCATGCCTTCACCAATCGCAGCGGTCGCTCCACTTTGAATATTGCGCAGGACAATCTGCGAAAATCCATTGGAAAGCGGGCGCTGCCACGCGATCCACGCGCCATCGGGGCTGAATCGATAATCACTGATCACGCCGTTCACGCTGCGATCAATTTCAGTGACCGCGCTGCCTTCCATGTCGACCACACGCAGCACGCCGGTTGCATCACCGAAGGCTAAATGCGCGCCATCCGCGCTCGCCATCGGATTCATCGGCCACACCGAACTGGTGGCCAGCACGCTCTCGGTGCCCTGAACATCGCCAAGATCACGCGCCACAATCGCATAGCCATCCTCGCGATCGGTGATATACGCGATCACCATCTTGTCAATCCATGTCGCGCCGCGCTCGCGGGTTGTTGGACTATTTGGAATCTGAAATGCACTCAGCGCGTGATGCGAAGTGCCAACCGACGCCAGTGGAACCACGGCAAACTCGCCGCGACTTTCGATCAGCAGTGCATCCGCGTTGGGCGCCAACGAAAAACCCGTCGCATCCTCGGTGGGCGGACGATTGCGCAGTCGATCGGCGAATCGATCGCCAATCAAGCGCAGATCCAGGGTGCGCTGACTTCCATCTTGGGTATCGAAAAGCACCACATCGGCTCCGCGCGTGAAGACGATGCGCGAGCCATCCTTGGCGGGATCGGCGCGCGCCCAACGCGGCTCCAGATCGTCGGCACCAAAGTGTGTGTACTGCTTGCGATCGCCACCGTCACTGTTGATGCTGCACAGATTCAAGCGGCCATCCGCATCGCTGAGAAACCACACGCGACCATGCGACCACATCGGAAACAATTCGTTCTCGCGTGACTTCGTAAGGCGCGTGAAATTTTTCCCTTGCGCATCGGCCATCCACAGGTCTGGTGCCGTGCCGCCGCGGTAGCGCTTCCAACTCCAACTCTCGTTGCTCCATTGGGTGAATGCGATGCGACCGGTGGCAGCATCCACACTTGCAAGCGATGCTTCGCCAAATCCAAGTGGCGTGGATGCGCCGCCGGCAATCGGCACGCTCCATAATTCATCACGCTCTAATGGATTTGCGCGATCACTTCGATAGATTAGATTCGCGCCATCAGCAGTGAATGCCAACGGTTGCTCCAGAGATGGATGAAAGGTAAGCCGCTTGGGTGTACCACCCGTGATCGGCATCACATACACCTCGGGTGTGCCGTCGTAGTCAGCTTCGAAGGCAACCATGCTGCCATCACAACTCAGCACCGGCGCGCTCTCGGTGCCGGTGCCGCTGGTCAATCTCGCTGCATCAATTGGCTTGGAATTGTCGCCCTGCAATCGCGCGGTCCATAGATCACCCTCGGCAACAAAGACCAAACGATCGCCAGCAATCGCAGGGCGCGTGGCGTAGCCGCGGCCAGGAGCGGCGGGCAATGTGCTGCTGCTATCGGCGGCTTGGGCGCTCAACAAAATCATACATGAAAGCAATGCAGATGGAATAGGCATAGGAAAGTTTTCGCTCCTTACATTGTGTCTGTTGAAAAAATAAAAATCATTTTCAGCCACGCACATGGCGCAGCACATGTTCTACTTCATCTGCTGACCCCATCACCAGCGGAGTGCGCTCATGCAATTCTTTGGGCTGCAAGTCCATGGTGCGGGTGCTGCCATTTACGCTGATGCCGCCAGCTTGCTCCACCAAGAAACTCATCGGGTTTGCCTCGTACAACAGGCGCAGCTTTCCGGTCGGATGCTTGCGAGTTGGTGGATAGAGAAATACTCCGCCATTCACCAGCGTGCGATGCACATCGGCCACCATGCTGCCGATGTAGCGACTGCTGTAGTGTTGCGCATGCGCCCACTGTAAATAGCGTTGATACCCAGCGGGAAATTGTTCGGCGTAGGCCTCGTTCACCGAGTACACCTTGTTGACGCGGGGCATGCGTAGATTGCTCGAGACCAGCAGAAAACTGCCAACGCTCATGTCCAGTTCAAACATATGCACGCCGTGACCGGTGGTGATTACAAATACCGTGCTGCTGCCATACAGCACATAACCCGCGGCAACTTGCTTAAATCCAGGCTGGCACACTGTCTGCACGGCGTCGGTGATGGTGGGGTCGTTGCGCAGAATGGTGAAGATGGTTCCCACGCCCACCGCGGTGTCCAAGTTGCTGCTGCCATCGAGCGGATCGAAGAGCACGCAATATTTTCCGCCCTCCACGCCACGGCGCAAAATAGTTGGCTGCTCATCTTCTTCGCTGCCAAGCACCGCGATCGAACTGCGACTGCCAAGCACGCGCATGATCACCTCGTTGGCAATCACATCCATCTTGATCTGTTCCTCACCCTGCACATTGGTCTCACCCTCTTTCCCAATACCACCTTGCAAGCGCACATGTCGCACCTTGTAGGCGATCATCTTGGCGGCCAATGAAATCGCCGAGACAATCCAACTAAATTCGCCAGAGGCATTCGGCACGCGCGTCTCTTCATCAAGGATGAAGGTCTGCAGGCTGATTAAATTATCGGTGACCACGCCACGGCGAGACTGATGCGGTTGCTGTGCATTACCGCCCGATGGTGCGTTGGAGGTGCTCATACGGTGAGTGGCGAGGCTACCATTCCCAACCCGCACACCTTCAAAGGAAATTGCTCATGCATCAACCAGTCATCGTCGCCGCCCGTCGCACACCCTGTGGAAAGTTTGGAGGCTTGCTGAGCAAAGTGCCAGCGCCGCAACTTGGCGCATGGGTGATTGAAGCGCTGTGCGCTGATGCGCCGGCAGCGAAAGCCGCGATTGAAGAATGCGTGATGGGCAATGTATTGCAGGCGGGTGTTGGACAAAACCCAGCGCGGCAAGCCGGATTGCTCGCGGGTCTTCCCGACACGCTGAGCGCTGTCACGGTGAACAAAGTCTGCGGCTCGGGTTTGCAAGCGGTGATGCAAGCGGCGACATCCATCCGCGCCGGTGACATTTCTTGCGCCGTCGCTGGCGGCATGGAGAACATGGATCTGGCGCCACACTTGATGCATCTTCGCAATGGCACGCGCTACGGCGATGCGAAGATGTTGGATCACATGGCGCACGACGGATTAAGTTGCGCCTTTGAAAAGTGGCCGATGGGAAATGCCGCCGACTACACCGCGAACAAAGCCGGCATCACTCGCGCCGATCAAGATCGCTTCAGCGCGCAAAGCCATCAACGCGCCGCGCATGCCACCAAAGAAGGTTGGTTTAAATCCGAAATCGTTGCGCTGTCAGCAGAGAAACTTGGACAAAAAGTTGGGCTTGAAACCGACGAAGGCATCCGCGCCGATTCAACTGCTGAAGGCCTGGCAAAATTAAAGCCGGCATTTGGCAAAGAGGGCAGCGTGACTGCGGGTAACGCCAGTCAAATCAGCAATGGTGCCGCGGCGGTGATTGTGATGAGCGAAAGCAAGGCCAAGGAACTTGGATTCAAACCACTCGCTCGCATCATTGGCCAAGACACCTCGGGCACCGCGCCGAAAGATTTGTTCTTCGCCCCTGCTCTCTCCATCGAACGACTGCTCACGCGCCACAATCTTACTGCACAAGAGATCGATCTTTTTGAAATCAACGAGGCCTTCGCCACGCAAGTGCTCGCCGACATGAAGCCCTTGGGCATCGGCGAGGACAAGTTGAATATCTGCGGCGGCGGCGTGGCGCTTGGCCATCCCATCGGCGCCAGCGGCGCGCGGGTGTTGGTGACGCTGATTCATCAGCTGCGCCGCACCGGCGGCAAACGCGGCATCTGCTCACTGTGTCTTGGCGGCGGCAACGCGGTCAGCATGCTGATTGAGATGATGTGACGGTTCGATACACACTTCGGTCGAAAATAAAAAGGGCAGAAATAATCAGGGCCCGCGGAGATCTCCGCAGACCCTGATTTTTCTAAGCCGATTTACACTCGCTTCATCAGCAATCAATATCGATAGTGATCTGGCTTGTAAGGACCATCGGTTGGCACGCCGATGTACTCGGCCTGCTCCTTGCGCAGCTCGGTCAATCGCACACCAAGTTGCGTTAAGTGCAGGCGCGCCACCTTCTCATCCAACTTCTTGGGAAGGGTGTACACCTTCTTCTCGTACTTCTTTGGATTGGCAAAGATTTCCATCTGCGCCATCACTTGGTTGGTGAAACTACTGCTCATCACAAAACTGGGATGGCCAGTGGCGCAACCAAGATTAAGCAGGCGACCTTCGGCGAGCATCACAATCGACTTGCCGCTGGGCAGCTTCCACTCGTCAACTTGCGGCTTGATGTTCACGCATTTCGAACCCTTCACCTGCTTCAAGCCGACCATGTCGATCTCGTTGTCAAAGTGACCGATGTTTCCGACGATCGCTTTGTCCTTCATCTTCAACATGTCCTCAGCGCGAATGATGTCCTTGTTACCAGTGGCGGTGATGAAGATGTCGGCGCTTTCAATCACATCCTCAAGACGCACAACTTCGTAGCCCTCCATGCAAGCTTGCAAGGCGCAGATCGGATCGATCTCGGTCACCTTCACGCGGCAACCTTGCCCGCGCAAACTTTGGCAGCAGCCCTTGCCCACATCGCCGTAACCGAAGATCACAGCCACTTTGCCTGCCAACATCACATCGGTGGCGCGCATGATTCCATCCACCAGCGAATGGCGGCACCCATACAAATTGTCAAACTTGCTCTTGGTCACAGCGTCATTCACATTGATCGCTGGAAAGAGCAACTGGCCAAGTTCCTGCATTTGATAGAGCCGATGCACGCCGGTGGTGGTCTCTTCGGTCACGCCGAGAATGTTGCCGGCGGTCGCGCTCCAATGACCTGCGTGGGTCTTCTGCAATGCGGAGAGCAGTTGCAGAACAACGCAAAACTCTTCGCTGTCTTCGCTGGTCGCGGCGCGCACGCCACCCTTCTTTTCAAATTCAAGTCCCTTGTGAACCAACATAGTGGCGTCACCGCCATCATCCAGAATCATGTTGGGTCCCATTCCATCTTCCCACTTCATGGCTTGCCAGGTGCACCACCAATACGATTCCAACGACTCACCCTTCCAGGCAAAGACGGGAATGCCCTGCGGATTGTCCACGGTGCCATTGGGACCAACGGCGACAGCGGCCGCCGCGTGATCTTGTGTGCTAAAAATATTGCAACTGGCCCAGCGCACTTGCGCGCCAAGGTCGACGAGAGTTTCAATCAGCACTGCGGTCTGGATCGTCATGTGCAAACTGCCGGTGATGCGCGCGCCCTGCAATGGAAATTTTCCCTTGAACTCTTTGCGAAGCGACATCAAGCCAGGCATCTCGTGCTCGGCGAGTTCTATTTCTTTGCGACCAAAGCGCACGGTGTCGGCGGAAAGATCTTTCACTTGAAAGCGCGGCGTGGCGGTCAGATTCAAGGCGGGATTGGTCAGGAAGGCGTTGGCTGTTGTCGGCTGCGTTGCAGTGGCTTGCACGATGGTCTCCTAAATTGAGTGAATGTGGTTTCAGATCCATGAAATAAAGGCGAACGGTGCCTTTATCCATGTATCCGGATGAATGAGAAAGTCTATCTGCGCCGATGATTTCAGGCAATAGTCACCTTCAAAATTCACAGCCTTCGCACTATCTGCCTTTGCTCGCATCCTTTATAGTGCTTGCGGCTCCGCTCCGCCGGACCGGTTTCTTCCCTGCGTGGGTCGAACCCGTCTTCCCGGGCGTCTGGCTCTATAAAAGGATCACTCGATGCATGTCATTCGTGGAATTGCCGCAAGCCCTGGCATTGTGGTGGGCAAAGCGTTGCTGCTTGGCGCTGCTGAAACTCATGTGCCCCGACGAGTGGTGTCGCTGCTTGAAGTGCCCAAGGAGCAGGCGCGATTTCAACAGGCGGTCGCCGATGCCATCACCGATCTACGTGATCTGCGCAAGCACACCGAGACCCATCTTGGCGCCGAGACCGCGAAAATATTTTCCTTTCATGAAGGCATGCTTCAGGATCCCACGCTGTTGCAACCCATCTTGGCGCTGATCACCAATAACCGTTTGAATGCGGAGGCCGCTGTCACCGAACAATTTGAAAGCGTGATCAAACAATTTCGCGCGATGAACAGTGATGTCTTCGAGCAAAAAGTAAACGACCTGATTGATCTCGAGCGCCGCGTGCTTGGAAAGTTGATGGGCGAGGAAGAGGACCGCCTCGCACGACTCACCGAACCCGCGATCATCATCGCGCACGAACTTACACCCAGCCAAGCTGCGTCGATCGGCCGCGACAAAGCGATCGCATTCGTCACCGAAAGTGGCGGTGTCACTGGTCATGTCTCGATTGTGTTTCGCGCGTTAGGCATGCCGGCCATCGTGGGTTGTCAACATGCCGCAACGCAAGTACAGGATGGCGACGAGGTGATCGTGGATGGCGACACTGGCGTGCTGATTGTGCGCCCCGACACGGCTGCACGCGAAGAATGCCTGCAGCGTGGCGAGCGCACAAAAAGGCTGCGAACTTCACTTTCCGAGAACGCCTCGTTGGAGGCGATCACCAGCGATGGCACGCGCATTCAACTACTTGGCAACATCGAGTTTCCAGAAGAAGTCACCGCTGTGCTGCGTGAAGGTGGCGATGGTGTGGGCTTATATCGAACCGAATTTTTGTTCCTGACCAGCGACACGCCGCCCGATGAAGAGACGCAGTACTTGGCCTATCGACGCACACTTGAACTTCTGGATGGTCGCCCCTGCACCATTCGCACGCTTGACTTGGGCGCCGACAAATGGACGCAAGCCACCTTGCAAGAGCCAGAGCGAAATCCATTTCTTGGTCTGCGCAGCATTCGCTACAGCCTTCAAAATCAACCGATGTTTAAAACGCAACTGCGCGCCATTCTTCGCGCCAGCGCCCACGGTCCGATGCATCTGATGTTTCCCTTGGTCAGCACGCTGATGGAATTGCGTCAAGCGCGACTGATTCTGCACGATGTGATGGAGGAACTTGACGAAGAGGGTGTCGCCCACGATCGTCGACCACGCGTGGGCATTATGATCGAGGTGCCAAGTGCTGCCTTAATGGCGCGTACTTTCGCGGCGGAGTCGGATTTCTTTTCTATCGGCACCAACGACTTGGTGCAATACACGCTGGCGGTGGATCGCGGCAACGAACGCGTGGCCAGTCTGTACACCGCGGCCAGCCCGGCGGTACTGCAATTGGTGAAAAATGTAATCCGAGCCAGTCGCCACGGTGGCATCGAGAGCAGTTTGTGCGGTGAAATCGCTGGCGACCCCGTTTTCACCATGTTGCTTCTTGGCATGGGTTTGCGTACTCTCTCGATGGTCCCGGCACAAATCCCCGTTATCAAACGCGTGGTCCGTTCCGTGGACATAGGACTTTGCGAACGACTCGCCCGAAAGGTTGGATCGTTCGACTCGGAGCGACAGATTCACACGACTCTGCGCGACGAGTTACGAAAACTGGACCCCGCGAACTTTGGAGGCTGGGCTGCGGCCTGAGCCACGCGGGAATCGAAACTCGACTCTGCTACCCGCGGAGGTCGCCCCCCGAAACGATTCGATGAGGCGCGGCCCGCGACAAGCAAAGTCATGGCGGAACTGATTCGTATGACGCGAAACAAACCGATCTACTACTCACCCGGGACGCCACCAGCGACCCTTGTGCACAGGTCGGGGCATTCGCTCACACGCTGAAAGTTTCGCCGCAGAGTGCCGCTCATGGCGGCAGGAAGCTTCTGTGGCTAACACAAATACAAACGACGAAACAATCCCGCACCCCAAAGGCGAGGGCGATCTGCCTTCCGCTCATGATTCAAAGGCTGAAGTTCAAGCCCAACATGATCATGCTGCGCAGCAACCTGCTGCCGAGAATTCTGATGCGCATGCTGCGGAGCAACATCAGGAGGATCTTCCCGCGGGTCAAATGTGGACTCCGATTGAAGAGCCTGCACTCGCCCGTCGCACCGCCGACGATCTTCCCGCCGATCAGGAAAACCTGGCTCCCATCAGCACGCGCGATGAAGTTGAAGACGACACTGGCGTGAGTGAATTTTTAGTTGAAAGTTCTGGCGCATCCGCCGACACCGACGCTGAGCCTGCCGCCGACGGCACGACGCCGCAGCCGGTGAAACTTGTAAAAGTTGAAAAACGCCTGCGCGACACGCTGATGATCGTCAATGACGCCCCCGGCGACGAGTGCCGAATCGCCTTCGCCCGCGGTCGACGCTTGGAAAATTATTTCGCCGAACGCGCCAACAATGCCACCAATGTCGGCAACATCTATAAGGGCCGTGTCACCAATGTAGAGGCGGCCATTCAAGCTGCCTTCATCGATTTTGGTGAAGGTCAAAATGGATTTCTGCATATCAGCGATGTGCATCCAAAATATTTTCCCGGTGGCGACAAAGCCGAACGCGTGGGCCACAAGATTCCACGCCGCGAGCGTCCGCCCATTCAAGATTGTTTCAAGAAGGGCCAAGAAGTTTTGGTGCAAGTGATCAAGCAAGGTATCGGCACCAAGGGTCCGACCGTCACCAGTTACCTCAGCATTCCTGGCCGCTTGTTAGTGATGATGCCAGATATGGATAAGGTTGGCGTCAGTCGCAAAGTGGAAGACGAAACCCAGCGCCGCGAAATGCGTCGCATTCTTGACTCGCTGGAATTGCCCGAGGGCTGTGGATTTATTCTGCGCACTGCGGGCTTCGATCGCAGTCGCACCGAGTTGCAGCGAGACGCCGCGTACTTGACGCGTCTATGGGAAGCCATGAGCAAGCGCATCGACAGTGTCGGTGCGCCCTCCGAGCTGTACACCGAAAGCGATGTGTTGATTCGTACCGTGCGCGAAATGGTGGACGACACCATCAGCGACATCGTGGTGGACAGCGAAAGTTCGTGGATGCGCGTCACCGCCTTCTTGGATGTGGTCTTTCCAAAGGATGCGCCGCGTGTGATCTTTTACGATCGTTCGGCGCCCATCTTCACCGCCTTTGATTTGGAGCGACAGATCTCTGACATTTATCAGCGTCAAGTTTCGCTTCCATCAGGGGGCGCATTGGTGTTTGATCAGACCGAAGCGTTGGTGTCGATCGATGTAAACAGCGGCAAAAGCCGCAGTGCGCGTGATAGTGAGACCAACGCCTACGAAACCAACCGCGAGGCCGTGGACGAAATTTGCCGTCAACTTCGCCTTCGCGACATGGGGGGGTTGGTGGTCTGCGATTTGATCGACATGCGCAGTCAACGCCATCGCCGCGAGATCGAGGAGCGCTTTCGCTTCAATCTGCGCAGCGACCGCGCCAAGACCACGGTGGCCAACATCAGCGAGTTTGGATTGATCGAACTTACCCGTCAGCGCATGCGACCCAGTGTTCGCAAAGCACACTTCGCCGAGTGCACACATTGTGGTGGCGGTGGTGAAGTTCGTATTCCAGATAGCACCGCCGCCGAGGCGTTGCGCCGCGTGATGACATTGCTTGGAAGCGACCGTGTGCACCGCGTAGAGATGGTTTGCAGCGTGCGCGTTGCCAGCGTGCTGCTGTCAAGTCGTCGCGATCAGTTGATTGAAATCGAGCGCGAGACTTCCAAGCGCGTGGATGTTCGCATTAGTGAAGCGATCGCCGGTGACCGCGTAGATCTATACGCCTATGACGATCGTGGTGCGGATGTGGAGATCGAGCGCTTACCCGCCCCGCCGCTTCCACGCCTTGATGATCTTCCTGAAGAACCGCCCGAAGAGGCTGTGGATCATGCCGTTGAATCCAACGATGCCAGCGAGCCACGCATGCGCCGCGGTCGTCGTCGGCGCAAAAAGGCGCAGCCCGCCGACGCTACAGCCATGCTGTTAAGCGGCGCATTTGATGATCTTCCCGATGTGGCTGACGATGAGCCAAGCGTGTTGATTTCGTTGCAGCAAAAAGAAATGCGCGAACGCATCACGCGTGAAGTTGAGCGCAAAATGCAGGATGAAATGCGACGCGCCGCTGGCGAAACTGTGCCAGAGAGTGAGTCGACCCAAGCGCAGGGCGCGAGTGAAGGTGCGAGTGGTGGTGAGCGCGGTGAGCGCGGTGAACAAAATGGCGAGCAACGCGGTCGTGGTCAACGCGGTCGTGGTCGCGGGCAGGGTCAGGGTCCAGGCCGCGGTCAAGGTCGTGGTCAGGGTCGTGGTCGTGGACAAAACCAAGTCGCACGCGATGTACAAATTTCAAATGGTGGCCAAACTTCAAGCGAGCCACGACCTGAAGGTGCGCAAGGTGAAGTTGCGCCAGAAAGCGTTGATGGAACTATCGCGCCCAATGGTGAAGAAAGTGGCCAACCGCGTCGAAGGCGTCGTCGTGGTGGACGAAATCGCGGAGGTGATCGTCGCCCCGAAGAAGGTGGCGCGAGTGGGAACAATGGTGGCGAAGGTTCGGTGAATGCACCTGAAGGCAACGCACACGCACATGAAAACGGCGGGCAGTCCAATCAAGAAAATCCTGCGAATGATTCGCAAGGTGGTCATGGTGCGCATGGTGGTCATGGTGCGCATGGTGCGCATGGTGCGCATGGTGCGCATGGTGCGCATGGTGCGCATGGTGCGCATGGTGCGCATGGTGCGCATGGTGCGCATGGTGGCCAGGGTGCTCAAGGTGGGCATGGCAACGAAGGCGGCGAGGGTCGCGGACGGCGGCGGCGGCGCGGAGGACGCGGTCGCGGCAATGGCAACAATGGCAACAACGATCAGGGTGGAAATAATCCCAATGGTGGCGCAGCCAATCGCAGCGCAAATACCGGCGGAAACTTCGGTCCTTCCCCTGCTCCGAATAATAATCCAGCGCCTTCTGCAGATGGAGGTGGAGATGCTTCAGGCGATGGCGCGAAACCAAAAAGCGTATTTCGTTCGCTGTACGGTGCAGCGTTGCGTCGACTGAATCCAGGTTCCGCGCGTGATGCCATGAAGAAGGACGGCTGATGTCGATTCCATCGCGTCGACTGATCCTGCTTGGAAGCACCGGGTCCATTGGCGTCAGCGTGGTGCAGGTTCTGCAACATTTGCGCGCCAACAGCGCGGCGCATTTTGAAGTGATCGGCTTAGCCGCGGGCAACAATGTCGCGCGACTTTCCGAACAGGCTCAAGCGTTTGGCGTTCGTGAATTCGCTGTGGCGAATGCAAGCGCGGCGCAGGCACTCTCCGCCTTCGGCCGTGTGCGAAGCGGCCCCGATGCAGCACTTCAACTGATTGAAGATCTCGCGCAACCTGGCGATCTTGTAGTGGCGGCGATGGTTGGATTCGCTGGTCTCGCCAGCACCTTGCGCGCCATCGAACTTGGTTGCGATGTCGCACTTGCCAACAAAGAAACTCTGGTCGCTGCCGGCGAACTTGTCACCAAAGCGGCGCGACTGAAGGGTGTGCGACTCTTTCCGATCGACTCCGAACACAGCGCGCTTGCGCAATGCATTCGAGCTGGTCGCATTGATGAACTTGACCGCGTGGTGATTACCGCAAGCGGCGGTCCCTTTCGAACCAGTACCGCCGAGCAAACCCGCAACGCCACGGTGCAAGAAGCGCTGCGTCATCCCACCTGGCAGATGGGGAAAAAAATCACCATCGACAGCGCCACACTGATGAACAAAGCCCTCGAAATCATCGAGGCGCACTGGCTTTTTAACCTTCCCGCCGAGCGCATCGAAGCCATCGTGCATCCGCAAAGCATGGTGCATGGCTTCGCTGAATTTCGCGATGGCAGCGTGATCGCGCAACTGTCGCCACCAGATATGAAACTTCCAATTCAGATGGCGCTGACATGGCCCGATCGATTGGAGGGTGTGACAACGCGACTAGATTGGAGCGCAATGAAATCGCTCACCTTCGAGCCGGTGGATCACGCGCGATTTCCTGCGGTGCATCTTGCGCACGATGTGATTCGTCGCGGACACAGCGCGGGTGCCACGCTGAACGGCGCCAATGAGGTCGCGGTGCAGGCATTTCTTGCTGGCGAAATTTGCTTCGGTCAGATTGCAGAACTTGTGCGCCAAGCCTTAACCGAGCTTGCCGATCATCCGCTGCACACCCTCGCAGATGCCGAGCGCGCCGATCAAGCTGCCCGCGTATTTGTGCGCCAACGCACCAATACCGCCACGCTACAAACCCAGAATTTGAAACGCTGAGAATATGAAAGCCACGGTCAAAGTCTGCACTTTGAAAGTCTGAAATGTAAATGACTGGAATGTAAAAGCCTAGACTCTCATTACGCCCACCAACAGGCGAAGGAGCCCGCATGCAGTTTCTTGGTGACACTGGAAATTTAATCTTGATCGTGCTTGGCTTTGGCATGCTGATCGCCGTGCATGAGTTCGGTCACTTCATCGCCGCACGCTGGGCAGGCATCCGCGTGGACGCTTTCGCCATCGGTATGGGACCAGCAATTTTTGCGTTTCGCCGCGGAATTGGCGTGAAATTTGGCAGCACGCAAAGCGAAGTGGTGCGGCGCTTGGGCGCGGTGCCCGAAGAGATTTCAATGCAGCAATTTCGCGCGGCTGGTGTTAGCGAAACCGAATACGGCTTGCGTCTGCTGCCCATCGGCGGCTTCGTGCGCATGAAGGGACAGGAAGATCTGCAAGCGATTAGCACCAGCACAGATCCCGACGCTTACGGCGCGCGTCCGATTTGGAAACGCATGGTGGTGGTCAGTGCCGGCGTGTTCATGAATTTGCTTCTTGCGATACTGCTGTATCTGGTCGCCTTCATGGTGGGTGTTCGATTTGATAGTCCCACCATCGGCGATGCGAAACCAAACGGCCCCGCAGCCACTGCAAAAAATCTGGATGGCGGCGCCGCTGGGCTTCGTGTTGGCGATCGCATCACCGCCATCGATGGCGGCGAGGTGAACACCTTCGCCGATGTGCAGATTGCCGCCGCCATGAGCAAGCCTGGCCAAAGCATGTTGATCGCCGTTGCGCGACCCGGCGTCGCCGATGCGATGCGCTTTGAAGCCACGCCCACAGATGACGCCAACGCGCGCCTGCGCTCGCTCGGCATCGTGCCCGCGCGTGATGGCGAAATTGTGAATGATCCACTACTCGCACCGTTGCTGGTTCCGGCGTTACTTCGTAGCGGTCTTACCAACGCAGGTGTGGGCCCTGGATGGCGGCTTGCCTCGGTGCAGGGCGCGCCTGCCGCCACCGTGGAATCGCTGCAAATTGCCTGCGCTGCAAGCGAAGGCAAGAGGGTGGCTACCACCTGGAGCGGTCCAAACAATGCCAGCGCCGAGGTGACGCTGACACCCGATGTGCAATTGCAAATGCTCGTGCCCACCGATGATCAAACGCTGGTTGAGGGTGGATTGCTTGGCTTGATGCCGCTCACGCGTATCGATTGGGTGCGACCTGGTTCGCCCAATGATGGCACACTACAAGCTGGTGATGTGGTGCTTGCTGTTGAGGGCACGCAGGGTCCACGCGTAGCGCAATTTCGAAAGCTTGTGCGCACCCACGCCAACTCAAAGATCTCGTTGCACATTCTGCGTGGTGGCGCTGAGCAACAAGTCCCCGTGAGAGTTGACTCGAATGGTCGACTTGATGTGTTAATCTCTGCGGCGCTTGATCAACCACTGATGGCGCGACCGATTGACCGCGTGTGGGTAGACAACGCAAGTCAACCTACCCCCGCCGCTGCGCTTGAACTTGCGCCGCTCGCTCGCATCGAATCGGTGAATGGCGCTGCGATTACAGACTGGCGTTCACTGCGCGCCGTGTTGCGCTTGGCTTCAGCAAACACCAGTACAAGTTCAACAGCGCAACTTCAAGTTGTGTTGTGGGGCGCCGACAAAGCGCCGCGCACTGTTTCGATGCAGATTTCGGCTGAAAACGGCAAGGCGTTGCAAGCGCTTGGGTGGTCTTCCCCGCTGCCACTGGAAACCTTCGATCCATTCATGACCACGCTCTCCGCCGGCGGCAATCCGCTGCGTGCATTGGCGATGGGCTTTCACGAGACCAGCAAACTTGCGGTGCTGACTTGGCTCACGCTCGATCGATTGGCGCGCGGCAGTGTGCCAGTGGATCAACTGCGCGGTCCCGTGGGCATCGTGCATGTTGGAACCCGCGTCGCCGACCGCGGCTTTATGTACCTGATTTTCTTTCTGGCCATGATCAGCGTCAACCTGGCTGTGCTGAACTTTCTACCGCTGCCAATAGTCGATGGTGGTTTGTTTCTCTTTCTGGCATATGAAGCGGTGCGCGGTCGTCCGCCAAGCGTGCGCTTTCAAAATGCGGCGACCATGGCTGGGCTTGTGTTGATCGGCAGTTTGTTCGTGGTCACTTTCTACAACGATGTGATGCGACTTGTCAGCGGCGGAGGCTGACGCGCGACCATCACTGAACACCCCGGAGTCACACCGTGAGTCATCCCGTCTCAATTGTCACAGGCGCAGGTTCTGGCATCGGTCGCGCCACCGCGCGTTTGCTTGTCCAAGCCGGACACCATGTAGTGTTGGTCGGTCGCACCGAACAAAAACTCGCAGAAACTGTTGACGCAGTGCGGGGTATTGGGCCCGGTGACATGATGCTGATCGCCGCCGATGTGGCCGACAGCACGCAAGCCGCCGCGATCGTGGAGCAAACCATCGAACGCTTTGGCCGCGTGGACAATTTGGTGAATGGAGCAGGCGTTGCCCCCATGGTGCCGATCGAACGCACTACCGAGGAAATTCTGGAGCAATGTTTTTTTATCAACACATTCGGCCCGGCGTTTTTGATCACGCAGTGCTGGCCGCACTTTAAAACGCAAAAGTCTGGATGCGTGGTGAATATCAGCACCATTGGCGTGATGGACCCATTCCCGGGTTTCTTCGCCTACGCTGCGAGCAAGGCGGCGCTCGACTCATTCACACGCAGCGTGGCGCGCGAAGGCCACTCGAGCAACATCCGCGCCTTCTGCGTGAACCCCGGTTGCGTGGAGACAGAGATACTTCGAAAAAATTTCTCCCACAAGGTGATTCCACCTGAACGCGCGCTAAAACCCGATGCCGTCGCGCAGGTGATCTTGGAATGCATCCAAGGCACGCAGGATGAGCATCATGGAAAATCTATCCCGCTGCCAAGTCCATAAATTGTGATCTACGCAGTTGTATGAAGATGTCGCAGCTCCATTCGATGCTCTATGCACATCGATGTCGCCACTTGATTCGATGCTCTATGAAAATCAATTTTGCTGCATAATGTGATGCGCTATGCAAGTAGAATCTCTACGCAAAACGATTCTCTACACACTGACAGAAGCCAAAATAATCAGCGTCTTTTTCCCATTTCTCGCTCAATATCTCGCTTGGTCTCGCGCTCACGAATCGCCGCGCGCTTGTCGCTTTGCTTGCGACCGATCGCCACGCCGACCAGCAACTTGGCGACGCCGTTTTTAAAATAAATTTTCAGCGGCACCAGCGTGCAACCTTTGGCCTGCATGGCCAGCGCCATTTTTTTAATCTCACTCACCTTGGCAAGAAGCCGACGCGTACGCGTGGGCACATGTTGGCGATCCCGACCTGCCGGTGGATATTCAGCGATATGCGCGCCGTGCAATTCAAGCGAAGGTGGCGTGGCACGCGCCATCACAAATCCCTCGGCGATGCTGACTTGACCAGCGCGAATGCTTTTCACCTCGCTGCCCCGCAGCACCATGCCGCACTCCACCGTCTCGCCGATCTGAAAATCGTAGCGAGCCTTGCGGTTCTCAATCTCGGGCTCGCGGGTTTCCTTGGTCATACGGTCGATGCAGGGCGGGCAAACCTGCCTCAGGATGCCTGGGCGCCATGCGCCGCCCAAGATAGCGTTGAATGCGGTTTACCTTCACCGCAGCGCGAAGACTTCATAAAGATTGGAAACGCGGAAGAATCCCTACCGCGAGCCTGGAAAAATGCCTCCCAATAACTTTTAATTCGGGTTCCAGACCGCACGACCAACCCTTAAAAATATAGAAATTATTGGAGAAATTCGGATAATTCAGTGTCCACACCACAACTTTGACGCACAATTGGTTTGGCGAGAGTGCATCTTCGCCTCAGGCTTGTGAGAGCTTGAGCGCTGTTGATCTTCTCTTCTACATATACACAAGAAATTAGAACAGGACCCGAATGAAGATGTGCAAATTATCCCGCAGCATGCTGATCTTTGGACTCTCACTTACTGCCTCCGCCTTCGCGGTGGTGCCAACAAACTTCATGGTGCCCTCCGTGATCTCGGGTTTAGGAAATAATGATGTGCAGGCCACCAGGCAGCGCTTCACCGATGCGTTCCCGGGAGGTTCGTTGATCGATGTGCGCGGACAACTTCGTCGCGTATTTGGTCGAGCGTTTTCCTCTGGCAATTCGCCCCACGAAAGCGCTGAAAGTTTCCTGCAACAGTGGAGCACTTTGTGGGGTGTGCCCTTCGAGCAACTCGAAGCGGTTGGCCCTTTTGAAGATGGTGCCCATCAACTGGGTTTGATGTACGACGAGAATGGCGAGAACCCCTCCTACACCGCGGTCTATTGGCGGCAACAGGTGCGAGGTGTGCCAGTCTTCCGAAGTTATGTCTGGGGCATGACGACGAACGACGAAAATTTTTCGATGGTGCTTGGCGGCGGAACGCTGAAAGAACTTGGCGCTGAATTTCCTGCCACGCTTGCTGGTCGCGATCTGAGTACTTCCTCGATGGATGCCGCGGTGTACGCGCGCGAAGCTTTGAATCAGTTTGCCTCTCCACCCATCATGACTTCTCCTCGCTATGTAGTGTGGGCAGGCATCGACACCGACGCGCAAACCGCTCGACTTGCTATTGAATTCACCGCGACTGGCGGCGGTCCTTGGGACCCCTCCAACCACCGCAAGATGCTCTATGTGGTGGATGCGGCCGACGGATCAATGCTGCATCAAGAAAGTTTAATCCTGCATGGCGCTGTGACTGGCACGGTGAGTGCGAAGGTCACTGATGGTTTTAAAGCCGATGCCTGTAACGCAGAGGTGCTGAAGGGCATGCCTTATAGTTCGGTGACTGTTGGTGGAGCATTGAATTATGCCGATGCGAATGGCTTGTTCAGCGCCACCTACACCGGTACCGCATCAACGACGGTTGCCGCGAACCTCGCTGGAAAATATTTCCGTGTGAGTGATGCGGGCGGTAACGCGCTCGCCACGGCTGCAAGCCAATCCGTTGCCAATGGTGGTGCTGCGAGTTTTACTTTCAACAACACGCCAACCGAATTGCAAACTGCGCAGGTGAACATGTTCGTTGAAGCCAACGCAGTTCGAGACAAGGTGCTCTCGGCCAACGCGAACTACCCCAGCATCGCCACTGAACTTTCCTTTACTTTGAACAGCAATATCGCCGATGTCTGCAACGCCTATTACGACGGCAACAGTTTGAACTTTTTTCAAGCAGGAGGTGGCTGTAATAACACCGCCTTCTCAACTGTGATACACCACGAGTACGGTCATAATGTCATCAACCGAGGCGGCAGTGGGCAAGCGGCTTACGGCGAGGGTATGGCCGATTGCATTTCGATTTTAATGTCTGATGATTCGCAACTTGGCATTGGTTTCTTCTCGGGTAACTGCACAAGCGGTATTCGCAATGCCAGTAACAACTGTAAATACGATAGTGCGAATTGCTCAAGTTGCGGAAGTGAAATTCATTCTTGTGGAAAGTTGCTCTCGGGCTGCGTGTGGGATGTGCGCAACGGTTTGTGGGCGGCGTACCCAGCGAACTATCGAGCCAAACTTGCAAACCTGGTCGTAAATTCGGTGCCGCTGCATGCTGGTCAAAGCGATATCTCCAGCGATATCGCCGCTGACTTTCTTACCCTGGACGATGCGGTGAACAACGGTGGCAACGGCATCATCGCGGACGGAACACCCAACTACAACATCATTTCGGAGTCCTTCAATCGTCACGGGCTTATTTCGCCATCCATCGCATTATTGTTGATTGAGTTTCCAAACACCCTGCCAACATCGATCGATCCTGCGGGAACGCAAACCTACGACCTTACAATTCGTCCTGTTTCAAGCCAGATTCTGAGTGGTTCGCAAAAAATGTATTTTCGTGAAGGCAGCACTGGCGCGTTCACCGCGTATCCCTTGCAAAGTTTAGGTGGAACTTCGTATCGAGCGACATTCCCATCAACCACATGCAAGAGCAACGCACAATTCTATTTTCAAGCCAGCAGCACGGGCGGCACTGCAATCACAAATCCATCCACGGCGCCCACGGTCGTGCTCTCCACGACAAGCGAGATCTCCTCCTCCATCGTGCTTCAAGATGATTTTGAGGGCACGAACACTAATTTTTATTCGCTTGGCAACATCGGCGTCTCCAAGGGTGCCTTTATACGCACGGTGACATCCACAAGCAATAGTTGCAATGGACCCAACACGCGCCCTGGTTCCACGAAGTGCTATGTCACAGGCTCGATTACGGGTGCTTGCAATGATATTGATGGTGGTTACACCGAACTCTTTTCACCGATCTTTGACGGCCGCGGAGCCGAAACTCTGGTGCTGAATATCACCACCTATCTCAGCAATGATCAAGGCGCCAATCCTGGAGAAGATCCATTGACAATCTCCATCAGTCAGGACAGTGGATTGCATTGGGTGGTTGTTGATCAAATCTTTCAGTCACACAACTGGACCGACCGTAGCTATCACATCGAAAATCTTGTGGTGCCAAGCGACTCGATGCAACTGAAAGTTCGCGCCGAAGATCAAGGCGTGGGTGATAGCCAAGTAAAGGCTGCTGTTGATAATGTGAGCTTTGAATCCGTTGTGTGCTCAGCCGCGCCGTTTGGTGACCTTGATGGTGACCGTATCGTTGGCCCTGGTGATCTCGCGGTGTTGTTGTTGGATTTTGGACCTTGCAATCCTGGTGTTCCCTGCACCAGTGATTTAGATGGCAGTGGCGATGTTGATAACGGTGACCTCGCAGTTCTACTTCTAAGTTTTAGCTCTTAATGGAATAATCATTGCTTTGCCATATATTTTATCTTGTTCGTTTCATCAATGATTGCCGAGTCTCTCGGCGCATGCGTCTTTGATCCAATCCTGATGACATAAATATTTGTTATTTATAAAACATTCCATCTTCAATGTTGTTCAGCTGCAAAGTTGCGGCATATTCACATCGTCAGACCCCACCCCCACCACAGCTCTCACTGTTTTTACAGCGAGCACAAAACAATCACTCTAGGAAAACCAGAATGCGAAACATCGCTCGTTCTTTCGTGATCGGATCTCTCGCCCTTTCCGCAGCGGCTTTCGCTGGCGTACAAGCCAATCAAGGCGGCGTGGGTGCGATCGCCCCCAATGTTGGCAATGACAACGGGCAACTTCCAATTCGAGAAAAATTTGACCAGACCTTTCCTGGCGGTCAATTGCTGGAGAACAATGGACATCTGCGACGCGTGTGGGGCCGACAATTCTCCTGGGGCAATTCGCCACACCAAAGTGCCGAAACATTCATGAAAAACTGGAGCGAATTGTGGGGCGTTCCATATTCACAGCTGCAAGCGACCGGACCATTTGAAGATGGTTCGCACCTTGTTCCGCTCACTGCCAATGATGCTGGTGGCACCGACTTCACGGCGGTGTACTGGACCCAGCAAGTGCGCGGCGTGCCCGTGTTCCGCAGCACGGTGTGGGGACTTGTCGGCAACGAAGATAATTTTCCAATGGTGCTTGCGGGTGGAACGCTGAAGAACCTTGGCAACTTTCCAGCTTCGATTGCCAATCGAAATCTAGACGCCTCCACGCTTGACGCCAGTGTGTATACACGCGAGGCATTCAATCAATTTAATGCGCCGCCAACGGTGACCTCGCCACGCTATGTGGTGTGGGCTGGCATCGATGCACATACTGTTGAAACCACATTGGCAATTGAGTTTGTAGCCACAGGTGGCAATGCACTTGATCCCGACAACTATCAATTGATGCAGTTTGTGGTAGATGCCGACACTGGCGCGATTCTGCACCAAGAGAGCCAAATTTTGCATGGAACTGCGACCGCGCAAATCAACGGTCTGGCCACACCAGGCACCAAAGCATCGGCTTGCACCACTGCCACACTGGTCGGTCTTCCGTATGCCAAGGCAACGATTGCTGGCGCAACTCTGTATGCGGATGTGAATGGAAAGTTGGTCTATACCTACAGCGGCACTGCTGCGGTGACTGTGGCACCAACACTCACTGGTAAATATTTCACCGTGACAGATTCGGCAGCCACAGTTCAAGTGGTGGCATCGCAAAGCATCGCTGATGGAGCGACTGGAACATTTCAGTATCCATCCACGACAAATCAATACACCCACTCCGAAATTGATACCTATGTTGCGGCGAACCAAGAGCATGACTTTGTGCTGGCGATGAGTCCAGGTTATCCAACCATCGCGACTCAAACTGGCATGACGATCGTGAATAATACTTCTGGAACCTGCAACGCCTTCTATAACGGCAACATCAACTTCTATCCATCGGGTGGCGGTTGCAACAACACTGGTTACAGTTCAGTGCTGTGGCATGAGTATGGACACCACATGGTAAGTAGTGGTGGAAGCGGTCAGGCCCAGTATGGCGAAGGCTTCGGCGATGTGATGGCGGTGTTGATGGGCGACGAGTCGGTTCTTGGCTTCGGCTTTCAAAGCTGCAGCGCTGGTATTCGTGATGCCAATAACACCTGCGTGGGAACTGCGACCAGTTCAACCTGCGGCACAGAAATCCACGCCTGGGGTCAAGTGCTCTCTGGTTGCGTGTGGAATCTTCGCAACCAATTTGTTGCCGCCTATCCAAGTGACTACAAAACACGACTTGCAAAATTGGCGATCAATGAAGTGCCCCTGCACGCAGGCCAGTCGGATATTTGGACGGATATCACCGTGGATTATCTCACGCTTGATGATGCGCCTAGCAACGGCGGCAACAACAACATTGGTGATGGAACGCCAAACTACTCGCGAATCTCGACAGCATTCGGTGCGCACGGCTTGTCTGCTCCCGCATTGAACCTGATGACGATCACACCAGGCACCGTGCCAAGCACAGTCAACCCAAACGGTGGCGATCAAATGTCTGTGTCGATCGTTCCTGTAACGGCGACCATTGCGGCAGGCTCGCAAAAAATGTTCATGCGTGAAGGTGCGATTGGCGCGTTCACTGGGTATCTGCTCACAAGCGCGGGTGGCAACAATTACACCGCAACTTTCCCTGCAGCCAATTGCAACGCTTCACTTCAGTTTTACTTTGAAGCGAAGACCACTGCGGGTTCTGCGGTCACTTCTCCAGCGAGCGCGCCTGCAAGCGTGCTGACCACAATTTCGATTACTCCGGGCGGATCCGTGGTGCTGTTCGCCGACAACTTTGAGAGTGCGCCAAGCAGCTTTGTTGTAACGGGCTCACCCGCATCGGGACTTGGTGGTTGGGAACAAGCAGTGCCAAACGGCCGTAGTTGCAACGCGCCCAGCACCACCAGTCGATGCTTTATCACTGGCAAAGCCGCAAGTACAGGTCAGTGCAACGATCTCGATGGTGGACCAACTAATTTGACAAGTCCAACCTTTGATGCCTCTGCTGCGGAGGCATGCGAAGTAAGTTTCCAAACTTACTATCTCACATCTCCATCGACCAACACTGGCGATCCGTTGAAGGTGCAAGTTTCAAATAACGGTGGCTCGACTTGGGTGCAGATGGCGGCGTACACCACCACTGGAACTTGGACCACACGCACGCTGAATCTGCGTGACTATGTGGCGCTGACCAACAATATGCAGATTCGATTTGTGGCTGAAGACAATGCCTCCGCCGACAACACTGTGGTCTGCGGTATTGACAACTTTGCTATCAACACCATCACCTGCACCACTGCCCTTCAAGGCGACTTAGACGGTAACGGCATGGTGGACATCGGTGATGCGGCTTTCCTGCTGCTTGACTTTGGTGATTGCTCGGGCACTTCGCCATCGGACCTGGATGGATCGGGTTGCGTTGATGTGGGCGATGTGGCGTTCCTGCTGCTGCTGTTCACCTGATGGCAAAACTATTGCGGCATACCCAGCGGGCGACCTTCACCGGTCGCCCGCTTTCGTTTGGCGAACGGCATGATGATTCGTTACACTTTCCCCCCCGACAGTAGTCGGATATGCCCAGGTGGCGAAATCGGCAGACGCGCCAGCTTGAGGTGCTGGTGGGAGCAATCCCTTGGAGGTTCAAATCCTCTTCTGGGCATTTCACTGAAGTATGGGAATTATTTTTGGAAGCATCACGATGACCTCCCTTCCTATGCACGATGCCAGCGGCCTTCAAGGGTTGCTGCGCATCAACGAAACTTTCCACTCGATTCAGGGTGAGGGGCTGCGCGCTGGCGAACCTTGTTTTTTTATTCGGCTCGCTGGCTGCCCGTTGCGTTGCCATTGGTGCGACACCGCCTACGCCTTTCGCGAGGGTGCGCCGCGCACAATTCAATCGCTTCTTGATGAGACGACGCGCGTGGGTTGCCAGTTGGTGCAGGTGACTGGTGGTGAACCGTTGGCTCAGAAGGGATGTCTCAGGCTTGTACACGCCTTGTGCGACGCGGGTTTCACAGTAACGATGGAGACCAGCGGCGCGCTCGATATTTCGGTGTTGGATGCGCGTTGCATTCGCATCATGGATTTGAAATGCCCAGGTAGCGGCGAAGTGAAGCGAAATCTTCTGGCCAACATCGGACATCTGACTCGGCGCGATGAGGTGAAATTTGTGATCGCCGATCGCGCCGATTATGAATGGGCTCGCGAACAATTGCATGCGCACGCCTTGCACACGCGGGTTGCAGCGGTGCTGATGAGTGCGGCGTGGGCGCAAGCGGCGGGCGATGAAATCGCTGGTTCACCAGGTCTTCAGCCTCAATTGCTTGCGGAGTGGATTCTTGCCGATCGACTTCCTGTTCGAATGCAAACGCAATTGCACAAATTAATTTGGCATCCGCAGGCGCGCGGAGTGTGATTTAGTAGATCCACGCTTCGATCAGCGCTTCTGCTGGCGGAACCCATTGCAGCGGATCCGTTGTCAGAATAATCGCGTCAAGAAGATCTCCCTCGGTGTCGGCTTCGGCGCTGGCGGCTAATGCCGAGGTGATCTGCAAGCGTTCCCGGCGCAATAAACGCAGCAATTCAGCGCGCACTTGTCGTGGTGGTTCGCCCTGCCCCTTGTATCCGTGATGGGGCCAACCACGAAGTCGAAGCAGACTTGATGGACAACCTTCGCACACTGTGATGGGGCTTTCACAAGCATGCACTGGATGAATGCGAATGCCGGCATCTGCGAGTGGCTTGAGCACTTCGGTAATCAGCGTAAAAGTTTGCTTAAACACCCGCAGATTCATCGGCGCCATTGGAGCGCGAAACATTTCGTCGCAGATGCGCTTGGGTTCGCGACGATCAAGTTGGCGAACTTTGGCTCGCCACAAACGCGGGGAGCCAAAAGTGAGCATCCACGCAGCCATGTCTTGCCATGAAAGGTGCACATCAAATTGTTTCAGCGTGGCAAGTGGAAGACCAAAGGGCGCGTCGATGCGCACCATGTGCCTGCGACCATCTTCAGCCAGCGAGAGAATGCGTCGCACAAGTCCGTTGCGATCAAAGCGACCTTCAAATCGAAGTTCGGTTTGTGGCGAATCGAGATCGCGCGCGACCATGCGAATCTTGGCGGCGCCGCCAGCATCGGCACCAGAGAAATCAACACCATGAAGAATCACCCGCTAATTCCGCCCGCATGCGGACTGCGGTTTGCCGCAGGGACAGCAACCGCCAACGGGTTGTGTGGTCGCGGCGGTGGCAGAACCGACGACGCCAAAAACGCTGTGGCGACGAGCAAATACGCGGCCTTTTCCTGTGGGATCCTGAACGGGCTTGTCGGCCTCAGCCATGGGGCGCAGCAGTTCGATCACATTATTGTCGGATTCGCAAACATATTCGTAGATCGGCATTGGGTCAGTCTATGCGCTGAGAAGGGTGTGTGTGAATGCGCAGGTGCGTGCGAGTGAGACGGCGCGGAGCGTGGTGTGGTTCAGCGTGAGCGTGGTGGTCGCGGGGAGCGGGCATTGGATGTGCGGGAAGTTGAAGTGCGCGTGCTTGGCGCGCGCGAAGTTGTCTTGCGTGATGTTGAAGTGCGCGTAGCCGACGCGCGCGCAGTCACTCCCCCACCGCTGGGGGCTGGCGCAGTGATTGCTTTTTTCGGCTCCGCGCGCTTGGGTTTCACCTCGCCACGCTCATCGCGGCGCGCGCGTTGCACCGCAGGACGAAATGCCGCCTCGCGCAATTCAAGCAATTCACCCGAGGTCAATTCCCGCCACGCACCCACACTTAAGCCGCGCAAACGCAGCGGTCCCATGCCCACGCGACGCAGTCGACGCACCGGATGACCAAGCCGCATCATCATCATGCGAATCTCACGATTGCGGCTATCGCGCAACTCCATCAGCAGCGTGGTTTTTACGCTATCGCGACCAAGCAGCGAAAGTTGACTGCGACCCGCCGACGAACCTCTCGCGTTTTTCTCCGGCGAAAATAAGCCTTCGCTCAGCCGCGTCACCCCTTGATTTTCAAGTCGACCACTCACTGTGACTTCATAGGTTTGATGAATCTCAAAGCGCGGATGCGTCAGACGATTGGCAAGTTCGCCATCATTGGTCAGCAACAGCAGGCCACTGGCGTTCATCTCCAATCTTCCAACAGGAAATAATCGCGCGTTTGATGGATGCACTACTAAATCTACGGCGCGACGACGACCTTGTGGATCTTCGTTGGTGCAGACCGTGCCCTCGGGCTTGAACAGCATCACATACACCAACGATTCTTCGCGCTTGATCGGTTGCCCATCCACCATGATGCGATCTTTCGCCGCATCCACCCACGCAGGTAAGCCATCTAAAATCACGCCGTTCACTTTTACGCGACCCTCTTCGACCAACGCCTCGCAATCACGGCGACTTGCAACCCCCGCAGCGGCCAACACCTTTTGAATGCGCTCACCGCGTCGGTCGTCATTGAATGAATGGGAAGGTCCGCTTCGCTGCCTTGGCATCACCAGATGGTACGAACACCGCCGTACACTGACAGCATGGACGCAATGACAAACTCGATAGTTGAACGCGGTGGTTGGCGCGGATTGCTAAGCAATCTGAATCTGCTCTCGCGATGGATCGCAATGGACCGCGCAAGCCAGATGGCCAGTGCCCTCGCATATCGCACATTATTAGGGCTTTTACCAGTTTTAGTGCTCGCCACACTGGTGTTTAAAGCGGTCGCTGGCAATCGCTTCGACATCATGGTCACCCAAGTTCTTGCAGGACTTGGCCTAGACAAATTGCAGATGAAAGCGCCTGGCGAAAATGGCGAAACTTCCGTGGCGGTCGACTCGTGGTTGCGCGGCATCATCAACGACGCGGCCAACCTAAATCTTTCCGCGCTTGGTTGGATCGGTGCGGTGGTCTTGTTATTCAGCGCCGTGTGGGTGGTGTCCACGGTGGAGGATTGTTTCAACATCATCTGTCGAACAGAGCGTGGACGAAGTTGGCCGCGTCGCATCGTCACCTATTGGTTCGCGCTGACGGCGGGTCCGCTGCTGCTGGCGCTGGTGCCGATTGTGAATGCGTTTGTAGAAAATATCACGGAGGAATTTTCACAGTGGTCTTGGCTACTTGCGACCATACGCGCTGCTTGGGCAATGTTGGTGTTGTGGTCGCTGATGGTGGCGGTGTATCTGACGGTGCCAACACAAGCGCCCAGATTTCGCGCGGTCGCAGCCGGCGCATTGGTCAGTGCCATCGGATTGGAAATAAGCCGCAGTTTTCTGCACTATTACATCAGTCGCACACTTAGCCTAAGTTTGGTCTACGGCTCACTAGGGTTGGTGCCAGTGTTTATGTTCTGGATGTATGTGATCTGGATGATCGTGCTGGTGGGGTTGCAAGTCGCGGTGTTGTGGGACGCGCTTGGTCGCCGCGGCATTCGCAATTTACTGGATGCGCAACCAATAAAAGTTTGATCACACTCCAGGTGCGGCGGGTGGATTCTTTGGTGGCGTTGAAGTTGGAGGCAAAGTCGGCGTTGAAGTCGGCGTTGAAGTCGGCGTTGAAGTCGGCGTTAAGGCCGGTGTTGAAACCGGCGTTGAAACCTCCTTCACCGCCGCCTTGTTCTTCGCCATCTCCACTTCAAATTCCGCAAGTCGCTTGCCCCACGCGGAATCTTTCAGTCCCGCCCATGTTCGCGCCTCGGCTCGCAACCACACGCGCTCGAGAGCATCGATGGGGCCAAAAATGTTCTCGAACATTTCTTCGCGCTTGGTGGGCAATGCATAGGCGCCGTTCTTCAATGCATCGAGATACATTCGAAGTTCGGTTGGCCGTGCGCGCGCAAGCCACATAGTGAAGATGCAGGATTGCCCGTAAAAATCCTTCAATTCGCCATCTTGGTTGTTGCCGCCGGATGTGTAGCGATCCTTGCTCACCAGCACGCGCAGCGGAATCAACCGGTCGCCCTGCACCGCGTCGCGCATGGCGTTGCGTCGCTTCTGGTTGTCGTTAAAAAATCCAAGATTGGTGGCGGTCACATCCTCCGCCTCGAAGCCGGTGGCCAGACCTTCGGCTAACCACAGTGGATAGGCGACGCCGCGTTTTTGCACGCCAGTGTGGAAGAAAAGTTGGTGCGCTGCTTCATGCGTCACCGTGCTGACAAAGTTGTCGGTGGCGGCGTTGGTGACTTGCTGCTTCTGCTGCTGAATGTGCTGCTGAAGCGTCGCGGCTTGCCCACCCACGCCACCGCCATCAAGCGCCCCCGCACCAGCTGCGCGCGCCTGCTTGGCGATGCGTTGCTCGTTGCTCTTTAATTGTGTCATCGCCTGCTTCACCGATTCATTGCTCATCCCGTCATACATCACCAAGCGATCCATGCGTGGGCTGTAATAGCCGGCGGCCCATGTCTGCTGCATGTTGTCCTGAGTTTTTGCGAAGGCCGTAAAGTCACTTTTTTCACGGAACAGCACCGCGACCAATTTGTGCTTGGGTTGGGTCGCTTGCAAGCCGATCAATTCGCAGGTTGTGTAAAAACTTTTCAGCGTGGCTTCAAGAAGCTCTGTCACAGCCTGCGCGTTGTCGATGGGCGCATCGGAGAGCAGCACATAATGCTGGCTTTCGGTGCGATTTAATTGCGGCGACACTTTGCGTGTGGCTTCCAGAACCTCGCTCTGCGAAGGAATCACCGCAGCCACCTGCTCCACCTGCTCCACCTGTGGTGCAACAGCGAGGGTTGCAACCACCAGAAGAATATTGAAGCATTGAATCAGCATGGGTGCGGCTCTGCGTTACACTTTCAGATGTTACTCGAGGGAACCACCGATATGGTATTCGCTGAACGCAAGACCGCATTCACACACCTGCACATCATGCGGGGTCATTTGTTTGCGCGCATCCTCACTCCAAATGTGGGGCCACGCGAAGTCACGATTGTTACGACAGAGATAAGCGATGCGATCAATGAACTGCTTGCCGATGCCAAGGGCCGCTATTTTGTGCTTGATGTGACCGATGTGAAAATGCTCAGCAGCATGGGACTAGGTATGTGTGTGGATTTGAAGAATCAAGCGGATCGGATGAAGATGCGTTCGATTCTTTTTGGAGCAACTCCCGCCCTGCTTCAACTTTTAAAGTTGATGCGGGTGGATCGACTCTTCACCGTGGTGGCGGACAACGAAGCGCTCGAGAGAGTGTTGGGCTGAATCACCGCTGAATCACAGCTGAATCACAGCCGAATCACCGCTGAATCAACGGACATTGCGCGATTCGCTCGCGCGGCATGAGTGCCCTACTATCTCTGCACTATGGGTCTTGAATCAGCTCTTCCTGTCGACAGCATTCTTTCCACACAAATCAACCGTGTCGTAAATTGGGCGCGCCGCTCAAGCGTGTGGCCCATGCCGTTCGCCACCGCCTGTTGCGGCATCGAACTGATGGCGACCGCATGCAGTCGCTTTGATCTTTCTCGCTTCGGCGCAGAGGTGATGCGCTTCAGCCCGCGTCAATCCGATCTGCTGATTGTGGCGGGCCGCGTGAGTGTGAAAACACTGCCGGTGTTGCAACGCATTTACATGCAGATGGCCGAACCGAAGTGGGTGATCTCGATGGGTGCATGCGCGAGCACCGGCGGAGTCTTCGACACCTATGCGGTGGTGCAGGGTGTGGATCAATTTATTCCTGTGGATGTGTATGTGCCGGGTTGCCCACCGCGGCCTGAGATGTTGATCGAAGGCATCATGGCGATTCAGCGCATCATTGATGCCGACAATATTCCGCGCGATCCAACTGGCAAGCGATTGCCGCTGAACATTGCGGTGGCCCCAAATTACGAGCCGCATGCGATGCCAGTGCCTGTCACGGTGGGTGCTTCGTGAATGTGGCGGCCGCGATGGCCGCCGAGAAGTTTGGCGCTGCGTCTGGCGATGCATGGCCTTGCTTATGGAAACGCTTGGTGCTGGTGTTGGCGGCCATGTTCGCAGGATGCTTGCTTGCATTGCAAGGCCTACAAACGCCGCAGCCCTTGCCTGCCAACTCCGAAAATTTCTCGGCGATTCGCGCTGCACACAACGCCCGCGCGGTGCTTGGTGATCAACCACGCGTGGTCGGAAGCGATGCGAATGTCGCCGCGACCGAGCGCCTTGTAAAATTTTTGGAAAAAATTGGTTTGCAGACTGAGATCAGTGAGGCAACGGTTCCTGTCGCAGGAAAAAATATCAAGATTCGAAATGTGATCGCGCGCAAGCAAGGATTGATCCCCGGTCCCGCCGTGATGCTGGTGTCGCACCACGATTCTGTGCGCGGTTCCGCGGGCGCCGGCGACGATGGCATGGGTGTGGCGATTTCACTTGAAGCGGCGGCGGCGTTAAGTTCTGGTCGGTGGCAAGGTCGCGATGTGATTTTGCTCTTCACCGATGGTGAGGAATACGGATTGCTCGGCGCCAAGCATTTTATTGAAAATCACCGTCTTCGCGGCGATATTGGCGTGGTGCTGAATGTGGACAATCGCGGCAATTCCGGCCCTTGCTTGCTCTATGAAACCGGTGCCAATGACGCGCACACCTTGCAAGTTGTGGCGCCCATGCTTGAACACGCTGTGGCGAATAGTTTTTTTGCAGAGATCAGCCAGCAGATGCCCCATGGAACCGACTTCATGGTTTTCAAAGAGCGCGGCATCCCCGGACTTAATTTTGCAGTGATCGGCGGCCATGCTTGCTATCACTCTCCGCAGGACACATGGGAAAATGTAGACCTGAGCTCGTTGCAACATCAAGGCACGGTGGTGCTGAATTGCCTGTACGCACTTGGTATGCAACAGAAAGAGTCCGAGTCCGACTCTGGACGCGCAGTGTTTCTAGATGTTGCGGGAGAGTTCGTCGCGTGGTGGCCCGCGCGCGCAGGCATTTCTTTCGCGGCACTCTGCGTGTTGGCTCTGCCGGTGTTGGCCTTCGTGGATGCGAAGCGAAGGCGTTGCAGTTCGTTTGCGTTTGTACGCGGAGGTGTAGCGTCCGTGGTTCGCTTGGTGGTCGCGGCGGTGGTGTGCTGGGGCGTGTTGTGGGCAACCGAAGCGACGGGAATATTTGGTCTTGCTTCAAATGTGCGCGATGCCGATTTTTACCAACGCTTGATCGCCGGCTACTGGCCCGCTTCGGGCCCGTGGATTTTACTCGCGTGCATGCTGATCGCTGGCGCGGCTGCGTGGATCGCCTGCGCGCGCCTGCTTGGACGCGGTGATCGCATGGTGACGCTCGCAGGGTGTTGGGCAGGATTCGGATGCATGGTCACCGCGCTCGCGGCGCTGGTTCCTGGCGCCACCGCTTCACTGTTGCCGATCCTTTTCGCATTCATCCTTACACTCGCCCTGTGTGTGGTGATGCTGGAATCGCGTCGGCAACTTGCGGCAATGCTGGTGTTGGTGGTACCTGTATTTGTGGCAGCGCTGACGCTGACGCCGATCGAGGTGCTCTCGTGGGACGGCGTTGGATTGTCCTTGAACGCTTTCGCTGCGCTGCGCTGCGGAGTGTTCGCCGTGATCGTGCTCGCATCGATTGCGGTGCCTGCGTCGCCGCGCCTTCATGCCGCGTGAAAAATCTTCAACGCAAACTTTCAACAAATTTTTTCACACGCGTCAAGCCATCGATCATGGTCGCCTCCGAGCAAGCGAAACTAAAGCGGATGTTGTGCGCGGCGCAGGCGCCAAAATCTTCGCCGGGTACCACGGCGACCAACGCCTCATCAAGCAGCGCTTCCGCAAAATCGTGCGCGGTGCGCACCACGCGCCCCGAGGGCGTGCGCATGCCGATGCAGGACTGAATGCTTGAAAATGCGTAAAACGCCGCATTTGAAGGGGTATTTTGAAAGTGTGGCACGCCGCACAGCAGTTCATAGGTCAATGCGGCACGCTGCGCGAAAGCCTTGCGCATGATCTCCACATGGGTCGCCCCATTGGTCAGCGCTTCCACAATCGCCGGCATGATGAATGTTGGAATGCTGTTGGTAAGTTGCCCCTGCAATTTGATCACTTCGTTCGCGAAGGTCGCGCCAGGCGCGGCAAGATATCCAACGCGCCAACCAGTCATGGCATAGGCCTTGCTCATGCCATTCACCGTGATGGTGCGCGCGGCGAGTCGCGCATCGGCGCCGGGACTGTGATGCAAGGCATCCGGTTGAATCTCGGGATAAATCAACTTCTCGTAGATCTCATCGCTGACAATGGTCACATGTGGATGCTTCGCCAACACATCGAAAATCGCATTCATAGTCGCGCTTGATTGCACCACGCCACAGGGATTACTGGGGCTGTTCAAAATAATCGCGCTGGTGTGCGGCGTAATGGCGCGTTCGATGGCCGCGGGATCAATGGCAAATCCGCTCTCGACATACGAAGGCACTTCGATGCATGTGCCGCCGTAAAGTTCGATCAACGGTTTGTAACTCACCCATGCGGGTGTCGGCAGAATCACCTGCTGGCCCCCGCCAAATTGCAAGAGCGTCTGCATCGCCATCGCGATTGCGTGCTTGGCACCGTTGGTAATGGTGATGTGCTCCGCTGCACAAGCGATGCCATTGTCGTGCTGCAACTTTCGCGCAATGGCTTCACGCGATGGCTTGTCGCCCGGCGTTGGTGCGTAGCGGGTGAGCCCCGCATCAAGCGCGCGTTTGGCTGCCTCGCGAATCGGCGCGGGTGTTTCAAAGTCGGGCTCGCCAACTCCAAAGCCGATCACAAACTTGCCCGCTGCGCGCAGAGCTGCGGCTTTCGCTGCCACCGCGAGTGTTGCGCTTTCTTTCATACGGGCGACAGGTTCGCTGATGTGCATGATCGGCAAGATATCGCTGAACGCACTTTGAGTGTGCCGCTGCAATCACCCCGCTCGCTACACTTGCTCGATGCATTTCGACGCACACCAAACCGTACTTGATGAGCTTGAGGCGCGGATTACAGCCATCCGCGACTCTCTTTGACTGGCCTCGCAAGATCAGAGAACGCGGGGAATTGCTCGAACGGATGAACGCAACCGATCTTTGGAACGATCCCAAGAACGCGCAGAAAGTGATCGCCGAATTAAAAATGTTGCGCGCGCAGATCGAGCCGCTTGAAGGCGTGATCAAAGATTTTGAGGATGCCGAAGTTGGCTACGACATGGTGAAAGAATCCCAAGACGCCGAGTTGCTTGAGGAGATCGATGAATCACTCTTTCGATTGCAAACGCGCATGGCGAAAGTGGAGCGCCAAAGTTTGCTGTCGGGCAAACATGATTATCGAAACTGCTTCGTCACACTTCAAGCAGGCGCGGGCGGCACCGAAGCCGAAGATTGGGCCGGCATGTTGGAGCGCATGTATTTGTATTACTGGAATGAAATGGGCTGGAAAGCCGAGGAAGTGCATCGCACCATCGGCAACGAGGCTGGCGTGAGCGAAGTTGGATATCGACTCGAGGGGCCCTTCGCATTCGGCTACATGAATTGCGAACGCGGCACACATCGCCTCGCGCGCGTAAGTCCTTTTAACGCAGAAGGCAAGCGGCAAACAAGTTTTTCCACCGTCGATGTAAGCCCTGAGTTCGAGGAGACCGATCTTGAAATTCCTGCGAAGGATTTGGAGATTGTTCCATTCGTGCGCGCCAGCGGTCCGGGCGGACAGAATGTGAACAAGGTGGCCAGCGCCGTTCGAGTGACGCATATTCCCACCGGTCTTCAAGTGGTGGCCAGCACCTTTCGCGAGCAACCACAAAATAGAAAGCAGGCGTTGTCGGTGCTGCGTGGCAAACTTGAAGTGATCGAAGAAGAGCGACGCGCCGCCGAAGTATCCGCAGTCACTGGCGGCAAAGTGACGCGCGACTGGGGCAATCAAATTCGCAGTTATGTCTTCTATGACAATCGCGTCAAAGACCATCGAACTGGCTACGAAGTGGGGAATCCACAGCAGGTACTTGATGGAAAGGTCGCGGCGTTTATCGATGCTGAATTGCAGCGACGACGCAGCGAGCGCGAGCGTGAAAGGCTTGCAGCCAAGAGTGCGCAATGATCGAAACACTCGATCCCATCGTTGATCTTGGCCCCGATCAATGGCGTGACGCGCGTCGATCAGGGCAACTTGAATGGCTGTGCACCAACGGACAAGGTGGTTATGCCTGCGGCACCGTGGGTGGATTGTTGCAGAGGCGCTGGCATGGATTGTTGGTGGCGGCAACCGACGCGCCAGCCGGTCGCACCCTGTTGCTTTCAAAAATAGAAATGTTTGTGAAGGTAGATGGTGTCGAATGGCCGCTGACCGCCAACGAGTGGTCGGGTGGTCACATCGAAGCGCCCGCGCTTGGACATCTGACTCGCTTTCATATGAACGGATCGGTGATTGTGCGGCATTGGCGCGTGGGTTCAGCGTTGCTTGAAGAACGCATCGCGATGGCTCGTGGTCGCAACACGACTGCGGTGTTGCTTACGCTTCGCCGCGCGAGTGCACCTGTGACCATTCGCATGAAGTGCCTGGTAAACCATCGACCGCATGATCACCTGATACACGCCGGTGATTTTCAAGCGGTGATCACGCCGCAGCCACGCGGTCTGCGCCTGCAATTTTCCGGCGCCAAGGGCGAAGGCAGCCAACTGCATTTGCAGGCCGATGGTTGCACGGCGAGCGCAGATGGAACCTGGTATCGAAATTATCATTTGCCAGTCGAACGCGCGCTTGGCTACGACTGCGTGGATGCCAACATGTGCGCGGGTGATCTCACCATCACGCTGAAAGCAGGTGAATCCCGCGGATGTACCGCGAGCACGCAAGCTGAACCCGCTGGCGAGGGCGCGCGCATCATCGCTGCGAATCTTCGGCGCAGTCAAAAAATTGTGGAAGCCGCCAAGGCCACTGGCGATCACTTTCGTGCGCGACTGGCGCTGTCGGCCGATCAATTTATTGTGCAGCGAAAGTTGCCCGACGGTCGGAACGGCACCAGTGTGATCGCCGGCTATCCCTGGTTTGCGGATTGGGGGCGCGATGCGTTGATCTCGCTGCCAGGTCTCTGCCTTTCGACTGGTCGCGAGGAGGATGCGAAAAGCATTCTTCGCTCGTTGGCTCGATTTCAAAAAGATGGACTGCTGCCAAACAGATTTCCAGCGCCTGGTGAAGCGATGATGGACAACAGCGTGGACGCCCCGCTGCTATTCGCCGATGCGGCGCGCAGAACCGTGAACGCAACCCGTGATTGGATACTGGCGCGCGACCTGTGGCCAGTGCTACAAAATACTTTCACCGCGTTCATGCAAGGCACACGGCACGGCATCGCGGTGGATGCGAAAGATGGCTTGCTTCGCGCCGCCGAACCTGGCGTGCAACTTACATGGATGGATGCGATCACCGGCGGTCGCGTGATCACACCGCGTATGGGCAAGCCTGTAGAGATCAATGCGCTGTGGTGCGGACTTCTGCAAACCATGCTTGATTGGTCGGTAAAATTGCGTAAAAATGCTGCGCCCCAAGCCGCTGCGTTGGCGATGGCCAAGCGCTCGTTCGCACGCTTCACTCGAGCCGATGGCGCGGGCTTGATCGATGTACTTGATGGACCCGAAGGCAACGAGGACTGCTTGCGCCCCAATCAAATTTTCGCGCTTGCTGGTTGCGTGCCGCTGGTCAACGCAAAACTCGCCGAGCGCATACTTGGCATCGTGCATGATCGGCTGCTGACCACCTACGGTCTGCGCACGCTTGGTGCTAACGAGCCCGGGTATCGCGGCAGGTTTCAAGGATCGGTCGAAGAACGCGATGCTTCATATCACATGGGAACAGTGTGGCCGTGGCTGCTGGGCCCCTACGCAGCCGCGTTGCGAAAGTACGGCAACGAAAAAGACATCGCCTTCATACGCCAACCATTTCTGCATCACATGCGCGAAGGCTGCCTGGGTCAAATCAGCGAAGTCGCGGATGGCGATGCTGCGCAACGACCGAGTGGATGCTTTGCGCAAGCCTGGAGCGTTGCCGCTTTGCTTGATGATGGAGTTGGAAATCTGCCACCGACTTCCCGTCATCGCTGACCAATTGAAGCCGCCAAAGGTGGTTCATACAAAATTTAATTTCTGTCGCCCGGCGTTTTACGGGGGTTTCATTGTTAGAATCGGGCTTCTTTGGCGCTGCCATTGATGCAATGCAAACATAGGAGTATCAGGCGAACCAACCTTCATCCATCCTCCAACGCATGGCCCGTGGCGAGCCTGGCGCCATCAATGAATGCCTGAATCGATTTCGCGGTTTGGTGTGGGCGCTGTCACGGCGATTGGGTGTGAAGCCTGCGGATGCCGATGACGCGGTACAAGAAATTTTTATTGATGTCTGGAAAAGCGCCGCTCGCTTTGATCCAACCATCGCAAGTGAGACAACATTCGTTGCCATGATCGCGCGACGAAGATTGATCGACCGAGCCCGTCGAAGCAAGCGTCGGCCCGAAGCTGGCATGATCGAAGAAACAATCGCCGCGCCGCTCATCGAAGATGATGCCACTGAAATTCGTGAAGCCGCAGCGGTGGCGCAAGCTGCCTTTCAATTGCTGCGCCCAGAGCAACAGCGGGTGTTGGGGTTGTCAATTCAATATGGATGCAGTCATGAGCAGATCGCGACATCTACTGGGCTTCCACTAGGAACTGTGAAGACGCACGCGCGCCGCGGACTCATTCGTTTGCGGCAATCTTTGGCCGATTCGGGAGTGGTGCCAGAGGGCTTTGTGAACTCTGTATCGCAGGCAAGAATGACGAAGAACCCAGCGCCTTCTGAGTGATTTTTGATGTCCAGAGTCATTTTTAGTAGTCCCGAGTAGCCCTGAATAATCACGAGTTGCCCCGAAGCATCTTCACCAAAAATCTGCCTTTCAGAAAGCGAAACCTTCGCGGCGTGGCACGGTACAACTTGCACTATGCACCACGCTGCCCGACCTCTCGTACTTTCGCTTCTTGGATTCGCAAGCGCCCATGCATTGGCCGCGGATGCCGCGGTCGTGCCACGCGATCCGACACAGGCGCCCGCCGCCGCGATGCTTCGCTACCCGGATATTGGCGACAAGGAAATTGTCTTCAGCTTTGCTGGCGACTTGTGGCTTGTTGATAAGCACGGCGGTGTCGCGCGTCCGCTTACCAACGCCCGCGGACCCGAGAGCACTCCGAAATTTTCCAATGACTGCACGCGCGTGGCCTTCGTGGGTGGCTACGAAAATAATCGCGACATGTACACCATTCCGCTGGGTGGTGGCGAGCCGCATCGCGTTACGCATCATCCTTCAAGCGAAGGATTGTGCGATTGGAATGGTGAAAATTTAATTTTCACTACCAACGAACTTGGCGGATTAACACGGCAAACACGCCCATTTCTAGTGCCAGCTGAAGGCGGCATGCCAGTGGCGTTGCCGGTTCCCTACGGCGCCAACGCGGTCATTAATCAAAGTGGCGAGTGGCTTGCGTACACGCCGCACTCCATCGACACGCGTACATGGAAGCGTTATCGCGGCGGCATGGCGACCGATATTTGGATGATCAATCTGAAGAGCGGCGAGAGTCGTCGCGTGACCGATTACGAAGGCATCGACACGCTGCCGATGTGGCACGGCGACATGCTGTACTTCTTAAGTGACATGGGCGAGTCGCATCGGTTGAATATTTTTAAGTTCGACACCACAAGTGGAATTCGCACGCAAGTCACCAACTTCACCGATGAGGATGTGCGCTGGCCCAGCATCGGGCCAGATGATTCTTCCGCTGGCGAGATCGTCTTTCAAAAAGGCGATCAGTTGATGGTGCTTGATCTTGCGACTGGTCAATCGCATCCGGTCTCTGTACAGATTCCAGGCGATCGTCCTAAGGTCACACAGCGAAATGTGGATCAAGCGCGAAATATCAGTGAGTGGTCGGTTGGTCCGACAGGCAAGCGGGTCGCGGTCAGTGCGCGCGGCGACTTGTGGACGACGCCCGTGGAGAATGGATCGCCGCGACCGCTCACGAACACCAACGGCGTGAATGAACGCAATCCCGCATGGAGCCCCGATGGCACTTGGATCGCTTTCTTTGACGACAGCACCGATGAATATGAGTTGTATGTGATGGCCGCCGATGGAAAAGGCGCCAAGCGCGCGTTGACCAGCGACGGCGGGCCATTCAAAACCGACATCGTGTGGAGCCCCGATAGCAAGCGCGTCGCCTACTCGGATAAAACCGGAACGCTGTGGCTTGTCAATCTTGAAGACGCGGCGCGCACGCGAATCGATCGCGATCCAAATGGTCAGACGCTGCGACCAAGCTTCAGCCATGATGGCGCATGGATCACCTACGCGCGCGGTGAGCAGAATCGCGAGACCGCCGCGGTGTGGTTGTTTGAAGTAGCCACCGCAAATAAATCCCAGGTCACTGCCGGCATGTTTGGTGACAGCGCTCCCACTTTCGATCGCAAGGGCGACTACCTGGTCTTTGCCAGCGAGCGAAGATTCGAGCCAAAATACAGCAAGTTAGATGCGACATGGATTTACGATGACACCGAGCAGCTGTACCTGGTGCCACTGCGCAAGGATGTGAAATTGCCTTGGCCCGCCGAAAGCGACGAGGAAAAAATTGGTGGCAAGGATGACAAAAAGGAGGAGGCCAAAGAAGATAAAAAGGAGCAGCCCGCGAAAGATTCCGAGGCCGCGGAGAGCGCTGCCGTCGAGAAAGATGCTGATGCCAAAAAAGATGGCGATGCAAAGCAGCCTGAGAAAAAGAAGGAACCCGATCCAATCAAAATCGACATCGATGGATTTGAAGCCCGCGCGATGCAACTTCCAACCAAAGGTGGTTCGTATGCATCCATCGCATTCAACAACAAGGGATTGTTGCTGTATGCGCGAGGCGGCGACGGCGTAAAGTTGCTCGACCTGACCGACAAGGAGAAAAAGGAGAAAAATGTGGGCGAAGGCGCTCGATTTGAAATCAGTGCCGACGGTAAGCACCTGTTGATCGCGCGTGGTGCCGGCGCTGTTGTGGTGGAGGCGAGCGCTGATGGCAAGAGTAAAAATGTGGTGACCGCGCCGATGGAAGCGCAATTAAATCCTAAAGCAGAATGGCGGCAAATTGTTCTGGATGCCCACCGCATCATGCGCGACTGGTTCTACGACGCCGGCATGCATCAAGTGGATTGGAATGCACAACGCGATCATGCGCTGAAACTTTTGGAGAGCGCCAACAGCCGCGAGGATGTGAATTGGATTATCTCTGAGATGATCAGTGAGCTGAATGTGGGCCATGCCTATTTACAAAATCCAGGTGATATTGAAACCCCCGCAACATCAAGCGCCGGCATGCTGGGAGTGGACTGGACGATTGGACAAAGCGAAGATGGCTTGCACAAGGCTTATCGCTTTGAAACATTCATCGAAGGTGCGCCATGGGATACGGATGCACGCAATCCACTGCGTGAAGTCGGGGTAAAGCCTGGCGAGTTCTTGCTCGCTGTGAATGGGCGCACCATCAGCACAACGCAAGATCCATGGGCGGCCTTTGAAGGGCTTGCTGGAAAAGTAGTCACACTTTCTGTCAGTGAAAAACCGATGCGCGATGGAAGTGAACGCGATGTCGTAGTGCGCACACTTTCAAGCGAACAACCATTGCGCTACCGAGCATGGATCGAACGCAATCGAAAGTTTGTTGAGACTCAAAGCGATGGCGCGATCGGCTACATCTATGTGCCCAACACTGGCACTGATGGGCAGAACGATTTGGTGCGCCAATTTCAAAGCCAACGATTCAAGCCTGCGTTGCTGATTGATGATCGTTGGAATGGCGGCGGTCAAATACCCAACCGCTTTATTGAGATGATAAATCGCCCTGCGACCAACGCGTGGGCGCGCCGCGATGCGGGCGATCAAGTGTGGCCGCCCGATTCACATCAGGGACCCAAAGCGATGCTGATTAATGGCCTCGCTGGTTCGGGCGGTGACATGTTTCCGTGGCTTTTTCATCAGAGCAATCTCGGGCCGATCATCGGCACACGCACATGGGGTGGATTGGTTGGAATCAGCGGCAATCCGGCGTTTGTGGATGGCGGCACGATCAGCGTTCCCACCTTTGGTTTTTACAAACTTGACAGCACATGGGGCGTGGAGGGTCACGGTGTTGATCCAGATATCGAAGTGCTCGACGACCCTGGGCTGATGAAGGGCGGGCTCGCAGCGGGTGGACGCGACATTCAACTTGAAAAAGCGATCGAGGTATTGCAGAAAGAACTTGCGGAAAAACCCTTCAAGAAACCAACACGACCACTGGCGCCCGATCGAAGTGGCATGGGCATTCCAGTCAAGGATCGATAGTCCGGTCGTAGGCGCATCGACGAATTAAAAACGAACAAGGCCCCGATATCGCGTCGGGGCCTTGGTGTTTAAACGATCTCTATACCAATCAACACAAGCAATTACGCCTTGCGATACGCGCCACCAAGACCACGCTTACCGTTGGTCTCCACACATGGCTTTACCTTTTTACCATCAAGTTCATAGCCTTCAGCGAGTCGTTGAAATGCAGCGCTGCAGGCTTTGCTGTGAAAGCCGGCTTTCTTGCACAACTCGTCGCGGCTCATCCAGGTCGCATTGCAAGCGAGGCAGAGGGCCTTGTAGTGCTTTTCGATTTCAGCAGGACTGCTGCGATAACGCTTGCCACTCTTTCCAACGCGGGCGGGCTTGGTGACGGTGCGCGATGCGGTGCGCAGCGTTTGCTTGCCAGACAAGCCAATGTCTTGCAGCACGCTCACCAGATGGTGATACTCATTGCGAACGCGACGCAGGTCGTGCAGTTCTGTCATCAGGGTGCGAAGTTTCTTGGCTACGGTAGTTGTATAGCGGGGCATTTCGACAGTATGCACTGTATGGTTATTCAATGCAATAGAGTTACCCTAAAATGAAGAAAGTATTTATGACAAGGTGATTGCGCTATAAAGCATGGATTTCATCGACATATCGCGAAAAATGGCTGCCGAAGCGGCGTATTCGAAGCGACCCACACCTTGTCCACGCAAGAACCAGCGCCAACCATACCTGCCATCAAAATGCACAACCACACAATACTTTCCAACCATTGCAACACTTGGCTACAAACGATCAAGCATGAACTGACGAACGATCCTGTCCATCGAGCGCAGAGCGGGTGAAGGCACTTGAAATCCCGCGCCAAAGGTGCGGAACCCGAGCGCTTCACCTGCTAAAAAGCGAGAAAGTCCGAAGGCAAAGCCTTCGGACTTTCGAGCGCAGAGCGGGTGAAGGGACTTGAACCCTCGACATTCACGTTGGCAACGTGACGCTCTACCACTGAGCTACACCCGCAAGCCAACACCCTTTCGGGAGGCGAAGTATACAAGGTGTTCGCACTTGGGCAACGCCCCAAGAACACCCCGCTCGCCGCATCAAGACTTCACAATCACATCCACAAAGCGAAATTGTCGCCCATTGAATAACCCGCGGTCGCTTAGTTTCAGCACGGGAATCACCAACAAAGTCATAAAACTTAAAGTCATAAAGGGCGCGCGCAACGGCGAGCCCAACCGTTGCGCCAGCCTGGTGAATTGCTCATAGTGCTCCGCGACAATTTCAAAGGGTTGATCGCTCATTAACCCCGCGATCGGAAGCGACAACACTCGCGTGCTTTCGCCATCAAAAATTGCCAGCCCTCCACGCGCCGCAAAAACCGCGTTCACAATTGCACTCAGTGCCTCGCGAGAGCCCGCGACCGCGACCACATTGTGACAATCATGCGCGACACTGGCCGCGATCGCTCCGGGACCAAGACCAAAGCCACTGATGAAAGCAACCGCCGGCGGCGCATCGCTGTAACGATTCACCACTGTGATGAAGGCGACATGCTCGTTGTTGGATATCGCGGGCTCAACACATCCATCACGGACAGGTAGTTGATGCGTGCGCTCACCTGTCACTAACTCTCCGTCGGTTGGCTCGATTACTCGCACCGCAACAGACGAAGCGTGTGCAATTGAGCGCTGCGCATCCATCGCCTGGGATAATGCCGGCACACAAAAGTGCGAGGGCAGAAACTGAGCGGCTCGAAATCGATTGGGTGTCTGCACCGGCAACCGCTTCCACATGCATGCGCCATGCTGTGCAACACACTCGCCACGCACCCATGTGCGCACAACAGAGCATGACTGCAAGTCGGTCACCAGCACACAATCAGCCGAATCGCCCTGCCGAAGCAAGCCGCATCCAAGACCATAGTGCTGCACTGGATTCACACAGGCCGCGATCAATGCATCAAAAATATCTACCCCCTTGGCAACAGCGCGTGCTACCAACGCATTGATGTGTCCAGTACGCAGCACATCAGGATGCGCATCATCTGTACAAAACATGCATTGCTGCGGGCACTCTTTCAGCATCGGCCACAACGCTTCAAAGTTGCGCGCAGCAGAACCCTCTCGAATAAGAATGTGCATGCCCGCAGCGGCTTTGTCACGCGCCTCGGCAAGTGAAATACATTCATGATCCGTGCTTATACCCGCCGCCGCATATCGTCTGGCTTGCTCTCCCATCACTTGTGGAGCGTGACCATCGACGGGTTTACCCAGCGCTTTCGCCGCTGCAATTTTTGCTAAAACCTGCGCATCGCCCTGCAACACCCCTGGCCAATTCATCATCTCACTTAGATAACCGATGCGCGGATCGGAGAGCAATTTTGCAACAGCTTGTGCATCGATGCTTGCACCAGCTGTTTCAAATTCAGTGGCCGGCACACACGATGGGCAACCAAAATGAAAATGAAAATTGCGCTGCGCCGCATCTTGCAGCATGAATTCAATACCATCCTCGCCAAGCACATTCGCAATCTCGTGAGGATCGCACACCACACCCACGGTTCCGTGCGCGGTCACGACTCGCGCGAATTCACTGGGCGGCAGCATGCTGCTTTCGATATGCACATGCGCGTCGATAAAACCAGGCAGCAGAAAGCCCGGCTGTAAATCCTGATCGCACGGCAGCATCGAAGCGATGCGCCCATTTTTAATTTCAATTTCACAGCCCCGAATAGTGCGAGTGTGCAAGTCAACAACACGATGGCGCAGCACGGAAACCGACATGTCTTCAGCCTATCTGCAATCTTGTTGCGAAGCCCGCTAGGCTTTCGAAGAATGAAGGCAACACTTGAAGTACCGATCGATTGCTTGCAAGCTGCGCAGATTGCGGCGCCCTATGCGGATCGTCTTGAATTATGTGAAGACCTGTCGAGCGAAGGTTGGTCGCCCACCGTGCAGCTTGTTCGCGCTGTTCGTCATGCAACCAGCACCACGATTGTTGCCATGATTCGACCACGGGTGGCTGGTGCCATCACCGAACTTATTCCTCAGGCATTTCATGCAACAACAGCGGTGATGCAGGCCTCGCTTCGCGAGATTGATCTGTATGCCAAGGCCGGTGCTCATTCGGTAGCGATTGGCTTGATCGATGGCGACGGCCATATTGACATCGACGCCTGCACTCGCTTGCGCGATGCTGCGCTGCAACACAACTTAGTTGTCGCGTTCCTCCGTACATTTGATTTACTGAGTGACCGTAGCCGCGGTGTGCGAGATCTGACTGCGCTTGGAATCACCCGTGTAGTCACCGCCGGCGTGCGTGGTTGGAATGCAGACGCGCTGCCACTTTTGCAGCGCATTGAAGTGATTCGCGAAGATATGCGTAGTGCCCACGATGAAGCGCTGCGCCGTAGCTGTACTGCTGTTGAAATCGTCGCTGCAGGTGGCGTGCGTAGTCACAATGCGCATGCCTGGCTGCAGGCAACACCACATGTACATGCCTCGTGCCGCAGCGGCCACAAGATGGATGATGCAGAAATTACTTTGCTGCATCGGGCTGCTCATGCATCGCAGTCGATCTAAACCTGCGCGCAAAGGCTGCAACACTTTATTCGCAACAACGCACTGCATACAATGCGTTGCCGCTGGCCTCGCCAATTGCGCAGGTGAATCCTGATCGCACTGCGTAGGCGCCAGTGTTTCCCTTGTAATTCATCGCAAGCACTCCTACTTGATATGGCTGCTGTGCCGGCACTTTGTCGATCATTCTGCGAATAAAATCTTCGCATGCCTGTTGCGGAGTAGCGCCTACTTGCATCATCTGCACGATTGCGTGCGCTCCCACTCTGCGCATCACTACTTCACCAAGTCCGGTACAGACTGCTGCACCAACTTCGCTTTCTACAAATAAACCCGCACCGATGATTGGCGAATCACCAACGCGTCCGTGCATCTTGAAAGCCAGTCCACTGGTGGTGCTCGCTACTGCCATGCGTGCGTTGGCATCCATGGCGATCATTGAAATGGTGTCATGGTTCTCCACATTAATTACTGGTGCATATTTTTTTTGTTGCAACCACGCTTGCCACTCCGCATACACAGCGGCATCAAGCGCTGGCTCGCACACCAGCACCCCTTGATCGCGCGCAAACTGCTGCGCTCCTTCACCAACCAACATCACATGCTGCGTGCGCTCCATCACCATGCGCGCCAACAACACCGGATGTTGCACACCACGCACACATGCCACAGAACCCGCGCGACCATCATCATTCATCACCGCGGCATCGAGCGTGACAATGCCATCGCGATCAGGCATTCCGCCAAGGCCAACACTTCGCTGCGGCGCGCTTAGTTCACTGACCATGGTGCCTTGCACCACCGCGTCCATTGCCGTGCCGCCCTCGCGCATCACCTGCAAAGCCCTCAGATTTGCAGGTAAACCGTGATCCCATGTGCTGATTACTTTCATGGCAAGCAGAATAGAAGCGCCGCAACCCTCGATTTAAAGATAAAAAACAACACTTGCCTAGATGTTTGGTATGTCTTGGGCAAAAAACATCACCTATTTTTAGTATTTTTTACTTGCAACTCTCATAAAATGGTGCATGTTTGAAGGTTCCCCAACGACTCGTCGCGTTCCCACAAGGCGAGCATCATGGTTTGAAATAAGGTGTGCCGCGTCTCTTCTTGGAACAGTTGATACGAATGGCCTGGTTTTGGTTGAACGCCCGCAGACAGTGGTCTGAACGGGGATCGCTGAATGTGCGAGTGTCGCCAAAGCCCCTACGAATTTCAACCCTGGTCGTAAGACCTGGGTTGTCTCGGTTTTATTGCATTTAATATTTTTTAAAACAGCTGAAAAACTTCATAAAGGCGCCAGCAATTTGCATTGAAGCTAGAGCATTTTTTTCTGATTTTTCTCTAAAAGATTTTTATTGATGTGAAATTTCTTAACAAAAAATCAAAAAAAAAATTGCATTTATCAATATCTCGGTGATAAGACTGTTCTCGGAGTGGGTGAAAAGTACAATCTGGAGTTTCCCCCTATGCGTACTCTTCCCACGTGCGCGGCAATCTCTTTCTTAGCGATCGCCGCATCCGCCTCTGCTAATGTCTATGTATTTGACAACGCTGTTTCATACACTTCATTTTGCAACGATTTAAGCATTGTTGGTCAAAACCAAGGGTTTAACGCGTTTTCTGGCAGTTTTGCCTCCATTAGTGGCGGAGTAGGTGACTATGCCTGGACTGCGACAGCGAACAGTGGAGTATTTGTAGATCCAAATTCCGTTCTTCGAACGAGGGTCACAAGCCAAACTCTTTCCTTCTCCTTTGCTTCAAGCAATGTGTACTCAGTGGGAGGCTACTTCTTTAATACCGATGTCGCCGGAACATTTCACAACGGCACCATGAAGATTCATCTTTCCGATGGAACAAACTTTATACGCACAGTCAGTAATTCAACAACCTTCAGCGGCTTTATAAGTGATGGCGTCAGCATCACCTCGCTTGAAATCAGCCACGCTGGCAACTCTGGAAGTTCATACTTTGTCTCTTCGAGTGGAATTAATGTTGGCGTTGTTCCAGCACCAGGTGCCCTTGCATTCATCGGACTTGCCGGCATTGTTGCTCGTCGACGAAGGGCGTAATGGCAAGCACCACTGAAGGTTGGTTGAACAATAACTTCTTTCCTAGTGTGCAGCGAAATACTTATCGAGCCTGATCAAAAGATTGGGCTCGATTTATTTTTAGGCAAATCGCAATGAGCATTGTTTCATACAACAGTTGATAGCGAGATGTGTGAATGCGTTCACGCGTGACGCCTACGAAGCCCTAAATGTTGTCATCAACCGCGCGCTACCACGGACGCATTTCATGCAGCAATCGTTGAATTTCAAGGCCAACCCGCTGCGGCCATGTTGTCCGCGTCACCAGCGCGTCCACCACCCCCGCCGCCTCGCGACGCGCATCGGAGACCTTTGCAAGTTCACTGGCGAGTTGCGGATTGCGTTGCAGCGCCGGTAACACGCTGACCTTGCTCATGCGCAACAACTTCGCACCGCCTGGGCCACCCACTACATTCGCGGTTCGCGGTTCTGCACGAAGCAACGCGATCTCGCCAAACCACGCCGACGATTGCAACTGAATAGCGGCGCGACCTTCGGGCTGCACTTCCACGCTTCCCTCAAGCACCAGATACATGTGGTCGCTTCGTTCTCCACGACGCACCGCATGCTCGTTTGGATGCAACGCGCATTCCACGCTGTCACGAACCAACTCGCGGCGTTCGCCCGAGTTCATGAATTGCTCGCTGAACAATGGACAATTCACTACGGCGCGTTCTAGTTGGTTGGCGTGATGATCGACTTCCTCGGCCTTGGCGCGCTCATGATCCATGTTCACTATGCGAACCGTGCGAATTGGAAATGGAATCTCCAGCGAACGCTCGCGCAAGGCGTACCAAATGCGTGTCATCACCCGATCTACAATCGGATCCATCACTCTGCGGTCCGCCACCCAAAAGCGAATCTCATAATGGATCGAGGATTCCCCATACGAAAGCACAAATACCTCGGGCGCGGGCGCGGTCGGTGCCTTGAGTACTCCGTCATCCTGGCGTAACACATCCAGCAACGCATCCTTCACTTTCATCGGCGGCACTTCGTAGGAAACGCCAACACTTTTTCGAATTCGAAGTGTGCGGTTGGGCTGATCCAAGTTCATTAACTGCCGCGACAGCAAGTCGCTATTGGCAATGATCATCATCTGACCGTCGGTGGTAAGTATGCGCGTGGTACGAAGACTTGTATCGGCCACCGTGCCTTCGGGGCCCCCAACACCCAGCTGCACAAAGTCACCCTTTAACACAACTTTGTCGGCCTGCAAATCAAAGCCGCTGAACAAATTGCCAAGCGTGCGTTGCAAGGCGAGACCAATCACAAACACGCTGGCGCCACCCACGCCAAGCAACAAACTTCGAATGCTAAATTGCCCAGCGAAATGCATCTGCCAAATCACTGTCAAGCCGATGAAGAACAACACAAATCGCAGCAACGCTTTCTGAAGACGAATCAGATCGCCGCCCGTGGTGGTGATCATGGTGGCGCTTACCGCAAGCATGGAGAGCGTGATGCCAACCAGCACCAGGCCGATCTCGGCGAGGGTGCGAATCAGCGGTATCTCCAGTTCCTTCGAGCCTTCGGGCAGCGTGACGCTGAAGGGAATATTCGCCTCCACACCGAATTGCAGCAGCATCCACCCAACCGTAGAGATCATCAGGCTGATGCCCAGCAGCCGCATGTCGCCTTTGCGTAACACTATAAATTTCGCGGCCAGAACACAGGCGTAACACGCGATGCCCCAGTTCAGCGCAAGCACGATCGATGGGTCAGCGAGTGCCAGCATCATGCAATGATTCTGCACGCAATCGCCTCGCAACGCTAGCCGCCTGATCATGCGAATTTCACAAGTTGCAATGTCAAGTGAACATCACCCCATGCGAATTTCACAAGTTGCAAAGTCAAGATAACATCACCCCATGCGAAACATCTGCCTGCTGACCGGTTGCGCCCTACTCGCCTTTGGCTGCGCTACTTCAAGCCCACCCTTTGCTGCGGTGCCAGTGTCGCGAGTGAATCCGAGACCATTGGTAAAGCCTGACATCGATGTGAAAATGAATCAATGGAAGACGGTGGTCTATGCCAATCGCCGCCCCAACGCCGATGTGGTTTTCTACGGTCTTGCCAATTGGCGTGATGCCACCGCTTCGGCGCAAGCCGCAGGTAGCAAAGAAGTCAGCATGGTCTTTGTCTTTGACGGCCCCTCCCTGCCGCTGATGCTGAATGACGCCGCGTTCGACCGAGTGATGGGCACGCACGGTGGCAATCCCTGGAAAAGCCTGATTGCGGATCTTCAAAAAGGCGGCGCGAGTGTGGAGTGTTGCGGCAATCGCATGCAAGAACTTGGCGTTGGAAACGCTGACCTGCTGCCAGGCGTGAAAGTGGACAGCGATGGTTGGTCGCGCGTGCTTGAATTGCAATCCAAGGGTTATGGTTTGTTTCAAACCTAACTTTGTGATTCACGAACCGAGCGTGTTGCCCACACTGTTACGAAGTGAAATCAGTGACTCCTTCAGCGTGAGGCGATGACCCACCGTGCCTATATTCTCCACGCCACGGCGAACTTGATCGCACAAGCGATTCATCTCCATCACGCCACCGCTGACTGAACCTTGGTGACAACCACCAAGACGCTGGGCAGCACGCCAAATACTACGAATTGACCAAGCAAACCCTTGCCTAAATTGAAGAAGTCGCATCGTGGAAAGATATCGCAAGGGCGATTGCCTAGGCATCCTCTCGTAATCGAAACAAATGAATGGCGGCACGAAGCTGCATGAGTGATTCTTGAAGCGTGGCACTGGCTTGCGCGAATTCACTGGTGGCCTCGCGTGCACGGCTTGCGTTCTGCGCAAGACCATCCATGCTTTGACGAATTTGTTCGGCGCCCTGCACTTGACTTTGCATGCCCTCGGTCACCTGCACAAATTGACCCTCCACACTGCCCACTCGATCGATCACTTGCGTCAGGCGCTGGCCAACCGAACTTACATTCTCCACGCCACGACGAACTTGATCGCTGAAGCGATCCATCTCCATCACGCCGCCGCTGACTGCACCTTGCATCTGCCGCACGGTGGTTTCAATATCCAAAGTTGCCGCCGCAGTTTGATCGGCAAGACGACGAATTTCGCGTGCCACCACTAAGAAGCCGCGCCCACTTTCACCAGCCTTTTCGGCTTCAATTGCAGCATTCACACTCAGCAAGTTGGTCTGATCGGCGACCTTGGTAATAGTGTCCACAATCGCGTTAATGCTGCTGGCCTTCTCGTTGATCGCAGCCAGGCGCTCGGCGACACCGCTGGTGGCGGCGGCAAGTTGATGCATGGTTTCTCCCATCGCTTGCACACCTTCACGGCCCTCGCTTGCAAGTTGCGCCGACTCGCCGGCGGCGGTGGCGAGATGCACCATGCTCTTTAAAAGTTCGCTGCCAGTGGTGGTGATCTGACGAACCGCCGCGGCGATCTGTGAACTGCTGCTGCCGAAACTTTGCGCAACCTCTTCTTGTTGACGACTCGCGCCGGCCATCTCGGTGGCGGTGCCGGTGATGTTCAACACAACACCGCGAACGCGAGAGACCAAGTCGTTCAAACGACCCGTCATCGCATTCATGGATTCAAGCAGCATGCTGGCTTCATCAGATCCACGCACGGGGTAGAGGCTGGTGAGATCGCCATCCGAAACGGTGCGCGCGGCGTTGGCAGCTTCGCCGATGCGGTGGGCAAGTTTGCGTGCGATCGTGATCAACAGCAGCACCATGATCAACACGCCGGCGCCGCCCATGGTCGCGTCGATCACAACTTCGGTCCAAACCGCCTGCATTAACTTAGAGTTTGGAATTTCCACAACAACTGCCCACCCGCCAGTGGCGACTCGCGCCAGCGCGTGCAAGGTGCGTTCGCCGGTGATTGGATTCTGGGCAATGGCGCTTGAAAGCATTCCATCAAGCGCGAGAATAGGCGGTAGCGTGGAAGCCCATTTCGAATTGCCAAGCGGCTGCATTTCAAGAGCAGCAAACTGTTTGGCAAGCCGACCATCATCCGCGGTATCGCCTACGGCTGCAGCGATGAAGTTGCCCTTGGCGGAGAGCAACATCACATTCAGTCCAGTGCGTTTGGCGATATTAGCCAATTCTTTTTGCTGGGTTCCAAGCGAGAGATCCAATCCACTCACGCCGGCGAATTTTCCATCGATCACCAGCGTGGCCATCGCCGAGATCATCGGCACACCCTCGTAGTCGTAGGGTTCGGTCAGCAACACCCGCGTCGACTTGCCTTCGCGAAAATTGCGCAGCGGCAGTTGATACCAATCGCTGGTTTGCCAATCCACCAGCGGCTTCAGATCGATCGCCCGACCCCGCGCATTGTTGCGAAAGTAATAGGGAATAAAGCGGCCAGTGTCGGTAAGGCTGGGTTGCGGAAGCGCCGCCGGATTTTTTGCTCTCACCAGTTCAATGCTCGCGGCGTCATGGCCATCGGCATTGGGTTCATAGCCATAGCACACACCTTCGTATTCAGGATTGGTCTGCAGCACGGAGAGCAAAAGCTGCAGGCTTTCCTGGCGATGGCCAAAGAATCCATTGTGCGCCGCCAACGCAAGCGTTCCAACAATGCTTTCGGCTTTGTGATTGAACGACTCGATCGAACTTGCAAATGACAGTGCTTCACTCAGCGCGACGCGTTGCGTGTTGGCCAGCACATCGCGGCGGCTTTGTCCGCATTGCACAACCGAAAGCAGCGCGAAGACCAACGCGCTTGGCAGGATGCCGGCGGTTGTAATTTTCCAAAGCACTCCAAATTTTCGCTCGGTCGCTGCCATGCATTTGAGCATACGAAAGTTGCTCGCGCAGCGATCACTCCGCGCCGCGGTCGTGGCGAGGTTTCTCGATCTGTTGCAAGGAATCTAATTCATGGCGAAGGCGCTCGGAGCGATCGCGAGCCTGGGTTTCAAGCGCGCGCGCATGCTGAACACGAGCGTCCAGTTCTTGATCCACGGCTTGATGACGAGCGGTGGCTTGGGTTTCACGCGCGACAAGTCGATCGCGTTCAGCTTCGGCAGCGGCGCGGCGGCGATGAAGATCATCGGCAGCGGCTTGTGCCTGCTCCACAATCTGCTGACGACGCGCAGCGATGTCGGCGGCGCCCTGCGAAGCTTCAATGGCAGCGGCATCGGCCTTGTGGGTTTCCAATTCAAGATGCAGCGCGCGCTCGGCGGTTTCCACAGCTGTACGCAAACGCTCGCAGGCATCGGCACGCTCTTGCACGCGCCGCGATTGTTCATCGGCGATTGAGCGGTGGCGTTCAAGATCACGCTCGGCGGTGGCGGCGTCCTGCTCAAGGCGCTGCGCATTGGCGTCGGCGGCGGCGGCAAGTTGCGTTAATTCTTGGCGACGAATATTGGCCTGCTCACTTTGCTGGCGAATGAATGATTCACTGCGCTGCGCTTCGTGCCAAGCTTGCTGCGCGCTTTCAACGGTGCTCTGCGCCTCGCGAGCTGCGTCGCGTTGACGGTCAAGGCGCTCGGAAGCAACCAACATTGCCTCGCGATCACCACGCGCACGACGCTCGGCTTCAAGCGCCGCATTGCGTTCGCGATCGACCATGGCGCGGGCTTCGTGCTCGCTGTTGCGCTCGCGTTCAAGGGCTTCAAGAGAGCGCTGCAATTCGGTGCGCGCGATCGCGGCTTCGTCGCCAGCAACACGGGCGGTTTCAAGCATCGCATCGCATCGACGCATCGCCTCGGCGGCGGCTTCGCGTTGGCGCTCGACTTGTTCTTGAAGTCCGCGTTCAAAGGCCACCGCTTGTTCCGCCTGCACACGCGCCGACTCGGCAGCTTCGCGTTCGGCCTGCAAATGCTGCAGCGATTCATGGGCGAGTTGGCGCTCGGTGTCGGCTCGGTCGAGCGCTTGCTGCGCCAATGCTTGCTGTGATTGGGCGCGTTGTAGGGCGACTTCGGCATGCACTCGGGATTCTTCGGCGCGTTGCAGTGCCGAGTCCGCGTGACCGCGTTGAGCCTCGGCGCGAACCTGTGCCTGAGCAACCACCACGCGCTCGCGGTCGAGTCGATCGAGCAGCGTCTGCACCACGCCGCGTTCAAGCAGTGCTTGCTCACTTGCTTGCTGCGCTGCACTGCGTAAACGCTCGGCGCGCGCATCGGCCTCGCGTGCAGCAGTGTGTGAGCGTTCGGCCCGCGTGACTGCCTGCTCGGCAAGCGCCTGCGCGGCTGCGCGGCGAGTTTCTGCTTCGTCCGCGTGCGCTTGCTCCTGCTGCAATCGACGCTCAGCATCTTGCACTGCTTTGTGTTCGCTTTCACCCATCGCGAGAAGTCGCTGCACATCTTCGGCTGCCTGCAGGGCGGCATCGCGTCGGGCCTGCGTGCTGAGTGCGTGACGGGAAAGTTCCACCTCTGCCTCGACTGCTTGACGAGCAAGAGACTCGGCTTGCGCACGCGACTCGATGGCGCGTTGCGTGGCACTGGCGGATTCGCCGCGTGATGTGGCTGCTTGTTCACGGCGCGATTCGGCGCGCTCCAGACCTTCACGCAGAGCGGTGAGCACCTCGAGCGAGCCGGCGTGTTCGCGCTCAGCGGCGCAGAGTTCCGATTTTAAATGTTCAATCGAAGTGGTATAGGCCTGCTGAAGATTGTCCAAGCGGGCTTGTTGTTGCTCGCGTTTTTTATCCTCGGTTTCACGGCGCTCGCGGGCTTCGCTTTCCATACGCGCCAGCGACTCCACGCGAGCCTGTGCCTGCTCCTCTGCTTCACGCTGCTGCTCTCGCTGCGCGAACGCGATGCGAGCAACCTCCTGCATGCGACGATCTTCCCGCGCGCGCTCACGCTCGACGCGTGTTTGCATCAGTCGATCGCGCCACAGACAAATCTCCTGCGAGAAGCGCTGCACTTTGGTTTCATCCGCACCCTTGGCGATCATGGATTGCACACGCTCGTGCAACAGGCGATCGAAGGCCGCGTCCATCACATCGCGCCAACTGCGGCGATACAACTCAAGTTCAAGAGCGGGCACAACGAAGTGTTGCGCCAACGATTTTAATCCGCCCACCGGATCGTTTTGATGTCGACGCACAATCTCAAGCAGCGCGCTCGGAACATCCATTGGCAAACGAGCGCGACTGACAAGTTCGCCGATCGCAAGCACCGTGGCGTGCTCGTGCGCATCGATCACTCGACCGGTGTTAAATCGGCGAGCCTCCCACCCTTCAAGGTGGGCCTCAAATGTCATGGCGGAATGACCCATTGCTTGAAGCAGATCGGTCTATCTGCCCGACAAATTCAACCAATTCAGGCGGGATCGTTTAGATTTCGATGCAAAGATTCAAAGTCTTATAAAAACTTGTTTATAATCATTGAATCAAAGTAAATACGAATTTTAATTTGACCACGCCATGGGTTGAAATGTTTAGGATTGCCAAACTTTCTGACGAAATAGTTGCGAGAACTTTTTTTGAGACCACCCAATGCCCACACCCACGCTTCGCATCGCTGACAACAAAGTTTGGCAGGCACTTCGCACTCGGCAGCGTATGCACATTTTCGAGGCGGTTCGAAGTTCGTCTGGTTGCACTGCGTTGCAACTCTCCAAACGACTCGGCATCTCGCCGCAGTTGACCTTCTACCACATGAACTTGTTGTTGAAGGCTGGTCTGCTTCAACATACGCCAGGACGACGCTATCGAGACAAGGGTGGAAAGTTTACCGCCGTGGTCGATAAAATTGTGCTGCGTGTTGATGTGACGCAGGCAACACAAATGCGCCGCGCGCGAAATTTGTTTATGCACGCGACCAGCGAGGCACAAAGCCAATGGAAACCAACCGCGAGCAGCCGCAATGTGCAGCGTTGTGAGTTGCTGGATAAAAATGACTGGCGTGAAATCGATCAACACATGAAGGCGATTGAAGTGGTGCTTGATCGCGCGGCGAAAGTTCGCGTAGGACGGGTTGAAATTCCGAGCGCATCACACTGCGTGGTGATGGCTCTGCAACCGCTGGCTTTAACCGGGCTTCCCACCACTGGCTGGCGGTGTGTTGCCAGACGCGGGCGCGGTGGGTAACGCTGGAGGTGCAGGCGTAGAACCTGCGGAAAGTCGCTGAAAAATCGCTTGCGTGCGCGGGGTTTGAATGCGCTGTGTCGCAGACTTCGCCATCTGCAATTGCGCGTTGGCTTCGTCGACGCGTCCGAGTGCCCTCAGTGCCACGCTTGCTCTTTCATGCGCAAGTGCCTCAAACACAACATCCTTGGTTTTCTCCGCGCTCTCGATCGCTTTGCGGGCGTGACGCTCGGCATCGGCGGGCACTGGCGAAATGCGCGCGACTTCGATCATGGTCCGCGCCACCGCCATGTGCCACTCTTGACCATCTTGTGGCAGTGCCACAATGGAAAGCACCGGCGCGATCAACTCCACCGCTTCGGCATCGCGGTGAAGGCCTTGCAGCGATCGCATTTCTTGGGCATGCACTAATAATAAAAGATCTGGGGTCATAATTTCGCCCTTGGATTTAGAGGCGGCGCTTGCTCTGGAATTTTCTACCATCGTAAATGCCTCACGCACACACTGCAGGGCCTCTTCGAATTTGCCTTGACTATTAAGCGTGCTAGCATTCTCAATACTTGCTGAAAACAACTGCTTAAGTGCCATATTTTCTGATTGCGAAATTTCTACAGCGGACTTGGCCGACCCAATCCATTGTTTTGTCTGCTCAGCAGCAGCCTGAAGATCGTTGCGCTCAAGTGCAATATTGAAGAAAAGTTCAGCACCCATACAGAGATCGTAATGGTTTTGCCACTCTTTTCGATTTTTGTTTAGACGCTGTGTAGCAATGTCCATGTAGGCGTGTGACTCACGATCACAATCATTCAAGCGGCTTGCGCCTAAATAATCGCTGGCAAGATAATAGTGTGCCAACATCCAATCGCGCTCGGACAGATCGCTCTCACTTTTGTCTTTCGCTGTCTCGGCTTTACCAACTTTGCGCATGATCTCTGCTCGTACTTTTTTTAAATTTTCTGCAATCACAATCGCCGCATCAAATTGCGCTGTGACTTGAGAGACAGAATGCGTACGCACCAAAGCTTTACTGTAGCTTCGCATTTTTTTAATGTCGTCGGGATTGTCAATGCAGATCTGCTTTCGCAGTTTTAGATTTTCCTCAAAGATTGGCTGCGCCTCTGCGAACTCGTTAGCGGCAAAAAGCATGTCGCCGCGCGCTTGTAAAGCCAGCATAAGTTGCGTGCGGTCCTCCTCCTGTTTGCTTTTCTCATAGCCCTCACGCGCCGACTTCAGAAGTTCGCCAGTCACCGCCAAGCCATCGCGCAGATTGCGAGTGCGCTCGTAAATTGCAGCCTTTTTGCGAAGCACATCTCTCAATTGGCGCTGAGGCACTGGGTCATCGGGTCGATCGATGATGTTTCGCTTTGCGCTGACTTGCGCATCTTCGAGGGTCTGCAAAGCTTTGGAAGGATCGGCGGCAAATTCGGATTCTTGCTTGCCCAGTTCCTCGACGCGCTTCTGTGTAAGCGCATCCTCTTTCTTCATTTCTTTCGCATGCTCCGCCAGCGTCTCCCTCGCCTTCGCTGCCCTCTGCGCACTCACCCACCATGCGGGGCCCGCAACAACCACGGCAAGGCAAGCCGCAGAAAGTAGTACCCGAATACGATTGCGGCCCATCCACTTGCTTGCTCGATAGGGCATGCTGTTGGGACGGGCAGAAACCGTCTGACCATTAAGATGTGCGTCAATGTCGGCAATCAGCGCATGCATGCTTGCATAACGGCGACCAGTTTCTTTGCGCATCGCCATCAACACAATGTTGTCTAAGTCGCCACGCAAGCCCTTGCGCAAACGCGCTGGAGAACTGTGCGTTGTAGCTGACTTCGTGGTTTTACCTGCATCCTTTAGAACACCTAGCGAAGTCATCGCTTGGTCGCTTGGCTTCGGCGGGGTCACCTCACAGACTTGTTTACGCACCTGCTCGAAAGGAGTCTTGCTGAAATCAAAAGGCAGATGACCAGAAAGAATCTCGTACATCATCACACCAAAGGAATAAATATCAGTGCTTACACCGAGTGGTTCGCCCCGCAATTGCTCGGGACTGGCGTAGACCGGCGTCAACGGCCCAATCTCGCCAGGCAGCGTTTGGTGGCTGAATTCATTGCCTATTTGATCGGGCGTGACAATTTTAGCGATGCCAAAGTCCAACAGTTTTGGAAGACCATCTACACCCACCAACACATTCGCAGGCTTGATATCACGGTGCACAATGCCATGCTCGTGCGCATGTGCAAGTGCGCTTGCAATTTGACGCAGCATCGCAAGCCGCTCTTGCACACCAAGTTCTTGGCGCTGGCACCACAGATCAAGGGTGAGTCCCTCCACATATTCCAAGATGAAATAACTTCGGCCATCATCTGTAACACCGCCGCCAAACAAGCGCGCGATGTTGGGATGGTTCAGCGTGCTTAACACTTGGCGCTCAAGTTCGAATCGCTTGAGCACCGCCTCGCTGTCCATGCCGCGCTTCAGTAATTTGATCGCTACGCGGCGCTTCAGCAAGTCGCTCTCTTGCACAGCAAGCCATACATCACCAAAGCCTCCGCTGCCTAAGCGCTTCTCAATGCGACAGTCACCGATACGATCAAGGCGTGCTTCTACATGCGGGCTTGATGTAGCGGCGGATGAACCCTGCGTACCTTGGGCGGGCATCGTGCGATCAGCGTCAACCCCAGCCGCTGGCATGGTGCGATCCATGTCGCCAGCCGCACCCGAAGATTGAATCGTCGGGTCGGAAGATTCATTGCTAGATGCGTTGTTGGGGTCGGGCATAAGGCTCACCGTCTCTATCGACAGATTAGCGTTACACCAACTATTTACCCAATGTTATTGCTTTATGTTGGCTTTCAAACCACCTGATGCGGTGATTCAGAATCCCACGGAATTCTTGGTGCCTTGCTTGGTGATGGTCTCCTCGCCCTCCCACACACCACGGCCACTGCGCGTATCGGTAAGGCTGAGCTGAAAGATGTAACTCACCTGCTTATTGTTTCCAGCGCTGGTGCGATTTTCCAAAATTTTTGCGGTGAGTGTGTAGTCAGGAAGATCGGGAGTTTGATTGCTCTTGCCACTCTCAAAATCTTTCATGTCCTGCACGCTTTTCGCCATCGGATCTTCGACGACACCGCCAAGTCCGATGGTGTTGGTCACTTCAATCTTGCCTGTCTGTAACAATGCAATGCGAATTTTTTTAGTCAGTTGATCGGTGTCAAACTGACTGCTGGTGTCATTCACGATGCGGCTGATGCCCAGCACCGCGGGGTTGCGTGGCGCGTTGTTCAACACACCACTCACCATCATCGACTGCACCATCTTGTCGGCGGCCTTATTAAAATCTTGAATGTTGGGTTGATCAAGACTGACCACCAGGTCATTGCCTTGACTGTCTTTGTAGGTGGCTTGCGGACCACAGCAGACGAGAACGACAAGTGCAAGTGCCAAGCAGGGTGCGGATGCGTGCATCAGATTCTCCATAAAATAGTGGGTGCGTGGAATGAAAAAAGTATTTGAATAGAAGGCTTATTGATCGAGCGGATGATTGGTGTCCAACAATTTTAGTTGCCACTGTGTGGCCTTGGGTGTGGGAGCGACCGCCGAGATCATGATGGTTTCTTTGGGCTTGATCTGTTCGCTTTGCCAGGCTTCACCGGCTCCCTGCACCTGCATGCCGCTGGCGTCAAACCACACGAAGCGATAGGAGAAATTTTGCGAATTAAGTTGATCGCTGTACACCGTTACCTGCACTCGCTTCATGTCACCACTCACAAAGTCCTCGCGCACATCGGTGACATTGGTTTTTGATTTCAACCAACCATTGGTGATCACTTGTTGAAAGCCCGGCTGACCCGGCCCGCCACCAGTGCGGGCTGGTATCACCGTGTTGGAAGTGTTGCACGCAGCAAGTGCGAGAAGGACGATCAGGGCAAATGTTCGCATTGGGGTCTCCATAATATTTCACAGACTTGGCACTGGCATCACATGACAAATCGGCTTGGTGCCGGCGCGTACGCTTTTCAGATAGACGATTGAAATCGGATTGTCTGGCAATTCTAAATTCTCCAGGCGTTGACCATCGCCAAGCACCACCGAGAGTTTGCCAGAAGTTGGGCGCGGCAGTCGAGCCAGCAACCATTGCTTTGGAAGTGTGCTCCAACAGCGCAAATCCGCACTGTTCATCGCCACTTGATACATCGCGCCACCCAACGCCACCACCCACCCGTTGTCGCCAGCGGATTTTTGCGCGAAGTAAGTTGCCACCGCTTTGCTGGCGCTGCTGACCAGCGTGGCGGTGATCACCAACGGCAACTTGTCATCAAACTCCTGCTTCACCACCGCGTCCACATCGCAGAGCAGCGATGCATTGATGGGCTGCTCGCCGCCCTCCACCGTGAAACCGCTCACCTGACCCTCATGCAACTCAAGCAATGGAAAGGCCGCGCCCACATAAGGCACCTGCTGCATGAAGAGCGGAATATCAATGCGAAGTTCCTTGCGGCTTGGCGCGCGCCCAGTTTCCAGCAACACATAAATCATCTTGGGCGGCATCGTTCCGCGTGTCGCGGCGTCGGCCATCGCCACATCTTGAAGCACCATCGTGTTGGCGCCGTCGCCCAGCATGCCAGCGACCTGCTTGAAACTTTGTCGCGCTTGATCTAACGAACTTACCTCACCGCGCGCCATCTGCACAATGCCGCGCAGATAGGTGGTGAAGGTGATCTGGTAATTGATGCTGCCGCGTTTGTCCCACACGGGTCCATAGGCGTTCTGCATAGCGCTGCGAAAGGATGCATCCTGCATGGTGGCACCCGAGTCATAGCCTTTGCTTTTTCCAGCCTCTTCAAAGGCTTTTTGCTCTTTTTCAATGTGGTTGGCGTTGCGCTCGGTGGCATCTTGTTGCCAATAGAGTGCGCGAACTAATTCCACATTCGCCTTGTCCACTTGGCCTTGCTGCAAATAATTCAGCGCCTGAAAAGTATTCAGCAGGATGCGGTCGTACGTTGTGCCGCGATAGGTTCGCACCGTTTGATTGGTCAACACCGCTGCAACTTCTTCAGTTACCTTCACCTCGGCGGTGTGATCTAAGTACGGGCGCACGGTGTCGTAGGCACAGTCAAAACTTTTTATACTGCCAGAAATTTCGTCAGCTGCGCGCAAAACCGTTCCGCCCTCAAGATGAAAGACCACGCCATTGATCGGCGCTTTGTCATACTCCGCAAGCATTGGTTGCATCGCATTAGCAGCTTGCTTGAAATCACCGGCGTCGTAGGGCGCAAGCACCCCCGACATTTTTTTGTCGTAGCCGCACGCTGTGAATGCAAGCGTAAAAAGTACAAACGCAAGCCGACACGCCAGTGACATGGTCAGGGACCTGCTGCAGGAATCACCGCGCCGCCCCACACAGAAGGCACAATCAGCGGCGGTGCTTGCTTGGTGTCCACCTTGTAATCAACCACATAACGCGAATTGGTAAAAAAAGCAGCCACACCCCGCACCAAATCCACCTGCGCATCGGTGAGTTGCTGACCTTGCTTTAAATCTTGCAGCACCTTGGTGGTAATCAACCAACGGGCATATGTTTCGCTTTCCATTTGCAACGCTACTTGTAGTGTGAAGCCATCAGAAATATTCACCGTACCTTCCCAAGGCTTGAAGCCTGGAGCACGCAGCCGCAACTTATGAAGTCCGGGCGGCGCGCGAAATTGACCCGGCGTGCTGCCGACAACAACGCCATCCACCTCGACCGCAACACCCATGGGTGAAACGCTGAGTGGATTCGCGGCGACGGTGTATCGATTGCTATTCGCATCAAGTACCACATTGGGCACCGCGATATCAAGCATGGTGCAGTTCACCGAGAACGCGGCGCCATCAAGTGCGGCTGGCGCGGTAAGCGCGCGCGCTTGGCAGCGATGCTCCATCACGGTGATCAATCGTGCGGCGACTTGTTTCAGAAGCGGATCAATCAGATCGATTTTTTGCTGCAAATTTGGCGTGGAACGCACTTGCTCGGTGGCACTAGCGCTTCCGGAATCAATCACGCTGCCGGCGGCGCGATCGAGCAAGCGATAGGTTGCGTCGAGAGTTTGACTGATGGTTGAAGTCTTCACGCCGTAGCCTTCAAATTGCTGCTCTTGACTGCTGAGTGTGGACAAACTCACCACCAACACATAGTCGGCGTTCATGCTGCGCGCCAAAGCTACGGCGCTGGTCTGATCACTAAGCAAACGATCGGCCTCCAGATTTGGATCTTGCATCGTGCCGACATTGGCGCCAGCCGCTGCAAATTTGCGTACCGCGTTGATCACATCCTCGCGGCTCAGCGTGGTAAAACAAAGCTCGCCAACTTTTGCCACAACGAAATCTTCCATCACCATCACTTTGTCGGCGGCGATTTCGTTACCGCGATTTTTCACAAAGATCGCCGCGACCGGGCGACGATTCGCCGACGCCGCGCTTGCTGCGGCAGTCTGCGAAACATTCGCGGCATCGGATGACGATTGCGAAGAAGTGGTCACGGTGGAAACAGGCGTGGAAGGTGCGGTCGATTGCGCTGGCTGATTCGTGGTGGTGGTTCGCGCAGAACCCGTGGCAGATGGAAGCGGCGGAAGCGCTGGTGGTTGCTGCTGCGTTGTCAATTCGCGAACAGCGCCGGGACTTACGGCGGGAGGATGTTTCTCGCCAGCGCCTGGAATCGGCGGCGTGGGCGGCGTTGGTGGCACAGGCGGCACAGGCGGCCTCACATTCGAACCACTCGGCGCAGTGCAGGCATCGCTCGCTTGTCGAAGAATGCAACCCATCGCGATGCCGCGATTGTCCCCGCACACTTCACCCATCGCTGTCTTGGGCAGAACGCTGGTGATGCGAACTGCGCCAACCGGAACCTCTTCGTTGCCAAGATTTTCGCCAGTGTCGGGATCCATCATCGCTGCGCCAAGGGCGAACACGCGCCATGTCTGCCCCACTGCGATGCCGCTTCCATCGCCGCGATTTACCGCCACACTTGCATCACGCATCGCAATTATTTTCGCTGGCATCAACACATCAGCAACACGCGTGGCGATTTTCTCCGCCATCTGCCGCGCCATTTCTTGCAGCGCCTTCTCTGTCAAGTTGCTGCCCTTCTCGCCGATTAAAAATTCTGGATTGCGCACGAAGGCGCTGTTGTCCATCTGCAGATTGATGCTCTCAAGCAACTTGCCGTTGGTGGTGTCATACACCTTGGCGATCACACTCAAGCGCACCTGCCGCCGCGTGGCCTTCTTACCAATCTCCTTGAACTCGGCTTCTTGCACAGTGTCCTGAAAGTCATCGATGGTGCTGACCACCACATATTTTGCACCAGCCAATTTGAAGGCTTTCGCTGCATTGGGGTCGGCTTTGTCTACATTGCCGCTGCCAGAAAAATCCTGCTCCAACACCACATCTTTCAAATCGCTGCGCGACACTAACTCGAATTTTCGCGTGGCTTGAAAGGCATTGATCAATTGCGGATCCATCGCCTCTTGCACGCGACCGAGTTCTACAAGTTGACCGCGTTGCGTCAGCGTGACGGCGAGCGAAGGCGTGATCTTTACAGCACCGATCGCAAGCGGCAACTTGGCGAGCGGCGGCGGCTGTGTGGCAGCACCACTTTGCGCCACCACGGCGACAGGCGACCACGCGCCAAGAACGAAGGCGATCACACCCAGAACGAAACTTTGAACGATGATTACAGGCATGAGTCGCTCCTTGAAGCGTTGTGCGTGGCGGAATAGTACCCGCGCGCAGATGAACGCCAACTCTTTGAAGAAGTTTGCTCGGCAATTTGTGATTCTGTAAAGTGATACACCGCAGACCTTCGATGGAAACCGAATCTTATTCAATTGAGACAACCTCTGACTGCGAGTAGGATTCTGCGCACCATGCGCGGACTTATCTTCACTGAATTCATCACTTTGGTCGAAGAAAAATTCGGCCTGCGGATTGCCGACCAGCTGCTGACCATGCCGGGCTTGTCGGATGGCGGAGCCTATACAAGTGTGGGCACTTACAGTCATGGCGAAATGTTGTCCATGGTGAAAGCACTCGCCCAACACACCGGCCTGCCACAATCGGAGTTGTTAAAAATTTTCGGCGAATGGCTTTTCCCAAAGCTGGCAGGCAGCTTTGAGTTCGCCACGAAGCACCATCAAGATGCCTTCTCATTTCTCTGCTCGCTCGATGGCATCATTCATGTGGAGGTGCGCAAGTTGTACGCCGATGCGCAATTGCCTCGAGTGCCAGTCACCCGAGTGGACCAGCGCGTGCTGGTGATGGAATATCGATCGCCACGACCCTTCGCCGATCTCGCAGAAGGTTTGCTGCGCGGTTGCATGGTGCACTTCGGCGAACGCGTCGACATGCTGCGAGAAGCGATGCCCCCCGATGGTGCGCATGCGGCGCGCTTCACGCTGACTCGTAAAGAAGCCTTGCAATGAGCCGCGAAGAAATGGAGATGCTGCAGCGCCGCGCTGAACGCGATCGCCGAGCCCGCGAAAAAGCGGAGCAACTGCTCGAGGAGAAAGCCCGCGAACTTCATGAAGCACAAGAAAAACTGCGCCTGGCCACACGCGGTCGCCTGGAGGGACTGAGCCGCGCCAGCGAAGAACTGAGTCAGGTGCAAGATCTTGATTTGTTGTTCCTGCAAATTGTAAGTGAGGCTCGCGCGCTGACTGGCGCGGAGGCTGGTTCCTTGTATAGACGCGTCGGGCAGGATCTGGTCTTCGAGGTAAGTCAGAATGACTTGCTCGACCCGATGCGCAATGCAATGCTTAGACATCTCTCCTCGGTCGGCAAAGTGGGGATGAACATGAACAGCATCTCGGGCGCCGTGGCACTGACTGGTGTGGCGATCAATATTCCCGATGCCTACAAACTTTCAACGGAGTTGCCCTATCAATTTAGTCATCGCTTCGATGAAGCCACTGGCTATCACACCCGCGCCATGCTGACCCTGCCGCTGAAAGGTCAAGGCGGTGAATTGTTCGGTGTGCTGCAACTGATCAACCCTGTCAGCACCCCGCTGCATCCTGGACTGGTCTTCGATCAAGACGACGAAGTTTTGATGCGTCACTTCGCCGGTCTCGCCAGTATTTCTATCGAGCGCACGGCACTGACGCGTTCGATTCTTACGCGCATGATTCGCTCCGTAGAGTTGCGCGATCCCTACGAGGGCATGGATCATGCCAAGCGTGTCGCCAACATCAGCGTGGACTTGTATCAGGCATGGGCGAATGCGAAAAATATTCATCCAAAAGAATTGCAGCGCTCCGCTGATCAGCTTCGCATCGCGGCGATGCTGCATGATATTGGCAAACTCGGTATCCCAGATGCGATCTTGCGAAAGCCTGCGGCACTTTCCGCAGAAGAGATGCGGCACCTTCGTCAGCATGTGATCATGGGCGCCAAACTTTTTGACGAAGCGCAAACAAACTTTGACAAACACGCCCGCGATGTGGCTCTGTATCACCATGCGCGTTGGGATGGAGCCGGCTATCCAACGATCGCAGATTTGGAACAACTTCGCATCGAAGCGCCGCTCGCCGCAGGTCCAGTGCTTGAACCTCGGGGCGAAGCGATTCCACTCTTTGCCCGTATCGTGGCCTTGGCTGATGTCTTTGTGGCGCTGATCTCGGAGCGCTACTACAAAAATGCGTGGAGCATCGCCGACGCACTTAAAACCATTCAAACGGAGTCGGGTCGCCAGTTTGATCCCGAACTTACGGCGCTATTTCCCGAGGTGATTCGCCAGTATGAACTGCGGCTTCGGCAGGCGGTGACCTAAGCATTTTCTCTGCCTGTGCCATCCATATCCGCCAAACAAATCGATACATAGAGATACATATAAAGAAAGAGTCCCCCCCAACCTTCCGCTGGCACTGCGCCAAACCGATTGCGCCGTGGAATGCGGGGCATGCGAACCAATTTCACCCCTCACGCAGTTGCCTGCACCTTTTGAATGTCCCTATAACCAACCGACCCTAAAACTATTTACATTACTTTTTGAATCACCCCTTTTCATCCTCAAAATTTGAGGCATATTCTCCAGTAATTAGGAGTAACGAGTTTGAAGACCCACCTTTCATTCGCCGCAATTGCTGCGGGATTTTTCACCTGTTCAGCGCTCTGCCAAGAGTCGCCGCATAATCCATTTGCCCCGATGTTCTACAGCGATGTCGCAGTGAAGGCAGACTCCGGATTTCAGCGTGGCGACGACCTTGGTGAACGCATCGCGTGGTACACGCTGGTGCAATCCCCAGGCGCACCGTGGATTCGCGTGCAGTTTGGCGCCGACACCGCGCTTGCCAAATCTCATGATGGTGGGGATGACGAAAGTTTCCTTCGCATCACAAGTCTTGCCGATGGCGACGAGCAAATTCTCAACACCGAAAGTTTGGCGCAGTGGCAAGGCATCTCCGCCTACTTCAACGGCGACGCAGTGATGGTGGAACTTGTCTGCGGCGCGCACACCGATCAAAGTCGCGTGGATATCAACGGCGTGCAAGTTGGTGCGGATACGGTGGTGATGAAAAGTCAATGCGGCTTGGTGGATGATCGCGTGGCCGTAAGTGACAACCGTGTTGCGCGCATCGTGCCGGTGGGTTGCACTGGTTGGATGATCAACAACGACGCCAACCACATGTTCTTGTCAGCGGGCCACTGCCCTGCCGCCGGCAACTTCACCACGCTGCACTTTAATGTGCCGCTTTCTTCAAGCAGCGGCTCCACCGTGGCGCCGCCAGTCGCTGATCAATACGCCATCGACCAGACCAGCGTGCAATACACCAGCGGTGGACTTGGCAATGATTACGCCTACTTTGGCGCATTTCCAAATTCCAACACAGGCCTGACGCCTTATCAAAAATATCAGGCTGCCTTTGATGTGGTGCTGCCACCAAGCAGCGCGACCGGCAACACGATTCGTATCACTGGCTTTGGAACCGACGCAGGTACTGCAAGCCAGACTAATCAAACACACAGTGGTCCAATGTCTTCGATCAGCGGCACCACACTGTATTACTCCGTGGACACCGAAGGCGGCAATTCTGGATCGCCTGTGATCTGGGAAAACCAAGGCACCGCGATCGGCATTCACACGAATGGTGGATGCTCTTCTGCTGGCGGTTCCAATTCAGGAACAGGATGGAGCCAGTCGAATGTGCGCAACGCCGTCGCCGCACCCAAGGGCGCCTGCCAATCGATCACCTTCACGCCTTCCACACTGCCCACACGATTTGCAAGCGCGGGCGGTGATGTGTTAAGTGTCACCGTTACATCGCCGGTCGGCGCGAGCGCGGCGACCGCGGTGAAAATGTTGTGGCGCAGGGAAGGTGAAAGCGCGTGGAGTTCGATCACTGGCACGCTGGTCAGTGGCAGCACCTATAATTTCATAACGCCCCCGTTGACATGCGGCACGCGCGTTCAATATGCCTTCAGCGCGCGCATGGGTGCAAGTGGCGGATTATGCACATATCCCGCGGCAATGCCTCGAAATTGGTTGACCGCCAATGTCAGTGTGACCAATCTTATTTTGTGGGAAGACACCTTTGAAACCGCGCGCGGTTGGTCGATCAGCGGCACCGCCACAGCTGGCGCCTTTGAACGCGCGCTTCCACGCGGCAATGGATTTCAAGGCGACCCAACTGTGGACGCCGATGGCAGCGGTGTATGCGTGATCACCGGCCGCAATGCCGGCGTGAATGTGGATGGCGGAACCACCATCTACACCAGCCCTGCGATCGATGCGCGTGGTGGACTGAACACGCAGATTAGTTACGCGCGGTGGTTTAATTGCGCCACTGGCACCAACGCCAATCAAGACACGATGCGTGTTGAAATTTCTGGCGACAACGGAGCCAATTGGGTTGAACTTGAAACCGTCGGCCCCACTGGTACCGCCTCAGGTTGGGTGCGTCAAAATTTCAGCATCGCCGATTATGTTCAAGTGAGTTCGCAGGTGATGCTGCGCTTCTCCACCAGTGACGCCAGCCCCGCGAGTGTGGTGGAGGCTGGTATCGACAGCGTTCGAGTGCTTGCCGATACGGGGCTTGGCTGGTGCGGCAAAGAAGGTGATTTTGATCAGGATGGCGTGGTGGGCGTTGGTGATATCAGCATCTTGTTCCTGCAATTTGGGGAGCCTGGCATCACCGATCTTGATGGAGATGGCGAGACCACCAGCGGTGATGCTGCGCTGCTGTTGCTGATGTTCGACTAAACAAACTCGGCATCGGATACCTTCGATCATGCGCCGCTGAGTGCGTTGATCACCATGCCCGACACCATCACACGACAGGTCAGTGAACTTGTATGCATCGGATTCGATGGCACCGAGTTGCCCGCCGATGCGGCCGCACTGATTTCTGGCGGCGTGCGCAGCCTGATTTACTTCACACGAAATTTTCAATCCTCGCAGCAGCTCGCCGCGCTGAGTGCCAGCATCCGCGCCGCCGCCACGCTGCCGATGTTGGTGACGGTGGATCAAGAGGGCGGACGCGTGCAGCGATTTCGCGGCGCTGGATTTGCCGATCTTCCCTCGGGCCGCGAGATGGGTGAAGGCGGTGATGCCTGTGTGCGAGATGCGGCCACGCGTGCAGCCGAAGCGTTGCGTGCGGTTGGCATCAACATGAATCTTGCGCCAGTGCTGGATGTGGATAGCAATTCTGCCAACCCGGTGATCGGCGCGCGATCGTTCAGCGCCGATGCCGCGCGCGTTGCCGAATGCGGTGTGGCATATGTCCAGGCGTTGCAAGCCGGTGGCGTGGCTGCATGCGGCAAACATTTTCCAGGCCACGGCGACACCAGCGTGGATAGCCATCTTGATTTACCGCGCCTTGGGCACGCGATGGAACGCCTTGAAAATATAGAATTGCCGCCCTTTCGTGCGGCGATCGCTGCAGGCATTGACGCCATCATGACCGCGCATGTGTTGTTCGAGGCGATCGACCCGGCGCTTCCTGCAACACTCTCGCCCACGGTGGTGCGTGGTTTGCTGCGCGAACAACTTGGCTTTCACGGTCTGGTGATCACCGATGATTTTGAAATGCAAGCCATCGCCGATCGCTTTGAAATCGGCGAAGCTGCGGTGCGTGCCATCGACGCGGGCTGCGACTTGGTGTTGGTGTGCCATCGCATCGATCGTCAACGACGAGTGATCGAAGCGCTGGCTGAGGCGGTTCGTGTTGGACGATTGTCCCTGCGGCGCGTGCAGGAATCCCGCGAGCGATTACAGGTGGTGCTGAATCGGTTACAGGGTTGATCGACCCGCTATTCTGCGGATGAACTATGCATGCACGCGAACGAACATTTCACCTAGCGTTTCTTGCAATCATCGCGCTGTGTGCGGCGGGTTGCGGCGCGCCAAGCATGCCAGAGCGGCTTGATCAAGCGCGCTTGTCGTTGGCGCAAGTGAACACGCTTGCCGCGCGGCCAACGCCGGAACAGATCAAGGCGGCGAAAGGCATTGCGTTACTCAGTATTGTGCAGGCTGGTGTTGGCATTGGTGGCGAAGGCGGAGGTGGCATCGTGTTGCAAAGGGTGGGCAGTTCATGGGGCGCGCCGTTTGCTGTGGATGTGGCCGCTGGAACGCTTGGCCTTCAACTTGGCGGGCAAGGAAAAGATGTGATGATTCTCTTTCATGACGACGACGCGTTGAAACAATTTGTGATTGGTGGCATGCAATTGCAAGCGGTTGGCGAAGGCACTTTCGGCGCTGCCACTGGCAATACGCTTGCGAAGAAACCTGCGTCCCTATTCTTTATAAAGGCCCAGGGAATATTTGGCGGACTTGAATTAGGCGGCTTAAATGTAACCCCCGCCAACTCGGTGAACGCCGCAACCTACACAGGCAACATGGAGAGCGCCGCGATTCTTTCAGGCAAAACCAAAGAGCCCGAAGGCACGGCGCGACTGATCAAACTGCTCGACGCAATGCAGTAAGCGTGAAGGTGATTGCTGCTTCACACTTCGCAGTCACAATTTTTATATGCTCACGCCTCGCACGATTCACTTTCACTTTTGCACTGTGTCATTTCGGATTTCGGATTTACACTCTAAACCTCTCAGGAGATTCAAAAACATGATTCAACGAACGATCGTAACGCTGTGTCTGTCCGCACTCGCCCTGCTGCCAATCGGCTGCGGAGCAAGCACCATGTCAGCGCGTTTGACAGACGCCACCGCAACGCTTGCGCAGGTGAATACGCTTCCACATAAACCCACTGTGAAACAATTCAATGAAGCCAAGGGTGTTGCACTGATGCACATCGCCCAGGGTGGCGCTGGTCTCGGTGGTGAGGGTGGTGGTGGTCTTGTACTCAAGCGTGTGGGCAGTGGATGGGGCGCACCCTATGCCATGGATGCCGCCGCTGGAACCATCGGTCTGCAACTTGGTGGTCAGACTAAAGATGTGCTGATTCTTTTCAACAACGCCGAAGCGCTGAATCAGTTTGTCGCTGGTGGTATGCAACTTCAAGCAATTGCTGAAGGAACTGCTGGTACTGATAGCGGTAACAGCGCCTCGAAAAAATTAGCCTATGAATATTTTGTCAGAGGCGATGGACTTTTTGGCGGCGCTCAACTGGGTGGCTTAAACTTCTCGCCAAACAACAAAATGAACTCCGCGGTCTACGGACCCGCCGCAAGTTCGCAGGATATTCTCGATGGCAATGTCACCAAGCCCGACGGATTGTCATCGTTGACTTCGGCGTTGAATGCCATAAAGTAAGAAGTTGAAGTGAAGCGCTGAAGTGCGCCTGAAATCTCAAGCGATGTGCTTGATTTCAGGCGCTTTGTCTTGGCGGCATAAAAACATTTGCGGCCAACAAGCCTGCGACCAACGCCCCTGCGATCACCAGCGCGGCGATGGCCCACGATGCGCTGCGTGCGGGGCTGTCCATGAATAAAAATGCGGTGCCACGCATTCCTAATGAACCAGGAACCAGCGGCAACAATCCCGGCGCAACCAGAGTGACCGCAGGTCTGCGAAAGATTCGACTAAACACATTGCCCGCGATGCCAACAACAAACGCTCCCATACACACGCCAAGTTCGGGACCCAGCAACAACGCGCCACCTCGCGCACCGTACAAGCCAAGCATCGCAGCGAAAATAATCCACCCCGCATCTTTCCATCGCGCTTGCAAAAGAATTAAGCCGGCACAGGCGCTGAGTAAACCGGCTGGTAATACTCCAAGCCAATCAAGCGGCGGCAATGGCAACTGCATCGTGGCAAGCGGAAGTTGCGACACGATGCGGTCACCGATCGCGGCACCAAATCCAAGTGCCACCAGTGTCATCGCCGCTCCCATGAAACGGCTGCTGCCCGATGCCAAATTGCGCGTTGCAAGTTCGACCAATGATCGCGTGAGTGTAAAGCCCGGAAGCATGGCGACCACGCCCGCAAGCATCACTGCGCCCATGGTGATGGGTGGCATGATCTGCGCCAGCGCCCACGCTCCGAGTGTCGCGACGATGCCCGCCAGAAATTCCGCCAAGGCCGCGCAGTCACGACGGGCATTCAACTTGATTGAAAGCCCGCCCACCATCAAGCCAACCAACGCGCCGGCGAACGAATCACGAATGTCGCCGCCGAAATAACGCGTAGCCGCCATGGCGGAAAGTCCGTAAGCCGCCCACACAAACCATCCGTTGAATGTCGGCGCGCTTGCACCCAACTCGCGCAACGCCGCGGCGCCTTGACTTGGACCGAGTTCGCCATGCAACACGCGGTGCTGAATCGCCTCCATCGCATGCAAGCGGCCAAGATCGGTGGAGCTTGGATCCACCCGCAAATTCACAATGCGTTGGCGATCCATCGGACCAAATGCAATCGCGATAAATGTGGGCAGACTGAACATGGTGGTGGGCACGCCTAGGCGCGCACCACAACGCGAAACTTGTTCTTCAAGGCGATGCGCCGGCGTTCCAAAGCGATGCAGATCGCGGGCAAGTTCCACCAAAAATTGCTCGGCGTCGGTCAGCGTGCCGTGGTTGTTGGTTGCGATGGGTGCCGAAGTATCCATAGCCCTGATCCTATGCACTTCCAACTGTGATGCGCTCTGTGGTGCGAAATTTTTATGGCTTCTAAGACTGGCGCCGGCGAATGCAGCAGCAACGCGCAGCGCCAACTATATCGGTGCGTTTAAAAATTGCACCAACACATCGCGTGTACTTTTTGGCTGATCCGAAAACATCACATGACCAGCCGCTGGAATCATCACACCCGTCGCGTTTGGAAGTTGCTGCAAGAACAACGGCAACATACTTGAATCGATCACGCGGTCGCGCTCGCCCCACACCACCAGCGTGGGTGAGAGCACGCGTGACAACTCCCCCTGCAAACCTTGCATCAGAAATGGTTTCATTGCCTCGACAATGCGCAGCGTCTCGGATCGATGGGCGGCGGCGCGCGCTAAAAAATAATTTCGAAATTGCCATGGAATATTCGGCGGATTTTCAAAGACCAATGCCACGATACGATCGAAGTCCTCTGGCGTCGCAAGATCCAGCGGGTTGTCCCCGCGATCCACCGATTGCATAAAGGCGTTGCGCACCGGCGGATTCAATCCCGCAGGTGCAAGCAACACCAAGCGACGCACGCGATCGGGATACTTCGCGTCTAGATGTGCTGCGAGCGCGCCACCCATGCTGGTTCCCATCAGATCAAATTTTTGAAAGCCCACCGCATCTGCGAAGGCGATCAATTGCCGCAGATAAAAATCAGCGTCGTGGGTTTCACCTTGGTGATAGTCGTGGTCGCCGAACCCCGGTAGATCGGGGGCGATGCAGTGATGCGTTGCGGCGAACCAAGGCATCAATCCCATCATGGCTTCGCGACTGGTTCCAAATCCATGCAGCATCAACAGCGGCGTGGCCAAGGCATCGCCGCATTCAAGATAATTCCAGCGATGTCCCTGCACTTGCACGCCCGCCTGATGAACGCCCATCACTTGATACATGCCCCGCATCGCAATCGGCACCAGCAGCGATGGCGTAAACCACACCATTGCGATGACAAGTGTGAGCAACGCCACGCACAGCCCTACGACACGACCACGCCAATGACGGCGAAGATGCGCGGTGCGCATGTCACGGTGAAAAAGTGTGCTAAGAAAGTTTGCCATGCGAAGGAACATGAAGAGTAGCCCGACAGGCATGCCTTCTCGCTATGCTTCGCCCCATGCCAAGATGGTGGTGCGTTACAATCGCGATCGCAGGAGCATGGCTCGTCACCTTGGGCGCTGGTGAATTCGGTTTGTTGACCAAACTTTCCGTGGGCGCGGTCGAAACCTACGCACGATATGTGGTCTTTGGAATCTGCGTGATCGCTTCGATTCAGTGCGCTCGCCAAGGCAGCGCTGCTTGGTGCGGCATCCTGGCATTTCTTGCCGCGCTGCTGAATCCCCTGGCGCCTGTGCAGTGGCCTGCTGGCTGGGAAAAAACATTTGAACTCGCAGGTGGATGTGTGATGCTGACCTTTGGCATTCGCCAGTGGAAATAACGCGTCGCCTTGGAAATAAAATTCCGCCTTGGAAATAAAATTCCGTCTTGGAAATTATGGAGCAGCCGGCGCGCCTTGGGGATTCCCTGTCGCTGGCATCTTTGAGTCCTGCGGTATGACTGGCTTAGGCGCCGCTGGCTGTGGTGGTGCTTTGCGCATATCAAACATGTAGGCACCGCCAGGCTCGATGTCGAAGCGCTCGCTTCGCACTCGACCCACCACAACCCACGGCCATTTCGCGGTGATCGCGCTTCCAAAACTTCCGGGCGCGCAGAAAACTTTTGGCTTCAGTCGCGTGGTTTCCATCCACAGAGTGCCGACTTTTTCAAAGACAAATACACGGCCACTTTTGTCGGCCTCCTCTTCGGCGCTTGAATCACCAACGATCACGCGGCCATCGCTCACATGCAAACCAAATCCAAATCCACGACCGCGTTTCACGCCCGCGCCGGGAATGAGTTGCCCTTCGATATTCCATCGACCGTTGGTGCGACGAAAGACAAATACATCGGCCCCCTCGGCAAATGGATTCAATGATTGCACCGCAAGCAGATCACCATCGAGCGCTACATGATTTCCAAACCCAAAGTATGAGGATAATCCGTTGCTGGTGAGCTCTTGCTCGACTTGCCAACCTTTTTCACCGCGCCGATACACACACACCATCGGAGCCTCCTTGCTGGAATGAACCTTCTCAGTTTGAAAGGGTTGCAACGCCGCAGGATTACCGACCACCAGTGTGTCGCCGCTGATCGCGAGCGAGCATCCAAACCAGAATGGAGTTTTTGTTTCATCGCGCTGCAACGCACCCTCAGGTTTCCAACCATTCTGTGTGCTCTGAAAGAGATAGACATGCGGCGAGGAAATATATTGATCCTCGGTCATGCCCGGTCGAACATTCACCTCGCTCACTGCGAGCGTGTCGCCACTCATCGAGATCGATCCGCCAAAGTTCACGCGGCTCGCACCTGGCGGCGCCTTGATCAATCCCATTTGCTTCCATGTCTGCGGCTCATCGGTGCGCGCGAACCAGACCAGATCACTCGAGCCAGTCTTGCGTGTGATGGGTGTCACCAACCTCTGATCGTTGCAGGCCAATCGCTGCAACACAAACTCCTCGGGCTGCAAGCCGGTGACTTGCGGCATGTTGGGCTTGGCCTTCCATGTGTCGTCTGCCTGCTTCTCAAAGGTCGCCACTTGACCATCTGCGCCGCGGTGACGCACGATGCATGCGCCCGAGATCACCAAGCGATCTCCAGCGAAATCAAGCACATTTCCGAAGGCTGGAGCGACTGAGGGAAGCTGCGACTGCACCACCAAGGTTTCGTTCATCGGACTGCCCGCGGCAGTGATGCCAGCATTCATAGGAATGTCTGGATGCACTTGAACGGGTACCACGCTGATTTGTGAAATCGCCGTCGAGGCAAGTGAAAGAATGACTGCTGTGATCATGTTTATTGCACGCGTGAGCGTGATCCTTGGTTCGTGGGATGTTGTGAGGTTTGCTTCCATTGTGTCACCATCGCGCGGCACACTTCTTCGACAAGTGTTGCCTCGTCAGGAAGATTGTGTTTGCCATACGCGTCGCGCGGCGGAATGACACGCACGCCGATGCGATGCAATTTTTCAAGATTCTCAACCAAGATGCTGGTGTGCATCGAGCCATGCATGGTCGGCGCTACCAACACACGCGCGTGCCCTTGTTCCATGCGTCCGATCGCCGAAGCCAGCGTGGCGCCCACAACACCCTCGGCCACTCCATGCGCCATGCGCGCGATAGTTGCGGCGGTGGCGGGCGCGACCAAATACACATCAAACGGCGCGGCGTCGGAAAGATGCTCGGCGTTGGGCGAAAGCTGCACAACCACTGGATTCGTGGTGCTCCACTCCATTGCATCGTGGGTGACATATCGCAGCGCTTCTGCGCTGCAAAACGCGGTGACGCACGCCCCCTGCCTGCGCAATGCCCGCGCCAGTAGCGGCGCTTTGAAGGCGGCAATTCCACCAGTCACCATCAACGCAATGCGCACGCCATCAAGACGCGAGCCTTCACGCGGAACTTCGCGGTCGGCAAGATCACTCGGCGTGGGTGGTGGAAATTCAAAGGGCTGCATTCGCATCATGGTAACGCGATGCCGCTATCTTTCGCAGCGTGCCCAACACCCCCGAAGCCGCGCGGCATTCCACGACCACCAACGCGCTGCGGGATGCGATGCACGAGGGCAAGGCGGAATTATTAGTGCCAGTCTTCGCGGGCGCCGCACTGACCGCGGCCTTTGCCATGCAACGCGGATGGATCGTGTTGCCAGATTTAATGCCAATCACCAAGTTGTCCATCACCTCGGAGCAGGTGACGATTACGCTTTTTGTGCTGGCCTACTCCATCGCGGGAATCGCTGCGTTTGTGCGGGGTCTTCAACTGGCGATCCGATTACATCTGGATGTTGACTTTCTGATGGTGATCGCCGCGGTGGGTGCGGCGTGTATCGGCAAATGGGTGGATGGCGGATTGCTGCTGTTTCTCTTTTCACTCGGCAACGCGTTGGAGCATTACGCGATGGGACAAGCACGCAAAGCCATTCGCGCGCTTGGGCAACTGGCTCCAAAGACCGCGCGCCTGTTGTGTGGCACGCAAGAATCGCAGGTGCCTGTTGAGCAACTTTCTCCTGGCGATCTGGTGATTGTGCGACCTGGTGAGCGACTGCCCGCCGATGGTCGAGTGCAAGCTGGCAGTGGTGTGGTGGATCAAAGCCCGATCACCGGCGAAAGTGTTCCAGTTAAAAAATCGGTTGGCGATGATGTGTTCGCTGGCACAGTGAATGGCGATGGCAGTTTGCAAATCACCGTGTCGCAGCGTTCTGTAGACAGCACCATGTCGCGCATGATCCGCATGGTTGAAGATGCGCAACATCAGAAGGGTCGCACGCAACGAACCGCCGAAGCTTTTACGCGCATCTATGTTCCCTGCGTTGTCGCCGCGACCATTGTGGCGATCACGGTACCCACATACATGGGCTGGCTTTCGATGAACGAATCGCTTTTACGCGCCATCGCAATGCTGGTCGGCGCGAGTCCCTGCGCCTTGGCGATCAGCACTCCCGCAGCGGTGCTGGCGGGTGTCGCCCGCGCCGCCCGTAGTGGCGTGTTGATCAAGGGCGGATTGCATTTGGAAAGCCTGGCCAATACCCGCGCCATCGCTATGGATAAAACCGGCACGATCACCGCGGGTCGGCCCGAGATTGTGGCGATGGCCACCGCGCCGGGTGTCGATGAACTGCGCTTGCTTTCACTTGCCGCTGCGCTTGAGTGTCGCAGCGAGCATCCGATCGCGCGCGCGGTGGTGGCGGCGGCGCAAGCGCGTGGCGCGGAAAATATGGTCGCACTTGATGTGGCGGCAATCAAAGGCAAAGGCTTGCAAGGCACCTTGCTTGGCGTCGCGCTGCAAGCGGGTTCTCCTCGGCTGCTCGCTGAAAGTGGCGCAGTGGTTTCTAAATATTTGCAACAACGCATCGATGCCCTCGATGCACAAGGGCACACCATCATGGCGGTGCTGTATGCCGGCGTGCCGCAGGGTGTGATCGCGCTGAGTGATCGCGAACGACCCGAGGCCAAGTCGGCGATCGCCACACTGCAATCGATGGGCATCCGCCCGGTGATCATGCTCACTGGTGATCGCCGCGCCGTGGCGAAACGCATCGGCGCGAGCGTGGCGGTGGATGAAGTGATGGCCGAACTTCTACCCGAGGACAAAATCGCGGCAGTGCGCGAATTACTGCACAAATACAAGGCGATTGCGATGGTGGGCGATGGCGTGAACGACGCGCCCGCGTTGGCGATGGCCACGGTTGGAATCGCCATGGGCCGCGGATCCGATGTGGCGCTCGAGGCCGCCGATGTGGCGTTGATGGCCGACGACCTCACTCGCATTCCATTCGCGATCTCGCTCGCCCGCTTCGCCCGCGGCGTGATCCGTCAAAATGTTTTTGCCAGCATGGCCATGGTGCTACTGTTGATTCCACTCACGCTCAGTGGCATTGTGAACACCACGCTTGCAGTCATCATGCACGAAGGCAGCACCGTCGCCGTGGTCTTAAATGGATTGCGTTTGCTTGCGTGGCGCGACCGCGACGGGTGATTCGCCACCGCCTTCGATGCCGTAGTTGGGCTGGTACACATGCGAGCGCACGAAGGTCGCGATGTCCGCAGGCCGCTGCACACGCGCAAAGCCTTGGTCGAAGATCATCGTGGCCACTTCGATCGCCTCGTTCACCAAGGTCTGATGAATCTCATCGATCGGCGGATAAATAAGGCCCACCTGCAAATCTTCGTCGGTCACTTGCGCCGCCAAACTTTCTGCGGCGCGCAAGAACATTTGATCGGTCACTCGGCGTGCCTGCGTGCAATACACAGCCAATCCAACCGCTGGATAAATGTAGACATTGTTGCCTTGCCCAGGCACAAATAATTTTCCTTGGTGATGCAGCGGCGCAAATGGACTGCCGCTTGCAAAGATGGCCCGTCCATCGGAATGCTCGATCGCCTCGCGTGCAGTGCATTCACTTTGAGAGGTTGGATTGGAATATGGAAAAATCACCGGCCGCTGATTCAAGTGTGCCATCGCTTGGATCACCTGCGGCGTAAAAGCGCCGGCGATGGTGCTGACACCCACGATCGCGGTGGGCTTGATCGCCTGCACCACTTGCAGTAAATCCTTCATCGCAGGGTTGGCATGCGCGTAGCGACGCTGATGAGCACTGATGCCGACAGATTCTGTGGTGACCAAACCTTTGGAGTTGATCAAAAAACATTGCCCGCGCGCCTGCGCTTCGGAGAGTCCTTCGCGCGTCATGTGCAGCACACACAAATCGGCGATCCCGATCGCCGCGCTGCCGGCGCCGAAAAACACCATGCGATGATCGCGCAACCGGTCGCCACGAATTCGGCACGCACCCATCATGCCGGCCACCGCCACCGCCGCCGTTCCTTGAATGTCATCGTTGAAGCAGCACACCTGATCGCGATATCGTTCGAGCAGCGGAATCGCAGTCTTATTGGTGAAATCTTCAAACTGAATGCAGCAGCGTGGAAAGACCTGCTGCACAGCCTGCACAAATTCATCGACAAATTCGTCGTACTCGGTGCCCGAGATGCGCCGCTGACGCAAGCCAGGGTAGAGCGGATCTTCAAGAAACGCTTCGTTGTTGGTTCCAACATCCAGCGTCACCGGCAACGCGACATGCGGAGGCACGCCGCCGCAGGCTGCATACAGCGACAACTTTCCAATTGGAATGCCCATGCCGCACACGCCTTGATCACCCAAGCCAAGAATGCGCTCGCCATCGGTGACCACAATAAATCGCACATCGGTCTCGGGCCAATTGCGCAGCACCTCGCGGATCTGCCCCTTGCGCTTCAAGCTGATGTACAAGCCGCGCGAACGACGCATGATGTGGCCAAACTTTTGGCAGGCCTCGCCTACCGTGGGCGTGTACACGATCGGCATCAACTCCGCCGGCTCTTGACGCAGCAAGGTGTAGAACAATCGTTCGTTGCAATCACCAAGCTCATGCAGATACACATACTTGTCCAAGTCGGTGGTGCATTGATGCAATTGCTTCTTCGCGCGAAGAAGTTGATCGTTGATGCCACTTACGCCATCGGGCAGCAACCCCAAAAGACCAAGCGATTCCCGCTCGCTTTCAGTAAATGCAGTGCCCTTGTTCAGACGCGGGTTGTTCAGAATGTCGCGACCGTGGATCATGCTGGCAGTCTAGCCGCCACGCGCGATCACTGACCCGGCGTCACGCGACCCGCGGCGGTGCGCGTCCATGTCACGGTAAGCATCTTCACACGCGCGGTGCAATGGTCGCGCAGCAGCGTCGCCGTGAAAGTGTTTCCGCGAAGTTCGATGGCGTACTGACCAATCTCATCTGGACACACCTTGGACTCTGGCTGATAGCGAAAGGTGGCCACGCTGCCATTGAAGGTGTATTCGCCGATGATTATTTTTGGCTTGGGTCCCGGAGGGGTCAGCGTAAGCAATCCAAGATCTTCACAGGAAAGCGCCACGCCATCAGCGCTGCGCCACTCGCCGGCCAAGCCCGCACTTGAGATGCGCGGCGGGTCGCCGGCGCAACTTGCCACCGCCACCAACGCGAAGCATGCGATAGGTCGGATCAATTTAAAACTCCACCACAAGTTGAAGTGCGAAAAGATTGGAGGCCTGCTGCTCAAATCCATCTTCATGCGCGAAACTGTACTGCACTTTGAACTGCGCGAAGCGATCAATCTTCCAACCCACACAGGCGTCGATGCGCCAGAGATTGTTGCCCCAATTGGTGGTGCCACCCGGTGGCGTTACACTGCCAAAATTGCCGTACATCTGCTGATTCCATCGACCTGCCAGCCAGAATTGTTGCGCGAATTTCCATTTGGTCTCCAAGAAATATGTGTAGGTATCCGCGGGCTCCAGATTTGGAATGCGAAATTGACTCCATGCGAATTCGCCCCATACTTCAAGCGATCCGTGCGCCCAACTGATGTCGGTACCAAGCACGGTCTGCGTGGTGTCCCATGCGTTGAGTGCTTGCGTGGTCGTTGGATTCGCCGCGGTGTAGCTACCGCCGCTTCCACTTAGACCAAGATTCCACGCCGCGTCGGGACGAAATCCGATTCGTCCTGTGAGCGTTGGATTTGAAAAATCTTTGTTCCAAAATTGCCACTCGCTCGGGCGACTGCTCAGTCCCGCGTTCTTTAACTCAAGCGCGTAATCAAACTTTTGCCAGGTGCCGCCAATTTGTCCGCCACTTGTGTAACTCGGCCCCCAGATCACTGGCACCCAGGAAGCAACTTGGTTCACAACATTCTTTCGATTCAAAAATCGAGCGCGCGTTGGTGTCGCGGTTGCTCCGTTGGCACCATCGGTCACATTCGTCAAACCTTCATACATCAATGGCGCGTTGATCAACGGATTCTGAAAGCTAAAGTGTCGATTCACCCATTGCCCGTAGCAGGTGGCGAAGGTGCCGCCCTTGATGATCAACGCATTGGTATCAAGTGGCTTGATCACTGCAAAATATTCATCCAAATTCGCATTCAGCGATGCGTCTTTGGGATCAAAGCCGCGGTAGGCCTGCCCAAGTGCGACAAACGAAAGATGATCGCCCGCTTCGATCGACATTAAGCCGCTCACTGCAGGCCAGTAAATCTGCGACTGTCCGGTCTGCACAAAGGCTGGCGGCGGTTGGTCAAACACCATGAAATCCTGAGTCAACCAGAAGTCACTGCTTACACGAAAGCCACCATCGGGCGACTCGATGCTGTGAAATTGCTTCAGTCTGTCGACGGCATCTTCGAATGGATCGTTGCTTGATGCCGTTGGCGCGCCGATGCCAGCTTGCGATGCGTCGGGAGACATCGGTCGATCTTCAACACCGTGAGAAGATGGTGTTGCAGGCGGCGTGGTCGCGGCGGGTGCGGCGCCGATGGTGCCCTGCCTTGCCATGGCTTGGGTGCCGATCGTCATCAAGACCACGATCGATATGTTGTGCATTGCGTTGAAAGATTTCATGTGTTGTTCTCCATTGAATCAAGACGAAACGCAGAAACTGGTTGGGAAAATCCCTTCACTTTTAAAGGTTCCATGGTGGTCACTCCCCAGCCCGAGCCCAATTGCTGGCAGACATTTTCATCCACATACACCGTCATCGCAGGGGCCATCGAGCAGAGCCGCGCGGCAAGATTTACTCGCTCGCCAAGCACTGTGTAGTTCAATCGCTGCTTGCTGCCCATGCAACCAGCGACCATGTCGCCGAAGGCAACCCCTACGCCGATATGAATCGGATCAGCCGCAGTGACATTCATGCGCTCGCGACTACGAACCATCTCCAATCCGCAACGCGCGGCGCGCACCGCATCAAGCGTGCCCGGCTTAGGAGCGCCGAACACCGCCATGATTAAATCGCCGACAAATTTGTCCACCACGCCTCCATGTCGATACACCACCTCGGTCATCGCGGTCATGTGATCATTTAAAATCTCCACGACTTCATGGGCAGCCAGGCGATTTGTAAGCGGCGTGAATCCACGGATATCGCAGAACAAAACCGCCGCTGGTGTGCTGACGCCTCCCAGACTTACAACACCCGCGAGCATCTCCTCGGCAATGCTGGGGTCCGCCACCATATCTAACAAGCCTCGATATTTATCGCGCAACGAAAGTCCATGCGTCATCTCATTGAAGCGTTCGGCAAGAAGACCCATCTCATCGCGCCGAGTCACCGCGACGCGAATGTCGTAATCACCGCCGCCGATGCGCTGCGCCGCCGCGCTGAGTTCGGCAACGGGCTTGGCCAGTCCGCGAGCGATCACCAAAGCGATGGCCACGCCAAACGCAATGCCTAGCACACCCGAGAGAACTCCTGAAAACAACAACTTTCGCAGCGCCGCCTGCACTGGCTGCAAACTTGCTGCGATCACCAACTGCACCGATGCATCCGATGTGTCGAGCGATGTACGAAATGCCAACCAAGGCTCACCATCGATTTGAACTTGCACAGCGTCGTCGGACCCATCGCTGCCAACTTGCACGGGGTGCACCGCGGTGTCTATGGACTGAACAAGAGTCTGCGCGGAGCTGGGTGGAATCTGATCGCCGAACAATGTACCGCCAATCAGCAGACCACTTCGAAGTTCGCCCCCACCCGCCACTGGTATCACCGGCGGAGTATGAAACTTAAAAAGCACGGCGAGTGTTCCGATCACGACCCCGTCATCGGGATCCACCACCGAGGTGAATAACACTTCGTAGGCGCACTCTGAAAAATCAATATAGCCAAGCTGCTGTTCGCCACCTTCTCGCACTGCCTGTGTTTCCGAGCGCCAACGATTTGAGACCGCAGCATCCAATCCGGGCGTGCCGGTACCGGGCTCGATCGGCGCCGACTTTTCATCAAGAAACATATAGCCCTCGCTGGCTTGTCCATTGACCGCGCCATGCTTGGTGCGAAGAAAGAATTCCCGCAACTCATCATCCGCGACTTGCGAGAGCAATTGTCGATCGCCCGACTGCATCGCCGCGTATAACCGCGGACTGCTCGCAAGTCGACGACATCGCGCCTGCACCGCGCTCAACTCGGCGTTGCGAACCTGTACCACTGTGCGCGCGCCCGACTCAAACAATGCTTGCAATGTCTGGCGATATGCGCTGCGCATCTGCGAGGCGCTTACGAAAAGCGTCAACGCGGTCGCGATCACCACCACCATCAACATTGAAAGCGATAATCGTGTGGAAAATTTCAATACACACTCACGCTGGTTTGCTCCAATCGACCGTGGTCACACCATCTGGATTCAGCTGCACGCTGCGCTCGATGGTTTCCTTGGGACCAAGCCAAATCTTGAATGTGTGCATGCCCGCGGGAAGGTTGTCCATGCGAAACCCACCTTCACCATCGGTCTTCACAAAGTGCGGCGTGTCCACCACCACAATGAAGCCACGCATATGGTCATGCACCTCGCAAAAAAGGCTGATGGTGCCTGGTCTTTCAAAGACCACCGCTGGCGGTTCTTCACCAGGTCGAAACCGACCCAAGTCAAATTTTTTGGCCTCGGAATAACTAAACACGCTGTGATAAATATTGTCGCGATTTGGAAAGATCACTGGTGTACCAACTTGCACCACCAGCAACGCTGGTCGAAATTGCAATCCTTGTTGCTCAAGTTGCACAGGCTTTGCGGTTGCAGAATCAACCGGAACAAACGAACCCTGCATCCACACCACGCTCGCTGGCGGGTCGGGCGCATCGATGCGCGGCACGCCTCTATCCGCGTAATTGCTCTTCGCGCCGCCCACGGATTTGCGCGGTAACACCGAGACCTTTCCAACCAGCGTGCATGTATTCGCCGAAGCCGTGCTTGTGGCGGGCGCAGAAGTAGCAGTAGCATGATTTAAATTTTTATCCGCCGCATTTTTCGCGGCGAGCGATGTGGTACTTGTCGTTGCCGCATTTTGTGTCACTGGCGCCTGTGCGGCGGCTGGTAGGAACATCACAAGCACGGCGAAAAAAAACACACCGATTTTAACCATTCTGAACTCCTGATGCAGTCGCTGTTTAAGCACGAACCAAAGTTTAACACCATCTCCGACCGACCGTGCCTTCCTATGCCCCGATAAATATTTACAAAATAGGGTTTACTTTTGCCAATCCGTATTGGAAGTTGTTCTGTCGGGTGGGGTCACCTGACAAATTGCAACGGCGTGGTGGTGTTTCACAGCACTGTTGCTTCGTGAGGAGCCGGCTCGAGGTGGGTCGGCTTCTTTCGTTTTTATTGCTGCTGACAACATTGCCGCGACACGCGAAATTTTGAAGACGGAGGATGCGAGAAAGCCCATGCGCAGAAACTTGCAGATGCCTTCGACAGATCAGCATGGCCAGTCATACCCCGGCCTCGCAGCACCATAGTGACCGTCAACTCGCACGCTTACGGCGGATACGCATGCGGTGGATCGGGCCTCGGTAAATAGCGATCGCGTTGTGTCACCGCTTGCGCGTCGGGCAAAGCCCGCACTCCAAGATCGACAAATTCAACCACGCCTTCCGATGGCGGTAAATCACGCACTGGATCGCGTAATACCTCCTGTGCAAGCAGTCGATACAACGCGCGGTCATCGAGATGATTGGTGTGCAATAAATAGGTTCCAAGATCGGCGAGCGATTCGATCACCTCCCACAAAGATTGCTGTAAATCACAGTCGTTTAATTCGGTTTCAACTGGAACCTGCACACCAACTTCTTGCAACTGCTGAAGATTGGTTGTCATAGGCGCAATCTCGAAGTCATAGGTGAGAGTGCAAAACATGCGGTCCGCGCAACCGCCTTCGGCATCCGCCTTGCGCACCAATTCGTCGATGGCGTGCTGGCGCTCGGCCGCAGCTTGCGCCCGTAATCCACGCCTACGCGCTCGATGCGGGAACGGACTTTCTTGGACGAAATCTTGCTGGGGTTGGCTGTGCATAGGGCTGTGCATAGGGCTGTGCTCATGGTTTTGCTGATGGCTCTGCATAGGGCTGTGCTCATGGTTTTGCTGATGGCTCTGCATAGGGCTGTGCTCATGGTTTTGCTGATGGCTCTGCTGATTGATCTGCGCATGGTCTTGGTCTTGCTTGCACAGTTGGTCTTGTTCTTGGTCTTGTTCTTGGTCTTGTTCTGGGCTCTGCGCATGGTCTTGGTCATGGTCATGCCGCAGCCCTTGCTCCAGCAAAGGTGGCCCAGCTTGCGCCTGATTTTTTGTAACACTCTGCGCTCCAACCTGTCCCGCCCCACTTTGCAACGACTTCCCATGTTTTTTGGTCATAATCATGTGACCTCCCTTCTGCATCTGCACGGTATGAGACAAAGAACCCCGATCTCAATCCTGCTGCCTTTTTTCATGCGGAAACTCAAAATTACGACTGGTGCAAGTCTTTACACAAAGATTTCAAATTGCCTGCTCGATTGCACATGCCATGTGCGTTTCTATATATAGAGAACACTTCGGTCTGCCGAATTGATTTGTTTTTGTTTCTGCTAACAGGAATTATCTGTCGATGCCTTGTTAGAAATCGATCCCTCTCTCGCTATCGCTGTCGCTGTCGCTTGCAACATTTTTCAATAGTCTTGCAGATTAAATTGCGCAACATCGCGCAACATCGCGCAACATCGCGCAACATCGCGCAACATCGCACATTCGTACGAGCTGCCATCCAACGGGAATGGCGGCTCTTCTTGTTTTTATTGGGCTTAGGCAACATCCGCGCCGCCTTCTATGATTGCCGCCCCCTCGCAAGGCGCGGATTCCCATGCTGCTTGTCGCAAAAGATCTATCCAAGTCCCACGGCCTTCGTGAACTTTTTCACAATGTCTGCATCGCTGTTGCCGATGGCGACCGCGTGGGTTTCATCGGTCCCAATGGTGCTGGTAAAAGCACGCTGATGCGCATGTTGGCGGGGCTTGAGGAACCCGACGATGGTGTGGTGCGCACGCAACGCGGCGCGGTGATTGTGTATGTACCGCAACGCGATGATTTTACTGCTGGACTTACGCCACGCAGTGCCGCGACAGCTGCAGCGCTTCAATCTGCAAGCGTGCATGGTGATGTGCACGAAGCCGAAGTATTGGGCGTGATGATTCTTGGAAAGCTTGGATTTGCAGAGTCGCAGATGAACGAGCCCGTCGAGCGACTTTCCGGTGGATGGAAAAAGCGTCTCTCGATTGCCTGCGGTTTGTGCGAAGCCGGCGGCACTCCAGATTTGCTGTTGCTTGATGAGCCAACCAATCATCTGGATGTGGAGGGCATTCGTTGGCTGGAGCAATTTCTTACTCGCAGCACCAACGATCTGCGCGCTGGTGCCTGTGTGTTCATCACGCATGACCGAACATTTCTTGAGCGCGTGGCGACGCGTGTGATCGAACTTAGCCGCGCGTATGCGCAAGGCACGCTGGCAGCCGAGGGCAACTATTCCGAATTCTTGCGCAGACGCCAAGAGTTTTTGCAGGCGCAGTCTCGCGCCGAAGCCTCGCTTGCCAACGAAGTGCGCATCGATGATGCGTGGCTTGCACGCGGTCCGCAAGGCAGACGCACCAAAGCGAAAAGTCGAATTGAAGAAAGCGCCGATCGTCGCGATGAACTTGGCGCACTCTCTTCGCGCAACGCTGCGGCTGCGACTGGAGGCGCACGCGTAAACTTCACCGCAAGTGGTCGGCGCACGCGTCGCTTAGTGCAAGCCACCGGAATCAGCAAGGGCTTTGATGGGCGAGTGCTGTTCCGTGATCTTGATCTTGAACTTGCGCCGGGCGATCGCCTGGGTTTGATGGGTCCAAACGGTAGCGGAAAAACCACGCTTTTACGAGTGCTCTGTGGAGATCTTGCAGCCGACACCGGCGAAGTGCGCTTCGCTGATCCCAAGCCACGCGTGGTGGTGCTGCGACAACAACGCGTTGATATTCCGCTTGACACGCTGCTTCGCGATGCGATTTGTCCGCGTGGCGATGTGGTTGATTTTCAAGGTCAGTCGATGCATATCACCGCATGGTCGCGTCGCTTTCTCTTTAAGGATGCGCAACTTGTGCAAACCGTGGGAACACTCTCTGGTGGCGAACGCGCGCGCGCGCACTTGGCTCGAATGATGCTGGAGCCCGCTGACATTCTGGTGCTTGATGAGCCCACCAACGACCTCGATATTCCTACGCTGGAAGTACTTGAATCTTCGGTCGAATCATTTCCCGGCGCGGTGGTATTGGTCACGCATGATCGCGCCATGCTTGCGCGGCTTGCAAAATCAATAGCCATTATCGGTGCGCTTGATGCCAGTGTTTCCGTGGTGGCAAGTTTGGATCAGGCGCTGGCTTCGTTGGAACGCGCCGAACGCGCTACCCAAGAACGCGATCGCAGCCTGCGCATAGAAGCCACGCGCTCTTCGAATGCTGCCATTGCAGCGGGCACCGCCAACACTCGCCGTCGACTTAATTTTCGTGAGCAGCGTGAACTTGATGTCATGCAAACCACTGTTGAAACTGCGGAGCGCGCGCATGATGCCGCCGAAGCTGCGGTGGCCGATCCAATCATTGCCGCTGACCATGTGAAGATGGCCGCCGCATGCAAAGCGTTAGGCGATGCGCAAAATACGGTTGCCACGCTGTATGCGCGTTGGCAAGAACTTGAAACCAAGCGCGGCGCGTAGAAAAGGTGTCGTAGAAAAGCGTAGAAAAGGTGGCGTAGAAAAGGTGTCAGGAACCTTTTATTTCTCAAATAAAAGGTTCCTGACACCTTTCTCATTCACCTTTCTCACTGTGATGTGCTTGGTTTTAGGAACACACGAATGGGGGATACTGTGAAATCGTGGCCTTGGTAGCGGTATATGCCCCCTCAAATTCTTAGAAATGAAAAATATCTCTTGCCAAACTCTCCTTCAAGGCTATAGTGAATAACTGATGCCGTGCACATCACGATTACTGATCACCCTGCTCGCGGCTCTTTGGCTGCCGTTGTGCCATTGCCAACTCACTCAACTTTTTTGCGCGCAAGCAAGCTGCTGTGCCAGCGAAAAACTACAGTCAGCCACGCCTGCTGCAGCAAGCGGAGCGAAGAAAGTTCACGGTTGCTGCGAGACAAACAAATCAAAATCACTGACTTCCGCACGACATAAGAATTCAACTTGCCCAGATTGCGCATGCTGCGTCACCAAGGCGCCAGCGCCATCAGTGACGGCATTCACTCCCGCTGTGGTGCCATGCGTGATGCCTCCATGCATCATGGTTGCCGCATCACTGCACATTACGCAGCAACCTTGCATGATGGCTAGTCACCAGCATCATCCGCCGGGTCCGCCGCTTGCAGTCAGCGAGCGCTGCGCAGTCCATTCAACTTGGTTGATTTGAACTTCATACACGCTTGATGTGTGCAGGATGTTCCTGCGCCTTTTTTCGTGTTCTTTGGAGTTTTAACAATGCAAATCTTATGTCGCCATCTGGCTATCTCGTGCACACTCGCACTCTTGCTTCAAGGTTGCGCGACGCAGCCACTGCCTGAAACCGCCTCGCTTAGCGCGGACATTTCGCAACGCGCCGGCGTCTCACCTGCATGGACACAGTCCAACGCCAAGTCCATTGATGCGCAATCACTGCGAGATGGCTCGACTCTCGCACTTCCGTCGCCGCTTGATGAGGTGCGTGCCGTGGCGATAGCGCTTGACGCAAGTCCCGCCATCGCGCTGATGATCTCGCAGACCAACGCCTTGCGCGCGGAAGCGATCGATGTTTCCTCGCCGCAAAATCCAATGGTAAATTTTTCATCGGCGGTGCCTCTTGATTCCATGAACGCGGTTCCAATTTTTGCCATGCTGCTGGTGCAGATCGACGAGCTTTGGAAGCAACCGCTTCGCAGCGAGGCCGCGCGTGAGTTGTATCAATCCGCGTTGACTTCCCTCGGAGCAAGCGCCGTTTCCCTCGCCGCCGACACTCGCGCCGCCTGGCACGACACTTCGTTGCGCGAATCCGAATGTGTGCTTGCGCAGCATGACCTTGAAATCACCAAGCATTTGCTTGCGATTTCGCGCGAACGTTTTGCAGTTGGTGAGTCGACTGGCGACACCGTGGCAAAGGCGCAGGCGGAGATGGTGGATGCGCATCACCGCGCGGTGCGGGCGCAGGAAATGTTGAGCACCGCGCAACTGGCATTGATGTCGTTGCTTGGTCGCGCGCAAGCCACCACGGAGTGGCGAACCGGTGTTGCCGACACCGCGTCGGTGTTCGTGATGGACACCTCGCTCGCAGATGAGCAGGCGCTTCTCGATCGCTTAGCTGATACGCGTCTTGATGTGCGCGCGGCGCAGGCGCGTGCAAACAGCGGGCGAGCCAAGCGTGAACTTGCACTTCGAAGTCGCTCCAACAAGTTACAAGTTGGCGCTGGATATGAAAGCGACATGCAGGGCATGCAGGGTGTTGCATTCTCCGCCAACATGGAGATTCCAATTTTCAACGATGGATCGGCGCGCATCGCCATGGCCGAGGCTGAATATCAATCGGCGTGCATTGATGCCGAACGCGTGCGTCAACAAGCGATCATCGAACTGCGTGGAGCGATCGCCAAGGCCACCGCTTCGCAGCAGAAGCATGATGCCAGCGCCGAGGGTGTGTTCACACCATCAGTTGAAACTTTTGCCCGTGCGCAAGCGTCGCTGGCGGCTGGTGAAGGTTCGCAACGCGAGGCAATTGACGCAGAACACGCGCTGAATCACGCTAAATTGGAGTTGAACGATCTGGAACGCGAACGCCGCAGCGCGCGACTTTCGCTGGCCAAGGCTTCGGGATTTCTTCCAGCCGAGGTGCTGCCATGACCAACAACATTCCACTGCCAAGTTTGCGTATCGGTACACGCGTGGTGCTACCGCTTGTAATTGTTGGCAGCGCGCTTGCGATTCTTGCTTGGTCAAGTTGGCGCGCATGGGCTCCGCTTACGATTGTGCAGGCAACACCTGTAGTTGTTCGCACAAGTAGCGGCACATCGGTGCAAAAAGTTTCGGGTGCCAATAACACAACTGCTCGAGGCGCTGCAGTGCTTGCGCCAGGTTGGGTTGAGGCCTCGCCATTTCCAGTTGCTGCATCAGCGCTCACCAATGGCGTGGTGAAAGAAGTACTGGTGTTAGAGGGTGATCGTGTCGAAGCTCAGCAAGTAGTCGCGCGGTTGATCGACGATCAAGCCAAGCTTGTGCTGCGAAAAGCGGAGGCGGATGTGCAAATTAAATCTGCAGAATTATCCCTGCTTGAAGATGAACTGCATCGCAAACAAAAACTAATCGCGGTTGGCGGCGTCAGTGAGGGCGAGGTGGCGCGCTTGGCGATCAAGGTGACTGGCTCCAAAGCTGCGCTTGAACTTACAGCGGCGGCACGCGATGAAACCCTGCTTGTACTGCAGCGAACTGAGGTGCGTGCACCAGTGGCTGGCGTGGTGATGGCTCGAATGGCGACACCTGGATCGTTGGTTGGAATGGATGCACAAAGCGCAGCGGTGGTGCTGTTGTTTGATCCACGCAATCTTCAAGTGCGAACCGATGTACCACCAGCTGATGCCGGTCGACTTCGTGTCGGTCAATTCGCGGAGGTTCAATTTGAATCACTTCCAAATCAAATTGTGCGTGGCCGCGTGATTATTCTTGGACAACAAGCCGATATCGCTAAAAACACTTTGCAAGCGAAGGTGTTGCTTGAAAATCCTCCTGCTGGTTTAGTTCCCGACATGTTGGCGCGCGTTCGTATTCTGCTGGATTCCGCGCCAAACAATCTGAACCCAATGCAAGCAGAACAGGGTGCAACGAACAGCGGCCAAATAGAAATCGCCGTGCCCGAATCCATCCTGACGCAGTTGGTGACCACAACAAACGGAAATCGAGAAGGAACGCTTCGAGTTGTGATTGATATTCGCGAGGGTGTTGGTGAAATTGTTTCACGCTCCGTGGTCGCGGCGGCACCAGGCGGCGCATACACCGCCGTTTTCAGCGGTCTTCTCCCTGGCGATTGTGTAGTGCTGCCTGAGTCACCGAGCACGCATGATGGAGAGAGTGTTCGGGTTCAGATGATCGACAACATACACAAAGTGGAGATGCCAGCAAGCCATTCCAATCACTGAAAGCATCCGTGAGAAGCGACATAAACATGACACCCCTGCACACATCACCTTTACAGAATCTTCAAATTAAAATCAAACTGCAACCATGACGAAAATGACAAACATGACAAACATGACAAACATGACAAACATGACAAACATGACAAACATGACAACCACAACAAACACCGACAACATCATTACCTGTCAAAATTTACAGAAGCATTATTCGCGCGGCGGAGAAACCGTGCGTGTACTTGAGAGCATCAATCTTTCCTTACAACGCTCGGCGTTTGTTGCGCTAATGGGGCCATCAGGCTCAGGCAAGACCACGCTACTGAATCTTTTTGCGGGTATCGATCGCGCTACCACCGGCTCGCTTATGGTGGATGGACAAAACCTGATGCAACTCTCTCGTGCGCAGCTTGCGCAGTGGCGCGCGGCAAGCGTGGGCTATGTATTTCAGTTGTATCACCTGGTGCCAGTGCTCACCGCCTATGAAAATGTTGAATTACCCTTGTATTTGCACAACCTTTCGCGCACCGAACGACATCGCCGTGTTGGAGAGGCGCTTGATGCAGTGGGTATTTCCGATCGGCATGCGCACTACCCTCGGCAACTTTCGGGTGGGCAAGAACAACGCGTAGCTATTGCCCGCGCCATCGTGACGCGACCAGCGTTGCTGCTTGCCGATGAACCTACCGGTGATCTTGACCGCGTTGCCGCGGCGAGCATTATGCAACTACTAAGCCAGTTGCATCGTGAACGCGGTCAGTCCATCGTGATGGTGACTCACGATCCCGCAACGGCTGCACATGCGCAACGATTGGTACATCTTGATAAAGGTGAACTTGTGGAGGAAGTGCAATAATGCAGTGGCTTCGATCAATCTTAGGAATGGCAACCGTGGCCTGGCGTGGGTTAAGACGACGACCTATGCGAAGCGTGATGGTTCTTGCCGGAGTCGCCGTCGCAGTGTTTTTATTTTGCACGGTGGATGCGATGCGAAGTGGGGTTGAACACGCCACACACCAATCTTCTAGCGAAACTGCATTAATCGTCTATCGGCAAAATCGTTTTTGCCCATTTACCAGCCAATTACCGCAAAATTACGAAAACACGATCGCCAAAATTCCAGGTGTCGCCAGCGTGACGCCGGTAAAGATTGTCGTTTCCAATTGCCGAGCCTCGCTAGATGTGGTCACCTTTCGCGGAGTGCCTCCGCAGCAGTTCGCAGCCTCGCACGCCGCAAGTGCGAGTGCGGAAGACATGCAAAGTTGGCTTCGTCGCGGAGACGGCGCGCTGATTGGCCGCGAACTTGCACAGCGACGCCGTTTGAAAGCGGGCGACCGCTTCACTGCGGCCGGTGTGGATGCCTTTGTCGCTGGCGTGCTGGAAAGCGATGCTCCACAAGATCAGAGTAGCGCCTTCGTGCATCTTTCTTTTCTACAGGAGCAAGCGAAGCGCGGCGGCACTGGTGGTGTGGTGACGCAATTTGATGTGCGCGTAACCGACCCATTGCGCATGGATGCCGTGGCGCAGGCGATCGATGCACGCTTCGCCACCGATCAGTCCCCCACTACTACGCGTGCGGAAACGGCGCATGTGGCGCGAGCCGCCAGCGATGTGGTGATGCTGGTGGGATTCGCGCAAGCACTTGGAATCGCTGCATTACTTGCAGTATTTGCCCTTGTTGCAAATGCCATCGTGCTTTCGATGCGAAGCCGTGAAAAAGAAATCAGCGTGTTACAAACGCTGGGTTTTCGCGGCGCGCACCTGGCGGCGTTGGTGTTACTTGAAGCATTGTTGCTTGGTGGCCTTGGCGGCGTGATCGGCGCTGGTGCGTCCTACGCGGCCATCGCATGTGCGCGCACGGCGATGACAATGGAGGGCGTATCAATCGCCATCCCACCATCGCTTGGCATTGCTGCCACTGGTGTTGGCATCGCGGTGGTGCTCAGCATGCTTGCGGGAATTGTTCCTGCGATTCTCGCCGCGCGACAAACTATCGTCGATGGATTCCGCTCATGAAGTTGCTTCCACTTCACTACGCCGCCAGAAACATCGGCAGAAGTCCGCTGCGGTTGGCGCTGACCGCGGGTGGCAGCGCGGTTGTGGTGTTCATTGTGGTCGCGGCCATGGCCAGTATTCGCGCAATGGATCGTGGCATTCGTGCCAGTGGCACACCGGGTAATGTGATGTTGGTTGGCGCTGGTAGCGAAGAAAGCGTGGAACGGAGCGAGATTTCGGCTGCCATCCCATCAGTACTTGCCGCAAGCATCCGCGGAATTAAATCACTTGGCGGCGCTGAATTTGTCTCGCCCGAACTTCATGTGGCGCTGCCTTTGCGACGCGCACTTGTATCGGTGGCGATCAACACGCCTGTTGACAACACCAATGCGCGCGACCTTGTGATGGTGCGTGGAGTGCAACCGGCCGCATTCATGGTGCATCCACAAGCGCGACTGGCCGTCGGACGGTTTCCAGACAATGCGGCGAGTGAAGCGTTGGTTGCGCGATCGCTTGCCGAGCGATTGCAAATTTCCAACGCCGATTTTTCTGCCGCCGCTACCTTGCCCATCATCATGATCGATCAGACTGCCTTCACCGTGACTGGCATCATCGATGCGCCAGGCGTTGCGATTGATGGCGAGTGCTGGATTCCACTGGCCGATCTGCTGGTGCTGACCAAGCGCCAAACAATTTCCATCGTGGTGGTCTCGCTTGATGCTGCGGATGTGGGTGATCTGGAAATGTTCGCCGCGCAGCGACCCGATCTAGAACTTTCAGCATTAGATGAACCCGCGTATTACGCCGCACTTTCTCGCTTTTTTCGACCGGTGCAAATTCTGATCTTGATCAGTGCGCTGATCGTGGCGTTGGGCGCAATGCTTGGTGGCCTCAACGCCCTTGATGCTGCCTTTGCTTCGCGCAGTCGTGAAATCGCCATGCTGCAAGTGCTTGGCTTTTCGCGAGGGGCTGTGGTGATCAACTTAATTCAAGAATCCATCATCACCGTTGCCACTGGCGCCATACCTGCGTTGCTGGTCGCTGCGGTGTTGCTCGATGGACTTGGTGTACGATTTTCTATGGGCATCTTTTCGCTCTCGGTAGATGCCACATGTGTCGCCGGCGCGCTTATCGCCGCGGTGCTGCTTGGAATCTTCGGCAGCCTTCCCCCCGCCCTTCGTTGTCTTCGCGCCGATATTCCGACGGCCTTAAAATCGGATCTCACTTGAACCTCATCACTGGAGAACTTTTATGAAATCATCTCAACTCGTGGTGCTGCAAATACTTCTCTGCGCAGGCATGCTCACCATGCTCGGCGCCTGCGATCAGTCCCAGCCAACAAAAATCGCCGCCGCACCCAAAGCCGCGCTACCGGTAGATTTATTTGTGCAGCAACAGCCCGTCGGCGCCCTTGGTGTTTCGCAGGTAAAAACACAGGCAAAGGCTGGCGAACATGTGGTGATGCTTGGCCGCATCGGTGGCTCAAAGTCACCCTTTGTCAGCAATCGCGCAGTGTTCACCATGGTTGATCCATCGATCAAAACTTGCGCGGAGATGCCCGATGACCATTGCAAAACGCCTGCAGATTATTGCTGTGAAGACAGTAACGACTTGGCCAAAGCGCTGGCGTCGGTGTCGATCGTGAATGCCGATGGCAAACCACTGAACATCGCCTTGGAAACCGAAGGCTCGCTGAAGCCGCTGATGTTGATCGCTGTTGAGGGCACGCTTCAATCAACTGATAATGGAGCCTTCGTTGTGAATGCGCAACACATTTACAAGGTTGTCAACGATCCTCTCGCGAGTACAATCAGCAAAATAAAGTGATTTCAAATCGCACGATCATGCGCGATCACAACACATGGCGCGTTAGTGCGTGTTTGGCGGATCACCCATGCTTTTGGTTTCGCCCGCGCCGACCTTGGGTGTTGGCCGCTTGACTCCAAAGTGCGCCGCCATGCCCATGATCATCACGAAGAAAACCGGAACCACCAATTGGTCCATCGTGGACGAGCCCAGCATGCCACCCAGCACAGTGGTGCCGATGGATTGACGACTGTTGGCGCCCGCGCCAGTGGCGACGACCAGCGGCACAACGCCCAACATAAATGCGATAGCGGTCATCATGATGGGACGCAGTCGTTGGTGCGAAGCATTCACTGCGGAATCAATGATGCTCTCGCCACCGTCGTAGCGCATCTTTGCAAATTCAACAATCAAGATGGCGTTCTTGGCGGCTAGTCCAACCAACATCACCAATCCAATTTGCGCGTACACATCTAATGGCTTGCCGCGAATATGCATGAAAATCAGCGCGCCCAGCACTGCAAAGGTGACGGCCAGCAACACATTCAGTGGCAGCAACCAACTTTCATAGAGCGCTGCCAGCAAGAGGAACACCGCGCAAAGTGCCAGCCCGAAGATGTAAGGCGCATACGCCCCCGATTCAATTTGCTGATAGGTGGTTCCGGTCCATTCGTAGGTGATGCCATCTGGCAGCGTGGCCGCAGCCACTTCTTCGACGGCCTTGATGGAATCGCCCGAACCATATCCAACACCTGTCGCGCCATTCAACTGAATGGTGTTGTACATGTTGTAGCGCGTGGCGTTGTCGGTGCCCACCTCAAATTTAAATTCACAGAAAGATGAGATCGGCACCATGCCGCCTTCTTTGTTGCGCACATACAACTTGAAGACATCAGACAACTTCATGCGATGCTCGGCATCGGCCTGAATCATCACATTGTACACCTGATTGAATTGGTTGTAATTATTGATGAACGACTGGCCGATGGTCTCTCCGATGGCGTCGAAGACATCGGTCATAGTCAGGCCGTAGTTCATCGCCTTGGTGCGATCGATGGCGATGCGTATGATCGGCACCTCGGCTTGGAATGGCGTGCGAATACCGCTCACTTCAGGGCGCTTTTCCAACGCTTCGATGAAGGCATTGGCGTCCTTGGAGAGTTCGACAAAGCCAACACCATTCACATCCTCAAGCTGCAACTGCCAACCAGCGACCGTGCCAAGACCAGGAATGGGCGGCGGCGGAAATGGAATCGCAATTCCCTTGGTAATTGCCATCAATTTTGGGAAGACGCGCAAAATAATGGCGCGCGCATTCTCGGTGACGGCGTTACGCTGATCCCAAGGCTTCAGCACAACAATAATGAAGCCCGCGTTGGTGGTCGGCACTGCGGTGAGAAAGTTGAATCCGTTGATCTGGATCACATCCTCCACGGCGGAATCTTCCTTCACAATCTTCAACACCTCAGCGCTCACTTCTTCGGTGCGCTCCAAGCTTGCCCCCGAAGGCAACTGCACACCCACATAGTAATAGCCCTGATCTTCGTTGGGAATAAATGCAGTCGGCGTTCGATCAAGCAGATAGACAACTCCCAATGCGCCAAGCACAAAAGTTGCGGCGATGATGTACCAGTGATGCGCCAGCAAGCGCACAAACCGTGAGTAGTGTCCGGTGCAATATTCAAACCCCTTATTAAACAGGACAAAAGGGCGAAATTTTGTCTTGTGCGGCTTCTGTAAAAACACCGCGCATAACGCTGGTGAAAGCGTCAGCGAATTCACCATACTTAAGGTGATACTAAACGCAATAGTGAGCGCAAATTGGTTGTACAGCTGACCCGTAATGCCCGGCATCAGCGCCGCAGGAATAAACACCGCGAGCAATACCGAACTGGTGGCAACGATCGGCCCCGCCACTTCGTCCATGGCGCGCTCGGCGGCCACGATTCCATTTTCCGCGCCAAGTTCTAATTGTCGATAGACATTTTCCACCACGATGATGGAGTCGTCCACCACCAAGCCAATAGCCAGCACCAACCCGAGAAGCGTGAGCGTGTTGATGGTAAACCCCGCGGCCATCATGATGGCGAATGCTCCCACAATTGAAACTGGAATCGCGATCATGGGAATAAGCGTGGCGCGCCAACTTTGCAAGAAAATAAAGATAACCAGCAGAACAAGAATGCCCGCCTCCACCAATGTCTTGATCAAGTCTTGAATGGATGCCGAGACAAACGCGGTGCTGTCATAGGTCACTTGCCATGTGACGCCTGGTGGGAAAAGCGGCTGCAAACGCTTCATCTGCGCCTTTACCGCCTCCACCACGGCGTAGGCGTTGGCGGTGGGCAACTGATAAATACCAATCGTGCCAGTGCTGCCACCATTCAGCGATGATGTGGTGTCGTATTGAAATGCGCCAAGCTCGGTGCGACCGATGTCGGAGATGCGAACTACTGCGCCGTCCGATCCAGTGCGCACAATGATGCTGCCAAACTCCTCCGCCGACACCAGTCGACCTTTGGTGATCAGTGTCAAATCAAAAGTGGTAGTTCCAAAAGTTGGACTTGCTCCCACACTGCCAAGCGACGCTTGTTGATTCTGATCTTGCACCGCCTTCACCACATCTTGCGGGGACAATCCCATCGCCGTCATGCGATTGGGATCCAGCCACACGCGCATGGAATATTCAAGCAATCCAAAGATGGTGATGGTGCCTACACCATTCACTCGTGACAACACCGGCTGCACAATGATGTTGGCGTAGTTGGATAGAAATTTGCTGTCGTAAGCGCCGTTGGGCGACAGAAGCGAAACCACCACCGTTAGATTGCTCGACTGCTTGGTGATGCTGACGCCAAGTTGCTGCACTTGTTGTGGAAGTTGCGGCGTGGCGGTCTGCACGCGGTTCAGTACATCCACCGCGGCGGTATCCAAGTTGTAACCCACCTTGAATGTGGCGGTGATATTGCTGGCGCCATTGTTGGTGCTGTTGGAGGAGAGATAAATCATGCCCTCCGCGCCGTTGATCTGCTGCTCAAGCGGCATGGTCACTGAGTTCGCCACCGTCAGCGCGTCAGCGCCGTTATAGGTAGATGAAATCTGCACGGTGGGCGGAACCACATTTGGAAATTGCGAAATGGGCAGCACAATCATGGCGATCGCGCCGGCCATGGCGGTGATGATGGCGATCACGCTAGCGAAGATCGGACGATGGATGAAGAATCGAACCATGGATAAATTTCGTTCAGTGCTTGCGGTTACTTCGGCGCGGGCGCGGTGGCCTTGCCTTGCGCGACAGGCGCGGCTGGTGGTGTGGCAACGGGTGCGGGTGCAGCGGCCTTGGCGGCGCCCACATCAATAATCTTTGAGCCTGGCTTCAATCGTTGAAGGCCTTCAACCACAATGCGATCGCCGGCGTTTGGTCCCTTGGTCAACGCAAGATTTTGGTTAAATTTTTTCAACACCGTCACAAGCACCGTCTCAACAGTGTTGTCGGGTTTTACTCGCCACACATACACATCCGCCTCGCGCGCGAACAACGCCGCGCTTGGCACCACCAGTGTGTTGGGTTGATCAGCAAATTGCAAAGTCACCTTGGAATACACGCCTGGTCTGAAAATAAGATTTGGATTTGTAAACTCCACGCGCATCATCAGCGTGCTGGTGGAAGTGCTGACTTGATTGTCGGCGAAGATCACTTTGCCCGTGGCTGTGATCGAGTCTTTGCCGTCGTATGTCAGCGTTGCAGTCAACGGACCAGCCGCCATCAACTTTGAAATATTGGGCCATTCGGTGGCGGAGGGACTGAATTGCACCCACAACGGATCGATCTGCACCAGCGTATTGAGATGCTGCGAATTCGGGTTGCCAACCACCGCGCCCTCGAAATATTTACTGGCGCCCAAGACTCCAGTGAATGGACTGGCCATGGTGCAATACGACAAATTTAATTCGGCAGTCACCACATTGGCTTTCGCAGTGAGCACTTGACCCTCGCTAGTTTCAAAGTTGGCGACCAACTGGTCGTAGCTCTGCTGACTAATCGCGTTGCTTGGTACCAGCGGCGCATTGCGCTCCATCTCCTTGCGCGCGTAATCGCGTTGAGCAATAGCAGCGATCAGCGAACCCTTGGTGGCCGCGAGCGAAGCCTCGAATGGACGCGGATCAATGTGATAAATCACCTGACCTGGTTTTGTCACCGAACCATCGGCGACTTCTTGCTTCAATAAAAATCCCTCAACGCGTGCATCAATCACAATGGATCGTGGCGAAGTGACAATGCCAGGAAAAGTTTGATCCATCGGAATGGTCTGCAGCGTGACGATGGCGGTGGTCACTGGAACTTGCGAAGGCGGTGTGGGTGGTTGCTCGGGCTTTCCACAGGCAATTGGAAGGGCTATCGCTGCCATTACAAAAAACGCAAGACTGGTTTGGGTCATTCGCATAGTCGTCATGATGATTCCTTCAAATCCGCCGCCTTTATCGCGTCTGTATTTACCGCACCATCTTCCCAGCCTCCACCAAGTGCGCGGTACAGCGCCACCGTATTTTGAGCCACCGAACCTTGCGCATCAGCGAGCGTTCGCTGCGATTTCAAAAGTTGATTTTGAATTTCCATTAACCTGTCAAGATTGATGGTGCCGGCGCGGTATTGCAATGTGGCGAGGTCGTAGGTGCTTTGCGCGCTTTGTGTCGCGGTGGTGTAGCGCTTCACACTTTCACGCGAAGTGACTAACAAGCTGATGCAGGTCTCGGTATCTCGAATCGCATTCAAAACCGTATCGCGATATCCAGCCAGTGCCATTTGCGATTTGCCTTTGCTCTGCGCAATCATCGAGTTGACATAGCCACCCTGAAAAATTAACCACGATATGGTTGGACCAAATCCATAGGCTTGATTGTTGATGTTGCCCAAGCCTGAGAAATTATTGGAGGCCAGATAAAAAGTGCCGGACAGAGAAAATATCGGAAGATTCAGCGCCTCATTAGCACCAATGTTCGCCACCGCCGCCGCCACTCGTAACTCGCTGCCGCGCACATCGGGGCGACGGCGTAGCAATTCAGCGGGAATGCCCACGCCAATCTGCTCGGTAATGTCTGGAAGCGGCGCGGGCTTGCCCAGCAATTCCTTCATCGGCTTAGGAGTGGTGCCGCACAACTGCGCAAGCGAATAAATCGCGGTGTCAAGTTGTCCAACCACTTGAGGAACGCCCGCAGCGGTGGTGTCAAGATTGGTCTGCGCCTGATTCACATCAAGCAGCGTGTTGGTGCCAGCCTTCGATTTAAGCTTTGCCAAATCAAGCGTCATCTTTTGGTTGCTGATCGCTGTTTCAAGAATCGATAATTGCATCTGCAATGTGCGCACCGTCATATAAGTGGTGCCAACCTGCGAGCGAATTGAAATCAACACGCTACGCAAATCTTCAACATCAGCCTCTAATAATGCCTTGGATGATTCGACCAAACGCGCCACGCGCCCCCACACATCGATCTCCCATGAAGCCATCAACGCTCCAGCGGCCCACACATCGTACGGTTTGGTATCCACTCCTTGCGCTGCAAGAAATGCAACATTGGTCAGATTGCGTTGATATTCAGCGGCCACACTGATCGACGGCCAGAACTGACTCTCATTCACTCCAAGCACCGCGAGCGACACCCGCACATTTGCAAGCGCCTTCTCCAAATTGGGATTGGAATCCTGCGCCTGCGTGATCAACTGATCAAGAATCGGATCATCAAATCGCTTCCACCACTGGTGCAAGTCAGGCTCGGCGGTAGTCAGTGGCGCCTGCGCTGGCTGCGACCACATCTCTTCAGAAGTCACCTGCGGTTTTTCAAAGTTCGGTCCTACTTTGCAAGCTGTCACCAAAACCGTACTTGCCATGATCGCCAACGCCGCGCCGCGAATCCAATGCATGGATGCACCGCCCGCAGTCATGGAAGAACTGCGAACTGTCTTTCTTGTCGAGGCGAGTTTTAGATTCTGTCCAGAGGAAATACGCGGCACTATCAAAGCGTAACGCAACAAGCGACGGTGTGCATGTGAGCGGTGGGAGCGGGTCCCTACCCTGATTTCAGTTCACATGAAGTGGGAGTTATTTTGGGCACTGGTGCCTACAAATGAATGGAGTTTGCATAAAGAAAAAGCATTTCACTGAAGATGGGCGTTGTGAAAGTCCGTCGACCGCAGCAACTTAAATTCACACATCGCTCATCGCGGCACACAACAACTCCGCTTGCATCAAAACGGTCTTCACCGCTTCATCCTGCAAGTCCGGCGGCGACATTCTTGTGCTTGAGCCCGCGCACTTCGGCGAGGAACTGCGGACTCAAAATGCTGAGATCGGGCTTCTTCAATCCCGCTGCCATGAAGACATCGATGATCTCACCTTCCGTCGTAATTGCCCTTGAAACAAGCTGCTGAATCGCGGCGTCGATCTGCTCGGGCGACTTATGGCTCTCGCCAGACTTCTTATTGAGCGCGGCTTGCAGCGCTTGGAAAAAAGAAACATCATCGCGGATCGCGGTCGCTGCATCGGTGGCGGAACAGAGAGCGAAAGATTGCGAGAGTTCCAACACCACCTGCACCCAGCGTTTCTTGCCGTCGTCCTGTTCGAGGATGTGTTCCTGTCCGGCGGGGATGAGTTGCAGGCGCTCGGTCGGTGTGCCGATCGTCCACTTGTCCCACTTGAATCCGTGCATCATGTCGCACGCGACGCTGTGTTTTTCACTCATCACAGCGATGGCTTGCCTCGTGTCATAGGTCGGGTTGCCATGGCCGCCGCTCTCGGTGTAAGTGGCGAGCGCTTGTTTGAGTTGATCGGCGAGGCCGAGATAATCCACGATCAAGCCGCCGGGCTTGTCTTTGAACACGCGGTTCACGCGGGCGATCGCCTGCATGAGGCCGTGGCCTTGCATCGGCTTGTCGGCATACATCGTGTGCAGGCAAGGCGCGTCGAAGCCAGTCAGCCACATGTCGCGCACGATCACGATCTTGAATGGATCCTTGGCACTCTTGAATTGGGTCGCCAGCTTGCGGCGCTTTTCTTTGTTGCCGATGTGCCGCTGCCACTCGGGTCCGTCCTCGGCGCTACCAGTCATCACGATTTTCAGCGTGTGCTCTTCCCACGCGGGCCGCAGCTTGATCAGCGCATTGAAAAGGTCCACGCAGATTCGGCGGCTCATGCAAACGATCATCGCCTTGCCGTCCAATGCCTCCACGCGCCTTTCAAAATGCGTCACCAGATCGGCTGCGATGAGCGCGATGCGTTTTGGATCGCCCACGAGCGCCTCGATCGCGCCCCATTTCGATTTGAGCTTTTCCTTCTTCGTCGGTTCCTCGCCTTCGGTGATTTCCTCGAACTCTGCGTCGAGCTTCGGCAACTCGGCTTCATTCAGCGCCAGCTTGGAAATGCGGCTCTCGTAATAGATCGGCTTCGTCGCTGCATCCGTCACGGCGCGTTGAATGTCATAGATGGAGATGTAATCGCCAAAGACCGTCCGCGTGTTGGCGTCGGTCTTCTCGATCGGCGTGCCTGTGAAGCCGATGAAGGACGCCTTCGGCAATGCGTCGTGCAGATTGCTGGCGAAGCCGTAAAACATTTCGCCCTTCTCATTCACTCGCCCGCCGAAGCCATATTGCGAACGGTGCGCTTCATCGGCGATGACCACGATGTTCTCGCGTCCGCTGAGCGCCGCCATCTGGCCTCCGTCTTCTGGCATGAACTTTTGAATGGTCGTGAAGATCACGCCGCCACTCGCGCGCTTGAGCAGTTCTGCCAAGTGATCGCGACTCTCCGCTTGCACCGGCACTTGGCCGAGAATGTCATGGCAGCGTTGGAACAGGCCGAACAACTGATCGTCGAGATCGTTGCGGTCAGTCAGCAATACCAGCGTTGGATTCTGCATCGCGCTTTCGCGAATCACCCGCGCGGCGAAGAACAGCATTGTGAAACTCTTGCCGCTGCCTTGCGTGTGCCAGACCACGCCGACGCGACGGTCGCCCGGCTTGCCGCCGTGTTGACGCATAGATTGCGCGCGAGTCGGTTTCGCACGCGGCGCATTCGCGGCGGTCATGCCGCTTGCCTGCGCAGGCAGGCCTGCAGGCAGGCTGGCGCGCACCGTTTCATCTACTGCCGCATTGACCGCGTGAAACTGGTGGTAACCCGCGATGATTTTGTGCAACGCGCCCGTGTCTGCGTCTTCCTCGAAGACGATGAAATGTTGGAGCAGGTCGAGGAAGCGTTGGCGGTCGAATACACCGCGAATCAGCGTCTCTAGTTCCAAAGAATGGGCTGGAGCAACTTGCTCGCCGTCGATCGTGCGCCAGACTTTGAACCATTCTTGGTTCGCCGTCAGCGAACCCATGCGCGCTTGCAGGCCATCGCTCACCACGAGCACCGCGTTGTAATGCAGCAGGCTCGGCACCTCCGCTTTGTAAGTTTGGAGTTGCGCGTAGGCGCTCCAGATTGTCGCGTCTTCATCGGCGGCGTTTTTCAATTCGATCAGAGCGAGCGGTAACCCGTTCACGAAGACCACCACATCGGGCCGACGATTGTGCTGCGCCTCGATCACCGTGAACTGATTCACCACGAACCAATCGTTCGCATTCACATCGGCGAAATCCACCAGCCGCGCCTTGTCGCCTCTGATCGAACCATCCGCCCTCCGATATTCCACATCCACGCCATCGCGCAGCATCTGGTGAAAGACCCGGTTCGTCTGCACCAGCGAGCCGTTGCTTACCCGCAGCACTTTGCGCAATGCCTCTTTCCGCGCCTCCTCGGGGATGGTCGGATTCAGTTGTCGGATGGCATCACGCAATCGTCGCACCAGCACTGCTTCGCCAAACGACTCTCGCTCCGCCGCTGCCACTTCGCTGGGCGCCATCTTTGGCCCGTGGCCGATCGCATAGCCCAGCTCCGCGAACCACGACAGCGCGGCGTCTTCGACGGTGGATTCGTTCAGTGCGCTCATGGTTTGTCCCCCTTCTCGGGCAGCTTCTTGATGGCCCGATCGAAGTCCGACTCAAACAGCCGGTCCTGCACGATGCGGTATTTTTCAAATTCACTTTCGGCAAAAACCTTCGCTACTTCGGCGCTGACTTTGCCGGGATGATCCAGCAGGTCGCGCTCGTTGAATTGAAGGAACGCATTCAGCTTCGTCGCCCAATCCTGCATCGTCATCGGGATACCGCGCTCGGCCTGATCTTCGGCGTAGTCGAGATACATGGTGACGATGCGGTCGAGCGCCTTTAGCTCCTTTTCCTTCAGGTAATTCTTCGCGACGACGACATCCAACTTCAGAACTTTTCCGTGCGGCGCGTTCTTCCAGGTCGTCAGCCCCATCCGCTCCTTCTTGCTGTCCGCCCGATCGATGATCAACTCCGCCGCCGTGCGCCCGTGGATGGCGAAGTGCAGCTTGTTCTGCACGGTGGCGAAAAAAGTCTGCGTGGTCTCCGCCTCCACGCTGTAGTCCATCGCGGTCGCGTAGATGTCGGTGATCTTTTGGTAGAACCGGCGCTCGCTGGCGCGGATTTCGCGGATCTCCGCCAGCAGGTTGTCGTAATACTCCTTGCTTAGGAACGCGCCGTTCTTCAGCCGCTCCTTGTCCAGCACATAGCCGCGAATGGCGAAGTCGCGCAGCACTCCCGTGGCCCATTGCCGGAACTGGGTAGCGCGCACGGAGTTCACCCGGAAGCCGATCGCAATGATGGCGTCCAGGTTGTAGAACTGCGTGTGGTAACTTTTCCCATCGGCGGCAGTTGTCCGGAATTTCCGGATAACTGAATCATCCCTCTGCTCCCCACTGGCAAAGATGTTGCCCAAATGCTCGCTGACCGTGCGCACATCCACATCGAACAACGCCGCCATCAGCTTCTGCGTGAGCCACACCGTTTCCTCCTCCACCCGGACCTCGATGCCCTCCTCGCCCGCCTGCCGCGTGAAGATGAGAAATTCCGCCGTGCTGTTGCGGATTTTGAGTTTCTTATCCTTGCTCATGGTTTAAGTTCCTTGGTTTGAATTGTTGCAGATTCTGCAACAGTTCCATCCTGCGCCTCGTCGGGGATGGTTGGATTCAGTTGCTGGATTGCATCACGCAATCGTCGCACCAGCACTGCTTCGCCAAACGACTCTCGCTCCGCCGCTGCCACTTCGCTGGGCGCCATCTTTGGCCCGTGGCCGATCGCATGGCCCAGCTCTGCGAACCACGACAGCGCGGCGTCTTCGACGGTGGATTCGTTGAGTGCGCTCATGGCTTCGGCTTCCGGGATTTCCGCGGCTTTGGCAGGGTATTCAATTCTTTCGTCGCCTTTTCAAAATCCGTATCCACGGCGCGCGGCGAGGCATCGAGCAGCACCCGATAGCGCGCATACTCCAGCTCCGCCTTCGTCTTCGCCTGCTCGGCGGAAATCTTCCCAGCGTGATCCAGTAACTCGTGCTCGGAGAGTTTCAGAAACTCATCCAGCTTTACGATCCAGTCGCGCATCGTCATCACTTTGCGCTGGAGCGCCCGCAACTCGGCGAATTCGATGTAGGCGTTTACGATGCGGTTCAGCGTGCCGAGTTCCTCTCCGTCGAGGTAGTTCTTGGCGATAGCCACATCCTCCTTGCGGATGATGCCGCCGGGGCGCGTCGTCTTCAGTCCCATGAATGGCTGGCCCGCATCCACTCGCGCATGGATCACCTCGGCCGCCGTCTGGCCGTGCGCCGCCCAGTGCATCTTGTTCTGCACCGTGGCGAAAAACTGCTGCGACATCTCCGTGTCCGGCGTGTAGTCCACGCTCGTCGCGTAAATATCGAGCACCTTCTGGTAAAAGCGCCGCTCCGAGGAACGGATGTCGCGGATGCGTTCCAGTTGTTCGTCGAAGTAATCCTTCTGCCCCTTGCCCGGCGGGTTTTTGAGCCGCTCGTCGTCCATGGTGAAGCCCTTCACCAGATACTCGCTCAAGCGCGCCGTCGCCCACTGCCGGAATTGCGTGCCGCGATGGCTGCGCACGCGGTAGCCCACCGAAAGAATCGCCTCCAAACGATAGTGCCGCAGACTCCGCGAGACTTCACGGCTGCCTTCAAATCGAACTTGTAAGTAATCCTTACAAGTTGCCGCTTCCGACAACTCGCCCTCATCGAAGATGGTCTTCAGGTGCAGCGTTACATTCTGCGGGGTGATTTGAAAAAGCTCCGCGATGAGCGCCTGCGTGAGCCAGAGGGTCTTGTTTTCAAACTGGCACTGAATGCGCGTGCGGCCGTCTTCCGTCTGGTAGAGGATGAATTCGGATTGGGGCAAAGGTTCGTCGCTCATGGGATGCTCCTTTCAAATCGAACTTGTAAGCAACGCTTAATAGTTGCCCGCTTGTCTGCGTGCATCGCACAGGCAGACTCCGCAGCTTCGCTAGGTGCCATCTTCGGCCCGTGACCAATCGCATAGCCCAGCTTCCCGAACCAAGTCAGGGCGGCATTTTCAACGATGGATTCGTTGAGTGTCATGGTTTGCGCTTAGATAGGAAGTCCTTGGAAACCAGTGTCCACTCTCCACCAAAGCCGTTGAGAGGACTTTCGATTAAATGAGCGGAGAATCCGATCCCGCCAAAATGGCGAGATATTTGGCGGGATTCTATCCGGACAAATTGACCGGATAAATGTCCGGCTAGGAATAGCGGAAGGGTTTGGAACAAGAGCCATCTTCATCGAGGCAGCATACTTACTCGACTTGGTGTTGCCACATTAATGTGAATCATGGAAGAGCAACAGCCGAATCCCGACACTTTCGTCGGGATACTGTCGGGATTCATCGAGCATGAACATGCAGAATCGGTTTATGGCAGCCGGGCTGCCTCTGCGAATGCCGCCTCTGCCTCTTGTTCGTTCGAAACATTCACAATGCGGGACATTGAACCCAGCAAGCGAATTGTTTTTTCGACTTCAAGCTGGCTTTGCAGTTCGGGCTTCGCATCAATGATCAGCATCACTTTGTCGAAAGTGATGATTTTCGCTTTCATCAGGCTTTCAAACGCCCAGGCCGTAGCATCGCGGCTTTTTTGAATGCCCAACTTTGTCTTGGGAATTGGAAATCGCTGGAACAGGCATTCAATCGTGCCGTTTGCGATCGCATGGCTGAACATATATTCCTCTTCGACATCTCGAACCACACATTTCACCGAATATCGATTTTGAAAATGTTTGTGTTCTTTTAATTTCGTCTTTGCCAGCAGTTCATCGCAGCGCTCCTCAAAGTTCCGATCTTTTGGTTCGTCGGAAGAAGAGGCTTCCTGCACCAGTTGCGAGAAAAGTTGATTCGCCACCGCAGCTAAATCTGCCTCGTTGACTTGATCCATCACATCCCCGGCTTCCGCGAGCACAAAATTTTCCCGGGCTGTTTCTTGCAGCGCAGCCATGAATGCCGGCGACGATGCTGGGATGGGTTCGCCTCCACGCATGGGCTTTACAGAATTTTCCAACAAAGCCTTCCGCCAATAGCCGACCCACTGTCGATAGGCATTGTGCGAAGTCACCCAATCCGGGATGGAGCGACCGTCCACATCGCCGAGACGATTCGGATTCTCGGCAAGAAAGCGAGCCTCAATCCCCAGCGGTGACCAGACGACCACGCCAATGTTGCGCGGCTCAAACCGGTGCATGTCAGAGATATATTTCGCAAGGAAGTATTTGATCGTGTTCATGATGGCGGACTCCACTTGGTGATGGCCGTAAACTCGGACTTGTTGGTATCGACCAGATTTCGAATCGTAGCACGACGCTTCTTCAAAAAATCAATGGCGGCAGCGCATTCATCGATATTCAGGCCATAAGGCAAAGCATCGCGGCAGACTTCCTCAATATAGAAGTCGGGCGTGAGTTCGATGCGCTCCATCCAGTGATTGAAGTGTTCATCGCTATTCACCACATCCAGCAGGCAATGACGGTTTTTCCCGGACTCTATCGGATCTTCATGTTTCCATGAGATGCCCAGACTGTTTTTACTTTCACGCGCCGCCAATCGTTCCTTGCCCTTGTCCTTTGCATAACCAAACAAGGCATGACCATGGTCAAACACGCTCATCAGTGGCGGCTTTGCAAAAGAATCCAACGCGAGATTTTTTGTATGCCGGTCAGGATTCGCAATCCAAATATCGAACAACAAAATCCCGGCGGAGAGCGATGGAAGCTTGCTCACGCACTCGGCGGGCGTGACCGGTGGCAGATCGTTTCCTGTCAGGTTGAAATTGAGTGATGCAAACCACGATTCACCATCTTCCTTCGACATCACTCCGGATGGAGGCACTGGCAGGCAAAGAAACCGCCCCAGCGCGCCGCAGATCATCTCGTTCGGGATGCAGTACGGCTCACCGGGCATATTCTGCTTGCCGACCGCTGCGATGGTCAGATGTCTGCTGCCAGCAACCCCGATTTTCAGTTGGTCGCCGATGCTCAAGAGACGGTAATTCGTTTGTGGCATTGGGAGTGAGTTTAGAGCTTAGAGTGTTCAGTTTCTCTCAATGAGTCCAAACTTCTTGCGGCACGCTCAGCTCCCCGCTCAGCAGCTTCGGCAGCAGCGTGTCGCGTAGGGTGGCGAGGGTGCGGGATTGGAGGGCTTGGCTCATTCCTTTACTTCTGCTGCCAGTATTTCTTTCAGCGTTTTACCAGATTTGTCTTTCCAGTCTGTCCGGCCGTTGGCGTTACGGCCCTGCACGATGGCGGCGGCTGCTGATGGCGAATTAAAGGCGTAATCCTGCGTAAAGATAAGGTGGTCGCCACTCTCTTTCAGCACGCCGTTTTCCAGCAGCGTTGCCCGAATGCGCCGACACCAGTCTTGAAGAGAAGTCGTCTCACCTTTCACCACGCCGCTGTCGGCGCGGACCACAAACCCCTCGGCGGTTTCCATACCCTGAGCCTTGATGCCCTTGGCGGTAATAAAGAGTTGCCTGCCGCTCGGTGAGATCGCGGCGGCCACAGTAAAGACGCTCAAGCCCAGCACCGGACAGCACAGCAAGATCTCGGCGAGAAAGCATTCGGCATCGGCGGCGTCACTTTCGGAAAGAGATGGCAGTGCTGGCTGGTTGCCGTTGTCGAGCAGGCAGCGTTTCGCTTGGGCTGCAAGAGTGATGAGCCGCGATTCGATGAACTGCACATGCGCTTTGTTCAGGTTCTCATCCTTGCTCGTGAAGGCGATGCAAGTGGTCCAGAAATCTTTTTTACTGGCGTGCTGTTCGAGGCGGGGTCGGATCGGATCGCCTTCGCCCACATAGACGCGCGGCAAACCGGACTCCTCAGCGGGACCGCTCAGCACATAGACGCCAGTGCGGGTGAGTTCCCGCCGCGTCTTGGCATCGTGCATCAAGGCTCGCGGAATGACGATGCCCGCGCCGCTCCAATTGGATTTTTCGATCGTGCGTAAACCGTCAGGGTCGCCGCCAGGCAGGAAGATTTTGATGGAGTAGGGTTTGTTCATCTGCGGGATACCTCGATGGGTGCGGCGGGTTGGAGATGGCCCACGCTCAACTCCCCGCCCAGCAACTTCGGCAGCAGTGTGTCGCGCAGGGTGGCGAGGGTGCGGGATAAAGAAGAGTGAAGGGTGAAAAGTGAAATGGGAAAGGGTCTCCGGAATTTCGCTCTTCCGATTTCACTCTTCACTTTTCCAACGCCCAGATCCCCGAACCAAGTCAGGGCGTCGTCGACGACGATGGATTCGTTGAGGCTCATGATTAGCTGTCACATCCCGTACGATCATAAGGTCGTTTATTGAAGAGGTGCGGATGAGATGCATACCAGTCCTTCATGGCCTGTATTGGGGCTTTACTCTTCAAGGCGGATTGAGGAAATTGGTGGTCGTAGATGGCGACATAGCGTAGCAAGGTTTG